>Ga0190363_1000002_pt1 | contig 531091 bp, 596 predicted proteins | sample 48721867_MG_FD_161272 | JGI IMG/M metagenome (GOLD analysis project Ga0190363, IMG submission 161272) | Hydrothermal vent microbial mat bacterial communities from Southern Trench, Guaymas Basin, Mexico - 4872-18-6-7_MG | ecosystem: Environmental > Aquatic > Marine > Hydrothermal vents >...
TACAATCCTTACATACGTATCGCACTTTACCCACGCCAATCACCCTCAGCCAATTACTAATTAGGACATTAAATCTCTTGCCTATGGTAATTCAAGCTTAGCTCCTAAATGTACTTTGCTGAATGTTAAAAGAGCAATTAATTGATTCCCGCCAGTAATCAATGAAATATGAAAAAGTCTATGAAATTTTCTTTTTTACTTTCATCATGAATAATGTTATAATCAAAAATGTGTCATCAAGTTTTGACAGCTCTCAAAGTTTATTTTTTCTAATTTTATTTGTTCACCATGATTGCCACTTTTATAATAGAAGTTTTAAGAAGTCGCTTCAAGCCCCACGAGAATTATTGGAGAAATGGAAGATTTTGGATCGGTATTTTGCAAGCGAAAAAGCATTTTAGGTTAAATTGTATTTTAGGAGAAGAGATTTATGGCAGCATACTGTATAAGCCGTGGTTTGTGAAGCCAGTAATAGCTACAAGCATGACATGCAGAGCGGTTAAATTTTGAATTTAATAAGCAGTACGATGAGCTCGTTGTCACCAAGCATCCTATAGAGATATCACCTCATTGAAGAAATGTCAATTAAAGTTCCACCAGCTGGATTTTGCGCCAATAATATACATGGCAGAATACCTAAATATTGGTAACAGTAACTAAAAAAGCATTATTTCTTTAAAGACATGTAATTAAGAAGCGGAGCAAAGAGCAAGGAAAAGTGAGAATAATTATTTTTTAATTCTTGTTACAATTATGATTGAAGTAATTACTATTATTGTAATAATTGCTACTGCTTCTGTCCAAACCCAATCTAGCCACTGTCTACTTTCTAGCTTTTTCATTGGAAGATGTTGCCAAGTGGGGGTGACAAGCGGACAATAATCAATATTATTTGCATCAAAGACTCTTTGCGAATCATAGATCCCATCACTATTTGAGTCTGTAAAGCTATAGTCGCTATAATAGTTTCCAAGAAAACTGGTAAACCGCTTGCCATCATAATAATAGGTTAACTTTCTCGTAGAATTCCAATAGTTCATTCCTGCCCCATCAAGACCTACATGGTTAGTATTATTGAAGAAATTATTCAAGTAGAAAATATTACCACTACAATAAATAAGATAAACGCCATACTTACTGCCAGCCAACGTACAGTTAACTACAGTGTTATTGTTGGAAGAGTCTAGCATTATGCCGTGCTCCAAGTTGTTTGTTATTGAACAGTTGGCAATGGTATTATTGTTACTGGAAAGCTTAAGGCATATGCCATTTTCATTGTTATTACTTATTATACAGTTAATTATTCTATTATTGCTACTTGAGTTGTGGAGACATATACCATCATAGTTATCTCTTATTGTGCAGTTGACTATAGTATTATTTTTGGATTGGCGAAGGAATATGCCAGGCCACCCATTGCTGTTTATTATCAGATTAACTATATCATTATTGCTAGAATAGGTGAGATACATACCATAACAGTCGATGTTGCTTATTGTGCCGCTAACTATAATATTATTATCGGAGTACACTATTTCCATCCCTGCATGTTTACTATTCTCTATTGTAAAGTTAATTATAGTATCATTGTAGGAATAGTAGAGGAACATGCCAGTATGACTGTTGTTTATTATAAAATTTTCTATATAATTATTGCTGGCAAAGTAAAGGTATATGCCGTAAGTGTCGATATTATTTAATGTACAGTTAATTATGGTATTATTGCTTGAATAGAATAGGCTTATGCCACCCTCATCATTATTTAACATACAATTAATTATTCTGTTCCTTGAACTATAGAGGAACATACCGCTTAATGCGTTTCTTACTGTTAATCCGTTTATCGTTGCTCCATTTGCGGTTATTGTGATTCCTTTTGATCCTTGTGCATCGATTATTGTTTTGCCTATATTTTCTGCCTTTATTGTTATCGGCTTATTTATAGTTATGGATTCATAATATATTCCATCCCTAACAACTATCATGTCCCCAGGAGAAGCAGCATCCACAGCTCCTTGAATGGTCGAATAATCATCAGGAACATATATTGTCCTAGGAGAGACTGCGGGCAATGGTAAACTTAATAGAGAGAGCAGGTAAGCCAACATTAAAATAAATGTTAAATATTTTCTCAAAGCGAGCACCAAAACAAAATATTTTAACAGATAGTTTATAAAAGTTTAGATGAAAGTTAATTCAGTGGGGTTGACTGCAATTAGATTTTTTCAATATGAATATTTTAAATACTCCATACTATAAATGTTTGTACATGTATTTTCGCGCTCCATTTTACTCCACTCGCGGCGTTGTTGCTTCTGAGCATCCTTTAGCTTCAGTTGTTGGCGCAAATGTCCTTAGATCTGGCGGTAATGCTGTTGATGCAAGTGTTGCCGTTGGCTTTACTTTGAGTGTTGTCTTACCGCATTTATCTGGTTTGGGTGGAGATTTCTTCGCTATTCTACGTGACCCTAGTGATAACATATATGTTATCAATGGTAGCGGTTATTCGCCTAGAAAATTGAGTATTGAATATATGCGTGAGCTAGGATTTAAGTCTATGCCAATTCACAGTGTACATTCCATTACAATTCCTGGAATGGTTGATGGCTTATATGGTTTATGGAAAAAGTTTGGTTCTATAGATTGGAAAAAACTAATCTCTCCTGCTATTAAAATTGCAAAGGAAGGTTTTCCAGCTTCCAGAAGTCTTTGCAGAGCCATTCGAACTTTTAGTGATAAGCTTGTTGAGGATCGTGGTTCTAGAATCACATACCTCAATAAAGGCATTCCATCCGAAGGCGACATAATAGGCTTTAAAGGCTTGGCCAAAGCATTAGAGTTAATTGCTGATAATGCTAGAAGTTTCTATGAGGGCGATATTGCTGTTAAGATCGTGGATTACCTTAATTCTCTAGGCGGCATAGTGGATTTAGATGATTTTAAGAATTACCATCACGAGTTTCAGAGTCCAATAAAAATTTACTATAAGGGTAAAATCATATATGAGATGCCTCCAAACTCTCAGGGAATAACCACGTTACACATAATGAAGCTCCTGGAAGATTTTGATTTCAACAAAATAAACTCCAAATCTACTGATAGGATCAAGCTTTTTATTGAAGCTGCTAAGATAGCTTATCATATTAGGGATAGATTTATAAGTGACCCGAATTTTATGACCGTCCAAGTAGACGATTTACTCTCACATAAATTCATAAGAAGTATGAGGAAAATGAAAATAGAAAAACAAAATGCCAATGCATCAACAAATGTTGATACAACATTTTATGCTATTGCCGATAGTGAAGGATGGCTTCTATCATGCATACAAAGCATATTCCATCACTTTGGTTCATACATAACAGAGCCAACGTACAATATTACATTAAATTCTAGGGGTTCATCATTTGCATTGGTCGACGACCATGTGAATAAACTTGAACCAAATAAGAAACCTCTCCACACGCTTTCAGCAATAATATTGAAGGATGATTTAAAATGGATGGCCATAGGTCTATCGGGAGGACATTATAGACCACTACTCCATGCACAAATACTAAACTCCATAATTGATTATAAAATGCATCCACAAGTAGCCATTGAACATCCCAGGTTTAGATGGCATCCATTTAGCGATAAAATTGAATATGAAACGGGATATCATGGCAAAGTTATTGATGGTTTTAAGCTTAAAGCTTTAAACTATCCATCAAGAATGGGTGTAGCAGCAATAGTGGAATTAAAGGGCAAATTAAGAGCAGGATATACGGATATACGTGGTGATGGAATTCCAATAGGACTGGAATAATGTAGATCAAACCTCTTATCTCTAACTTCAAGCTTATCTCCTAAATATGCAGAGCTTACAATAAATAACGTTGAGAAGTCGGAAAGGTAAAAGACAAATAATTGACATACAATTTCCAATTCTTCTTTAGCTGGCCTATTATCGGCAAAAAGCTTCTCTCCTTCTATAGACAATGAAGATGAACAAGTCAATACTCTATTAAATATTAGGGCATATGAAAGAAAATGTCTCTATGTTGCTTCATTGTTGTAAGTTCTTTAAAGAAATTTTCTTAGAGATTAATTTGTTGAAGCCAAGTCATCTGGCACACTAGAAGCGCTGCTCATTTTTAATACGCATGCCTGGCTCTTCTACAATTGATTTAAAAGCTACAGGAGTGAATCCCCATCTTTCTAGCATAACCATGATCGCATTACGATAACATAAGCTGGATTAATATTGACTATATAAGGGCCTCATGATTTCCTTACATTGTCAGACTCTTAAATACAGTGTGGCCAGCGAATCTGACCTTAGAAGCATATATCAAATCTTTTCCCGCATCCTTACAAAAATAGATAAAGGTTTATTTTGTGAAGCGACAACCATTTTTCCCAAAAAGTGAAAATTAAATCATCTTCTACTAGATAACCAACAACTGGAAATTTCAAAGTAAATTCTTCTCCATGATGAGCCTCCTTTAGAGCCTCTGCTAAATCCATACCCGTGCTATGTAGAACTTGATGAATACCATTTCTCCAAAGGAAACTGTTGCTTACATCATATACCTTTCCCTTATAGGAAATATGGGATGAATTACCATTTTCACCATTAAATTTTTCAACTCCTTCATTGTGAAGTCCTTATTTATGCCATTATTTCATTTAATTTTGGTAACTCTTCCCCTAATTACATCGACTACCTGAGGAATTTGGATACGAAGGGTGAGGTTTCACCACGTCGCGTGAAGTGCCCTGATGGCCTTTCCCCTAGGAATTCAGAGAACCATGCTTCATGTTGAACTTCTTCGTGAAGAATAGCTAGGGACAAATCGTAGGTCCGATGATCCTTACCAGCCGTCATACTACAAATTTGAGTATAGCCTCTGACTGCACATCGTTCTGCCTCGACGAGAACTTTAACAATTTTCATGGCAGTTGGATTTTCAGGTAATCTTGCAGGCGGACATGCAGATAAGTCATGAAATTCCTTCATACAATTAGGAAGCCTTCCTCCTAGTTCATAAATTCGCGGAACAAGAGCCTCAAAATGATTTCGATCCTCAATACGAGCAGTCTCAGCTATCTCTTTAATACCCTCACCTTCAAGACCAATAAGGTTAACCCTTAAAATCGTATAGTAATAGTAAGTAGTTAATTCTGCAGCAGCATTCTTAACAAGCAATTCAACAAGCTTATCGACGTCAACTCCAGCTCTCTCAACCATTTCTCTAGTTACATTTACCAAAATTTCACCTCCTTAACAAAAATATACTTCATTATGTATATAATATTTTTTATTAATCATAAAAATAATTTATAACACTATGATGATTAAATTTATTAGTTAAAAATTAAATTTAAGTTATAAAAATAAATAAATTATGTTAATTCTAATTTTCAAATCTTTTAATCAATATTCTTAATTTTTCTTCACGATTCTTTAAAATTGGTTCGCCGTGTAAGAGCACAACAATATACAATTAATATTTAATATGCAATAATTCACGGTATTTTTATTGTGTTGCAGTTTTGCTTATCATATTTATTAAGCAAATTTATGATTAATTTGATTTCTATTTCTCATTCTTCAAGTAAATAAGAAACAAATCTTAAATGTTCCTAATAAAAACATTCTTGATATATTTTGGGTAGTTAGTGGTATCGCAATTATTGTGCGTGATATCACATTTATCTCCTTGAAGCACTTTACATTCCCAAATCTATTCCAGAGAACATTCAGAATAACCATAGACTACCACTAAAACTGATTTTAGCGCTTTTGTCTTTGATCAGCATAAGTTTCCAGTGAACCTTTAGGTAGACTCTTAGCAAGCTTTTTAAAGTAATTTAATTTAAAATTGATTTTCAGGCTAATTGGGATGAGGTAATTATAGCCATTTTGATTTTATGATTGCACCTATTATGGTTAATATCATTGCTGCGATGATCATACTTTCGGTTATATAGGTTTTATGAGTATATGAATTTACTTTTAATACATACTTCCCCGAACCAGAAGTACACTTTACTATTATGATTGATCTATGACATGGTGGTCCTAAGGTGAATGAAATTTCTTGACCAGCTAAAATATCTTCTATTCTTAGAGTTTTGAGTTCTCTGTTTAGTATTGTTAATTGTAGGTTTGCTGTTGATCGTGCTTTTAGCTTAATTTTAATTGCAGTCCACTTATTAGGTTCTGGCCCAGCTAACACATAATAGCCGTAAACGTAGTTCTTCTCAGAATTCAATTCTTCTTCAAGAGCTACTACTTCACCATCAACATACGTATATACTGCTTCAAGAAAGACAAAATTACATAAACCATCAACTAATATTTTGTAGATACCATCTTTGACGGGGCCAAAGTTAAAGACATTAAGACCAGATTTAACTCTAGATTGGAAAATAGTTTTGCCCATAAAATCTAGGATGGTGACTTTGCCATCCTCACTTAAGCAATTTATATATATGAAATAGCCTTTATGACTTCTAAGCCATATTGCATATTCTCCTGTTGCATTCCAAATAACTTCACCAACAAAAACTTGATTAATGGAATAATCATTTAGACTTAAAAATGATGTGAATAGTGTATATTGAGTTATGTTGAATAGTGCAAGAAATATGATGAAAGTTATATACAATGTGTTGTTAAATGCTTTCATTTTAGCCAAACCGCCTATAATACCAGTATAAATCGCTAATATCAAATATCACTTCCTCAGTGTCCAATTTTAATTTATCTCGAATAATGTATTCAGTTGGATCTACTAGCAGTACTAGTGGATGATCCTGAATCCCTATTAAGTATTTGACTTTTATTAGTCCATATACTTGATATATTCCTATGAGTTTAGCGGGATATATGAATTCTTTAAGTTCTTTTTCTGGAAATACTTCATTATTTAATGGTGTTGCTCCACCAGTAATTTCATCTCTGCCCAATTTTGCTTTAAATCTAAATGAGATAACCACGATATTGTATTTATTAACGATTAATTTTGCTGTGCTCATATCTAGTGGTTTCTTAAATGTTATGACAATAGGTATTTGAAAATCTTCATGCAGCTTTTTAGTAATGGTTAATAATTCATCTATTCTCTCATTTAAATATTTTATCAAATCATTCTTGCTTTTTATTCTAAAGTGAACAACTATTCTTGCATAGACGCCTTTTACTCCATATACCTTGATAATTCTTATTGGAAGCACTTTATAATAGAACATAGTTTCATTTATTTTAGGTGGATCAACCAATTCCGGCGGATGATTACATTGATCAGCATGATAAAATGACGTCTTGTTAAGCTCTTCATAATCTATTGGATATCCTGGAGGTGATAAGTATGCCAATGGATGTGTTTCATCACATAATTCAGCCTCTAGTGTCATAGTACCGCTACCGGCAGTCTCGACACAGTAAGATATTTTGACCCAATATGGATAATCAGGTTCAAATAATTCTGGGTTTCTTAGGACAGCTAACTACTAACACTTTTACATACGCTTGATAGTTAACTGTGGTATCACTTCAGTTTATTATCATGAAACCCCAATAACTAAAGTAAGGAAATTAACATAAATACTTCCACCGCTACCAGTCCAATAAGTACATCTAATACCATTTAGATAGTTCCATAAACCAATCGAAATAATAGCGGTAAATGGTTCTCATAATACATTTGCTATGACTAATGAATCTCCATTTAAATAACCAAATGGACGTACATCACCAGTGCTTGGATCCAAAGTTCCTCCAAAGTAAAGGTTGCTAATACTATTGTAGCTGGAGTGGAAAATAGCAGCAAAACGGTTAACGGTGTGATAATTTTGGCCTTTTCTTCGCCTAAACTCATAAGTCCACAAACAGCTTCCTCAACCATTTCAATTATTTGTGTTCAGAAGTAATAGACTGTCCTTGCTGGCCTAGCCATAGCTTCACGAGGTTCAGGCAAACCGATTATGGCAGTTGCATGCCTAGACTTCATTAGTATTCTTACTATTTCACATGCTTCATCATAAGTCAACTCTCTAAAAACTGCCTGTCTATATTTACCTTTAAGGCATGCCTTTAATGCTTCAAAAAGTTTGTCGGCCCAATTCTTAGCTAAATCTAAATTTTTATCTGTAACTGCAATTCCATAACACCAAATTAACCCAAATCTCTTAGAAAAAGCTACTAATAGAATAAGTCTAGCATTGGTTTCATGCTCAAAAGCACTAACTACATCTTGAAGCATATCTAAAAGAGTTTCAATTTGAGCTATTTCAAGTGGATTTCTAAGTAAGCGTAATAGTTTTAAAACTCTATAATAATGTCTGCTTTCATCTCAAATTTCGTATATTATGGAGTTTAGTAATCCTTTTCTACTTAACAGCCTATAACCAATAAGTTTTAAGGACATCAATTATTTTGATACTTAAATTATAAACGCTCACTAAATGACTTACTCAAAGTAGCGTATAGTACACTAGTACTTCATGACGTATTCAATAAGGCCATCAATCAAGGTGATTCAAGGAAGTTACTGCACGGTTAACTGGATTCTATTGATAGCATCAACATTGAGCACAGAATGTTCACACTGAGACCATTTACAGCGCTGCGAATGGTCGAGGAGAGGCAAAAAGTGCTCAAGTCCCTTGTAAGCGAATATAAGTTGCGCTTCGTGCACGTAGCTTGGAAAATCTTACTTAGAAAACTCGCTGCCAGGCTCGTCACTGGAAGTCGAGGCGGGGATCTAACCATTAAGTGCAGGGAAGGCAATGGAACTGTAACGCTGGAGATTAGGTTAAGCGAGAAGCAAGTAAAGGGCATGGCTAGGTCAAACGTCACCCAGCTCTGGCTTCTAGCGTTAAGGCTCATGACCTCAAGCTAAAGTAAAACATGAATTAAAAAAGACTGGGCCGGCATACGTGTGCTGTTTATTTAGTATGTCATCATAGTGATGGCGTAAGCACATCAAAAATCAGTGCATCTTTGCTTCAAATATTCATCAATTTACAATCCTTTGATGTGAAATGTCATATTTGACGCAAATATATTGCAGCTCATTGCACTAGTTTCCGCCCGGCAATGAGCTACGAAACCATCAAATGAAAGTCAGGAAAATGAAAGGATCATCACGCGGCATCATAGCGTCTAAATGCAAATTCACTTAGAAACACATCAATTGGAGAATTTGATGATCATGGTTACCATCAATTTCCGGCCCGCAATTCACAGTGAAGGCTTTATTGTTACCCCCGTTAGCTAACAACTAATCCTTTTATTATCTCTTCAAGCGGTACAAGGGTCTTCGTATAGATGTTTGGGATGAGAAATTTTACATCTTTATTTTGCTGTTTTAATTCTCTTCTCAAGATGCTTTCAGCCCAGTAAAGGTCGCCTAGGTGTAGTGTGGCTGGCCAATTGCGAATTATAACCCAGATTTCGCTTACGGGTGTTTCAGCTTTTAAGCTTGTCTCAACATATTTCCTAACGGATTCGAAGATTTTGAGTAGTGGGGCTGGTGCGACGCCTAGTAGTGTTTCACATTCTACTGCTAATGCTTTACCTTTAACATAAACATCAGCAACTACATTAGCGCCGACTTCGCAAGTACAAATTATATCCTCGAGTTTAACGTTAAATCTTTCGTGAAGATCTTTAACTACTAAAGTCTTCATTGCTAGGTGGTCTTCGCTTTCACGCTCACCAATATCTCTTCTCACATGCGCGATATAGTTGCTTGACAAAAGCTCATCAATAAAGTCATGATATGCACGGTCAACTGTTGAAATTACTGCGTCAAAGGTTCCTTCTCGTATAAAAACAACTTTACTCTCAGGACTTAAACCTCCAATTCTACATAGCTCCACATAGGGTATGCCGAAGGTTACGCTTAATATCTTAGCTAGACGATTCATTAGCATGTTAAACTCGGGGATCTCGAGCAGGTCATAGACCCTTGGCATGTAGGGTTTGCAGAGGCTTTCCACAAGTTTCCTAGCTTTATGAACGTCTTTGGCTATAAGTATGAGAAATCCGAGACCCTGTGAGAAAGCTTCTTGAAGTCTTTTCTTAAGCCATCCAAGCCATTCCTTTTGCTCCGCTACTTTCTCTTCATGCAAAACTACAACTTTACCTGAGATATACCCATGAAACTTAAGCCAATTCTCAATTCCCTTTTCAAGTAAAATGACAGGCTCTGGGTACTCTCCCCTAACCTCCCTATAAACTTCCCTGCAAGCAACCCAGAAGAGATACCACAAGTACAGTTTGTTTTCTGGCAGTATAATGATAACTGGTTCTCCAGTATATTCTCCGGAAGCCCCTAAGAACTGTTTAATTTTATCCTTCTCCTCAGGTAGTAAAAACTCCAGTAAGCCCATACCTTTTAGTTGCTGAGCTTGAGCAATATCTTGCAAGGTTTTGATAGCCTCCGTAAGCCTCACATTAATTATTTGCTGTACTAAAAACTTTTCAACAATCAAGACTGGAAGTTTAACTGAAGCCTTAACTTCAGCTATGACCGGAAATCTTAGTGGAATTTCAACTAGTCTCAGTAGATGCTTTAACGTAAATGTAGATATGCTCGTTTGCTTAGAAAAGCTTACGGGTTTATTTACATCCCTAAACCAGGCATAAAAATTCATCCGCAAAACATATGGTAAGTTTAAGGATAGGAGCCTTCCAGCTTCAGGCTTAACACTTGTCATTGTCAAAGTAGACGGGTTGTGTGGGAATGTAACTTTGGCTAATGAGAGTAATCGCATCTCTGTTGAAATTTCATCCTCTATAGTTAATGTCAGTTGAATATTTTGTGGTGGAGGTCTAGCTACAACCTGCTCTAGGTTGGGTATATTCATCAAGACTAATTTGGGAGACTCACTGACGCTTTCAAATCTCTTTCCATCAGGCAATGTTGTGACAACTCTTATTCTCAGGCTTTCCGCTTTCTCCTCCTCCACTTTAACTTCTACCCTTGGTTTCGGCTGAGTGGCAATGATATACAAAAGCTCTTCTATGTAGTCCTCAACATAGCGTAGGATTATTCGGGGCTTCCTTCTTTTTTCCGACATGAATTTTTTCCTCTAATATTTCCTCTCAAGAGTTAGGGCGACCCTTCCATCAGCACTCAATAGTAATTCCGTACGGCCTGTAACCAAGCTTGGCATTAACCATCTAAGAAAACTCAGTAAATTTGTTTCTTGACGCACGACATCCCATTCTTCTGGCGAACGAAGAGTATCAACACATCTTATAGCAAAGCCCTGAATGCTCCATGCGTAGTCATGTCTAAATCTGCAAAGTTCACCGAACTCCCTATAACTTCTCCTCCATGAAAGCTCAACCCAAGAGTACTCATACACTTCTGTTGGTCTCGCTGGACACCTATCCAGATATAGTTTAACAACATCAGCTGAAGGTTCAACGCCTGACAATATACCTGGCCTGCTAAGTGTGGCGACGAGCCCGTCAACAAACTTACATATGGAGCCTCCCAACGTAGGTTCTCGTGCAGGTAAAATACTTAACGTTACATAGCTACCCCATTCTTCAACACGACAGATTGTCGGATAGTCGGGATATCCCAGTATTGTTAATTTGTCTGTTAACGGTGACTCAACTGCTGGCTTAAACAGAGGCATGTCTTCCTTTATTCCAAGAAGCTCAAACGTTTTCTTCCTCTTCTCTTCATCCATAAGCGTTGAATACAGTGCTTCAAGCAAATATTCACGTGTAACTTTTCTAAGCGTCCAAGCAAATAATGTGTATTTGCCTGCTTCACCAACACCTAGAAACGTGTTTCCGCATTTCTCGACGAGTTGCCTTAAGCATTCAATAGGATCACTTGGAACTTCGAACTCGACTTTAACTTCGCCAATAACGTTTTTAACCACATTAATAATTTGTGAGGCACTCTCGCTTAGATGTTTTGCAACCTCTGCAGCAAGATCACCAACAAATTGTTTTGCAACAGAATCAGCAAGAGCTTTAACTGGTACCACATGAGCCTCTACAAACTTCCTCCAAGAATCTTTTTCCCAAGGCTTAACCTCGCTAATGAGGGCCTCAGGAGATATAACGGACACGTTGTCCCCTCATACTCTGATTTTCTGAAAATCTTAATATATGGTTTTCCAAGGTAAGCCAGGAACTTCCAAAAAAGATGATCAAGAATATGGAATCTGCAGCTCCCATGCTTTGAGATCACAAAGATGAAAGACAGCCTCCTTATTGCAGTTTGCCTGTTCAATTGTGAATGATGGAGCAACTATCTTCATAGGATCCATTTTGGGTTTACACCCATTATCTTGACAACTTTAAAAGATTTAGTGCAAATATATATGTATATAATGAAATCAATTTAAGCATTATTGACTTAGCTGCAGGCTTTTTCTCAACCTCTCAATTTTCTCTATGAGGAATCCTAAAAGCTTCTCCTACATAACCAAATAAATCCCTATCGATCAAATATAGTAGCACTAGTTGTGTGATCCCCAAAATAATTAGTAACCACACATCACTTAAGCTAACTATATTTTGAAGGTAAAATGCCAGTAATAATTGGATTGGAATAATTGTTAAGGCTCTTTTGCGATTAACTCTGATTAGCTGGGGAATCGCTATGATGTTCAACATTAATGGTAATGCAATCAAGGTATAGTCGTAGGTTCGGGAATAGTTCTCAACTTTCACTAATCCATTACCAATCAATGTGAACTTGCTACTCTCAATAACTACATTAACTTCAAAGCAGCCTATGAGCGGTTTTCAATAACCCATTTAAAATTATAGCTGTTTGATTCTAATGTGTATTTTAGGCCGCCAACATCAAGTTTAAGAATGTATGGTGGTTTGTATATGCACTTAACTTCAATTAAACCAGGTCTAATCTGAGTAATAGCTAGCACTGCATTTTGTCCATGTGAAATATGATGGTAGAAGTTCAATTTGCGGCCATCAACTATAAATGTGCTTATTATTGAACTATTATTAATGCTCCACGAGAAACTGTAGTTGCTGATTATTTTGTCTGGCCACTTAATAGCTCTAAAATAGGTGACTTGAGGTTTAGATCGTGAAATAATTAAGGGCTCAATGGTGACGTTAATGAAGGTTGGCTTGAAGATTAGTAGCGTTCAATGTTGAACCATTCATCAGACTTCAATTTTTTGAAAATCATCATAGGTGTAGTTTCTTAGCATTATCTTTGCTCTAACCTTCGCTGAGAACTCTCTTGAATTATCAATTAACCACTTAGCTTTCAAGCTATCATTGAAAATTGATATCCACATTACAGTTGCTCTTGGGCTTGGTTTACTTGAATTTCTAATCCATGAAGCTGCATACCCTAAATCAAATTCACTAAGCAAACTCCTATTTACATGGAGAGCTAACTTAATTATTTGAAAATCTATTAATTTCATGAAGGTGGATTTATGCCAGAGAGTCTAGAACATGAAAGGTGTAAGATGCTACTAGCAAGACTGACTAGGTGTAAGACAGAGAAATATATAGAGACGAGAAGAAGGCCCGATGTTGTTTGTTCAAACAATTTGTTTTTTGAATTTATATGTGCAAAGAAACCATCAGGAAAAAGGGTCTGCTATATTGAACCTAGATTGAGAATAGGGAGAAAAGAATTCGCACTTGGAAAAATCAGCTGTGACAAGTTGGAATCTGCTTCCTAAAGTATCAAATACCTTTAGCCATCAATTCCCAGATAATTGAATCTAAAAACATTCTTCTATCTGTTGCTTCTAAATGGATTGGTTGTTTATTAATCATTATTATCTGTCTTCCTATGCAGTTAAAGAAACAATGAATGTAACGCTCTAAAAAGCTTCCTCGATCCTGTGGTTTAAGTGACAATGAAAAGAAGGTTGCTAAAGAAGCTTTGAAGGTTGGCTTTATCATATTAATAGTTGCAATATATTTTGGGAGAGATTGGAATGTTATAATAGAATTAAAAGAATATAAATGACATGAATATAATAATTATTTTTACGCTTTAACTTAATTATAAATTCAGAAACTTTGCCTGTTCGAGGGCTTAAGCCGTAATAATAATTGAATTTTCCATTACACTTTGGACATTTAATAATCTTAACTTCGTAGAACCGGAACTTCCATTTTTAATGATAAAAGCTTCGCATTAAGTACATTGAGGCCAATATCAATAAGAATGGATAAAGTAAAGGATGGCACCAAAATTATAAATAATGCTAGGAGACAACTCGATGCATTAATCTAAGGGACGAAGGGCGTCATTAATTTAAGCCAAACACTTGTAATTTCAAGGATTACATCCCAATTAATCGACTCAACTCGTCTTAAATACTATCTAAGATAATTCAACATCCCTTAGAAGGCTTCATGAAAAGCTATTCTCACCTTAAGTTCATCTAGATTCTCCATAACAGTAAATATTGCTTGGTTAACTTGACTTATAAGCCACTTATCAACTAATGTTTGCTAAGTCCTATAGCTCTTCATAACCATTGGGTATAAACTGAGAATTAAAAACTCAACATCAACTAAACCTCAAATCTATTCTATCAAAAACATTTTAAAAGCTTATCCAAAACAGCTTGGAAAGCAAAATAATTGAGGCTAATTAAATCTTTCAATTCAATATATTTTACTCTTTATCACAGAGACTTTAATTACTAAAATCAAATCTTTTCCGCGAACTTTCGAAAAATAATCTTAATGTAACCTAAATATAAAGATATTATCAGTTTATTTAGTTATGAAAGTAGATTGAAAGAATGTTGGAGGGACTATAAATGAACCCCTCGAAGACGATGGAAAAAATTTCAAGAGGAAAGAAAATATTATCCTCTAAGCAATTACGCATTCTAGTCTTAGCAATTATCTTCGTCTCAAACCTATTTCCAGCTTCATGGACTATAAAGCCAATTGAAGCACACTTGGAGAAACAGTCGGAGAAGAAAATGTATTATATTAAAGAGGTAAACACTTCCTACAACACGAAGCTTGATCCCATTGAGTTCTATGGAGACTACAGCTGTGACTTCCCGCTTAGGGCAACACTGGCAGGTGATCCATTTAGCCTAGACTTCTATGAAGACTTCGAGCAAGCAAGAGCAATTTATGCGATGTATCGTGCCATGGGATTAAAAGTCATACTTTACAGAGCATTCTCAAGCTTGAGTGAAAACATGGAATTCATGAACTACTGGAATTTAACCAAAGAGGAAATTTCTCCAATGGACTTAAACGGATTCTACTGGGTGGCTCTCCCATACACGATAGGATATGAAGGAAGAGAAGCTTGGCGTGCCTTCTTTATAAAATTTATAAAACTTCTCTTTGATGCAGGTGTTGACGGCATAGAAATAGATGGAGGTGAAGGATGCTATGACTTCGGTAGCTTCGACCCTGAAACCATACAGAAATTCAATCAATATCTATCATCCAAATATACAAAAGATGAATTACTGGAAAAGTTTGGTATAACTGACATTAATAGCTTTAACTTCACACAGTATCTTAGAGATCGTGGCTACCACAAGTATGAGCGAGCCACTGATGGTCCAGTAATAGCCAATCCAGGAAATGAGCCGGCAAAAGATCCAGACCCACATGTTAGATCTCTCTGGGAAGAGTGGGACAACTTTAAGAAAACCATGCTCCTAGAGTTATATAAACTTCTATGGAAAAACGTTAAACAATGGGAACAAGAGACTGGAAGAAGATTTTACATCTCAACACGTGTTGGATTATGGCCTTTAGACCTTCCAGTTCTACCATTTGTTGACGGAGTCAACTGGGAGTACGTATGGTTCAGTGCACCAGCCTTCGGAGATAGACCAGACATTATAGGCTACCCTAATAGAACAGCAAGCACAGACTTCAGAGTACTTCAAAGTCTAGGAAAAAGATTTAACCCATGGATCACACCTGCCAGCTCTCTTGGAGCAACAGGCTTCTCAGCATGGTTTTCCTGCGGATGGAACATGACAAGTGATCCAGAAGAGCAATATCTAGCACTCTCGGAGATAATAGTATGTGGCGGTCTCCCAGGCGTGAAGGGGGGTGATGAAGGTCAAGCAGTAAACACTACACATTGGAAGCAGTTCACCCAGCTTGTCCAAGAGAATCCTCAGCTCTTCGGGCAATCTCAGTTTGGCGAAATTGCTTTAATCTATCCTGCTGCAACAGCTTTAAACTGGAATTACAAGCTAAACTTCACATCTCCAGTCGCCTATGGACAAGAAATACCTCTTAGCTATGATGGATATGAGGGAACATACTATCTCCTTGCAGATTCACATAGAGTCTTCGACATAATAGTGTTTGGTGACAACGTCTGGGTTAACATTACACAACCCCTCTCCAAGCTTCTGGAATATAAAGCAGTAGTATTGCCAATGGCACTTTGCCTCACAGACGACCAAGTTGAACTACTTGAACAATACTTGCAGAGCGGTGGAATAATAATAGCACTTGGTGATGTAGGCATATATAATGAATATGTAGAACGTACAAATAGAAAGTTCTCCAGCTACTTTGACGGCCAAATTCATCAAGTCGGCCAAGGCTTAATTATATCGATAAAGGACATATCACCAATAGACTACCTAGCCTACAGAACTAAATACGATCCAAAGGCAACCCCTATCTTAGAGCGATTTAGAGAAATCATAGATACCTATGTGCCCAGAGAAGTCAATACAAGTTTACCTTCAAGAGCTCACATCTACAGATTCTTCAATTACAAGGAAAACATCCTGATCTTCCACATAATAAACTTCGTATACGACTACAAACAAGACAAAGTCATTAGAGCCTATAATGTCAATTTCAACTTTACCTTGCCACCTCAACTACAAGGAAAGAAGCTTTCAATATGGATTTATAGTGAAGACCTACCTTGCGGAATGGAAATCCCATATAAGCAGAATGGCAATGTCATTTCCATAACAATTCCCAAAGTCTCAATACTAACAAGTATAGAAGTAAGACCACACTTCGAAGTCCCTGAGCCACTAGTAATTGATGAGCCAACTATACTAAAGGATAGTAAATACATCTTTGATAGAAGTGTAATCATCAAATCCTCCCTCTCAATAATAAACTCGCAAATTGAAATAAAGGGCGATGTCAAACCAGTCAAAATAGAAGTTCTGCCAGGCGGCTCATTAACAATAATAAACTCTACAATACGTAAAGTAGCAGGGTCCTACTACATAGTAGCGAGAAAAGACTCTTCAATCATCATTAAAGGATCGGATATCTCTGCTGCCGGTTTATTCGGCCCCTTAGAAAAAGGAGGAATTTGCATACAAACAGAGGGAGCGGTCATCCTCAACAGCAAAATACATGACAACTACGATTATGGCCTACTACTATTCAACGCCAATTACTCATTAATCGCAAATAACGAGTTTTATGGAAATAGGCTAGGTGTATCAATTGTTGATTCCTCATTCATTCAATTCCACAATAACACCGTTAAAAACAATTATGCTGGCGTACTAATACGCTCTTCTCACGTTGAATTAGGAATAGCGGATTTGGTTAGAATGTACAATGAACGCGGAATCCTACCGCCACGAGGCCCTGCAAAACAAGTAATTTCCAATTGCCGTATAATCAACAATCAACATATAAACATAGTACTCGCAGGAACAAACTTTGCAACAATTGCAAATTCTGAGTGCGGCAGCACATCTGTAATAAACATACTAGTCTACCGATCCATAGCAAAAATTTTCAATTGCACTATTCATACAAGCTGGATGGGTATTTTACTCTATGAAAGCCCAATAGTCACAATTACAAACAATAGAATATACAATCACACTCGCATTGGAATAAAAATTTATAAATGCTGTGGAATGGGCATACTTCACTGGTTACACCTAGAACCCATTGCAGCCTATTCAGATGAGGGAGACATTAGAATAATAGGAAATCACATTGAAAACAATGGATACGGCATCCACATGGATTTCGAGGGAGGCCCGTATGGATACTTCAACCGTCACATAAGAATATCAGATAACATCATCTCACACAACCTCGTCGGTATATTTGTGAGCCGAACAGTTGGAGAGATAATACGGAATAACTTCATTGAAAATAAAAGGCAAATTGAAGGCGGCAAATATGAGCCACTTCCAGCACTCTCCATAGACTATCCAAAAGCCATTGGAAACTACTGGGATACATATACCGGACCCGGACCATACGAGGTACTGCCCAATTACTATGACTACTATCCATTGAAATCCCCTGTCAAAATCCCAATAATCACCGACTATGAAGGACCAATAGTAAAAATAGAGAACGCTAAAATCAAAATATTCAATGAAACACATGTAGTAATAAACTTCAACCTCCACGTCTCAGATGACCAAAGCTATCTAGGCGATACAGAATTTCGAACCCACTTTGGCTTCGTAAGCTTATTAAGCCCCAATATGAAAGAACGAGATTTCGGATGGATAGGCTTAACAGTAGGTGTCCCAGGTCCAGAAAAACTAGCAAAAACCCACAGCATATACGACTTTACATTTGTTCAAGGATGGACAGCTGAGATGAAACCAGTGCCATTACCAGAAGAATGGGTAGAAGATGCAATCCTATCAGCTTATGCAACAGACATTTGGGGCAATTGGAATAAAAACGACACTGTACCTCCATACATCAAAGTCGCATATATAAGCCCAGAAACAATAAGTCCAAGCAACCCAGTCACTCTCAACATACTTGTAATTGACTGGAATAAAATCTCAAAGGTTCGAGTAATCTATAAGATTAATGGCTCAGAATGGCGTAAAGCAGATATTAAATTCGATAAAACAACAAAACTCTATCGCGCCATTATACCACCACTTAGAGAGAAAGGCTTTGTAACATACAGAGTTTATGCAGAAGACATTTATGGAAATGGTGCCACCTATACAGGTAAATTCTACATCCAAGAAAGCTACACCATATCATTCTATGTAAAAGACACCCAAGGCAATATAGTCTCTGAAGCCACATTAGTCTTCAATGGAGTAGAGCATCATCATGGAGAGAAAATAGACGCCCAAGCAGGAACATATTCACTATCCATTGGAACAATACCGAGTGGATACAAGTTCAGTAACTGGAGTACATCAGGAGACATAAGCATAGAAAATCCAAGCACCAGTTCAACAACAGCCATAGTAAATGGTGATGGAAACATCACAATGATCCTGAACAGAATAGTCATAATATCAAATTTAACAGTGAAACCACAGAAAGTAAATCCCGGAGAAACAGTCACCATAACCATCGAAATCACCAACACCATTGAAGACAGCCTCACATACACCATAAAGCTACTAGTAAACGACTACACGGAGGCAACAAAAGAAATCAAACTATCACCACGCGAAACAAAAACTATTACCTTCACCATCACAAAAAATAAACCTGGAACCTATAGCATCGAAATCAATGGACTTAAAGGCAAGTTCACAGTAGAGGAGAAGATTACACCCCCTACAATTGAAACATTCCTACCATATATTATAGCAGCATCCATCATAGCCATAGCACTAATAGCCCTAAGATTCATAAAGAAAAAGTGAAAACTCACCCCTTACCCCCTATTTTCTTTTCCCAACCTATAACAAGCCCAATAAACAAACCTCTTCATCAATCAGAAAACTACATATCAAAAGATCCAAACTTTACAGTTAAAACTAACTCAATTTACTACTAATGATCCTAAATGTGATCTCAATACTATTTCACCACTCTTGTAAGACTACATGTACTAGTCTTGCTTTACTTGTGTTGTCTTGGAAGTATGCTGTGAACTTTATTCCAATTACTTTTACTATTGCTAGTCCTGTTTTGTATATTTTTAGGTCATTTATTGCTCCTACTTCTCCACCCTTCAAATTAATTGTTACTGTTGATGAAACGCCAACTGTTAAGTCTATTCTTATAGTTTTTATTGCTATATTTCCAGTATTCTTTATTGTTGCGAATATGTGTACGTACTTACCATCATAATAGGCATTCACATTATAAATTGTGAAATCCTTATTTGTCATGAATTTTTATGGCCAAGCCATACGTGTGTTGCATTACAATTAATTGCTATTACTGGACCATAATCAGTGCTATCAATAGTTTTAACTTTAAGCTTAGATTTAACAATATAGCCTTGATAATGAATTATTAATGCGTTGTTTTGAATTTCAATTATCGACATTTCCACATACACTATCTATTTCAAGTGCAATTTGCTTTGCAATTTGATTTATGTCTGGCTGATGATTCATTAAGTAGCTTGAAGCGACTAGCAATGTTGTTAATGCAATAATTAAGCATGAAACTTCTAAGCTCCTCATAAGAATAATGCATAAACAAATTTAATTTAAAAAGAGTGGAGGAATTTAAGGCCAAATCTTGCTACCTTTCCTAACAATGCATACTCTAGCTTTTTAGAGCCTCTAATGTCAATTTCAATGCAGCCTTTATCTGCTAATTCTTTTAATCGCATTCCTATTAAGGCTAGAATTCCCGGAGTTAATGGATAACTTAAGACTTTAAATGTAACATTATTAACCATTATATAGATTCTACAAGATTTATAATTGAGCAAGTAGCACTTAAGGATAAGTTCTCCATAATGTTCGTTTTCATTAACTTTTAAAGCTTCTGAAACTTTGTTTCTTGGCTCTTGTCTTTGTTTCGAAATCTATCTTTTAGGTTTTCTATGTGGTTGCAAGCGTTTTATTTGAGTTAGTTTAGACGCTTAACGGTTTGGCTTTGCAATCCTTATATAAGTATCGCATTTTCACATGGCGATCATCCTCAGTTGGTTGCTGATTGGGATTATTGAGGGAAAGGGCTGCAATCGCTTTATTGAGCTCTTTAGTGCAACGTCAATAGCCTTTTAAATTTCGCTTTAAGAACCTATATTTGATTGGAAATGATTCATCCATCGAAGGAGATAATTGGCACTAAAAGCAGCTTCTTGAAAGGCAGGAAAATCGTCTTATGTATATGTGGAAGCGTGGCTGCAATTAAGTCTCCTGAAATTGCAAGAGAGCTCATGCGCCATGGAGCAGAAGTATATCCCGTCATGAGCAAAGCTGCAACTGAAATCATCCACCCATACTTAATGGAGTGGGCTACAGGAAATCCAGTTGTGACCAAGCTTACGGGCAATGTAGAGCATGTAATGCTCTGCGGCAAAACTGAAACTAGAGCAGACTTAATTCTAATAGCGCCAGCAACCGCCAATACCATTAGCAAAATCGCATGTGGTATTGATGATACGCCAGTTACGACCTTCATTTCAACGGCATTGGGAACTGGAATTCCCATAATGATAGTACCTGCAATGCATGAAACCATGTACAATAATCCATTCGTAAGTGAAAACATTGAAAAACTCAAAAGGCTTGGAGTCATTTTCGTTGGCCCTAGAATAGAGGAGGGTAAAGCAAAAATTGCAACTGTCGATCAGGTAGTTAATGCAGTCATAAAATTCTTTACGCCAAAGCTCCTTCAGAACAAGCGAGTCTTAATAACCGCAGGACCAACAAGAGAATACTTGGATGACGTTAAATTCTTAACAACTCCAAGCTCTGGTAAGATGGGAATAGCTTTAGCTGAAGAATGCCTAGCTCATGGAGCTAAAGTTACACTTATCCTGGGCCCAGCCCAAGTACAAACTCCACTAGAAGCAAAGGTAATTAGAGTTACATCATGTAGCGAAATGAAAGATGCTGTAATAAGCGAACTAAAAAGGGATAATTACGACTACATCTTCCTGCCAGCGGCTCCGTTGGACTTTACATTCTCAAAGAAAATTGATGGCAAAATACCCAGCGAATTGAAAAATCTCACCGTGGAACTAATTTCAACCCCCAAAATTGCCGGCGAAGTCAGGAAGTATGCTCCAAAAAGCGTAATAGTTGGATTTAAAGCGGAGCATGGTGTTCCGGTTGAAGAAATGATTGAGAGAGCTTATCGAAGATTAATTGAGCATGAATTAGATTTAATAGTAGCAAACGATGTTTCTAGGAAAGACATTGGATTTGGTTCGGACTTCAATGAAGTTTACATCATTGACAAGAATAAAAAGGTCATTCACATCCCACGAATGAGCAAAAGAGAAGTTGCAAGGGAAATAATTAAAGTAGCGCTAAGATATGAAAACAAGACTTATCATAAACGACCATAATCGAAAATATAACAAACAAATCATGAAATTAAATCGTTAATTAACGAAGTAATTAGCAATAAATTTTATAAGGACATAAAACCGACTTCCCTCAGACTTAAAAACGAATTTTTGGAGGCGCAAAATTGATTTATGAAAAATTGTGGTCAGAGAAAACAAAGCACATGAAAGCTTCAGAGATAAGAGAGCTTCTACGCTGGGTTGTAAAGGGGGATGTCATAAGTTTTGGAGGGGGGATGCCGGACCCCAAGATGTTCCCCAAAGAAGATTTAGCTGAAATAGCGCAATACGTAATACGAGAGAAAAGCAATACAGCATTACAATATGGACCAACACAAGGAATTTCAGAATTAATAAATGAATTAATCAAATTTATGAATAAGGAAGGCCTAAAAATAGATGGTCCTGAAAGCATAATAATCACAACTGGTAGTCAGCAAGTACTAGACATTTTAGGAAGAATACTTGTAGATCCTGGAGACGTGGTTATAGTTGAGCTTCCAACGTATCTAGCAGCCATAAATGCTCTGAAAGTATATGAGCCAAAATTAGTTGGCATACCATTAGATGATGAAGGCATGAAAACCGACGTTTTAGAGGAAAAAGTTAAGGAGCTTAAAAAAGAAGGGAAAAGAATCAAATTCATATACACGATACCAACATGTCAAAACCCAACTGGACTTTCAATGAGTATGGATCGCAGAAAGCACCTCCTAGAAATAGCCTCAAAGTACGACTTATTAATAGTTGAGGACGATCCCTACAGCTACTTCCTATATGAGCCAGTGGAATTCAAGCACTTAAAGGCAATGGACACCGATGACAGAGTAGTGTACATGAGCACGTTTAGCAAAATACTATCTCCAGGACTAAGATTAGGGTGGATGGCCGGCAATCCGGAGTTCATAAGGAAAATTGCAATTGCCAAGCAGTCAATGGACCTATGCACCTCACCACTAACGCAATACATTGCCGCCGAAGCATTGAAGAGAGGAGTCATTGAAAAGCACATTCCCAAGATAAAAGAAGTGTATAGGAAAAAGAGAGATGCCATGCTGAACGCGCTGGAAAAGTACATGCCGAAAGGATCCAAATGGGTTAAGCCTGTTGGAGGCATGTTCATATTTGCATGGGCACCGAAGCCTATAAACACCAAGCAGATGCTCATAAAGTGCGTTAAAGAATATGGCGTGGCATACGTGCCAGGACAAGCATTCCACGTGGATGGCAGCGGCAAAAATTCAATGCGACTGAACTTCACCTACCCAACCATAGAACAAATAGAAGTAGGCATAAAGAGAATATCCAAAGCAATTTCAGAAGAAATGGAAAAATTTTAACTTAACGAAAATTAAAATCACCAACCATTTTTGACGCTAAATTTAAAATCAGCGGCGCGGTATTTAGTCAAGGGTGTAAACATGTCTTGGAGAAGGAGAAGAAGCTTTTTCGACGATTTTTTCAGAGAGTTCTTCGAAGAATTTGAAGAACTAGAAAGAGAGCTGCAGAGGATAGCTAGAAGATTTTCAAGACTCAGCCCAGAAGAGCTTTTTGAAAGGGCTGAGGTAAGAGGTCCATACGTATATGGATTCTCAATTACAATTGGGCCGGACGGCAAGCCAATAATTAGGGAGTTCGGCAACGTTCGAAGAATCGCTGGAAGGCCGAGTATTGGAGAGGAGAGAGAGCCATTAGTAGACGTGTTTGAAGATGAAAAGACTGTTACAGTTATAGCCGAGCTTCCTGGAGTAAATAAGGAGGATATCAAAGTTAAAGCCACCGACAACATCCTAGTCATAAGCGCACAGACGGGAGACAGAAAGTACTATAAAGAAATAGACTTGCCGGCGAAAGTTAAGCCTGAAACTGCTAGAGCCAACTACAAGAATGGAGTATTAGAAGTCAAACTAGAGAAAGTGAGCAAAGGAGAAGAGAAGGGCTTCGAAATTAAAATCGAGTAGTTAAATCTCCATAAAGCTCCGGTCTACGCTGATTTAAAAGTGGAAGAGCACTCCTAACCTTTTTTAGTCTTTCTAAACTTAAATCGGCGCATATCATAGTCTCCATCTCGCCGGCATCAGCCATTACAACTCCAAAGGGATCTATAATTGCACTTCTACCGCAAAATGTTGGAGGGGACTGATTAGCTAGAACAACGTAAAGCCCATTTTCAATAGCTCTAGCTTTAGCCATGGTGAGAAGATGCTCCTCCTTAAGAGTTCCCGAAAACCACGCTGCAGATACACAAAGCAAATTACAACCCTTCAAAGCAAGAACTCTAGCCGTTTCAGGAAATCTAACATCATAGCAAATTAGGAAGCCAATCTTAAAGTCGCCAATAGAAGCGGGATGCGAAATGCCATCTCCAGGCTTAATGAAATCGGACTCTCTAAACTTGAACGCATCAAACAAGTGCGTCTTGCGATATTTGGATAGAACTTCGCCACCACTTGAAATCAAAATTGAAGTATCATATATTCGACTTGGATCATCCACACACTTTTCGCACAAGTTCAATACAACATTTACATTGAACTTCTTTGCAGCCTCCGCAACTGAGCGCGTGAACTCCCCATCTAAATGTTCAGCCAGCCTAGTAAACTCACCTCTAGGTAGCGGGTAAAACATCGAATATTCAGGGAAAACTATTAAGTCCACCTTTGCTTTCGAAGCAAGCTTAATGGCATTAAGGATCTTCTTTAAATTTTCCTCCTTAATCCGCGAAGCACTAAACTGGAAAGCAGCTACCCTGAAATCGCCCATTTCACCCGAATACATATCATAAAATTAAGATGTAATTAATTATAACCATTTCCTCCACAATCTTATAGCCTCGTAAATCCATGAAATAAATGCGATCGCACACACCGATAATGAGAATATGTGAAATCCAGTTACCGGCTGAGATTTAAGAGCTGAGTATAATAAAAGCAGAAAAGTTGAAGCAAAGAAAATAGCGTAAAAGAAGTACCTTGGAAGCGTCAGCCTCCCAATTTTGATTAAGCCATAAAGTACATCAACTTTAACGAATCCTTGAATTTCATATAGCCCATTCCTATTTTTTCCGATCAAACCTGCCTCCTGAAGCTTGGAAAGGTGGTAATGAGCTAAACTTGGACTACTAAACTTCAACGCCCTCTGAATCTCCCTTACACCCACAGGCCTACCAACCTTAAGCATGTACCTGTACACTAGAAGCGTCTTACCCTTAAGCACATCTTCCATTACAATCGCCTAACATTAACCGTGAAGCTAAGTGCATTAAATAATTAGGTGCAGCTCATTTAAAGGTCTAACTAGACTTAAACCGCAAGGTTTTCACAGATTTCCTCCACACATAATTAAGGAGCTACAGTTGAGGTAATCCTAGTTAAATAAGCTCTGAACCGTTAACCCTATAACCACATAGTTCTGAATTACTGCTGAGAAGTATGAGGATCCTAATAATTCACGCAAAGAGCTTCTGGTGGAAAGTTCGTCAGCCAGCAAGAATTAGCTTAAGAGATGAAGTAACTGAGGAAAATGCGGAGTTTAAAATTGAAAATGCACTAATCGCATTTACAGCAGTCGAGAAGAGCGATGAACAGAATCTTGAAAAGTCATGTGAAAGAGCTGTTGAAGCCATCAAGGAAGTAGCTGGTAGAGTTAAAGTTAAGCAGATAATACTTTACCCGTACGCGCATCTCTCCACCAATTTGAGTAAGCCTAGCACTGCAATAAAAGCATTAAAAACAATTCATGAAAAATTGGTGAGACAAGGTTTCAGCGTTTATAGATCCCCATTCGGATATTATAAGGAATTCATACTTCACTGCAGCGGCCATCCACTAGCAGAATCCTTAAGAGTCGTTTAGGCAAGCATCACCAATGTTCTAGAAATATGAACGAGTATTAAACTGAAATGTACACCGCTAACAATAAGCGATAACTAATCAATTATTAATTGGGTTTAATAATGACTGAAAACGAAATAAAGCGAAAGATAATTGCGGAGGCTTTAATTGCAGTAATCCTATCAATTGCATTATTCGGTTTAAGCGAGTACACTGGAAATATACTTGAAAGGCGGTGGGTTGAAGAAAATATTTTTTCAACCAAAATATCACCAATAACGCGAACTAAAATTACATTTCAAGTAGAAGTTAAAACACTAGGTCAAGAGGAAGCCTGGAAGGTAAATGCTCCACAATACATTTTGCCCCTAAATGCAGATGAAATATCGAACTTGCATCAAGTAATAAGTGCCTTCAAGCTAAATGACAGTCAATTAAGGAAAATGCAAGAAAATGGATTCGTAGCAATTAAAGGCCATGAAATAGATAATTTCTTAGATGCATATCTTAATCTTCAATCCCTAGGCATTCCAATATTCATTACAGCAGATTCAATACTGCACGCCTATCACGTCATTTTCGAAGACACTTTAATTACACTGGAGAAGGAATTCTTCATCAACTGGCTTAAGCAACTAATCAAAACGCTAACGGAGAAGACATATGACATCTATACGTATTTACCTGAAGATTCCCCTAAACTAAAGAAGGCATCGGAAATAGCGCTGTGCTACTTCGCTGTAGCATCAAAACTCCTAGGAATAGAGTCAAAACTGCCAAATCAAATTGAAAAAATTGTGAATGCAGAATTAACCTTAATCGAAGAGCATAGTAAAACGGCTGAGAGCCCAATATTCAAATATGAGGAAGACTACACCCAGTACAAGCCGAGAGGACATTACACCAAAAATGAAGACTTCAAAAGATACTTTAAGGCCATGATGTGGCTTGGAAGAATGTTCTTCAAGGCAAAGTCGAAAGAGCATACCATAGCTGCAATCATAATCGTCAAAGCCCTCAACGAAGCCGAATTAAACTTGAATGGTGAAAGAGTTAAAGCTAAAGATGTTTGGGAGAAAATCTACTTAACTACGGCATTCTTCATAGGCTATTCGGATGACCTAACAATATATGATTATGAAAAGGCAATTAGCCAAGTTTATGGAGAAGAATTCAAGCTACAAGACTTGAAGGATGATGCAAAACTAGAGAAGCTACAATCAACACTCATAAAAATGAACAAAAGCAAAATCATATCCTTCCCAATATACCCCATAGAGAATGATGAAATTATAGGGTTAAGATTCATGGGGCAACGATTCATCCCAGACTCCTACATTTTCCAGCAATTAGTTTTCGATAAAGTGCCAGGAAGAATCATGCCCAAAGCATTAGATGTAGCTGCAGTATTAGGATCCAAAAGAGCTGAAGTGCACCTAACCATCGACGATAAAAAATACCCAAATTACAAGGTTCAACTTGAAAAATTAAAGTTGGAATTTAGCGAATTAACATTGGAAAATTGGACTCAAAATCTCTACTTTGGCTGGCTATATTCCGTCAAAGCCGCGATTCAAAACTTCACAGATCACCATCCAACGTTCATGCAAACCCAAGCATGGCTCGATGAAAAGCTAAATACGTTTCTAGGCTCCTGGGCTGAGCTTAGACACGACACGATATTATACGCCAAGCAATCATATACCCTTAAAACATCATCAACAGAGGCATTGAACATAGGTTATGTCGAACCAATACCAGAACTATACCAGCGATTAAGACTTTTATGTGATATAACATTAAATGGACTTCAAAAATTAAAACTACTCAAAGATGAATATAAGGAAAAGCTACTTGAATTCTCAAACATGCTAAAGCAATTAGAGCTAATCTCAATTAAAGAGCTATGTGGATATGAATTAACAAGCGAAGACTACCAGCTAATCATGAATATAGGATATAAACTTCAAACGATAATGGCTGGAATTAGAGGGAAAACATTAAAAACTACATTAATAGCCGACGTCCACACCGACACAAATACTATGAGAGTATTGGAAGTCGGATGCGGCTACGTGGACTACATAATAGTAGTGGTGAAAAAGCCAAGTGGAGAAATGTATGTAGCGGCTGGACCAATATTCACATACTACGAATTTACCCTGCCAATAAACCAAAGATTAACCGACGAAGAATGGATAAACATGCTCAGAGGAAGAGAAGCTCCGGGCAGGCCAGAATGGGTAAAAAGCTACTATAGCTAACCAATCTAGTTAAAACCTATTTTACATTCCAATCCAAACCAAACACCTTTTAAGTATAAGAACAAAAATATTGCAAGCATGAGTTTAACTAAATGCATATTTGATCTTCTAGTTCGAATTGTTAGGAAATACTCTTGGATTGGAGTATTTATATCAATGATAATGGAGAGTGCATGCCTACCAATTCCAAGCGAAATTGTGATGCCATTAACTGGATTTGCACTCTGCACAAACATAAACAGCATTATTATTGCCGCATTAATTGCTTCAATAGCGAATTTAATTGGCTCATGGATAGCGTACCTAGTTGGATATTGGGGTGGAAGAAAAATAATTCTAAAATATGGAAAGTATTTCTTAATAAGAAGAAAAGAGTATTTAAAAGCTGAAGAATTATTTGAAAGACATGGAGCTATAGTGATCCTTATTGGCAGAATGCTACCAGTCATAAGAACAATCATCTCCCTTCCAGCAGGGATATTCTCGATAAATCCAACAAAATTCACGACCTATACCCTTATAGGTTCAATTCCATGGAATCTGGCCCTAACATATTTAGGATACCTCCTGGGTGAAAATTGGCATTTAATTGCAGATTACGTAAGCTACTTAGACTACATTGTCATAATAGCATTAATAATCCTTATCATTTATATTTTAAAGAGAAATAAATAAAATCACTGCTAAATCAATCAACAGATAATAGTTCTAATTCAGAATAATATTCATTTTTTAATTATTATAATCTGAATAATTAAAAATTTTAAATCAATTTAATTATTTAATTAAAATTTGCTTAAAGAATCATGTTGTGGACGTGAGATAAAATGATTCATTAATTTATGGCTTTGATTAAAAATTGGAGGTAAAACTTCACTCCACCTTTTAATCAATTCAACCGCATATTTGAACTCATCTAATGCATTCTTTCTACACCAATATCAGAGTTAAAATGGACATCCCACCATGAGATTTTGCATTCAACGAAAAAGCGATTCAAAATGTTGTTGGCCTTTTCAACAATTTTTGAAAATCAATTGGAGGTATGCCGAATAATTCTCTAAATCTTGGAAAGTCAATTTTCACATCAAATTTCTTCGCTAATCTATGAGGGAACCGTAATCCTAGTAACTGTAAATTAATGACCACAGCATCCAACTCCAGTAACTTAAACTTTTTACTAAATATATTATTAACATTACGCTAAATAATATAATTTAATTAAGTAGTAATGCGATCCAAGTTGCCATTATTAAAATGCCAATAATATCGCTCAGCCTTTCGTGATTGCTTTCACTAGCAAATGGATGGCTTTGATAAAAGCATTCATCCACCCACAATATAAGTGCAGCCACATAAAACGTTGAGCTTGAGGCCCAGTCAAATCGCGATAATAATGTCGACAATATTGTTGAGACCATCGACCAATGATAGTGCTCAAAAACTCCAGATTTCTATCATATTTTGAGCCTACATAGCCTCCATGCCACCAAATCCAGTTGACCAACCCCATAGCAACAAACCTAAAGATGAAATAATTATTCCAGACAACGAATTGCGATGATAATACTATGGGTAAGGAGAATAATATGGCCCTTAAGGATTTGAGCAATCTTTTAAGCATTGACACTTCATCTTCATGTTATATTCTCATTGTATAAGCTTTAAGATTAAAGGAAAACTCGACTCAATTTCACGTTACTGCGGTAGCTTGCATTCCTAACTGAGAAGTGTAGAGCTTGTAGTAAAGACCTTTCCTCTCCATGAGTTCATTATGAGAACCCTCCTCAATGATTTCTCCATTATGTATAACTATAATTCTATCACAATCCCTAGCTAAAGTTAGTCGATGTGCAATTATAATTCCTGTTTTTCCTTGGAATAGTTTTTTAATGGCATTTTTAATCATTTCTTCAGTTTGAGGATCTACACTTGACATTGCCTCATCGAGAATTAATATTGATGGATTACGCAGCATAGCTCTGGCGAATGCTATTAATTGCTTTTCTCCAGTTGATAATTTTCTGCCTGCTTCTCCTGCATCTGTTTCATATCCATGAGGAAGCCTCATTATGAAGTTGTGGATTCCAAGTTTTTTGCATACGTTAATTACATCTCGCTCGGTTGCTCCGGGCTTTCCTATCTTAATATTCTCCATTATTGTTCCTGGAAATAGGTATGTTTCCTGTGGAACGAAACCTATAAGCATGCGAAGTGATTTTTGCTTGATTTTTCTTATATCATGTCCATCAATCAATATGGATCCTCTCTTAACATCATAAAATCTGCATAATAAGCTAACTAAAGTTGTTTTACCTGCTCCTGTTGGCCCAACTAGGGCAACTATTTCTCCAGGATTTATCGTTAAATTAATGTTTTTGAGGACAGGCATGCCTGGATTATACTCAAAGTAGACATTTCTGAACTCTATTTTACCCTTTATTTGAGTTAGCTCAATTGCATCTGGAGCATCTTTAACATCCAATTCTACATCTAATATGTTGAATATTCTTTCAGCAGCTGCAAAGGCAGCTTGAATTGCGTCATACATGTTTACAAGCGTCATTATTGGCATCGTAAATCGAGTAACATAGGATAGAAATGCTACAAGAGTCCCTATGCTCACTGCTTGAATTGAAGTCAAGTAACCACCATACCATAATACGAGGACGGTGGCTACAGTTGAAAGCATTCGTATTATTGGCCAGAAAAGAGCCATCAATCTTCCTGCAGCCACGTTTGCCTCCAGGGTCTCCCTTGAAGCAGCTCTAAAGGATTTAGCTACAGCATCTTCCCTTCCAAATGCTTGAATCACCTTAATTCCAGATATGCTTTCTTGAACTTTAGCTGTAACTTTAGCTATTTTCTCCCTAGTCATCCTGTATGCTTTCCTCATTTTAGAGCTAAAAACATAGGCAACCGCAATCATTACTGGAATTATTGTAAGAGACACCAATGTGAGAGGTATACTTAACATAAACATGGCTGCCAAAATGCCTACCAATGTTATTAGATCTCCAATCACGCTGAAAACTCCAGTTACCAAGACTTCTTGCAGCGTTGAAGTGTCATTCACGACTATGGATATTAGCTCACCCACTCTTCGCTTATTATAGAAGCTAAAGGACAACTTCTGAAGCTTTTCAAAAATTTGCCTCCTAATGCTATTAAGGAATTTTTGTCCAACCCACTCGAGAGCATATCCTCTTAAACTTTGGGAGGCCCATTGACCAACAGCGCAAACCACATATAGACCCGCCATAATTAAAAGACCAGCTAAATCCCCCCTCAAAATGTAATTGTCAATTGCCAATCCAAGTATATAGGGTGCAGCTAAGCTTGCAAACGAGTTGACTATAGTTAAAATAGCAACCGCCACGAAAGCCAATTTATAAGGCGCTAAGTTTCTAATTAACCTCCTCAGAAGAACTGTGGATGGCGTGGTCACCTTAACCTTTTCTTGCTTCCACATTCTCCTAAAATGAAAGCCCGTCAATCACTATCACCTCTGATGGGCATTTCGACTGGACTAACCTTTTTCTGATCCTCCAACATGATTGAATACATTTTGGCGTATAATCCCCTCCTAGCCATAAGCTCCTCATGGGTGCCCATTTCAACTATTTGACCATCATCGAGAACAATTATCTTGTCAGCCAATTTAACCAATGACAAGCGCTGAGTAACTATGAAGGTTGTTCTCCCTTTCATTACTTCCTTCAAGTCTTCAACTAAAGCTTTCTCCGTTTCAGCATCCAAATTTGAGGTCGGATCATCCAAAATTAATATTCTCGGATTGGTTAGTAATGCCCTTGCTATGGCCAGCCTTTGCCTTTGACCTCCTGAAAGCGTAACCCCCCTCTCACCTATAACGGTATCATACTTCCTAGGCAAGGTCATTATAAAATCATGAATTTTTGCAGCTTTAGCTGCAGCAATTATGTCCTCCATCGAAGCATCAGGCTGCCCAAAAGCAATATTTTCTTTAATTGTTCCGCTGAAAAGAAATGGTTCCTGAGAAACGAAGGCAACTTGCCTTCTTAATGACTTAAGCTTAACATCCCTAATATCGACATTATCAATTAATATCCTACCTCTATCCGGGTCGTAAAATCTCGGAATAAGCCTTATCAACGTGCTTTTCCCTGAGCCAGGTGGACCCAATAAAACTACCTTCTCGCCCGGATTAACTTTAAATGAAATATTTTTGAGGACAGGTTTACCTTTAATATAGCTGAAAGTTACATCTTCAAATTTAACTTCACCTTTCACAGGCGGAAGCTCTATTGCATTTGGCTTTTCTTTAACTTCAGGAAGCCTCTCCATTATTTCAAATAATCTTTGAGCTGCAGTCATTGATCTTTGAAAACCGCTAATAAAGAATCCCAAGGCCCTCATCGGCCACATTAACATAAGCAAGTATGAATTAAATGCAGTTAACTCGCCAATCGTAAATTCTCCTCCAATTATCGCATAACCACCATACAGAAGAATGAAAGCCATTCCCAACCCCAATATCAAGCGACCGCAATAACCATAAATCGACCTAATCTTAGCTGCCTTAACATTTAATTCAAAAAGCCTGTCATTCTCCCTCGAAAACCTCTCCAATTCAAAATCCTCAATTGCCAATGCCTTAACTGTCTTTATTCCACTTAAATTGCTGTTAACTATTGACGTTAAAACGCCAATTTGATACCTTATGGTTGAGTAAAGTGGTCTAATCATGGAGCTATACTTCAAATTCACGATAATCATCACAGGCAGTATGAGCATGGTCAACAGGGAAAGCTTAAAGTTCATCTGAAACATGTAGACATAAGCCAAAATAGTAAGAGTTATCGCATTTATAAAGCTCCTTAATTGAAAAGATAAGAACCTTGACATAGCATCTGTATCATTAGTTACTCTAGCAATTAGTTGACCGGTCGGAACTTCATCAAAGAAAGCGTAGGACTGCCTTTGAATTGCCTTAAAAACATCATTACGTAAATCGAAAACAACATTTTGAGAAAAAAGAATGCTGGCATACCTTTCAAAGTAGCCTAGAAGGCTCATTAATGCCGTAACTATAATTATCAAAGCGGAATAATATGGGATAACTTGGAAATTACCTGCACTTATCCCTTCATCAATTATGACTCTAGTAAACGAAGGTATTAAAACGCTTAGTAAAGATGATAAAAACATGCTTGCAACTGCAATTGCAAAATACTTTCGTTTCCTCAAAATATATGGTATCAACTTCAAAAACGTCTTAAAACTAGAACTTCTAGACTTTATCGTAACTGCGTCCACTGAAGTTTTAATCCCAACACCTCCCTGTAGCTACATACTCGTATGGAGCTTGATTATATAGAATATAATCATCCTAGATAAAAATGTTACGTAGATAACTCACAAACTATTACCTTTACCTCCATGCTTATATGCTATGGCGCAGGCACCTTCGCTAGAAACCATGCATGGCCCAACTGGATTTAGCGGATTACACGTCCTAGCAAAGAGCGGGCATTCCCATGGCATTATTAGACCTCTTAAAACATCGCCACACCTGCATCCCGGAGGCATTTCATAGCTCTCTTCAACCTCAAGGTCAAATTTCAACTCTGCATCATACTTCTCAAACTCACTTTTAAGCTTCAATCCCGAATTCGGAACCCTACCAATTCCCCTCCAGTCGGCATCGTAAATGTCAAATACTTCCTTCATCATTCTCTGCGCCTTCACATTGCCCTCCTCCTTAACAACCCTCGCATATTCATTGAAAACATCATAGTGACCCTCCCTAATCATTTGAATGAGCATCGCAGTTCCTATCAAAACATCAATCGGCTCAAATCCAGCTATGACCATTGGAGCCCTAAACCTCTTCGCAATCGGTCTATAAGGTTTAACTCCAATTATAGTTGAAACGTGACCTGGACAAATGAAGCCATCTATTTTAAGTTCACCGAGCCTAAGCAGGAACTCCATGACCGGCGGAATAAGCAGGTGAGTGCATATTATCGAGAAATTGCTGGGAGGCTTTTCAAGCAGAACTGCAGCTGTGGATGGAGCAGTAGTTTCGAATCCAATTGCAAAGTGAACCACCTCCTTATCCGGATTATTAAGAGCTAACTTAACCGAATCCCAAATACTATACACCACAACAACATTTCCACCCATGGACTTAGCTTCCATAAGCGATTGCCTCGTCCCCTTAACCCTAAACATGTCTCCAAAAGTAGTTACTATCACGTCATTCCTCATTGAAAGCTCAACCGCCTCCTGAACTTTAACTGGAGAAGCCACGCATACTGGGCATCCTGGACCTGCTCTCAAATCTACTTTAGAAATTAAACTTCTAATTCCAAAGTGGGTTATCGTATATTCGTGAGTCGGCCAGCCGCTTAATGCGGCTGTGTGCCGCACACATGCATAACTAGGAACCTATCCTCACCGCACAACCTATTTATATATGCAACCAACTTCTCAGCCAATTTCCTATCCCTATACTTTGAAATCAAATCGAGAAGTTCCATCACATTCACCCCCATCAGCTTGCCAATGCATAATATAGAAGTGAAAATGCAAATGCGCAAACCGCAAAGTTAGCTAAATGATTATCATACCTTACATTTGCAATTTTAAAGTCCATTCCATGCTTAATAAAGAAATCCAATGTGAAACCAATAGTTCTAACTCCAGAAGGATTTAGCGCATCCAAAAGCCAGTGAAGAAAGACAGCTAAAGCAGCAACTACGGGATTAAAGCGAATCAAATACGCAACTATTGGAGCCAATGCAGTAAACGTATAAACGCTATGCGTTAACCCGCACCTATGCTGAATTAACCCCTTAAACAAGTGGTCAAAATCAGGAGCTATACCAAATATTGCACCCTGAACTCCAAGAGAAATAAACGAAAGATCAACAAATGAAGCTAAATCGGATTGAATATCAACTTCAAACCCATATAGAAGCTTAGCTAGAATTACAGAAAAAGTCCAGCCCACAACTAAATGCGTGTACTTCTGCATTACAATCTCCACAAATGAGAAGCAGGTAAGCACTTATTAAATTTTGGAAGTTAATGGTGCAACCTTAATTTGAAACTTTTAAAAAGGCTTGATTTGAAGGTGCCCTAGAACCTACCTCCTAAAAAGACTTAGAAGCAGCTGAGCAGTATAGGGAAGAGATCGAGAGCCTGTCTTGCAACGTTAAATAAATTAGTTAACTAAGGAATTCATAGGTAATGAAATTTACAAGCAGTTTTTAGCTTAGGTAGCTAGAGAGCTCCTTTAAGTTAGTGGTTTTCCATTCCGTTAGTTTAGTTACTCTAGATGTTTAAAATAACTATGGACGCTGAGTTAGGAGAACGTTATCTCGTTCATATTGCAGTCTGATATCTGCTATAATTGGCCGTTGAGTTGGCTTAGAAAATTACTTAAAATATGTTATTGTTTTTGGGTTTTATTTTGAATTGGCAGTATGGATCTCCTCTTGCTATGCATTTGGTTTCGATGGCGATTACTTCCTTATTAAAGAAGCTGCCAAACCATCCTGCCATCATTCCTCTAACGAGGTGTGATTCTGGCTTGTTAGATCCTTTGAAGAGTTCACATTCGAAGCCGTCATATATTTTCACCGTTGCTTCGCATTTATCTAAATCATAGTATTCAACTTTCATAATTCCGCTTCCTGCATGTTGGAATAAGGTCTGTGCAGTCTTAATCAGCTTCTCCGGATTCCTCCCCGCAATCTTTTTATGCGATTCATACGCTAATCGTCCAATCTCATATCCCGCGAGGTAAAGGATCATATCATATCCGGTGCCTATCTTCTCCCTCAGCACTTTACTTAATGCTAAGTAGTTTCTCTTGTAAAATATAATTGCCCTTTCACCGCCAACCATAAATGGGAAGAAGTAGGAATCAATTGTGAAGCCATCGAACAATGGAGTAATAATCCTAACATCCTTAACGTATGACAGCCTCCTCAAAATTGTGAGAAGATTAAAAGCGACGTTCACGTCTCGCCCACTTAAATCAATAAAGACAACCGCATGAGACTTCCCTTTAGGATTAAAAGAGACAGCAAGATGAATGATCGGAATACCTCTTGAAGAAAAGGCCTTAGTAATTTGCCCCAAAATACCAGCATGATAAATCGCCCTCTCATCCAATACAAAATGAAAACCATAAACAGTCCTATTGGGAAAATGAACAAACAACTGAAAATTAAAGGGAACCTCCCCTTCAACCAAACCTATCATATCCAATTTTAAACCTCCACGAAATAATGTATAAGATATATTTTTAACAATTTATCTTACAAAATCATTTAGCCTAGGATACAATTAAATAGTTGTCCATTATGCTTAATATTTCACATAAGACATACTTTTGCACTTGTTACCTTCACTTTCTTTTCCTTTCAGGATGCCTGTCTTATAGGAGTGTGACTGCATTACATAACGCATGAATCTTCGGATGGGACTTACAGCTACAATGCTTTGAGTGATCATCATGTTCCATTTAGGTTGAATTGCACGGCTGTGATTTTCTACAATTACTTAACTACCGCTCCCTATCAACACCATCCAATGTCTGAGAGAATCCTAAGGAGAATTCATTCGAGAAAATTGAGATTAGAAATGGCGGGAGTTAAATTAAATGTCTAAGTAATAAGGATCTCAATAGGCTACTTAAAACGGCTAGAGAAACATATGCATTTAAAGAACAACTAAATAATTTATCAAAGTAAATTATAGCATAAAGCAAAATCCAATAAACTCTTTATTGCATAAAATTATTATTTCTTAGTGTTTCACTTACTTTCTGCTTAGCAGTCGTTTTACTTTGAATTCTCTAAATACATTCTATGTTTACAGCATCCCTCGATCGTAGAACGTATTTAAATCACCACCGAAATACCATTAAGTACTTAAAATTCCCTTCAAAATCCATTCTAGTGGAGAGTATGCCAGCTAGAATCTCGCCAACATTATGCGCGCAGTGTAAGGGAAGTCGAAGGCTTTGTGGGAGAATTAAGTGTCCAATATTAGTTAGACTTGAAGCTCAATTGGATCTCGAGGAAAAGCTAAGGCGAAATGTAGTTTTTGGAGCAACGCCGCCGGAGATTCTTGTTGGAGAATTTGGGTACCCTGAAGTTAGAGTCGGTCCTTTAATACCTCCAATTCTTGATGATGAAGTCGCAGCAGAATACGGAAATCCTTCGAAATGGTATGGCAAAAAGCTTGAGGATATCATTAAGATTAGATCTAAAATTGTAAGAGCAAGTTTTAAAGTTAAGGTTAGAGAAGCCTCAACGCTAAGTAGTAGGCTTTTAAATTTAACTCAAGAGTTAGCAATGTCCATTAAGCCAGTCGATACTGAAGCGCACTTCCGTAAGCCTCCAACGCCGAGAATAGCTTTTGACGGAGTATTATCTCCAATTGGCCCATCAGCTAACATTAGGAAGTTAATTATCGCAGAAAATCCATCAGTTCCAAAGCGAGTCGAACAGGCAATATATGATTATGATGCTAGAGCCAGCATAATTGTTGGAGAGCTCTACGACAGAGGATACTCAAACTATTATTTAACACAACTATTAACAGCAGGGCTTCTCGGCCAAAGACGCGAAAGACGCATAGTACCAACTCGATGGGGAATAACAGCCGTAGACTCCATAATTGGAGATCACATCCTAGAGAAAATTAGGGATTATCAAGAGCTCAACCAAATACTACTATACTCAAACAGCTACCTCGACAATCACTACTACATTCTACTAATGCCAGGAGCGTATGCATTTGAAATGATCGAAATCTGGCTTCCACAGACAGTTTGGGTAAAAGAGGTCAAACCCTACATAGTAGAAAACTTCGAACTATACGATGGTAAGTGGAGGAGGAGCGACATAGACGGAGGATACAAGGCAATGCGACTGGCTGTACTAGAACATTTAAACAAGATTAAAAGGCAAGCAATGACCCTAGCAGTAAGGGAAATAGGTCCAGGATATTACTGCCCAGTTGGCGTTTGGCAAGTTAGAGAGGGGATGAGAAAAGCATTTCTGAAAAAGCCACAGAGATTCTCCAGCATAGATGAAGCACTAAAAATTATTCAAACAAAAATTAGAGTAAAGCCTCAATACTGGATTAATGAAGCGCGAATTGTGAAGTTATTCAAGTTTCAAAGAAAAATAACATCATATTTTAAGCAATAAGCAAAATTGTTCTAGAAAAATTGTTGCATATATTAATAATCTTAAAGTTGATGCGAAAGAATCCATATTATGAGATGATGAATGGACGCTTAATTTTCTTCCTAACTTCATTTAGTTCAGCATTAATTCTATTTAGGAAGTCATCCGGGAGCTTCTTGAAAAGCAGTTTTGGTTTGGCAATCTCATGGCCAGGTTTTAAAGTTAGCTTTGCCGCGTAATCCCACCTGGAATCATGAACCGAGCCTTCCAACTTAAGAAGAGACCACAATTTTTCAGCTGTAAAAGGCATGAAGGGCTCCATTAAGATTGCTAAGGACTTCACTGCGTTGGCGGCAAGCCAAAGCGTAGTGGATGCATCTTTCAAATTCACCTTGATTTTGCGCCACGGCTCTTTTACATTTATATACTGATTGCCTTGCCTTGAAAACTCCAGAAGAGCTTCAGCCGCTAGCTTTAACCTCATATTCATAATGAGCCCACCAATTTTTGATGGCGCTCTCTCAATTTTCTTGACGAAATCCTCATCTTCAACATCGAATTCAGCTGGCTCCGGAACTTTTGCTTTGAAGTACCTATAAATGAAAGTGAGCGTCCTATGCACAAAATTTCCAAGGTTATCGTTTAGCTCAGCATTGACTATCCTATAGAAGTCCTTCCAAGTGAAGTTTAGATCCCTAACTTCAGGCCTCATCATTATGAGAGCGAATCGCCAATAGTCAGCCTCAAAAAGCTCCAGCGCTTCATCTAACCATACACCTATGCCTCTACTTTTGCTAAACGCTTGACCTTCAAACATCAAGTACTCTATGGCAGATATTTGCCAGGGAAGCACGTAGTTTTCACCCGAAGCGATAAGCATGGCTGGAAGGATGATTGCATGAAAGGGAATGTTATCTTTACCAATAAAGTACACTGTTCTAGCATCACTATTTAGCCAAAACTCCTTCCACCTATCTGGCTCACCTTGATTTATGAAGTATTGTAAAGTAGCTGAAAGATAGCCTAGCAGCGCTTCAAACCACACATAAATTGTTTTACCTTCAGCACCTGGGAAGGGAGCTGGAATTCCCCACTCATTATCCCTAGTTACCGATCTGGCCTTCAAACCCTCCTTTAGCCATGACTTACAGTAATTTTTAACGTTATCCGGAAAACGCGGGTGATTCTCTACAAATTCAGCTAGCCTACTGGTGAGCTTAGGCAAGTCAAAAAACCAGTGCTTAGTCGACTTAATGATTGGAGGCGACTTGCAGAAAACGCAGTAAGGATCAATAAGGTCAAGTGGGTCTAGAAGCCTTCCACAATTATCGCATTGATCTCCCCTAGCTGACGGATAACCACAATATGGGCATTTCCCTTCCACAAACCTATCTGGAAGAAAAGTCTTACAGTTTTCGCAGTAAGGCAGGCTCACATTTTTCTCATAAACATAGCCATTTTCATAGAGTTTCATGAAGAACTTTCTAACAAAGTCTATGTGAACTGGGTTTTCAGTTCTTGTGTAATTGTCGTAGCTTATTCCAAACTTCTTAAAAAGCTCTACAACATAGTTATGCAACTCATCCGTTAAGACTTTAGGCGAAATGTTCCTCCTTCTAGCTTCAACCTCGATTGGAGTACCATGCTCATCAGAGCCACTTACAAAAACAACTTCCTCTCCTTTAAGCCGAAGATATCTGGCTAATACATCCGGTGAAACTACGCATGCAATTAAAGTACCTAAGTGTGGAATAGCATTAACGTATGGCCATGCTCCGCATATCACCCATTTTCCCATCACTTATCTCCTCGCGGCTCGCATAATTTAAGTGCGTTAGAAAAAATTAAGTATTACTGGGCTCCTGAGAAGCGGCAGGCTCCATGAGCTTTCTCTTAAACCTAACTGCGCCAGATTTTACGTGAGGAGTGCGAATCACCGAGTCAATTGACTTTTCAATTTCCCTAGCTTCATCAGCGAGCTTCGCTGCAAATCTCATTAGCTCATGTGCAGCAGCAACAATTGGAATATACTGCTCCCTACGCTTAAGTACGTAGCATCCCCTCGTCGATAGGCGAGCAACTCTTCTAGCAGCTTCATAGCACGCAATGGCCTTGGCTCTCGCGTATGGGTTTGTGAAGCCCCCATAATTGTTCACTACGAATTCCGCTGAACCAATTATTTTTGGAAGATCAACTTTACCTCCAGACTTAATTTGACTTATAATGCGGTCAATTTCACTGACAATCATCCTAAACACGCCAGCTACTGCAAGAACCCTTAAGACATCGCTGTTGAATAGCACCATTTCAGTCGCATCCAAGAAATCCCTTCTAGCACCAATCATGGAGTCAGCTTCAACAATTATGTACCCAAATCCCTCAGACTCAAGCTCATCGGCAACTTTCTTGGCAGGCTCATCAGATATTATAATGATTGAAGCGTTAGGCAACCTTTTCCTCAATTCCCTTCTACCAGCAGTCGGCCCTTCGAGAGCAGCATTTGGAGTAACAACTACTACTAGTTGAGGCTCAAACCTTGCAGCTTCAACTGAAACTTCAATACAGTCCTCTGGACTCATTTTACCGCCAGTGGAGTACACTCTAACTTTAATGTCCTCCCTATTAGAACGCTCGTCCAAAGCTATCTCTAGTAGGGGAGAGCAACCTATGCAGCCAAACTTGACAACCGCAATTCTAACTGGCTCCAAATCATTCACCCCCCTAAATTAGCTTTCTAAAAATATAAGTATATGAGTGTAAGATTTGGTGAAAGTGACTGAATTTACGGAGGTTTGCGGATGTCCTCATGCGAAATGAAACCAATTATTGAAATAGCTAAAATGCTTGGATTAAGCGAAGACGACATAGAGCTCTACGGCAAGTATAAAGCCAAGATCAAACTTGAGGTTTATGAGCGATTAAAGAACAAGCCAGACGGGAAACTCATAGTAGTAACAGCAATAACGCCAACCAAAGCAGGCGAAGGAAAAACAACTGTAGCAATAGGACTTGGAGAAGCGCTTGGAAAGCTAGGTAAAAAGAATATAGTAGTACTGAGGCAGCCATCACTTGGACCAATTTTTGGAATAAAGGGAAGCGCATGTGGAGGTGGACGCGCCCAAGTAGTTCCAATGGAAGACATCAGCCTACACTTCACAGGAGACTTGCATGCAATCACAGTTGCGCACGACCTATTAGCTGCAATGCTAGATAACCACATTTACAGAGGCAATGAACTAAACATCGACATACACAACATCCTACTAAAGAGAGTACTAGATGTCGAAGATAGGCCGCTTAGACATATAGTTATAGGACTTGGAGGAAAGTTGGGCGGAATACCCAGAGAAAGCGGCTTCGAAATAACCGCAGCATCAGAGGTAGCTGCAATACACGCACTTGCAGTCAATTTGAAAGACCTAAAAGAAAGGCTGGCCAGAATGACGATAGCATATACAAAAGATGGAAAGCCAATAACCCCAGCAGACATTAAAGCCCACGGAGCAATGACTGCACTCTTAAAAGACACACTAAAGCCAAATCTAGTTCAAACCTTGGAGAATACGCCTGCAATAGTTCACGGAGCACCATTCGCGAACATAGCTCACGGCTGCCCCAGCTTAATCGGAATAAAGATGGCGTTAAAGCTCGCAGACTACGTGATTGTAGAGCCAGGATTCGGAGCAGACTTAGGCTTAGAAAAGTTCTGCGATATAGCTTGCAGAATCGGCAATTTGAAGCCAGATGTAGCAGTCATAGTTACATCAATACGAGCTCTCAAAGTTCATGGAGGAGTTAAATTTAAAGAAGTAGACAAGCCTAATGTTGAAGCAGTCCGAAAAGGACTTGAAAACCTCGAGAAGCAAGTTGAAAATGCAAGGAAATTCGGACTGCCAGCAGTAGTTGCGATTAATAGATTCCCAAGCGACACGGATGAAGAGGTAGATTGCGTCAAAAAGTGGTGTGAAGAAAAGAAAATACCAGTAGCAGTAGTTGAAGTATTCCAGAAAGGCGGGGAAGGAGGAATAAAATTAGCTGAAAAAGTACTCGAATTACTTGAAAAAGAAAAGGCAAACTTCAAATTCCTCTACGACCTAGACATGCCGATTGAAGAAAAAATCAAGACAATTGCAAGAGAAATGTATGGAGCTGACGATGTCGAATTCACACCCGAAGCCAAGAAGGCAATAAGAAAGATAAAGAAACTTGGATTCGACAAACTACCAATAAACATGGCCAAAACACCGCTCTCATTAACCGATAACCCAAAGAAGGTTGGAAGGCCAAAAGGATTCAAAATTAAAATTACGGATATAAGGCCATTCACTGGCGCAGGATTCCTCGTAGCATACTGCGGAGAGATTAACACGCTGCCAGCACTGCCGTCAAAGCCAGCAGCAGAGGAAATCGACGTTGATGTTGAAACCGGAAGGATAATTGGACTTAGATAGGTGCAAGGATATGGCAAGAATACTCGACGGAAAAGCTCTTTCCAATAAAATACTAAATAACTTGGCCGTTGAAGTTGAAAGGTTGAAGAGGGAAGGAGTAATTCCGAAAATTGCACTCGTACTAGTAGGCGAAGACCCATCATCAAAAACCTATGTGAAGTTGAAGGCTAGGAGAGCCAAAAAAATTGGAGCTCAATCCGAGGTCCACAATTTACCTGAAAGCATCGGTGAAGAGCAGCTCATAAAACTCATTGATAAACTAAGTAGAGATGAAAGCATCCATGGAATAGTCATTCAAATGCCACTTCCAAGCCACATCAACGAAAGGAACGTCATAAATGCACTAGACCCTAAAAAGGATGTAGATGGCTTACACCCATTAAACCTCGGAAAACTATTGCTGGGGGAAGAATGCCTAGCCTCACCAGCAGCAGAAGGAATAATTGCACTACTAGAAGAATACGATGTCCCGATTAAAGATCAAGAGGCAGTAATATTGGGTGCCACCGAGCTAACGGGCAAGCCGCTAGCAGCAATGCTAATAAATAAAGGAGCAGATGTGACAATCTGCCATTCAACATCAACTAGAATTGAAGATTACACCAAAAGGGCAGATATAATAGTTGCTGACATCGCTAAGCCTAAAGCAATCCACGGCTCAATGATTAAAAGAGGAGCAGCAGTCATAGATTGCGGATTCAACTACATTGAAAATAAGCTGGTAGGCGATGTGGACTTCGAATCAGCCGTGCAAGTTGCTTCAGCAATCACTCCAGTTCCCGGCGGCGTCGGCCCAATGATCATAGCAATGCTGCTATCTAACCTAATTAAAGCAGTAAAAGCATATTTTCTTACGTAAATAACAATCAGCCAAGAAAACATGAAGTACGTGAGACTGAGAGATGCAATTAAGGACTTCCTGAAAGATAATCAAATTGAAATTCAAGACATCCTGGACGCAATGGACGAAAGCAAAGAAAACGCTGAAAAAGCATTGCTACGCAGAACAAACTTAAGTAAAAAAGAGGTAAGAGCTCTCGTAAATTCAATATCAAGTAAAAAAATAAACCTCCTTCTTTTTGCACTACAAACATTTTACATTTCAAATCCAAGCGGAATGTATAAAGGTCGAATATTAATCCCCTTAAGAAATGAAGTTATTATCCACGGAAAAGCTTCCAAACGAGGATTAAGACTACTAATGCATGAATTGCGAATTACAGCCGATTGGGCTAAAACAATTTAATGAAAAATTTTCATAAAAGCTCAGCATACAGATGGAAGCCCCATCACAGTTGCTGAAAAAATTGACCAGCTAATCAAAAAATTATGAAAAAATTTTATAGAAAAATATAAATTTATAAAAAATATTCAATAATAAACATGATTGCAAGTAAAACTTACGACGTAGAAAGCGCAATTAAGAAGCTTGAGCAGGAAGACGTGAAGTACCTCAGACTCATAATAGTTGATATACACGGAGTGCCAAAAAGCTTAATCATCAAAAAGGACGATTTCGAAGATGCATTAACCTATGGAGTTGGCTTTGACGGATCATCGATTCAAGGGTATGCCCAAATTGAAAACAGCGATTTAATTGCAATTCCTGATCCATCGACTTTAACATTAGCGTATTGGGAAGAAGGGAAAACAGCCGCAGCCATATGCGACGTATATACTCCGGAATACAAGCAATTCCAAGGAGACCCTAGATTTATATTGAAGAGAATTGTTGAGCAAACTTCATCAAGAAACTTGAAAGTTAAAGTTGGAATCGAACTTGAATACTTCATTGTAAATAAAAGCGTTGAAAGCGAAATTAAGCCTCAAGACTCTGGACAGTGCTTCGACACTGTGCCAATGGACTATGGAGATGATCTAAAGAAGAGGTTGGGAGAAATCATATGCAGAGTAGGATCTTCATTTGAGAAAATGCATCACGAAGTAGCCCCAGGACAACATGAACTGTCCATTTCAGCTACAGATCCAGTTAGGCTAGCAGACATAATGATAATATCAAAGCTAGCTGTAAAATCGATAGCTAGGAAAGTAGGATTCACGGCTACATTCATGCCTAAGCCATTCTTCGGAGTAAATGGCAGCGGCGCCCATGTCCACGTAAGCTTGCAAAGCAAAGAAGGGAAAAACCTATTCTATGATAAAGCGAGTAATGGGCTTTCGCAATTAGCCATCCAATTCACTGGAGGAATCCTATCTCACGCAAAAGGCTTATCATTATTAGTTGCGCCTCTAGTAAATTCATATAAGCGCCTAGCTCCAGGATATGAGGCCCCAGTATACATATGCTGGGGATATAGCAATCGCTCCACGCTCATCAGGATACCTAGACCAATAAGGGAAAAAACTTGTAGAATCGAGTATAGACATCCAGACCCATCATTCAACCCATACTTGGGGTTGGCAGCCATAATAGCTTCAGGATTAGATGGTATAGACAGAAAGTTAAATCCTGGAGAGCCATGCCAATTAAACGTCTATCACGCCGAAAACAACTTTGAAAGACTACCTGAAAACCTCCATGAAGCAATCATAGCATTTGAAAACGACAAAACAGTTAAAAGAGCAATCGGAAAGCATGCTTCAAGCAAAATTGTCGAATTAAAGATAAAGGAGTGGAATTCATATATAGAGTCTGAAGGAGACTGGAATTCAACTAAAAACAAAATTACCGCATGGGAAATTCAGAAATATTTGGAGAGAGTCTAGCGTTGAAAAGTGTTGAGCTCGACGAAATAGATATCAAAATCATTAAAGAACTGCAGAAAAATGCAAAGCAAACCTACAGAGAATTATCAGACAAGCTGGGACTAGCAATTGGAACAATATACAATAGGATTAAGAAGTTAGAGGAAAATGGAGTAATAAGAAACTTTACAATTAATTTAGACTACTCCAAGCTTGGATACGATTTAACAGCAATAATAATGATGCAAGTTGAAGGTCCATACATCATTGAAATAGAAAAGCGACTAGCCAACTACGAAGAGGTAATGAGCGTATATGATATAACTGGAGAATTCGACATCGCAGTAATTGCAAAATTTGTGGATAGAGAACACCTAAACAAATTCATTAAAGGAATACTCACTATGCCCCACATAAAACGAACAGTAACTAGCATCGCGCTAAGCGTAGTAAAAGAAAACTTTAAACAATAAAGTATTTATTTAAAGATACAACCCTATTAAATCAGCTTATAATGATTGTTTGATAAATGATCTTCTCCAGCCGGCTTTTAGCTTCCTTCAGCAATTCGCCGCAATTAAAACTGCTGAAGTAATTTCATATCCAACTTACTTATCCTGCACCTTTGCTACTTCAAATTCGTTCGGTTTTGCGCACTTTATGTCCACATCCATAAGGGTTTCTAATTTAGTGGACATCTCTTCCCCTAAGGAAAAACAATGCAACCAAACAAGATGCTGCAATATGAATTGCAGGTACATATAACACGTTTAATTCAGCATCCGTAATAATTCGTTTGCATATTATGGTCGGAAGCCCATTGCATGACGTGCTTGAAGAAGAGATGACACCGCCACCATATCAAGCGTGCGCAATAAGCCTAAACTCAACGCAAATATAGATTAGGGAAACATAAGCTATATGCTTCATGCGTTGCGGCTACTCCATAGGGAGAAGCATGAGCAGGGGTAAGTACGGCATATTTTAGACCTAGTGAAGATAGTTATTGAAGACTGCGCTTAGCAGCTAATTCACATACGGATTATATTGAAGAATGTTCTTGGAAAATCGAGTTAAACCTGAATATGATTGGCCAATAAGATCCGATTCAAATAGCTTTGCATGGCAAAAGTTATAACTGAAATAGAGTAAATATTAGTTAAAAGAGGTGCTCATCTTGAAACAGCTTGATAAACCTGCGATTGAAGGAGGAAAGCCCATTAGGAGCAAGCCGATTTCCGCATTCCCGAAATTCACTAATGAAGAGATAGAGGCAGTTGTTGAAGTTCTTAAGTCTGGCAAGCTGACGACGCTCGTCGGCGAAGTAACGAGGAAATTTGAGGAGGAATTCGCGAAATTCCATGGAGTTAAGCACGCCATTGCGGTTTCGAATGGAACCGTAGCCCTTCATGTAGCATTGAGGGCAATTGGAGTTAAACCTGGAGATGAAGTAATAACTACTCCATTTACCTTTGTGGCTTCAGCATCATCAATACTTCACCAAAATGCAATTCCAATATTCGCCGACATAGACAGGGAAACATTCAACATAGATCCAGCCAGCATAGAGGAGAGAATAAGCAATAAAACCAAGGCGATAATCGCGGTTCACCTGTGCGGTCATCCAGCTGAAATGGATCAAATAATGAAGATAGCCGATGACCACGACTTAATGGTAATTGAAGACTGCGCACAGGCAATAGGAGCAGAATACCGAGGAAAAATCGTTGGTGGATTAGGTCATGTAAGTGCATTCAGCTTCTATCAAAGTAAAAATATAACGACAGGAGAAGGAGGCATGGTTCTCACAAACGATGATGAAATTGCTGAGAAGGCTAAATTGATTAGGCATCACGGCGAACCTGAGTGGTATCACTACGTGCTTCTGGGCTACAATTATAGAATGACTGAAATGCAGGCAGCATTAGGATTAGCTCAACTAAATAGGCTTGAGGAATTGAACAGGAGAAGAATGGAGATAGCAAAAATATACACTGACGAGTTGGAAGATGTTGATGCACTAACACTGCCTACAGCTAAGCCGCACGTAAAGCACGTCTGGCACATATATAACGTTCTAATTGACTTAAAGAGAGTAAGGAAGACTAGAGATGAAATTGTCAAGGCAATAAAAGCTGAAAATGTTTGGGTGGGAATCTGCTATCCAACAGTATTATACCTAGAGCCAATATTCCAAGAAAAAATAGGTCATGGCAACGGCTGCCCATGGAAATGCCCACTGTATGGAAGAGAAGTAGAATATAAGAAGGGATTATGCCCAAATGCAGAGTGGGTCAGCGAAAGAGTATTCACACTGCCAACCCAGCCAGCGCTAAGCGACGATCAAGTCATCGATATCGCGAGAGCAGTGAAAAAGGTAATCAAGTATTATCAGATCTAAGCACGTCCAGCTTAAATCCAAGAAAGCTCCCAGCAAACATTCAGGATGAATTTCACGAATTCAAGCTCCAAAGCATGCAAGAAAATGAAAATCATGGCATTAATACGCATCCCCTTTTACTTGACTGCGCAAAGATGCACAAAATAACTACTAAGAGTGTTTCAAAATGAAACTTACACCAAATCCCCTCCACTTTACCTAAAACTTTGGAAGTCAATTCAAGCCACTGCAAAATTGCGCTCATCATAAAAACTCTCATCATAAAAACTATTACTCCAGCACGCACCCATATCCAAATATTTACTATAAATAAACTCTAAAATTAGCTGGATACGCGAGTTTAAAGAAGCTCTAAGTATCATTTATCCGATAATGAGCATGAGAATCCAAGTGCAGCTCTAGAATGAAACAAAATAAGCTTCAGCATCAATTATAAGCTTCAACCAATCATTCTTTAATGGTGATTTAAACTGAAATCGCACGATCTCGATAGGGTGGACATCCTAATAAAAACAACCCTGGGCATGGAAAAAGTTGCAGCCACAAGAGTCGAGGAAACAATACCTGAGGTGCAAGTCATACCTAAGCCATATGGATTCATGGGGCTAGTAGCAGTAAAAACAGAGCTCGATAAAAAAGAGGCGGCGAAAAAGATTGAAAGCAACGTATTGGAGGCAGATAGGGTAATAGTAGTTGAAGAGTGCGTTCCCGCCAATCTAGATGAAATAGCTGAAGCAGCAGCAAGAATAGCCAAAAAGAGCATTGGAAGCAAAGATACTTTTGCAGTAAGAACAGTTCGAAGAGGCAAGCATGAATTCACGAGCATCGATGTTAACGTCGTAGCTGGAGCTGCAGTTAAAAAAGCAACTAGAGCACTTGTAGACTTAAAATACCCATCAAAAATCATTAGAATTGAAATTTTGAAGAACCTAGCATTAATAGCGATTGAAGATGGAGAGAAAGAGCTGAAAAAAATTAGGCCTGGCAAAATCCCAGTTATAGAGTTCTTGAGGAAAATTGCCATAATTCAAATGCCTTACCTCGGACCGCTAAACGCCATTAGAGCCATTGGAGTTAGAGTAGGAAGGGAAGTTCAAACATTTGAAGTTAGAGAACTAGTCATATCTCCAATAGGAGCAGTAAAAGCCGAGGAATTAAAGGTATTTATTGAAGGAGTATTTGAGGGAATAAACTCAAGATATGAAATTCAACGAAAAACTTATGGAAGAAAAGTGTGGAGAGTTCCAGTTTTCATCCAAGATCTACATCAGCTAGTTAGGGAGAGAAGAAGGAGAGAACCAATAATCGTGCTTGAACCGGAAGGAGAACCCCTACCTAAAGTTAAAGATAACCTCGCCGAGATACTGCTAAGTGAAAAGAAAAGAATTAATGTTCTCATTGGAGCTAGAGAAGGCATTCCACTTGGAATCTATAGATTCGCCAACCTAGTAGTTGATATATGCCCTGGAATAACAATTTCAACAGATTATGCTGCAGCTTCAGCATTGATAGCATTCTCAACAATAATCGAGGAAAAACTTCTTGAAAAGAAATCATAAAATGCTTTGACCCGAAATGAGTTGATGGACATCCCTACCTAAAAAGACAATGAAGAAGGGTGGTGTAATTATTAAACTAAAAGCCTGGAGACCTTACTTGCACAACCTCCCTATTAACTAGGTTTGGAGGAACTTCTCCTTTGGCAAATAAAATTAAGTTATCTGCAACCATCATTGCAATCCTCTCCCTAGCTTCCCTGGAGTCACTGCCAATGCGCGGCGCAACAACATTTGGAAACTTTAGAAGGGGATTATCCCTAGGCGTCGGCTCAACCTCAAATACATCCAATGCTGCACCCGCAATCCACTTGTTCCTTAAAGCTTTAATTAGAGCCTTCTCATCAACAATAGCTCCCTTTGAAGTATTTATCAAGTAGACTGTGGGCTTCATTAATTTAAGCTCCCTCTCGCCTATCAAGTGGTATGAAATTTTATTTAATGGAACATGTAGGGAAACGAAATCCGAGTTACTTAGAAGGTAGTCCAGATCCACATACTCTGCGCCAAGCTCCTTCTCCAATCCAATCTTCCTCTCAACATCAAAGTACAGGATTTTCATGTTGAAGCACTTAGCCCTCCTAGCTACTGCTGAGCCAATTCTGCCTAATCCAATTATGCCCAAAACCTTTCCATGAACATCCAATCCCAACATCATTGTTGGATGCCAGCCAGTTTGCGTCTTCTCCCACGACCCGCTTCTAACGAACCTATCTGCCTCAACAATCCTCCTAGCAACTGCCAAAATTAAAGCCCAAGTCAAGTCAGCTACAGCTTCGGTCAATACGCCAGGAGTGTTAGTTACATATATTCCCCTTCTCGTGCACTCTTCAACGTCGATATTGTCGTAACCCACAGCATACTGGGCAATTATCCTAAGCCTAGGCGCCTCATCGAGAAGAACTTTATCTATCTTGTCAGTCAACAGAGAGGCAAGTGCATTTACATCCCTAATTTTTCAAGCAATTTGTGCCTTGGCAGAGGCTGATACTCCCCCCAAACTTCCACTTCATAGTATTCTGAAACTCTATTAATGGCATCTCCAGGAAGCTCCCTAGTTATAAACACTCTCGGCTTCACGGCAATCACCAGCAGCAATCAATCATTTCCAACTCATCATGATTTAGCGTCAAAGCTACATTAATATGACTGAAAGTAAATGGTTAATAGAGCATCGAGGTTAAATTATGCGCAGAAGTTCTAAATGGACTATCAAAGCAGATTTGAGATGGTGCAAAAACTGCAACATTCCACTCCTCAGCCCAAAGTGCGATTTATGCGGAGAAGTTGGAGGAAGAATTCATGCATCTCCCCCATTAGATGTAAGGCCAGCATTTGAAAAAGACCTTCAAAAAATAAGGAAAAGCATTGCCGAAGAATTTGACGACTGGAAATTGGCATACATGCTTATACCAAAAAGGAAAGTCGCTCTACTAAACAAAGTCACTTACATTGATCAAGCAGACGAAGTAATAGTTGACGGCTGGACTATTGGACACTGCTTTTACGACCCATTAAAGAACAAATGGAGATTTAAGCCAGTTGCAGAGGGATGCGCAAGAATAATTAATTTAGAAAGAGGCTACTGGGCTCAGCTAAAAACCCATAAAGTCAAATTATGGGAAAAAATTCCAATTTCAAATGTCCTAAGGGGAAACATACCCCCACAAGAAGAAAAGTTCACAGCCATAGCTTCAAGAACAGGAAGCGCAATTGGAGTAGCAGTGAGAGAAGGCGACTACTTGAAGGTCATAAAGGTATGGAAGCCTCAAAAAACCCACATAATAGAAGTCAACTCCACAATTAAAGACACCATTAAAGGAAATAGAAACCACATAGCGCACTTGGAAAGAAGAGCAATAGCATTCATAAAAGAAGTTAGCAAGAAAATAGGAAAACCAGTTATCGTCTCTTTCTCCGGAGGAAAGGATAGCCTCGCAACACTTCTACTCACTCTTGAAGCAATAGGCGAAACACCAATAATGTTCAACGACACGGGAATCGAAATGCCCGAAACAGTAAGCTACGTAAAGGAAGTTGCCGAATACTATGGATTAAAGCTCATTGAAGCAAGCGCACACAACGCTTTTTGGAACTCATTCGAAGTCTATGGCCCCCCAGCTAGAGACTACAGGTGGTGCTGCAAAATATGCAAGTTAATTCCAATAGCCACAATCATGAAAAACCACTTCCCAGAAGGATCACTAAATCTAGTTGGCCAGAGAAAGTACGAGTCACTTGCCAGATCAAAATCCCCACAAGTATGGAAAAACAAGTGGATGCCAAGAATAATTGGAGCAAGCCCAATAATAGACTGGACTGCACTGCACGTATGGCTATACTTGATATGGAAGAACGCCAAGGTAAATCCGCTCTACTACATGGGCTTCGATAGAATTGGTTGCTGGCTATGCCCTTCATGCGAACTAGCGGAATTTAAGCTAGTTGAGGAAATACATCCAAGCTTATGGTTAAAGTGGGAGAGAAAGCTAAGTTCATGGGCTAAGCTCAAAGGATTCCCGGAGGAATGGGTTAAATATGGATTTTGGAGATGGCAGAGGATCCCGGGAGACCAAATGAAGTTGGCAAGCAAAGTTGGACTTAAAATAAACTTGCAAGAATACAGGGTGCATCGAGCGCCAGCTAAAATAGTTAAAATCAAAGGATTTGAACCATGTGCAGGCTCATACACTATCGAAGGAATCCTAGACACAAGCATAGACATAATTAAAGTCAAAAACATAGCTCCCGTCATTGGAGAAGTAAAGGCCTCAACAAATCTCGGAGCCATCTCAATCAAGTCCGAAATTGGAGAATTAGTCATAAGCACAACAGGAAGAATTGCAGCAACCTCCACAGACGAGATTTCTGCAGAAAAACTATTCAGCGAAGCATTAAAGGTCATATCAAGAAGCATGTACTGTACCCTATGCGGATCATGCATCAACATTTGTAGAGCTCAAGCAATATCATTAAATAATCCGCCTAAGGTAGATTTTAAGAAGTGCAATAGGTGTGGAAGATGCCAAGAAGCATGCCCAGCCTCAAGCTACATCGGTAAGCTACTGGCAGATCAATTTAAATGGCAGGTAGCAAAACATGATTAGTCAACTAGAGAAGGTTAAGGCAATAGCTGTAGATGTAGATGGAACAATCACAGATGAAAGTGGAGCACTTCACCTGGAAGCAATAAAAGCACTGAGGGAAGTCAAAGAGAAAACAAGCGTAAAAATAGTATTAGCCTCAGGAAATGCGTACCCCGTGCTCATGGGCCTAGCCAGGTATCTCGGAAATGTAGATCTGGTAATAGCCGAAAACGGAGGTGTAGTTGGATTTCAAAATAACTTCAAAATAATTGGCAGACCTGAAATAGGATTAAAAGCAAGAAAGCTCGTAAGCAGCAAGCTGGGATATATGCTATATGAAAGCTGGCAAAACAAGTTCAGGTTCGTGGACTTCGCATTCAAACTGAAAAGGGGATACAATTGGAACGAAGCATTAGAAAAGGTTAGGCAACTAATTGAAAATGAAGTGCCTGAAGCAACAGCAGCATTTAGCGGAGTAGCAATACATGTTAAAGATAAGGTCGTTAACAAAGGTGCAGGATTAATCATGGCAGCCAAATTGTTAAGGCTAAGTCCAATGGACTTCCTAGCTATTGGAGATAGCGATGTCGACGTTGAAATGATGATTAAAGCTGGAATCGGCATTGCAGTTGCAAACGCTTCTGAAAAGGCAATTAAAGTAGCCAAGATAATTACTAAAAATCCGAGAGGGCAAGGATTTGCTGAAGCCGTAAAAATGCTAATAAATGCTAAAATTAAATGAAATCAAGACTCAGCAATTTTACCTAACTTATCTATCACGCTATTAACATCATCATAAAATAGCGCAGTAACCTGTTTAGGGCAGAACATTAGCTCATCTTTAGCATTAACTGGAAGAACAACAACAGTCTTAAAGTCTTTTAAATCTATAGCCTTTGCGCATGAAGCTAAGGTAGCAATATTAACATCTTTAGGAGGAAGCACAAAGTCAATAGCCAATTTCCTATTATGACTACTAGCGACGATGTCGAACTTATGTCTAATGCCACTCTCACCTATGACGAAGCCTTCAACTTCAACTTGAAAACCCATACTTCTCAACGTTTTAACAATTAGTTCTCTCACAACTTTCACCTTATTAATATACTCATCATCAGCCACCAGCATTCTACTCAAACTCAGCTAGGTTTGATATTTTAATATTATGTAATTAATTTACAAATCTTTACCATCAACAATTTGTAAAAAAGAAAAAATTAAACGCCAAGCTAATAAGCATACTACAACCAAAAATAACCGGCGATCAAATGACGTCCGATCCAATACCGATAATCACGCCAGATAACTTCATCCCATATCTATCTGGAAACTGGACGAGAATGGTGATTTACACCGCAATATCCATGCTAGTTGAAGCTGCACTATTCAAAATAGCTTATAGGGAAAGCAAATGCCATAAGGCCATTGCATTTTTCAATCTAATATCAACGCCGATTTCCTGGATCTTCGCCGTCCTTTTGGCTTTACCCTTCACCTACAACATAGTCATTGGCGAATTGAATCCAACGTCCCTACCAGAGTGGAAAATGGTTTCATGCATATACGCCTCGGTATACTTCATGACTTTCATCTTATTAACATCACTTATAGAAATAGTATTATACTCAGCACTGAAAATTAAATGTAAAAAATTAACTTCAACAGTTTTAATTGCAAATTTCATTTCCTTACTTGCAATTCTATTCGCATCCACCACTTTGCCCTAGCTTTGGGATGAGCTCATGAGCGCAAAGATAGGGATAAATGGAGCAATAAAAATTGGAAAGTACTTCGCATGCGATGCGCATGACCCAGCTAGCGAAGTTAGAGTAGTTACCCATGCTCACTTCGACCACATAATAAACCTCAATTCAAGCTTAAAGGAAAGCAAAAGGGTTGTCATGACCGAAGCAACGAGAGACCTACTTCAAGTAATTAAGAGAAAGCTCAATCTTAAGAGCAAAGTTCTACCAGCACGGTATGGTGAAACGCTCAAGTGGAAGGATCAGAAGCTAACTCTCCATTATGCAGACCACATTATTGGTGCTGCCCAAGTGCTCGTCGAAGATGAGAAAGGAAATAGAATCGTCTATACGGGGGATTTCAGGCTGCCAAAAACTCCAATTCTGGATGCAGACATACTCATAATGGAAGCAACATACGGTAAGCCGGACCTCAAAAGACCTCCAACAGACGTCATAAGAGAAGCACTAGTCAAGTTGGTGAAGAAAAGCCTCGCTATAGGACCCGTCCACATATTCGGCTTCCATGGCAAAGCTCAAGAGGTCATGGAGCTTCTAAGGAACAGCGGATTCACTCAGCCATTCATAGCCACATCCAAAGTTTATATAGTAACCGAAGTTTGCAGAAAGCATGGAATGAGAGTGGGGGAAGTTCTACTTAAGGGAACTATGGAAGCCGAGGAAGTCATGAAGAGTGGAGAGTACATAATGTTCCACCACGCTTCAACCCTAAGAACAGTTAAGATTAACGGAGTAAAAATACACTTAACTGGCTGGGAATTTAGAAAAATTATTTGGAAAGTAGCAAACAAACATTACAGAGTGGCACTTAGCGACCACGCAGACTTCACACAACTAATACTTTACGCGGCTACAAGTAAGCCTAAACTCGTCATAACCGACAACTATAGAGTTGGATACGCAGCCATTCTTGCGAAGGAAATAGAAAGGCGCCTAGGCATAAAGGCAATTCCAATGCCATGATCGCTCAAGTAACTTTATAACTGAAAAAACCAAAAATGAATTGGCGAAAAGATAAGGCAAAGTGGTAGTATGAGAATATTCAAGTTCTTCCGCAAAGAGAAAAAATCCCCTGAGCAGCTAGTTAAGGAGTTCGAAATTGGAAGAAAAGCACTTTTACAGAAAGTGAGGGAGGTGTCCAGCGACCTTAGAAGCAAAGGTTACAGGGTTCTGGAACTAATTCCACTAATAGCTTCAGTTGGAAAAGCAGAAAAGAAAAAGCCATTCGGCCTAATGCTAGTAGTTCCAACCGAACTATTTAGGAAATTCCACGAATACGCTGACATGGGCAAGTACAGCAACAATCAGCTAAGCATGTTCTTTGTCGGAGACTATGCATTCCTCTTAATTACAGCTAGAGATGACGAGAAGAAACTTGCAATATGCTATTCATCAGCATTTAGGAAGAAACACGTTAAGAAAATTCGAAGTATGGATACTATATACGTATACATAATAGATGGCCAAACCTCAAAGTACACCCTAATATACTTCCCAAACGTCAAATGGGAAGCACCTAAAGCTTTAAAGAGCGGCCTTGAAGAAAAGAGTAAAAGCGAAAAACGCCCCTCAACGCAAAGCTGGTGAGGTGAAAGCGTGAAAAGCGCAATTAAAAGCATAGTAATACCAGTAGCATCATTTATGATATTTCTCTCAAGCTACATTTCCTGGATGGCTGAAAGAATTCTGCGCTTTAGCCACACTTCAAGTGCAGTATTAGGTATAATCGTAATAATCTTAGGCATTTTAACAATATACTACTGTGAGGGAAGAATAAGGTTCAAGAGACCGTAAAGAACTACCTCGCCCTAATCTCCACCACATCTCCATCAGCGAGAACGTGATTAGCTCCAACCTTCTGCCCGCCAAATTTCACGGAACTACCCCAAACTTTAGCATATTTAAATTCCTTGTAAAGCCTGCTGTGAATCATTTTTGCAACATCAATAACCCTAGTTCCAACCGGAACTACTAGCGGTTTACTAGCAACTTCACCTCCAACCTCCTTAGTGTAAATTCTAATAACTCCCAAAAGGCTGAAAATTTCACGCTTAACCACATCCAAATTTTGCTTAGAAATTGTAGAGAATGGAATTACCTTAACAGCCCCCTTAAGAGCCCTAGATAACCTATCAAAGTTAACTCTAGCTATTTCGGAGTCATATTTGTTCGCAATGATTATTGAAGGCTTATAAACGACGTTTAAGCCGATGTATTCTTCAACATCCTTGATAGATACATCTCCCCATATCTTCACTATAGCGCTCGTTATTCCATAATCCGCAAGCAATTGTTTCACATCATCCAAGCTACAGTCAATGAAATTGCCAGTGCAAAAAACTTGAATGCCACCTGAGGATTTTCTTTCAATATCTATCCTAACTTTAGGCCTCTTCAGGATAATTCTAGCTTGCCTCAAGCTTTCAACCATAAATTTAAGTTGATGAAATGGATTCCTAGTCAGGTCAACTAGCAATATTAGAGCATCAGCGTTCCTAGCTAAACTTAAAACCTGAGATAGCCATGGAGCTTCGGGAAAAATGGCTGGAGCCTCAACCAACTGCACTTGCACTCCATCAAAAATCATCATTCCGGGAACAGGCATCCTAGTGGTACACGGCACATCAGATATCCTCGGCTTAGCATTGGTTAAAGTAGCTAAAAAGCTGCTCTTTCCACTTTTAGTATCTCCTAGAATAACTACTTGGCCCGCCCCATCTTTCTTTATTGCAAATTTCCCACTTGTAGCTTTAGTCCTCTTCCTCTTTCTCTCCTCCAGCTCAACCTTAAGCTGAGAAAGCCTTCTCCTTAATTGCCTTCGAATCTTCTCGGTGCCCTTATGCGCAGGAATTGCTGAAATTAAAGCTTCTAGAATCCTAATCTTCTCTGGTAAAGTTCTAGCCTCTTGATATTCCCTCATAAGAGCTTTTGCTTGTGGAGGAAGGTTTGCAGGCATACCCAAGAAAAAATAGCATATGACTCTAATATTTCGTTCGCAATGAACTTAACTCAAAATTGGAAAGGGCTCTTCATCAAAAATGGCCACTGCAGGCTCATCCATTCCAGAAGCCATTAAAGCCCTTCCCATTCCTGCAGTGTTAAATGCAAAGCCCCAATTTCCCTTATCATCAACGGCTATTATACCAGCATTACCTTTGCCAAATTTATTCGTAATCAAGTCTATGGCTGCTTCACATGCCTTCTGCGCAGATACGCCTGCTCTCATCAAGTCGCAGCAGAATTTCGATAGAGTTAATCTTGCAATAAGCTCTCCAATTCCAGTTGCAGATGCAGCTCCACCATTATTGTCAGCGTAAAATCCGCAGCCAACTAGAGGAACATCGCCCACTCTGCCTGGAAGCTTAAGCCAATATCCTCCGGTTGAAACTGCAGATGCAACATTACCTTCCGAGTCTATAGCAACTGCTCCAACAGTTCCAGTAAAATCGAAAAGCCCCTTCCTCTCGAGAATCATCTTCCTTATTTTAAGCATTCTGGAGCGCTTACCTTCAATCCAATCATTATATACGCGCTCAAAGCGCTTCAATTTAGCTTCAGTAATTAAATTCCCGCATCGCTTAAATCCAAAGAATTCAGCCAGCCTTTCGGCAGCCTCACCAACAATCAATATGTGGTCAGTTTCCTCCATAATCCTCCTCGCAATTGAAACTGGATTTTTAAATCCACTTATGCAGGCAACTGCTCCAACGCACAGGTCTCTGCCATCCATAATTGCAGCGTCCATTTCAACTTTCTTATTAAGGCTTAGAACCGAACCTAAACCTGCATTAAATACTCCGCTGTCCTCCATCACTTTAACTGCAACTTCAACTGCGTCAAGAGCAGACTTGGAGCTCAAAGCATCAAAGCCCTCAGCAGCGGCTTTCTTAAGCCAAACTCTGCGCTTCTCAAGATCCTCAGCGGCAAATCGCTTATAGTTGCCAGCTCCACCATGAATTAAAATTACAGGTCCAACCTTCAATTCAACCACCATCCAACTAGCTTTCTTCTTCAACAGCTTTACTCATAAACTTCTCCAAGTACTCCTCAATAGAGCGAACCTTAACATTCTTAACTTCCAATAGCCCCCAAACACCTGGCGATAAGAGCTTAAACAAGTGCTCAAAACCGCAATTAAAGCACATCATTAAAGCGTATATTTCTTCATTAGGCTTCATGAAATTCTCCGCATAAACTTTGCAAATCTCAAGTGAGCCCCCGCACTTACTACACCTTAAAATCATCCTTCCATCCCTGACAACCTCTAAAACTTGATTGTAATTCAATGCCATCCCTCCTAAGGGTCAACTGCCAACGCTAATTGAAGAATAGATGAAGTTAATTTAAGCATTACTCCCTTATAGATTAAAGTGCAAGTCAAGCGCGCTTACACCAATCAACATTTGATGAAATCACAACAATCACATAAGGTAGCCACTTAAAATAAAAGCTAGGAAATTAAATCTCAAGACTCAAAAAATCTTCAGCCACAATTACTTCACCGTCAAAAATGGAAGATGCTTCCTCCACCAACTTAGCCTCATCTTCACGGAAAATGTGAAACAAAGCCAGCTTCTTAACCTTAGCTAGACGAGCTACTTCACCAGCAACACTCGCAGTTGAATGACCAGTTCTGAATGCAAGATCTGCACGGCTACTACTAAAAGACGATTCATGAATTAGGAGATCAGCATTTTCAGCCAGCTTAACGAGGTTACCGCTAAATCTCGTGTCGCCGCTATAGCAAATGCTAATTCCACGCCTATTAACTCTATAAGCAATAGTTGGTATAGTGTGAGAAACCTCGCAAGTTGCGAACTCTTCCAGCGAAGTGCCGCCTACAATCTCCTTGACATCAATGGCATATGATATAAAGTCATCAGGAGTGTTAAGCGCTTGAAGTAGCGTGCAAATAGTTCTTCGAACTCCAACTGGACCAAAAATAACAAATTTACTCCTCCTACCCTCAAGCTCCATAGCCCAAAGCAAAGGAACAATATCTGCAATGTGATCAGCATGACAATGCGAAATCAATAGGCAACTTAAGTCGAGCAAATCAACTTTTAAATGCCTCAAATTTCTCAGTGCTCCACTGCCACAGTCAATTAAAACGTCATTATCAACTAGAATACATGGGCAACATCTCTTTTCAGTTACAACAGGGCCGCCTGATCCAACAAACGTGACTTTCATGGAAACACCCCAAACACGCCATGGGAAATAATGATGATTACCCGCACTAAAGTGAAATTTTTCCAGACTTCTCCAACCTCTTAACTATCAATAGAGTGAGCATAATGGAAATAGGCGCAGGCGCATAAACCATAAGAAATGAAGCTTGAAGAGCATAGTCAAGGCTAGCAAACGACCCAAGTTCAGGCATCAAAGTCATGGCTAAAAACCATAACCCAAAAGCAATGATAATCGATCCAACAAACAAGCCTAGAATAGAAGATAAAATAATAGCGTATATCCAGCCGACATTCCTAAGCCTCAAACGCCTATAAGCAAAGCCCATCAAACAGAAGCCTGCAAAGTTGGCCGGAGTGCCGCTAAATATTGTTAAAAGTGGAGTGTGATATCTAGCTATACTTGCAATGAAAGTTCCCAAAGCAGCGCTCAATCCAGCAACTATGGGGCTAAACATTACTGAAGCAATCATAGGAATAGCTATTGCTGGTCTAAATTGAATGAAAAACGGCCCAGTAGGAATATATGCAGTTAAAAGTGAAGCTACAGCGTAAAGTGCAGCAAATATGCTCACGTTAACCGCATCCTTAGAGCTAAGCAATAGCACCACCGCTAAACAATAAATTCAGCCACATTATTACGTTTACCGTTTCCTGTCCTAGGTCATTCTAGGTCCTTGGTAGAATGCTCCGCGTCTCTACCCATGCTTCATTGCAGTTACAATCCACTTCACATAGGCGTAATTGCCGCCCTTCATCCTCACCGGCATGGAGGACACATCTAGGAAGTGTTTTATAAACAGATTCATAGCACCCATATAACGTCTCTATCAACGTGCGAAACGCATCCAGGGCATTTCATTATCCTCGATTCAACGTAAATTGAGACAAACATTGAAAGGTTTTTAATACTCTTTCTAATTAGTCTAGAGGGGAGAGAGTAGGGTGAAAGTTTTGCCTGGAAGAATAATGACTACGCTAATCATAGAAGTACCTGAAAGCGATTTAGCCAGCAAAATGGCGATCATAAGTGAACTTCACCGAAATAGAATAGTGTATGACGTTGATGATGCAGGGAACATCCTCATAGACGGTTTTGAGCTAGAGAAAGTTAAGGAAAATAGAACTGATTATTTCTTCATAAAATACGAGCTTTCAGGCAGAACTTTAATTAAGTGGGTGTATGTCAGGGCCAGAGAGCCTGGCGCGTATTATCGAATCAAAGCCGTGCACTGCGCTTCCGCAAAGTCTTACATTAAAGCTTTAAAGCGAAGAATGCTGCCTGCAAGCTACGTCAAACTAGCAATGTGCGCGCAGAAAGTTGAAGAGAACTACGCTTAAGGCTTTAAGCACAACTTGCAGCCCCTCTTAGTTCTAAATAGCCTTTTAACTGTTATTAAGCAGGATGAGCATACTTTCCTCCCGCAATTAGGGCATTCCACCACGTGATCAGGGCAAACCTTTCTTCCACATGCTGGGCAGGTAAAAGCATCATCATTACAAAGGGTTTTTCCGCAGATAGCGCAAGTATAGCTTTCCTCTTTAACGCAATAAGTTTTACCGCATACATCGCATTTCCACGAGTGCTCTACACAGACATTTGAGCCGCACGCACTACATTTCGCAATACAATTTGGACAAAATAGCTTGCTGCACACATCGCATCTAATTAATGCTAAGCTACATACTTCTCTACCGCAGCGTTCGCATATTGCCAAGTGATTTTTATAGTGCTCTTCACAATAAGGCAGCCCACAATCCTCGCAGATTAAGATGTGGTTTTTACAGTAGGAAACATCTAACCCGCATTTAACGCAGTGCTCAATGCAGTCTTCACATAGGGGAATGCCACAAACTTCGCAGTAACTTTTACTTTCATTTGTACATAAAACTGAATTACAGTACTCGCATTTCCACGAATGGTCAGGGCAAATCGTTAGATTACACTTTTCGCAATGCAAAGCATGATTACTGCAAATTGGTTTTAAGCATAAAGCACAAAGCCAAGTTGAAGTTAGATTCGTAATCGCATCTCCACAATAACTACAGTTTCCAAAGAAGCCCCTTCCATTTAATGCATTCCACTCAACTTCAATTTCATTTTCAGCATGCTGATTCGAAACAATCAATTTAGCACTGTAAATTGGAAGCCAAATTAATTGCATTTCCTGGACATGAACTTCGCTCCTTTTCGGCGTAATCATCAGCGACCTAACATTTTGTTCTTTAAGATCCAACAATTTTTTCTTAATACTATTTAACTTCCCTTTCAGCTCCTCCTTAAGCCTCTTTAAAAATTCACTTTCACCTTTAATTTTAACCGACAATTCACTTAATCGCCTATTCAGCCTTGCAAGCTTGAGCTCCCTACTTCTAATTTGACTTGCAACTCTAAGCGAAGATTTCTCCTCCTTAACAAGCTTAGAGAGCTTTTTCTTGAGCAGTTCAATTTCCTTAATCAAGTCCTTTGCAACTTGAGCAGTTATGGCAAGCTCATCCTTCAAAGCTTTAAGTTGAGCTTCATGGCGCTCAATTTCCAACCTATAATTATTCCTTATCTGACTTGAAGCTTCATTTAGACGTTTATTAAACTCCTCATCAATTCTAAGTTTAAATTCTTCCAGCGACTCCTGAGGCTTTGAAGTTAACTTGAAGCCTGGGTGGTATAGGATGTGAGTAGCTGAAGCTAGGGCTGAGTAGTCAATAAAACTATTTTTGAGCTCCTCAATACCACTTACACTTTTAAGTTCACTTATAACTTCCAAGTAAGTGGACTCTTCTTCAGCCTCGTCAAGTAAATCGCAACTTTCAATATCATTTAAGCTAGCCCAATAAGCTGACTTTGAACTCCAATCAACTTTCTCCAAGCCTCCACCTACCGGAATGAAGCTAACCACTTCAGATTCATAAATCAAGTTTGGACGCCTTCTCTCAACTCGAATTATAGCTTTAAGCAGGAGTGCTGGAGCATACTTCAATTTAAGTGAAGTTAGCTTGAAGTCGTATGGCATTAACTCCCTTAGAGTATTTAGCAAAGCTTTATCATCAAAATTAACAGCAGCAAAATACTGCGGGATTGCCGTTGGAATTCTCGGCTTTCTAGCCTTTCTAACTCCACTAACCCCTTTAAATTTCTCCAAAGCTACTTTAACTTTCCATCTAGCCTTATCAAGCTCCTCTTTGGAAACGAAATCTAATGGATTAAATCCAGGAGCCCCATGCTTAGTCTCTCTACACCTAATTCTAACGATTATTGGAACCCTTTCAACTGCCTCTCCAGTTATTATTGCTTCACCGGGCTCAAGCCAATTTATGTCCTTTTCCCAAGCTTTCGAAAGCCCTCCACTTTCGATAGCTATTTTAACATCATTAGGGTCTGTTAACCTGTGAATAATCCAAGTTCCACTCAAACTTCTAACAGTCATATCTAAAAGCTGTGGGCGCTGAGTAACAACAATCAAATTCGCGCCAAACTTTCTACCTTCCTGCGAAAACTTCCTCAAAACTAAAGCAGACTTAGATTTTTCTCTGCCAGCAAATCTATGCGCTTCATCTAGAATCAAGTAGAAGGGCTTAACCTCACCTTTAATGGCAGCTTCAAGCAGCTGTGAAGCAATATCAGCAACAATTGAAACCTGATCATCATGAGTTAAACCGCGCAAGTTAATTATAACACATTGCCCGGTCAAAACTAACTCTTGCGGAGAAATATCCTTTAAGTAGTAAATGTCTAGGTCGGCTCCAGGATTAATATTGAGATCGGCGAACTCGAGAATTTTATCAGCATAACTGATTGGAGTAACATCAAATTCCGGACACGGCTCTTCACATGGAATTTTGAGGCTTGAGTATTCTCCATGAACATCAATTACTATAACGGGAACACCCTTCTTCAGGAACTCTTCAATTATAACTCCAACCGTATATGACTTTCCAGATCCAGGCTTACCAACAATGAAAATTCTATTCAACTTCTTCACTGGAAGGTGAATTTTATATGGATAGCCCTTCAAAAGCCCCAGGTAAATGGACTTTTCGACATCAACTTTCAACCCTAACGCTCGCAGAATGCTCTCCTCACCTGCAGCGTAAACTGAAGCACCAATTTCGAAGGGAGTTTTAGGAAAACTACCTAAAACCTCGCACTCAGCATAAACATTAGTCCTACTCCGCCTAACGTTTTTAACTATAAGAACGTAGGTCTTGCCTTCATGATCAACTTCAACGAAATCATTCACACCAATTTTGCCAGTGACCTTTAATGTAAATCCAAATGCAGTTGGCTCTCCTTCAACCACGCCAACTACTTTTCTAGTCAATACTGGACACCGCCAATAGCTAAAGCATTATAACTGATGACCATATAATTAATTAGCGCTTTTCATGTATAAGAATAAGGACTCCCCAAGCTCCAGTAAAATTTAAAGCTCAAAGCTCAAATCAAAATGCCTGAATCAACTTCTAACCAACAAAGTAGCTAAAGCAGGTGGCGCTGCTTGGAAAGAAGAAAGCCAAAAGTAAGATACCTTGGACGCCACATGATGTTTAAGGGGAGATATGCAAAGCAAATACTTAGCGGAGAGAAAATAACAACCGTCAGACTTGGAATTGTTAAACCTAAATATGAAGATGTTATAATTCATGGCGGCGGAAGACCAATATGCAAAGCAAGAATAGAGAAAGTAGAGCACAAAATGGTCAAAGAACTATCGCATGTAGATGCGATCAGAGACGGATTTAAAGACCTCCTTCAACTACTAAAGGAGCTTGAAAAATTCTACGGAAAACTAAATCCCTACGACTGGGTTACCATAATAAAATTTAAAGTGCTAGAGAAACTCGACAAGCTAGAGCCAAAAGACCCATATCTAGGCCTAAAGCCAGTGGACATAGCAAGAATAGCGCTCAGATACCTAAACGACCTCACCGAAGAAGAAAAGAGCATTCTGCTAGAACTAACAAGATGCACAACTTTAAGAAGAACAGCCAAGAAGCTTTATGGAGACCCCCTAAAAAGGCATTATATTAGGAAGGTGGTTAAGAGAGCTTTGAGAAAACTACTTGAGAAGAAAATACTTAAAGTTGAAGAGGGAAAGTTCATCAGCTACAACAGGAGTAATGGAATTGGCAATTAGAAGTAGAAGCATCATCTACAGGCCATTCACCACAACTTACTTATTAGCTCTAATGATATTCACGCTTCTAATATTCCTATTAATGGCATATACGATACCGATTTTCGTTAGAGGCTTAAGAATCCCTCCTCCTGCAGCCATCATGCTATTCTACTTTGCACTAATTGGAAGCTACATAAACATTCCACTGACAAGCATAGAATCTATAGAGCCAAGCATCACCTTCAGACAAATAAGGTTTTTCGGAGTAACTTGGATACTGCCTGAACTCGAGTGGGGAATTAGAAAGACCATCATAGCAATAAACCTAGGCGGAGCAATCATACCAATAGCCCTATCCCTATACCTCCTCCTACACAGCATACCAAAATACGAAATGGACCCAACTTCAACATACATCAAAGTCGCATTAGCACTCATAATAATAACTTACTTCATGAAGAAAATTTCTAGAATAGTTCCAGGACTTGGAATCGCCGTCCCATCCATGCTTCCGCCACTCATAACTGCAATTGTATCACTAATATTATATCAAATACCTCCAAGAAGCGACCCATCAATAATAGCATACGTATCTGGAACGCTGGGCACATTAATTGGAGCAGACCTGCTAAATCTCAAGCGCATATCAAAGGTAGGAGCTAGAATCGTCAGCATTGGCGGAGCCGGAACATTTGACGGAATCTACCTCACAGGGCTAATTGCAACAGCTCTAACTTTAATTGCATAAGCTTCTGGAAACTACTCCAAAAATATTTTACCTTGAGACAGAGGTAGTTAAATGGGATCATAAATGCCGACTTTACTAGACCCCCTTAAAGTTAAAGGATTAATCCTCCAAAACAGAATAGTCATGCCTCCAATGGCTACTGAATTAGCTACCGAAAATGGCGAAGTAACTGATCAGCTAGTAAAGCACTATGTTGATAGATGCGAAAAAGTAGGATTAATAATTGTTGAGCACTCCTACGTATCCAAGGAAGGCAAGCTATCTCCGAGGCAGCTGGGAATATATGATGACAAACTCATTGAAGGGCTAGCTAGACTCGCAAGAGAAATTAAAAAGCATGGAGCCATAGCAGCTATTCAAATAAATCACGCAGGAGGAAAGGCATCAAGCAAGATCACGGGATTAAAGCCAATAGCTCCATCAAGCATAATTGTTCCAGGAGGAGCTGAGGAGCCATCAGAAATGACTTTAGCCGACATTGAGCGCGTACAAGAGGCATTTGAAAAAGCAGCCATTAGAGCTATTAAAGCAGGGTTCGACGCCGTTGAAATCCATGGCGCACATGGCTTTCTATTAAACCAATTCTTATCGCCAATAACCAATAAGAGGCTAGATGCATATGGCGGCACACTGGAGAAAAGAATGAGATTCCCACTTGAAATCGTCGAAAGAATTAAAGAAGCCATAGGAGAACACCTACTCCTATATAGACTTGGAGCAGATGACATGATGCCAGGAGGACTAACAATTGAAGAGAGCAAGAGATTTGCAGTTAAACTTGAAAAAATGGGAGTAGACATAATTGACGTCTCCGGAGGTCTGTGTGGCTCAAGGCCTGAAAAACTAACCACGCAGGGATACTTCGTTCCACTAGCTGAAAAAATAAAGTCTGTAGTTGACGTTCCAGTAATTGGAGTTGGAGGAATAAAAGACCCCCAATTTGCAGACAAAGTAGTCAGAGAAGGAAAAGTAGACCTCGTTGCAATTGGCAGAGCAATGCTTGCAGACCCGAAATGGGCTTTAAAAGCAGTAAAGAAGCTACGTAAAATCGAAAAACACTAAAAGCCAAAGGCAGAGGAGAAACACATTGAAAATAAAGCTGCCATACGGCAGAATCCACATCACACTTGAACTGGAAAAGCTGAACATCAAAATAATAACTTCCAAAAAAGTTGATGCAATCGAAAACCTAAGGGCGGCACTAATAAACAAACTTCAAAACCCAGCTGAAAGTCCACCCTTAAAGAAATTAGCTGGAAAGGCAGGTGAAATATTAGTAGTAATTCCGGATAAAACTAGAGCATTCCCATCCAAATTAATTCTCCCAGAAGTCCTTCAAACAATTAAAGAAGCTAATCCAAATGCCAAGATAAAAATCCTAATAGCAACTGGACTTCACAAGCCGCACACCCATAAAGAAATTTTTGAAATCGTAGGAAAAGAAATATTTAGAAACTATGAAGTCTCAAGCCACAATGCCGAAGACCCATCAACAACAGTAAACTTGAACAGAAAAACAAGCTATGGCACACCAGTAATAGTAAATGGCGAGGTCATGAAAAGCGACCTAGTTATAGGGCTCGGCCTAATTGAACCACACTTTTTTGCAGGATATTCTGGAGGCAGAAAAACAATCTTGCCAGGAGTAGCTGGAAAAGAAGCCATCTACATGAATCACAGCTACAGAATGATAACCCATCCAAATGCTAGATATGGATTTTTAAGCGGAAATCCAGTTCACGAAGACATGGTCGAGTTCATGAAAATGACTAAGCTAGACTTCATAGTCAACGTCACAATAAATGGAGAAAAGAAAGTAACTGGAATTTTCTGCGGAGACCCAATCAAAGCCCACATCCAAGGAGCCAAGTTCCTAAACAGCTATGCGAAAGTCCAAGTAATGGAAAAGGCTGACATAGCAATTGTAACCAATGGAGGATATCCATTAGACAGAAACCTATACCAAGCAGTTAAAGGAATGGCGACAGGAGAACAAGTAGTCAAAAAAGGAGGAGTAATAGTGATCGTGGCGGAGTGCAAAGAGGGATTAGGAGGACATGAAGAATTCCACGACATCTTCCTAAAAGCCAAAAACCCGGATGATGTTGATAGGATAATAAGGAAAATGGAGCCAATTAAAGATCAGTGGGAAGCCCAAATCCTAGCAAGAATTCTCAAAAAGGCAACGGTAATCGCCGTTACAGACATGAATCAAAGCACACTTGAAGACATGCTCATCAAACCTGCAAGCAACATTGAAGAAGCACTGCAGGAAGCAAGAAGAATAGTTGGAAAGAATAGCCCAAACATAGTTGTAGTGCCGGAGGGCCCTTACATAATACCTGAAAGTTAATGAAAGATGAAAATCAAGAAGACCTCTTCATTCTCTTAGAAAGCATTTCCACCAACTTCTCCTCTTCCAATGCATGCCTTTCCTCGCTAGTTAACTCGTCAGGCAGCCAATCAGGCTTCCGCTTACCCTTAAAGTACTCCCTAATAGCTCTTCTCAAAGCACCTACAGCAAGAACGCCGCAATGATACTTTATTGCAGGCAAACCGCCAAGCGCCTCCGAAAGCTGCATCCAAGAAACGTTCCATGCCTCCTTCAAAGTCTTACCCTTAATCATTTCAGTCATAATGCTTGCCACAGCAATATTTGCCGCGCAGCCGTAACTTTCAAACGTCGCCTTCTCGATCACCTGAGTTTCCTCGTCAATTTTCAAGTAGATTGCAATCATGTCCCCGCAAGCTAAACTACCAGCAACTGCAACCGCATTAGCATCATCAAGCCTACCCAAATTTTTAGGATTCCTAAATAGCTCCAAAACCTTAGGTCCATAAGGCAGCGGGATCCTAGAAGACATATTTTACACCCCACGCTTTATTGGACTAATCGACCTAATTCTACTTATAGCTTCTCTCAATTGAACCAGCGCATATTCAATGTCATCAGCATTATGCATTGGAGTAACCTTCATCAAAATGCTGCCATGAGCCTCCTCATACTTCCGCCCAATCGCTAAAAGCACGTGGCTTGGCTCCAAAATTCTACTTGTGCAAGCACTACCACTTGAAACATAAATCCCCCTAGTGCTGAGCTCGACGGTTATAGCCTCCCCCTCACAGTAAAGAAAACTTACATTAACATTATCCGGAGCCCTCCTATCACCTCTAGGCCCATTCAAAATGACATCATCAATGCTCTCGAGAATTCCATCAATAAGCTTGTCCCGCAAAAACCTCATTTTACTAGTGTACTCATCAAAGTTATTTCGCATAACCTCAAGAGCCTTAGCAAACCCTGCTATAGCTGGCACATTCTCGATTCCAGGCCATAAACGCTGAGTGCTAAGCTGACCAAAAATAATTGGCTCAACCTTCACGCCCTCCCTTATGTAAAGCGCTCCAGCCCCCTTAGGCCCATAAACCTTATGACTACTAAACGTCGCCAAGTCAACTCCTAACTTGCCTACATCAAATTCCACCTTACCAAGCGCATCAGCAGCATCAGTGTGAAATATAACCTCCGAACTCTTATCCTTCACAACCTCAACTAACCCCTTAATATCCTGAACAGTTCCAATCTCATGATTCACAGCTGCGATACTAACCAGAAGCGTGTCATCATCAATTACATCGGATAGAACATCAACATCAACAAAACCTTCACTATCAACAGGAACCTTAACCAAAGAATACCCATGCTTTTGAAGCTCCTCAGCCGGAAAAATTACACTTAAATGCTCAATACTAGATACGACGATCTTCTTCCTGCCATTCCTATTGGCTTTAGCAACACCTAAGATCGCCACATTATTTGCCTCAGTCCCACTATGAAAGTGAGCTATTTCATCAATAGACGCACCAATAAAGTCTGCAATTATCTTCGTTGAAACATGAAGTTTCTCATAAGACTCCCACCCCACTTTATGAGTAATTGAAGGATGACCAAAACCAACAGCTTCATAGCAATTAATCATCTCCTTCAAAGCCTCTGGAAGAATCAAGCCCGAATTCTCCGAATCCAAGTAAACCTCTCTCACAGGCTTACCATGCATTTTAATTAAATCCTTAACACCCCTCACAATATCCGACACAGCAAATCAAACCTCCTACTACCATCACCTAACTTTAACGCAAATCTCATACACATCACTTTCAACATCCATCCTTAAAAACTCATGTCCAACAGCTTCAGCCCACTCCTTAGCATCAGGAACAGCATTCGGGTCAGTTGCAAGCAATTTAATAACAGCTCCAGCTTTAGCACACTTAACAGCCTCAAAAAGCATTATCAAAGGACCAGGACAGGACTTATATCTAGCATCAACAATGACATCTACCTTCAATGTAAATACCCCCACCTAATAAACAAACAGACGTAAAAAAGGCTCTCTCGAAAACGTTCGATGAAAAATCGAATTGCACCTGCACTATAAAACCCTTTAGAATTATAACTATGTTATATTTAAGGCTTTTCTCCTCTCATACTTATAAAGTACTGAAAAGCGCAAGGGCAGGAATATTAATAAAATATCACACCGTTATATTTAAATGATCCACAATCATTCGCCAAATCAAGCAGCATGCAAAACTGAGATGCAAATCAAAAATAGTGGAAGAAGCTTAAACTTCCACGTAGATATGAGGTGTTAAATATGTTAAATGTGAATGAAATTAGGAAGGACTTCCCAATACTTAACATCAAGATAAACGGGCATAAGCTCATTTACTTTGACAATGCAGCTTCAAGTCAAAAGCCATTACAAGTAATTGAGGCAATAAAGAGATTTTACCTAGAGAGTTACGCTAATGTTCATAGAGGAGTGCACGCACTAAGCCAAAAAGCTTCCGAATTATATGAAGAAGCCAGAGAAGCTGCAAGTAAATTCATCGGAGCAGAAATGAATGAAGTGGTTTTTGTCAAAAATACCAGTGAAGCAATAAACTTGATAGCATACACTTGGGGTCTGCAGAACTTAAATGAAGAAGATGAAGTTCTAGTCACCTTAATGGAGCACCACAGCAACTTAACTCCATGGATTACCCTTTCAAAATTTAAGAAGTTTAAAGTAAAATACGCGGAAATAAATCCCGATGGAACTCTAAATTACGAAGACTTAGAAGAAAAAGTTAACAATAAAACTAAAATCATAGCCATAACACACATGTCAAACGTAACTGGAGCCATAAATGACGTAAAGAGAATAATTAAGCTAGCTCACGATTATGGAGCGCTAGTTCTAATTGATGGAGCGCAATCAGTGCCCCACATGCCAGTAAACGTGAAAGACCTCCAATGCGACTTTCTTGCATTCAGCGGACACAAAATGCTGGGTCCAACGGGAATTGGAGTATTATACATCAGGGAAGACGTGATCAACAAAATGGAGCCCACCATCAGTGGAGGAGGAACCATAAAAAAAGTTAGATGGAGCGCAGAGAAAGCCGCATGCACCATTGACTGGGCAACCACGCCTGAAAAGCTAGAAGCTGGAACGCCTAACATTGCAGGGGCAATTGGACTTGCAGAAGCCATCAAATATCTAGAGAAAATAGGGATGAAGCAAGTTAGAAAGCACGAAGAAGAGCTAGTTAAATACACGCTTAAGAGATTTGAGGAGCTCAGTAAGGTAAAAATCTACGGCCCCCAAAAACCCGAAAATAGAGGCGGAATAATAACATTCAACATTGGACAGTTAAATCCACATCAAGTAGCACTAATCCTCGATCAGTATGGAATCGCTGTTAGAAGCGGATTTCACTGCGCCGAACCTCTTCACCACCTGCTGGGCGCAAATAGTGGAACTGTAAGAGCAAGCTACTACATATATAATACAAGTGAAGAAGTAGACAAGATGATTGAAATTATCAAGAAAATTGAGGAGATAGCATGATCAAAAAAAAGTACATCAAGCAAACAATTAAGGGTTGCGGAGAAAAAGCCAACTTCATCATAATTCTCAAGTGGAAGCACAAAGACGAAGCATTAAAGAAAATCCTGGAAAAGTGCAGCGAAAAGCAGAACATGGCTGGACTATACATTAAAGGAAAAATAAATGGTGTTGAACTAAATATGTTTGCAACTGGAAAAATATTAATTCGAGGAATTGAAGAGGAAGAGGAACTCAACAAGTTTCTAGAAAAAATTCTAAAATAAATCAAGTAATCTTTAACTTTCACGCTCCAATTTCATCAATCTCTCAATGAAAGCTAACAGCTTTTCCAAGGTAACTTTACTTATGACATGCTCAATCGCACAAGCATCCCTCTCAGCAATCTCTCTCGGCACACCCAACACATTAACTAGAAAGTTTAGCAACTCCATATGCTTCCTATAAACTTCCATCGCTAACTGCTGCCCTGCATCCGTCAGCTTAATTCTACCATACCTTTCATGATCAACCAAACCAGCTTCCTTCAACCTTCCAATAGCCTCACTCACACTCGAACTCTTCACATTTAAAAAGTCAGCAATCTCCTTAACTCTAGCCGAACCATACTCAAGCGAAATTAAGTAGATAGCCTCCAAATAATCTTCAAGAGATGGAGAAATCTTCCTACCACTCAAAAACATCCCTCTGCACAATAATAAATTAAATTGGAAGGTAAAAAATTTACCTTAAGCCAAGAAAATGCAGATTAGGAATAATTTACCTCATCTAACATAAATTGCAATGAAAGCCGCATACTACTTAATCCCAAATGGAAAAAGGTGAATTAAATTACACTCTCCGCACCAATTTGACACTTATTTTAACATCAACATAAACTCCATCAATCATTTTGTCAAGACATTAATAAAATAATTAATTAAATCCCATGACCGATCCAATGCTGAAAAGCAGTAGCGAGCTGAAATATGCTAAAAGTAGCAGATACGCTACTGCAATTATTGTCCACTTAATACTTCCAGTCTCCCTATAAATTGCAGCCAACGTGGCCAAGCAGGGTACGTAAAGCATCATGAAAATAAGCATCGAGTAGGCTTTGAGAGGAGTAAGTCCTATTACCCTAACAGCCTGAATCGGATCGTTAACTCCAGAAATAATCGCCAAGGACTCGGGAACTGCCTCTTTCGCTAGAAAGCCTGTTAATAGTGCAACTACAACTTTCCAATCTCCGAGCCCAATTGGCCTTAGTAAAGGTGAAAGCACCCTGCCTATGATAGCCGCGAACGACTCTTCCGGAGATGAAACAGCTCCTACAGGTCCATATGAAGTTAATATCCACATCAATATTGAAACTCCAAGAATTATTGTTCCAGCTTTAATTATGAAGTGCTTGGACCTCTCCTCAGCATGCCAGAAAACAACTCTAGGTGAAGGCTTATGATATGGAGGTAACTCTAAAATTAAAGTTGAAGGCTCCTCCCTAAAGATGGCCTTATTAAAGAGCGATCCCACAAGCACTAGTAAAGCGAGACTTAGAACATATAAAGATAGCATGACTAGAACTTGGCTTGTAAGGCTCGCAAAGACAGCTGCAACAATTATTGTGAAGGCAGCTAACCTGGCTTGACATGGAATTAATGAGCTCAGTAAGATTGCTAGCAGCCTATCTCTATAGCTGTGAAGTATCCTAGTAGCTGTGATGCTTGGAATGTTGCAGCCATATCCAAGCATTAGTGGCATAAAGGCCTTACCATTGAGCCCAAACCTACGCATAACCCTATCCATAATGAAAGCAGCTCTAGCCATGTAACCGCAGTCTTCAAGTATCCCAAATAATATGAAGACAGTGAATATTAATGGGTAAAAGCTAAGCACTGCGCCCACACCAGCAATAATGCCATCCGAAACTAGGCTAACAAGCCAGCTTGGAGCTCCAATACTAGTTAAATAGCTTGAAGCAGCATCTGAAATATATCCAAAAATTCGATCACCGATCAAGCTAGCTAAATTAAATTCCTCAAACTCAGGCATCAGCAAATTAAGTGGAAAGCCAATGTTAATGCTGAAGACCACGATAAATAGTAGTGAGAAAACGCCAATCAATATTGGCAATCCAAGAAACCTATTCAAAACGATTCTGTCAATTTTATCGGTGATTGTTATCGGCGCAACTCCAGTTCTCTTAACAGCATCTTTAACTATTTTTTCAATGAAATTATAACGCCTATCTGCAATAATTACGTCGACATCATCGCCTAAAGCATTACTTAAATTTCGCCTCAATTCCTCAACCTTAGTTATAACATTATCATTAATTTTGAGAACCTCTCTAACAACTTCCCTATCGCCTTCAAGAAGCCTTATTGCAATCCACCTAGCGGGATATGGCAGTTGAGATGCTATCCTACCTTCAACAAGCATTTTCACAATTTGATTAATTGCATTTTCAATTTCACGGCCATAATCAACTTTAACGCCTCCACACTTAATTTCCCCTTTCGCAACCTTCAACACCATTTCAATGAGCTCTTCAGCTCCAACACCTCTAACAGCAATCATTGGAATTACAGGCACTCCCAAATTTTCTGAAAGCCTCTTAACACCAACTTCAATGCCCTTAAGCTCAGCTAAATCCATCATATTAAGCGCTACAATCACATTACTTGTCAACTCGAGAATTTGAATAGTTAAGTACAAGTTTCTCTCCAAGTTAGATGCATCAACAATATTTATAACAGCATTAGGTTTAGCCTCAACGATAAATCGCCTAGCCACTATTTCCTCCAGACTTAATGCAGATAAGCTATAAGTTCCAGGCAAATCGATGAACTTCAATCTAACATTTCCAACAATTCTTTCCCCCTCCTTCCGTTCAACAGTTTTTCCAGGCCAATTTCCAACTCTCTGGCGGCCGCCAGTTAAAATGTTGAATAAAGTGCTTTTACCCACATTTGGGTTACCTGCAACGGCAATTGTGTACTCTTCAATTGCCTCCTTAACATTAATCGAATCCTTGCCCGCATATTTTAAGCATGAGGAGTGGAACGAGCAAGTTGAACACAAGCTTTTAACTACCAAAGCTATCAACCTCCACCATTATTTTCATTGCAACTCCACGTCCAAGAACCAACCTTGAATTTCTAACCATTATGAGAATTGGGCCAAAATTATTATGAACAACTTCAATCGGAGTACCTGGAGTAATCCCCATTTCAGCTAATCTAAGCGTTAAACCTCTACCAGCTACAACTTGAATTACAGTTCCAACCTCCCCGGGCTGAAGCATTGCCAACGGCTTAACCCTCCTCACCATCAATCACCTCAACGATCACTTCACGGGCCTCACTTCTTCGCAAAGACAAGTAATACCCCTTAACTCGAACTTCAATTGGATCACCTAGTGGAGCAATCCTTTCAACCTTTAAAATTGCACCAGGCTCAATGCCCATTTCAATTAATCTCCTTTTGATGACCCCCCTTCCCTTCAACCTCACAATTTTAACGGTTCGCCCAACATCAACTTCGCTCAGCCTAACAATCATAGGAAACCCTAACAGTTTTAGGGTTGCCTAACTTATAAGAATTATTATGAGCGATTGCACAAAATTAAGAAATAATTATAAGTAAAGAAAATTATCTAACCAAAAACAAAGAAATTTCCAAATATTTTTAAGTTATTAAATTAAATAATTGCTTAATCAGGAGTTCTAAATCTACTTTTCCCAGTAATCTCTAGTCTCCAAGTACTCTTTCATCGCTTCCCTCAAGTCCTCAATAAGCTCATCCAGGTTTTTATGCATTTTAGCTAAAATCTGATATGCTGTTAAGGGTCCAACGCCTTTAACTGCAAGGGCTATGGCAGCCTTCTTCCCATAAAGGGTTATCAGATCTGCTGACATTTTGGCGTATGCTATGAGCAGCTCCTCCTCTTCGCTCAACTTTTCTCCTCTCTTCATTTTGTTTAATGCATCTATAATTTCACTTCGCTTCCACTTTATTATCGAAATGCCTTTTGAATTGCATTTGGGGCATTTGATGTCGTCTGTAAAGTCTCTAACCAGAATTCTCCATGCATGTAGGCAGTTTAAACAAATCAAGTTGATAATTTTATTCATGATTCTCTCCATGAATGTTCGACTGTCATTTATTGCAATTAAATCGCCAAGTTCAACTATTGGCTTAGCTAAGGGGGAAGGGCTGCTTGACTTTGCCAGCTGAACTACTTCCAGCTCGCCTCTTTTTATTGCAATTATTAGCTCCTTAAAGTGCTTGAAGTCGTAGTGCTCAACTAGTTGGAATCTAAATGCTTCCTCGTAAACTGGAGTATCCCTAAATATTTCAGGCAAATGCAATAGGTAGCTTGCAGACTTGTAGTACATTCCTCTTGGAAGAGCTTCAAATTTCATCGCAACGTGCCTTAAAATATATGGATCTACGTGCTCCCAAATAATGTTTAAACCTTCTTCAACGCTTATTGACTTCAAAATTTCAGCAATATCTTTCAGCTCGATGGTGGGTGAAGTCATTATCAGAATTCTATATGCATCCCACCTAACTATGCAGTCGGCTTTCAGCTTCGACTTAATCCATTCACCTACAACTCTAGCTATGCACCTATTAACTCCATGCCCATAGCAGGAGTGTATCACTATGAAGTTTCCGAAACCTTCAATAACTATCCTCCTATCATGAGGCATGGGGCGTCCTTGCTCCAAATAATCTACAAAGGGTTTGATGGCTGCCTTTAAATCTTCAACTTCAACATTACAGGCATCCCTTAATTTATCAGCTATCTCTTCAATTGAATAGCCGCGGTTCCACAATTCTTCAATCAACCTTCTCAGCTTTCCAACCGAGATGGCTACATTCCATGAAGTTGGAAGAACCTCTCCCTCCCATCCAGGTATGGCTGCTGTGTAGTCGCTCACAGGCTTAACATGCACGTTGAAGCCACTTATGCTTGAAACTATCCATGGCCTACCCTTCAAGATTATTTTAACTCCAGGCTTCCCATACTCTGAAAAGAAGTCTTCTCCAAGATATCCAATTTCATCTCCAGTGGATTCATCAATGACTGGATATTTCACTTCCTCAGGAATGGTGGTTAAGTGCTTGTAGTAGTAGGCTCTAGTCCTCCTAGTCCTGCAAATTACGCTTCCCTCAACCTTCACAATCCCATTTCTGGACAAGTAATCTAGAACTTTAGCGAAATCTTCTCGGCTTAAATTCCTATATGGATAGCTCGACTTAACTATATTAAATGCACGGGAAATTTCAATCTCACCATTAAAGTCAAGAGTTAAGCCTGCAATTTGATGTGCAAGGACATCTAAGGCATTTTCATGAACTTTGAGCTCCTCTAATTGTCAGTTCAATGCCATTTTGGCTATGATCAAGCTTTCAAGAAAGTCATCTGGGCTAACGCATAAAATCACTCCTCTTGAAGTCCTCTCTAAAAAGTGGCCGCTTCGCCCAACCCGTTGGATAAGCGCGGTTACCTGTCTTGGAGATAAGTATTGGATGACAAGGTCAACGCTTCCAATATCAAGTCCTAATTCGAGGGAGGATGTACAGACAATTGCAGGTAGAGATCCACTCTTAAATTTTGATTCAATCACCTCTCTAGCATGCCTAGATAATGAGCTATGGTGACATGCTGCCTCAACACCAGCCAACCTAAGCCTGCTACTAATAAATTCAGCAAACTCCCTGCAGTTAACGAAGATAAGTGTTGAAGTTGAGGACCTAATTAACTCAATCATCCTCCTAAGCCTAGCTGCAAATTCGGGCTTACACATAAGCCTAATACTGGCCTCATAATCCTCTCTACTTGGAGCTGGATACTCAACTCTAATCGAATAAGGCTTAGCGCTCCTAACTTCAACAACCTCAACTTCCCGGCTAGAACCAGCAATAAATTTGGATGCCAACCTAGGTTCGCTAACAGTGGCCGAAAGACAGATGAGCTGAACCCTATCTTTAGCAATTAACTTAAGCCTCTCAAGCCCAACAGCCAATTGCGTACCACGCTTACTCTCAATCAAGTCATGAACCTCATCAACGATCACCCACTTAACAGCGCTAAGCCACCTCCTCATGCGCTCAAAGGGAAGCATAGCTTGAAGAGTTTCAGGCGTGGTAATTAATACCTCTGGAGGACTTCTAACCTGCATTCGCCTAACACTTCTAGGCGTATCACCATGCCTAACGCTTATTGAAACATCAACTTCGCTACAGATTTTCTCCAATCTTCTAAGCATGTCCCTATTCAAAGCCCTTAGGGGAGTTATGTAAATTATGTGGATGCCAAGCTCGTAACCATGAGCACTTCGATAATCAAGATACATACTTAAAACTGGAAGAAAAGAAGCCTCAGTTTTACCTGAACCTGCTGGACCAATGATAAGAACGTTCTTACCACCTAAAATTACGGGAATCGCTATTTCCTGAACCTCAGTAGGCTTGTCAAAAGCAACTGTTCTAAGCTTAGTATTTAAGAGGTTAAACACCATATTAACGCTCTACTCCTCCATCCAATTATACACAATACCCAACTGCTAAAAATACCTAATGAAAGTGAAATTTACAAGCTAAGTTTCTTCACATTGCTAAGCAAGCTACGAGACACATCAAAGTCAAAGCATTACTTTTTCAAGTAGCTCATAATAATTCTAAGGGCTTTCTCACAATCCTTCAAAAATCTTAATCCCTTTTTAGTAAGCTTAAGCCCAGTTCCATCCCAAACAACTAAATCTAAGTACGATTGAAATTAGCTTATTTAGTAATGTAGCAGCAATATTACTCCTGAACATACGGCTCTATAAGTATTACTTCCGCCACGCTAATTCCAGGCACTTTAAGTGCTTCTTCCCTAACCTTCGCAACCAAGTACCTTGCAAGCGGACACATGAAAGATGGCGCAGTTAAAGTCATTTTTATCTTAGCTTTCTCACCCTCAATTTTCACTTCTCTTATCAAGCCCATTTCAACTACATTTAAGCCAACCTCTGGATCAATAACATTTTTAAGTGCCTCCAAAACTTTCCTTTCCAAATCCCCAGATGGCACGACCACCACCAACCAAAAATTTTGGGATATTTTATTACTTTCTCCTCATTATTAACATTGCGGATGCAATGACAATTATAACAACCGCTACAGCTAAAACATAGGTCATCATTGAAGGCCCCAAAACCTCTAACACCCTAACTGCTTTCACATCGCTTTCGACATCATAGGTTTCGCAGACAACTTTACAGTTATATGTGCCTACTCTCTCGAAAACTTGAGTAAATGCGTACTCTCCGTTGGCTCCAGTCACTGTTGTCCCGACAAGCTCACCATTTACATGCAATGACACGCCAATATCAGGCACTGGCTCACCCTCAAATGCCAGAAAACCTGATAAGATTACTGTCTCGCCAGCGTAAATTTCTTCAGCGCTCGCCGTCAAGGACAACTGCGGCAACCCCCACCTAATTACCACCTCATGAATGCTGTGAGCGTATTTAGCGTATACAAAGTAGTGAGTTTCATTCGCGCTTACAGCTGCCTTAACTATATCGCCATCTACATATACGAATATTTTACCAGTCACCGTCTCTTTAGGTATGGTTACGTTTAATGCACCTTTCGTACCCCTCAATCCCTCAACTTCCAGCTCAATTTTATCTGCTAAGTACTGAAAGCGCCTTATCGTCGAATTCGTAATTGCAATTATCTTCCTCTGCTCTCCAGCAATTAGCCCTTTAATCTCATGGATTTTTGCATCAGCAACTCCCCAAGTGTTTGGAGCAACTTTAAACGTTAGATTTCCTAGGTCAGTGAAGTTAACACCTCTAAAAACAATTCTATGTCTGCTCTTCTCAGCAAACTGCACGTGAGGAGGAGCTTCAATTTCAATAAACTCATTTTCAGTGCTTCCAGCTTCAATAACAAAATCTATATCTGCAATACCTTCAGGCGCTAAATCCGCAAGCTTGGAAAACAGCTCATGAAATTTGAAGCCATCAGCAACTGCCTCTGCCGGCGGCTTCACTTTCAACCCAGTAAAACTAAATTTCAACAAACCTCCATCCCCGCCACTGTAAGTCACAGTTAGATCCAATGCTTTAGCACTCAAGCTTGTTTCTCCTAGAACTTCCTTGCAGAATATGTAAAATTTCGAAGAGACATTCGGAAATAGATCCTTAATGTAATTTACGTACATATTTTTGATCTCATTAACCTGCCTTTCAACATCGCCCATGAACTTTAGCCTGCAAACTAGCTTTAGGGTTCCATCACTACTATTAACCACAAGATCAAGAGTAAAGGAGTCAAACTCAGTGTACCGCATATGCTTAAGTCTTTCCAAGAATTCATTCGATAAATACATTTTAACTGGTATTGCAAATTTAGCCTTGCAAATAAGCGCCTTTTTAAGGTTCCCCTCTACCTCTCCTTGAAAATTCAAAATTGCCCTATCACTCTCAAGCATTGACTCAAGCGTTAAATTTACTAAAGTGACATTACTGCACGACCATTCATCAATTCTCTCGTGAATTATCCCCCTAAGTGCATCAAATTGATTCATGAACTCTTGAATTTTAGACCTGCTCATCAGCGAGTATGGAATTATTAAAGTTGCATTGAAAATTGCATCCACTACATCAGTATCATTATCGTAGATTGCAGTAAACTCTCCACTCAAAGTCATCTTACCTGCACCCATTCGGCTTGACTCCAAATAGAGGGTTCCATTAGCTTTGTAATCCCTACAAGTTATGTGGAGCTCGGCATCCGGAAGCTGAAGTATCGTTGGATAATCGAAAGTTAAGTTGAGGGTGATGACGCTTTCCGCATCATCCCGCGTAATGTAGGAGCGCATTGCAAGAATGAAATCGGTTACGCCTTGAATTTTACCCGATTCAATTGCACCATCAATTTCAATTCCAACTTCCCCTTCTGGATAAACCCTTAAAGTAATATCAATATCTGCAATAGAAGGCTGCGACAAAACTGGTTTTAAGACACCTATGAGAGTTATCAGAATTATGAATGCTAGAGAGAACTTCCCATTCATTCGAATATAACGATACATTTAAAATTCCTCTTAAGCTACAAATAAGTGAAAATGGATACTTAAAAAGTTTCTCATCTACCAGAAACTTCTTCTCAAAGCATTTCTTTCCGCCTGCAATATCTTCTCGTAGAATGCATCAGAGGCAACTTTAAAACTCCGCAGTATAGGTTCAACATCACGTGCACGAAGGCGCCTTCCAGCGAGAGCTATTGCCGCAAGCTTCCCATACATTTCAATTAGGCTGGCTTGCCGTAAAGCTTCCTTCACTACATCTTCCTCCTCCCTACTTAGGCGCGAGCCCTTCTTCGCGCATATCCTTTGGACAACCCGCTCATCCTCATTTAAAGCTGCAATTCTCCTTGATCCACACTTGGGGCATGAAGGATTTTCAGGCAAATCAAATATTCTAATGGGCTCCCACCAATCCCAACAGTTGGTGCAAAGGAACACTCTAACCTCATTGAGCAGCCTAGCCTTTGCAGCTTCCACGAGTATTTTCCTCAATCTTTCAGGAGGAATCACTTCAGTTTTCCTGGATATTTTCTCCATCGCAATTCTAGAAATCGGAGTGAGCTCTACTGAATCTAGAAGGGCGAACTCTATTCTACCATCTTTAACAGCTTTAAGAAAAACCTCCAGGTCTTTAACGTCGATGTCGCGTAATAGAAATTCTTTAAGAGCTTCATCGTAGATGACCGTTCCCCTAAACATTTCAACGAGCCTTCTCAAGCTCAACGTTGAAACGTCTGCCCACTTTGCAAGTGCACCAAATCTCCTAGCAACATGCACAAGCCTCCTCTTAAATAGACCTGAGCGCTCAGCAATCTTAATAGCTTCACTACTCAAATCCTTTTCAGCTAAGCGCCTAATGACCCTCTCGATCTCTTCTACCTTAATGGACTTGGAAGCGTGAATCACAATTCTATAGGGGTCCTGCTGGACGCCGACAGCATGCCCAACCATCTCGGCAATCTCATCTGCAATTAACCTTGCTAAAGCCCTATTAGCCAGTGTTCCTAAATGGGCGTGAATTATTATGAAGTCCTCCCACTTTTCAATTACAACTCTCCTATCAGTTGGAACAGGAAGCTGCTTCTCCACATGCACTGCAACTTCCTTAATTGCCTCCTTCAAAGTATCAGGATCGCATGGATACTTTCTAAGAAGCTCATCAACAACTTGCTCGAGAGAAGCTCCATTAACAAGCCTATCCTCAACATACCCCCTTATCCAACCAACTTCCCGCGCAACTTCAAATGGAACGGGGATTTCCTCTCCAACCCAGCTTGGAATAGCCCCCGTGGGGTCGCTGTCAGGAGCTACATAAACTTTATCGCCAACAACCTCCCTAATCTTCCAAAGGCTACCTCTAAAAATGAATTTCCTCCCCGGATCACCATACTCCGCGACGAAAACCTCATCAAGCACACCTATCGGCGTATTGTTAGTAACATCGATGACCAAGAACTGCTTAACGTCAGGTATCATTGAGAGCTCATCAAAGAAGTACTCATAAACAGCCCTCCTATTTCTCGGAGTCAATACAACTTTATCTTCAAATGAAGCCCACACCAATCTCGGATAGCGATTATGCATGTAGCTTAAAACCTTTACAAGATCATCCTCAGTCAAGTCCCTGTAAGGATACGCCTTACCGTAAAGTTCAAGTATTTGGCTGAAAGTCCATCTCCTTCTCTGCATGAGCAGAGCTACAATTTGATGACATAGCACGTCATAGGGCTTCTCCGGAACCATTATTGGCTCCAACTCCTCATTAAGAGCCTTCCTACAAATAACCAAAGCTTCGAGCGTGTCGTCGGGATCAGCAGTTATGATCACGCCCTTAGCCACCCTTCCAACTTTATGGCCAGCTCTACCAACTCTTTGAACCAACCTAGTTACCTGCCTAGGAGACATGTACTGTATAACTAGGTCTATGTGGCCAACGTCAATTCCCAATTCGAGAGATGATGTGCAAACAAGCCCCTTAAGAGCACCATCTTTCAACCCTCTCTCAGCAGCTATTCTAGAAGGCTTTGAAAGCGATCCATGGTGAACGCTTATTGGAAAATTCAAGTCCCAAACCTTAAATCTCGAAGCCAAAACTTCAGCTATGGCACGCGTATTCACGAATAGCAGCGCCGACCTATGATCTTCAATTAACATCCTAATCAACCTAAGCCTCGTAGCAACTTCAGGGTGGGTGTAGAGCTTAGCAGCTAACTCATAGTCTTCAGATACGGGTTTAGGATATACGACTTTAAGGCGCATCAGCCTAGAAACTGGAACCTTAACTATCTCAACCGGCCTGCCATTTCCAACCAGAAATTGAGCTACAACTTCAGGCGAGCCAATTGTAGCTGATAGCCCAATGACCTGGAAATCCCTGCCAGCAATGTACCTGAGCCTCTCAAGGCCAAGCGAAAGCTGAGATCCACGCTTATCCTCAGCCAATTCATGAACCTCATCAACGATAACCCATCTAACCTCCCCCAAGTGCCTCCTCATAACCCTCCCAGATAAAATGGCCTGCAAAGTCTCCGGCGTAGTTATCAGTAGATCTGGTGGAGATCTAGCCTGAGAAGCCCTCTCAGACTGATCGGTGTCACCATGCCTAACTGCAACCTTAATATCTAGCTTCTCACTCCACCACTCAAACCTCTCAAGCATATCCCTATTAAGAGCTCTTAGAGGAGTTATGTAGAGAATTTTAATTCCAGGAGGCTTAATCGGCATTTCAATGTACATGCTAAATACAGGCAGAAGAGCAGCTTCAGTCTTTCCAGTAGCTGTAGGAGCAATTAAAAGCACATTCTTACCCTGCAAAATGAGGGGGATGGCTTTATCCTGCGGCTCTGTGGGCTGCTTAAACCCCTTCTTAATCAATGCTTTCTGCACAGGCTTTGCAAGTAGCTGAAAAGCACCTGCAAGCACTGATTCACTCAAATCTCTAACCTCTCCAATTAGTTGTTGATACTCAGAATCTTTAACTAAAAGACACTTAATTCTTTTTTGCCGGAAAGCCGCGTCTACTCCTTAACATAGATGGTGTATCCGCAGTACCCGCAGGCATGCCTATCACCGTGAAAAGCCATGACCCTACCGCACCTCGGACAAAGCTTTCTCTTCAAAGCAATTTTGCCAGTAGCATAGTCGTACTCGTAAAGCTTATGCCTGTTAGCCATCGCACATCCACCTTAGTATGCGTAGATAAAATTAAGCTTAAAAATCTTCCTCAAAATTGTGAGCTAGGAGGCTGAGAATTGAGTAGGAGGCTGCTTGGAGGATTAACCCTCAACGTGATCCTTCTAGGATTAACTAGCTTCTTAACCGACGTAAGCACGGAAATGATACTTGCAGTACTCCCATTCTATGCAACTGAAGTTCTTGGAATAGAAATGGGCGCACTAGGCTTCATCGAGGGAGCGGCTGAAACCACAGCAAGCCTCCTCAAGGCAATTTCAGGAAAAATATCCGATAAATTTGAAAGAAGAAAGCCATTTGCAATTTTAGGATATGGAATCTCAGCTTTAATAAAGCCCCTATTCGGCTTAACTTCAACTTGGCAGCACGTGCTCAGCGTAAGAATAGCTGATAGAATAGGCAAGGGAATTAGAACGGCGCCCAGAGATGCGCTTCTAGCAAGCTCAGTTGAAGCAAAGGTGAGAGGCAGAGCCTTCGGGCTGCATAGGATGATGGACACGTTGGGAGCCATAACCGGCCCACTAATATCACTAATAATGCTAAGCTACGGCTTCAACTACAGAACAATATTCTTCGCCACCATAATTCCAGGTCTAGCTGCAATAGCATTCCTAATTCCAGTTAAAGAGGCAGTACAGCGCAAGGAAAATGAAAGGCGAAGAAAACTTCCGGAACCAGCCGATTTAATAGCAATGGGAGGAGTGCTAACTTGGAAGTTCATCATATTCATATTGGCAGTCACGCTATTCTCGCTAGGAAACTTCAGCTATGCCTTCTGGCTTCTAAGAGCAAGTGAAGCTGGAATACCAGCCGAAATAGTTCCACTATTCTACATGCTACATAACATAGCATACGCCCTATCAGCACTACCAGCAGGAGAACTCTCAGATAGAATTGGCAGAGAGAAAGTATTAGCACTAGGCTACACTGCATTTGCACTAGCATGCATTGGATTCACGCTTCCAAACACATTCGCAACAGCAGCACTACTACTCATACTCTACGGCGTCTTCAGAGCAGTGGCAGACACAGTTCAAAGAGCCATGGTTTCAGACCTAGCAAAGCGAAGAGAGCTCGGCACAGCATTCGGCGTATTACACATGGCAGTAGGACTAAGCGCCTTGCCATCAAGCACTGCAGCAGGACTTCTATGGAGCATTTACGGATCTTGGGCGGCATTCGCCTACGGCGCAGCACTAGCAATTGCATCGACAATCCTAATACTAATTTGGACCAAAATGAGAGGCTAGCAGGAACCATAATAGGCAAGTTAAATACGCAATACCTATATTTTGGACAACCACATTTTCTTCAATAAAGCAGCTTGCCAACGTTATGACTCTCTGCGCAAAGCATCTTTAAGAAATAATGCAAATAACATTATTGGTAAAATCAAACTTAGGGGATTAGCCCGCACTCATCCATCACTCTTCACGAATAATATTATAATTGAAATTAGGCTAACGGGCATTGTATTTCCAGCGGAAATTAAGTTTAATTTCCTGAAACCATAGTTCCATTAAAGTATGATACAATGGCTATTGCATTTAAAATGGTTTTCTTCCAACCATGCAGCCATAGCCTATGTAATCCTTGTATTCTTTAAAGATTCTCATGTACTCGTACATTATTTTACGCATATCAGGGCGTATAAGAAGTTTACAAGCCATTTTTAGCATTCCTCTAAAGCCTAACTCTTTTCTAAAAGCCTTTTCTATGCCGGGTAATTCGTTGGAGAAATCAACTGCCTTAACTTCAACAAGGCCTCAGCCTCTCAAAAACTTTTCCCCTCTTCAAGGGTCATCATCTTTAAACCTCCCCAAACTCCGTACGCTTTCTCTTCTAGTTCCTTCGGCGGTTGCTTCTTCCATATCATTTCTAAATCACCGACATATCCACTGGGCTTTAAGACGCGAATAAACTCACGAAAGCCCTCTCTTTATCCAACAGAATAGTTGTGCATTCTGCTATAACTATATCAAAACTTTCATCTTCAAATGATGGAACATGTGCATCTGCTACTCTTAAACTAGCTTTCCCTCTAGACCTTTCTTCCTTGCTAGCTCTCTTGCATATTCAATCCTTCTCTCTGAAACATCTATTCCAATAACCTCGCAATCATATTTCTGAGCTAGAAAACAGGCTGTTACTCCTTTGCCACAACCTATATCTAAAACTCTCATAACTTTCCCTATTTTGCACATTCTTGCCATTTCATCCATCTTCTTTAAGCCTCCAGGATGCAGAACCTCTAAGCCACAAGAATACATGAACTCATCAGTATCAGCCATTTACCCATCTTGCCCATACCTCCATACTCCCACCATAAAGGGATCTTATCCCTGCAAGATATACAGACATAATCATTACTGGGCTTACGCCAAGATAAATCCAGTTGAAGGGGTAAGTAAGTATATTTATTCCGGAAATGATGACCACAAATACGATGTCTAAAAGCATGCTCAATCCACAGAAAGCCAAAGCTATTCCTACAATGAATCTAGTAGTTACCTTCCGCCCTACTTTCTTAAAATAAAGACTTGCCGAGATATAGTAGCTTGGAATGGCAGAAAAGTAAATAATTGCAGTACTCAAGTATATCGGAATTCTCCCCATTAATACTTCATAATTCGTTATGAATAGAATTCTATACACGAATAAAACCAAAAGTATGAGAGGAATTGCGATAACCCAAATCAATACATAACTAATTAAGAAATACTTAATTAAAATCAAGAAGTCATCAGCACCGATCATTTTAGGGCATCTCCCCATGTTCTCGCTTAGAACCTACATCACTCATCCTCGCCATCTCCTAAGTCTTCAATCACAATGGTGAGTTTGCTTAACTAGAAATGCTAAACTATTAGATCAGCTTTTCACCAACTCAACAAATGTAGAAATAAGCTCCTTAGTCTTAAACAACACATACATAGAACGCATATATTTCCTCAGTTTAAGCTTAAGCCTTTGATGAGGTATAGTAACTAGGCAATCTGCTCATTTGCATCTGAGGAGAACGGTATTAAGACACATGTATTACAGATCAGGATCGACCTAGTGATTTTATGGAAACTTTAATTGTTTTAGGTTCATGAGAGATTTTATCAGCACCAGAAACCTTCATCATCAATCAGACAATCTAGCCATCATCACCAATTATTTAGAAATTCAAATCCCCCATATTTTTGTTATTATTTACTTGAATTTATCCTTAAGATGAAGCATGGAATTATTCCAAAGATTAAGCTTACCGATTCATCATGCATTATTTTTAGTAGCTCTTTTTCGCTTACATCTTTAAGGCATTTAATTAAGTCTAAGTACAAAAGCATTGGGTCTCCCTCATTTGAAACAACTCTCCAATATCTTTTAGCATCTCTATTTGCAAGCTTCTTCCTATTACTTAGCAATTCAATAAACTTTTCTTTTAGATTCGCTTCTTCACATGCTTTCAGAATTGCGGAGTATGCTTCAGTTGTTGTTTTTTCATGGAAATCTAAGATTGTATATCCCGCTATCCTTAAGTGTCTCTTAATTTCTACCTCCGGAATTTTTCTGTTTGAAAGCACTTTTAATGTAGCTAGCTGCTCCAACTTTTTAGCTGACTTTGGAAATGTTATTAATGGAGTTACGTATGCTGATGCTAGTGCTAATGCCTCTACTATCACCTTATCGATCTTTGATTGTCTTGATATTAACTCCACTATTTCCTCGATGGCTTTTGATGGATAATAAAGCTCTATGAATGGCTTTTTACTAAATATGCTGTTTACTTCAGGGAGAACTTGAATTGATGGTGGCTTTCCAATGAATCTGTATCTAAATCTCCTTGATAGCCACTTTAAACCTTCTAGCGGATTATCTTCTGGAGCAACATAAACTACTCCTTTGATATTCTTTAGTATTGAGATGAACCTTGGGTTTATCATGGCTTACTCTGCGCTTTCATATGCTTTTTCAGCTGCCTTTAATGCTCCATTTACATCTACATTCGATCCCAATTTATTAAGCTCTTCACCTACAACTTTAATGGTTTTAAGTATTAGACTTAACTTCGCCGTATTTGCCATGTGACCTATTCGAATTGCCTTATCCTTCAGTTTGCCTAATCCACTGCTTATCAGCATATTATGATTTTTAAGAAGCCTCCTTACTATGGTTGATGGCTTAACCTCCTCTGGAGTTAATGCTACTGTAACTGTGCTTGAAGCACAGTTATCATCGGCTAGAATCTTGAAGCCAAGCATGTTAAGACCAGTTCTCGCGGCTTTAGCTACTTTCCTATGCCTCTTAAATCTCTTTTCCAATCCCTCTTCGAAGATTTCAAGAAGTGCTTCTCTTAAAGCCAATATTAGCGGTGATGGAAGAGTTGATGGGTATGGGTGGCTCGGCTCTTTCTCAGCATAATCTCTCCAAGTCTTAAGGTTTAAGTACCATGATGGCACGTTTGTTTTTCTATTCTCCAAATAATCCCAGAACTTTTCGCCTATAGCTATTGTCGTTATTCCAGCTACAGCTCCTAGGCACTTTTGAGGACCCACAAACGCGATATCTATGCTCCATTCATCCATGTTGAAGTCCATTCCACCAATCGAGGAAATTCCATCAACAACGTATATTAGGTCGTATTTTGATGCTAATTTTCCAAGTTTGGATACTGGATTAACTACTCCAGTTGATGAGTCACAATGAACTACTGCTAGAGCTCTAACCTTATTATCCTCAGCTATTTTCTCCTCAACCTCTATTAAATCAATTTCTTCCCCCCAATTGAAATTGACGCACAGAACTTCTCCATAAATTTGAAATGTTTGTTGAAGTCTTTCGCCAGAGTAGCCGTTTGATGGAATTACTATTTTCATGCCTTCATCCATAACATTTATAGCGGAAAGCTCCACCGCTAAGCTTCCAGCTCCAGGTAGAATAAAAACTTCACCCTTCGTCTTGAAGAGCTACTTTAACATTTAAATTGTTTCATGGTAAATTGGCTTCCAGTTCTCGCCATAATGCGGAATTACTGGACAACTCAAAGCCTTTAACACTCTATTAGATGCTTCAGTTGGACCTGGAATCATGAGCAGTGGTTTCCTCATGGTCCGCACCTTAATCCATTACTTTATGTTTGATTTTAAATCTGCTTCAACCTTCTTTCGCCATAACCGATACTCCTTAATTGTTGATAGAGCGATTGCCATGATAATGTTGCTGAGCAGAAGTGCGCTTACCACTATACTTAGAATTATGTTTGCATTTTTAAGTCCATATTCCATAGGCATGATTCCAAGAACTGCTGCCGCGAGACCTCTTCCCATTGCGCACGAAATAATTTTTCTCTCTTTGGTGAGCGCCGTGTGAATTGTAGTTGCAGTTATGGCAACGTATCTTACGGCGAATAGCATCGCTGTAATTGAAAGGCCGAGAATTATTTCCATTGGATCATCGAGAATGTAGTTTAAGCCTAAGAGAACGAAAAAGAAGGTCCTAACTAAAAAGGTGATTTCAGAGTGGAAGCGCCTAGTAAGCTCCTTTATCGGCCTCAGCTCTTTAACTCCTATCTTCAAGCCCAATATCGAAGATATTTTTTCGTCATTTCCAAGAACAAGGCCGAAAATTAGGGACGCAAGAGCTCCACTTCCACCTATAAATTCAGCTAGAGAATATACTCCAATTAGCGCTGAAAGAGTGAACATATAGAAGTATTCCTCCTCTCTAAGAAAGTACACGACCAACAACCATAGAACTCCAATTCCAAATCCAGCCACTATTCCTGTTGAAAATTTTGATGTCAATCTAACAATTACCTCGCTCAGCGGAGTGCTAAGCCCCATGTACTCTAGGCATGACAGCGTAATTATAACTGAAAGCACATTCGTTAATGCAAGTTCAATAGTGAGTATTAGAAGCGCATCCTCCTCCAAAGGCATTTTCCTAATTAGGGTCATAAGAGTTACTGAACCGCTTCCACCAACAATTGCAGCTAGAATTAAGCTGTAAGCCCATCTAAAGTTTAGAGCATACCTAGCAAAGAAAGTTATTATTATTACGCTTAAGGCGAAACTTAGAATTGATGGCGTCATAAGCGTTCTACCCTTCTCCAGAATTTTATCCAAGTCTATTCTCATACCGCTTTCAAATAGGAGCACTGCCAGTGCAAGCGAAGCCATGTAAGGTAGGATGGGCTGAATATCACTTACATTAATTAACTGTGCATAGGGTCCAATGAGTATGCCCAAAAATATTAGGAAAATGACATCAGGAATGCTTGTTTTCCTGAAAAGTAGGACCCCAAAGAATCCGAGAAGCATTATTATTGATGCCGTAAAAAATGCGAATAGTATGTCGTCCATACTTTTCACCGTCAACACTCTTATTTTGTTGTCATTAGAATTTAAAGTCTTATCAAATTAAGATCTTAAAATTGTTGCTTTCCAGCAGCTTAGCCACCACTTAATTTTATAGACGACCTGTCAGCGTAATGCTTTTCAACTCTCCTCGCCTTTAGCTTTTCAGCTATATAGTTGAATGCCATTTCAGGGTCAGCTTTTTCACCGCAAGTATATACATCTACAGTTGCATAGGCATATTCGGTCCAAGTGTGAATAGAGATGTGGCTTTCAACAACTAAGGCTATTACTGATACTCCCCCCTTTTCCCCACCGAACTTCCACGACTTTAAATCCCAAATAGTCATGTTGGCTAGCTCAGCTGCTTGAGTAACTATTTCTCTTAGTTGCTGCTCATTTGCAAGTACTTCTTCATCGCAATCATACAGGTTTCCATAGACGTGCTTTCCAATAATGCCTCTACGACCCTCGGACATTTCCATCGGAGACCGTCTTAAAGCTTGCTTAATATTTAAATCTTACCTCGTATTTTCCTTCCAATTAATTCAGCCATTCTCCTTGCGTTACTAAGCATGTCGTGATTGTTGTTGAAGAAAATATATATCCTATCAGCTTGTAGCTTGAGAACTTCCTCAGCGACCTCTATAAGCTCTTCATCTGAGTAATTGTGGGCGTACCAAGCTGTTCTGCCATGCATTCTCAGGTAGATGCTGCTCCCTGTCCCAGCGTAAAGTCTCATTTCAGGACTGTCAACTGAAACAAGCGTTACTTCAAAATCTCTACACCAATTAATCCACTTCTCGCAAACCCATTGCCTGTTTCTCCACTCCAAAGCGAATTTTTCACCTAGATTTACGCTCTTAATGAATTTTTCAAGTTTAGCGGTAAAATTCCTGGTTGGAATAGCTGTTGGGGGAAGCTGGAACAAGTAGAAATCTATTTTATCTCTGAGAGGCTCAAACAACCTTTCAAATTTAATCCAAGTTTTAAGAGCTTTATCGCTGAACTTGTAAATGTGGGTTATCCACCTACTTACCTTAATGGACCACCTAAAGTTCGGCGGGCTTCTAAGCGCCCAGCTTTTAACTTGAGATGGAAATGGAAACCTGTAAAAGCTTGCATTTAGCTCGACAGCATTTAACTTGGAATTCCTGACATACCATTTAAATCCATTTGGATTCCAGCTGTAAAGCCAGCCTGAAGTTCCTACGAAAAGCGAAGGAGTTCTGCCAACACTAAATTTTAATGCCGAATGCTTCTGCAAACTCTTTAATCCTCCTATACTCCTTCAAAAACTCATACCCCCTCTCAGTTAGAACGAAGATAGTCTTGCCGCTCTCTTCCATTTCACGTAGGAGTTTAGCTTCACTAAGTTCTTTCAAGTATCTAGTTAATCTGTCATAGGATAAGTTTGCTCCATAGAGTATTCTAGTAATTCCCGCTCTTCCGCCTTCATCTCTAATGGTCTTCAATATATCTGCCATTATTTGCAGCCTCGACCTATACTTTTTCTTCATTTCCCTCTACCCACGCGAATGAGCATTAGAAGCATGCAGAAGAATCCTATTAGTTGGATGAAGTGCCCTATAAGGTACATTTGATGAATCATTACTGAGAACATGAAGGTAATGTGACTAATTAGAAGTAGCGTGAATCCTGCAAAGATTAGTAGGCTATTAAGCCCTCTATTTTCAATAAAGTTCATGGCCGATTGAGCTGCCACGTAAATTAGAAGCGTCATTTGAATAAATTCGAAGTAGGGATTCATTATTATGGGTGGAATGACTGCGGTTGCCAGTTCTCCTTCAACTTTTGATCTGGCTCGCTCAACATATGCTAACGTGAATAAAATATAAGCTATAGTTCTCATTAAGCCGTAAATTATGCTAATGGTGAATATGAGCGCTCTAACCCTAGGATCAAAATCCTTTAAAAGCAAAGCTATGTAGCTGGACGCAATAACCCTCGTAATCATTCCAGCTCCTAAAACCGAAAATCCAAAGTACAGGTGCATTAGGCTCTTACTTTGAGTTAATTTGTAGGCTTTCATTGCGAAGTAGGCCACTGAAAAGCTTATTAACGCGCTAATTGTCTCCATGAATAGGTCGGCTCGAAATGCTGATGGCAATATTCCACCGCCAGCGCCTAGCCATCATGCTGACATAGTAATGTACGATTCGTATAGACGATTAATGCTTCACTAATATATATAGTCTTTATCAAGTTGATTTCGGTGATTAGCATGCTAAAAAGCAGATATGTAAAATTTGGATTGGCTGCACTTATAGTTCTAGCAGTTTTTGCAGTACTAGCATTTCAGTCGACAGCAACTGCCCAGGAAGTTCAGGATTGCAAGCGCGCAGGATGGAAAGCTCGAGGCATTGCAATAATCAGGAATGAAAACGAAACCATTAAGCGTAGAATTATGCTGGGAATAGCCTTTAAAGCTCATGCAACGAATAGGACTATTAGGCTTCACGCCATCAAAGGCGCCATTAAGATTGGAGACGTCAAATACAATATCACTGAGGCAGCGGGAGTTATTGGACGTATTCACCACGTTGGAGAGTACTACGCTGGATTGATGATGGTTAAAGGAACAGCCGTCAGCCAGTCTGGTGAGAAGTTTACATTTAGGCTATTTGGAAGAGTAATCTACGTGGATGGGAAGAAGCTGGCTTTCACTGCGATTACTGGCTCCATTTGGGGCGAACCAGGGAAGTGCTTTTTGGTCCTAGAAGGACTGATTAAGCTAGTCAACGCTAAGTGACTTAGCTCTAATACTCAATTTTTTTAAGTTCGAGCAGCCATTTCAATGGGATGTCCTGCCACCGGCCATCAGGGCTTCTTCTCCTAATAGTTATGGGAAGAATGCCCATTTCCAACTCCATTTCAGCTATTGTTAGGGGATCTTCAATGTCCTCCGGAATGTCTATTAAAACTGGAGCGCCCATAGATATTTGAAGCGCTCTAGCCCCAATAATTCTAGCTCGCTCATACCTCGTTAGCTTGGGCGGTCCAATCAATATCTTCATTTCTAATTCGGATTCACCTCTTTCAGTAATGCTTTTTTGAGCTGATGAGCTTTCATCTGACTTCATACAAATTCCTCCAACCTATTAATCCACCCATATGAGAGTAATTGACACAGGACGCCCGCACATATACCAGTAAATCTAGGCTTTGAATTAATTTGATACAAATATATAATATTTTGCTTTAACCTAATTAACTGTTAAGTGGCGGTGAATTAAAGTTGAATGAGCGGAGCGAGCTTTACCCCTTCAAGTGGTCTTTAATACTTTTATCCTCAATTTCACTCCTCCTTCTCTTCCTGAGACTTTTTGATAAGCAGTTTTTCCAACTTGACTTTGAACTTTTTCTTTTCCACATTCCAGCAATCCTATCGGTGATCGTATACGTCTACCTATTCATCAGAAGTAGGTTTAGCTAATAATGCTAATAATAATCGCCTAACAAATGCATATTTCCAATGCTCACATTTTCCAATCCAGCACGCTTAGCTGCCTTTAAGCACTCCAACGCGTGTTTTTTGCTTGTTGGAGGCAGATCCCTCATCATGTATGCACCGTAAAATGCGAGCAGCGTATATGGAATTTCAGGGCATATATCTGCTAGAAATCCAGCGATATTTTCAACTTCCTCTGCATCCACATAGCCGGGCACGAGCAAAGTGCTTGCAATTAGAAGTGGAGGATTCCTCCTTTCATTAATTCTCTTTCCAAGCATTTTGAAGTTTTCATACACCGGCTTGTTCGTCACTCCGCACAGAGCAATGTAAATGTTCTCATTCCAAGCTTTCAAGTCGAACTTAACGTTTCCACCGCTTATCAATGAAAGTTCAAATGCTTTTTCAGCCAACTTCGGATTCATTAAACCATTGGTTTCCCAGCAAATTCTCATTATTCCATTCCAATTCCTTGACTTCTCAATGGCTAGCTCACTTACCTTTAATGCGTGCAGCATTTGAGGCGATGGATCTCCCCCGAAAAAGCATATGCATGAAACTTTTCTATTCACTTTCTCAACCAGATCATCAGCACTCACCAGAGGCGATAGCCTTAAAGTGAGCTCCCTATAGTGCCAGTTTTGGCAAAAAAGGCAGTCCAAGCTGCATGCTCCATAAAACACCGCCAAATTGTAATATCCATACTCCGGGCCGGGACTATACGAGTATTTTGGATAACCAGTGCCAGTGCATCCAGGACACACCCAAGCTCCAACGCAATTTGTAGGTATTGGATCATAATACCATTCAAGCAGCCCTTTACTTGGAGTACCTGCCAATCGCACCAATCGCCCATTTTCATTTTTCACCAAGCCACAAAACCCATAAGAATTTGGAGGTATAATGCAGTTGTTTGCACAGGTTCCACACTTGATTCCCGGACCTTCAGGAGGCTTGCTTGGAAGCCCATACTGCCTTTTGCTCTTTTCATGCGATTTCAATGCTACTGGTAATGCTTCATCCGGCCTGTTAACTAGGCAGTCCTTGCACACGCCTATAGCGCTTGAAATCAACTTAGACTTCTTACCGCAAATTAAACACGTCTTATCTCGAGATGTTAACGAATTTATTATCCAGCGCAATTTAGCACCTCAAGCCTCCCTAGCCATTACGTAGGCATCTTCCCCATCTAGGTAGTATCCTGAGATTCTCTTCGCAATCCTGTAATTCAGTTTTTTGTACAAGTTTATTGCAGGGACATTGCTTACTCTAACTTCCAAGTAATATTCTGAAGCACCATACTCCTTCATAGCTTCCATGGCCTTTTTCATTAAAGCTTCCCCTATGCCTTTACGCCTATATTCCGGCAGCACGGCTATAGATATCACGTGCCCCTTCCTAGCTAGCCCAAATCTAAGATTTGAAAGTCCAAATTCGACCCTGCACATGATGTATCCAACTACTTCGCCATCAACTTCAGCTACTAGAAAAGCCTTTGGATACTCATAGTGGTGATGCATGAAAAATGCTGGAGAATAATTCTCAGGTAGGCACATCTTATTTATCCAAACCACCCTTTCAAGATCTAGTGGCTTGAACTCTCTTATAGCAAAATTGAATTCCGATTTCTTTTTCACAACATGCTCTTCCACGGTTTCTCCCAACCTTTTCCATGCCCTTTAGCGATTATGAAAGAGAAATATTTTTAGCTTTAGCTTATAAGGTCTCTTGGAGTTGAAACTAGCTTGAGCGGGGAGCTTCAGCATTTAGACTTCATGGAAGTTGATCCCATAGTTAGAAGATTCTTTCCAATATTAGATTCATACGTTGAATTCGGCATTCCAACATTCATCCTAGCGCCAGATGCTGAAACGAAAAAACCTTTCCTGAAACTTTATTGGGCCTTGAGAGAGAAAAATTACATTCCAGTTTTAAGGAGAGTTAATGGCACATTAATGATTAAGGTTGTGCCTTACACTCCGAGGAAGAGGAGGAGCTACATAATCTTCATAATATTACTTATAGCAACTCTAGGCACGCTAATCTATAGTGGTTGGAGCCAAGTTTCAAGCAGTGCATTCGACATTGTAGATCCCAGAAGAAACATAGTTTTAAACGTCTTCCTCTATGTTGCCTGCTTCATGATCATTGCTGGCCTGCATGAAATGGGCCACAAAATTGCATGTGAATTTCATGGAGTTAAATCCAGCCCTCCCTACTTCATACCTGGACCTATGGAAACTGGCGGCACTTTAGGAGCAGTAATAATTCAAGAATCCCCAGTGGTCAATCGAGATCAACTATTTGACATTGGCATCAGCGGCCCAATATTAGGCTTCATCGCTGCAATATTTGTCTCCATTCTCGGCTTAAGACTATCATACCCAACTAGATACGCCATAGGCATTCCAATACCAAGTCCACTAATATTCGACTACTTGGTATCATTAGTTGTAAATCTTCCTCCGGGCTACATCCTCCTACTCCACCCAGTTGCCTTCGCAGGTTGGATAGGCTTTCTACTGACATTCCTAAACATCATGCCAATAGCTCAGCTAGATGGTGGACATATCGCTAGAGCTGTTTTTGGTGCAAAATATCATAGGCTAATCTCATACATTGCAGCTGCAGCCCTCTTTTTGATGGGCTATTACTTCATGGCAATCCTGGCAATCGCAATGCTTGCATATCGCGGCCACCCAGGCCCACTTGACGACGTTTCTCCTCTTAGTAGAAGCAGGAAGATTTTAGGCTTGCTACTTATTCCAAGCATTCTAGTGCTCTCAGCGACGATATGGATCATACCATTATGAGCTAGAGGCTTACCAACCTATTTCAGCAAAATGAATTGCCAATGTATTGCTTCAAAACATCGGGACAATTATATGTGAAATTGCCGAAGAAAACATTATAAATCGAAAACTACAATCGTTTTAGCGGGTTTTGTTGAGCTGGCCTTCGAGGAAAAGCCAATTAGCTGAAGAGGCTGTTAAGATCCTATTCAAGAGGGGAGCCATTCTATTTGGCGAATTCACCTTAACTTCAGGCCTCAAAAGCCCATATTACATCGACTTAAGAGTGATTCCCAGCTATCCAGAAGACTTTGATAGAATCTGCACAATGTACGCTGAAATCATCGAAAATGAGTTTGAAAATGTGGATAAAATAGCTGGCGTACCAACTGCAGGAATACCCTTCGCAGCTCTAGTAGCATACAAGCTGAAAAAGCCGCTTATCTACGTGAGAAAGGAAGTTGAGCGAGCGCATGGTAGAGGCAAACTTGTGGAAGGCGTTTTGCATAGGGGAGAACGCGTAGTTCTAATTGACGACGTAGCGACTACCGGTGGAAGCTTAATTTTAACTGCAAAATCCGTCCACTCCTTCGGAGGCAAAGTTGCAGGCGCAGTTGTCCTAGTCGATAGGGAGCAAGGTGCCACCGAGAACTTGAAGAAGGCTGGGGTTGAACTCCACTATCTAATTAGGATCTCTGACGCTCCAAAGATACTCCTAAGAAATGGGATGATAGACGAAGAAACGTATGAAAAGATGATGAAAATAGTAAAAAGACGTTAACGCTCATAGAATAAGCCTAACTGCTGCAATTTCTTATATATTTTGTTAACTGCAACGTATACTTCCTCTTCCTTTTTAGCTCCTGTGCAAACCATCTTGCCAGAGCTAAATAGCAATAGCACTACCTTTGGCTCACTCATCCTATAGATTAGTCCTGGAAATTGCTCTGGCTCATACATGACGTTTTCCAGTAGGAGCGCTGCCTTCTCAAGGTTAACACCTATCCCCAAATTTGCTGATGCAACGATGTTTTGAATAGTAATTTTAGGCTTACCAACTATAACTATACCCTTAGACTTAAGGGTAGAAATTATTTTTTTAACTGCCCTTTTAACATCCTTCTCAGATTTAGCTCCCGTGCAAACCATCTTGCCAGAACTGAATATCAACGTTGCAGTTTTAGGTCTATTTAACCTAAAAACTAGGCCAGGAAACTGATCCGGATTGTAATCGACGTTTGGCACACTTCTAGTTATTGCCTCCAAGTCGATGTACTGGTCGAGAACCACGGAGGCTACTACGTTCTCAATTCTAACAGAGGGCTTGCGCATGGTATCTCCTCCTTCGCTCCATACTGTTTAACTAAGGCTTCCTTAATAATGTTCCTACGCTTACTCCTTCATAGCTAAAGCAATTACAATAGCCAAAATAACGATTATAGCAATAACGGGGATAGTCCATCCTTTAAGTGTTAAGCTTATTAGACCAATATACGGTATTCTCAAAAGAACTTTTCCAATCACATTTTCAGCTGAAATCCAAAAAGGATCTGGAGCTTGATTAGCATCACCCTTAGTTCTAAAGAAAACCAATCCATCATTCCTTACCTTCTTATCGATTATCCTGTGAACCCAAGGCATACCTCTCCAGTAAGGTGAGGGAGGCTTAAAGACTATTATGTCCCCCACCTGCAACGACTCTGGATTCACTCCCCGAACTATAAGGATGTCCCCAACATTCAACGTTGGAATCATGCTTCCAGAAGCGACAACAACAAATGGCGTTTCAACTTGTAAAATGTATTTGGCTCCCAGCTGTATTCCCTGGGTTGCAGCAAATGCCAATATCAGCATCAATAGGTAGTTGAGGAATTCCTTGACAACTTTTCTTTCTCCACTGCTCTTGCTCACGCTGCTCACGCTCGAAGACCAATATAACTTTTAAGTTTAAAATTTTACTCTTACTTGCGGAACTCATGGATCCCGGTCAGCTAGCTAAAATGATAGATTTAACTTTGCTTAAGCCAACAGCTACAGCTGAAGAAGTTAAAATGTTGTGTAAAGAAGCCAGAAAGTACGGTTTCATCTGCGTCGTAGTTCACAGCCACTATGTCCCATTAGCATGCAAATTACTTCAAGGAACCGAAATTAAAGTTGGGACTGTAGTAGGTTTTCCCTTCGGCGCAAATTTATCTGAAGTTAAAGCTTATGAAGCGAGAAGAGCTGTAGAGCTTGGCGCTTCTGAAATCGACATTGTCATCAACCCGGGTGCTCTTAAATCTAAAGATTTAGCTACCCTTGAATATGATATTAAAAGTGTAGTTGAGGAAGTTAAGAGTGTTAGAAGTGATGCCATAGTGAGGGTCATAATTGAAACTTGCTACCTTTCTGATGAGGAAAAGGTTGAAGCGTGCAGAGCAGTTGTTAATGGTGGAGCAGATTTCGTGAAAACTTCAACAGGATTTGGGAGCGGGGAAGCAACAGTTCGTGATGCGAGGCTAATTAGAAGCGTTGTTAGGCCGAAATTTGGAGTTAAAGCTACAGGCGGCATAAGGAATCTTGAAATTGCTCTTGCAATGATTGAGGCTTGCGTAAATAGAATAAGTGCAAGTGCTGGTGGTAAAATAGTTGGGGAGCTTATTGATAGGTCAGCGCTTACTTAAAGTTCTCCACCGCAGGATGATCGATCTCACAAGGCTTGCAGTGTCATGAGCGTGCTTTTCAGGGTTTTCTCCATAGCTTTTCACTATCAATTTCAATTTAATTTCGCCTTTTTCATCTCTTTCAACTATGAATTGATTTGCTGAACTTGAAGCCCCCATGGTTCCCCTCCCCACGGAGTACCTGAACCTGATCGTGTTATCCTTGAACTTCACTCCCTCAACACCAAGCCAGCTCTTTAGCTTGTTGAATACGAATTGCAGCATTTCATTGACTTCACTCTCATCAATCTTCACTGGTATAATGAATATCCAAGGCTCTCCATATCGCTTTGGCGCGATGTCCGCCTTCCACTTCATTAGCCTCGATGGAGTAACTATGACTGAAGATTTCAATGCAGGTATTGCACCTGCAATAGACGTGATTACTGCAATGCTAATTGTAGCTGTAGTCCAGCTAGCTGAAACCTTCGGATACACTTCTATTAGCATGTTTAGGAAATTGGCAATCCTGTAAAATGCGAGGCCCAGCAGGTATCCTAAGCCCCCAGCGACCACTCCTATTATTGACGCCTCAGCCGTAAATAGCATCGTTATGTGACTTGGATTTAAACCTAAAGCCGAGAGTGTAGCTACCTCTCTTCGCCTTTCATAAACTGAAGATAACATTACTAAAGACACGTTTAAAACTGATATTGCTAGAGTTATCATGGCTTCCAGCCCTTTAACTTCGAGGTACGATCCATAAATGAACTCCATGACTTGGCTATGCGCATAGGCCTTCGCCCGGTAATCCCCGGCTAGAGCTATCCTCTTTGCAATTGCTACTGCCTTATCATCATCCTCAATTTTCGCCGCCAATCTTACAGGTAGAGCCCCAAGCTTAGTTGCATCGCCCCACCACACGAAAATAATTTCACCTGCTTCGCAAGGAACTATTTCGATCGTCGGCTCCTCTTCTCCAACTATTTGCATTTTAAGCGGAGTGAGCTGTCTATCGTCAAAGTCTATGATTGATAAGGCGTCATCTGACACTATTCCCACCACAATTGCCTCGAGGTTGATGTTTGGCATGATGATTGTGCTGTTAATGTCTGCCTCCAAAGTGGAAGCCATGCTTTGAGTTAAAACAACTTCGCCAGAGGCCTCGACGATTCTACCTCTAATTATCTTGGACTTGATCCTTGCAAATATTGGATCTCGACTATCTGAAAATGCCAACACTCCAAAGATGGGGGATCTCTGCTGGGCTTCAAGTGGATTTACAGCGTAATCTATGGGCTTTAGCTGAGGAGCGTTCATGTACTTAATTGAGATCCACTGCGCCTTTTCCCTTAAAGCAAACTTATCAACGAAGTTCTGCTCCAGGGGTATGAATCGGTGAATTGAAATTGGAGGCAGAATCTTATCTACAACAATTCCAGTGAACCTTTCATCAGTGCGGTAAGCCTTCGCGGATAAGCCTTCCTCAATTGATATTGAGGTTAAAGCTACAAATCCCCCAGTAAGTACTAGAACTGATATTAAGGTAAGTAGAGTTCTCAGCTTTCTCCTCTTCAAATTTCTCTTAGCTATTGAGAATATCGAGACCAGCGCGCTCCAAAATGCGAGCTCCCCAGGCTCCTCCTTGATTTTCTGAGGTATTAATGTTAATGCACTTGCAATCAACAGGGATCCTGCGCTCCACATGAGCAGCGAGCTTACATCTACAAGTCTACAGCCAGGGTAGAGCTCGTAGAACAAGTATATTGCTGCAGCATAGGCAATTGCAGCTGCAGAAATCTTGTAAAACCTTTTTTCAAATAATAGCTCTCCAATGGCAACTGAGGTTAGCGCTATAAGGACTGCAATGGATATAGATGAACTCACAGCCTCAGCAAATAATCCATTTACACCTGAAATCACGGAAGTTATCATGGCGTAAGCTTCTCTTAAGTCAACATAGCACGCATCATACGCCTCAGCAGCCAGCTTTTCCTTTGAAGCTGCTATAAGCTCTTCTGCTCTGCTAATTTTAAGCCTATAAATTGCCATATAAAACCCACGTTCTTCAGCCTCTTCTACGGCTTTTATCGCCTTTTGAAGTATGAGCCTGACTTCACCCACGCTGAATTTGAGGGAAGCAGCCGGCAGGCTTAACGTCAATTCTTCACCTTTTCTCAAAATTACGCTTTTCTCTGTTAAATTGAATTTTTTAGTTACCATTTCACGATCAACTATGAATGTTGCTTCTACAGTTACCATCACATTCAAGTTGGCGGGAACAATAATCGCATTCTTTGGCAGTCCAAGCGTTATCGCCTCCGTGAATGGAGCCCCAAATGTGCTTAAAATTTCGCCATCCCCATTCCAAGCAAATCCTTCCACCTCGTACGTTACGTACTTGGCTGGCTCAGCTGAGTCAGCTACCAATGCTTCACCTTCAAGAAGTATCGAAGCCCCTTCAATTAAGGTCAAATTTACATCGACATCTTTTTCGACTTCCACGTCGAGGTATGATATGGCATAGTCAAATCCTGGCGTCGAATTATAGTCGAGGACCGCATATATCCTGTAGCTGCCCTTTGAAACCTGAACTTCAAACGAACCATCAATGGACGTTTCAGTTTCAACATTTAACTTCCAGCTATTTGGTTTAATTTGCTTGAATACGTATATTTTGACGTTGGGCAGTGGATTTCCATCTACATTGCGAACATGACCCCTCAATACATGTTGCTCCTCTCCTAAAACTTGAATTTGAGTAAGGAAGAGCATGACAGCTATTGAGAGGATTACCAGATTCTTCCAGCTTGCATTCATTTTACTTGTCTTCACGTCTAATTATCGCCTCTTTCACGTTCTTGATAGGAGCTTACGCCAATTTAGAGTGCTCAGCTTTATAATTAATTCAGCTATGAGCTTAGCTGCATTTTCAATATCGCTTAGTGATGCCACTTCCCCCGGCGAATGCATATACCTTAATGGTATGGATATAAGAGAAGTTGCAACGCCTTCTCTAGACACTTGAATTACCCATGCATCTGTTCCACTGCTGCCTGGTATAGGCTCCCTTTGATATGGAATGCCCTTTTCAGCGCATATTTCCTCAGCTAATTTCCAAAGTGCAGGGTGGAAGTTTGGTCCAATTCCAATTGCCGGACCTTTGCCCAATTCTATTCCAGAAACTAGCTTCTTATCAACATTATATGCTGATGCGTGAGTTACATCTATTGCAATCCCTACATGAGGCTTTATCTTGTAAGTTGCAGTGATTGCCCCTCTTAACCCTACCTCTTCTTGGCATGTAGCTACCGCATAAACTGTTGCTGGAAGCTTCTCCTTCCCTAAAAGCTCCATTGCCTTAATTATTGCTGCCACACCAGCCTTATCATCAAGTCCAACTGAAATCACTCTATCCTTGTTGCCCATTTCCCTTAAGGCCAGTATTGGGGTTACAACTGTGCCAGGCTTAATTCCGAGCTTCAAAACTTCCTCCTTGCTTGCCGCGCCGATGTCAATGGCCATATCCTCGACTTTCACAACTTTCTCTCGTTCATCCGGCTTAGTTAGATGAGCTGGCTTAGCTCCAATTACGCCAAACAATTTACCCTTTTCTCCGTGCACCAATACCTGAAGCCCATACAATACCCTTTGATCAAATCCTCTCGCTTTAAATCTGAGGTAGCCATCATCATCTATGTACGTAACCATCAGCCCGACTTGGTCCATGTGTGCTGCTACCATTATCTTAGGATTGTCCTCCCCCTCTCTTAGCCCTATCACATTCCCCATAATGTCGACTTCAACTTGAAGATTCAACTTTCTAAATTCCTCAATTATAATCCTTCTGACTTCATCTTCAAATCCGGGAACGCTCGGCACTTCAACAAGTCGCTTTAAGACATCCCTAACCTCCACGCCTCTCACTCCCAGCTACTAGCTTAATTTTATTGTGTAATTTTTAAGTATATTTTCTACCCTACTTTGCTTGGAGGGGTGAATTTGCCGCTTAAAATGTCTGAAAGGCTGGCTCCACTTTCTTACGCCATTAGAGATCTAGTTCCAATAGCAAATGAGATTGAGAGAATGGGTGGGCAGGTCATTAGGCTCAACATTGGAGATCCGTTGAAATTCGACTTCGACACTCCTCAACACATTAAAGATGCGCTGTGCGAAGCCATTAACAGTAAGTGGAACTTTTATTCTCCATCAGTAGGCGACGATGAGCTTAGAGCTGCTATTGCTGAGAAGGAGAAGAAGTATAATGGAGTTGAAGTGGATCCTAAAAACGTAATAGTCACAACTGGCGTTTCAGAAGCAATAAACTTCATAGCTGCAGCTTTTCTCGACCCTGGCGATGAAGCGCTCATACCAGGCCCAGCATATGCTCCATACATGAATTTCATTCAACTTTACGGCGGCAAGCCCATCCATTACAAGTGCATTGAGGAGGAAGGGTGGAAGCCCGATTTAGATGATATTAGAAGAAAAGTTACGGAGAGGACAAGATTCATCTTAATCATTAACCCGAACAACCCTACTGGAGCAGTTTATGATGAAAAAGTGGTTGAAGGAATCCTAAACATAGCTGCTGAACATGAAATACCAGTTGTTTCCGATGAAATTTACGACAGAATCACATATGATGATGCCAATTTTAAGAGCACTGCAGCTATAAGCCGGGATGTTCCAGTAGTAGGATTAAATGGCTTTTCCAAGGTTTACTTGATGACTGGCTGGAGGCTAGGCTACATTTACGTTAAAGATCCAACGGAGAAGTACTTGGATAAAATAATGGGTCACCTGGTCAAACTAGCTAGAGCAAGATTGTGCGCATGCACCCCAGTTATGAGAGCAGGCATAGCCGCCCTTAGGGGCCCGCAAGATCACGTGAATGAAATGGTGAGTAAATTAAAAGTTAGAAGGGACTACTGCTGCAAGAGAATAAGTGAAATTCCAGGTTTAAGCGTTGTAAAGCCAATGGGCGCATTTTACCTGTTCCCCAAAGTCCAGTTGGGGAATGCCTTCAAGAGCGACAAGGACTTCGCCTTGAAGCTGCTCCATGAAGAGAAGGTTTTAATCGTTCATGGTTCAGGGTTTGGAGCTGGAGGCGAAAGCCACTTCAGAAGCATCTACCTTCCGCCGATCAACGTACTTGAAGAGGCTTTCAACAGAATTGAAAAATTCTGCAAAAAGTACTTGGCCTAAACTTTTCTCCTCATTTTAAGTAATGACTTAGCATTTTTTAATGCTAATTTTATGTGAAGCTTAGCGTCACTTAACACTAGCTCCCCATGACCTGGCAATAGCACATTCACATTTAAGCGCGAAATCCTGTTAAGGCTTCTAATAAGCTCCTGCAAATTTCCAGTCGGCAAATCTGTCCTTCCAAAACCACCACTTGCAAATACTAGGTCCCCGCTAAACAGGATGTTTTTTAACAAGTAGCACGTACTTCCAGCCGTATGCCCAGGAGTATGTATCGCGTCTATGACTTCTTCACCTACATTGATAGTGCATTTTTCTCCCATCTTCACTACAAGGCTTCTACTCACTTTAAGCCTATTTATCACTATATCCGCGTCAGCTCTATGCACATATATTTGCGGCTCAACTTGATTGAGAATTTGCTTTAATCCATTCGTGTGATCTTTATGCCTATGCGTTATCAGAACCTTGCTGATATCCTCAATTTTTATGTTAAATTTTTCCAAGGAAGCCACCAAGTTAGAGTGGGGAGGGCCGAATCCAGCATCTATAAGCACAGCACCGCTTTCATTCTCAATTATGTATATGTTCGAGCTTATCCCATAGCTTATGACGGCGTGAATCTTCAACGAATCCACTTCACCTATTGTAATATGCGCTTGCATTCCATGCACCCATCATTTTTCTCTAACAATAAATTAAAGGATTATATAATTTTAAATTTGACCAAAGAATTTACATTTTGCTCTTCAAAATATCAAGAGCGCCGAAGGCGCTTCTTATACTGGTTATTTAAGGAGGCAATAAGGCATTTGCTGCAAATGTGAGAGCTTTAATTCAAGAGCTAAGCCGACGAAATAAAATAAAAATAAGCTCAACAAACTAGAAAAATACATAAATTTCTATTATTAATGCATAATACTGCTAAAATTAAAGATTAAAATGTAATCCAATTATATTAAACTTTAAATCAATCATCCTCTTCATAGATTCTTCGAATAAAAATGCACACTATCACCAGAATTGCTGCCTGCACCACCTGCATTATGCTCCAAGTCTCAAACAAACCCGCATAACCATTAACGTCGATCATAAATCCCGCCGTGAAATTGAATAAGAAGGCGCCTGCCGACCCAACTGCATTAATTAGTCCAGCTACAAAAGAAGAATACTTTTCACCAGATATTTCAACCGGCATTGCGGAAGTTATCTGAGATTGAGATCCATACATAGATATGCTTATGGCTATCAAATACATCAATCCAACGGCCTTTTCAGCCTCATACCTGTATGGAAAATCATAAAGCAATATCGCCGTGAGCAACGCCAAAAACAATAGAAGCAGCACCTTAAGCTTCCCACCCACCCTATCTGATAGCCAACCTACAATTATCATTCCAATGCTTCCCGCAAGCGGAAGGGCTAGGGAAATTAACGTTGACGTAAGGGCCGAATCCTCCAAAGAGAAAAAGTATGAGGGTAAATACGTTATCAATCCGTACCTAATACCATCAGATATGAAGAATGCTAAAGCTAAAAGGACAATAACCTTAATTTCCAATTTGCCAAGCCCTCCAGCACGCTCATTAACTGAAATGCTACTCCCCCCAAATCTTTCACTCTCAACGGCAACTTCAGGTACAAGTTTCACAGAAGTTAAAGCTAAAAGCATGAAGAGAATGCCATTAACTATGAAGCTGCATCTCCAACCAAAATACTGCACGATAAAGCCCGTAAATAGCCATGAAGCTGCATGCCCAAGTGTCCAACTTGTATTTAGCAACCCAAATCTCTTCCCCAAATCTCCCCTCCTGACATCAACAGACACGATCTTAACCGTGGCCGGCCAACCAATCGACTGAAAATATCCATTTATCACCCATAAAGCTAGCAACAAACTGGGATTGCCACCTAATCCAAACAATATTGTTGAAATGCTTGAACCCAATATTCCAATGTAAAGCATACTTTTAGCGTTCCACTTAATATTCAAGTAGCCATTAACCACCTGCCCAATGGCATACGTTATGAAAAAACCCGATGCAATAACACCCAAATATGAACTTCCAATTCCCAGTTCACCACTAATGAGAGGCATGGCAATTGGGAAATTAACCCTACACAGGTAAAATGATGAATATATAACCCACGTTAAGATCAGGATTTTAAATTTAAGCATCGACGTGCCTCCAACCCACGCAGCATCCTCATGAATTCAATGTCTTTCATCAATAATCTTAATATTATCCTTTTGTCATGCAGGCAAAACTACAGGAAATTGCAACATATAATATTTGGCAAGCTGCTTAGCTTCAAAATCAAGGACAAAAACGAATCCACATGCCATCTAATGGCTGGAGTATATAAAAATTTTAATATTTAACAATGGAAATACTACTTGGTAATTCGATGGATTATACTTTAAACACAATTAGTTTACACCCTTAATTTTAAAGGAGGAAGCGAAGATGAAAATTGAAGAGGCCATCATATTAGCTGCAGGACTAAGCACAAGGCTTAAAGCTAGGGGGATATTAACTCCAAAATTTGCATTGAAGGTTGAGGAAGCGCCACTCATATGGTATCCATTAAACTCACTACTTCAATGCGAAGTTAATAGGTTTGTGGTGGTAGTAGCAGAAGTATATCAAGACATAGCCAATAATCTGTTCGACAAGTACTTTAAGCAAGTCAAAGTAAAAATTGTAACAAACAAATTTCCTTGCAGAGGCAATGGATATAGCCTGTTATTAGCATTAAAAAATGCGAAAGCGGACACTGCTTACGTTTCAATGTCAGATCACATATACCCACCGGACATGCCTGAAAAGATGCTTGAAGACTACATTGCACTCGGCGAGCCGGACATTCTAGTAGGCGGAGATTCAAAGCCAAGTTATATCGACATCGCAGAAGCAACTAAAATATTAGCCGATGAAAATGGGAACTTAATATCAATAGGGAAGCAAATCGAAAAATACAATTACGTAGATGTAGGCTTGCTCGTAATTAAACGAAGAGCGCTAAATATAATCGAAGACTTGAAACTCAAATCAAATAATTTGGAGCTATCGAAACTTCTAACTATAGCTATTAATGAGGGCTTGAAAGTTAAGGTCAGTGATGTCACGGGAAATCTATGGACCGAAGTAGACACCTACGAAGACTACCTATCACTCACTAGAGGAAGTAGAAGAGAGGTTTTGATAAAATTCCTAGAAAGCTTGGGTGTAACCCATGATTAGAGGAAAAGCTACTGATGGCATAGTTTCCAGGTACATAAATAGGAAAATATCCAGCAAAATAACCAAATTAATTTTAAAGCAGAAATTGAAAATAACGCCAAATCAAGTCTCATTGTTATCATTCATTATGGGAGCAGCATCCCTCCCACTATACTTAATGAGGCAGCCGATAATCGCGGGAATAGTCGTTCAGTTATCATCAATAATTGACGGAGTAGACGGGGAATTGGCCAGAGCACTTCGCATGGAAAGCGAATTTGGAGCATTCTTCGATGCAATTCTAGATAGGCTGGCAGACATAGCAATTCTATTTGGCGCAACAGCCTACCTAACGCTAACAACTAGCATCAATTACGAAACACTATTAATAGCGTTAGGAGCTATAAGCGGAAGCTTAATGGTAAGTTACATCCACGCGAAATCTCAGCAAGACCTTAAAGTTCACCCCGCACTTATAGGCAGAATTAGGGGCATAGCTTCCAGAGATGTTAGGTTGTTCATCATTTTTGCTGGAAGCATGCTCGGTTTAATAAAGGAAACTTTAATCCTCCTATTCATACTAACTTACACTTATGTTATAGGTAAATTTGTGGAAATAATTCTTCACATTAGACCCACCGAATAATTTTTAGCTTTAAATTGCCATTTTACTGGTGGTGCATAACCACTGCAATTAAGCCTTATCTTATTGCAAAACTGTAATGCGCTTCAATATCTACAAGTATAAATATATAGTAATTTGTTAGTAGAGGTGAGAGCAATGATAAATGCAATTCTCCTCGGACAAGGGATGGTGGCTACGCACCTAGCTGTCGGACTTGAAAGAATAAAGAGCGGCGAAATTGAGCCTTACGGAGTCCCATTAGCAAAATACGAGCTGCCATACAAAATTGAAGACATAAACTTAATCTGCAGCTACGACGTGGATGCAGGAAAGGTTGAGAGAAGCATATACGAAGTCGCTAAAAAGCTCATTGGAGAGCAAGTTCCAATCCCACAATCATTGAAGGACGTGCACGTGAGAGAAGGAGTGCACCTTGGAAGTTTAAAAGGACTAATTGAAAAGACAGTTGGCCTAGAATCCAAAATGACCTTGAAGGATGCATGCGACAAGCTTGCAGATGAGTGGAAGGAGCTAAACGTAGACGTAATAGTGAATGTAATAACCACGGAACACGGGGAACCCTTCAACGAACTGGCAAAACTTGAAAAAGCCATCGAAGAAAATCAAAGAGACAAGCTGACAGCCTCCCACTTCTACGCCTACACAGCTGCAAAGTACTCAGAAAAAGCTGGAAAGCCAATAGCATTTATAAATGTAATACCAACCCCACTTGCAAATGACCCTGCAATAGTCAAGCTTTACGCTAAATCGAATTCAATAGTACTTGGAGACGATGGAGCAACTGGAGCAACCCCTCTAACGGCAGATCTACTTGAGCACATGGCTGAAAGAAATAGAAGAGTTAAATTCATAGTTCAATTCAACATTGGAGGAAACCTAGACTTCCTAGCACTAACAGTTCCTGAAAAGAACATCATGAAGGAAAAGACCAAGAGCAGCATAGTCAAGGACATCCTAGGATACGATACGCCGCACTACATAAAGCCCACAGGCTATCTAAAGCCGCTAGGAGATAAGAAGTACGTAGCCCTACACTTGGAGTACTTGACCTTCAACGGTTTGACAGACGAATTGTACGTTAACGTGAGATTAAATGACAGCCCAGCGCTAGCTGGAAAGCTAGTGGATTTAATTAGGCTGAGCAAAGTAGCGCTAGATAAAGGGTATAATGGCACGATTTACGAAATCAACTCGTTCTTCATGAAAAAGCCCGGTCCAGTACATGCGAAATCGGTCTCCAAAATAGTGGCATTTCACAACATGATAAAATGGCTTAAAGAGCTGGACGCCATCCAAAGCTGAACCCACCTCCACACTTTTTGACCACCAGGGAGGTGGGAGCATGAAGTTATGCTACATTTCATCTTATCCACCCACCATCTGCGGAATAGGAGACTACACTGAAAGCCTAGCTAAAGAGCTAATAAAGTTAGATCCAACCATTGAAATTCACGTAATAGCCGAATATGAGGCAAAAAGCAGCATAGAAAGAATAAAAGTGCACCCAACATTTGACAGGAAAAGCTACACCAGCCAAGAAATAATAGAAGCAATTAGAAAGATCAAGCCCGAAATAGCCCACCTCCAACACAGCTTTGGAATATTTGGAGCAGATCAAAGAGCAATAAGCATACTTGAAGCTTTAAGGAAATTGGGATCCAAGGTAATAGTGACGTTCCACACAGTTCACAGCAGAGAAACGGTCGACTTTAAAGTTGCAGGATACGATATTGAAGATTACAACAGGATCATATCATCATATGCACACCACATAATTGTCCACACAAACTCCATGAAACAAGTACTAGCAAGGCAGGGAGTAAATAAAGACAAGATCAGCATGATAAGAATTGGAGCATTCAAATTTGGTCATGTAAGCAGGAAGGATGCAAGAAGAAAGCTCGAAATACCTGAAAACGCAAAGGTAATGCTTGCTCCAGGCTTCATCCACAGAACCAAGGGAACAGACATTGCAATAAAAGTATGCAAGGAGTTAGCCAAGATAACGAACGATGTCGAATTAATCATCGCCGGCTGGATCCACCCCAAAGAAATTGATGAGCGCAACATCAAGTACGCTTACAACTGCCTAAAGATGATAAGCAAATACGGGCTAAACGACAAGGTAATAGCAACTAAAAGGAATCTGTCCAGAGAAGAGCTTTCAACATACCTATCGGCATCAGATTTAATTCTACTGCCATACACTCAATTCAACTGGTCTGCAAGTGGAATTCTAAAACTAGCCATTGGAGCCAAAAAGCCATTCATAGTGACCAGAATTCCAAAATTTGAGGAAGTTAGCGAGGAAATATCGGATGAGATTACTGCACCTCCAAACGACGTCAAAAGAATGGCTAAAATAGCCTACAGACTACTTTACGACCAAGAGTTCAGAGAAAAAATTGTAAGCAGAATTGAAGAATATGCAAAGAAGGTTTCTTGGACAAACATCGCAAAGCAGCATATCGAAATTTACTCAGAAATTATTGAAGAAAAAGCGAATGCACGCCGACTCCCATTTTAGCTTCAAACTACCTGCTTCTCCTAACTCTAGGCTTGCAAATAATTTCCCTCACATCCAAGCTGAAGAAGTTAGTGCTATGGGCGGGCTTGACAACAGCAGCAGTATCCGCACCCCTACCAGTACCAGCAATGGCAATTACTTCCTCATCAACTGGTATCAGCCCTGCATCTGCAGCCATAACCGTTATTTCAACAACCACCTTAATTCCCTCACCAAGCAGCCTTAAAGTATGAGCCATCAACTCGAGTGGAAGCCAAGTAGCCAACTGCCTTCTAGCACTCCTCTCAATAGCGCTTAAGGCATGAGTACCAGTAAATATCTTACCTCCAAGCTTCACTATTTCCTCTTTAAACTCGCTCCTCAGCTCGCTAACTCCAGGCGCGCTAAATCCAACAGAGTGAGTGACCACAACAACATTGCATCCCCTAAAAATCCTGCACGCTTTAACTCCAGTCTCACCACTGGTTGAGGCAACCACAACATGTCTTATTCCAAGCTCCTCAGCCCTCCTCTTAGCTAGTTCAAGCGTTTTTTCAGTATTTTCCTTCCCAGGATTATCGAAGTAAACTATCTCTTTGACCAGCAACGCTTCACCCCCCAGAAATTATTAATCAGCAAGTATATTAGGTTAAACAAGTTCGAAATTAAATTTGATGAATATAGGAGGATTAGCTATGCGCGCATTAATAACCGGATTCGAACCATATGGCCAAGAAAAATACAATCCATCTGGCGAGATGGCCAAAAGGCTTGATGGGCAGAGAGTAGGCGATGTAGAAATAACTGGCGCAATACTCCCAGTGTCGTTTAAGAGAGTGCGGAAAGTCCTAATTAAGCACATTGAGGATGTAAAGCCTTCAATAATAATCAATTTAGGATTAGCTCCAAAGACCACCTACATAAGAGTTGAGAGAGTTGCCATAAACGTCATGGACGCAGGGCCGGACAACGACGGATTTAAGCCTGAAGGAGAACCCATCGACTCAAACGGCCCAGCAGCATACTTCGCTACAATACCAATTAAAAACATAGTTAAATCGTTAAGGGAGGAAGGAATACCAGCAGCAATATCTAACACTGCTGGAACCTTTCTATGCAACTGCACAATGTACCATACTCTACACTACATATCAATCAACAAGTTAAATGCAATTGCAGGATTCATCCACATACCATACACGCTTAGGCAAGCAGCCGAAAAACCCCCAAAATCGTTCTTCGGGATGCCGCCTCCAGGCTTGCCAAAAGAAGTCATTGAAAAAGCTGTGAAAATTGCCATCAAAGTCTCCCAAAATAAATTGGTAGTGAGAAAATGAAGGTTAAGAGTGTAGAGATGCAATTAAAGACGAAGGGAGAAATAGAAATTATAGACTTAACACCTAAAATAAGAAAAGTAGTAGAGGAATCCGAAATCAAAAATGGGGTAGCAGTCGTATTTACACCCGGATCAACAGCCGCCATAACAACCATCGAATACGAGCCAAACTTAGAGGAGGACCTCAAGGAGCTTCTAAGAAGAATTGCGCCGAAAAACGGGTGGAGACATCCAATCAATGCGCACAGCCACTTAAGAGCAACAATTCTATCTCCAAGCTTAACTGTGCCAATTATTAATGGAAAATTAGCCCTTGGAACTTGGCAGCAAATAGTGTTTTTAGAGCTTGATACCCGCCCTAGAAATAGGAGAGTAATCGTGCAGCTAATTGGCAATTGACATTAAATTATTTTTACCCGCCTATCAAGCCTTCAAAGTACATTTTCATGCGCTGCACACCCTCTACTAGAACTTCAGGGTTAAGTACACATGGCGCAAATGACAGTCTAGTCCATCCATCCATCAGGAAGTCCACTCCTGGAGCTAATGCCACCTGCCATTTTTTAAGAAGCTCATTACAAACTTTCCGTGAACTCGGCTCATAAGCCTCATGATTGAAGAAGACGTAGAACCCCGCCTCTGGATCCAAAACCTTAAGCAAAGGAATTTCCTCCCTAAGCATTTTGGCAGTGCTAGCTGCAACTTCAGCGTAAATTCTTCTCTGCTCATCAAAATACTCCTTAGTCCTCCTCAACCTGTCCTCATCCAGCATCACTCTAGTTAAAACTTCCTGAACAAGCCTATTGGGACAAAGAACTCTAGCCTGCTCAACGACTTCTACAGCTCTCAGAAAATCAGGGTCGCTAATCATGTATGCTAGTCTCCAACCGGGAATTCTTAATTCCTTGGAGAGAGTGCACACCCAAATTTCATTATCCCTACGCTCTCTTGACATGTATCTTGGAATTCCATTGAAGAAGAAAGCTCTATAAGCAACGTCAATCATGACCCAGCAATTTTTCTCCTCAGCTATGTCAACAACTCCATTGAGAACTTCATCACTAATAATTTTACTATCAGGATTTCCAGGAGAAGTAAGCACTATAAGCCTTGTATCATCAGTAATTAGCTCCTTGAAGTCCTCCAAAGACGGATTGAACTCGCCGTTTTTAATTGTGGGCCAGCACTTCATCTTGACATCCAACTTCATTTCAACTTGAAGCTGCCTAATGTAATTCAAGTATGCAGGTTTGGTCAATATAACTTCACTTCCAGGATCCAGGGAAGCGATAATTATTGCTCCAATCAAATCCGTACTTCCAGAGCCAACAAGAATTTCCTCGGGAGCTACACTTCTACCAAAAACATACTTTTCATATTCAACTAATCCTCGAATGAATGAAGGCTGCCCCCTAGTAGTTCCATATCTGCACGCCTCATTAAACAGGCTCTTATCCTCAATAACCTCTTTTGTAGCTTCAATCAGCGTAGGTGGAGGAGGATCTTGAGGCCAGCCGCCGCCCAAGTAGATTAATTTCCTAGGATACTTCTCCGGGTGCAGCTTATAATCAGTAACCACGCTCATAATCTCCCTAATGGAACTTGGATTATCCAAAGCATATTTAGCAACCTCAGATACGGGGTACTTCAAATGCACCACCGAACATACGTTGATAATTTAAGGTATATTAGCATTAGCCCTATCCAGAAGTTAAATCTACATTGCCAACATAACCTATGAAAACAAGCTTATGATTGAATTGGTTCCACCTTCTTCCACGCCCAACATGACTTGAGTTATAACAATAACTTGATTGAAATAGGGGAACTAAAATTTTAATAATCTTTTACATATTTATAGGATTTCTTTAAACTTTCAGCTCTAAAGCTAATGTTAAACTGTGAATATGGGTAGTATTGATGTTGCTTTACGGCATTCTTCGGTTAGCATTTCTATAAGGATTTGATATTCCAGGTCTTCTATGCCTGCTAGGAAGTAGACTTGGCGGATTCCTTCTTTGTGCCTCATAAATGCGTCTATTACTCAGCGATCCACTCCGCTGAGTTTACAACCTGCTGAAAAGCGCTTTTCAGCATCAAGTTAGATTAATATCTAAGAGTAGTAGCAACATAAATTAGTTAGCGGTGATCGCGATGGAATTAATAATGCTGGGCCTCATATTGATGATCATTGGCATCGCAATAATAGTTGTGGGAACCCTCCTCACAGCACTCAAGGCTGGTAGAGGTGAAGTAAAGAGCGGAGGCGTATTGCTGATAGGCCCCTTCCCAATAGTTTGGGGCTCCAGCTCAAAACTTGCATTGGCAGCCACAGTAATTGCAATTATAATTCTCATTTCAATGACCCTCCTCATAATGATGAGGTGAGAGCATGATTAAATGCGAATTATGCGGAAGAAGAGAGGCGAGATACGTTTGCCAAGAATGTGGAAGAAGAGTTTGCGAGCTATGCATAGACCCATACACGTGGACTTGCATCGACTGCCTAGAAAAGATTAAGCCAAAACTTACAAGGATGCCAGCCACACAAACAACTACGCCAATCAACACGATGGCGAAGATATTCACAATCGGATTCATCGTTATATTCATTGGAATGATAATTATGATGATCGCAGCGATACTTGGAGCCGGTCAAGTTTCAGGAGGCATAGTGATATTCCCCTTCATTCCCATACCGCTAATAATAGGATACGGCCCCGAAGCCCTAAGCGGAATCATAATTGCAATAGTGCTTGCCGCCATAATGATAGTATTGATATTAATTCTAACAAGAAAAACGATGCCGACAAGCCTTTAAAAGAAAATCAAACGAAAATCAGCGCCTATACAGGTAAATTTTGTGAGTAGTCCAAATATCTGGAACAATTTCAACTCTAACTGGAGTCCAGCCAGGTATTTCAAAGTCATGAGACACAACTCTGGCTCCAGGCTTAAGCTCCTTCTCCAATTTAGGCCTCAACTTCTCATTAACACTAGTTAGCAAGTATAGAGTAACCACATCTGCCTCGCTTAAATCAACCTCAAAGAAGTTCCCCTGTATAACCTTAACCCTACCTTGAAGATTATGCTCCTTAATTTTCTTCTCAATTTCATAAACAAGATGAGGTCTTATTTCCACTCCAACAGCTTTTGCCCCAAATTCAAGGGCAGCAATCATGAGAATCCTACCGTCACCCGCACCTAAATCGTAAACCACCTCTCCAGGCCTAACATCAGCTAACTTAAGCATTCTACGAACAACAGGCTCAGGAGTTGATACGAAAGGAACGTCGTAGCGCAAACTCACTCCCCTAAACACGACTTCCAAATCTAAACTAATTTTCTTTGCGCTCACCACTTTTAAGAGAAGAAAGAAGATCCTTAAAATGGCTAAATCCAACTAAAACGCGGGCAATTAATTGCCTAGCTTTAAATGTTGCGGAAGATTTGTTAGGGAGAGCTGCAGTAGATTATGAGGAGGAATTGATTATGTATAGAGTAGACCCAGACCTGATTAAAAGGCTGGAAGCGTGGGTTGAAGATCAAAAGCGCTTCTTAGAATATAGCAAATTGAGCTTAAAAGAATTAGAAAAAGCAGATAGATTAACGCTCATAATAGCTGCGAGAACAGCCTGCGCACAAATACTTAGGACGATAAAGGGATTTGAAAATTGGCTTCAAAATCCAGTTGTCATAGGATTGATGCCATACGAAATGGCGAAGGAAGTTCAAGAGAAGCTTTGGCAAATAATGGTTGAGGTAACCAACTTCGACATAAAGCACACGAGCGAGTACAAGGACTTCTTAAAGAAAGTCATTGAGGAAGGAAGAGTGCTGCCGCCATTCCCGCCCGAGGAGAGGAGGAGGCTCACCTATACAAGGTAAAACTAAATTATGTGGTGAACCTTAAAACCCAACTCTTCAAGAGCTTTAGCTATAAATCTTCTATGACAATGCCTAGGTTTCCTCTCCAAGCAAAGAATACACACAACCTCCCTTTTCGAAAGCTCGATAAGCCTGTTAATCCCCTCCTTAAATTCAGTTGAATTAAGGTACTTCTCATACCCACCACTCCTAAAACCTCCAAGCTTATCTCCAAGCCAAAGATACTTAATGCCATTCCCCTCCAAGTGAACCTTCAATTTTTCACGATTAAAATCCTCAACCTTCGAGGTTGGGAAGCGCCGAACATCAACAACTAATGTGACTCCATGATCCTTCAGGAGAGAAATAAGCTTGCCAATGCTCCTTCCACCATAACCTATGGTGTAAAAATCAGGGTTAAACGAGAAAAGCTCATTCAACTTCGTCACTGAAACTCCCAGCCTCACTCCTGCTAACTTTAATTGTAGAGCCAGTTACGATAACGGTAACTTGCTCTCCAACTTCAGGTTTAGGGTCAAGTGCATCCCACTCATCCTCGGTCAGCCATAAAGTTAGCCTAGGAACGGTGAGGCTGCTCGGAGGCTTAAAGGGCATAGCCTGAATAACCTGCTTAACGATAGGCAAAACCTCACGTGCAATTTCAGAGTCCTTTGAAGAGTAGAACACTGGAGGCGGAAGCTCCCTCTCCTCAACAAGCTCAATCTTAATCAACTTACCTCCCTGAACATCCCTAACGATGCTTTTGCCAGCAACCAACGCTTTAAACTTGATCTCCATGCAATACACCTCAAACTACCATTAATGTTCACGCATATAAATGTGAACTCGCCGGCATGAAAGCCTTAAAAAGCTGAAACATAATTTTGATTGGTGAAACTCCATGAGCAACAATAGAGCCATAGCCATCATTGGAGGAACGGGAGATCAAGGATTCGGCCTAGCCTTAAGGTGGGCAAAGGCAGGAGAACACATAATAATTGGAAGTAGAAGGAAGGAGAAGGCTGAAGCAGCAGCTGCAAGACTAAGGGAAATTCTAGGAGAAACCGTTAAAGTTGAAGGGCTTGAGAATTCAGATGCAGCAGCTAAGGCAGACATCGTAGTATTAACAGTTCCATTCTTCGCTCAAGTAAACATAATAAAGTCGATCAGGAAAAGCTTAAAGAAGAACTGCATATTCATCGACGTAACGGTTCCACTCGCATCAGCAGCAATAGGTGGAGAACCCACCCAAACGCTAGGGGTATGGCAAGGCTCAGCAGCAGAGCTCTCCAAGCACCTACTGCCAAAAACAGTCAAGGTTGTAGGCGCATTCAAGGAGATAAGCGCTGAAGCACTTCAAGACATAAACTCGCCAGTTGACAGCGACACGATAATATGCAGCGACGATGAGGAAGCAAAAAAAGTCGTAATGGAACTAGCGGAAAAAATTCCTGGAGTAAGAGCTATTGACGGAGGAAAACTTGAAAATTCAAGAATCATCGAGCAATTAACTGCACTGTTAATAGGCATAAACATCAGATATAAAGTTCACAGAGCTGGAATAAGAATAACTGGAATAAAGTAAAAAAGGGAAGGTGGCTACGGACCAGTAGTTAAGATCTCCTCCTCAGGTGGAGGAGGTTTAATTAGACCTGCCTTCATTAGCGCTTCAAGCGACTTCCTAGCCTCACTAATTATTTTTACAGCCCGCTCCCAAAGCTCCTGCCGACTTGGCTTAATCCTGGCAACACCCTGCTCAATCGACTTCAAAGCGCATGCAACTGCCTCCCTCGGGTAAATCTCCCACTCATCCATTGTTGGGATAATGTACTCCTCATGAATACCCTTCTCCTCAGCAAACTTAGCTAGAGCTTCCGCAGCGGCAACGCACATCTCATCAGTAATTGTCCTAGCCCTAACGTCAAGCACACCCCTAAATATACCTGGAAAACCGAGAGAGTTGTTCACTTGATTTGGAAAGTCAGACCTGCCAGTGCCAACAATTTTGGCTCCAGCTTCCTTAGCTTCCCAAGGCCAAATCTCCGGAATTGGATTTGCACATGCAAACACTATCGCGTCGTCAGCCATCTTACTAATCCACTCAGGCTTAATTACGCCTGGGCCAGGCCTCGACATTGCAATACATACGTCAGCGCCTTCAAGCGCCTCAGGAATGCCGCCAGTCTTACCCTCAGCATTCCCCTTCACAGCCCACTTCCACTTCCACGGATTCTTCTCCCTTTCAAGTATGTCCTTTCTATTCGTGCTCAGTATTCCCTTACTATCAACCATAATTATGTTTCCTGGCTTAGCGCCAGCAAGCTCAAGCACGTCAGCGCACTTAATGTTAGCTGCACCAGCACCTATCATTGCAATTTTGACTTCACTCAGCTTCTTACCTACAATTTTAAGTGCATTCAAAACTCCAGCTAAAACGACAGTTGCAGTTCCCTGCTGATCATCGTGCCATACAGGTATATTTAACTCCTCTCTAGCCTTCTCTAAAATGTAGAAGCACTTAGGCTTAGCAATGTCCTCTAAATTAATACCTCCAAAAGTAGGCTCAATCCACTTCAAAAACGTAATTATCTCATCAGGATCAGTAGTTCTAATGCATAGTGGAAAAGCATCAACGCCGCCAAGATACTTGAAAAGCAGCGCTTTACCCTCCATAACTGGCATGGCGGCCTCCGGGCCTATATTGCCTAAACCTAAAACTCTAGTTCCATCACTAACAACAGCAACATAATTCCACCTGCTAGTGTATTCGAAGGAAAGCGTGTCAGGATCCTTCTGAATCAACTTGCATGGAGTAGCTACTCCAGGCGTGTACCATATTGAAAAGTCATTGAACGAAGTTACAGCACACCTAGGCATTACTTGCATCTTACCCTCATAGAACTTATGATATGCAGGCGCCAACTTCGACGGCTTTTCAGCTTTCTTCAAAAGCTCTTCAACAGTCATTTTTTTCACGCAAATCACCTCGACATACTTTTCATATGTAAAGCTTTAAGCTTTTCCACAAATCTGAATGGACAAAATTTAAAGTTAGCACCAAAATAGTATTCACGTAACTATGAGGGGTGAAAATTGAAGATAGGAGCAATGAACAACCCATATCAAGACCTAATTTCAGAGATAAAGTTCATAGGCAACGCGAAATTCGACTACATAGACTTAACAGCGGAAAAGCCAGAAGCGTCCCCAAGCATAATCGCGGAAAAAAGAAGGGAGATCATTGACACGCTAAGCACCTATAACCTCGAAGTAGTAGGCCACACCCCATGGTACCTAGAGCTGGGCCACCCATACGAAAGCGTTAGAAAGGCATTTCTAAAGGAAGCCCTCAAAATAATTGACATTCTAGGCTCAATAGAAATCACCAAAACAACAATCCATCCAATTCCAGCAATGCTAGGAGTATATAAAGTTCGAAAGTACAGGAGGAAAATGCTGAACTGGATGATAGAATCGATAAGGGAAATATCTGGTAGAGCAGAGGACTACGGCATGATAATAGTGATAGAAAACCTTGACGGAGGAAAAATACTCACACTAGAAGATTACGACGAAATCATTGCAAAGGCAAACTGCTACTTCCACCTAGACGTAGGCCACGCCAACCTAAATTTGCCAAGAAATACTTCAACAGAATTCATAAATCACTTTGGAGCAAAGGGAATGCTAAAGCACGTGCACGTATCGGATAATGTTGGAGGCACCATGAAGGGAGGATGGGACCTCCACCTCCCAATAGGTGCAGGCAAAATAAACTTCAAGGAAATATTCAAAGCGCTTAAGAAAGTCAAATATGATGACACGATAACAGTGGAGGTATTTTCAGCAGATAGAGACTACTTATTAATGAGTAAGGAAAAAGTCAAAAAGCTCTGGGAAGAGGTAACTATATAGGAAGGATCTATGATTCAAATTTAATCAAAATTAAAGTGGAGCTGAAAACATGAGCGAAAATGAAGATCTCGAAGTCAAAAAACTAATAGATAAAATGCTTAAAGAGCTGATTTCAAAAAGAGCTAAAGCGAAAACGTCACTCGAAAAGGCTATGATGTGTTTAACAGATGAAAACTTCGAAAAAGCCTTAAAGGAAAACGACGTAATCGTAGTGGACTTCTGGGCGGAATGGTGCATGCCATGCAGATTCTATGAGCCAATATTCGAAAAAGTAGCCAGAAAATTCGGTGGAAAAGCAATTTTCGCTAGGCTAAACGTGGATGAAAGCCCATTAACTGCAGGCCGCCTAGGAATTTCCGCCATTCCAACGACGATAATATTCGTTAAGGGAAAACCAGTTAAAAGAATTGTAGGATTGGTGGATGAGCAAATGTTAACGAAAGCAGTTAAAGACGTGCTGGGCAACCTATAGAAAGCAAAACTAATATTTCAATTTTTGAAACATTTAATTGGTGAAACATAGGTGTCGGCAGAGGATATTAGGCTAATAGAATCCATACTCTCATTTAAACCCACACGCATCATGATCAACCACCTCGTTAAGAACTGCAGCAAAGATGGAGATAGCAGAGTAGAAGTCGCACTGGAACTGTATTCAGGCAATAGAAGGTCGGCTTGCTTCACCTGCCAACACATAGTATTGCCAATTGTAAGGAGAATCATGAAGAAGGGGTCACAGGTCTTCCAAGCAAGTGAAGAAAAATTGAAGGAGCTGTTCGGTCAACCTCACTGGAGAAAAGGATTTACAAGCATGCTAAAAGGAATGGCGAAATTCGGAGTGAAAAAACCATTCACTCCGGGAGCTCCACTTCTAGTTGTTTGGGACTTCACCTACAAGTGTAACTTGAAATGCAAGCACTGCTACAGCTCATCGGGAAAACCCAAGACGAGTGAAATGACGACGGAGGAAGCGCTCGAAACCGTCAAGAAACTCGCAGAAGCTGATGTTTCGGTAGTAGCGTTTTCAGGCGGAGAGCCGCTAATTAGGAAAGACTTCTTCCAAGTAGCAAAGGCAGCTCACGACTATGGTATGTACGTTGCAATAGCCACAAATGCAACTCTAATAACCAGAGAAGTAGCAAGGAGACTGAAGGAAAGTGGAGTAAGCTACGCTCAAATAAGCCTAGACGGAGCAACGGCAAAAACCCACGACTCATTTAGAGGAGTTTCGGGAGCATTCGATCAAACAATAAAGGGAATTGAAAACTGCATCGAGGAAGGACTCTTCGTCGAAGTTGCAACGACAATTACAAAGCACAACTACAAAGAATTACGGGAAATCATAGAACTATGCAGAAAAATGAAAGTTCCATGGCTAATGATATACAACTTCGTTCCAACAGGAAGAGGCAAAGAAATAATAGAACTTGATTTAACGCCAAGCGAAAGGGAGAAAGTTCTCAGAGAACTAGTAACGTTAACTTACATGCAAAGCGAATTAACGTTCCTATCAACAGCACCCCAATATGCTAGAGTTTCACTTCAAATCGCCGAGGAAGCAAAAGGCGGAAAATTGATAATGCCAACCCACTTCTGCAACCTTCCAGCCACAAGCGAAGTAATGAGGATAGCAGACTTCATAGGCGGCTGCGGCGCTGGAAGAATGTACTGCAGCCTAAAGCCAGATGGATCCATTCAGCCCTGCGTCTTCCTCCCAATAAAGGTAGGAAACATACTGAAAGACGACTTCGAAGAACTGTGGGAAAATAATAAAGTATTTAATGACTTAAGAGACAGAGAAAAACTGAAAGGCACGTGCAGAAACTGCGACTATAAGTACGTATGTGGAGGGTGCAGAGCAAGAGCATACGCATACTTCGGAGATTATCTCGCTCCAGATCCCGGCTGCATACTCAACGAGCAATATTGGAGGGAAGCCATTGGAAATAAATATAATTGAGGAAGTAGCAAGGGGATTATTCGTTGCAGTAGTTCTTTGGCTGCTCTCGAAGAAGCCCATGTATGGATATGAAATCATGAAAAACTTGGCGGAAATTTCAGATAAAAAAGTAGGGCCAAGCGTAGTCTACACCCTCCTATACAGGCTTGAAGAAGCCGAACTCATAAAGGGATTCTGGAGAAAAGTCAGCAAGAGAAGGAGAGTAAGATACTACACCATTACAAGCAAGGGGCAGGACGTTCTAGATAAGCTCAAGAAAACCCTCAAGAATAAATTTGGAGAATTCATTGAAGAACTACTTGAAGAAAGCAGCTAACCAATTTAAGCATAAATCAACCTCAATTATTATCAGGTGACTAAAATGAAGCTAGAAGTGGTGAATCTAAAAGTACCTGAGGGATGCAACATAATTCTAGGGCAATCACACTTCATAAAGACTGTGGAAGACCTATATGAGGCAATGGTAAACTCAACTCCAAACGTCAAATTTGGAATAGCATTCTGTGAATCATCAGGGCCCTGCCTAATCAGGCACGACGGAAACGACGAGGAATTGAGGAAAATAGCTATTGAAAATGCCCAAAAGCTCTCGGCAGGCCACTGCTTCATAATAGTAATGAAAGATGCGTACCCAATAAACGTGCTAGACAGAATTAAAGCTACGCCAGAAGTAGTAGGAATATACTGCGCAACTGGAAATCAAGTTCAAGTAATAATAGCCGAAACGGAGCAGGGAAGAGCAATACTAGGAGTAGTCGATGGAATGAAGAGCAAGGGAGTGGAAGGAGAGGAGGAAATTAAGGAGAGAGTGAAATTTCTAAGGAAAATAGGGTACAAGAGAGGCTAACCACCTGAACTGCAAATCTCCTTCAATGCCTTTTTCAACTCAATATAAGTCTCCCTTAAATGCTGAGAAATAACCTTGGTTTCAGCTAAAACAGGCATGAAATTGGTATCTCCAAACCACCTTGGAACAACGTGCACGTGCAAGTGCTCAGCACCAGCTCCAGCAGCTCTACCCACATTTAACCCCAAATTAAAACCATCAGGATTGAAAGCCCGCTTCAAAGCCTTAATGCACAGGTTAATCAACTTAAACATTTCACCAGCCTCACTCAAAGTCAAATCCTCAGGATAAACCACATGCCTATAAGGTGCAACCATTAAATGCCCATTATTGTAGGGGAAGGCATTCAAAATAACGTAGGCATTCTCCCCCCTCAAAAGGATGTACAGCTCCTCATCCCTATTCAATTTAGGATATTCGCATAGGAAGCATTCAGCCTCATCCTTATGAGATCTAATATAAGTCATGCGCCAAGGAGCCCAAAGCTGCTTCAACAACATCCCCTCAAACCTAACCGCAACCAACATTAATCTACTTTCACAAATATAGGTGGAAAATCCAATATATCACTTAGCACTAAACGTCACCAAAACCCGAGGTGAAAACATGGTCGTAGTATCTCCAACGCTCATCCAAGCTCACCTAGACACGAGGAAAGCCAGGAGAGTTTTCAACTTACTTGAAAGAAGCAGCGAAATACAAACGTACCTGAAAATGGCCAATATAATGGCCGTCACAAGACTTAAATACAATGACCACGGCCCAGTGCACTCAAGAATAACCGCTGGAAGCGCCCTCGAAATGCTAAAAATAATTTCAGACAACATTCAACCCACATCAATTAGAGATCACGGGCTAAGCTATGAAGACGCCAAAATAATAACCCTATGTGGAGCCTACCTACATGACATTGGAAACGCAATTCACAGAAAAGGACACAACCTCCACGGATGCTACATAGTAAACTCGATTCTAGAGAACCTACTCTCAAAAGTGTACAGTTCAAGGGAAACATTACTTAAAGTTAAATGCGAAATTCTACACTGCATATACGCCCACGATGAAGACATCCAGTGCCTAAGCATAGAAGCAGGAATAGTTAAAGTTGCAGATGGAACCGACATGGCTGAAGGAAGAGCAAGAGTACCATACGACCTAGGTAAAGTTGACATGCACTCCCTATCAGCATTAGCAATCAGAAGAGTAGAGATAGTTAGAGGAAGTGAAAGGCCGATAAGGCTAATAGTCCACATGGACAATCCAGCAGGAATATTTCAAATAGACCACGTCCTTAGGAGGAAAATAGAAACTTCAGGCATTAAAGACCAAATCGAAGTTATAGCAATAGAAAATGGTAGGGAGCTAAAGGTCTTCAGAGGCTAACTACCACTTCTTGATCAAGCCCAGCACCGAAGCAAACATCAAGGCAGCTCCAACAATGAAGAAAGCCATTTGAGAGCGCTCCGGAACGTAAATTGAGAGGATGAAGGTTATCCAGCCGGCGCCGAAAATCAGTAGCCAATAATTTAGTCCAGCCCCAGCCTGCCTCTCCTCAACTTCAGATTCAGCCATGCCAGCTACTCACTCTCCTCCTCTTCAACCCTCACTCCAAGAAACTTCCTAATTGGAGCCAGCAGCTCAATGAACTCCATTGGAAATATGAACTTCGTAGCTGGACTCTGCCCGATCGCCTTCAAAGCCTCCAAGTACTGTAGAGCCATGGTTTTCGAGTCAATCTTGCTCGCAGCCTTATATATGGTTTCAAGAGCCTGAGCATAGCCCTCAGCCCTCAAGATGGCAGCCCTCCTCTCGCCCTCGGCCTTCAATATTGCCGCCTGCCTCTCACCCTCAGCAACCCTAATGGAAGACTCACGCTTACCCTCAGCCTCCAAAATCATAGCTCTCTTAGTCCTCTCAGCAGCCATCTGCTTAATCATAGCATCCTGAACATCCCTAGGCGGAGTGATCTCCCTAATCTCAACAGAAGTAACCTTTACACCCCAACGCTCAGTGACCTCATCAAGCTTAACCCTCAAAATGTTATTTATATCCTCCCTCTTAGCAAGCACGTCGTCAAGCAGAATGTCGCCGACGACGGCTCTCAAAGTAGTTGTTGCAATTCCAACAGCTGCACCCTCAAAGTTCTGAACTTGAAGAACACACCTAATCGGATCAACCACTTTATAGTATATTAGGAAGTCGATGTCAACCGGAGCATTATCCTTAGTTATGCAAGTTTGGTGTGGAACTTCCAGGAAACGCTCCCTCAAATCAATCTTCACTGGACGGTCGATGAAGGGAACAATGAACACTATGCCAGGCCCCTTAGCTCCAATGCACCTTCCAAGCCTAAACACCACAACGCGCTCGTACTCCCTCACCACCCTAATTGCGGAAGCAATGAAGGCAATTACGACCAGTATAACGAACAGCCAGAAAATCAATGAAGCAAGCTCAGCAACGATAGGCTGCTGAAATATGAACATGCATGACACCTAAATATCAATTCGCTTAGCTCCTTAATAATTTTATATGCAGAAGAAGACATCCTAGTGGGGATAAGATTGTCAGAATTACTTATAGCCATCCTAGCGACCTTCGAAAGGTACATCAAACTAGACTTAAAGTACAAATTTCAATATGCAATAGACGCCATAATAATTGCAAGCAACTTCATAGGATTTGGAATAATGGGATTCTTCATGGAAGCGAGAGGAGGAGTACTGCCAGAAGGATACACATTCGAAAAATTCATTCTGGTAGGAACATACCTCTGGACAATGCTAACCAAAATCTACGACGACTGCACAAAAGTCCTATCCGAAGAAGCAAGCAGAGGAGCCCTAACACTCCTAATTGGAAGCAACATAACCATACCAGTAATACTAGTTGGAAGAGCACTAGCATCAACAGTCAAGTACGGAGCACTAGCATCATTATTCGGAATACCAACACTCTACTTCATAGGAGCACTAAACTTAAAGGCAAGCGCCATTCCACTAGCAATCCTATGCTTTGCGTGCTCATGGATATTCATAATTGGACTATCAGCAGTAATAACCGCAATCATCCTAATGTTCAAGAGAACAGGAATGCTAACCATATCATTAATGGAAGCACTAATGTTTGCAATTGGATTCTACTTCCCAATAGAGCTGCTGCCCCCACAACTATGGCCAATACTCGGAGCAATACCATTCACAATTGGATTGCAAATATTCAGAGACCTAATGATACTAGGAGAAGCCAGGCAAGTAGTAAATGGAATTTACAGCAGCCTTCAAATGGGAATTACGAAGATGGTTTTAGGGTCAATAATATTTGCAGCAATTACATTTACAATAATGAACGTAATTTCAAAGCTAGCCCAAAAGTGGGGCACAATCGAGCAATACTAGGAGGGAAAAAATGAAGGCAGTAAAAGCAATAAACCTGACGAAAACCTTCGCCTTAAGCCCGCTCGGCGCAAGGAAGATAATTGCACTCAAAGACATAAACTTCGAAATAGAGGAAAAAGAGCACCTGGCAGTCATGGGCCCAAGCCCCTCAGGCAAAACAACACTCCTAAAAGTAATTGCAGGAATATACTTGCCGGACAAGGGAGACCTGCTAATCTACGGCAACAGCGTCAGGAAAAAGGCTAGAGCAGTTAGAAATCTAACCTGCTACATGTCACCTCAAATCCAGCTAAACAAGAAATTAACCGTTAAAGAAACCCTAAACTACTTCACAAGAATATTAGGCAAAAAAATAAGTGGAGAAGTAGAGGAACTACTACAATCAGTAGGCATAGTTGGAGAAAACCTGGACAATCGAATAGAAACCCTTTCAGATGCTCAACTAGCAGTGCTCAAGCTCGCCATTGGACTAATAAAGGAGCCAAAAATCCTACTACTAGACAGAATCTTCGGATCGCTGGACCCCAAAGTAAAGGAAGTCTTCACAGACGCAATAGAAAAAGTTTCAGATCAAACAACGCTAGTAATGGTCGACCAGGAAATGGAAATTCTAGGCAAATTCTGCAAGAAAATCCTACTATTAAGCAAGGATGGAAGCATGGTAACCATGGGATCGGTGGAGCAGCTACTAAGAAACTACCCATACAAGTTCGACATAGAAGTCATACCGAAAAAGGCGCTATCCAAAGAAATACTAGAATCGATGGGGTACCCATACCAGCTAATGGGAAGCCTCGTAAGATTCTACCTAACAAGCGAAGAGGAAGTCCTAGACTTAACCAAGAAGCTACTCAAAATTAAAGATAAAATAATATCATTCGAAACCTCAAGCATAGACGTCGAAGACGTATACTACTGGCTAATCAGCAAGGAGTAGCCCGAAAGGTATAAGTATTCATAAATTAAAGTTGGATTCGAAAAACGGCGGGAAGGAAAGAAATGTAATTTTCCCAAACTTCTGGGGGAGCAATTTTGACCAAGAAATGCAATCCCACTTGTAAATTCTTTAGATGCGCCAAAAGAGCCCTAATGATAAGAGGAAGAGGTCAAAGGCAATTTAGGGGTAGAAGAGAAGGCAGATACCAGCGGGAGAGAAGAGGCCTAGTGGCACTATGCAGCTGGGCAGGAGACCTATGCCAAGGCCCAAGCTGCACATACGCCTACTGCGAAAAAAGGGCACTACTACCAGATGGAACATGCACATTGGAGCTAAGAAAGGAGGCCAGAAGAGTTAGAAGCATAGAGGAAGAAGCGGAAAGAGAAGAGCTGAAGCTCAAATTGAAAGGCAAGGCGCTAAAGAGAATTAGAGAGCTAGAGTACATTGAGTAAATTAAGGCTTAATCCCAAAAACCCTCTGATAGTAGCCAGTGTATATTGCAGCAGCAGGATTATGCCCAGTAACCCTATCCTTAGCAATCAAAGTAACCACCGGAGCCCTGGAAAACCTATAGAATAGGGAGTCATGGCCGACGCACAGGCCAACCACCAAATTCAACTCGGTGTTTAAGGCATTAAGAACCAATGCCTGCCCAATAGGATTACATATAGCCTCAAAAGGCCTCTTCGAAAGCCAATGCTCCTTAGGAACTCCAACATCCCCCTTACAAATACCGCCAACCTTACAGCAGACCGAATAGACTTGAAAGCCAGCGTTCTCGAGGGCCTGCGAAACATAGTTAGCTTCCCTCCTCAAGCCAATGCAAAAAGCTATTCCAATCCTCCTAATATTGAGGCGCCTAGCGTACTCCATAACCTCCCTAAGCCTAGGCCACTTCATGTACCCCGAAGCCTCAACTATGGAAGCATTCACAGCAAGCTTTCTAGCCTCATCATCCTCAAAGTACTTCCGACGCGCCTCATCCAACACTTCCCTCAAACTCCTCATTGGGCAAAAGCTAGGCAACCTCTCAAAATCACCCCTATAGCAGGCAAGAACCTGACAATAAGCGCACCTACCAACCTCGCCGGCATCCATCCAAATCACCAAGCCAATATAAATAGGAAATGCACTTAAACTTATAGCTCGGTGGCAAACATGCCCAAACAAATCAGGCTCGGAATAATAGTTCCATCATCAAACACGACGATGGAAATGGAATTCAACAAAATAAAGCCGAAAAACGCATCAATACACGCCGCAAGAATGAAGCTAAGAAAAGTAACTGCAAAAAGCCTAATGGAAATGGAGGAAGAAGCCGAAAAAGAGGCAATGAAGCTTGCAGACGCAAAGGTAGACGTAATAGCCTATGGATGCACAACCGGAAGCCTAGTAAAAGGAGCAAACCACGCCACGAAAATAGAGGAAATAATCATGAAAGCAACAGGCCTACCAGCAGTAGCAACAGCAAACTCAGTAATAAGAGCACTAAAGGAATTAAACGCAGCAAAAATAGCAGTAGCAACCCCATACATCAAAGAGCTAAACAAGCTCGAAAAAACGTTCCTCCAAGCAAACGGATTCAAAGTAACCAAAATAATTGGACTAGAAATAGAAGATAACACCGAAATAGGAAAACTACAACCCCAAGCAGCATACGAATTAGCATTAAAAGCAAACACGCCAGAAGCAGAAGCAATATTCATAAGCTGCACAAACTTCAGAACCATAGAAATAATCGAGAAACTAGAAAGAGAGCTTGGAAAACCAGTAATATCAAGCAACATTGCAACCCTATGGGACATGCTAAGAAAAATAAAGTACAAGGGCAAAATACAAGGCTACGGAAAACTCCTACAAAGCATCTAACCTAACCAAATAAAATAAGAAGCTAGGGAAGAGAATCCGCATCCCTACTCAAAACAGGTAGACGCCCAACATCCACCTCAATCACATCAAGGTACTTCAAGCCAGAGCCAGTCAAGTAAAGCAGAATTCTATCACTAGGATCAACAGCACCCTCCTCCAACAAATGAGGAAGAGCAGCATGAGTAGCAGCAGCCTCAGGACAAACGAATAAGCCCTCCCTAGCCAAAGCCCTCATCGAAGACAATATCTCCTCATCGGAAACAGCAACAGCATAACCATCAGTCTCCCTAATCGCCCTCAAAACAAGGTAACTAGCATAAGGCTTAGGAACCCTCAAGCCAGCAGCAATAGTCCTAGCATTAGGCCAAGGCTCCTCAACCTCACCCTTACCCTCCCTAAAAGCCTTAACCAATGGAGCACAGCCACTAGACTGAACAATAATTAATCGCGGAACCTCACTCTCCCCAATCCAGCCAAGCTCAACAAGCTCCCTAAAACCCTTCCAAAGACCAATAACACCCTCACCCCCACCAGTAGGAAACACAATAACGTCCGGAGGATGCCAATCAAACTGCTCAGAAATCTCATAAGCCATCAACTTATAGCCCTCAAACCTATAAGGTTGCTTATTAGTAGACAAATCAAACCAACCATACTTACCCTTCAACCTATCAACAATCCTAGCAGCATCACCAATCAAACCATCAACAAGATAAACCCTAGCCCCATAACTAACACACTCCTTCAAAGTACTCAAAGGAGCATCCCTAGGCATAAACGTGTAAACCTCCATGCCAGCCCTAGCCCCATAAGCAGCCAAAGCAGCAGCCGCATTACCAGCACTAGGAATAGCAACACGCCCAACCCCAAGCTCCCTCAAAATAGAAACAGCAACACTCATACCCCTAGCCTTAAAAGTACCAGTAGGCAACCTACCATCATCCTTAACAAAAACATTACCGAAACCAAAAACAGATTCTTTAGGCAAATGTAAAATAGGAGTATAAAACTCACCAAGAGAAACAATATTGGTCAAATTATTAATTGGGAGAAAAATAGAATACTTCCAAAAAACATCATATTTTTTCTCTAAATCAATTTTAGATATTTTAAGGTTATACAAATTAAATCTATATAGCAGAGCTCCACCGCATTTTACGCATATATTTACAGGTTTTTTAAGTTCATAGGTGAAACCACAATAACTACAAGCTATCTGATGCGACACCAAAGGTCCCTCCAACAAAATATGATAAAAATTAAAATAAAACGGTTAATCTGTTTTATGGTAGAACAACTGTCTTTGGATACTCTTTTCCAGCTACAGTATGCACTTTGAATTCCACACTTTGGCCATGAGCAAAACCTGATTCATCTGGTATATCAATTATTATAGCAATGGTTTTCTCTTCACCTGCATTTATTGTTACCTGTTCATTTTGAAAATTAATGTCATCCCAGTTGTTTTGATCACCTCCAGGATAATAATCGATAAAATTATTCCCTTTTACATACGTAGGTGAAGTCTTGCCGTTTGATCCTTTATAAAGGAGTATTTTTATAACACCTGTATAGGCCGAACTAGGTTTAACATTTATCAAAATGTCATCAATTGTTGCAGTATCACTTCCAGAATTTCTTAGCTGCAGTACAACTAACCATGGACCGTCCGTATCATTCCAAACGGCATATGCATTTGTTACTTCTATTTTTTCATATCTTGTGAATAATCCTGTTATGCCCGTCATCCAGAATGCTACGGCTACTGCTATTGCAATTGCTACTGAGACTATTATGACTGTTGCTATAACTGGTGATATTCCTTTATTATTTAGACTTTTCAATCTTACACCTCCTATTATTCGACTTGACTTATAAACTTAAAAATATTTATATATGTTTCGTTTATGCCATTAGATATTTTTGATTTTTAATTTTAATTTGCTTTTTATTTTTGGTTTTTTGTGCTCTTTAATAACGTTTATATAAGTGTCTTTATGTAAATTTTCTGCGATTACGAGGGTTTTATTTATGGTTAAGATTAAGTTTTGGCGTAGAGGTAGAAAAGAGCCGGGGCTTGGCGAGGAAGTTATTGCTGCTATTGAGAAGGAGCCTGTTGTCATTTTGCCTTTGAAGCCCGAATATGAGATTATTGAGTCTTACTATGTTTATGAGCCGTATGCTAAGGTTAATATTGTTTCTATTCCTGAGGCTGGTGGTGCTTTAGCTTATTATGTTGAGGAGTATAGGTTGAGTGAGGATGAGAAGGATACTTTTGAGAAGCTCGTGGATATTCTTGTTGAGGAGCTTCGTCCTGCTGAGAGTTTTGAGGATTTGAAGAAATTTGTTTTTTCAGAGCTTAGGCGGATTGCTGATAGGTATCGCGGCAAGCTTAATTTGGTTGGTGGTAGGAGGGCTAGGGTTCTTTATTATGTTGAGAGGAACCTTTTAGGTTATGGTCCTATTGATGCTTTGATGCGTGATCCTTACATTGAAGATATTAGCTGTGATGGAGTTAACAAGCCCGTCTATGTTTGGCATAGAAGATATGAAAATATTCCAACGAACATTATTTTCAAGGATATGAATTATCTTAACGAATTTATTTTGAAGTTGGCTCACATGGCTGGTAAGCATATTTCATTGGCGTATCCAGTGTTGGATGCCATGCTTCCTGAAAAGCATAGGCTTGCTGCTACCTTTGGAACTGAAGTCTCACCTAAGGGTCCAACTTTTACTATTAGGAAGTTTAGGGAGAAGCCATTCTCAATTACTGAGCTTATTCAGTATGGAGTTATCAATGACGTTGCAGCTGGCTATATTTGGCTTATGCTTGAGCATGGGAGAACATTGATGATTGCCGGTGGAACTGGAGCTGGAAAGACAACTCTACTGAATGCTTTTAGCTTGTTTATTAAGCCTGGAATGAAGGTTGTAACTGTTGAGGATATTCCTGAATTGAATTTACCTCATGAGAATTGGGTTCAATTAACTATTAGGCCAGGCTACACCGTTGGTACTAAGGCAGGTGAAATCGAATTATTTGACCTGGTTAAACTCAGCTTGAGATATAGGCCGGACTACTTAATCGTAGGCGAGGTTAGAGGCAGTGAAGCGTTCGTGCTATTTCAAGCAATGGCAACTGGACACGGAGGTTTATCTACGATACATGCTGAAACACTTGATTATGCAATTAAAAGGTTGACATCTCCACCAATGAACATTCCTCCAACGTACATGAGGCTAATGAACATATTTGCGCACATCCAGAAGGTAACTACTAGAGCTAAAAGTGGAGCTGTCAGAGTGACCAGAAGAGTTACTGTTATTCAGGAAGTAGCGGACTACGATGACTATAGACTTGTCGTGAAGTGGGATCCTTCAAATGATTCCCACGAAGTTTACCTAGACAACTCAATAATGCTTAAGGATATAAGCGATAAACTAGCAATACCAATCGAAGAATTAAAGAGTGAAATTTTAAGGAGAGCTGAAGTACTTCGCTGGCTGAGGCTCAAAGGAATATTTGATGTATGGGAGGTAAGCAAATACATATTCCAATACTACTACGACCCAAATGGAGTGTACGGTCAAGCTTCAAAGGAATTAGCTGAAGTTGAAGCTAAATAGCTATTTCAAGATAGGCAAACTAATTTATTCACATTTTACATATACTTATTCGAAGCTAGGAAGCTCCAGTAATTAACGATAAACAGCGAGGTCAAAGCAAATTGCTCCCGCAAAGAGGTAAAATTATAGATTACATAAATTTGGTTGAAGAGCCACTATTAGAAGTCATTAGCAAGCTGCGGGAAAACAAGGCTACAGCAAGAATTCAAGGACTCCTCATACTACCTGGCAGAAGCGGCGAAGTATACATGGACTTTAAAGAAGGAACGCCAATAATAGCCATTCTAGCCGAGAAAGGCGTGGAATTGAAGGGAGATATAGCATGGCAGGAACTCTTAACTTCATATAAAGATGCTGCAGGCTTCCTAGAAATATATGAATTAAAGCCCGAAGAAGCAGATGAAGATTTAAAGTTAAAGCCAGACTCAAAAATCAAAATTACCGCTCCACTTAAAATAGAGCTGCCAAAAGTACATTCAAACATTGAAAAGTATAGCGAAAAACTATCATCCAACATAGTATATAAGACGGCAATGATAATTCACAGCGTACACTTAAATGCAAGAGCTGAAAAAGCAGCAGCATCAGCAAGCCTATCAGCCGTAATATCAAACGAAATAGCTGAGAGCATAGGAGCAACAAGATACGTCATAGCCACAATATACGGCTCTAAGAAGTGGAAATCAGTAGAGGTCCTAGCTAGGAACGGTGAGGTGCTAGCAGCAATAACCTACAAATTAGATGGAGTAATACGCGGCGTAATGGCGCTAAAAATAATGCTAAATCCAGCACTACTAGGAGAGTACTCCTCATTCGACATCCTAATCTACGACGTCAAAGTAGATCCAATAGCAATACTGGAAGAGGAAATAAAGGAGGAAAAAGCAGAAGAAACCATAAAAACAGAAGAAGAACCCAAGCCAAAAGCGGAAGTGAAGGAAGTTAAAGCTGAGACAATGGAAAAGGCTAAGGAAATAACCTCTATAGAAGAAGCCAAGAAATATCTTAATAAATTGCAAGATAAAGCCACAGAATATTTCAAAGAAGTATTAGACACTTTAGGTTATGAATTAAAGAAACTTACAATAGAAATGACGGATAAAATAGAATTTAAAGTTAAAATAAAGAAGAAAAGATTCGCCTTTAGAAGTGCGAACATGAGAATCGTACGAAGAGAAATAAATGATGAAGCAAGATGGATAATGGAGGAATTGAGAATAAAACTTCCGGTAGAAGTTGAGGTAGAGAGAATTTAACTTTCCGCAACAATGTGAACACAAACAATAACCCCATTATACTTAAGATAAGCATAGATTTCTTTTGAGACTCCTTTAGGGATAAAATCTCCAAACCCATTAATTCCTGAACCATAATAATAGTAATGCAATTTCCTTATCGGTAGCTCCAGACCTTCACCAGTAGGCTTTTTAATTATATCTATTTTTATTATAGAGACGGGAACACCCATATTTTTAAAAACATCAATTACAGTAACATTAAAAGCATCAATTTTCTTGCCAACAACACTGACAACAACATTAGGATTAATAACCAATAATCCAACAGTATAATTTAATTTTAAAGCATAAAAACCCAGAGGTTCTGCTTTAACTGTTAAGTTCGCAGTGATGATTGATAACCAAGGAGGCTCAGGATCATACCATTGAAAATCAATATTGAATGTGAAATATGCAACCACACCTTTGCCAGAATAAGCTGCAGTGAAATTTTCGATCCAAGAAGATAAATACGCGGATGCAGTTTCATTTGCTTCATCAAGATCCCCCGTATTCATATAAACTTCAGATGCTAATGAAAGAGCTGCTGTTAATGCTCTCGGCGCATCATCAACTGCATTTAATATCGAAACTGGAAAAGAAACTTCCTGCGAACGTCTAATTCTTAAATCTCCAGCAGTTACAATTGCTGCCATAGCTATTATTGCAATCATAAGAGATACTGAGGCAAGAATAACTAGTTGCCCTCGCTTATTCATCCTCCCACCGCAACTTTCAAAATTATAATATAAGTACGTTTATGTGCTATACTCGTGTATACGTAGTGAATCGTTACTTCAGGCTCAAAATTAGCGACATTACAGAGCTCATATTTAATGCTATATGTGTAAACAGTAAAATTGAAGCTTGAATGTAAAGGTAAAGTATTATTTAATATCATTAGAAGGAGAGATTTGTCCCCATCAATAAAATCATCTATCGCACCTGAGGAAATGGCTGCATTTATTGCGGAAAGCCCACTCCTAAATAATGCTTGATTTCTGCGTGGAAGGGCTTCTGCCATATCAATATACCTTAATGATATTGCCGTAAAAATAAATACTATAGATAGAGCAGCAACTGCACCAACTATGCGAATTTGCCCTTTACTCATCTACTTGCCCTCCACATATATAATTTAATCAAATAATTTGCAAAGCCAATAAATACAAATTTGCTTGCAACTCCACTCATAGTAGGTGGCGTTAATCCACCATATCTTAAATTGATTATATTCAAATAGCCATTGGGTAAGTGTATTGGAGCTGGGTAAGTGAAGAAAACCGAAATTACTGATTCATTATATGCAAGTAGGAAAACGACCTCATCATCAATTCCACCGAACGAGTTCTCAAGTAAAACTTCATATACATATATAGAATTGTCTTCGTCTACTTGAAAGGGAGAGAAGTTAACTTCCCATTTGAAGCCTTCGTCGGTATTATTTGTTTCGATAGTTGGATTTGTACGTTTTCCTTTAAATGTATATTCGATAACGGTATAGTTTCGGAAAACTTGCAATAAATTTACTTCATTGGCGTTCAATTCAATACAAGAAATTATGAATCTATCAATTGCAAATCCACAGTTAACGTCTTCATCAACCCAGTAGCTTATTGAACAAGTTGAATTGTAATAAGCTATTGCAGCTACAACTTTTACTTCATCATTAACGGTAATAACAGGCTGGGAAAATAAACTTACATTAACTCCTGCAACCGATTCAGTGACTACAATTACATTTACATCAACTAGCGGAGTAATGTTTTTTCCTTTATTGTTGTAGGTTTTAATTTCAACATTATTGTTTGTGACGGTTATTGATATATTGAGCGCCGGTATGAAATCTATTATGAAACCTCTATATTGTAAAGAAATCCAATTTAGTAGGAAATCTTCTGGAGACATGTAAAATGGATTGTTAGTAGTATTATAAAAAGATCCTAGAGCTCTAAAAGTTAATGCATTTACTTTTCCCTTATCTAGATGTCCAGGCAAATTACTACTTAAGCCGAAGTCTTCTAGTTCATTGCCGTTTATTATTGCTTCTCCCCAATTTTCTGGTTGACCTGCAGTTAAAGTTATTTTGTCAAGTAATGACATAGCTTCAAGATCTAATTTATAATCGATGGGAGCTACCATACTAGCAAGAATAGAGCTAGACGCAATAAATAGCAATACTATGATTATCGCCGTTAATGAATACTCGATAGGCTCTTTCAATTCTAACTACCTCTCATATAAACTAGTTTTATTTGTAATCCGCTATCCGTTGCAGTTATATTTATATAATTTCTGTTAGATCCGCTGTAAATTGATGAAGATAATATTGTGAATACATTGGTTGATAATGGTACCGGAACGTTGACTTCAGGCCTTGGATAGGTGATTGGTTTTAGAGTTAATATGACTTTGCCATTAACAATACCAATAGAAACTGTATAATGACCAAGTGAACATTCATTTGGCATTTCAATCCTAATTAATGTCGATTCTCCAGGTAGCAAGTTATAAGCAATAGAAACCGATTCAACCATTTGACTTGCAATACTACTTCCAATTGCTTCAAGTTCTTTTCTTGCAATTTTTTCCTTATACTCATAAACTAAAACCGTTGATGAGGATGCAACTATTAAGAATATTAATATTAGTGCTGTAAACCCAATAATTCCCGACATAGCTGAATGTGGCAAGTTTTCACCTCACTTTATAAAGCACTACATGTTTGACTAGTTTAATTTTTAGAAAACAGCTCCCTTCAACAATTATTTGCGTTTCAGTACCTAGTTGCTCATCGTCAAGATATAGCGCAAATGTTATAGTTATGGGATTGATGATATACCCATCATATATTGTTTGCTCATTAGTATCTCTATATAAAACTTCTATTGTTCCTGAACCAGTTGCAGATTCAGCCTCCCAGCATGCATCAATATAGGCTAGCTCGATTATTACTTCATCACTGCTACCGCTTGGAATGCGATACTCTTTCATTAAAAGTCTTGTGAAGTTTAGTACAGCACCCACTCTACCTACACTTATATCCCACATTGTTTGAACAATTGGTGTTGAAAATATATCGCTTACAAAAGCAGGATTATCATTGTCACCATAAATTACTTGGTTTTCATATGAGGCATATTCGCCGCCATAACATGCAACTATTAAAATGTCTGAATCTACCGTAATTTCATTAGGTATGTCTAAAAATGGACTTGCAGATATTTTCAATACTAAGTTTTTATTTAATCTTATGAAGTTTAATCTTATTGTTCTACTTGAAAACCTTATTTCAGCTCCAACTCCACTTTGAATCGTATTTATAGTTTCCTCAGCAAGCATCTTCATAGAGTTTTTAGCATTTTCAAACTCGGCTTGCTGCACAGTCGATTCTAGCGAATATATTGCGTAGTTAAAAAGCATGATAATTAAGACTATCGATATTGAAGCTATTATTACAACTGAAATCGTATGTGATTGTGCTTTTTGGCTACTCATGTAGGACCACCGGTTATTCCTAAGATTATGGTACCTATTATTGGAGATGCAATTATTGTCATTAGTGAGATTGCTGTTAGCATGATTGCATGCTTAAATCCTGCTGCAACTGTGCCTGATGAGGTTTTCCCTGCAATTAATCCCATAAGGTATACGTTTAGCACTGTTGCCGGCATGATCATCATGATTGCTGTTCTATATGCTGCAATTCCGTAGGCTAGGGAAGCCATGAATGATGTCATTAAAACTATGGTTGAAACTAGAGTTATGGCTCCAATGTAGGGGATGATTAGTAGAGTTCTCATCGTTGCAGATTTCTCCCTGTCAAGGTGCTCGGTGACCTCTGCGAACCAAGCCATGTTTTCTAGTGTATCGGGGCTTCCGCCCCCAATTTCAATTGCCTCGGTTAAGATGTATAGGAATGCTCTTGCCCTCCACGCCTTTACCTTCTTAATTAACTTTTCATATATCTTCGTTAGTGGAAGTCCAATTGCTAGTTGGCCGGCAACCTCCTTTAAGTATTTTGTGAAGACGCCGTAATCTCTTCCTGATAGAGTTATTATGCATCTTTCGGGTGAAAGCCCAGTTTTCCTCACTTCAACTATGTCTCTAAGAAATCTGGTTACCCCCATAGCTATTTTTCTCTGCTTTCCAAGTATTAGGTGTTCATAAATTGCGGAGGGGATGGTGGAGAGGATTAAAGCAAGGGATAAACCTATACTTGAAGTATATGCGAGGTCAACTCCAAACAGCCCAGTGATATCTTCAACGATGCTGTGGAAAGGTGTGAAGACAATGTATAGGAAGTGGTTTCTAGGTAGGTAGAAGGGTATGACCATTGCGAGAATTAAGAAGAAACATAATGGAATGGATAAGCCGAAGTATATTATGTATGGGGACCACTCCATCCAAGGCTCCTTATATTGAATAAGATCTGCCAAATAAATTATTGCTCCAGATAAGAACGGCAGCAAAAGGTATGATAGGAAGAATAGGCTTGCACCTCCTAGGCCGGGTACATTTACAACTCCAATTGATAGGTTGATCAAGTATATTGCATTTAATGCTAATAGTATTAGAAGGGCTGCGGCTAAATAGGATTCTAGAATTACAGCTAATCTTTCGCCTGCCGCTCTGATTTTCGTTACTAGGTTGCTGAATAAGTCTCTTGCCTTCTTATTTAGATAGTCAACAATGTCTCCTCCAGCTTTAATTGTGGCAGCATATCCTAAAACTAGGTCTTTTAGCATTGCACTTGGATTCCTTCTTGCTACATCCTCAAAGGCAGTTAGTGGATCCCACCCTATAGCGCGAACCATAACTGTAAATCTTAATGCTAATCTCGCGATTTTGTCGAATATCATGCTTGCAAAGCCCAGCCTTTCGAAGGCAACATACGGTGACATTCCTCCGGTAGCCATTACGCTGAGATATGCAACAGCATATGGAATTTCCTGCTCTAAAGCTGCGCTTCTACTTGCTCCAATGGATTTAGGCAAAACTAATCCCAAGAATACGAGTACAATTACTGGAATTACAGTGGCGATGAATGAGCATATGACGGTATATAATGGGTATAATCTAATGAAGATGAGCGATACCATGAATATGACGCTGCCGATAACCGTCATTGTGAAAATGAAGCCTGCAAGAGCTGCATAAACTTCATAGTGAATTCTCATTCCAGAAGATCTTACGTCATCTGGGATGTTGGGGTAAGTTTTTAATATTCCCTTCCCTATCCAATCGAAGTATTTGTACACAAAATCCATGAAACCCATGTTCACACCATTAATTATAATTTTGTTCGTGTTCTTATCAACTAATTATTAGGCTTATCTGTCAAACTAATATAATTTATGGCATTAGAAGATCTTTCTCAACATATTATTATGCCTTAACACTTATGTTTTACATAATTATTATATTTAATTTTACTTTCTTAAACGTTTAATTTTATGGTAGGCAGATTATTGCCGATTTTGCTTTGCTTTGAGTGTAAAATCTGATTTCAATTATTTCTCCATGAGATAATCCGGATTCTTTGAATTTTATTAGTAGTATTAACTTGGCGTTTTCACCTGGATTGATAACTGTATTCTGAAATGAACATGCTGGTTTATCTTCTACTTTGACTAGGCATATTATGGAGGCGCCGTAGTTCCCTATTTCTTTTTTGTTAATGATAATGCCCGTTATTTCTGCTGGTGTTGTTCCGGTGCTTTTAATTGTAATCGTTACTTCCCAGAAGTTTGATAGTTCAATTTCTTGGGCGATTCCTTCGTTGGTTGAAATGGTGTATTTAATTGGGGAGGTATGCCAAATTACGTAGCTTGACATAATTTCTATGTTTTCAGATGCATAGGACTGGGTTGCGTATAGTGATAGGGCTATTGATATGAACGTCACTATGATTATCGGGATTGTGATGACTGCCTTATATGTAGGCATGTCGGCCCAGTATCGTTATTATGAGTCATGTATTAAAGATTTACTGTAGTTAAGATTTTAACTTATAATTTTATAGGTTAATTAATTAAAAGATTTTCATTATGAAACTTGATTTATTTTATGTGGGGAAGGGGAGCTATGGTAGCATTATCATCGTTGAAATCTCTTTTCCTTGCAGATGTATTTTGATTTCAATTAATTTTCCATGTGTAAATTTTCCGCTTACCAGTGGAACTAATACTACAAGCTTTACCTTTTCTCCGGGATTTATGCTGGCTTTGAAAGTATTATAAACGGAGCAATTATCTGATTTCATTGATAAGCATTTAACTACTTTTCCTACTTGTTCATTGTTTATCGTGACATCCATTATCTTGGTTGGTAGTTTTCCTTTATTCAGTATAATTATTGTTATTTCCCAGAACTTGGACATTGTTATTTTTTGTACGCCGTAGATCGTTAAGTATTTGTATTCATGGGAGCCTTCATGCCATGTTACGAAGGTTGAGTTTATTTCTATTTGCATTAGTGGGAATGCGGGGGCGCTTATCATGGTTATGTACAGCGCTATTGCTATCAGGAATAGTATTGGCGTTATTATGGGGAGTTTTCCGGAACTTGGCATAATTGGTCAAATTTTAATAATGCGTTAATAGTTAAATTTATTTTTCTATTTAAAAAATTAGATTTTTTTATCTAACATATTAGATATATTAATTGATTATTTGGATAAGTATTTAAAGTTACTGTTGATGATATTTAATCAGGTTGGTGTTCCATGCCTAAATGCCCCTATGCAAGGAAGCCTGCTAATGATACTTTGGGGTTTTACTTGTTTTGCGAGCGTTTGAAGCAAAATGTTTCGACTTCCATTTTTCCTTGCTATGGTGATTATGCTAAGTGTAGGTATTATGTTCCTCCTTTGACTGTTAAGCCTGAAGTGGCTGTTGGGAGGGGTAGGACTAATTGTTTGAAATGCGTTTTTTATTCTGAGGTTTCCAAGAGGTGTCTTAAGTTAAATGTGGAGGTTGTTAATCCAAATAAGCCTCCTTGTGAAGAGGTTGGCAGTGAAAATTCTTGATGTAGTTCATGTAATTAGATATTGAAAATTTTTCAACTGATTTTGATGCTTTGGGTTTGCCTTTAATGCTTTTTGTTTTAGCTTATTTTCATCATTATTTTTGTAGGTATGTCGTTTATTATGGTTACAGCTAGATTTAATTCCGCATCTGCGGATAGTCCAAGCGATTCTAATGCTTTTTTGATTTTTTGTAGGACGATTAGTTTGTCATTTAGGTTTTTGATTACTTCTTCGATTGCATCTACTTCTTGTTTTGGCGATGGATTTACGATGAAGCTTAAGCCCATGATGTTAACTTCCTGTACTGATCCTAAATCTGTTTTTCTTCCTAGGAGCTTGCTTAGTGATTCGGATAGCTTCTTTATTTGCTCGATTTTCTTCTTTTGTTCTTCCAATCTTGCCATGTATTGTTCTAGGAGTGTTTTTATGTGCTCTATTTCGCTATCAATTGTGTTCATTAAGTCTGCAGGTGTTTTGAATATTTTTATTTCGGTTACCAATTCTTTACCTCCATTGAAGTGAAGGGGGACTTTATATTTAAGTGTTGTCATTATTTAATTATCTAGATTTACTTGCTCGTTCTTCTTTGCTGTAGCCATTCTTTGAATGGTATGCTGAAGCGCTTTTCGACTTCCTCTCTGTGAATGTTGTTGTGTGTGCAGAATGGCCTTACAGTTCCATCTGGAAGCGCGTAGTGGATTACGCATCTTTGAACTCGCTGTAGGTCGAAGTTCCACACGTCCATGAAGTGCATGCATCCAATCATTATCACTTTTCTCATGAACTTCCCTAGTGCTTTGTAGCTTCCCTCCTTTATTACTGGCCACACTAGGTCTTTGAGGAGCCCAAGCTTCACGTATCTTAGAGCTGCTATTGCCCTCATGTAAGCTCGCGTCTTCCTGCCTTTTGAAACGTCTTCATATATTTTTTCCATTGCATCAAAGAACTTGTCTACATCTGCTAGCCTAGTTATTGGAAGCCATTCGCCCTTAGCTGTTTTTACTAGGAATGTTGCTACTCCGCAGAATGGGCTGGTTGTGAATTCAACGTACCTTCTACCTTTCAAAGCTCCAATTGCTCTTGATATTGGAACTACGCTTGGAACAGGCCTGAAATCCCATCTAGTTATGAGCCCATTTGTCTGCTCCTCAACTAGCTTCATGAAGTCTGAAGTGTTTATCCTCATCTGCTCCCTTTCGAGCTTCGTTGCTCTTCCACTGAATGAAATTGGCTGAACGTTTACGCATCTTATTACATCCGAGTTTTCCATTGCAAATTTAATTATATCTCCAACTTGATGGTCATTAACACCCCTGCTCAGCGTTACGACAAGAACTATGCTATCATGACCAAGCTTCCTAGCATTTTCAATTACCTTCAGCTTCTTCTCGAACAGCGGAACGCCCCTCAGCTTAATGTAAATGTCATCTGTAACTCCATCGAATTGCAAGTATATTGTGCTCATTCCTGCGTCGAGAAGCTGCTTATAATAGTCCAAGTTTTCAGCTAGAACAAGCCCATTCGTATTTACTTCTATGTGGTCAAACCCAACTTCCTTTGCCATCCTAATTATTTCTGGAAGATCATCCCTTACCGTTGGCTCTCCTCCGCTTAATTGAATTGCTGGAGGAGGCACTGGCTTTATCGACCTTAAGGTTTTGAGCATTTTACCTATCTCATCGAGAGATGGCTCATATACGTATCCTGCAGCAGCCGCATTTGCGAAACATACGGGACATCGCATGTTGCATCTATTCGTTACGTCAATGATAGCTAAAACGGTGTGCGACTTATGGTTTGGGCATATGCCGCAGTCGAATGGGCATCCTTTCTCCTCAGTAGTTATGGGATTTTCAATTCCTTCACCTTGATGAGCATACTTTTCAGCCCAAACGTAAAGGTCGTAATCTGAAAACGTATATGTCTCGTCGAAGTAGCCGTGGTCGGGGCATGTCCTCCTTATCCTCACAACCTTATTGTCGTCGACATAGACTTCTGCATCTAAAACCTTCAAGCAGACAGGACACAAACTTTTGGTTTTCCTAAGCACCTGCAAATGTACCACCCTTAGTGGTAAGTATTTAAATCTAAATCCGAGATAGTATTTCAAGTTAATCCAACAATTCACACGGTGAGAAGGTGGAGAGCTTAATTGGAGAATTGAGGAAGCTTGGCTTAACAAATTATGAAGCTAGAGCTTACATAACGCTCGTCGAGAGAGGAGCAATGACTGCTGGATCCCTAAGTAAAGCTTCCAAAATTCCCTACTCGAAGATATATGATGTTTTATCTAGACTTGAAGAGAAGGGTTGGATTATAATTGAGAGGGGGAAGCCTAACAAGTATAAGGCTCGACCCCCATCAGAAGCTGCTAAAATGGCAATTAAAAGAATTGAAAGTGAGTTAAAGAAAGTTGAGAGAATAGTTGTGAGGGAACTTCAGCCACTTTACGAGAGAATTGGAGTTCAAGAGAAGCCTGAAGTCATAATTCTTCGCGGAGCTCCAATCATAGTTGAAAAGGCAGTCACAACTATTGAAAATGCTGCTAGAGAGCTTGAAGTTGCAATTCCAGGGGAGATGAGGGCTTTTCATCAGCAATTTAAGAGTAGCTTTGAAGGAGCAGTGTCCAGGGGAGTTAAAGTCAAGGTTTTAGCGAGCAAGGAGCATAGGGACCTCCTCGAACCTCTATTTAATCTTGGAGTTGAAATTGGCTTGAGAGATAAATTGTTTGGAGGCGGACTAATAGCTGATGATGAGGAGGCGGTTATCCTTCTGAGTGGAGGAGCTTTAAGTCCACTTGCAATATGGTCGAATCATAGTGAGCTAGTTAAGTTGGCAAAAATATATTTTGAGTACTTGTGGAGGGATGCTGAAAAACTCACTGGCTAGGCGAGTGGGGCATCTCAACTTTTAACTGCTCAATGCCATTATCGGTAACTTTGAACGTGAACCACTTAGTTTCATGGGGCGCACCCTTCATCTTCCGAATCCTAAATTGCTTAACTAGAATGCCCTGATGCATGAGCACGGGATCATACCTCAAATCTATAATGCCGTCAACCACATACTCTAATATCTGCTCGAAGTCGTCGAAAGGCTTGATGCCGAAGTGAAATGTTCCGAACACGGTTGCAAGCCTCTCCTTAGCAGCTTCCGCTCTCCAAGTCTTTATGGTTTCAAGCGCAATTGCAGATTCAGTTATGGATAGAAGTTCGGTTAGCGAATCTATGAAAACTGCGCCCTTCCCAACAATTCCCATTCTATCCATACTTGTTATGAAAATTTGGGTGAGCTGATGAAGATCCCTTGGATTTTCAACGTAAGTTACGTGCTTGGGAATCTTGGTTTTGTCTGGCTTCATTCGAAATGAAAAGCAGTCGATGAAACGCAGCAAATCCTCATCAGCATACTTGCTCAAATCCCAGCCGAAGGCCATGGCATTCTGCTCAATGGCAATGGGAGCATCATCAAAGCACATGAATATGCACGGCTCCCCTCTCTTCAGCCTCTCATACATGAGCTGAAGAATGAAGACCGATTTTCCAGTTCCACCCTCCCCAACGATCATCACCATGTTATTTCTAGGAATGCCCCTAGGAAGCGCCGTATCCAACACTGGAATGCCAGTCTTCACTTTAGCAACAGTTACTCGCCCCTTCAATCAATCACCACAATTCGTTATTGCACGTATAAGTTTAAAACTCTTCTTAGAACTGAAACCGAAGGCTTCATTAAAATCTAAATATAATATAAAATCCAGGTGAAAAATTGAGAGTCATCAGCATAAGGCTTCCAAGTGTCTACATAGAACTAATAGATGAGCTAGTTAGAATGGGAATCTACCCATCGAGAAGCGAAGTTATAAGAGTAGCTTTGAGAGATTTTTTAAGGCGAGAAATGAGCATGCAGAGAAGAGCACTGAGAATTTTAAGGGAGATTTAGGGCGAAACTCATGAATGCATTCGACATATTGTGCGACAAGTTGAGAACAGCACTATCCAAATACGGATATGTAAAGCCAACAGAAACTCAGGAGAAGAGCATTCCAATCATACTTTTAAATAAGAATGTACTTCTAATTGCGCCAACAGGTTCAGGAAAAACCGAAGCAGCGCTATTCCCAATTATGAGCAAAATAATTGAAGAGAACCTAAAAGGCGGCATAAGAGCACTATACATCACTCCGCTTAGAGCTCTTAATAGAGATGTGTTTAGGAGAATGTCCGAAATTGCAAGCGAAGTTGGAGTTAAATTAGATGTAAGACATGGAGACACGCCGCAGAGAATTAGGAAAATGCAAGCGCTAAAACCTCCTCAAATTCTAATAACCACACCTGAAACGCTCCAAGCAATACTTCCAGGCAGAATTATGAGGGAGCACTTGAAGAACGTCAGGTGGGTCGTAGTTGACGAAATCCACGAACTAGCCTCAGACAAGCGCGGCGCGCAGCTTTCGCTTGCCCTCGAAAGACTCCGAGAACTAGTAGGTAAGGAATTTCAGAGAATAGGATTATCAGCAACTGTAGGCAGCCCAAGAAAAGTAGCTGCGTTTCTAGCTGGATCGAAGAGAGAAATTGAAGTAGTAAACGTCTTAACCCGCAAGCAATTCCAAATAATCGTTGACGTAGTTGAAGAAAAAAGTGACGATGAAAAGTTAGCTCATGAACTGGAAGCTCCAAAGCAGGTTGCTTCCAAGCTAAAGTACATCATTGAATTAGCTGGCAAGTATAACTCAATCCTAGTATTCACTAACACTAGGGAGATGGCTGAAGCTTTAGCTTCAAGGCTTAGAATGCTTAAACCTCCATTCGAAATTAGAGTGCATCACGGCTCACTATCCAAGGAGGAGAGGGTTGAAGCTGAAGAAAAGTTCAAGAAAGGCGAAGTAAAAATCCTAGTTTGCACTTCATCACTCGAGTTAGGCTTAGATATTGGATTAGTTGATTTCGTAATACAATACATGTCTCCGAGGCAAGCAACCAATCTACTTCAAAGAGTGGGAAGAGCTGGACATAAGCTCTGGGAAGTATCAAATGGATTAATTCTCGCCTCAAATGCTGATGACATCTTGGAGTCGGCAGTGCTAGCTAAAAGAGCCATAAATAGAGAATTAGAGGAAATTGAAATTCACGAAAACGCTCTGGACGTGTTAGCTCACCAGCTAGTAGGCCTCCTCCTCGATAGGAGAGTAATCGAACTCAACTATGCACTCAAAGTCTTCCGCCGAGCATATCCCTACAGGAAGCTGACGATAAGTTACCTTCAAAGCGTAGCTTCCCTACTAGCCGAAATTGGAATTATAAGATATGAAGCAGTAGGCGATGGAATTATAAGAATTAAGAGGGGAAGGACATGGAAGTACTACTACGAGAACCTATCAGTAATACCAGATGTCAAGAGATTCACCGTAATTGACGTAGCGTCTAGAAAGCCTGTGGGCACGCTGGATGAGGAATTCATAGCAATTCATGGCAGGGAAAATGAGCCATTCATACTTGCAGGTAGAACGTGGAAGATAGTTAAGATATCCGAGGAAGATCTGAAAGTTTTCGTTGAACAATATGAAGACGAGCTTGGAGCAATACCAGCATGGATTGGCGAGCTAATTCCAGTTCCATTTGAAGTTGCACTTGAAGTAGGAAGAATTAGAGAACTAATAGCAAGTGGAAAAATAGCGGCTCAAAACTACCCATTAACCAAGAGAGCTTTGAGAAAAGCCGCAAGAGAGTTGAAGGAACACGTAGCGTGCGGAGTTCCACTTCCAACCGACAAAGTAATGGTCATCGAGGGGCTAGGCAACATAATAGTTGTACACGCCTGCCTCGGAACTAAAGCCAACAGGACGCTGGCAAGGCTACTGGCACATGAAATTTCAAAAAGATTAAGAGCAAGCATCAGATTGGTAAGCGACGCATACAGAATCATGCTAATGCTTCCAAAGCCAGTTAATGCCGAGTCAATAAAGAAATTGATAATTGAACTGCCAAAGGCAACTGAAGAACTTGCCGAAGCAGTAAAGGCCAGCGACGTTTATAAGTGGAAGCTATATCACGTCGCGAAAAGATTCGGCATAATATCGAGGGAAGCCCCACTCAGCAAAATAGGTAGAGCCCTCCCCCTACTAGAAGGCACGGCAGCAGATGTAGAAGCAATGAGAGAAGCATTACAAGACTACTTCAATATTAAAGCCTTAAAACGCTACTTTGAGAAAATAGCAAGAGGAGAAGTTAAAATTGAAGTTTACAGCGGATCAATAAAGGAAGGAGTATCCACGCTCGCATACCAAATACTAAGCTCAACACTTCCATACGACCTAATGCCCCCTAAAAAGGCTCTTGCAACCCTAGCTGAAGTAATGAAGGCAAGACTACTAGAAAAGGAGGTCATGCTAATTTGCCTACACTGCGCAGATTGGCAAACAATTAGGAAAATCAAGTATATACCTAGCGAAATTAGATGTCCAAAATGCGGAGCTAAAGCAGTAGGTATAGCTCATCCAAGCCAAAGGAACCTGATAAAGATAATTAGAAGGTGGAAGAAGGGATTAAAGCTCAAGTATCGCGAAATGGATGAAATTGAGAAGTTCAGAAGGACAGTGGGGCTAATAATGACTTATGGAAAGAAGGCAATAATAGCAATGTCCGCTAGGGGAATAGGCCCAACAGTTGCGGCTAGAATATTGAGGAAGTACCATGAGGATGAGGAGGACTTCTACCTAGATATACTTGAAGCTGAAAAACAGTACATAAGAACAAGGCCGTACTGGGAGTAATATAAATTACAACGCCAAATCACTAATAGTTGAGGGGCAAGCATGATAATACCTGGATTAGAGCTCATCAAACTCAAAGTCATCAACAACCTGATTTCGGAGAAGCATCAAATTCAGCCAGCAGGAGTCGAACTAACATTAAAAGATGTAGAGGAATTCGAAGATGCAGGCTACATAGACTTAACAAATGCCAAGAGAAAAGTTTCAACCTGCAGAAAGCTGAGCTTCGATGAAGAGGGCAAAATCCACTTGAGCCAAGGAGCATACAAGGTTCGCTTCAACGAAGTTATATGCGTCCCAGAAGACATGGTTGGAATCGGACTGCCCAGATCCTCACTCCTAAGAAGCGGAGCCACAATCCTATCAGCAGTGTGGGATCCAGGATATAAAGGTAGAAGCGAAAGCTTGCTAGTAGTATTCAACCCTAAGGGAATAATTCTCGAAAGAAACGCTAGGCTAATGCAAATGATATTCATAAAGCTCTCAAGAAGACCGCACAAACTATACTCTGGAATTTATTTAGGAGAAAATGTTGAGGAGAAAAAAATTAGAAGCCTATCTTAGGATACACTACCTCCCTCAACCGCCTCTCTATTTCACCACGCATCTTCTCGTAGAAGTTCTCACCAGTCGAGTCAATCGTGACCATTAGGGGCCCAAACTCCTCAACCTCAATGACCCACATTGCTTCGGGCACGCCCAAGTCAAGCCACTTCACATCGACGACCCGCTTCATAGCTCTACTAGCAAGCACAGCAGCACCACCAGTAAATATGGCATAGACAGCTCCAAACTTCTTGCACGCCTCAGCAGTTCTAGAGCCCATTCCACCCTTACCAATAACCATTCTAACCCCAGTTTTCTCAATGAAGTCAGCTTCATAAGCCTCCAGCCTAGCACTGGTCGTAGGGCCGGCTGCAACAATCTCCCACTCGCCATCCCTCTTCCTAACAACTGGGCCGCAGTGATAAACCGCCAAACCCCTCAAATCCACAGGTAAACTTTCACCTCTTTCAAGGAGAGCCAACGCCCTCGAATGCCCAGAATCCCTAGCAGTGACAATTATCCCAGATAAGTAGACTATATCTCCAACTCTAAGCTTCCTAACCTCACTTTCGCTAATTGGAGTTTTCAAGTGATATTCAGTCAATCTCCTCACCTCCACAACTCATTTAAAATTCTATGAGTTATGAACTCAACACTTCCATCGGCGTAAATCTTCATCTTCGACCTCCTAGCAGCCCAGCAGTTGAACGCTAAACCAGCAGCAAAAGTTGCAGGATGCCTACATGCATAGTCAACATTAACAGTTAAAGCAGTGGTTTTACCTCCAACTCCATGAGGCCCAATGCCCAGGGAGTTTACAAGCTCCAACAACTCCTCCTCAAGCTTGGCAATCTCAGGAATTTCACTACGCACACCCACAGGCCTAAGCAGCGCCTTCTTAGCAAGCTTCATTGCAATGTCAATTGTCCCACCAATTCCAAGCCCAATTAAAACTGGCGGGCAAGGCTTAGCTGCAGCTTGAGCCACAGCATCTACAACAAACTTCTTAACGTACTTGATGCCCTGAGCAGGCGAGAAAACCTTAGCAGCACATGGAGCTTCACTACCGCCACCCTTTGGAAAGGCAGTAATCTCCAAAACATCGCTGTCGGGAATTACTTCCCATTCAATCCATGGAATATAGCGGCCAGTATTATCTCCACTATTCCGCTTAGTAATGATGTCAACTGCATTTGGCCTGAGAGGAACTTCACTTGTAGCTTTGACAACTGCTCCCTTCAGAATTTCTGGAAGCTTACCTTTAATTGGAAACTTATCTCCAACAGATATGTAGAATATGATGAGGCCGGTGTCCTGGCATATGGGCTTCCCTTCTTTCTCAGCTAATTCGCAGTTCTTCAGAATAGCTTCGAACTGAGCTTTTGCAAGTGGATTGTTCTCAGCCTCCTTGGCTCTAATTAGCGCATTCTTCACATCTGGAGGCAAAATGGTCGTTGCAGCCTTCAACAGCATTATCGAAGCTCTCTCTATGACCTGATGCAGGTCAGAGGACATGGAAAACACCACTATGAAGTTACAAGCTTGTAACTAGATAAAATTACTGGTTAGATGAATGTGCGCCTCGCTTGACCTCATGCACCCAATACTCCCCGCTATCCGTCACTTCCTTCTTCCATATTGGAGCCTCGGACTTAACTTTATTGATTATCTCTTGAACAGCGTTAAGGCCTTCAGCCCTGTGCTTAGCTGCAACACCGACAATAAGAGTCTCCTCTCCAACCCCAATTTCGCCCAAAGCATGATGAACATATGCTGCAAAAACATTTTCACCATCAACTACGCTTTTACAGATCTCCTTAATTTTCTCGACTGCCAAGCCGCCGTAAGACTCGTAATGCAAGCATCGGACTCTCCCTCCCCTCAAACCCTCCTCCCGCACAAACCCAATAAATAGCAGTACACAGCCAACATTTCTTGAAGAAGACTTCAGCTTATGCACAATTTCACCTAAATCCTCCCTGCACTTACCTCCAACGCTAACCTCGATCAAATCCATCACCCAGCCTACACGTAAGATTTAAAGTTACTTCCAAATTTAAATGGCGTTGGAGCCTGAGGCAAATGAGAAGAGGGCACAACTACGTGGGCTGGAGAGAAGCCAAGAGATGGAGATGCGTAAGATGTGGACGATGCTGCAAAGCATATGCCGTTCCACTCAAGTTCGTAGAGGCACTCCAACTGACAAGGAAGTATGGTCCAGTGGCAATCCAAGCAGGGGGAAAGTACTACTTAATGAAGAAGCCAGACGACTCATGCATATTCCTAACTTATAATGGGCCGGTAGCTTACTGCAAAATTTACCTTGAAAGGCCTGGATGCTGCAAATTATACCCATTTCACGTAGCTAGGAAACCATTGCAAGGCATTGATCCATCAAGCTCAGAGGTTAAAATTGGAGGAAAAGTAATTCACGTCTACGTAGATGCCTCATGCCCAGGAGTTGGAGTAGGTTTTCAAATTAAAAATTTAATTCCTAAAGTTGTAGAGTTGTGGTCCAGATATAACAGAATGATTTAAACCCTCCTGGTAAAGCATTCCAAAAATCGCTGCATAAATGATGGCTTCAACATCACCTTTAAAGAGCTAATTAACTTGTCAACTTCAATTTTGCTCTCAATCTTAGCTATAACTTCAGCGGCATTTAAATCTCCATATACAGCTAAGCTATAAGCGTATTTTCCCAGTGAAACACTACACCTAAATGAATTCGCATCTCCACCCATTATGAAACCGCTGCACTTGAAGCGCTTCACCACTCTACCAATTCGAGAAACATCCCCACTCGACAAGCCGTCAATTCTCATAATTAAATTGCATAACAATGCGCCTTCGAGAACTGCATTTAGCAGCTTTCTAACATCATCCAAGCTCTTAACATTAGTAAACATGAATTGGGAAATAACTCTATTCAAGGAATAATCTGCAATAATCCTTAGGCCAGAAATTTCGCCCTGCCTAAACCTAACCAAATTTCCACTTTCACCAATGAAGCTCCAGCTCCTCCTTAGATTAGCTTTAAACTCATCCTCATAATACTTCAAGTCCGACCTATCGAAACCATGAAAGCACTTAACTCTACCCGAAAACTCAAGAATGCCCAAGTAGCTCACCACGCTCTATTAGGAGGAGCACAAGAAAAATATTGCTAGCCCACAAATTATCAAGTTTTAGAGAATATCACAAAACAAACATAAACTTGTAAAACACTTATTACGACAGGAACGGCTGAGGCGCATAAGAGTGGAGTGGAAGAAATTAGCAGAGGAAAAGGAAGAAGGAAATGTAGAGTACAAGTTGAAGATAGTTAGTCCAGATGAGGACAGGCTTGAAAGATTAGCCACTCAAATGCGATATAGACTTCGTGAAGGTGGAGGAGAAGCAATCTACGAGCTGGGAGTATCGGATGACGGCCGCCTCATAGGCCTAAGCGATTACGAGCTCAAAGAATCTTTAAAGTGGCTAAGAAAGGCGGCAAAGAAAATTGGAGCAAAAATAACCATATTAAGGGAAGGTAGAGGTAGAAGGGGAAAGGTCGTAGAACTGCTAGTCCGAATGGTTAGAGAGGACTTCCCAATATACGTAATGGTGCCAGTTCTCGGAAATGTCGACAGCGGCAAATCCACAACAATTGGAGTTCTCTGCTCAGGAGAACTGGATAATGGAAGCGGCTCTGCCAGAAGCAAGGTCATGAGGTTCCTCCACGAACTCAAAACGGGAAGAACCTCCTCAATATCAAGCCACCTCCTGGGATTCAATGAAAAAGGAGAAGTAGTAAACTACGACTTAGCCTCACCATTAAATGAAGCCGAAGTATTCCTAAACAGCTCCAAAGTCATATGCTTCGTAGATCTAGGAGGACATGAAAGGTACTTGAGGACAACTTTAAAGGGAGTTACGGGCAGAGCTCCAGACTACATCATGCTCTGCATAGCTGCCAACGCAGGGCTCATAGGAACTGCAAAGGAGCATTTGGGAATAGCAACAGTACTTCGAATACCAGTCTTCATAGTTATAACTAAAATCGATATGGCACCAAGCGAAGTAACTGAAAGAGTCCTAAGCGAAGTTCAATACTTACTCAAAAGACCGGGAATAAGCAAAATACCGATAGTGGTTAATGAAATTGACGATGCAATTGTAGCAGCGAGAAACATGCCGAGCGGCAGAATTACGCCGATATTCCTAGTTTCAAATACAACAGGCGAAGGCTTGGATATGCTGAAAACCTTTCTAAACATATTGCCTCCAAGACTAAGGTGGGATGAAAAGCTGAATGAGCCATTTAAAATGTATGTTGAAGAGAAATTTAACGTAAAGGGAGTCGGAACAGTCGTCAGCGGACTAGTACTTCAAGGTGAAGTAGAAGTTGACGACTACCTACAGCTAGGGCCATTCAGAGATGGAAGCTTTAGACTAGTAAGAGTAAGATCAATTCACATTAATCGAGTCAATGTAGACAAGGCACATGCAGGTCAGGAAGCCTGCCTAGCTTTAAAAAACGTCGAATATGAAGAAGTGGAAAAGGGAATGTGCATTCTAGATAAAAGCATAGCTCCAAGAGCAATCAAGTCATTTAAAGCTAAAGTAACCATACTACACCACCCAACAACCATAAAAAGAGGATATCAAGCAGTCCTCCACCTATACACCATTAGGCAAGCAGTCAAATTCGCATGGCTCTCCAAGGAACCACTAAGAACTGGAGACACAGCGCATGTAGAGCTGGAATTCTGCTACAAGCCAGAGTACATATCTAGCGGAGATTGGTTCGTTTTTAGAGAGGGTAGAACAAGGGGCTTTGGAGTTGTTCTCGAAACAGCCTAGCCCTCCAGCCAAGCCAAATCCCTGAAAAACTTAGCTGCCTCAGCAGGCTTCTCCGCATTAAATATCGATCTTCCAATAATGAAATACTTAGAGCCAGCCTTAAGGCATGGCTCAATTCTGCCCCCCTGCACTCCCACTCCAGGAGAGAATATTGGAACCTTATTCCTCAGCACCTCAGCTACAGCCTTAACTTTTTCAGGATAAGTTGCCCCAACCACAGCCCCATCAGCACCCCACCTCACAGCCCTCTCAGCAAAAATGACGTACAGAGGCTTATCTAAACCACTTTCAGGATCCCTTACTAGAAGCTCATAACTTTCAGGAGCAGCTTTATGAGAAGTGTACACTAGAAGAATCACGCCTCTCCCTCCATACTCCTTCGCAACTTCAAATACTGGCTGAGCACCCTGCTCCCACCCAATAATAGGATTAATGATTATTGCATCGAAGCCAGCTTCAAAATAGTGCCTTGTAGCCCAAGCATTAGTATGCCCCACATCGCTGAGCTTGCAGTCAATAATTACAGGTAAACCCAAACTGTGAGCTTCATCAACAACCTCCTTAACGCCAAAGTATAGACCTAAAGGCAGTAGGAGCTGCATGTTGATCTTAACGGCACAGATGTATTGGTTAACTTCACGTAAAACCTTTAGAGCTCGCTTCTTCAAAGCCTCCCGACCCAAATCCTTTGGCAAAGCCGACAAATCCAAAGCCAAAACTATTCTGCTCTTCCTTTCCTCAGAGGCCTTTTCAATTAAATACCTAAATGCCAATTAAACCACCCCATCACTCCCATAATCACTGAACAAATAGCTATTTATAATTAACCATAAAGCACAGAATCCAACGTAAAAATGAAAACATGTTAAATGCACTTAATAGCCTAAAACGAACCAAATTAATCACTACAAAAATCAAATTCAAACACATTCCAAGCCTGCTCATAAGCAAATTAGGTAAAGTTTAAGGCTGAGATTCCCACAAATAGTTTGGGCGATGAAGAAGGCTGGTATTTCCAAGAAGCTCAATGAAGAGTGACACCAAAGCTGAGCCCGCATCCATTACTCTAAAACTGATCGAATGTATTCGCTTAATTTTTAAATGCCAATTTAAAGAGTTGTGTCCAGCACTCTTGGAGGATTAAATATGATAAGCGTGACAATTAGCGATGAAGTTAAAGCTGAATTCAAAGAATTAAGCCTCGGCATCGCAATAGTAGAGGACGTAAAGGTAAAAACTAAATGTGAGGATCTATCAGCTAAAATTAAGGAAATTGAAGATAAAGTTAGAAGTAACTTTAGGCTTGAAGACCTAAAGGACCTACCCATCATAAGGGCCTATAGGGATTTTTATTGGAAAATCAAGATAGACCCAACCAAGCAAAGACCTTCAGCGGAAGCTTTAATCAGGAGAATTTTGCGCGGCAGAAGCATACCGAAAATAAACTGCGCTGTCGACGCCTACAACTTAATTTCAATTTTAACCCACATTTCAATTGGAGCTTACGATCTGGATAAAATTGCCGGCCCATTAACCCTAAGGTGGTCCAGGGATGAAGAAAAGTTTAAGGGCATAGGTGAAGAAGAGAAACAAATAAAGAGGCAGCTAGTCATCGCAGATTCTGAAAAAATAATCAACCTATACCCGCACAGAGACTCCGACTTCACCAAGATAACTAAGGAAACTAAGCGAATACTTATCATAGCATGTGGCGCTCCAAGAATACCATCAAACCTAGTTTTGGAAGCAGCTGAAAAGGCTGCTAAAAGCATAGTCGAGTTCTGCGGAGGAAAAATCGTAAAATGCTGGCTCGTCAAATAAAGCCCACTTAAAAACACCAATATGCAATTTGATAGTGCAGGAAACTTGAAATCATATGGTTAATTTTCACTTGAAGATTCTAAGAGATCAATTTAATTACCCATATAACAATTTATGTTATAGGCTGGTGGCTGATTTGAGTAAGCGTAATAAAAGTGAAGCTCCTGAACCCCCACTAACACCAGTTGAACCACTACTCTACGAACCTCATTGGACTGGAGATGTGCTGAAACTTCTCATGCATGCAATTAGGAGATTGAATGAACTTAATAAGAAGATTAATGAAATTTCTAATAAAATAGATAATTTAACAGTTAAAATTGAAGAAATTTCTAAAATGTTGGAGAAATCCTCTTAACATAATTTCCGACAATTGGAATGGATTCACCGCATTTCGGACATTTTTTATTTTCAGTAAGATTGTACTTCAAAACTCTATATCCATATCTTTTTATTAGTAGTTCACCGCATTCAGGGCAGTAAGTATTTTCATAGGGATGTCCGGGGACATTTCCAATGTAAGGGAATTTAACGCCTAACTTCTTAGCTAATTTATAAGCAAATTCCAAAGTTTCAACCTTTGTTGGAGGGTTGTAAAACTTAAACGCTGGATAGTACCTTGTAAAGTGAATTGGAGTTTCAGGTCCAACCTCCTTCAGATGCCTATTTATAATCCATCGAATGCACTCCTCATCATCATTTACGCCAGTGACTATTAAATTCACTATTTCAACATGTATCCCCATGCTCTTAGCTTCCCTTGCATTTCTCCAAACATACTCTACATTAACGCCTCCGCAGTACTTTTCATAGACTTCATCATCCCCCTTAACGTCGATCTTTAATCCATTTAAACCTGCATCTTTGAGCATTTTGAGAGCTTCCATAGTCATGTACCCATTACTCACGTAAGTATTATACAGAGAATGCATTTCAGCCAGTTTAAAGCAGTCTAGTGAATACTCAAACAGCATGAGAGGCTCATTAAAGCTAACGCATAAGCCCTCATCGCCGCGCTTCAACGCCATTTCAACAATTCTATCTGGAGAGATGAAGTGGGCCGCCCTTGGATTTGGATGCTGCTTGCTTAAATGCCAATTTTGACACCATAAGCAGTAGAAGTTGCAGCTCCAAGTTGAAAAAGTAAGTGCAGAGGAGCCAGGCCAAAAGTGAAAGAAGGGCTTAATCTCTATAGGCCTACTCTCAACTGCACTTAAATCTCCATAAGTTAAAGTGTAGAGAACACCATCAATATTTAATCTGGTTCCGCAATACCCCTTCTTTCCAGGAGAAATTCTACATCTTCTCTCGCACAGCCCACATTCAACTACTCCACCAGCAAGAGGCTTAAATAAAAGAGCTTTCCTAACTGTTGAGTACTTAGTTAAGTCTTTAATGAGCATTTCAAATTAACTCGTAGCCAAGAAGCATAATAAACTTATGGCATAAACCTAAAAGTGCGCAATTAACATTATAATTCGCGAGGAATTGTAATGCATGAGAACGTGATCCACGAAGGCGATTACGTAATCATGTACTTGAATCGCCGCAGAACATACCTAGTTAAAGTAAAGCCAGATCAAGTACTGCACACCCATCGGGGATACGTAAAGTTAGGCGAACTAATAGGAAAAAGGTATGGAACCAAAGTTAAAAGCCACCTCGGATACACATTCACAGCCTTAAAGCCAAATTTAAAAGACTTCATCTTCAAGTTCGCCAGGAAAACTCAGATAATATATCCTAAGGACATCGCGCTAATCATAATATATACGGGAATAGGGCCTGGATGGAAAGTTGTTGAAGCAGGAACAGGTTCAGGAGCATTGACGAGCGCACTCGCATACTACGTTAAACCTAACGGCAAAGTTTACAGCTATGACATTAGGGAAGAGGCACTTGAAGTTGCGAGAAAAAATCTTGAAAAAGCTGGACTACTAGACTCTGTAGAGCTCAAATTAAAGGACGTTACTCAAGGAATAGATGAAAGAAATGTGGATGCAGTTGTACTTGACTTAGCAACTCCATGGCTGGTAGTACCCCACGCCTATGAGGCTCTCGCGGATTGGGGCGTATTTGCAAGCTACAGTCCAACAATAGATCAAGTTGTCAAAACCGTAGAAGCTTTGAAGAACGAGGGATTCATAGCAATAGAATGCCTAGAGTGCCTAGTAAGGAGAATTAAGGCTGTGCCCGGAGAAACTAGACCTGAAACTTTAATGATCGGACACACCGGATACATAGTAATTGCAAGAAAAAGCATTCGGGAGGAGATTGATTGAGCAAAAAAATACTCATATCAATAATAATATTATTGCTCCTAACAACAGTAATAAATATAAAAACAACATATGCAAAAACTAACTTAAAATCATCTGGAAAATACAACTTCATCATAAATGTTGATGATGACGGCGAAATTGAAGTGAAAATAAACTACCATTCCGACTTAAATGAGGGCAGCTCATGGGTTTTAGTGCCAAAAAACTTCACGAGCTGGACATTAAAGATTTTAAAAGGCGAAATCGAGAGTTCCAAGCTAAAAGACGCTTACACAACAACTGGTGAAAAGTACGTATTTTACAGCAACTTCACATACAACTACACCGGAGCCAATGGCTTTGAAATGCAAATAACCTATCAAATGGATTATGGCTCAATAATAGTTGAGCCGCAATGCTTTTTCTTCTCACCTCAAATAGGCTTCAGCCCATTTGACAGCGGCATCGTCCACATATTCTTCCCAAAAAGCGCTGAACTAGATATGAATAAAATGCAGCCTAAACCGGAGGGAATTCAAGAAAAGCCAAATGCATATGTTGCTACATTCTACCTCCAAAACAATATGGCAAGAATAGCCATCGAATACACAACGACTAATCAGCCAAACATTACTAGAGTTGAGAGCGGCATATTTACAGTTGAAACTCCTACGCGCTACTTGGACCTAGCTGAAAGATTACTTAAAGCATATGATAAGGTGTACTACAACTTAACGGAGATATTCGCAGTTAACCTGACGGAGGTAAAGGTAAAGTTCTATGCGCCAACAATGGAAGACCTTTGGATTGGAGGCTACATACCATTTAACGGAACTTACCTTGGAGAAATAAATCTAAACCTATTCTACGTGAGAACCTCCTTAGGATACTGGGAGCAAATAGCAATCCACGAGCTAGTGCACCACTTTGTCTGGGCAGCAGGAATAACTCCAAATCTCCTATGGTTCCATGAAGGCTTAGCTGAGTACATTAGCTTCACACTAACTTTAAGAGCCGGCTGGACTGGAGCTGAAGTAAATAGAGAAAGGCTCGAGAAACTAGCCGAATTATTAAAGCCAAATCTGGGATTCATACAGGATTGGAAGCCTGGAAAAGCCTATGGAAACATCATTATGTACTACGCAGCATCATACGAGGTAGTTAAAGGAATAGCTGAAAGTCGCGGTGGAATTCAATTCTACAGTAAATTCTTTAGGCAAATAAGAAATCTGCATAATTTAACTTCAACCGACGTACTCATCTATTACTTAAGTAAATGCGCAAATGAGGATTTAACTCCAAAATTCATTCAATGGCACTTCAACGTAGTGAACGTTTGCGCAGTGCATGAAGCGATCAAGGAAGGAAAAACAATTACAAACAGGCAGTTGCCCATAGCTCAACCATGGTTAACAATAGCTAGAAAACTTCTAGAGCAGGCTGAAGAAGCATTGGACCGAGGGGATTTGAGAGAGGCAATCATGAAAGCACTTATGGGAGGATTTATAGCGAAAACATCTTTAACCCTAACCTTGCTAACTGTCATTGGAGTAACACTTATAATCATGAGGCGAATTACTCGTGAAGAAATTTGAAGAGGAAAAAGTCGTGAAGATCTTCGGCCTTAGAGGAATTCCGATAATAAAGGAAGGAGATGACATCGCTAAAATAATTTGCGAAGCAGCTGAAAGTCAAGGTATAGGAATTCGAGATGGAGATGTAATTGTCATCGCAAGCAAAATAGTAGCAAAAGCCGAAGGCCAAATCATAAATTTAGATGAAATCAAGCCATCCCCATTCGCAATAAGAGTTGGCGAGCTAATGAATAAAGATCCGCGATTAGTTGAGCTCATACTAAGAGAAAGTAACAAAGTAGTCAAGATGAAGTTCCGCCATCTAATAGTCGAAACCAAGCACGGCTTTGTCTGCGCAAACGCAGGAATAGATCGAAGCAACGTAGCAGGTCAAAAAAACATAGTTTCACTACTACCAAAAGATCCAGATGAATCAGCCAGAAAGATACGAGAAAGAATTAGGGAGCTTAAGGGAGTGGATGTCGCAGTAATTATTTCAGACACATTTGGAAGAGCATGGAGAGCAGGACATGTGAATTTTGCAATTGGAATATCCGGAATGAAACCGATAAGAGACTATAGAGGCGAAAATGACATGTTCGGCTATACTCTAAGAGTAACGCAAATGGCAGTTGCAGACGAATTGGCAGCAGCCGCAGAACTAGTAATGGGAAAAGCCGATGGAATACCAGTAGCAATAATTCGCGGATACGACTACCCCAGAGGAGAAGGAAGCTCCAAGGATTTGATATACCCAGAGGAAAAAGACTTGTTTAGATAATAAAATCTAATGCCTAAATCAACAAACTCCAAAGCACAAACTCAAACAAAACTTCACTAAAACATGAAATCAACATCTATTTTAAAGAAATAATGGTCAACTTGAATCCACATAACTCACTTGCAACAAACGCAATCATCTAAATTTCATCTCAATCGAAAGACTCGAACGCAATCACCTCCAAAGAGATCGTTCCAGCATGATTCGGTGAAGAATGGCTAGCAGCAACTGCAAAAGCCTCATTCAACTTCACCACTCACAATCAAAATAAAAATCTCATAAATCAAATAACTGCTAATGGACAATATAAATAAAGTGATCAACAAAGAAGAATTACATCAACATGGCACGCCAAACCCGCATTCTCAACTACGAACAACAATTAAGTAAAGGTTTTCCACATATTTACAATGAAATTGTAAAAAGGATGCAAAAATAGAAAAACCATAAAAAAGGGACGGGAATGCCGTTTTTCCCCAAAAAGAAGAATAGAGAGCAGAGAAAAGGATTAGAAATCAGAAATTATCTGAACAAAAAGAAAATAGCCAGCAAATACCTGTTTAGCTTAAAAACAATCAGAAGATGCCAGATTAAAATTAATTTAAAGCGAAAATTGCAGATTAAAATTAAAAATTTCCGAGCAGAAAGCTTTTTAAGTAAGTTTGAGTCTTCAAAAAAGACTAGGTGAGATGTACAGCCAAATTCAGGTCGGGAGGGCGATAGGTCGCCACATATATGGGAGTCTGTATGGATGCGAAGAAAGTAAATTAAGTAGCCCAGAATATCTTAGAGAAATCGTTATTAAAGCTGTTGAAGTTGCAAAAGCGAAGTTATGTGAAATCTGCGCACATAGCGTTGAAGACTATGTAGCAGCTATTGCCATTGTTATGGAATCCCACATTGCAATTCACGCTTGGCCAAAGCATAGCTATGCGACAGTAGATGTATATACTTGTGGAGATACGGATGCCGAAGCTGCATTCGACTACATAATAGAAAAATTGAAGCCTGAGAAATATACAAAATACAAGGTGGATAGATCTAATAGCTAGCACAGCGTATTGGAGGATGATCCGTGGAAGGGAAGGTATATAAGTGCGTGTACTGTGGCAAGGAAGGGCCGAGCGAAATCTGCGAAAAATGCTTAAGCGAAAGAAATGCTGAACGACTAAAGAGGGAGACACTATTTAAAGTAGATGGCTTAATGCCACTCAACATTTTCAGAAAGTTTCTATTAATTGCAATTGCAAGAAATCTGCCGTCCATAATAAATGAGTACTTCAGCAGTAAAAACCTTTTCCCTGAAATTGAAGGAAGAATTAAAATTCACGCATTAAGAAGGGAAATTATAGGAAGTTTCGAAATTAAAAGCGGAGAAATCGTTGATATAATTAGAGCTGAGAAAATTGAGAAAATCACATACAAGAGCAGAAGTAAACTCACCAATCTGAAGTGGAGATCTATACATAGAGATAAGGGGGAAGTTAGAGGGGTAGCTACTGCATGGACGCTCAAAAACTTACTGGTCGCTGGAGCTAACTTAAACGCATTCACAATTAGGCCATTGATAATATCAAATAAGAAAGTTTAGCTGAATATTAGCGAAAGCAGGTCAGTTATGGGCTTCGGGTAGATTCCCAGAAGAACTGTTATGAAGGCTAGTATGAACATTGGAATAGTGACAGTTAAAGGTGCTTCATGAACGCCATTTAAGTGCTCTGGCAGTGGTCCAAAGAATATCCTTCTAATGGCCCAAAGGGCATATCCTGCAGTTAATACTGATCCAATTAATGCTAGAGCAGTGAGAATTATGCGCGTCATGTCCTGAACTTCAACTGCACCCGCATATGCGCCAGTGAATATTAGCCATTCACTTTGAAAGCCATTCAGAGGAGGAGTGCCAGCAATACCTAAGAAACCTATCATTGCACATAAAGCCGTTAATGGCATTTTGCCAGCTAATCCGCCAAGCTTGCTTATACTACGTATACCGTGTGTTTGCAACATAATTGCCCCAGCCATCATGAATAGAATCGCTTTGCAGGTGCCGTGACTTACATAGTGGAACATCGAACCTGCAATTCCCTGCGGATAGCTACTTGCAATTCCAAATAAGAGATAGCCCATTTGAGATATGCTTGAATATGCTAATAGCCTTTTAATGTCATCTTGAGCTAAAGCCATCAAGCCGCCATAAACCATTGTAATCAGAGCTAAAATGCTGAAGGCCAATGAAAACTGCTCAAAAACTTCTGGGAAAATCAGGTAAGCTAATCTTACAAGCGCATAGCCTCCCAAACCAATCATTGCTGGCGAAAGTAGAGCGCTGATAGGAGTTGGAGCTTCAGCGTGCGCATCAGGAAGCCACGTGTGAAGCGGCACAATAGCCATTTTGACAGCAAAGCCGAGAAACATTGCAAATATGATCCACCTAACAAAGCCTACCTGTAACAGCTCACCTCTAGTTAAATTCATTATCGCCAACACGTCGAAAGTGCCAAAAGCAGCGTAGATAGCCAGTATTCCTGCTAAAAGCGAAAGCGCTCCAATGTGCGTGTAAATAAAGTACTTAAAAGCTATCTTCTCTCGCTCTCCATAGCCCCAAATGTTTATCATAGCCCATGAAGGTATCAACATCAACTCCCAGAAGAAGTAGAACTGTATTAGATTTGCAGATAAAGCAGTTCCAAGCATTCCGACAGCATATAGCAGAAACAGTGCATAGTAGGCTCCATGCTCCTTACTAGTCTCCCCAATCTTATGCTCCATATAAGGCATCGAGAATATCGAGACAACGGTGCACAAGATTGCTACAGTCAAAGCAATTGGAGTGCTCAGCCCATCAGCAAGCAAGGTGAAATTTAAGCCAGCTGAGGGAGCTAACGGCCATACTCCAAGCACTGCGCCGCTCGACGCAACATAGCTTGTCAAGTATATTGTTATAAGCGATGTGTAAGCTAATGGTATGAAGGCAACCCAGCCTGTTTTCCAATTAAGCCATCTACTTGCAATGTAAGCTATAGGCACGAATATTAGCGGCACAATAATGATTTGTAAAAGCAAATCTTCAATAGCCACGTGCCACCCTCCCACGCTGTAGGCACAACTATTGCATATGGCTGTCTATACCATTCATATAAAACATTTATGCTAGAACTATTAATCGTCTGAAGGTTCATTCACGTGATTCGCCCTCAAGATTCGGGGAACTACATCGCTTAACACTCGGTCCACCTCAAGCTTAACTTTATCATATAATTTATCCGAAATTACGCCCTTCTCAAGAGCTCTATCAAGCTTATCCTCATCTAGCACAACAACCTTTCCACTATTAAATACACATACGTCAACTTCAAGGTCGATGTACCTAATATTTCTCGGATAAAGCTCAACTGGAGTGTTGATGTTGATGTAAGCGCCCTTAAATTCACCCTTACTGGAATAGTACTTCGTCTCCACGTGCCAACTACCTACGCTGGCGTCAGTAATGGCATAGTCTCCAGGTTGCTTCTCAACTTCAAGGCCATCGTAGAAGCCACGGCCATAAATGTTTCTCCTAAGCCTTATGCGCCCGGAATCCACATTAATAAGCTCAACCACAGCTCTTCCAAGATTAATTTCCTTCCCACTTAATTTAACATGACAAATTCCAATCACATCGCCTTCGCAAGGCAAATTCATTTGAAAAATCTGCTCAAAAGAGCACAAAACGCTTTCTTCAGCATACCCCCTCCTCAATAAGTTTTCAGCCATGTCAACTGACATCGACAAATCAGCGCTAAAGGCTTTATAGTAATGATGACCTGGAATCGTCGGCGTAACTTGCCTTCTTATTTCGTCTAAAATCCTCTTCGACTCATATGGGAACTCAATGTTGAGAAGCACTTGCCCCTCAAGAAGTAAAGATGGAGCATTCGATTTCGCCATTACCTCAATTAAATTGTGCCACCTTTCAAGAAGGAAGTCAACTTCCCTCTTAAGCTCCTCTTCAGAGGCTGTTGCAGCAGCAGTTCTCCAAACTATGCCCCAGCCTTCGGGCTTCACCTTTAAACCATAGTTTATCAGACATTCTCTGACTTCCTTATCTTTAATTCTCCTACTAACTTTCACGCGGTTCTCGGGAATGAGAATTGCATACTTACCTGCAATTTTAATTTTATCCGAGAGAACAGGGCATTTGCTGCCCAAATTAGTTCTTTCAACTTGAACTAAAACTTCCTTCACTCCCTCACTAAGAGGCTTTGAAGGATATAGTATGCCAATAACATCCTCGTCAATTTGAATAAATGCAGCTTCACCGGACCTATCCAAGTGCTTTACCAGCCCCTTATATATTCCTCCAACTTGGGGCTTCCATTTCCGCACAATTACGTCCAGAAGCCTACTTTGGAGTGAAGATGCCAAGCGACTCCATGCATTAGTTGCGCACAGCGCATAAACTCCCTGCTTGTCACTCCTATCGAATATGTCAATGTCAATTGGCTTTAACGTCTCATGCCCGCCGAAATTAAACCTCTCTTCAATCACTGCTGAAGGCTGAACTATTTCATAGCCTTCATCGATAAGCAGCTTCGTCAGTGCTGTCGAGTAAATTCCTCGCACCCTCACTTTGAACATCTCACGCACCTTTAAAGCTTTACAATTTCAAAAATTTTTCCAATACTTTTAACTTTGAAATCAACACCTAAAATTTTCTCGCAAAGCTTAATGTTCGTTGAAATGTGCTCCGTAATCGACCTAACCAAGTAAGATGATGAGCCTTTTGCTAGAGCTGCATACATTACGAGCATGTCTCCCAAATGAATATCCACTGTTGCATTTGAATGCAACTCATCGAGTAATTTCCTAGCAGCTTCTCTACCTACTATCTCGCTTAACTTACCTAGTGCACCAATTGCATCAGCTCCAATTTTTGATTTACATAAAGAGTCAGCCCATAAAGCAATTGAACTTCCCTTTTGAAGCTCATTGGAAAAGTCATATATGACTTCGATCTCCACATTTTCGAAGCCAGCTTCTCTAAGAAGCTTAGTTGCTGCACTCGCCTGCCTCTCAGCAACTTTCCTCTCCTTAAGGTAAGTGCAAACCGACACGCCTGAAACCGCTTCAATTTCGCCTCTCTCAGTGAAATTCATGGAGTTTAACTTCCCAGTTGGATTTACCTTTAATACCGCCTCTCCCATCCCCTTTGGGTAATATCCATACCGTTTCACTTCAATATCAGCTTGCAACCCCAGCCAACTTAAAACTGGAAGAAGAACATGCTTCAAGTAGTTTATTGTAGGTGACATATGAACGTCAGTTCCACCATTAATCACGTGAATTTCAACAGGTCTATCAGCAAAAGCGCATATGGGCAGCACTGCCAGGAACAGCATTGGAATGCTGCCTGCACTGCCAATTTCCACCTTGTAATAACCTCCCCTAATTCTATCGGGCTTAAAATGAAGCTCGCATGAACCAACTGAAGCCCCTTCAACAACTGCATTACATAGATTGGCAGCGGTTAAAACTGATTTTAAGTGCTGAAGCCTCAATCCAGGAGGCTTACGCTTAGCCCTTATATTGAATATCCTAAGTTCCTCACCTAAAATGGCTGCTGAGCACACTGCCAATCTTAAAACAGTTCCACTTCCAGTGCCAAAAGAACCATCTACAATGAGCATTTAATTCACGCTTTTATTTTAAGGGGAAGCAGGGATAAGAACTTACTCATGACTCTAGGCTGTCGACGTCTATGCGTTCATCAACTCCATGTGCGAGCTTTGAAAGTTCGCTGAAATCAAGCTCAGGGCTGAATGGCGCAAAACCATAGACAACAGCGCCTCATTGAAGCTTTTGAGCATTTGAACGATTCAATTGAAACTCCCCGAATATCAAAGCAATTCTCGGAAAGTTTAGAGTATACTTTTCATCTTGGCCAGACAGTAACCTGAAATCAACAGCGACTTCGCATTCACTTGGAATAACGTTCACTTTACCTCCTCCACGAACAACAGTTACTGCAATAGTCATTCCAGTTAAAGCCTTGAGAAAAGCTACTAGTGATGGCCCATTCCTTTCAATTCGAGAGAACAGCAAACCACCAATACGTGATAAGAGAAACCTTGAAAGGATCATATCTTTAAAGCCGAACTTTAATGATAGTAGCTTGTCAAGCATTCTCCTTAACGGCTTCGAGGTACACTTTTGGTGGCTTAAAACGGCATAATTTCATTATTGCCTCAGCCATACTTAAAATAGCATTCTCAGAAGCATATGGCATAGAAGCGTGGCCAGCTTTATCCTTGAAACTTCAACTTAACATGAAAAGCACCCTCTTCACTTACATCGACCAGGTAAAAAAAATCCCACCGATTTTAATTGAAGCGCCGCCTCCCTCATTTATTACGTAGTTGGCTTTAACCTTTTCAGACATGTTCTTAACTATCCAGCCTAGCCTGCGTCCCCCGCCCATCTCCTCATCAGCTGTCGACGCATAGATTAGCGTGTACTTAGGCTTAACGAAAATAAGCTAAAATTCATTTGGATAAAAGCAAAAGCCAAGCGTGAAAATTTTAAGGAATGCCTCAACAAACATAAATGGCTGTGAAGAGCTCAGGCGACACCGATAGATGAGGATTAGCAGGTAGCCTGAGCCCGCCCCGCCTCTCGCAGGCTGGTGAGAAAGCGCGTGCATTCAATGACCCAGCTACGGTCGGCGGGGCGACATAGCAAATATTCATCACAAAATTAAAAATAAGCAATTCTAAGTGAAAATATAAGGCAAACTAAGTAATATTAAAAATGCTTTGAAGCTAAAGTCCAAACGAAAATAGTAGCCATGCAACCAGTAAGAACCCAATTGCTATTCCAACCATGTTGTATGATAGAATTCCAGTTTGAATTCTCCTAAAGGCGCTTGAAAAGGCAGATACTCCTCTTGCTAGAGCATAGTTTGCGCCATCAACAACTTTAACCTCGAAGTTCTTGTATGCTGACTTGCTAAAGTCTATCAGCGAGTAAACGAGAACCTTATAGTAGGTTGGATTTATGTACCACCTATTCCACAGGAAAGTGTATAGTGGCTTCAATCCAGACTTCTCCACAAACTCCTTAGGATCAACTTTCCTTGAAATGTACATTATATACCCTGGAATTCCGCCTAAAACTAGCATTACAGCAGTAATGGCAGTAGTAATTAGTTGTGAAGGAGTGCCTCCAGCCTCTGCATTCGCACTTACAGCCGAGAACAATGCTTGATACGAGTGATGCGCATGAAGTGGAGCAGCTAGAAATTCATGTAGGCTGTGCTCAAAGAATGGACCTATAAGTCCTATTCCAACTGTAGCAGCGGCTAGAATTGCATATGCAACCCACATGACTGGAGGGGCTTCATGGATGCGGTGGCCTTCCTCCTCAAGCTCCTTCAAGTGATGGCTTTTCTCACCTAAGAAGGTTACACCGATCATCCTTATGCTGTAGAAGAAGGTCATAGCTGCAGTTATCGCTGCAACCGCTAGAAGCGCGTAGTTCCCTGACTTAAGGCATGCACCGAAAATAGCTTCCTTGCTCCAAAAGCCGCTAAGTGGAGGTATTCCTGAGAGTGAGAGAGCTCCAATAAGCATGCAGGCAAACGTTATTGGCATTTCCCTCCTTATACCTCCCATTTCGAACATGTCAGTTGTCTCGCAGGCGTGAAGAACTGCACCTGCAGCCATGAAGAGCAGTGCCTTGAATATTGCGTGGCTCATCAAGTGAAATAGGCCAGCCACATATCCATCTGCAGCATACTCACCTGCCAATCCTCCAACGCCAAGTGCAAGCATCATGTACCCTATTTGAGACACAGTTGAATATGCCAAGACTTTCTTGAGCTCCCTAGCAACCATTGCTTGAGAAGCTGCGAGAAAAGCTGTGAAGGCACCTATCCAGGCAACCACGTTGAAGAACTGATTTTGAGCTGCAATTATCAAACTTTTAGCGGCAGCATCAAGCGCACTTTGATAGGCGAGCCTAAAGCTCTCAGTGAAAATTGGAAATGCTCTCGCAGTTAAGTAAACGCCTGCCTTTACCATCGTAGCTGCATGTATGAGGGCTGAAACAGATGTTGGACCGGCCATTGCCTCCGGAAGCCATTCGTGGAGTGGGAATTGAGCAGACTTGCCTATTGGGCCTCCAAAGAAGAATAGGGCAACTGGAATAATCAGCCCAAACTTTGCAAGCTCTACAATCCACTCATAGTGGTGCTGAAGCTCAAGGAAGTTGAAAGTACCTGCTTGAGTGAATATTATGAAGGCAGAGATCATCAGTGCTACATCTCCAGCCCTTGTCATTATGAAAGCCTTCATACCAGCATGTGAAGGCGGAACATCTCCAACCCACCTTTTGCGCTCATCGTGATACCAGAACCCTATAAGCTGATAGCTGCACAGCCCAACGCCTTCCCAGCCAAATAGCATTTGAAGAATGTTATCCGACATCACTAGAAGAAGCATGTTTCCAATGAAGAAGTTCATGAAGAACCAGTAGCGCGTTAGCCCCTCCTCGCCATGCATGTAGCCCAAGCTGTACACCATTATTAGAAATGAAATCCAGGCAACCACATTAGCCATGAATATGCTCAAAGGATCAACTAAAACGCCAGCGTCAACTTCAACTCCAAGAATCTTAATCCAAGGAACCCTCCAATCCGCTGGTAATGGTACGCTACCGACCCCTGGAATTTCAAAACTCCCAGACAAGCCATATGGAATTAGCATTGCAGCCATGACTGCAGCCAAAAATGAAACTAGAACTGCAAAGTAATCTCGCGCTTTCTCGCCAAATTTAGCTATTATGGGCGTTGCTACAGCACCAACTAGAGGTATGACCCAGCACAACCAAGCGGCGTAAGGATACATGGTAACACCACCAGCCATCACAATAAGAGCACTAATTCGTAATGTAACGGATTCTGTAAAATATAAAAAAGTAACGATTAAAATCCTGCCCCTAGAGCGCCTAACTAATTTACAATATGCCAAAATAGTTTGATATGGAAGGCGATCTTCAAAAGTTATATAAAGTGTCCAATAAAAAAACACTTTGCCTAAGTGAAGCAGCAGCGGAGGGGGCGTAGTGTTAAAGTCTGAACAAATGTTCAAGGTGAGAATACTGATTCCCAATGAATACTTGGACAAGACGCTAATAGCACTAGGGGAAGCCGAAGTACTTCACCTATCCGACATAGCAGAAGACGAGGAATTAAAAGAGGTAATCACGCCAGCAGAACTCTCAGAAGCATACTACAAGTATGCAGGCATCATAGCTAGAATCGAGGAGCTGGCATCAAATTTAAATTTAAACTTGAAAGTAACTTCCAAAATCAACAAGGAGTACAGCATAAGCGAAATTGAAGAAAAACTGGGTAAACTGGAAGAGGAAGTCAATGACATCAGATTCGCCATATCAAAGCTCGAAGAGAAGGGAGAACTGGAGAACTTAGAAAAGCTTAGAGGCAAATTAAGGGAGATTGCTGACGAAGCGAAAAGTAAACTGCCACTATGGCTTGGAGTAGCTTGGAGATATAGAAAGCTGGAAGAAGCAAAGTCAAAGCTAGGCAAATGCGGCAAGTCCTTCCACGTCATATATGGATGGATACCTAAAAGGAACTATCAAAAGCTGATGAAAATTCTCGAAGATGCAACCGAAAACAAATTCATCATGGGAGTATCGGAGCCAAGCCACCACGACCACCCGCCAACGCTCATTGAGCATAAGGGCATTTTAACCTCCTTCGGAGCTCTAACAAGGGCAATTGGAGTACCATCATATGGGGAAATAGACCCGACGCCAATAATGGTGTTAACATTCCCATTAATATTCGGATCCATGTTCGGAGATGTAGGTCACGGAGCAATAATAGTTCTCGCAGCAATAGCCGCCCTATACTACAAGAGAAAAGGAGTAGAAGTTGGAGAGACATTGAACTACATTGTTCAAGGCTCACCGCTCCTATTACTATGTGGAATTTCAAGCATAATCTTCGGAATGCTCTACGGAGAATTCTTTGGAAGTGAAGAATGGTTCGAAGCGCTATTCAAACCAATTCTACATTTAGTTGGTAAGGAGCATGGCCCAATATGGTTCAGCCCATATCACGAGCCAATGTACCTCCTCAAAATCTGCATATTCATAGCCATAATACACATGATTTCTGGCCTACTACTAGACTTCATAAACAAGATTTCTGAAAAAGAGTATAAACACGCGATCGCAGGGCCAGGCACATGGCTCTGGCTATACGCAGGCGGAGCATACCTATTCATAACCTACGGGTCAAGGATATTCGAAGTAATCTTCGACCCTCAAATAATAGTTCCATACGTAGCCGTGCCACTAATAGTAATGATAATATTTCGAACCATAACCGAAGGTCCTTCCGAAGGATTCGGCTCAGCACTAGAATCCTTCTTATCCTCAATATCAAACACGGTGTCCTACAGCCGAATTCTAGCCCTAAACATGGCCCACACAATATTCGCAAAATTGCCATTCAACTTCACAGCTTCACCAATAGCATTCATAGGTTCCTTCATCGCATTCAACGCGATAATATTAACACTTGAAGCACTACTTTCGATGATGCATACACTAAGGCTTCACTGGGTTGAATGGTTCTTGAAGTTCTACAGCGGAGAAGGATATGAATTTAAGCCATTCACATTAATCTCATTGTAATAAATCCAATCAAACTATTTTTCAAATTCAAGCTTCTTTGCCACCCTAAATATGTAGTACCAAGTAACTGCAGTTCCAAATAGCGCCCCCAAAAGTGCACCTAAAACTTCATGCCCAAAATTCCTTCCAACATAGTATCCAAGAAAAGTGAATATCACGATGTCAAAAGCAATTCCAAAGAGCTTAAACCATGTAGCGAAGGGTTTATCACTTAAAGCCACACTTAATCACCAAACTTAACCTAGCTCACCAGCAAAATAATTTTATTTACTCAACAAAAGTTATATGGAGCTTAAGGTGGGGTAATTATTGCACCGCAGCGAAGCCAACAAAAGCATAATGAAAGTGTTAATCATTGGACTAATACTTCCCGCATGCGTTCTTGTAGGCATGTTTGGAGGATGGATCATTGGCAAAAACTTCGGCACAATCGGCAAATTCGCTCTAGCTCTAGTCGGCGGAATAGGAGGATTAATTTTGGGATCATTAATATTAGTTAAGCTCCTACTGAGGAGGGAAACGCAGATTGAGAGCTAGCAAATATGCTTATTCGATAGCGAGAGTAAGAGCAATGAAATCATTCATGCTAACCAAGGAAGACTATGAAGATTTACTTAAGGCCAAAGACCTAAACGAGGCATTCAAGAAATTGGCTGAAACTATCTACGCACCATACTTTAAGGAGGCAAGGGAAGCAACTTGGATTGAAATTGAAAAGAAACTCATGAAAGCACTCAGCGACATATACGAAAAAGTAATTGAAATGGCACCGGAAAAAGCTAAAGACATTCTAAGCTTAATTGAGAAGAAACTAGAAATTGAAACCTTAAAGCAGCTTATAAGAGGATGCATAAGTAAGCTTCCAATCGAAGAAGCAATGAAGTTCATTTTCCCAATAGGAGAATACAGCACGGAATTCTGCAGGGAATTTCTAAGAAAGGATTTAAATGAAGCAATAGAATTAATTAAGGATGAAGAAATTAAGGAAATAATTAAGCAAAAAATCCCTGAATATGAAAAACTAAACATAACAACCCCAATCGAAGTAGCGCTGGACAAGCACATACTAAGCAAATTACTAAGACAAGCAAGAAAACTTCCAAAGTTAGATAAAAAGCATTGCGAGCATCTGGTAGGAATTGAGATAGACATGACTAACATTACGACCATTGTAAGAGGGAAAGCCATGAAGTTAAGTGTCAAAGAAATAAAGGACATGCTGATACCGGAAAGCTATAAGCTTGACAGAGAAATCATAGCTGCAATAGGAGTTGAAGACCCATTTGAAGCTTATAGACTTTTGGTTTCAGGCTATTACATAGGGAAGCTACCCCCGAAAGTGAATAGCGTCGAAGAGGTTGAATGGGCAGTTAAAAAGGCAATCATCAACGAGAGCAGAAGAGTATATATCACTTACCCATTTCACGCAGGACTACTTTATGCATTTATGAATTTGAAGTACTACGAAGTTAGGGATGTAAGGGTAATCCTAATGGGCAAGCATTTAGGCGTTGAGGAGCAAATCATAAGAAAACACTTGTTATTTGCATACAAATAATAAAGCGAAAGACTTAAAAAATCATGTAATCGTCTATGGTGAGAGGAGGAGGGTTAAGTTAATGCGGGTTTTAAAGCCTGCCATAGCTATTATGGCTATTCTGGGAGCAGCATTAGCTTCAGCAACCTACGCAATGGCAAGTGGTCAAAGCTTCTTTGGAGTAACCGAAGAAAAAGGCGGAGCAGGAGATATGGCATATCTAGCAGCCATACTACCAATTGTATTAAATGGAGTTGCAGCTGCAATGGCAATGGGTACTGTAAGCAGTGCAGCTATAGGTGCAATGGCTGAAAAACCTGAAATATTCAGCAAAACGGTAATCTACATCGTATTCATCGAAGCAATCGCAATATACGGGCTAATAGTATCATTCATGATACTAATGAAGATCTAGCATGCACTACACAACTTTATTACATTATCATCTACGCTGCTGCAACTTTTAATAGTTAAAACCAACAGTTTTATTAATCATTAACCATGGAAATAACACGTCACCCGAAAGCGTCACCAAGAATGCCTCACGCATTTATCTTCGTTCTTACCTAACTTATTAAGAAGATTGAGCGTTCATCAGCACTCCGCAAGTAATTATTTTATCCAGAGGAGATGGAAGTGGTTAGATGTAGCAAATGCAGTAAGAGAGCAACCATATCATTAAGACATCCAAAACTAAACTTATGCGCCGAACACTTCAAGGAGTACTTTGAAAACCGCTTAACTAAAACCATAAAGAGATACAAAATGATCAAAAAGGGAGAAAGCATTCTAGTCGCAATTTCCGGAGGTAAAGATAGCATTGCATTGCTCCATGCTCTTTGCAATGCGCTTGGCGACAAGGTTGAAATTAAAGCAATCCACATAAACCTCGGAATCAAACAATATTCCAGCAAATGCTTGAGAATCTCAAGAGATTTCCTCAAGAAACTCGACATAGAGCACTATATTATAGACTTGAAAAGGGAGTATGGATTCACAGTAGATGAAGCAGTAAGTAAGCTTCAATTCAAAAGAGCTCCATGCTCAATTTGCGGACTAATCAAAAGAAGAGTTCTCAACGACTATGCACTAAAACTGAAAGTCGATAAGTTAGCCACCGGCCATACGCTAGATGATGAAGCAACATTCATCTTAACAAACTATGCCAGCGGAAACCTAGACCTACTCTTGAGAAGCGGGCCGGCAATCCCAACCAAATACGGAATTTTAATTTCAAGAATTAAGCCACTCTATGAAATATCTGAACTTGAAACCACACTTTACTGCATGATTAACAATTTAAGTTACGTTGAAGAGGAATGCCCATACTCAAAAGAAGCACCAACAATCTCATTGAAACAGATGATCAATCAAATTGAAAACATCAGACTTGGATTCAAAATATCACTAATAAGAACTTACAACCGCATGATTAAGCCTGCAATAAGCTCATTTTACGCGCAACTTGAAGAAGAACCGAAATTTTGTAGGGATTGTGGGTATCCTACGAATGCAGATTACTGCGCATTCTGCAGATTGAAGAGAAAAATTATTAGAAAAAGCTAGAATTCAACTTTAGGCTGGCTTCGCAAAGATTAGGATGATATATTTCATTTTTGCCATTGCTGCTGCTGAAGCCGCCTCAGCCATCTTGTATATTGGCTCAGGCCAAATTCCAAATAGTATGCAGATGAACGCCATTATCACTAAAGGCACTAAGATCGATATTGACGCCTCACTGGCTGCAGCAGCTTTGCCCTTCGGCTCCCTCAGCATTAGAAGCTGAATCAGCCTCAAGTAATATACAACTGATAACCCGCTATTAAGCAAGCCAATCACTGTCAGCAAGTATGCTTTAGCTTCAATTGCAGCAGCGAAAATCACATACTTGCTTACGAAGCCATTAAGGAACGGTACACCGCAAAGGGACAACAGTGCAATTGCAAATGTCATTGCTGTAATAGGCATTTTCCTACCAACTCCAATTAACTCGTCGATATTCCTAGTTCCAGTTACGTGAATAAATGCCCCTGCACAGAGGAATGCAAGCCCCTTCATAATTGCATGGTTGAAAACGTGGAGGAGAGCTCCAGTCAAACCATATTCCGTTCCAAGAGACATTGCAAGCAATATGTATCCGATGTGGCTAATGCTCGAATATGCTAATAGCCTTTTGATGTCCTTCTGCAGCAGAGCCATGACGTTGCCGACGGTCATCGTCAAAACTGAAAGAACTGCAAGCATCGAACTGAAATCAACTATGTTTGGAGCAAAAAACAAGTATAACGTACGAACTAAGCCATATATTCCAGTCTTAATAACAACTCCTGAAAGCATTGCACTTATTGGGCTTGGCGCAGCTGGATGCGCATCTGGAAGCCAGAAGTGGAATGGAACTGCAGCAGCTTTAACTCCAAAGCCAGCAACAAGCAGTGCAACAGCTAAGAAAAGTACTGGTGAAGGCGTCGACTTCAATAATGAAAATGCTATGTGAGCAAAGCTTAGCGAGCCCGTTAACCCATAGAGTAGAGACATAGAGAATAGAACCATTGACGTTCCTGCAGCACTCATAACCAGGTACTTAAAGCCAGCTTCAATCGGCTCCCACAAGTGCTTTCTAAAGCCAACTAAGCAGTAGGAGGCAATGCTCATCAATTCCCAGAAAATGTAGAATGTCATGAAGTCTCCAGCGTATGCAAGACCAACCATCCCAGCAACCATTAGTAAAAGCAGAGTGTAGTAGGAGTCCAGTCCAGTGTCGTGACTCATATAATCTATTGAATGAATTGAAGCTAAAAGACCAACCACAATGAATACTATTGAAGCGAAAAGCCCAAGCCAATCTACTGCTAGAAAACCTGCTATTGGAGGCTCAGCGTTAGGATAAGGTGTAAAAATTACTATGCCCTGCTCAGCTACAGGCCCCATGACCCTAAATACAGATAGCAGTGCCAATGCAAATCCAAGCGTAGCCCAAATACTTTCAGCATTCCTTAATCGTAGACTTCTTAGAATTCTGCTGAGAAATGGCGTTACTCCTGCGAAGAACGTCAGTATAAGTATGGGTAGGATTACGGCCATCATACCTACCACCTCAACTTCTTAAGCTTTGTAACGTCAAGAGTTCTATAATGCCTATAAGCGTTGATCACAAATGCAAGTGCAACACCGATCACGCATGCCTCAACCGAAATTGCGATTATAGCGAACAACTGCCCCAGTGGATCAACTAAGCCAAATGCCCTATTTGCTGCGAAATTTACGAAGTTTAAGGTCGCAGAGCTCAGCAGTATTTCAAGTGACATAATCAATCGAATCATGTTGCGCTTAACCATTAAGCCATACAGGCCAACTGCTAGAAGAACTGCGGACGTAGCTATGAAGGTGTATAATCCAGTTGTCATTTCTCTTCAACCTCCTCCCGAAGAAGAGCCATAACTCCAACTGCAGCCGTAAATAGCACTAATACCTGCGCGATTACATCAACGCTTCTCACAGCCCAAAAGAGGCGGCCAATGGCCTCTCCAATCTTATAAAATCCAATCTCTACGCTGACAAGCCATGCTGCTTCTTCAGCGTAAGCAAACATGCCTATTTGAGCAAAACCGGAAGTCAACATGTTCGCAAGTAGGAAGGCAATTGCTATTGCAGCAATAGCGCCTATAACCTCATTAACCTTCATGGAAGTTCAACCTCCTCCTTTCTAGTCAACATTACGGCCACTAAGAATAGGACGGTCACTGCTCCGGCTAGGATCGCCAACTGAAATACGGCGACGTATGGAGCGCTGAGAAAGTAGAAGGCTGCTGCAATAGCGACGCTAAATCCACATAGGGACAGTATTGCATAGGTGATGTTTCTGATCTCAAGAGCTAAAACTGCAAACACTGCGATCAAGACGGCTAAAAGCAGCGAAATTACTGCGCCTAGGTCCAAGCTTTTGCCCCCAATTTATAGTGTAAGCTTAAGGCGTTTAGGATGTTTCCTTTAATAGTTTAAAAGCTTTTCCAGTTCACTTGCAGTCAACAGCTAAATAAGAGTAAAAGGATAAAAGTTCAGTAAGTTACTTATCATTGATAAATGGAGAGGTTAGCTGTTGCTTGAAAACTTAGAAGATTGGTTAATACAAATAGTCGTTGAACACGGCTACTTAGGTGCATTCCTAGTTTCATTGCTTGGAAATCTCATACCATTCATACCCATTCCATACCTAGTCGCAATATTCTTCATGGCAGCGTACTTGCCAGTAAACCCAGTTCTACTTGGATTTGTAAGTGGAATTGGAGGAGCAGTTGGCAAGGCAATTATTTACATTTTTAGTTTCGGCAGTGGAAAGCTAATGGGGGAAGAGCATGAATATAGAATAGCAAGGTTAAGGCAGCTACTGGACAAGTACGGTTGGCTTGCCGTCTTCATATTAACGGTTACGCCCTCTCCGGATGACATAGTCATCATCCCACTTGGCCTCATAAGGTATAGCTTCTCAAAATTCATAGCTGCATGCGCGATTGGAAAAATAATTTTAAGCATATTCATAGCAGTTTTCGGAAGGACATTCATAAGCGCTGCGGAGATTTGGCTTGGAGGAAGCATTTACGGAGCAATTGCATCAATAATATTCCTCATCGTCATCACAGCAGCGCTCTTAAAAATTGACTGGATAATAGTCACGGACATAGTCGACCAGGAGGGTTGGAGAGGGATTATTAGGAGATTGAGAAGTGGGCAGTGGAGAGACTTCCTGGTTAAAAAGAAAAGCGGGAACTCTAGGTAATGAACTCTCCTAAACTTAGCTGAGATTCCTCCTCAAATAAAACAATCTTTCCATACACACCATCATAGCCAGGAATGACCTTCAAGCCACCTCTTCTCAACCTACCTATAGCCTCAGCAAGCCGATTTGATGATATGGTGGCGATGTCCCTTAAAGGCGCTTCAATTAAAACGCAGTATTCCGAGCCGAAATGCGATATGAGATTAAGATACTCCCTCCAAACAGAGCCGGAGTAAAGCCTCCTCACGTTGCGGGGGTTTACGCCCAATATTGAAGCTATTATTTCCTGAAGTGGAAGAAGCTTGATAAATGGAACTGCATTAGGAGGCTTGTATCCGTGGGGCCTATCAGCTAATTCCTCAACCCTATCCTCAACGCCCTTAGTAAGCTTTCTACCACAAACTGGACATCTATAACCTAGCTTAGCTGCTTCTTCAGGGGAGAGAGGCCCAACACCGCACTTTCTATGGCCAGAAAAGTGGTATTTACCATACTTTGGCTCCACCTCAATCGTCATTATGAAGCGCTTAGGATCCTTAGACTTTATTGCCGAAATTACTTCTCTGTAGCTCAAGCGCTTCAAATCGAAAACGCAAGCCTCCCTCCCCAATCTAAAAGGCCAAGGAGAATGCGCATCCGAAAAGCTCACCAAAGCATATTTATCCAAATTACTTACTCTCCAATTCATTGAGGGATCGCTGCTCAAGCCCGTTTCAATAGCATAAATGTTCTTTGTCTGATCTTCATAGCAGTCCTCCACCCTATCAACACCACTAAAAGCTCCAAAAATGCTCCACCAGGGAGTCCATGCATGAGCTGGAAATACGAAATTGTCATCATCTAGTTCCATCACGAGCTCAACCAGCTCAGCCGGCTTCATATTAAAAGTAGGCCGGCCATCGGAAGCCACATTACCATAAAATGAGAGCATGTCCGAAAGTTGCTCAGCAACCTCCAAGTTAGGCATTAAAATAACGTGATGAACACGTCTAACTTTACCTTCAAATTCAAATATCGTTCCCACCTCAGTTTGAGCTATAAAATAAACTTCACCTTCTCCTAAACCCCTAAGAGTATACAATCCATCAGCTGAAGACTCTTCTAAAGTCATTTTCAGCTCCCTAATCCAAGATGGATGAAGAGCATCTCCAGTTCCAACTAAATTTAACCCCTTGATCTTGGCGAACTGCGCAATTTCTGGAATAACCATGTCTTTACTCGTTGCAGCACTATAATGCGAATGTATGTGAAGATCAGCATATACCCGCATGTAAGTCTCCATGAAACCTACTTTAAAGAGGTATTTAACGATAATTGCGCAAAACGCTAATCATAAATAATTAAAAAGTGGTGCGAATACAAAACTACTTTTCAGGTTCTAGAGCCTCTTTCAATACTAGCTCGCTCTTATCGTATGTTGCCAGCTCATAGAACTTAGTCAATTTAATTGCATTTCTCGGACAAATTCTCTCGCAAACTGCACAGAATATACACCTATCTAAATAGAATACTGGGCGCCTCTTCCCATCAGAGAAGGTTACCATCTCTATTGCCTTCGCAGGACAGTCTCTTGCACAAAGGCCGCATCCAACACATAATTTTGGATCAAAGTGATGCTTCCCCCTGTACCGCTCGGATGGCTCTAGCCGTTCAAACGGGTACTTAAGTGTCGCAGGCCTTTTCGGAAAATTCCTCCATATCTCCCTAATCATGGCCATACTAAACCACCACCAATAACAAGATCTTCGTCATTAAGAGCTGAAGCATGGAGAGAGGCAGCAAATACTTCCATGCACCTCTAACCATTTGATCGATTCTTAGCCTCGCAAATAGAGCCCTCAACATGGCGCTTACAATAACAATCGCAATCGACTTAATTAAGAACCAAACTATTGGCGGGAGAACTGGCCCACTGCCACCTCCGAGAAATATTGCAGTTGCCAATGCAGCACCAAGAACCAAACGTATGTCTGCCGACAACCTCAAGAAAGCTAATTTCTTCCCAGAAAATTCTGTAAGCCACCCAGCCACTATTTCGCTCTCAGCCTCAGGAATGTCAAAGGGAACCCTCTCAAGCTCAGCTTGAAGAGCTATTAAATACACTGCGAAACCTAGAGGCTGAAGTAATGCGAATGGCAGAAACTGGCGCTCAGCTATCACTGTAATGCTAAGTGAGCCAGCAGCCATGGCGGCTGAAGCAACCGAAATGAACATTGGAATTTCAAATCCAAGAAGCTGTAGAGCAGCTCTTTCAGCACCAATAGTGCTGAACCTATTAGTCGAAGCTAAACCGGCAATAAAGGCTGTTATGGTGAAGAAAGTTGTTAATGCAACTACCAAAACCAAGTCACCCTCAAATGGCGGCAGCACTGGGTAACCAGTTATTGGAATGTAAAGTGATGCGAGAGTGGGAATGGTCACTGCAAATAGGGGAACAGCATTGAACAGCAATTTATCAGCCCAAGTTGGAACAATGTCCTCCTTAGCCATTAGCTTCAAGAAGTCCGCAAGCGGCTGCAGAAAGCCTCGTGGACCAGCATACAGAGGGCCGATTCTGTTTTGAAAGCGCGCTACTGCCTTTCTATCAATCCACTCATAAACTAAACCAAGTAGAGTTATAAACGCCAAGCCAGGGAAGACTACGATCTTAAATATAGCTATGAGAGGCTCGATCACCGCCTCCTCCCTCCATTCTTCTCATTCCATTTTAAACTATACCTTTTAAGCTCATCATACGTCCACACCCACTTCTTTCCAGTGTTGATGTCAACGAAAAGTAGTCGCTCTGTGCAGCAGTAGCATGGGTCGATGCTTGCAATGATGGCGGGAATATCAGCAATATAATAGCCCTTCAGCATTTCGCATAGCGCTGGAATGTTAGCTAAAGTTGGAGTTCTCGCCTTAAATCGATAGGGCTTCTCCTTGCCATCAGACTTGCAGTAATGCATTAATTCGCCCCTTGGCGCCTCGACCCTATTAACAGCTTCACCTGGAGGCGGGGCGCGTGGAAGTCTAAGCTTAATAGGTCCACTCGGCATCTTATCCAAGCATTGCCTCACAATTTCAATGGACTCAAGCGTCTCATCAGCCCTCACTAGGGCTCTCGCATAAACGTCGCAGTAGGGGTATGTAATTAAGTTAAACGGAACTTCTCCATAGGAGCAATAGGGCTCATCGAATCGAACATCAGTTTTAAGGTCTGAAGCTCTAGCAACCGGCCCTACAGCGCATAGATCCCTCGCTCTAGACTTGTTCAGCACACCTACATTCTCAGTTCGAGCCCTAATAGTAGGCTCGTTCTCCAAAACTTGCTTGTAAAACTTAGTTCTCTCCTCTAGGAAATCCATTGCCCGCCTTATGGTGCCTTCCATATGTGGAGGTATGTCGTAAGCAACTCCTCCAATTATTATCGCTGAAGTCGTAACTCTATTTCCAGTGATCATCTCAACGACATCCATAACTCGCTCCCTATCTCTCCACACGTACATGAAGTATGACCAGAACCCTAGCTCCATACCTAAAATTCCAATCCAAAGTAGGTGGCTGTGAATCCTGTTAAGCTCATTTATTATAGTTCTAATATACTGTGCTCTAGGCGGAGCTTCAACCCCATAAAGCTCCTCAACAGTTAGAGCATAGCAAGTTGTGTGAGGAGTATTGCATATTCCACATATCCTCTCTACTAGAAACGTACCTTGATTCCAGCTCCTAAGCTCCATACCCTTTTCGATGCCCCTATGAACATTTCCAAGGCGCGGCTTAACGTCAACAACGACCTCGCCGTCAAGCTCAAATGTGAAGTGAAAGGCTTCCTTAATTGCAGGGTGCTGAGGACCTATCGGAAGCTTATATGTTGGCAACTTCACACCTCCTTAACCTTCCAATCCTTTCTAAGCGGATACTCGCCTTCAGGCCAATCATCCGGCAGAAGAAGCCTCTCCAAATTCGGATGTCCCTCAAATTTTACGCCTAAAAGGTCGAAAACCTCCCTCTCGTACAATGTGGCGCCAGGAATTAAGTCAACTATTGATTCGATAACTGGATTGTCCTTCGGAACCCGAGTCCTAACATTTAAAAGCCAGCTCCTATTGTCCGGCGACAAGTGGTAAATTAGCTCTATATCCTCTCCAAGATCAACACCAGTTATCGTAACTATGTGCTTTACATCGAAGTTATCCCTGAGAAACTTGATAACATCCCTATGAGCCCCAGCCGGCACCTCGACATTAACCCTTCTCGCTCGGACTACTTCAACTTTCGTTATCTTATCTCCTAAGTGCCTCTTCAGCTCATCTATAATCATGCTTTCCCTCGAAGTCAACATCGAATTCACCCCGACCCCTTCAACTTAGCAAGAAGCTTAGCAACTCCATGAATTACTGCCTCAGGCCTAACTGGACATCCAGGAATGTAAACGTCGACTGGAATAACCTTATCTATGCCGCCTAAAACGTTGTAGCAGCCCCAATAAACGCCACCAGAACAAGCGCAAGTACCTGCAGCTATAACAAACTTGGGATGTGGCATTTGCTCATAAATCCTCTTAAGCCTAGGAGCAATATGCCTTGAAACAGCTCCAGTAACCACCAGGACGTCAGCGTGCCTCGGGCTACCCTTAAGTAGAATGCCGAATCGCTCAACATCAAATCTTGGAGTTAATGCAGCTATAACCTCGATGTCGCAGGCATTGCAGGCTCCAGTGCACATGTAGAGGATCCAGGGGCTTTTAATTCGAGACCAGCGTATGATCCCCAAGCACATCACCTCTTAGGAACTACGAATAGGGCTGCCAATAGCGTCGCAAGGTATAGAACGAATGGAATTAGCGGCGCATTCGCTGCAATTGCTAGGATAAATGCAGCTACATCGAAAATCACAAAGTACAAGGCAAATCGATACAGCTGAATACTAAGTTGAATATATTCGGCGGGGAAGTCCTCGCCACAAGCATACGGCGCCAACTCGCCAGGAGTATGCTCATGCTTTGGCGCCATCAAGTTGCCTGACAAGTACATTACTAGGTAAATCACCAAAATTATAATGAAAGCTATCGGAGCAGCTAGTATAAGGTTCTCCCACAAGGCCCCTTCACCACTCTTGCGAAAAACGATTTAGTTAAAGAGTAACTTATAAGTTTTGGGATAAAATACCATTACAAAGTTCGTTCAGGCAACATGTTAGTGAGAGGGATACTATGAGCAGCCCCTCTAGAGAAAGGTGGAGCTCCAACTTCAGTGAATGGTATAGGGAAGTCCTAGACGGCGCCGAACTCTACGACTACAGGTACCCCCTAAAAGGCTGCGGAGTTTGGAGGCCCTACGGCTTCAAGCTTAGACGCAATGTCTTGAAAATCCTACGGAGCCTACTAGATTCAACTGGACATGAAGAAATTCTACTTCCACTACTCATTCCAGAAACACTTCTAGCTAAGGAAGCTGCGCACGTGCGCGGATTTGAAGGTCAAGTGTACTGGGTTACGAGAGGAGGATTCGACGAGCTCGATGTCAAACTAGCCTTGAGGCCAACTAGCGAAACAGCTCTAGCTCCCATGCTCAAACTATGGGTTAAAGCGCACACGGACCTACCGCTAAAAATCTACCAAGTAGTAAGCGTCTTTAGATACGAAACAAAAGCAACACGCCCACTCATTAGAGTTAGAGAGATAACGACGTTTAAGGAGGCGCATACGGCGCACGCATCACTTGAAGACGCTGAAAGACAAGTAAAAGAGGCGGTTGAAATTTATAGTAAGTTCTTCGATCAGCTTGGAGTACCCTACGCAATAAGCGTGAGGCCCGAATGGGACAAGTTCGCTGGAGCAATATATACCATAGCATTCGACACGATCATGCCGGATGGGAGAGTAATGCAAATTGGAACAGTACATAACTTAGGCCAAAACTTTTCCAAGGCATTTGAAATAGAATTCCTCAAGCCAGACGGCACCCACGATTACGTGTGGCAGACATGCTATGGAATTTCAGAGAGGGTAATTGCAGCACTCATATCAGTTCATGGAGATGATAGGGGGCTAATACTGCCTCCAAATGTAGCTCCAATCCAGATAGTGATCATACCAATACCATACAAGGGAGTTGAAGAGGTTGTCGACAAAATGTGCAGAAAAGTCTACAGCATGCTGAGCAAAGCGGGATTCAGAGTAAAGTATGATGATAGAGAGGGAATAACTCCAGGAAGCAAATTCTATGACTGGGAGCTCAGAGGTGTCCCCCTACGAGTTGAAATTGGGCCAAAAGACGTTGAAGAAGAAACAATTACGATTTCAAGAAGAGACACGCTGGAAAGAACCAAGTGCAAAGTCGACGATGCAGTGAGGATCCTAAACCAGCTCATGAAGGACATTCAAGATAAGCTTAAGAAGAGAGCTTGGAATTGGTTTAAAAGCAAGATCTCCAGAGCCAGTAGCTTAGAAGAAGTAAAAGCCATGCTTGGAGATAGAAAGGGAATAATTGAAATCACTTGGTGCGGTAAAGAAGAGTGCGGATTAAAGGCAGGCGAAGAAGCAGACGCAAGAGTTTTAGGGGAAGCAATAGATCTAAGCGAGAAAGTAAGCGGCAAATGCGTAGTATGCGGAGAGAAAGCAACTAAAATACTAAGACTAGCGAAAGCATATTAAGCCAAGCTTACTCGCTCAGCCCTATCTAACAAGTAGGACGCCCTCTCCTCAACCTCACCTCTAAAACCTAGGTTTGATGAACCAATCGACTCAACTACGAAAGAGGCAGAAGCCCCGCCAAAAGCCAAGGACCTCAAAACATCCTCGGACTCCAAATAGCTAGCCAAGAAAGCCCCGATAAATGCATCTCCACAGCCAGTTGGATCAACAGTTTTAACTGGAAAAGATGGAATACGCCAAATACCATCTGAAAATGCTGCAATAGCTCCATCACCCCCAAGAGTGATGACAACAATTTCAACTCCAACCTTCCTCAGGATGCGTATAGCCTCAAGCAAGTCTACGGAATTCAATGCGGAGAGAAGCTCTCTATGAGAAGCCTTAATTATATGAAAATCCTCAAGCAGGTTAAGGTCATATGGCCAAAAGCTAAGCTCAACCGATCCATCCCGACTAAATGTTCTAATGAAACCCTGCAAATCTATTGCACGAATGCAGTCCACATCTAAAAGCTTAAGCAAAGTTGACTTGGGAACCTCCCCACAAATTGGAGCCACTAAAATGGATTTACAACGAAAACCATCAGGGATATCCTTCACATATATTGGCTCGCACTTAGAAATCAGGCGCATCCTCCTACTCCAGTCACTTAAATACTCAATCTCAAACTTCGTCGTCGGAGATCCACACCTCCTAATGTGATCAGTTGCTATTGAAGCCCTAGAAAATCGAAGCAAAAATTCATCTCTAAAGTCAAAGCCTACCTTCGAAATAACGGAAACACTCACGCCAAGCAACTTCGCTGAAAATCCAGCGTAGGTTGGCGGTCCACCCAAGCAAGTCTCACAGCGCCCACTTGGAACAGAAATTCTGTCAATTGATATGTGCCCTATTACAGTTAAGTCACAATTCTTGCCCATTGAATTCACCCTCGCTCAATAAGCAGGAATAGCAACACTAATATTTATGATTGAACTGCTATGAAAAAGGAGGCTGAAAATTGCCGAAGAAGAGAAAGTCGAGGGGAAGAGCAAAGGGAAGTAAAGGTAAAGAGGATAAGGTTCAATGCGATGCGTGCGGAGCATGGGTACCAAGAAGTAAAGCAAAGAGAATAACTAGGTGGGTATCCCCAGTAGATCCCCAGCTAGCAAAAGAACTGGAGAAAAAGGGCGCAATCATCCAAAAATATCCAGTGACAAAGTATTATTGCGTCTCATGCGCAATATTCAGAGGAATAGTCAAAATTAGATCTAGAGAGGAAAGGAAGAAGAGGCAGCCTTTAAGGTGAAAAATTAACCATTCTATCCAATTCCTCATGAAGAATAGTTATACAATGACTTGCAAGATAACTTAGAGGACCTAAACTCACTCTACCAGCTCCAATTGAATCGAGAAATCTCTCCGACCCAGCATCCAAGCCTAAATGGTCACCTAAAATGAAGGCATGCGAACTTTTAAAATCAAATTTAAGCCTTTCAATAGGAATTCCCCTCTCATGAAGGTAAAGTAACTTAACGCCGCTACTCACTAAATTTAGAATCAACCTTCTGAAATCACCCTTATCAATCCTAAAAGCAGGATTATTGGGATGCAGCCCCTCACCCATTGCCAATAAATCCCTAATAATCGAAGCAACTTCAACCTCACTTTCAGGAAGACCCCTCAAAAGGGAGCCATGAACACTCAAAACCTTGCCCGGAGAGGGAGGACCTTCAAGAACAGCATAAAAATCCACATAATTCCTAATCAAACCATCAACTCTAAAAGCACTTAAAATACACCTGCAAACAACATCTAATCTACCGCTCGTTCCAGCCACATTTCTCAAGAGAAAGTTGGGCGAAGTAATGGCTGTAGATGCCTTCAATACGAAGATGCGCTTCAAAGTCGATCTCCCCTCAAGCAAGTCCAAGCTTTAAAAGCTCGAATTCCAACGGTAATATGAGCCAAAATTGCTATTAGAATTACAGCCCAATTTACAGCGTTGAAAAGCAGTCCAAGAGTTATAATAATGAGCCTTTCAGCCCTCTCAGCAAGCCCAATGCCCGCCATTTTAACTCCCAAAGATTCACCTCTAGCCCGAGCATAGCTCACAAGTAGCGACCCAGTAATAGCAGCTAACCCCCAAACAAGCTGACACAAAGATGCATATATAACCGAAGATAAAACCACCACATCAGAATACCTGTCAAGCAAAGAGTCTAGAAAGCCGCCGAACCTAGTTACTCTCCCAGTCACCCTGGCGATCGCACCATCTAAAACGTCCATAAAGCCAGATATGAAAACAAATACAGCAGCAAATGCAAGTCTCCCCCTAACAACCAGAAAGGCAGACAACAAAGCAGCTAAAAAGCCAAGAGCTGAAGTAGCATTCGGCGTCAATCCAACCCTAGCTGCCGCCAACGCTACTGGCTCAATAAATCGCCTAACTAAGCGCCTCAATTTCTCCAGCAAGCCAGCCACCAACTTAAAATATCCATTTAAGCTATAAACAATGTTATTGTAGCTAGGTTAATTAGCGTCCAAACGCTAAAGTCAATCCAAGGAGGAGCCCACGTGACCAGGATTAAACCGTTTAGGCACTGGGTAGATATAGTAGTTGAAGACCTACTCTCAATGAAAGTAGATAAGCACATAGTTAATGGAGGAATGGCTGCCTCAGGCCCAATACACATAGGCAAAACTAGAGGAGAACTCTTCATCCAAGCAGCAGTTGCAAGAGGACTAAAGAAGCGCGGAGCCGACGTAGAACACATGCTAGTAGTATACACTCAAGACCCATTAAAAGCCAAGCCGCCCCTAACAACTCCTGAATTCACCAGGAAGTGGAAGGGAATTAGAATACTCGACGTCCCATGCCCCGAAGGATGCTGCTCAAATTGGGTTGAACATTGGATGAAGCCATTTTACGAAGTATTAGACGACTTTGGAATTGAAAACTTGAAAGTAGTGGAGACAAGCGAGCTCTACAAGGATAGAAGAATGGTTAATGCAGTAAAGCTAATCATAGAAAAAAGGAATAAGGCAAGAGAGGTTCTAAGCAGGTTTAAAGGTGCAAAGTACCCCGAAGACTGGATACCATTCAAACCCCTATGCCCAAACTGCCACAACATCTCTACAACAAAGGCCATTTCAGTCGACCTTGAAGCAGAAAAAGTCGAATTCACATGCCCAAGATGTGGAGTAAAGGGTAAGGTTGACTTAACGCAAGGAAAGCTGGAGTGGAGGCTTGAATGGGCAGCACTATGGAAAGTGCTAAACGTAACATTCGAGCCATACGGAAAAGACCACGCAGTAGCTGGCGGAAGCAGAGATAGCTGCGCAGCCATTGCAAAGGAAGTGCTAGGAATCCAGCCCCCAAAAGGACTGGCCTACGAGTGGGTTTACGTTAATGGAAAAGCTATGTCAAGCTCGGGCGGAATCTCATTCGACTTTAATGAATGGCCCAAAATAGCTAAACCCCAAGTTCTAAAGTACTGGTACTACTCCGCCAAGCCAATGACCCACCTTGACTTCAGCCCCCTAAAAGTGCCACAACTATCAGACGAATACGATAAAGCAGAAAGAGTGTACTTCGGAATTGAAAAGGTTAAGGAGCCCAAAATAGAAGAAAACATGAAAAGAAGCTATGAGATAGCAAACAATGAAAAGCCACCCAAGGAAATGCCAATACAGATACCCTACAAATTCGCAGTTATGCTGGCACAAATAATTCCAGAGAAAGAGGGATTCGGATGGAGAGCAGCTGAAAAACTAATTAAAACAGGGCATCTTCACGAAACTCCAAGTGAAGGCGAGATAAAACAAATAGAAAGCATTCTAAGAAGAGCAGGCTACTGGGCTCGAAAGTATGCGCCGCCGCACCTAAGAATAACAATATTGGAGAAGCTTCCCCAAGAAATTGTTAACAAGCTAAGTGAGAAAGAAAAGGAATTCCTAAGAATACTTGGCGAAAAAATCAGTGAAAGAACGTGGATGCCAGATGAGCTGGAAGCTGAAATATACAGACTAGCCAGAGAAGTCGTTGGTATAGGGTCTAAGAGGGCATTCAAAGCAGCATATAGGGTGTTGCTAGGCAGGGAAAGCGGGCCTAGACTAGCCCCATTCATCTTAACGCTAGATGAAAAGTTCGTAATCAAAAGATTTACTGAGCTTTCCTAATTCTTACCTGCGCGCAACTCCTCAACCGCTCTTTTCATCATCAAAGCATCATCCTCAAGCAAAGGAGACTCGGAAATAATGGTAAAGCGGTAGTCGTTTTCAACTATCAATTCAGCCAGCGGATTAAAGTCTGGTCCATGCTCCAAAGATTCAAGCGGAAAATGAGATAGCTCACCTCCGGAGCCAAATGAAACTTTAGTGAAGTGCACGTGAAGCTCATCCACCACCTTTCCTCCGAGCCTCCGCTCTATCTCCATCAAAATTCTGGAGTAATCCTCTTTAGAAGTAATTGCACCTTGACCTCTAGCGTGAATGTGAGCCCAATCAACCGTTGGAACAACGTGATCTAAAGACTCGCAAATAGTTAAAATTTCATCAAGATCACCTAGCTGCTTAACCTTCCCAGTAGTTTCAGGGCTCAAATAAACCCCCTCCAGAAGCCCTTCACTCTTCGCACGCTCAATCACCTCACTTAGAGATTTAATGCAGAGCTGAAGAGCCTCGTCTTTACCCAGCTTTCCATAATAACCTGGATGAAAAACAACAATCAATGCACCCATCCAATTAGCAGCTCTTAAAGCGCTCAGTAAGCGCTCCTTACTTGAATTCAAAATCGAATCGTCAGTCGAGCACAAATTTATGTAGTATGGAGCATGAAGTGAAAGCTCAACATCGAATTCCCTAGCATTTTCACCCAGCCGCTCAGCCTTCTCCCTACTAATTTTAACGCCCCTAACAGCCTGATACTCATATGCATCCAGCCCAATTTCCCTTAAAAATTTAGGAACATTCTCCGGCTTACCTTTAAACTTAATAGGCTTGCCTGCAGGTCCAAACCTCAACCTACAGTCCCTATTCAAAGCAAGCACACTCCCAACATTGAGAACAAAATATTTCCAATCTATGATTCAGTATAAACCGGACATTTAACTCTAACTAGAACGCCATGCTCATCAACTACTATAGCGTAAAACTCTTTGGGAGGGACACTGCAGGGAAAGCTTATTCTCACAATTCCGCGATCAAGGCAAACATCAGATGAATTCAATTTCACCCAAAAGTCGTCATATAGTACGAAGACCTCGCAACCAGCAACTTTCACCCCAAAGCCATTAACTAGCACTTCAAGTAAAGCGGTGAAGGATCCATTAATCCAAGCTGCACGCGTCACGTTAACTTGCAGAACATAACTAAATACGCGAACAACCTTAAATTCATCACATTCAATTTCAAATTTAAAATTAGCTTGAGTAATTGAGAAACTGCAATTCCACGAGAAGCCTAATCCACCCCTCCAATTGAAATGAACATTATACCCCATCCTGGCAAGTTGATCCACAAAATTCTGAAACTCAATTAGCCTACCAATAATTATCGAAGCATCCCCAAATCTAGAAGAAGAGGATAACGAGAATTTAACTAACCTCCTCAATTCCAAATTTAAGTTCTCAATATATGAGGGCTCGCCTACTTTCACATTCTTGATGGTCAAAGGCTGAATTGCCACTACGCAAGTTATTAAAACTAAAAGGCTGAGAACAAGCGAAGCAATAGCATAAGCTTGAGCTCTAATCATGGCTCTCGCCAACACGAACTCTCAATGCATAAAAATTGCCGCTGGAGGGTAAAAACAACGCATAATAGACCTCACAAAGATGATTGCCACAATCACCGCCATGATAAACAACCGTGAAATCTTTGTCATAAACAGTCAGCTCAACTTCACAGCTGGGTAATATGCATTTTAAAGTCCCAAGCAAAACCTGCCAATCACCCCTACTCGCAATGGAAGTTAATACTCCAAGCTCATCAAGCTTGAAAAGAGCGGATGAAATAGCCCTCCTATATTCCTCAACCATCAAGTTCTCCCTAGGAAAAGCTGAATATACGGCAAGAGATGCCGCGGATGCCACTAAAACGACTAGCAGAGATGTCAGTGCCTCTAAACTATGTAATTGCCCCCTATCCACTCCTCACCCTCTCCACTGAGACTCTTAAAACAAATAATTCACCGCTAATCGAAACCACCCTACTTGCAGTGAAAGCCTCCCTTAAATTAGCATCACCCAATTTAAAGGCGAGATCACTTGAATCTCTAAAGAGAGGCTCCAGAGATATCTGAACTTTAAAGCGACTGTCTGAAACCCCCAATAGCCTCAATAAGTTTGAGCTGGAAAGTCGAGGTAAAGCTCTAACTTTAATTGGCGACAGAGTATAAGGCGAAGAGCAATTTGGTAAAGCAAGTCCAACCAATTCAACGCTGCTCACATTATTCTCCCAGCTAATTGGAACTCCAGGATGCAGGCAAAGCTGCTCAATTACATGCAAAGCAGCGCTCTGCTCGTCAATTTCATTCAAAAAGAGATTAGTGTAGGTGGAAACATTCACTGAAACCATGAATGAAAGAATTAAAGCTAAAAATAAAATCATGAATGCGGAGAGAACATCAAAATCAGCACTCATCACCTCACCCGCCCCTCAAGAGTAAATGAAGCGAGAAGCCTTCACGAACCATGATAACGACAATTCGACTTGAAGTGCTCAAAACTTCACCACTAGCATCCGAAATAAACTCGGGAAGAATAAATGAAGATGTAACAAATGGGGAATGCACAGTTAAGGCAGGAGCCTCCCCCTCACGCGCATCAACTCTAATCAAATAAGGCGAATTGCCAGCATACTTCGGGACAGTAATTTCAGCCCTGGCATAGCGGAAACCTTCACTTCTCATGGCGATTAAGCACATCCTATGAATTAAAACTCCAATTCTAGTACACGTGGACTCAACCACGTGACGCGCGATACACTCTTCAACTTTTAAGGACAAGTCTAAAGCCATACGACCTACAGTTGCAACTGAGATTAACGACATCAATAAAGCCATAGCATAAAATACGGATCTAAAGGAAGCCCACCATGAATCTTCTACAAAAAATATTTAAAGCTATTAGCGTGGAGAAGCAAACTCCTTACCGCACCTAGGGCACTTGACGTAGCCACACGAACCCGTAGTGGCTGATGGGCAACCGGAACAGGCAAATGCTCTTGCATATGATAAGTCAAATACGAAGCCGCAGTATGGGCAAGTTATCCTGCGACCGCCACCAAACTTAAATTTCAACCCAACCACCGAGATTGAGATACGGGAAAAGTATATTTATCCCTAACCTTCCCATATAACTCTAGTTTAAATAAAGGAAAAAGCGTGAAAACTTGAAGTCCAACAAGATCGAAATTCCAGGATTCAGCGAAATATATGGTTCAATTCCAGCTGGAAGCGTAATTCTACTTCTTGGAGAGCCAGGGTCCGGAAACGACATATTCGCAATCCAAGCACTCTACAATTACGCTTTAAAAAATGGGAACGTAGCATACCTAAGTGCAGATAACCACCCAAACGACGTAATCGACGAAATGCACGCATATGGATGGAAATTCGAAAAGGTTAAGGCTACGTGGAAGTTCATAGATGCATACTCATCATCAAACATAAAAGAGAAAATAGGAAAACTAATATCCTACGCCAAGGAAGGCTATTGGACAGCAATAGACACCATTACCAAGCTATGGGAAACACTAAACATAACCGAAATAGTGAAGATAATCAGGGAACTAAGAGGAGCAGCTAGGAAAGGCAATGGCATCCACTTTCTGATAGCCATGAAAGGAGAAGTCGACATCAAGGACGAACGAACCATTAAGCGAGTAGCAGACGGGCTAATAGAATTAACACCCTTAACAGAAGAAAACATAGGCATAATTAGAATACTAAAAATGCGAAGAAAAGCAGGCACGTGGATAACAATACCATACCGCATAACTAAAAGAGGAATCGAAATTGAAACTGCAATGCGCATCGTTTAGAACTAAGGTGAAAAACTAAAAACATTAAACTAAAAAATAAGAAACGATATATAATGATAAGATAAGTAAAACAATGAGAAAGCAGGTTGTGAACAGCCATGATTCGAAACAGTAAAAGAAAGGGAATCTCACCAGTCATAGCAGTACTACTACTTATAGTCATAGCAGTAGCTGCATCAGTCATCACCTACTCATGGATAACATGGTTCCTAACAGTGCAACAGCAACAGGCAGCAAGCATGATAAGAATCGAAGAAGTCGACCTAAGCGAATTACACTCAAACGAGCCAAAAATTAAGATATATGTAAGGAACATTGGAACAGTGAAAGTAACCATAGATGCCGTATACATAAATGCTACAATACACCTGTTGACCAGCGAAGTTACAATAAATCCAGGAGAACTTGAGGAAATAACTGTGCCAATATCTGGATCGAATCTTAAAAGCGGCCATGCAATAACAATCAAAGTGGCTACAAAGGCAGGGACATTTGCCACTTATAAAGTAATCGTGCCATGAAATTTCAGGATAAATGCGATTTAACACCTTGACCACTGAATTGACCTGCAGGAAGAGTGAATAAAATGAATATCGAAATGATAGACCAGCTGAGAGTAGTAATTGCCATTATATCTCTCATCTACGCTTCTTGGAAGGATTGGAAAACAAGAGAAATTCCGGACTTCATCTGGGTTATAATGTCGATAGCCGGGGCAGCTTTTTTAGCTGTTGAAATTGCATTAACCATCGCAATAATTGAGAAATTAAAAATGCTTCTCTTAATGGTGGCATTTTCCATAATCTTCGCATTTGCCATCGGACTACTATTATTTTACTTAGACTTTTTCGGCGGAGCTGACTCCAAAGCCCTCATGGCGCTAAGCATCCTAATGCCACTATCGCCCAAACTAGAGTTGAATATGGTTGGAAACCACCCATTCATACCGGTAGCAGTATTCAACAACTCAGTTATCATGGCATCCCTAATGTCCATAGTAATGGTAATTAGAAATTTAATCGAAAAAGCAAGTGGAGAAGAATTGTTCAAAGGGCTAGAAAGCGAAAACTCATGGAAAAAAATCTTGGCAATGATAACTGGATACAAAATTCCAGCAACCAAGCTAAAAGAGAAGCAGTTCACCTATCCAATTGAAGAAATCGAGAAGATCAACGGGAAAGTAATTAGAAAACTTAAAATTAGAGTTGGAGCTTCAGCCGGAGAGGAAAACTTGATGAGAATTTTAGAAATGGTGGAAAAAGGCGAAATTAAGGATAAAATATGGGTTACCCCGGCCTTACCAATGATGATATTCATAACAGTAGGGTTAATAATTGCGTTAATAATAGGCGACATCGCGTTCGTTATCGCATTAGCTCTACGTCAAGCGATCCATTAGTTAGAGTTAATAGCGCATATAAGCACATAAAATAGTGAGGATGAAAGAGTAATGGCTAGAAAAAATCACGGAGTAACACCAATACTCTCAGATTTACTGCTAGCAGCAATAGTAGTAGCAGCTTTCGCAATAGTATACACGGCAGCAAGCGACATCACAACGCAAATGTTCAACTACTTCTTAGGAGCATTCGACAGGATTCAAGAAGACCTGATAATTGAGGAGGCATACGTAAAGGCAGGGAATTCTACAGCTACGTTATACGTTAGAAACATTGGAGGAGTAACCTCGAAGATAGTAGCAGTATACTGCAACGACACACTTATTCAAGTTCTTAGCGGTTCGAAAACATTGAAGGAGGGAGAGCTGTCAATTCTAGTTGTAAAACTACCTAACTCCCCATCTCCATATGCAATTCAACAAATAACAATAGCTACTCTGCTAGGAAACAAGTTGAAATTTAGATTAATTGCAACTCCATGAGGTGGAAAAATGATTAGAAATAAGGGATCATCAACAGTGATGGGAGCACTTCTATTCGTAATTGTAGCTACTTCAATAGCATTATTCACATTCTCTATAACACTAGAATACCAAAAAAGATGGAAGGATTACTTGAAACGCCAAGAATTAAAGCTCAGCGAAAAAATCGAAATAACAAACGTTGAAAATGTAGGTTTAGACACTCACATTACAGTAAGAAACTTGGGAGGAGAAGCTGCAAAAATAGTAGCCATATACATCAATCACAAGTTGGTAAAAACGCTCCAAGACTTCTACATACCAGCAGGAGGCGATAGAGTAATAATTCTAAGAAATTTCAACATCAAGCAAAACGACTACATTAAAATTACAACAGACAGAGGAAACTTCGCAACATACCATGTACCTAGTTAACTTGTGAAGAGCAGCCTCAACAATTCAACAGTAGAGCCAGATATAAATGAGCAAAATAAAGTAATGAAAGTGATATTAACTTATATTAATGGAGAGAGGAGGATTGAGCAAAGAGCATACTCATGCCTATGTAAAAATTTACGCAGTAAATCCCCCTCACGCTTATGTAGGAATATTTATCGATCCTCTCACCAATCAATATAGATATGACGTTATTGAGCCCAGGTTATTTCCAAATGAAAGAAAGCTGTTAAACCAATTGAAAGAACTTTTACTTGATGAATTAGATATTAGGTTAGAGGACGTCGAAAAAGAAGGTGAAGCTGAAACATATTTGAAAAATAAAATTGCAGAAGTAGTAAACAAATACAAAATAAAAATTTCAGAAGAAACGCTAGGCAAAATAATGTACTACATTGTCAGGAACTTCATCGGATACGGAAAAATCGACGTCATGATGAGAGACCCACTAATTGAAGACATAAGCTGCGATGGACCCAAACTTCCAGTATTCGTTTGGCATAGAGAGTATGAATCAATACCAACAAACGTCATATTCGAAACGCCTGAAGAGTTAGACTCCTTTGTCGTAAGGCTAGCCTATAGAGCTGGCAAGCACGTCTCAGTAGCGCAGCCAATCATAGACGGAGCACTGCCAGATGGAAGTAGAGTTCAAATCACTTATGGAAGAGAAGTCTCGCTTAAAGGCTCATCATTCACAATTAGGAAGTTCAGAGTAGACCCCCTAACCATAGTCGATTTAATAAGGCTCAATACATTAACAGCCGAAATGGCAGCCTACTTTTGGTTTGCAATCGAAAATAGAGCTTCAATACTAATAGCAGGAGGAGTAGCTGCAGGCAAAACAACCCTGCTAAATGCATTGGCAATCTTCATTCCACCAGAATTCAAAATTGTTAGCATTGAAGAAACGCCTGAAATAAACTTACCCCACAAAAATTGGCTTCAAATGGTTACAAGGCCGGGCTTCGGAACAGTAGAAACCAGCGTCACACTCTTCGACCTACTTAAAGCTGCGGTTAGGCAGAGGCCAGATTACATAATAGTAGGCGAAATAAGAGGCGAGGAAGCATACACGTTGTTCCAAGCAATAGCAACTGGACACTTATGCCTATCAACAATCCATGCAGATTCAGTGGCATCAGTAATTCGAAGACTGGAGTCAGAGCCAATGAACATTCCGAGAACCCTCATTCCGGCAATGGACATAATAGCCGTCATGGGCAAGCTCAGAATAGCAAACCTACCAGCAAGAAGAGTTCTAACAGTATCAGAAATCGTAGGCTTAGACAGAAATAGGGAGGTGCTGACCAATGAGACGTACAAGTGGAACCCCAAAGCAGATACATTCCAATACATGGGGAGAAGCTACCTCGTAGAGAAAATAATGAGAAGGAAAGCGTACGCCTATGAAGAAGTTCAAGAAGAGCTTAGGCGAAGAAAAGTAATTCTGGAGTGGATGGTGAAAATGAACATTCGAAAATACACTGAAGTCGCAAATATAGTGAGAGACTACTATGCAGATCCAGAAAGACTCTACAGAAGAGCGGTAATATCAATGAGGAGAGGAATCTCACTTGAAACTTAACCGGATATACGTTATTGCATTTAAGTTGTTGGGAGATAGAATCGATCCAGCACTTTCCCACTTCGAAGACTTAAGAAAAATGCTTAAAAGCGCAAATATCAAGGTGAGCTTCAAAGCCTACGTCTGCACAATGATAATTTCATCAACAATCGCCTATGCAATAGCGCAGCCAGTTACCCTAGCACTAACATACATGTTAATAAAGGACGTAAACCTATCCATTTTAATCAGCCTTGGACTTTCACTAATGATTGGATTTACAGTCTTCTGGGCGTTCTACCTATACCCATACTACCAAGCTGGAAATAGAAGAAGAGCCATTGACAGCGCAATGCCATACGCTGTAAGTTACATGGCAGTACTTTCAATGGTAGGAATGCCCCTGCCCGAAATATTCAAGTCGCTGGCTAAGGTCCAAGCACCTAAGGAAGTCTCAGATGAAGCAAGAGACATAGTCAGAGACATAGAATTATTTGGATACGACATACTAACTGCAATTGAAAAAGCTGCTCAAAAAACGCCTTCAACGTACCTTGCAGAAGTCCTCAGAGGAATAGCTGCAATAACAAGGATAGGCGGAAACTTGAGGAGATATCTACTCGACGAAGCGAAGAGGTTCATTAACATTAGAAGGACAATTATTAGGAAAATCAACTCCACACTCCTATCCATAGCCGAAATATACATCGTTGTCTCGATGGTCATGCCAATGCTCTTCATCGTACTATCAGCCATAATGGCGCTCCTAGGAGGCCAAGTGTTTAACTTAGGAGCAAACATAGTGGCCCTCATAATAACCTACGTGTTTATCCCATCCATCTTCCTCTCATTCCTAGTAATAGTAGATGCGTTCACGCCGGAGGATTAAAGGTGAGAAAAATAACGAAGAGGGAGAAAATACTCGTTTCAGCAACATCGGCAACCATAGGAATGGCAGTAATAGTAATTGCAGTCATGATGTTGGGAAGCAATGTCGTAGCAAGGGACAACATGATATTTGGCGGACTAACAATAGCATTCTCACTTCCAGCGGCAATAGACTACATCGAGTATAGATGGAAAAAATCCGTTGAAGAAAAGTTTCCAGACTTCCTAAGGGAAATGGCTGAAAGGCTGAGAAGCGGAATGTCATTTTATAAGGCTCTTGAAGCAGCAGCAAAGAGAGATTACGGTCCATTAACTGAAGAACTTAAAATCTTGATCTATCAAATATCATGGGGAGCAAAGCCTGAAGAAGCATTCCAAGCATTCGCAAAAAGAATTGGAACTCCACTAGCGCGTAGAGTAAGCATACTTCTACTAGAAGTAGGAAAAATGGGCGCTAAAACAGCAATGGTACTCGAAACAATCGGCGACTTCCTAAGATCAATACAACTCATAGAGAAGGAGAAAACCGCGGAGCTGCGCATACACATGCTCACCATATACACAGCCTTCCTCACATTCATGATAATCTCAGCAATACTTGTAACGAAGTTCTTTTACCCCCTATACTTCAGCATCGCCGAATATGCAGGGGCACTCAAACCACTAATGACTCCAATCGAGGCTAGGCAACTCCTACTACACATGCTCTCAATAGAAGCAATCACCAGCGGCTTAATGGCTGGAAAAATATCTGAAAAAAGGATTTCGGCAGGATTAAAGCATGCGATTATACTTCTAGCCATAAGCCTAATAATATACAACTACCTAGTTAAGCCGATTTAGACTTCAATTCTTCAAGCACAGCTTTAAGCTTAGACTTCAACTTCTCCTCAGCCTCATCAATGTTGGGAGCTTCAATCAAAGTTATCCCATAAAATTCAACCAGCCGCTTAGCTTCACTAGACACCTTAGGAACTCCAATTATAATAGACTTAAAAGGTTTGGTATCATACGCTTTAGTGAATACCGCTGCAACATGCCTTTCATCAACCTCATCAGCCAGAACCAGGTCTATAGCGATAAACTTCTCCTCAGAATCCACAACTTTAATCGCAACCAAGTCGAATGAGTGAAGAATACCAGTAGCACCTTGAAGCGACATCTTTATGTGAGCCTCAAAGCCCATCTCCTCAGCCACAAGCTTTAATCTAATTAAATCTCCAACCTTTCTTTTAAGCTCCTTCTTAACCTTATCGCTTATCGAATAAACGAAAACATCCCGGTAAACGGCATCTTTAAACGTAAAATGAGAACCGCACTTAACACATTCGTGCTCAACAACAGGATTATCAAAAGACCTGCCACAAGATCTACACTCGCACCAAACACCTACTACGCGGTAGTCTTGACTTGCATCTTCAAGCTTAACATTGCATCCAGGGCATACAAGCTCGCCATTTCTCCTAAAACTCTCTTCATTATCAATGGTACCGCACTTGAAATGCTCTATGATCCTGTGCTTAACAATCGACCTACTACCACAGTAGGGACATAAATATCTGGTTCGAACGCAACCAGAGTTGCAAGAGGGACAAAGCAAAATTTTATCATAAAACTCCTTAACCAGCAGCTCCATTGACGCAATATCATCAAGTAATTCAACGGCAGTTTCAGAGTCAACCCCAAAAAATTCCTCGACCTCCCTAAATCTAATGTTAAACTCATTATCAAGCGATGGAACGATCCTTCCAGACCCCTTCTTACTTAACATTTCAGCCAGAAAATCGTAAGCTTTCCTTAATAGAGCGTCTTTAGGTTTGTCCATTGAAGCCACTTGCAAGCAACCCCAAATGACGTTGTACTCTAAAGATATAAAAGCTTTATAAAATTATAAGCTTCACAAAGCTTAAAAATTTAGCTGAAAAGCTTACTTAACCACAAAACTTTGAATGGTAAGCCAAGCCCCTTATAGGCTAATGAAACAAGCCTTAAAACCTCGGCCAACTCCATGTCAGCATAATAGTGCAGATGCCCCAAACAGCAACAATCAGACGAGCCGAATCTCCTATAAGTCATAACTCCTTCAACATTGGATAATATTCTGGAGACCTCACATTCAAATCGCCGATCACTGGAAGCTGCAATAACAGCTACAACCTCAAACTCATGTCGCGTCAGCAGGTAATCGATGTGCCACCTCAACCTCTTAATCTTCGAAACGTGCCTTTTAACTCGACTATACAAGCTCATCTTGGACGGGCCAAGCGCAGATCCAGTGTACGAGTAAATACCTCTGCGAAAAGCCACTCGCCCAAGACTGCCAACAATTACCTCAACATCGGTATTAAGAGTAAATATTAACGTGTAAGTTCCCCTACCCAGCTCCTTCAATCGATCAACATTCAATTCAACCGCCAATTGCAGTAAAAATAAAAGAGTATAAAAAGACTAGGAGTATTGGCTGTGAAGAAGAACTCGGGAACCGAGCTGAACGTGAAAAGCTGTGAAGAAAATAGTTGCTGAGCCAGCAGCGCAGCTATGAGCAAGGGTCAAAGCTCTGAATAATGACGAAGCCGCTACTAGGTGAGCTGCGCTGCTATCTAACTTTCTCCTTCGGCGAGCTCCAAAGAAGCCTTGTGGGAGCGCTTTTAATTATCTCATAAACTTGGCTCCACGTCAAACCATACTTCCTCGCCAGCTCATCCATTGAAATCGTGTAGTGAGCCCACTCATACACTATCATGTGCTTGACCTCATCGGAAATGCCCTCAACATCAACTTTTTCAGGAGCTCTTCTCCGCCTACTGCTCAATTGCATCACCGATGGAGACGCTGAATAAGAGATAAATATGTATTTCGCTAAAAATTTTCAAGCCATGAAGTGCCCTAAGTGCGGAGCTAAACTAACCAAAAGCTGCAGAAAAAGAGGAAAAACAAAGCTTATAAGATATCTTCCATGCTCTAACTGCGGATTTTCATTCAAGTAGCTAAGCTCCTACCTTCCAATCACTTCACCAGTAGCAAAGCTAGGTTTAACTGACGTTATCTTAATCGTCACCTTTTCACCAGGCTTAACGTCTGGAACGAAAATTACATAGCCTTGAACTCTAGCAACACCTTCGCCGCGCCTACTTAGCCCCTCAATTTCAACAGCAATTTCATCGCCAACAGACACAGGCTTTGGAAGAAGATATGCTGGCTTTATCCTTCGTCTACCACCTTTACGCGGCCTCTTCTGAGCCACAACATCATCCCCAAAGCATATTGTGGCGAACATGCACTAAGCCATATTTAAGAATTTCGAAACACACAGAAATGATAAAATATGAACGAGACACAACTCTTAAATAATACCAAATAAGGGTAGATAAACGCGTATTAATTGGAGGTTAAACGTTATGGCTAAGCCAATAACAATAATAATGGTTACAGCTGATTGGGAGAAAGCAAGCGATTACATTAGAAAAGCATGCAAAAAGGCCGCTGAAGACCTAAAGATAAACCTCGAGGAGAAAAAGGAGGACTATGAGTTCCTCGATAAGTACGGCGTTAAAAACGAGTTTGGAGGGCTGGACATACCACAAGTATTCATAAAGTACGATGATGGAGAAATCAAGTACGTGATGTCTAGAGTGCCACTAACGGCTCAAGGAACACCAGATGTGGAAGCCGCAGTAGAGATCATCAAAAAGGCAGTTGGAGGTTAAACTCGTTGGCCGAGGAAAGCGTACTAATAATAACATCAGAAAAAGGTAAAGCTTCTGTTGAAGAGGAGGTTAAAGGTAAGCTACATGAAGTAGTTAGGAAAGCAGCTCGAAAAGCTCTTGAGCTTTGGGATTTAACAAAATCAGACTTCATAATAATTAGGGATAAATATCCAGTAGAATTAAAGCTACCGATAACTAAAGAGGAATATGAAATCTACTCCAAATACAATTTGAGAAGAGCTGGACCTAGAGTAGCTACATTCGACCTTCCAGTATACATCATATCATACGACAACGAATGGATACACGAAAACTACAAGGATTACAGAGTTCTAGTTGTAGTTCCGAAAGTTGATGAAAAGATTACGGAAGAATTAATCAATTGGGCTGCAGAAATAACGCTCGAAGAAGCCGAATTCGAAGAAGAGAATTACTAGCCAAAAATCCACCAACGCCTTTTCTTCTTGCCCTCCTTAGCTTTAGCCCTCTTCTTAGCTTCCTTGATGGCCCTCTCCTTTTCCTTTTGAATTTCAACAAGCTCTTCAATCCTTTTAATTAGCGCCTCGACGGCGTCCCTATCGTGAAACAGAGCTACAAGGTCATCGACGACCGGATGTTGAATATAAGCTTTGACGAAAGGCAGTACGTAGACTATTGAAAGCTCAGCTCCAACCCAAGTTAATGGTTTAATTGTCTCCAGGAACATGATGGCAGGAGTTTCGAGGCCCCTCTTGACAATTTCATTGGCAATTTTTTCTATAAGCTCCTTCTTCCTTTCTGGAGTAATCTCAAGCGTTGGAGGGAACATTCATGCTCACCGCTTCAATTAAAGTAATGGTAGTAGGTGCATTTATTTCTTGTTATTTACATGTGAGATAATAAGCCCCTTGCTTTTGAATCCACCATGCGCCTATATTCAGCTATCAGCTTCGGATATTTCTCAACCATACTTACATTTTCCTCCAAGCACTTCAAATACGCCTGCTCAGCTCCCGGAGCTAGCTTAGCAATTTCCTCATAAAGCTTCCTGCCAATTTCACTGGCTTTCTGGCACCTGGGCGTGCAAGGGAAGAAGTTACTTGAAAAATACACGTAAACATCCGGCTTATCTCCAACTCTCCTCAACTCCTTAATTTGACGGGAAGCCCTCTCCTCAACATAAACTCCCGAGCCTCTCTCTTCAGCGTACCTCTTAACGCAACAATCTGGATACCCAAGCAGCCTTCCAAGCTCAGAAACATATGTAGCTGAAAGCTCCTCAGGATAGACTAGAAGCGACGGAGGCAAGCCAAGAGGCTTAACTTGAAGAATAGCCTTTCTAATCTCACGCCTAGTTGAAAAAAGCTTCTTCAACTCCTTCCCAACCTTAGATTCGCGATAGATGTAAACTTCATAAATGCTGGGTCTAACCTCCTCAAGAATCATCTTCAAGCCCAAAGTTTTAGCCCAACTCTCATGAGCTTTGAAAACGTCGGACTCCAAGACGATCTCCTTGAAAAGCCTCTTAATCTTGTTCCGCAGCCTCAGAATTAGCTGGCTCCTCAAATAAAGATCCCTGGTCTTCATCAACAAGGATAAGTCCTCAGCGCACCTCTCATCAATAATTCTCCCAAACTTGCTTCCATCAGGAAGCTCGGCTGGAAGAGTAAAGAAGGAACACGGCCGAACGCCTAAGTAAACTGAAAGGTAATCCTCAAATTTAACTCTAGGCAAAATGCGGGATTCATTAATGAAATCGCCGATCAAACCCAATCAAATCACCTTCACGTACAGACAATCAAATTAAATAAGCGTGCGACTAATAAATAAGGCTTAAGGGCAGAGGCAAGAGGGAGCATGATGAAAGCACGCATGCCAACATTTGAAGAATATCTAGCTGGAGCCATGCTGAGCAACGCTCCAGCTTGGATAACGATTGCAACAGCCTCATACCTATACGAGATAGCGCTAATTAGCGAGGAAATAGCTGCAATCCTTATAGTTGGAGCATACTCCATCGGAGGAATGATAGGCGCATACCTTGTCTGCAAACGAGCATATAGAGATAAGATTAAAACCGGAATTGAAGTTGGGCTCGCAGCACTCATACTAAACATCATATTCACAGCACTGTTTTTAGGAGCCCCACCGGCAATACCTCCACTTGCAGGATTAATCATTGGAGGAGCAGTAGGCGGAATAATAGCAGAGAGAAAATCCTCCTAAAGAAGCAGGTCAGCACTAACCGCTACTTCCTCCTCAAAAAGAAATCCAAGCTAGTTACGCCTAGAATTTCATCGAAATTAACTCCAATAGCTTCCAACACTTGCCTAAACGTCGTCTCCATATGTCCCAAATACTTAGTAACGTCAATCTCATCAATCCTAGCAAGCTGGACAGGCTTAACTCCAAGCTCACCTTTAACTTTAACGTAGGATATAATGTCGCCAGCTCCAAGCTTCTTACCATACCGCTCAAGCAGCTGAGCAGCTTTAACATGCTGCGGAGTAGTCTTAACATAAAGGCTAAGAGGCTTAGAAAGCTTAACCCTAAAAGCAAGCTCGTCAAGAGATAGTCTCCGCTCCCTAAGCTTTCTATAGCAATTCTGGGCAATAGCCCTGATCTTCTCCTTAGCTTTTTCAAAGTCCTCCTCGGATTTAACTTCACTTAAAACTTTGACAACCTCTATAAAGGCAACTTTAAGGAATTCAGGGGTATTCCTCTTCTTTCCAACCAATCCCTTAATGTCGACGGAGCCATCATTAAAAACTCCAAGGTAATTCTTTTTGAGCCCCGAAAAGGTCACGTACCTATAGACCTTATCAACGTCCAAGTCAATTTTAAACTCCGACTTAGCCCACTTCATCAGATCCTCAATTTGCTTAGGCGAGGGCTTATAAAGGAAAATGCTGTCCGTATCACCATAAAGAACTTCAACTCCAAGCTCTTTAGCCTTCTCAATAGCCTTAGAAATAACAAACCTACCTAGAGCAGTAGTGCTTTCGGCAACTGGAGGACAATAGAGCGGAAAAGCCTCATTACCCATAACGCCATAACTAGCATTCAAAATAACCTTCAAGCCCTGCTGGACAACCGAGTACCAGCTTCTTATAGCGGGATCCAAAGACTTGTCCTTAGACTTAGGCTTAAACCAGTAAACCCTAATGTGGCGAAGCATTCCAATTAAAGTTGAAGACAACCCTAAGCGCTTCATGCAAACCCAGTGGGGCAGGCCGGGAATTCTATTGGACTTACACTCCTTATGTGGACAATTAATAGTCTCGTAGGACAAATTCCACCTATAAAGAACTGAGGGATAAAGACTTGCAAAGTCAAGCACGGTAACGTTAAAGTAAACTCCAGGCCTAGGCTCAATTACAATCGCACCTAAATACTTCTTACCCTTAATCAGAGCCCTAGTAACGGCTCCACCCTTAACAGCCAAAATATCCTCCCTAGCAGGAATCAAATAGTTTCTCTTCCTATGCTCATAATAAAGCATGTTTTTAATCCAGCCTGAAACACCCTGACGAGTAACATCTTCCATGGAAAGCTTTGAAATCCTCATCAATAGAATAATCAGCTTCAAAACCAAGTCGTCATCAAAAGTGGTTAGGGAGAGCGTGATAAAAGCATCTCTAAAGCAATATGACGCAAGCTCATAATAGGATAGCTCCCCAATAAGGCGATCTATCGGAATTTTACTTATGCCGAGAAGAGCTGAAGCAATGGCATCCAAGGTGGCATCCTTGTACTTATTGCTAAAAGCATAAACTTGAACAGACCTATTAGCAAAAAACCTGTAAAGGTCGATGTGCACGCCAGTAACCACATGCGAAGACTGCCTACTCAAAACTATTGGAACTTCCCTACTTGGAATGCCAAGCTTCGACGCCCTACGCTTCAAGTACCTCAAATCAAACTTATCGCCATTAAATGTTAAGATAATAGGGTAGAACGCCATCAGCCTAAACGACTCCAAAAGCAAACTCTTCTCATCATCAAAGAACACTAGCTCAACATCGCTGGGCAAACTGCTAGGCTTACCGCCAAACTCTAAATCACTCCTCCTAAGCAAAAACACCTTCTTAAGTCCAGTGGAAGAAGCAAAGGCAATACATATTACTGGGTACTCAGCCTCGGAGGGTTCTGGAATCTTATCCGGCTCAGGCGTATAAACCTCAATGTCTATAGCTAGCCTAGGAATATCGGGAGCAGGACAGAGAAATAGGGGAAGCCACTCATTCAGCATTTCAATGACTTCATCAGGCTCACCCTCGAAGTGCTTCAAAACTTCACGCTTAACCTCCTCGGGAACATCATAATGAACGAGCTTCAAGCTTCCATCATCAATTCTATAAAATAGACCTGGAATGAGCTGCCTATCATAAATATAGCAGTTATGATATCTTATTCTGGCCTCCCATGCCTTAGGAAGCAGATCCCTAATGCTCTTATGGCCGCCGCCAATTGAAAGCGGGTCCTCAGCAATGATTTTAGACATCTTGACAATCCTACCGCTCAGAGGATCATACTTCTCAACCACTTCAACACGCCTAAAACCTGGATGCGTAACCACGGGAAGCCTCTTAACTTTCTCAGGAGGTAAGTCTGAAAGGCAATATGGCTTATGCCCAGTATTATCATACCAAAAGTAAATCTTGTTATTCTCAGGATCATAAAGCTTGCAGAGAGCCTTACCCTTAGAGCCATCAAATAAAACTGAAAGTAAAATGCAAGGTCCAGTTTTAGTTGGCTGCTCAACTTCAAATGGAATAGCCTCTACAACTTCAAGCTCAGCTTCACCAACTTCCTCAACTTCTTCATCTTCAAATTCCAAATTAAGCTTGGACGACCTACGCCGACCTCTACTCATAAGCCTCTCCACCACTTCTCAAACATCTTCTCCTTCTTGATAGCCTTCTTAAACAGCTTGTAATGCTTCTCGCAAAAATAGATGCGCCTAGCCCTCCTATCCTTAACAGTTAAATTCAGCTTAGATAAAGCTCTAAGAGCTTCCGAGGCAGAAACCGACCTAACAGCAGCTTCATTACATCCACTAACACTGCACAATTGACCCTTCTTAACCCTCCCCAAAGCCCTCGCCCAAATATCAAATAGAACACCCAACTATTAAAGTAATTCCAGAAAGCAAAACTACAATTATTAAGTAAGCTTGCTAAAGATAAGCTGGGCCCGTAGCTCAGCTGGATAGAGCGTTGGCCTCCGGAGCCAAAGGTCCGGGGTTCAAATCCCCGCGGGCCCGCCACCACCATCAATTTCATGGCAATTCATGAACATGAACATCAGATATAAGCATCAAGTATGATATTCAATTAATGGGTTTCAAGTTGGACCCCGAGTTAATAGACATATTTAAGCTATCACAGAATGTCAGACACAGAATTCTAATCTATGTTCTTAAGAAGGGGATTTCGTCAACTATGTTAGGCTTTTCATCAAACTACATTAATAGAGTTAAGCGCGGCGTACTTAGAGTTAGTGACAATTTAGTTAAAGCCTGCCTCAAGCATATAACTCTTGAGGAATACATCCAATTGACAGGAGATAAGCTAGAAACAGCTGACGCAGGCACCGTCATTAGAGTTCTAAAATCAGCGCTACATAGTAATTGATTTAGTTGTTAAAGAAGCCGATGAAGAAGTTAGGTTGGCTTCTAGGCAGTATAGAGTTACTGAAGACGATATTTAAAAATTTGAGAGAATTTTAGCCCAAAAAGCTAAGTCAACCGCTAAAGCTCACAGAATCTACCTTCATAGAGCTCTCAACTCATTAAACTTTACATTAACCCCCGACAAACTAAGCGACTACATCCTAGAGCTAATTGAGAGTAGCGGTAAAGGAGCAGCCAGACATACAGCCAAATCTCTAAAACTCCTCATCCAGCCAAATACAAAATCCAACTGCATTCCTCGAATTAACTATATTATTAACTAAAACTTATGAACAACACATTCTGAGAAAGAAAAATTGTTTATAAATTAATATTCTTTAGGTGAAGAATCACTGTAGAGCATTACATTAAAGGATATTTCAGCAGGAATATCAGTGAAAAGAGTCTTCATATAGTGCTTCACAAGCATGGGTTCATAGCCTCCTTGTTTATTGGGATCCAGCAACCCTATTGACGAAGGCTCAACTGTAAAGGTAGCATAAGTCATGCTATTTACTACTTCATGTTTAACTTCCGCAATGCCATCACCTGGATCTGTCTGGTCAAACCATTTAAAGTATGTACCTGATGGAGATGAGTAGCTTACTTCAACTAGAAGTGTTGGCTTTTGCCCACTAGTACCAGCTGTGACAGAATACGTTATGGTGCTTAATGGTCCACCTACATTCTTGGGGCCCCAATCCCATAAAACTTGTCCTTCGAAATAACGAGTTTTCCAATCAGTTCTAGTTATAAACACTCCAGGTGGGCGAGAAATACCGAACGGACTATATCCCTTAGCTGAATGAATTACATATGCGTAAAAGAACTTATAGACTGTGCCATCAGTTGCGGTTTGACTACCATAATAATATTCCGCTTTAACCCACATTTCACCAGCAAGCTCACCCAGCCATCCCCTAGCCTCCGCATTTTTCCAACCAATATACCCCAGAAAATCAAAGCCTTCCATTCTAGTTATGCTATTAGTTGAGAATGCCTTTTTATTCGGTGTACTTTGAAACAGCATCATACAATCAGCAATGTCGCTGACTAATAGATGGACATTCTCAACCAAAATTATACCATAGGGATTATAAGAGAAGGCAATAATTGACGATTTAAAAAGTCTAGAATCAATCTTCAATCCTTCATAGCGCTTGTCTGAAACTCTCTGTTCAGGATCTACAAGGAATATTTTAGGCTTATAATTCAGTTTACCTAAAGCCTTAAGCCATAGTTCATAACATAGACTAGCATACTCTACATTATTGCCAGTAATTATTATCATTTGAAAACGACCACTCTTATTTAATATACTCGATAACAAGCCACTCAACTCATCAATTCTATCCATCACAACAATATCGTTAACATGAGAGACAACAAATAATGGCATACCTGCTCTAACTCTTCCAGATAACTCTGAGATATTATTAACCACAGCAACCTTTGAACCAATAGCTTGTTCAAGACCTCTAATGTCAATTACAGCACTAGCAGTACCCCCCATTATGAAAACATCACCCACAATATTCCTTGAGACTCCCTCCCCTATGGCCGTATTACTAGGAAGCAAAATAACATAGAAAAGCAGGATTATAGGGAATGTCAACAACAGCAATTTCCTTTTTGATATACTTCTTTTAAAGCTCATCAAATTTCACCTATTTTTATTTTAAAGTATATCAAATATTTAAATTCTAATCTAAAATACATAAGTAGTACGAATGATGTCTTCTCAAAACATCCTAGAATGTTATGAAGTTAGTTAGGAAATAATCAATCTAAAAGGCCATTTACATAGATTAAGAAACCTATATATTGTTTTGTATTATGTTGAAACATACTATTTTATGGTGAATTTATTGGTTGATGTTAGTTTTGGAGTTAGGGTTAGCGTTTCAATTGATGAGGAGCTACTGGAGTGGGCTAAAAAACAGGTTGAGACCAGGAAATTTCGAAGTGTAAGTCACGTAGTTGAGTATGCTTTAATGCTTCTTAAAAAGCTGAGGAGAAATAATACTAAAATTTAGTTTTCATGAAGTTAGATTTGTGTAGAAAAGAGTTAATATACAAAACTTTAATTTAATTTAGTAGGGAAAAGCCGTTAAATTGCAGATGAGAAAAATGCCCAACAATTCTATTGAAAACATTATGAAAGAGTACTCTGAAGCTCTTGTCACGTTTTTGAAACATTTGGCAAGATCATTACAATGATCGGTAAGCTTGAGAAGAAAACTGGAAAAATATTGAAGAGATGATGAAGGAGTTTTTAAGGCCTGAAACTCTAGTGGAGCTTTCCAAAAAGGTTCCTCCAGAGATATTTGGAGAGATGATGTCTTTAATGCTTGAAGTAGCAACTATGAAGTCCAAGGATATTGCTAAACTTACTCCTGAAGAAAAGATAAAGCTTGGACGTAAATTCCTCAATTTAGCAGAACGATTGAAAAAACTGTTCAAAGAGCTCGAGGAAATTAAATAAGCATAATTAGGTGAGAATCTTGCGATCCATACAGTTGTCAGAGCGTATCTTTGAAAATACTTATGATCTAATAAGTAAGTCCATAAACTCGGCGCTGACGGATTTATCCAATAAATCACTCATCAATTTACAGCAACTCCTAAATCCACTTGAAACAATAATTGATAATTGCTCTCTAAATTGGCTTAGGTTGTTTAGTATTTTAAAAATGGATGTCGAAAGAGTAGTAAATTATATGGCGCAAAAACAAATAGATCCGAATGCGTTTTTTGACTACTTGATAAATGCTTTCGAACTGCTAGTAAGCAGAAACATCCAAGTTGTATACATTCACGTTGATCTCTCTGAAGATGAAGAAGACATTGATTGGAAGGTGATTGATGTAACGATCAAAGTGAAAAGTGAAGATTACGACTCGCTTCTAAGTATTTGGATTGAGTTGGCGAGGATGAAGCCTAGAGCGTGGAAGAATGTTTACGTAGGGGTTGAACCCCTTTGAGTATAGGTTTAGAGGTTGCTGATGATTTTCTCCTCTTCGCTATAGAAATTAAAGATCAACTAGAAGCTCGCCAAGCTGGGAAATATAAAATTACGTTGACTCAAGGAGTTTTGAGGACTTGCATCAGCAGAGCATATTATGCAGCTTTTCTATATGCTAGATGTGTAACCGATTTAGAACGGTATAGGCGTCCAATCGGAATTAGAAGTGCTTCAATACATAATAAGGTAATAGACCGACTTAAAGAGATGGACATACCAGTTGCCGACATGCTTTATAATCTTAAGAAAGCGAGAGGGAAAGCAGACTATAATATTCGCTCGACAATAAATCCTAACAAAGTAATTTAGGCAGTAAAGGTTGCTCTAAAGATAATAGATTACCTTAAAAGAGCTTTCCCAAACAAATTACAGTCATAATTAATTTGATCATCAATAGAATTATTATTCGATCTTGTTCAGCTTCATGTTGAGCTGATCATTAATTGAGGTCATTAAGTCTAGTGGTTTTTGTACTTGTAGGCTAAAAAAGGGGTTTTATTGGAAAATTGTGTGGTTGTGTTTTACCAGGTGTAGTTGATCTATTTTTCTTTTAGTTCTTTGATGATCCTGCACATTTCTTCTATTTCTCTTTCTCTCTTTTCTATTTCTTCTTCTAGGCGTTTTTCTAGTTCTCTTACTTTTCTTCTTCTTCTGTAAATATGGTTAGAGCGGGGCTGCCTTCCTATACTCTTCGACTAGCCTTTCTATGAGGATTGGGTGTTCTAGGTCTTCTATGCCTGCTAGGAAGTAGACTTGATGTATGCCTGCCTTGTGCCCCATCCACGCTTCTACTACCCATGGATCTACTCCGCTGAGTTTGCACCACGTTGAGAAGTACTTTCTCAAGACGTGAAATCTGCACATGTGCCATTTTCGGTGCTTCATGTTTTTGCCTACTCTTCGCAGCAGCCTCCTCCACATTGTTCTTAGTGTGTGAGGATCTAGCCTTCTACAGCTCCTGTTTACTATTAAGTGGGATTCATCGGTTAGTTGCTCTCCTTTCTGCATTCTCTCCTTCAAGTACATTAACGTGAATTTGAGGGCTTCACTTGTGCAGAAAGCAGATATTCCACCGATCAACATTACTTCATAGTTGAGAAATAAATGAGCCACCTACTAATTACTCTTCCAGGGCTTGAGCAAATAGTCGCACAAGAAGTTAAGAGAAAGGGAGGCATTATTGTCAATTCAGCCAGAGGCAGAGTACTTGCCTCAAAATTGGTCAGCACAAATCTTAGAACTATAGAGTCAATTGCAGAAGTACTCGTACACTGCAAGATATCAGATACAAGTAGGAAAAGTTTGAGGCACTTAATTCGAGAACTACTACGCTCAAGCGAAAAAGTTAGAAATGCCATACCAAGCTCAGCAAAAATAACTGTGAAAAGCGCAGTCTATTCTAAACCTAAGCCAATAGACTATAAAACTCTAGAAATTATCGCAGCAAGAGAACTAGCTAGAGTATACGAAGTCAAATTGTCGCCAAAACATGGGGGCCTAACTTTAAGAGTTGAAATTTTGAATGAGGAGTTGGTAATAGGGAAGGTGCTAAAATCAAATCTTCATAGAAGAAAATACACTAAGTTTAAACACCCAGCAATGATAAATCCGCTAATCGCAGCTGCAACTGCTTACTTAGCAAAATTAAGTAAAAAAGACTTGATATTAGATCCATTTTGCGGATCCGGAACTATACCGATTGAAGTCGCTCTCACATTAAATTGTGAAGCACAAGGCTCAGACATCAATTCAAGATACGTTAAAGGCGCATTAAAAAACGCGAAGGAAGCAAATGCAACGGCTCAAGTTAACTTCTTCACATCAGCCATATCGAAATTAGGAGTAAAAAGAAGGTACACGACAATCATAACAGACCCTCCTAGAGGAATGAGACTTCAAGTTGAAGATTTAAGTTCCATCTACAGAGAACTCGCCATGGCAGCGAGGAATGCGCTGGTTGACAGCGGTAAATTGATAGTTGCAGTTTTACGAGAAGCAAGGAAAATTTCTTCTCGAAAACTAGGTGAGGTGGGCTTCAAGCTCATTAAAGAACTCAGCATACTTCAAGGAGGAGTAAACGTGTACATTCAATATTTTGAGAAAGAAAGTAAATAGCAAACACTACTAGAATTACATTCTGGTCGGCGCTTCAATCCCCATTAGATTGAGCGCGTTCCTAAGCGTTACCCTAACAGCATTAACTAGTTGAAGTCTAGCGTTTCTGAGCTCCTCAGGCTCTGCCTTCAAAACTGGAACTGCATCATAGAATGCATTGAAGGTAAGCGCAAGCGAGTTTGTAAAGTCTGGTAGAAGCTCAACTTTAAGGCTGTCTGCAGCTTCAGCAACTACTTCAGGGAACTTTGAAACTTGAAGAATTAAGCTCTTCTCCAACTTGTGGGTAAGAAGCTTTGCATCGTAATTCTCAGGCAACCCATCAACCTTCGCGAGTATGTTGCATGCTCTAGCGTGAGCATATTGAATAAAGGGAGCGCTGTTCTGATCAAAGTTTAAAACTCTATCCCAAGTAAACGTCATTCTCTTCGAAGGAGAAATGCAAAGCAGTGCGTATCGAACCGCTCCAACGCCAACTGCCACACTTATCCTGGAAATCTGCTCTTCACTCAAGTTTGAAGAGCGTTTCACAACTTCAGCTCTAGCTCTCTCAACCGCTTCATCAATTATCTTGTCAAACTCAACATATCTACCTCGCCTGCTTGACATTTTAAAGCCTGGAAGTCTAACTAGCTCATAGGCGTAGTGCACGAAGTTTAACGCTAGATCTCGCCTACCCAGAACCGCTAGTGCAATTCTAAGCTGAAGCTGCGGCAGAGTCTGCTCAGCACCAATAACGTGAATAACCTTATCTGCATGCTCAAACTGCCATAGAGTATAAGCAATATCCCTCGTCGTGTACAAGGTTCTACCGTCAGACCTGACTAGAGTTAATTTGGGAAACTCGTAAAGGTCGCTGACTCCAAGCTCCTTTTTTAAATTGAGCGCATTGGCAGCTTGCTCAGCATCGAAAATTAAGGCTCCACCGTCGACCTTCACGAAGGGAGTAGCCTTGAGCTTATCCAGCACTTCCTTCACCCTGCTACTCCAAACGATGTCGCTCTCCCAATCCCAGCTGTCATGCTTGATATTTGCCCTTTCTAAAGTCTCTTTGAAACCTTCAATGCACAAGTTACATAGCTCTCTAACAAGCTTAGTGACTCGCTCATCACCCATTTCGTATAGCAAGTCTAGCCTGGCAATAGACTCGGGGGGATTTGGATCGGAGTTTATCTCCTCAAGAAGCTTGTCAAATAGATCTGGATTCCTATCACGCAATTCCTTGGAAACAGACGCCCAGTCGCTTAGCTCTCCCAAAATTTTCGCTCGCTCATCTTCAAATCCCTCGCCAAGCTCATCAATTTCCTTAAGCCTCTTCTTCAGCCTCCAGATCTCGACGATGCAGCTAGTCATAGCGTAGATTAATCCTATAAAGCGGTCAGGCTTACCCTCAGGCTTAATCCTGCCGAGCTTATCATACCCGTAAGCGGCTATAGAAACTTGCAAGCCTACGTCATCAATATAGAAGTGAGTTTTAACATCATGGCCTCTAGCCTTCAGCAGCCTTGCTAAAGTATCTCCTAGAACCGCGTTTCTAGCTGCACCAATATGAAGAGGATGAATAGGATTAGCGCTCGTGTGCTCAACAATAATTCTAAGCGGCTTATCGACTTTTAAATGACCATAATTCTCGTCAAGATCCACGACAGCTTTAAAAGTTTCACAAGCCAATTCAGGATAGCTCACGTAAAAATTCACGTAACCAGCACCGGCAACTTCAACTTTATCAATAAACCTCATATTTAAAGGTCTAATAATCTCAACAATTTTCTCAGCCAAAACCCTAGGAGGAAAGCCAGCTTGCTTAGCAACAGTAAAGGAAGGAAAAGCCAATTCAGCTCCAATCACAGGCGGAGGTACTTCAAGAATTACATCAACATTCGATATTCCTAGCTGCGAAAAGGCGTAATTTATAGCTTCAACGCACTGCTGCCTAAAAGCTCCAAATGGATTGCCCTTAACCGTACTCACCAAATTACCACCACGCAATTGCAGACGCATAATTTAATGCTCAACCTAAGAATTCCATCACAAACTAGCTATTAAATACTACCACCAAAATGGAAACCATAAATTTGACGCAAAAAATACAAAATAAAAAGAAAACGTTAAGTTTCTTTCTTTTCTTTAACTTCAAGCCTACACTCGTAAATCACGTCACCGTCGACTACTCTGAAAATCCTGACAAAATCGCTTTCAATTTTCATCAAAATAGGCTTCCCAATACCCTCGGCAATCTTCCTAAGATCCTCCAAATCTTCAAGCTCGAAAACCACACTACCACCTTCAGAGAAGCTCTTAACTTTAACTAAATAATCCTCCAAGGGCTTTACCAGATCCTTCCAAACATCCTTTTTGCCTTCACCAGCTCTGAAAAAGTTGAAGTATATCGACGGAGCCAATCCCGCCAAACTTAAACCTAACAATGCATAAAATCCGTAAAGCTTATTCTTAACATCTTCATGAACGATCACTTGGCTCCTTGTGACAGAGTCAGATTTTTGATGATTTAAGCCGTCAATGCTAATCATCGAGCCTTCAACTCCACCGTACTTAATAGTTATAGTTAATTGTGGAGAGAAAGATGATTCAATAAATCCAACAACGTCATTTGAAGCTAGAACATGAATGTTCGGAGTCAAAGTTAAAGTATAACTGCTCGCATAAGCTCCAGTCTCGTCTTCAATACGTTTAATCAATGAAAAGATATCCCCAAGATTCAAAGTTAAATTAAAATTAAAAGAAGCATCATTTCCATAAAGCTTCATTGAACCCTTAGCAGGACCGGGTAAATCCTTAACCCAACCGCTAGGCGAACTTAAACTAAAGTTAACATTGTAATTTACAACTATTGTGGATGGAGTGTCAATGAGGAAGCGATATGTAAAATCAATGACTATTCTCTTCACGAGCTTCAAATAAAGTGTACCTTCACCTGGACCGAGCACAGTAGTGTTGTAGAGAACATTGGGATGAATAAAAGCTAAGTAACTATACCTACCAAAATTCGCATAATTGCATAAAGACACCTGCTTACTCTCCACCACAGGAATTTGATAGGTAAAGTATAGCATAACAATTGAAAACAATGTTAAAAACGTGAATAACACCAAGAAAAGCCTTGTCTTTCGCAAAAAATTATGTTTAAACATCATCACACCAGATTTACCATTTAATTACGTTTCTTTTCAAGTTGGATAAATACTTTTCTGAAAATCGCTATTTACAAGTTATGGAGAAAACGCCACATTGTCAATCACATGAATAGTAAAATGTAGAGATATGTCCTCTAAACCATTATCGCTCGTAGAATTAAAGCTTACTTTTATCCAAACAATAACCTTCTGGCTCGGGTCGAAGAATATAGGCGGTGCCACAGCGTCGTTAAAAGGAAGATCATCAGCCTCAACATGCCCCCAAACTACTTTGAAATCACCCCTGTCAAATGGACCATAAAAGTAAATCTCAGTCTCAAGATAATCCTGTAATTCACTTTGATTTTCAAAAACCACGTGAATAGCTTTAATTTTAGCTGGCAAAGTACCATCATTACAAACAACTAGTCCAATCCAAGCATACCAACCGGAACATACGTTTTCACACATTACTTTTAAAGTGTAAGGATCAATTAGCACCATTTGGTCATCCTCTATTGGCGCAACTCTTCTAAACTCTTTGGGAACCACAGCCTTGTATGAACCTATCTTCACATAGAAGTGACCCATTTTTATCTTACCAGATATCTGTAAAATTTCATTCCAATGACTGTACGCAAACCCGCTTATAACCAGTACAATTAAAAGGATGCTGAAGACAAATGATAACTCAAAACTTAGATTATTATGCTTTTTCACTCTCACTACCTAAGTCACCTCCCCTATTTTTCTAACTGGAAGCAAAACAATTCTTGAGAACATAAAATTCGAAAGCTCAAAAAGACCAATTAAGATTGAGAAAAGATTACTCCAAAAGATCACTAGAAGCGTATTGACAGTGATGAAGAGCTGGTCAATATTCGAATTACAAAGAATAATGTTGCTCATAGCTTGAAATGGTTGTGCAGGACCGATGAGTGGAAAATCATCTACGCAACCTTTCATGCGCACAACTCTATACATAGTCATCTCGCCTTCACCTCAAAATTTAATTTTTATCACATCTTTCATCTCCATCTACCAAATTTCCTCCTTTTCATAAAATAATTATAAATAAAGTATGAAAAGACAAATGAAACAGAAATTATAAAACTTATAAGATTAATTTGATTATAGTAAATGAAGCTGAAAATCGAAAATACTATGATTTTCATATAAATTGAAATCCACCCTAATTTGGGTATAATAAGTAGGAGCTTGCCTTTAATTTGACTTGAATAAACGGGATCGTAATCAATAGCGTTGTTGGCATCGCCCTTAGTTACGAAATATCCTTGTTTTATAGCCACAACCCTATGAAGTACAGCGCCTTCGCGGCCCATATATTGAATTATATCACCTAACTGAATCTTGTTAGGTGGGACTTTAACTAGAATGGCTATGTCTCCAACGTTTAATGTTGGTTGCATGCTACCGCTCATGACAACTGATGGGAATACGCTCAATAATCCTGTGCTAAACCAAACTGCTAAAACAAATATTAAAATAGGCGCTAAGGCCTTGGCTGGGCTCTCCTTCTTTTTCCAACCCCTAAAAACATCAATTTTCAATCCAGCGCTTCTAAGCACCTCCCTTGGAGTAGCATAATTTATTGCTACAAGGCTTATCGTTGGAGAAACGACACCTAATAGTGATTTTAAGCTCCAAGGAAGGTCTGGCAATACAGGGGAAAACCACTGGAAAACTGAAAGAGGCATTACGTAGGCTATTGAAGCTATTGGACCAGCAAGCAGTGCAAGATACGAAGCTAATAAGTTCTGAGCCAAAGCTGGAAGGAAATCAGAGCCTAAGAATTCAACAAAGAGTAGAGGCTTAACATTAGATAATGGCATCCTCAACAAAGCTAAAACTGGGCTGTGAAGAAGCGACATAAGCATAAGTGAAAGGAGAGGTTTACGCCTACCCAAATTCCTTAAAATATGCGCCCTCGAAAATTCAACTCCAAAAACCGATGAAAGCACCATAATTGAGTTGAGTATAAGCATTCTAGGCGCAAATGAAACTGGACTCCTACCAAATTTAGTGATAAGACCAGCATCAACAAGAAGAGCTATCTGAAAAATTGCTGCAAGAAAGGCAGCCAAATAAACAATTCTCCACTTAGAATCTAATCCTCCAAGTAAATTATTAGCGAAAATCGAAATTACAGCAACACCCACCCAACACAAGGAAGGTACTAAGTATGCTAACAAGCCAGCGGGCATATAAAAATATAAGAGCAACTTAACTGATAAAAGAGAAATTAATACCAAGATCGTTTTATTCATTCACATCACCATTATGTTATGATATAAATAAAAAATAGGAAATTATTTAACAATTAATTATTTCAGCAATAATTTCATTAACCCTTGTTCCATTGAATGCCAATAATTTCAACTGTCAGGACATACGTGTGACACTCTTCTGCCTCTTGCTTAAATTCCAAGTCAATTTCAGCCTTATGCGTTCTACATGGATCTATCTGATAAGGTACGCTATCCGTGACTTCCAAGTTTATCACTTCAATGTCGCAGGCGTCAACAACACCATTGCCATTAACATCTTCATAAATACTGCCTATGTAATCTCCATCAGGGTCATACCACAATAAGTCGTAGATCTTATGGCCAGTAGCATTCCTCTTCTCGCCAGTAATGTTATAGCCAATCACTTTAATTGGAATTGTACCAATGTTATGTAGCTTGAAGACTATGCCCACAACGTATTGTGGATATGCATTATCAATAACTATTATGAGCTTCTTATAACCTTCTTTTCCAGTGTGTGGATCCGTTATATTTTCAGCAAAGTAAGCAGTGCAATTTCCAACATCTTTACCAAGATATTCACCAGCTGTTTTTTGCGTGTGATCCTCGTTCCAGTGATACTCATTACAGCTGGGCGGTTCAGCGTAGTCAAATGATAATGTCAAGCTACCCATGTTTATAGTGCCTTCAATAGTTACTACATCACTCCAATGAGCATAAACAGCTCCAAGCAGAGATAAGAGTACAACTATTGATAGGGAAAGCAAGCTTGTTTTACGAGTATTCATATCTAATCAACCCCTACCTATGCCTTATTCCACTGTACAAACTCAAATGTAACTGAGAATGTGTAAGTATGACACTCCTCAGCCGTCTGCTTAAAGTCTACATCAATGCAAACCAGGTAGCAGTTACAAGGTTCAAGTTGACCATCTTCAGGAACATAAGCAACAACTCTAACATTCATTATATCGCCTGCTGGATCTACTAGTGCACCCTCCCAAATCCACGCTTTTAATGTTGTGTTGTAATACCAAAGATCCTGCCTCCAAGTGAGGTTTTCACCATCCGTTACGTCGTAGCCAGTTAAGTTCGCTTTAGTATACGTAGCAGGTATGGTTCCAGCATTCTTCAACATAAATTCGATATGTACATCCCACTGCGGGTATGCATTTGCCATTAGAATTGTCATCTTCTTAGCTACGGTTTCAGGCGGATCATGATGAACGCTAGTTTCAAAGTCGCTTAAAGTAATCGTAGCATTTGCAACCCACGTCTTATTTGCTGGCGGAAGGAATTCCGCTTCCGGAACACCATTGATAGTTTCATAGTGAGTAACCGAGTTGTTTAAAATGCCTACTATAAGCTCACCCATATGCACTGTGCCTTCAATAGTTACTACATCACTCCAATGAGCATAAACAACTCCAAGCAGAGATAAAATAACTATCAGCAGTCCAAAAGTGCCTATCAAACTCTTACTTTTCATTTACTGATCACCTCTTAATTTTCGGGCTATCATCGCCTAGATTAAGCTTTAAAACTAAGCTTTAAACTCTAGGCTTTAACGGGGGCTCCCAATAGTCCCCCGGCTTTACAGCAGCATATACTATGGATCTCGTTTAACGCTTTAAATTGCCGATTCAAATGGTCTGGAAATGAGCCATTTGGCTTTAAACGATGCGAAATACAAATTACATTAACAAACGCTTTAAGCTTTCAAAATCCTTTTTAAGCCTATATTTCCTCATATTTTTATCTATAGAAATATATTCTATTACACCAACATTTATTAGATTTTGAAGAATTTTTGACATTTTCGAGTAGGGCACCCCAACTCGCCGAGCAATTTCTCTTAACGTCACTTCTTCATTTTTGCAAAGCTCAGCAATTGTCCTAAATGATAAATCCTCTTTAAACATGCTTTTAGCAAGTTCCAAGAGAAGCAATGTATGCAAGTCAACCTCCTGAATTTTGATTTCACTAGCATTACTTTTTAGCCTAATATTTCGTCTCAAGGCTTATCAAGCTTAAAATAATAATATCTCCCTATGCTTTACTTTGCGCTCCATTTGGACTAAAATTAAACCAAATGGCATAAAAATAAGGGTTTTAGGTTAGGATGTCTTTTAATTGCTCGTACTTTTTGGAAAGCTTGTAAATCCTAATTCTTGGACTTGCATAGAAATATTCTACAACTCCCTTCTCAACCAAGAGATCAAGATGCCTAGATAAATTTGAATGCGATATGCCTACTTTTCTCGCCAATTCTCTCAAACTTGCACCTTCAATTTTGCATAATTCACGTACGATTTTAAATCTCACATTATCCCGATATGTCCGCTTTAAAAACTCAACAATTACTCGATTTTCTTTCTCCATTTTAATGTAATCTCTTCTATCGATTTTAAAATGTTTATCATCATAAGTACTATTCAATGAAATATCCTCCGACTTTAAAACATTAGTTAATTACCAAAACGCACTATTATTTTTTGTGCATTTCAAAAGAATAAGCATAATAAAAATTTTCACTACTAACAACTATTTTCTAAATGCTTTTCAGAAAATTAATTCTTCTCATGATTTTAATCGACCATGTAAAGGATAATTTTTATGTCAAAATGCTTGGCGGGCCCGCGGGGACTTGAACCCCGGACCTTCGGCTCCGCAGGCCGATTCGAGGTGAAGCTTAAAAGCTTCACTCGCTCTGTCCAAGCTGAGCTACGGGCCCAACTACTTTGGTTGTTAATCTTAAGTATAAAGATATGGTTTTAATCACATAACGTATATTCCCATTTCTCTAGCTATCCTTCTTAATCTTTCCACTCTTTTTTCTACTGGGGGGTGGGTTGAGAATAATTCCTCTATCGTTCCTCGCTTGAGCGGATTTATTATCCAAAGGTGGCTTATTGCTGGATTTGATTTCACTGTTAGTCCGACTCTTTTGGCTTGGCTTATTTTTATGAGGGCGCTTGCGAGGTCTAGTGGTTTTCTTGTTATTTTTGCTCCTAATTCATCTGCTAAGTATTCCCTTCCTCTTGATATTGCAAATTGTACGATTAAAGCTGCTATTGGAGCTAATATTGCTGCTAATATGAGGGCGATTGCAGATTCTGATCTTCTTCTGTCTTCTCCTGCTCCGAGGTAAAGTCCCCATCTTCCAACATATGCAAGGTAGCTTATTGCTCCAGCTATCGTAGCGGCTATAGTCGATATTAGGACATCTCTATTTTTAATGTGTGCTACTTCGTGTCCGATTACAGCTTCAACTTCATCTTCGTCTAGAAGCGTAAGTAAACCTTTAGTTACTGCTACGACGCTTTTTCCCGGCCCCCTGCCTGTTGCAAAGGCGTTTGGAGCTGTCGAATCTATAATTGCCACTTTCGGCTTCGGTATGTTGGCGAGATTTGCTACCCTTTCAACTATTCGGTGCAGCTTTGGATGCTCCTTAGGGGATACTAGTTTTGCTCCAGTCATCATGAGAACTATTCTATCCGAATAGAAGTATGTTAGGAAGTTCATTAAACCAGCCATGAACAGCGAAATTTCTATTGCTCCAATTGGATTTCCGAAGTATGAGCCTATCGCATAGCCGGTGAGAATTAAAATTGAAGTGAGTATTGCAAGGAGGAAGGTTACTTTTAGCAAGGTTTAGGTCACCTAACTTGAGAAGAAATATTTGAGTTTAAAAACTTAATGCTGAGTAGCCTTTAAAACTGCCTCTGCAAGTTCCATCAGCACCTTTTCAGGATCCCTGGCTTTAACTACTGCAGAGGCCAGAAGGACTCCATCAGCACCGAGATTTATAGCGGCTTCAACGTCCTCTCCACACGTTATTCCAGCTCCACAAAGCACGTGAACATTGCTATTAATCTTTTTAATTAAAGCCACAGATCTACTCACAACTTCGGGCTCAACCTTGCTAACGGCCCTGCCTGTTCCAATCAATTCTGGCGGTTCAATAGCTATTGCCCAGGGACTTAGCTGAGCTATTGCTGAAGCCACATTGACATTATTTGAGCATGCTAGCGATAGTAGCCCCACTTCTTCAGCTCTTCGAATTGCTAGATCTACATCTGAAATAAGCATTCTCCTCTCCGAGTGATTTATGAGCGTCCCGACGGCTCCAGCTTCTTTAACTGCTTCAGGCAAAATGTGGCCAGTATGCGATCCGGGCTTAATGGGATCTAAGTGCTGCGCGAAAACTGGAATTTCAACAGACTCAGCGATTAGTCGTAGATCTGTAAGTTGCGGACAGACAATTATTTCTACTCCAGTTTGAGAGTGCACTTTCTCTGCAATTTGAGCTAGCATTAGTGCTCTTTCACCTGTTGCTTCGGCATAAGTCTTGAAGTTGATTATGATTGCTGGAAGCTTTATTGGAAGCATTAGGTTCACTCCACTTTCTTAAACCTGCTTCTAAGCTTCTCTAATACTTGGGGAAGCGTTGTGTATTCCATTTCTTCAGGGCCGAGTCTATGAGGCATGAATGGGCCGTGCCTCCTCATGTAATCCGCAACTTCCATCGCTAATCTTCTAGACCAGTCGAAAGCTGGATCGTCAAATAAGTCCGCTGGGCCCTCCAAGTATCCATCTCTAATTTGGAAGCCTAAAGCTACAACTCTAGGAGGCCCATCAAACCTGGTGCACTTAGCATCCTTAAGGGAAACTGGCATGAGAGGCCCATTATGAGAACCCCTCATCCATCCTGCAACGAGATGCGGGAAAGCAAAAGCTTCCAGAATTTCTCCAACAGCAGGCAGTCCAGCTTGGGCCCGAACAATGCATACTGGATCATCCTTACCTACATAGCGTCCAGCTATAAGTGAAAGCCTAGTTGTGCTAGCTGCAGCTGCTGGCAATCCGTCTTTCCTATAAACTCTAGATATAACGTACCCGCTTGGAGTCCCAATTAATGCAAGCAAATCGTACATTTCTTCTGGGCACGCCAACTCAACTTCCAAACCCTTGAAAACGTCGAGAATAACGAATTTAAAGCCCTGGTGAAGCTTTGGATCTATCACAAGACCTGCAGTATTAAATGGGTCTGCGAATACCCTGAAGAGAGGGAGATTCCAAGCTCCAGGCTCAGTTTTATCCGCTGCAAAAATCACTATAGGGTCACTGGGCCTCTCTTCAAACTCCAATTCAGCTACTCCTGGCCCCATCCCCCTAATATTTCCAGAGAAAGCCTCAGCAAGCAAATCTTGGCCAGCAGCATAGAGCTTTAGTGGCTTTGAAACCTTCTCAGTAACCTCCTTAAAAGTCTCCCAAGCCAGTTCATGCACTTCAGAATTATTTTCGCCGCGCCTATGAGTCATGACAAGCTCCAAGTCATCTCCACAATTGAACACGTAATAATCAATGATTAGTCCGCTCTCAACAGCCATCTGCAGCTTTTGCCTGGCAACATCAATTTGCTTTGGGTGCACAACATGATGTCCAGCTAAGCTTCCAACATCCGCCTTAATAACGCTAACAGTTATCCTACCCACCTAAATCACCACCAATTAATTTAACTTGCAGCCTTTTAAGATTATTTACAGCAATAAATATTAATTCTACTTCTTCTTTTTGGGGACATAGTAGTAGTATTCGCCAATTGCCTTTTGATGCCTGTCCAGCCAGGAGTTTGGCTTATTAACTCTAGGCCTACCAGTCTGAGGATCTCTCCTAAAAGTTACACCCACATCCTTAAGGAAAACGTTCATCCCCTTCCTAAGCCCAACTGGCCTTGCAGCTCGCCCCTCAACTCCAGGCTCCCCCGAAAATACCATCAAGCTATTCGCAATCAAGCTTTGCACAATCAAGTCATGCTCAACGACAAAAGCAGCGGCCGCCCTACCCTCAACAATCCTCTTAATAATTCTGGCAACTGCAATTCTCTGCTCAACATCGAGATAAGCGCTGGGCTCGTCTAGCAAGTATATGTTCGCATCCATCGACAAGCAAGTTGCAATTGCAACTCTTTGAAGCTCACCTCCACTTAGCTCGGAAACGCTTCTGTCAAGCAGCTCTTGGAGGCCTAGCGGCTCTATTATTTCAGCCTTAAACCATGACGAGCCGTAATTCTCGCCAGCAGCCTTCCTAAGGAGGGCTTCAACGCTACCTCTATAGGTTGGAGTCAAGTATTGAGGTTTATAGCTTATCTTCAAGCCGTATGCAGGAGCAAAACCTTCATCAGGCTCAATAATTCCTCCAATCAACTTGACGAACGTGGTTTTTCCGATTCCATTCGGACCTAAAATGCCGACGACCTCTCCAACGTGAATTTCACCTGAATCAACCTTAAGCGTGAAATCTCCAAGCCTCTTAACCATACCGCCCCACTTCAAAAGTACGCTTTCAGGCCTCCACTCAATTTGACTTGGAGCTACATCAAATCTAACGGGCTCACGCCTAAACATGACATTTTCATCGGGCAAATATCCGTCAAGGTAAATGTTGATTCCAACGCGGACGCCGTGAACTCTCGAAACAATGCCGTAAGCTCCCGGCTTACCGTAAAAAATGCAGACTTGATCTGAAATGTAATCTAAAACCGCTAAGTCGTGCTCAACAACTATGACGTACTTACCATCACCTGCGAGAGACCTAATAACTTTAGCTACTCGCATACGCTGATACACGTCTAAGTAGCTTGAAGGCTCGTCGAACAGGTAGACATCAGCATCCCTAGAAGCCACCGCTGCGACAGCAACTCGCTGAAGCTCACCTCCGCTTAGCACGGAAATGTCCCTACTCCAAATAGCATCGAGCTCAAGCAACCTTCTAAGCTCACTTATCACGCCACGCTCATCAACTTTCCTTAAAAGCTCTCCAACAACACCCTTGACAACCCGCGGGATTTTATCCACATACTGCGGCTTATGAAATATCCTAAGTCGCCCACGTGAAAGCTTTTGAAAGTAATTTTGAAGCTCAGAGCCTCGATAATACCTTATCACTTCATCCCAACTTGGAGGTGAGTCATGCCTCCCTAAATTTGGCTTGATCTCTCCAGCCAAGATTTTTAATGCAGTGGTCTTTCCAACAGCATTTGGACCTATAAGCCCTAAAACTATGCCAGGCTTAGGTAGGGGGAGCCTGTAAAGCTTAAATGCATTGGGACCATACCTGTGAGAACACTCCTCCTCAAGCTCATCAGGCAAATTAACAATCTTAATTGCTTTAAATGGACATTTCCTAACGCAAATCCCGCAGCCCGAGCATAAAAGCTCAGCTATTACTGGCTTGCCAGTGGTCTCATCAAAAGTAACAGTTTGATCCCCACTCCTAACTCTAGGGCAAAAGCGATAACACTCCCTATTACAGTCCTTAGGCTTACAGCGATCCAAATCCAATATCGCAATTCTAACCAACAGGCTCCCCCCAGCCACCAGCTCCGTAAAAGATATGTTGAGCAATGCAATTTAACTTGTGGGAGATGATGTCAAGGCGACGGCGAGCACATAGATGGATGGCTGGTGCTGTGGACACTGATCCCCCACAAACAATATAAAAGTAAGTAGTTAATTGCGCTTGAAATCGCCATCAGCCAGGCTCACTTTCACTCTCAGTTTCAGCATACGTTTCTAGGAAAAGCCTATAGTAATCCTCCATGAGCTCCTGCTCTTCCTTGGACTTCTTAATCATCCTCATTTCAGCTTCACCAACAACAGCCATTTTCCTGCGCTTGCCCTCTTCAACCGCATACGTTACTTTATATGAATTTGAGTTCTTAAGCTTCTTAATGAAACCACAGCTCCTACAAACTAGAACTGTCTCGCCATCACGCCTTTCAGGCACAAGCATTCTACCGCATTTTTCACAGAATTCCAAACCATACGCCTCCAATATACCGGGAAGGTAGATCCGTAACACACTACCGCTTTAGAGTCTGAAAGCACCCCTAAATATTTAAAGTTAACGTTAAGTGAGTTAGAACCCTTTATTTAAGGGGCTTACACAATATATTTTGGGAGAAAAGCATGTCCGGAATCCCACTAGTATTCCCATTTTCAGCAATAGTTGATCAGGAGAAAATGAAGCTCGCGTTACTGCTCAACGCCATCAACCCAAGAATTGGAGGAGTCCTAATTAGAGGAGCCAAAGGAACTGGTAAAAGCACAGCAGTAAGAGCACTAGCAGACCTGCTACCAGAAATCGAAGTCGTCAAGGGATGCCCATTCAACTGCAATCCAAGAGACCCAACAAACATGTGCGAGATCTGCAGGGAAAAATACGAGGCAGGAGAGGAATTGCCAGTTGAAAGAAGGAAAATGCGAATAATAACACTGCCAATAGGAGCAACTGAAGATAGAGTTGTGGGAACGCTTGACATCACTAGAGCCATCAGAGAAGGAGTAAAGGCATTAGAGCCAGGCCTGCTAGCCGAAGCAAATCAAAACATTCTGTACGTCGACGAAATAAATCTACTTCCAGACCACATTGTAGACGACATTTTAGATGCAGCAGCATCGGGCTGGAACGTCGTGGAGAGGGAGGGCATATCAGTAGCTCATCCAGCTAGATTCATTCTAATCGGAACAATGAACCCTGAGGAAGGAGAGCTTAGACCCCAACTGCTAGACAGAATGGCCCTCCACGTACAAGTAAACACGATTTACGACAGGGAGCTAAGAATCGAAATAATGAAAAGAAATTTGGAATTTGAAGAAAATCCAATAAAATTCAGAGAAAAATATAAGGAAGAGCAAGAAAAACTGAAAAGAAGGATAGTAGAAGCTAAGAAAATACTGACCAAAGTCAGAGTCCCAACAAACCTAATTGAGGTCATAGCTAGAATGTGCATATCACTACACGTCGATGGCCACAGGCCAGACATAATAATGCTAAAAACAGCAAAAACGCTAGCTGCATTCGAAGGCAGAACAGAAGTCAAGCCAGAGGACATACTTACCTGCGCATACCTAACGCTAAGCCATAGAACTAGGAGAGGAGGACTTGAGGAGCCTGCAACTCCAAAGCAGATTGAAGATGCATTTTACAGAGCTCTCGAAGAAATAGCTATTAAAGTCGAAGCTCCTCAGCAGTAAGCTCAACGCTCCTTCTAGGCTCAATTCTCTCAATAATCCCATCTCTGATCCACGCAATTCTATCACTAACGCCAAGCATTTTCAAGTCGTGAGTTGCGCAAATAACAGTCACACCACTCTCAACGCAAATTCTCTTAAGTAAAGAAACGATCCTAAGTCCAGACTCCAAGTCCAAGTTAGCTGTAGGCTCATCAGCAAGAATTATCGAGGGATTATTAGCTAAAGCCCTGGCAATAGCAACCCTCTGCTGCTGCCCTCCACTTAGCTGATCAGGCTTATGATAAAGCCTATCGCCCAAACCAACCTGCTCTAAAAGCCTCTTGGCCCTCTCAATCCTCTCACTTCTCGGAACACCTGCAAAGAGCATGGGAAGCATCACATTATCCAAGGCTGTAAGGGATAAAATCAAGTTGAAAGTTTGAAATATGTAGCCTACCTTAAAGCACCTGAAAATGGCCAGCTCCTCAAAGGTCATTTCAGCCAAATTTCTACCTTCAACGTAAACTTCACCTTTGGTTGGCTTGTCAAGCCCCCCAATCATGTTGAAAAGCGTTGTTTTACCGCTTCCGCTAGGCCCCATTATTGAGAGGTATTCGCCCTTAAAAACCTTCAAATTCACCCCTTTAAGGGCCTTTACAACCCAGTTCTTCATGAAGTAATACTTATGCAAATCTACAGTTTCAACAATGCACTTCACAGCTAAATCAACTCCAACCAAAAATTTACATATTAAAATTTAAGTGTAGCGAAGTAAGATAGCTTGTAAGTGTGCATGGAAGTGATAAGCCGTGAGAGACTTCAACCTTCTCATAGCAACCCAAAGAGGTAGGGAAGACGACTGCATGTCGGAGCTGTGGTACCTCCTAAGAGAAGTTGGAGATGAAAAAGCCCTATACGACAGAACTGGAATTCCAGGACTAGTAATCGTCAAATCATCGCTCAACCCATTTGAAGCAATTAGAAGGCTAAGGGAAATCGCTGAGGAGAGGCCATGGGAGTTCAGGTACGTCTTGAAAGTCACGCCAATAGAGGTAGTAGTACCAACCGAGCTCGAAAGGATAAGGGAAAAAGTAAGGGAGCTTTCAAGCAAAATAGATTTAAATGAAACATTTAGAGTCACGGTCAATAAGAGAGCTACTGCGCTTAGCTCAAGAGAAGTAATTGAGGTAGCCGCATCAGTTATAGATAGAAAGGTGGACCTGAAAAATCCAGACAAAGTCGTTCAAATAGAAATTCTAGGTGAAGTTACAGGAATATCGATTATAAAGCCATCGGACATACTTTCCATAGCTAAAATCAAGGAGGAATTCATTAGAAAGATGAGGGAAGGGTAAGGCTGAGCTACTTCAACACTTCAAGAAGAGCTCCACGCTCAATTACTATGCGCTCAATAGCTTCACGCAAGTCAATTCCACTTCTAACCACTGCGTCCAGCTCAACATTACTAACGTCGAAAATCCTTCTAAGAACGTTCACCTTCTCATCACTTCTAATTTCCAATGCAGAGTTATCAATTACTCCGCCAACGGAATCTACAAAAAAGCGAACAGCTGAAATGGCAGGTCCGGAATCCTTAGAAGCGCAAATGACTGCAAGTTCAGTTGAATCACTCTTAACTCCAACGGCTTCAATAGCATCCCTAATCTGCCTCCTCCCAGAAATGTAGAGAATGATTTCAACTTCAACTCTATCGCAAACATTTCTACCCTCCGCAAAAGCTCTCAAAGCTCTAAGAGCAGCTGAAGCTGCATGCCTCCAAGAAGCTATGCAGTTAGCATCAACCACCTGTAGCACAACTCCAAACTTATCCCTACAGCTCTTAGCTACTTCAAGGATACTTTGAACATCCCGTTTTCCTTGCAGAGCAACTCCAGCTAAGCATATAAACTTCTTTTCAAGCTCCTCAACCGCAACTAGAATTGGCTTATTCAACTTCCAATTCAGCACCAGAATCACTGTCCTCTTTAAATATCAATGGGAAAAATTCTTCCACAAATTCCCTCCTAACTCCAACTTCAATAAGCTTAGTTCTTATTTCCTCAGCTTGCAACCCATCTTCAAGCCACTTATGAGCTAGGCTTTTAATGGTTTCATAGGGCTCCCACGGATATATTATCCAAGCATCGGTCTTGCTTACGTAGTAGTCTGGGACAAAGGTCGTCCAAGGCTTAACGTGAATCGTAGCAACCCTAATTTCATCTGCACCCTCATCAATTAAATGCTTAACAGCAGCAGTCAAACTACTTCCAGTATCTGAAACATCATCGGCTATGAGAACCTTCTTCCCTCTAACACTGGTTGAAACTGGCTGTGTAACCACTGGACTTCTAGAAGTCTCTGCAATTCCCTTGTAAAATTCAATTCTTAAACTCGCAATATCAGGAATGTCAAGAAGATCCGACAGCAGCCTAGCAACTATCCAACCGCCTCTAGCAATTCCAACAATTATCTCCGGATTAAACCCACTTTCCCTTATAACCTTAGCTAACTTAAGAACTTGAAGGTGAATTTCATCCCATGATGGAGCTATGAAACTCAGCCTATCCAACGCTGGCACCAGCTTTAAAGCTAATTTGCAGCAGTATTTTTAGATGTTTCTATAGCTCTAAATCCTAACTCGAAAGCTCTTAAATTCTCTTCTAGAAATCTGCTTGGAATAACCTCTTCAACCGCACTTAACATCAACTGTCGGTCAATGAGCTCCCTAAACACCGAAGTGAAAGCTCCAAGCATTGCTATGTTAATTGAAGCTGGAAGCCCCACCTTAGAAGCTATGGAGCTCGCATCAACAACTTCAACTTCCCCAGCAACTTTCTTAAGTACATTCAACACTTCACTGAAGCCCGGCATGCGCTCAACTCCAAGCAGAACTGAAACTGGAAGTATGGCTTTGGGGTTGACGATCACCCTAGAACTTCTCGACAAAAATTGAAGTGCCCTTAAAGCTTCAATGTAATCTAAAGCTATTAATGCATGGGCTCGCCCAGCTTCAACTAATGGGCTCTCAACATCCGAACCGAACCGAACGTAGCTTTGAACAACCCCGCCTCTCTGAGACATCCCCAAAGTCTCTCCAACCCTGACCTTGTACCCTGCTTTCAGGGCCCACAAAGCAATTACCCTAGACAGGGTTAGAATTCCTTGACCTCCAACTCCAACAATAACTAGATTGAACTCCTCCACCAAATCACTTCACCCCAATGGCATTAACGGGGCAAACCTGAGCACACACTCCACAGCCAATGCATAAAGACTCATCGATAACTGGACCAGCAAACTCATCCCACAAAAGCGCTGGACAACCTAAACTTGAAATACAGCTCCTACACTTAACGCACTTCTCCCTATTAATCGCAATGACGTGAAGCTTGCCAATGCGTCTCTTAGCTAGAAGTGCGCACTCCCTCCTAGCAACTACGACTTGAACGCCATCAAAGCTGCTTAAGACCTTCTTGAAAACATCAACAGTGCGACGCACATCATACGGGTCCACAGCATAAACATGCTTAATGCCAATACCCCTAACTAAGTCAACTATGTCGACTTCCGTTGCAGATGACCCGTCAGCTCTAACGTTAATTCCAGGATGCGGCTGATGGCCGGTCATGGCCGTAGTTCTATTATCAAGGATAACGACGACGATGTTCACGCCAAAGTGAACTGCATCAATCAATGCAGGTATGCCTGCATGAAAGAATGTTGAGTCGCCTATCGTTGCAACTACAGGCTTATCGTAGCCAGCGTACTTTAAACCTAAAGCCATAGATATGCTAGCACCCATGCAGTGCTCAGTCCATATGGCTTCAAGAGGCTTTTGGAGACTTAATGCATAGCAGCCAATATCTCCAAATATCGGAATGTCCTCCCGCTTATAGCCCAGATCCTTAATTGCCTTTAACAAGGCATAGTAAGTTGCTCTGTGAGGGCATCCAGGGCACATTGGTGGAGGTCTAGATGGCACATCAAATTCTCGAAGTGGCTTTGGCGGCTCATAAGCTAAGCCCATGAAAGATGCAATCGCGCTCTTAACAACTTCAGGCTTAAGCTCACCCTCCCTAGGAATTAACCCATTAAACTTGCCTAGAATCACAGGTGGATTTTCAACCAAGGTTGACAGAGCCCTCAATCGAACTTCAATAAATGGCTCTAGCTCCTCAACTACTAGGATCTTCTCACAGCCCTTCAGCGCAGAATCCACAATGCTTTTGGGAAATGGATTCAGCATTCCCAGCTTGAAAATCCTCACTCCACTGATATTCAAGCTGTGAACAGCTTCAACTACATATGCGTATGAGATGCCCGAAGCAATTATGGCCAATCTCCCTTCGCCTTCAACCCTATTTAATGGGCACTCCTCAGCACATAACTCCGCCAGCTTCATCCTCCCATTAAGCCACTTATGCCTATTCAAATTCCACTTCATCGAAGCTCTAACGTACCTAGGCAAATCTCGGGGAAACCTAATTTCTCGGCTAACTTCCCGAACCACCCCTAAAAGCACATCACCAGTAGTATGGTTAACACGAGTAGTAGTCCTAAATAATACTGGAAGCTTAAGCTTCTCAGACAACTCAAAAGACCAAACAATGCCATCCTTAGCTTCCTGCGGATTAGAAGGCTCAACCATCGGAAGATTAGTTAATAGGGCGTAGAACCTACTATCCTGTTCAGTTTGAGTTGTATGGGGGCCAGGATCATCCGCAACTAAAATCACCATTCCACCATTAACGCCGCAGTAAGCTGCCGACATTAAAGCGTCAGCTGCAACATTAATTCCGGGAGCCTTCATAGTGACAAGAGACCTCAATCCAGCATTTGAAGCTGCAAGAGCCACTTCAAACGCAACCTTCTCGTTAGCAAACCAGTCAACCTTAATCTTCAAGTGCCTCGCTACCCTAGCAAGCGACATAATTACTTCAGATGAAGGAGTTCCCGGATAGCCAGTAACTACGTGGACGCCGGCTTCAATAGCACCTCTAGCGATAGCCTCATTACCCATTAATAAGACTCGCGAGCCAGGCTTGCCCAGAAGCCTATCCATGAAAACGCCTCCCAAATTTCCTCCCAAATTTTATTCTACCATAATCTACTAAAACTTTCATGGCCTCAGCAGCACCACGAGGAGATGAAACGTTAGGTACTTGATTACCCTCAAGAAGTTTAACTCCCTCCTCAACAACATCGCCGTAAAGGAAAGAGGCGATAATAGGCTTATCAGGATAAAACCTCCTTGCATCGATAACAGCTCTAGCAGCCAATGTCGAATCCATGAAGCTTGGAGGAACACAGATTACAATTACTCCATCAAATTCCCTTGAGCTTAAGAGGATTTTAAGAGATTCAAAGTACCAATCATAGCTCGCATTAGCCGTCAAGTCTATTGGATTTCTAACGCTGCAAATAGGTGGAAGAATCGACATTAACTTCGACTTCAACTCACTTGAAGGCTCAGGAACCTTTAACCCCAAGCTTTCACAAGCATCAGTCGTTAAAACTCCAGGACCACCGGAGTTGGTTAAAATCGCAACCCTATCTCCGCGAGCTGGAGGCTGAGTAGACAGAGCTTTAGCAGAGTTAAAAAGATCTTCAAGAAACTCTACTTGAATTATTCCAGCTTGCCTAAAAGCTCCAGCATAAACAGCATAAGAAGAAGCGAGAGAGCCGGTATGAGAAGAAGCAGCTCTAATTCCAGCATTGCTCCTTCCACCCTTCAAAGCTATGACGGGCTTTATCAAAGAAGCCTCCCTAGCCACCTCTATGAGATGCCTCCCACGCTTAACACTCTCCATATATAGCGCAATCACCTTAGTGCCTTCATCCCCAGCCAAGTAGGCTAAAACTTCAGACTCATCAACATCAGCTGAATTCCCACAGCTAATGAACTTGCTAAATCCTATCCTACTAGCCCTAGCATATGCAAAAAGAACTCCTCCAATAGCTCCACTTTGAGAAATTAGTGATATTGGACCTGACTTAACCCTGAACTCTAGGCAGGCGTAGAGGTTTAAGCTGGTATTAACAACTCCAGCACTATTTGGTCCAATAATCCTAACGCCATAAGACTTAGCTATGGATATAAGCCTTCTCTCCAAATCATAATTTCCAACTTCACTAAAACCGGCAGAAATAATCACAGCTCCCTTAACACCCTTTACTCCACACTCCTCCACAACCTTAAGCGCTGCTTGAGCAGGCGTTGTCACAACTGCAAGCTCAGGAGTTTTAGGAAGCTTCAACACGGATTGATAGACTTTTAAGCCGAGAATTTCTCCGCCTTTAGGGTTTACAGGATAAACATCACCCTCAAATCCTCCCTCAATAATGTTCTTGAGAACTTCATATCCTATTTTCCCCGGCCGACTTGAAGCTCCAATAACAGCCACTGCACTGGGTTCAAGCATCTCCCTAATTTTTGGATCAAAAATCAGCCTTACCACCCCTATAAAAACCCTAAGCTTTAAGCTCCACCATGAACCGTCGGCAGCAATATCAAGGTGTCTCCATTTTTAAGTTTAGTCTCAAGCCCATCTAGAGCTCCAATCTCAGCGCCATTAACTAGTACAAGCACATCTGGCTGAACTTCAGTCGAGTTAGGCTTAAACAGCCTCTCCTTCACTCGATCATCAATCAGCTCTCCCAACCTAGCTAAAGCCTTTCTCACAGTAACTTCATCTTCGGATGGAAAGGTTAAGTCGATCGAATCCCTACCCAGAAGACCCCTTAATGTCGCTAGCATTTTGACTTCAATTGAAATCACGCTGATACCCCCTCAAAGACGCATATGTACTCTTCATAGCGCCTCCCCATAAATACTTGCGGTGGAAGTAATTTTCGTTTCCTACCTTTCAGCGAATCAATAAAAATCCTATTTGCTTCAACAGCATCCTCGCACTTCAAAAGAGAAAGAGGAACATTCACTGAAAGGGGCCTAAGTGGAATGACATGTCGAGTAGACTTGTGAGGAAGCACCTTACCACTAAGCGCAAGCTCAACAACCTTCTCCTTGGAAATGCAGGGAATGCAGATAACTGCACTACATGCCCCTGACTTCAAAAGATTCATGGCATCAAATTCAGTTTCATAGCTTACTTTGAAGCCTTCACGCTTCAAAATCTCCTCAAGCCGTTTAACCTCAAAGAGCATCTCGTATAAGCTCTGAGACCTCGATCCCAGCGCAAACACCCTACCCCTAAAAATCAATAGTGGAACGCGATTCTTGTGAGCATCCAAGTCAATTGATGAAACTTCAAAGCAGTCAAGCCTCTTAACCAACGAAGCCAGCTTAACTTCATCTCCCTCAATAGCCCTCCACCAAGACTGCACGAGAACTCTAGGATCACCATAATCAACTAGGCAAGTTGCAATTAATCGGCAGCCAAGCCTCTTCAACGCTTCAACCCTATGCATGCCATCCAAAACAACCAGAGATTTTTCATCAACTATGACTGGATCCCTAAGGAGGCCCTCTCTACTCATCTTCCTCATGAGAGATTTCAGGGAACTAGGAATTATTTCCTCATGAATGTGGAGGTCGCTTAGGAATTCAAGCTTCAACTTGACCCTAAAGCCCCTGTGCTGTAGCTCCAGCACCCTCGATGACACGTAAAATACACCTCGCATCAGGTCAGTGGAGGCGCATCACCTCACAGCGCCACTCGGCGCAGATCAATATCATCATCCCTAAGCTTATTTATTTTAAACTCACTTAAAAGCATGGGGCCAACAGTGAACATTAAAGACCTGCCGCTCATGAAGATTATGGCTAAAGCTAATCTTGAAAGAAAACTATCATCAGCTTCAATTAGCAAAGCCAAGTCGGACTTCCACGCCAAAAGAAAGCCCAGACCATGCGGACTAACCATCCACTCGGCAATAGGATGCCCCAACAGCTGCCTCTACTGCTACATCCAAGATATGGGATTCGACTTCGCAGAAGCTAAGCCTTATGGGCTAACAGGAGACGAATTGCTATACGCGCTCCTCACAAACCCATACTTCATCCCAAGCAGGTGGGGAACATTTCTTGCTTTTGGAAGCATAGCAGACCCATTTAATGTTGCAGCAACCAACAAGACGATAGAGTATCTAAATACAATCAGCATACTAGGCAACCCCTGCCAATTCTCAACTAAAGCCCACATCGATGAGGGCCTAGCCCTAAAGCTTTCAAGCATCAACACTCCAATCAGCCCACTAGTGACTATAGTTACAATTGAAAAAGCAAGAATACTTGAGCCGCTAGCGCCCTCAATTGAAGAAAGACTTGAAACAATTAGAAACTTGAAAGAAAAGAAACTCAAGCCAATGCTATTCCTCAGACCAATAATACCGGGAGTAACCGACAACGAGCTCAGCAACATACTCAAGGCTGCAAAAAAGGCCGGAGCAGTTGGAGTGGTTGTGGGAGGATTAAGGATAACTAGGAGAATAATTGAAAGACTGAGAAGCGCCAAAGTGGATGTAAAGCCAATACTTGAAAGAGCTCCAAAGGTCAAGTTGACTGAAGCGCAAATCCAAATAAGAAGCGCAGACTTAAAAAGGAAAGCCATGACTGAAGCGAGGAAAATCGGGTTAATACCATTTTCCTCAGCATGCTGCGCAACAGCCTACGTAGCTGGCGTTCCATGCATAAATCTATGCTGGCTTAAAGGAAGCTGCACAAAATGCCCCAATAATTGTCCAAGCAAAGTTCCTGAAATGAGTGAAAAGGACGTAAGTGAAGTTTTCAGAGCTATGGCTAAAGAGAAGGCATTAAGCGTGGAGGTTTCCCCAAGCATGGTGAAGATCGAAACGAGCAAAAAGCTGAGCAGGAGAAGCAAGGACGCTCTGAAGTATGCATTAAAAGTAATTCTAAGGAGAAAAGTCTTAATTAAACCATGAGGCTAAAGCTTCAATAACACGTAAGCTCAAATCAATAGCTCCGAGTCATCTTAACGAAATTCAAGCTAAACTTATACTGCTATTCCTCCTCAGCTTCCACTGCCTCTTCTACTTCCGGAACTTCCTCCACGGAACTTCTAAGCTTAACTAAGCGAGTAATGTAGCCAGCAACCCTATTCCTAAAGCGCTTAGAGGTAATGTCGGTTAGCTCAGCAACAAGCTTCTTATTGGTCTCAAAATCTGCTGTAAACTTATCTGGATACTTTGCTAGCAGCTCTCTAGCTAACCTCTTAACCATTGCAGGGCGCACCTTACCCAAGCTCACACCCCAGCGGCTTAACAAATTAAATTACAGACTTTTAAAGATGTCTCCAGCTAAGCATAGCGAAATCTCTTTAACGAAGAAAAGATAAATAGTATGCGGGTGGCTGCAAATTGCCTGAACTACCACTAGCACCAGTCGACAGACTTATTAGAAAAGCTGGAGCCTCAAGAGTTAGTGAAAGCGCAGCAGAAGCTTTAAGGGAAATTCTAGAGGAAATAGCGATTGAAATTTCTAGAGAAGCAATAGAACTTGCAAATCACGCAGATAGAAAGACGGTCACAGATGAAGATATAAAGCTGGCAGCTAAAAGAATACTCAGAGCAGTAAGATACGCAGTCTAGCCTAAACTTCACTTTTATTTGAGGTGAAAACATGGAGATACCGAAGCCTTTAGTGAAGCCTCCAGCCCTAACAAAGTATGGAAAGGTAGTCAAACCATGGAGAGAGGGGAGAGGCTTCAGCATTGGAGAACTAAAGCAGGTAGGATTAAATCCAAAAGAGGCTATGAAGATGGGCCTAAGATTTGACAAGAGAAGGAAGAGCATTCACGAAGAAAACGTCAGAATTCTAAAAGAATACTTGACGAAAGCTAAGAAGTAGACCAGAAAAAATAATTGAAACCAGACCCTTTCTTTATCAAGGCCGGGGTAGCCTAGTGGTAAGGCGCAGGCCTCGAGATCATACTGTCAGGGGCTGGAAAGCCTGTGCCCGCGATGCGGGCACGTGGGTTCAAATCCCACCCCCGGCGCCAAATAACCTAAGACCAGCAGCCAGCACAAGCCATCAGCTCACATATGAACACAGTTTCAACTTAACCTCAAAATCACTCCAAATCAATTCAACGCGCATCACATAAATCAAATATAAATTAGTAATTCACGTTAGCACAATGTTCTGAGAACTCCATCAAGGCGGGGAAAATAATTGCTTTGGAAGGCACTTACAGGAAACGTCGGAGTAATGATGATTTCATGAATTCTCTTCGGCATAGGAACATCCATGGCTAACCCGTACTTTTCACTATATGCTAAAGCCTTAGTGGAATCGACCTACACATAGCCATAGTTAGCTCAGCTAGCGGATTAGCAGCACTACCCCTAATAATACCGGGAGGACACCTAACAGACGTTATTGGAAGAAGGAGAATGATCATACCGCTAACGTGGGCCGTATCCATAATTTTCTCTGCATATTCACTAGCTCCAAACTGGACAGCACCACTAATCATAAGGATGATAGACTCCTTCTTACACTTCTATAAGCCAGCTCTACACGCCATAATAGTTGACTCCCTCCCCCCCGGAAGTTAAAGCTAGAGGCGTAATGATCACTTCAATAATACCAAGCATTCCATGGCTAATTTTCCCTCCAGTTGGAGGATGGCTAATAGACAAGTATGGCGTATATGGATTTCGATTAGCACATATATTGAGCGGATTAACTGGCATGGCTGCAGCCACTTTAAGAACGAAGTTCCTAATGGAGACATTCATTGAAGAGAAAATCAAAAGAAAAATCTCTCCTATAAAAGCCATATACCAGGCATGTGCTGACGTATTTAAAGTTCTAAATGAAATGCCTCGGCAAGTCGTTTACATATTAAATGGAAATCTCCTAATAAGCGGCCTCAGCACCTCAACCTGCAACTCATATGCAGTAGTCTTCGCAAGCGAGTACATAAACATCTCAAGAGAAGCATGGGGCTTGTTCAACACCATTGGCGCGATCTCATCCATGATCCTCACATTAGCCCTACTACCATACCTCGACAAGCTCCCAAGAAAAATCATCATAGCCTCAGGACTAACATTTACACTTACAGTCTACACGCTTTCTCTAATGAAATATTGGTGTGCATTCGCTTCAGTGATCCTCGCATCCATTGCATGGTCAATACAATACCCAATATGGCAGACATACATGGGAGATATCGTGAAAAGAGAGTTAAGAGGAAGGGTCAACGCCATAGTATCAGTTGCAATAACACTGGGACTTCTATGGTCCACGCTAATATCAGGCCACATCTACACCATCAACCCACTTCTAGCATTCCAAGTGTCCATTATTGCATGCATAATTGAAGTAACCTACTGGGCCATAACGCTTAAAGAGCCAAGAATTAGGCATTTATAATGCCAAACCCACTGTAAGGTAGAAGCTACAATATCAAATTAAGTGGTGCCCAAAATGAAACTAAAGGAAATATTGGAGCTCCTAATTAAAGGAAAGATTAGCATCCAAGAAGCAGAGCAGAAAATTAGACTACTAGCTTTAGAGGAAATTGAAAATAAAGTTAAGATGGATTTAGGGAGAGAGATGCGAAGAGATGTGCCAGAAATAATTTGGGCAGAATACAAGGACGATGAAACCCTAAGGAAAACAATAATCAAGACAGTTGAAAAAACAGGTAAAGCCATAATATCCAACATTAAAACCGAGCAAATCCCAATCATAAATAGTCTAAAAGAAAAGTACGAAGTACGCATGAGCCTTTCAAAAAGAGTAGCAGTAATCAAGAATAAAAACCACGCCAAAGCGGAAAAAAGAGGAAAGGTAGGAATAGTAGCTGCAGGAACAGCAGACATACCTTTAGCCGATGAAGTTAGATTCATAGCTGAAGAGCTTGGCTGCGAAACGGTAACTATATATGACGCAGGAATAGCTGCACTTCACAGAACCATAAGTGCGGCCAAAAAAATGATCGAGGAAGACGTCGACGTGATAGTCGCAGTGGCAGGAATGGAAGGAGCACTACCATCAGTAATCGCATCGCTAGTAAACGTGCCAGTTATAGGGCTTCCAGCCTCAATAGGATACGGCCCAGGTGGAAATGGCACAGCTGCACTAATGTCGATGCTCCAAGCCTGCTCCCCAGGACTACTAGTCGTAAATGTAGATAACAGCATTGGAGCAGCAATATCAGCAGTACTAATAGCTTATAGAGCCGTCAGAACTAAATCTAAACAGGTGGAAACTTGAGAACCCTAATTATTGATCCCAAGCTAGCTGGGATATCAGGCGACATGATACTAGCAGCCCTAATAGACTTAACAGGCAGGGCAAGCGAAATACCTCATTTAGCCAATATAATTGAAGAAGAGCTTGACCACTGCGAAAAATTTGAAGTCGATGTAATTGACGTTAAGAAGGAAGGAATTAGGGCGAAGAGCATTAAAATCAAGCTAATTGAAAAGAAAAAAGAGGTAGAAGCAATTAAAATTAAGGAGTATGCGAGGAAAATTGGAGAAAAAATTGGTCTTTCAGCAAGATCAATGTCCTTCGCATTAAAAGTGCTTGATGACCTCATAAGCGCAGAAGCAAAAGTACATGGAGTCGATGAAGCCTCAACCCACCTCCACGAACTAGCGTCAGCCGACACCTTCCTAGACGTCATAGGAGCTGCATGCATCCTAGAACGAGAAAAAATCCTAAATGAAAATGTGGAAATATACGCAACCCCACCAGCGCTAGGTGGAGGACTAGTAAAAACGAGCCATGGATTACTACCTTGCCCAGCGCCAGCAACAATCGAAATTCTTGCAAAGCACAAGTTCAGATACTCCCAAACGCCAATTGAAGTTGAATTAACTACTCCAACCGGCGCTGCAATACTAGTAAACCTAACCAGCAAACTAGTAGACTTTTACCCACCCATGAAAATTGAAAGAGTAGGTTATGGCGCAGGCTCCAAGGATCTGAAAGGCATACCAAACATACTGAGAGTTATTGAAGGTCAAGCATTTAATTTAGCCCAAGACAAAATTGTTGTGCTCGAAACTACAGTAGACGACGCAACTGGCGAGATACTAGGATACCTAATTGAAAGACTAATTCAGAAAGGAGCGCTCGACGTTGCCATAATTCCAGGAGTAGGTAAGAAGAATAGGCCTATAAACGTAATTAAAGTGCTAAGCAGATGGGAAGACCATCAGAGCCTAATAGAAGTTTTAATGAGTGAAACTGGAACGTTAGGAGTAAGAGTGCAGGAAATTCCAAGAGCAGTAGCTCTAAGGGAAATAAGAAAAATAACCGTGAAAATTAGAGGCAGACAACATCAGATAAACGTGAAAGTATCCAAAACAGCTGACGGAAAAATACTGAACATTAAGCCTGAATATGAAGATCTAAAGCTAATAGCTAGTGAGCTCAACATCCCATTAAGACAGGTAGAAAGCGAAGTTAAAAGGCAACTTTGCAAATTAATGATGTAAATAATAACACTACTTCAGCGGCACATACATGCTTGACCTTGTAGCTCTCAAGCCTGGAGCTCCATGCACAACCCTTTTAATAGTTATGGAAAACTCGCCTAGGTAATGACCAATCATTTCAGGAGTTATAGTTACCGGCACAAACTCCTTACCATTATAAACGTGAATGGTCAATCCAACCATCTCGGGTAAGATCACCATGTCTCTACAATGAGTACGAATAACAACCTTCTCTCCCCGCTCCAAGCGCTTCTTCGCCTCCCTAATTTTCTCCAAAAGTTTCCTCTGCTGCGGAGTTAATCCTCGCTTCAAGCTCCTTCTCTGCCTAGCTGGAAGTAGCTGGATGAACTGATCCATAGGCATCTTCACGAGCCTATCGATAGTGTAACCCCTATACGTGAACTCTTTGGGCATACTATCACCATCACTAAACTTCTAGGGTATTGCTTGTTGTGGAGCTTATAAATGTTACTTTAACAATTTAATGTTGAAGGTGCAAAGCGTGGTCATTGAAGTGGAGGTTAAAGCACAAATAGACGACCTAAGCGAAGTAAGGGAGAAAATCAAGACGCTAGGAGGAGAACTACAGTCAATAAAAAGGCAGGTTGATGTATACCTGCAGCATCCCTGCAGGAACTTCAAGCTTACAGATGAAGCGCTAAGGCTAAGAAAGAGCAATGGCAAAGCATACCTAACCTATAAAGGGCCAAAACTGAGCCCAAGATCTAAAAGCAGATTGGAAGTAGAAGTAGAAGTCTCAGACCTAAAGAAAACCCTTGAAATACTAGTCAAAGTCGGCTTCAAACCCATTGGCGAAGTCAAGAAAATTAGGGAAGTTTGGAAGCTAAAAGAAGCAATAATAAATTTGGATGAAGTTGAGAATCTGGGAATTTTCATTGAAATAGAGATCAAAAGCAAAGACATGAGGAAAGCTGAAGAATCAATCCGTAAAATTCTAGAAAAGCTCAACATACCAGCAATTAAAACCACTAGGAAATCTTACTTGGAAATGCTTTTGGAAAAGTAGGGAGAGGACAGCAATTAGGATAATGCACTTAAAGGATTTTAAATAGATTATGAATTGAGGAGCGAGTTGATTAATCTTGAAGCTCGTTGAAATATTAAACGCATTAATTTACTGTGGCCCAACCACCATCGACGAATTAGCCAGAAAAATGCAAGTAAGTAAAGTGAAAATGAAAGATGCAATTATAAAGCTCGCAAATATTGGGCTGATCGAAAAAATCGATGAAAAGCACATCGACGCATCCATGAAAGTCTTAAACACAATCGTTCAGCGTAGAGTTAAAAGAAAGGACCTGCTCGAAATCATTGGAAGGAGAAAACCAGAATTTATGAACCACTTAAAGTTACTTGGAAAGCTAAACGAGTTATACCAAGAGCTTATAGGAGAAAAAGCCATTCCTCAATTCAAGTTCCTAAAACTACCATCAGAAAGAGAACTTGAAATTGGAGAAAAACCTCTTGAAGAGGCAATTGCAGATGCCCTCCTAAGCATCTTAGCAGATTTAGTATTCAACATACCCATAACCGACGTAGACAAGCTCATAGAGGTACTTAATGAAGCCAAGGGAGAAGCTAGAAATATTGCAATTGAAATGCTCAGAAGGTTTTACATGGACGTATCTAGGGAATATAATTTGCTGAAAAGAGTGCTAGAGGCTGTCGGGTGACAGCTGAAATGCAGCTAATAGACGAAGTCCACCAGAGAATAGTTGAAGCAGCCAACATTCTACGAGAAGTAGTTCATAAAACTCCGCTCGACAAGTCGAGGACATTCAGCTCATGGACAGGGGGAGAAGTCTACTTAAAGCTAGAAAATTTGCAGAAAACTGGGTCATTCAAAGTTAGAGGAGCCTACTACAAAATAACCAAGCTCATCTCCAAGGGCAGAGTGAATAAGGTCGTAGCTGTCTCTGCAGGAAATCATGCACAGGGAGTAGCATGGGCAGCTGCAAGAGCAGGAATTGAATCCATAATATTCATGCCCGAATTCGCTCCAGCTGCAAAGATATCTGCAACTAGAGGTTATGGAGCTAAGGTTGTGCTATATGGTAAAAGCATAGAGGACTCATATAGCAGGGCAATCGAGCTAGCAAGTCAGAAAGACGTTGAATTCATCCATCCATTCAATGACCTAGACGTAATTGCCGGGCAAGGAACAATTGGAATTGAAATTCTACAGCAACTTCCAGATGTGGATGTTGTGGTAGTTCCAATAGGCGGAGGAGGACTAATTTCAGGCATTGCAGTAGCAATGAAAAAGCAAAAACCAAGCATTAAGGTTGTTGGAGTTGAAGCAGAAGGAGCAGCTTCAATGTACAAGAGCATAGAGCGAGGACGCATAGTAAAGATACGCAAAACAGATACAATAGCAGATGGAATAGCCATCAAAAGCCCAGGGGAATACACATTCCAGCTAGTTAAAAACCTAGTTGACGACATAGTTCTAGTCAACGACTTCGAAATTTCAGAAGCAATGTTCAAGCTACTTGAAAGAGCTAAGGTAGTAGCAGAGCCAGCTGGAGCAGTAGCAGTAGCAGCACTACTGTCTGGCAAAGTCGACGTTAAAGGGAAGAAAGTAGTAGCAGTAGTTTCAGGGGGAAATGTAGATGCATCACTACTCGCAACGATATTGGAGAAAAGCTTGATCAGCGAGGGAAGAATTGTTAGAATAGTAGTTGAGCTGCCAGATAAGCCCGGAACTCTAAAGAAAGTTTTAGGAATAATTGCAGAGGCAAGAGCAAACATACTAGATGTAGCAATAGATAGAGTTTCACCCCAAATCAAGCCCGGCAAAGCAATGGTGCTTATAACGGCAGAAGTTCAAGATCCAGACTACATCGACGAAGTCATCATCAGCCTTAAAAGGCTTGGATACACATTAAACATTCTTTGAGGGTGAGAATGTGAGGGAAATCATATTTACTGAAAAAGCACCCAAGCCAGTTGGCCCATACAGTCAAGCAATTAAAGCAGGCAACTTCCTCTTCATTTCCGGACAAATACCCATAGATCCAGAAACAGGAAAGTTAGTTAATGGAGGAATCAAGGAGCAAACCAGAAGAGTTCTAGACAACATCAAAGCCATAGTTGAAGCGGCAGGCTACACCATGCAAGACATAGTTCAAGTATTCGTATTCCTAAAGGACTTAAAGGATTTCTCAGGATTCAACGAGGAATATGCCAACTACTTCAAGTCCAACCCGCCATCAAGAGTGACCGTCGGCGCAGAAATACCAAAGGGAGCGCTTCTAGAAGTTTCAGCCATAGCATTCAAGAGTGAGAGCATTGAATGAGAGAAGAAACTCAAATGAACTTCAAAAAGAAAAAATTGAATTAAAAAGCAGAGACCTCATCAATCTAGTAAAACAAGCAACAGCTATTCTAAAAAGCGAAAAAGAAAGAGGAGGCTATGAAAAGCTAACCGTCAGAAGAGGTCTGGTGAAAATACAAGACACATCTGGTCAACTAGTAGTTATAGGAGATATCCATGGAGACCTAGAAACAATGCTAAAAATCTTTGAAAAGGAAGACATCCCTGCTAAGCTCAATGAAAAGAGGACATACATAGTATTTCTGGGGGATTACATCGATAGGGGAGAGCTATCTCTAGAAGTGATGACATCAGTTTTAAGGATGAAAATAGCTCATCCCGAAAGGGTAGTCATTTTAAGGGGTAATCATGAAGGGCCTGACGACCTCATAGCTCACCCCCACACATTCCCCTACGAATTAAAAATGAAGTTTGGCAGCGCAGCTCCAATAATATACCTTCACTTTAGAAAGCTATTCAATGCAATGCCACACATAACGCTCACATCAAGTGGAATAGTACTTCTACACGGCGGAGTTCCAACCGAAGCTAAAAATGTAGACGAGATAGCCATGGCTAATGAGCTTCACCCTGAAAAACCCCACTTAACTGAAATATTGTGGAACGATCCAGATGAAACTGGAATAACGGGAGCATACCCTTCACCTCGCGGAGCAGGCAAAATCTTTGGAGAAAACTATACTGATGAATTTTTGAAAATCGTTAACGGCAAAGTGATATTGAGGGGACATCAAGCCGCCTCGAAGGGATATAAGGTGAGCCATAATGGAAAAATAATTACTCTCTTCTCAAGGCTAGGCCCACCATATTGGAATTCTAAAGCGGCCTATGTTGTTCATCCATTAAGCCGCCCACCTAAAGAGGTAGTAAATAGCATTAGAACAATAACTTAATCATTGACAGCTAATAGAGGGCAAAGCAAACTTTTTATAGCGTACCATTTAAAAAAGCTTAGTCTAAAATCATGGCGGATAAATGGAGTAGAGGACAATGCCTAACTGGGGATATTCGATAATTGGGCTGGATCCCGATAAAACAGCTAAAGCTAGTGGTAGAGATCTTCGTATCTCATTTAAGGCTGCACGTGAAGTTTGCGCGTTTATTAAAGGCATGAGCTTACTTGAAGCTCAAAAATATTTAGAAGATGTTACTCGAAAGAAGAAGCCCATTCCATTTAAGAGATTTACTGGAAAAGCCGCTCACCATAGGGGCATTCAAGGTTGGCCCATAGTTAGATATCCAGTTAAAGCCGCTAGGGAAATTCTAAAGGTCCTAAAGAGCGTTGAGGCCAATGCAGAATATAAGGGGCTTGATGTTGAAAAGCTTAAGATCATCCACATAGCAGCGCAAAAAGGCACAAAATTGAGGAAATATATTCCAAGGGCATTTGGAAGAGCAACTCCCTACTTCAAGCAGCTAACACACATAGAAGTTGTAGTTGCTGAGGAGGAGTAAGCATGGTTAATGTTAAGAAACATTTCGTAATTGAAGGCTTAAAGCGAATGGAAATTGATGAGTACTTATCCATAAGACTCATGAGAGCAGGCTATGCAGGAGTTGAAATTCAGAGAACACCACTTGGCACGAGAGTCACAATCTACGCCGAAAGGCCAGGAGTAGTTATTGGGAGAGGCGGAGCAAACATCAAAGAATTAGCCGAAATACTGGAGAAAAGATTTGGAGTAGAAAACCCGCAAATAGCCGTAGCTCAAGTGCAAGTTCCAGAGCTAAATGCAAAAATCATGGCCATAAGAATTGCCAGGGCAATGGAAAGGGGAGTTCACTTTAGGAGAGCGGCATTCATAGCTTTAAGGCAAATAATGGAGGCAGGAGCAAAAGGCGCCGAAATAATAATCCGCGGAAAACTGAGAAGCGAACGTGCAAGATATGAGAAATTTAAGGCCGGAGAACTTTTAAAATCCGGAAAGCCATATGAAGACCTCGTCGACGAAGCAGTGGTTTATGTTGCATTGAAGCCTGGAATATACGGTATAAAAGTTAGAATTATGCCACCGGTCAAAACTCCTGATGACATAATAATTAAGGAGGTCTATCCAGCTAAGGAGGAAGAAGAAGTTGCCAATATTGAGGGTTAACGAAATCAGGCGCATGAGCCCTGAGGAGCGCATGAAGAAGCTAGCTGAGCTTAAAGCAGAATTAGCGAGAGCTAGAGCACTAGCTGCAAGTGGAGCCCCACTGGACAACCCAAAAATGATAAAAGAGATAAGGAAAACCATTGCAAGAATACTTACAATTCAAAGAGAAGAAGAACTGGGAATTAGGAGGTCTAAAAAGTGAAGATAACCCCAAGAAACCTAGTCATGCATGAACTGATAGGATTAAGTGTTAAGGTAAGCAAGAGCACCCACCCAGGTTATGTTGGAATTGAAGGCATTGTAGTTGATGAAACCATGAAAACCCTTCACATCCTCCATGAAGGTAAAGTTAAGGTTATTCCGAAAAACTGCTCAATATTCGAGTTCACGCTTCCTGATGGAAGCATCGTAGAAGTTGATGGAAAGGTGATTTTGGCAAGGCCGGAAGATAGAGCTAAAAAGCCATATAGGAAGAGGTGGTGAAATGCCGGCCAAAAATATTGGAGTGCCCGGAGTAAAAGCTCCTGAACAACAATGCGACGATCCGCACTGCCCATTCCACGGCCACATAAAAGTTAGGGGAAAAATACTTGAAGGAGTAGTCGTGAGCTCGAAAATGCAGAGAACAGTCGTAGTTCAGCGAGACTACTTGCACTATGTGCCAAAATACAAGAGGTACGAGAAAAGGAGATCCAGAATTGCAGCTCACAACCCACCATGCATCAATGCCAAAGAGGGAGATAAAGTTAAAATAATGGAGTGCCGCCCACTAAGTAAGACCGTATCATTCGTAGTTATAGCTAAAGTGGAGGAAGAGAAAGGTGGCGAAACGAGGTAGAGGAGCAGTAGGAGTATCTTATAGGCATGGAGTTAGCCCAGGCTTGCCCGTGGGAGCCTACGTTAAATGCGCAGACAATAGCGGCGCAAAATTAGTGCAGATCATAGGCGTAGTTGGATCCAAAACTAGACTTCGAAGATTACCGCAAGCGGCAGTTGGAGACATGGTCGTGGTCTCGGTGAAGGCAGGTACGCCAGAAATGCGCAGACAAGTACTAAGAGCAGTCGTAGTTAGACAGAAGAAGCCATATAGAAGAATGGATGGAACCTGGATCCAATTCGAAGACAACGCAGTAGTAATAGTAACCCCAGAAGGAGACCCAAAGGGAACCGAAATAAGAGGGCCAGTAGCAAGAGAAGCAGCCGAAAGATGGCCCAGAATAGCTGGACTTGCAACCATGATAATTTAGGTGAAAAATATGAAATCCCTATTTTGGAAAACTAAATCTAAAAAACCTAAAAAGCAAAGAATAGCACTATTTAAAGCTCCACTCCACAAAAGGCACAAGTTAGTATCAGCTCCTCTCTCACCCGAATTACGGGCAAAATATGGTAGAAGATCATTTCCCGTTAGGAAGGGCGATACCGTTCTAATCATGAGAGGAGACTACGCAGGTTATGAAGGTAAAGTTCTTCGCGTTGACTTGAAGAAATATAGAATTCATATTGAAGGAGTTACGAGAAGAAAAGCTGACGGGACAATAATCTACGTCCCAATTCACCCGTCAAAGGTTATGATTACTAAGCTAGACCTATCCGATCCAAGAAGAAAGGAAGCTCTTGAAAAAGCCAAGGTAGAGGTGAAGTAGCATGGGAAGAAAGGGTCCAAAAAGACACTTGAAGAGATTTCCTGCACCAGCATTTTGGCCAATACCAAGAAAAGCGTACAAATTTGCAGTTAAGCCAAGCCCAGGCCCACATCCCCTAGAAAGATGCATACCACTTCTAGTTGTTATGAGAGAAATTCTAGGATATGCGGAAACAGCAAGAGAAGCCAAGAGAATTATAAAGGAAGGGCATATTAAAGTCGATGGAATAGTTAGGAAAGACCATAAATTCCCAGTAGGGCTAATGGACGTAATTGAAATAACAAAGACGAATGAATACTACAGAGTACTACCGCACCCCCAGAAGGGACTCACCCTCCACCCAATAACTCAGGAGGAAGCTTCATTCAAGCTATGCAGAATAGAAAATAAAACAACAGTAAAGGGAGGACACGTGCAGCTAAATCTCCACGACGGAAGAAACCACTTGATAAGAGTTGCAGACCCCAAAAAGCCCGTTGAAGACATCTACAAGACAATGGACGTGCTTAAAATATCCATTCCAAATCAAGATATACTTGACCACATCAAGTTCGGCGAAGGAACTATTGCAGTAGTAATAGGAGGCAAAAACATAGGCTTAGTAGGCAAAGTAGTCAAAATTGAGAGGGGATTTGGAAGGCTTAGAAGCGTAGTAACCTTGGAGAGCCCTAAAAACGACATATTCAAAACAAGCTTAACATACACATTCGCAATCGGAGTAGAAGAACCAATAATTTCACTGCCAAAAGAGGTGATGTAAAATGGAAGTAGAGCAAAAGCAATTAATCAACCCAATGAAACAAGTAAGGCTCGCAAAGGTAGTCGTAAACATGGCAGTAGGAACTTCAGGAGAAAAGCTGGAAAACGCAGTTAAAGTTTTGGAAAGCTTAACTGGCCAAAAGCCATCGAGGAGAAAAGCAAAAAGGACGATAAGGGAATTTGGAATAAGAAGAGGAGAAAACATAGCATGCGTGGTAACTCTCCGAAGAGAAAAAGCTGTAGAATTCTTGCGTAAAGCTTTAGCTGCAGTTGGAAATAGAATTAAGGCATCAAGCTTTGATGATTATGGAAACGTTTCATTTGGAATTAAAGAACACATAGATATTCCAGGAACTAAATATGATCCAAATATAGGAATATTTGGCATGGATGTGTGCATATCCTTTGAAAAGCCGGGATATAGAGTCATGAGAAGAAGAATTAAGAGATCTAAAGTAGGTAAAGCTCATAGAGTAACTAAATTTGAAGCCATGGAGTATCTCAAGAGGGAATTTGGAGTTGAAATAGTTGAGGAGGATTAGCCATGGGCAAGTATAAGCCGCCGAAAATCAGGAAATTCGGAAAGGGAAGCCGCCCCTGCCGAAGGTGCGGCTCCTTTGGCCCAGTAATTAGAAAATATGGATTAAACCTCTGTAGGCAGTGCTTCAGAGAAGTGGCAGAAAAAATTGGATTTAAGAAGTACATGTGAGGTGAAAGCCGTGACCATGATGGACACCCTTTCAAATGCGTTGGCTACAATAATGAACAATGAAATTAGAGGCAGAAAGGATTGCATAATAACGCCAGCCTCAAAGCTAATTGCAAACGTATTAAGAGTGATGCAGAGGTACGGATATGTAGGCGAAATAGAATTAATAGATGATGGAAGAAGTGGCAAAATCAGAGTTCAACTGCTTGGAAGAATAAATAAGTGCGGAGCAATAAAGCCGAGATTCCCAGTGAAGTACAAGAAAATTGAAGAGTGGGAAAAGCAGTACTTGCCAGCTAGAGACGTAGGAATACTTATAGTTTCGACGCCAAAGGGAGTAATATCACATAAAGAAGCAAAACAAATGAAAATTGGAGGAATACTTCTAGCATACGTCTACTAGGTGATTTAAATGCCAAAGCTATTTAGAATCCATCAAAAAGTTGAAGTCCCTCAAGAAGTTGAAGTTAAGGTTGAGGGGTCAAAGGTAGTTGTTAGTGGCCCCCTAGGCCACCTCGAAAAGGACTTCTCGCATGCTAGGGGAATTCAAATCAGGCTTCTCGATGATAAGAACATCATTATCGAAGCATATGCCCCAAAAAAAAGGGAGCAAGCATTAGTAGGCACAATTGCAGGCCACATAAAAAACATGATTAAGGGAGTAACTAAGGGATTTAAATATAAGCTTAAAATCGTTTACGCTCACTTCCCCATATCAGTGAAAGTTAAGGGAGACAAAATCGTAATAGAAAACTTCCTCGGAGAAAAAGTGCCAAGAATAGCTAAAATAGTTGGAGACGTGAAAGTTAAAGTTCAAGGAGACGACATCATAGTTGAAGGCATAGACATAGAAGCCGTAGGGCAAACAGCTGCCAACATTGAGCTCGCCACCAAGATAAAAGATAAGGATCCCAGAGTATTCCTAGACGGAATATACGTATACTCAAAGGAGTGAAGAACATGAGAAGTGAAAGCGAAAGATTGAAGAAACTACTAAAGCTCAGAATAAAATTAAAACGTAAAAAGCCCGAATTCCTTAGACCTTGGCACTGGAGGCTTAAGCGCCTAGGCACGGCATGGAGAAGGCCCAAAGGGCTAGACGACAAGATAGCCCATAAGCGCAAGGGATACCCACCCCTGGTAGAAGTGGGCTACAGAGGACCGAGAGAAGTCAGAGGACTACATCCCTCAGGACTAGAAGAGAAACTTGTTTTCAACATAAAAGATCTCGAAGGCTTAGATCCTTCAAGACAAGCTATAAGAATCGCCCACACAGTAGGAAGAAGAAAGAAAGCAGAGATAGTTAAGAGAGCAATCAAACTAGGGTTAAAAATATTAAATCCGGGAGAATTTATGGAAGAAGCTAAAGAGTAGTGAGGGCGTGAGAATGCCACTAACGCTAAGAACTGTCCGGAGACTAGCGGCAGACATCCTTGGAGTAGGGGAAAATAGAGTTTGGATCGACCCGGAAAATCTAGATAAAGTAGCTGAAGCAATGACGAGGGAGGACGTAAAGATACTCATCAGGCAAGGCTTAATCAAAGCGCGTCCAGAAAAGAGCATAAGCAGAGCGAGAATACGCATGAAGAGAGAAAAGAAGAAAAGAGGGAGGCGCAGGGGACCTGGAAGCAGGAAGGGCCCAACAATCAGGAGAAAGGAGCTCTGGATGATAAAGGTAAGAGCGCAGCGGAAATTCTTAAAGATGCTCAGAAAACGCAGAATAATAAACAGGACAGTTTATAGGAAGCTTTACATGATGGTGAAGGGAGGAGCATTCGACAGCACCTCACAAATAAAAACGTACATCCGTGAGCACGGCCTAGCAAGGAGGAGGTAAAATGGCGAGAGGACCTAGATATAAAGTTCCATTTAGAAGGCGGCGAGAAGGCAAGACAAATTACAGGAAAAGGCTTAAGCTGATATTGTCTGGGAAGCCCAGGCTAGTTGCAAGAAAAACAAACAATTACATAATAGCTCAAGTAATTGAAGCCCGAGTCGAAGGAGATGCAGTCCTGGCAGCAGCCCATTCAAAAGAACTTAGAAACTTCGGGTGGCTAGCAGCATGCGACAATACGCCAGCAGCATACCTCACAGGACTGCTAGCAGGATATAAAGCACTTAAGGCAGGAGTGGAAGAAGCGGTACTTGACATAGGCTTGCACAGGCCAATTAAAGGCGCAAGGATATTCGCAGTGCTCAAAGGGGCAGTAGACGCAGGCCTACAAGTGCCCCACACCGAAGAGATACTTCCAAGCGAAGATAGAATTAGAGGAGAACATATAGCTGAATATGCGAATAGGTTAAAGGAAGAAGATCCGATGCTATATGAGAAGATCTTCTCCCAATACTTAAGGAGAGGGCTGCCTCCAGAGGATCTCCCATCCCACTTCGATGAAATTAAGGAAAAAATAATCAAATCATATGGAGGTGAGTAGATGTCTCAAGCTCAATTTGGCATAGAAGAATGGACTCCAAGAACAACTTTAGGTAAGCTAGTTAAGGAAGGAAAAATCGCTTCAATCCATCAAATATTCGCAGCCAATCTCCCCATAATGGAGCCACAAATAATAGACATACTTGTACCCGAACTAAAGCACGAAATCGTAGACATTAGCATCGTCCAAAAGCAGACGGACGCCGGAGAAATAAGCAGGTTTAAAGTTGCAGTAATAGTAGGCGATGAAAACGGGCTGGTAGGCATTGGAACAGCAAAAGCTAAGCAACTGAGATTTGCAATAAACAAGGCAATTGAAAATGCAAAGCTAAACGTCATTCCAGTTAAAAGGGGATGCGGAAGCTGGGAGTGCTCCTGCAATAGACCTCACAGCGTACCATACAAGGTTGTCGGAAAAAGCGGCAGCGTAGAAGTCACATTAATACCAGCACCAAGAGGAGTTGGACTCGTAGCCGGAGATATAGCAAAAGTAGTTCTACGCCTAGCTGGAATACAAGACGTTTGGACCAAGACAAAGGGAGAGACAAGAACCACGCTTAACTTCGCCAAAGCAACATATGAAGCCCTAAGAAAAACATACAAGTTTAAGTTTATGGGAGCCTGATGAGCATTGCCAAAGCTACTCGCAGTAATAAGAATTAGAGGCAGAATAGGAGTTAGAGGAGAAGCACAAGACACTCTAAAAATGCTCAGACTACATAGAAAAAACCACGCAGTAATAATAGACGACAGGCCATCCTACCTGGGAATGCTGAAAAAAGTAGCCGACTACGTGACTTGGGGAGAAATAAACTCGGAAACGCTTGCACTACTCCTCAAAAGAAGAGGAGAGCTAAAAGGCGGCAAAAAATTAACTGAAAAATACATTAAAGAAAAACTCGGATTAAACAGCATAGAAGATCTAGCCCATGCAATATTTGAAGGCAAGATATCGCTAAAGGACATTCCAGATTTAAAGCCCGTATTTAGACTTCACCCACCAAGCGGCGGATTCAAGGGAAGCACAAAAAAGCACTACAAAGCAGGCGGCGAGCTAGGCTATAGGGGAACAGCCATCAACGAGCTAATCAGGAAAATGTGCTAATACTTGGAGGAACAAATTCATGGTTAAAGACTTTTGGTTTGAAGATGCTGAGGGAGATGATTTCATCGACGAAGTAAACAGCATAAGCGAAGCAATTATGAAAATATTGAGAGAGCTCCTAAATCACCCTCTTGAAGATGAGCAATACAATGAGCCCCGCATATACAATTTCTCAATCTCACTCAACCCCATAGACGAACACGACATCATAAATTTAAGGGATTTAAATTTTGAACGTTCATACTTTGAATATGATGAGCCTCTCATAGACATAGTTGAAGACAAAAACTCATTGAAAGTTTACGTCGAGCTTCCTGGAGTAAGGAAGGAGGACATCAAAATTAAGGCTACGGAAAGAAAAATAACAGTAGCCATAGAAAATCAAGATGGAAAGTATTATAAGGAGATACACCTACCTTCAAAAGTTAAGCCTGAAAAGGCTAAGGCAACATTTAGAAATGGCGTGTTAGAAGTAACTTTTGAGAAGAAAAATTTTAGGCTGTGGAAGAAGCTGAAAAGGTGAGTGCGATGGTCGTTAGAAGAAGGAAGAAAATTCGAAAATATAGAGGTAGCAGGACGTGCGGATGGGGAATAACGGGACAGCATAAGGGACGAGGATTAAAAGGCGGATTTGGCAAAGCTGGAAGGCACAAGCACCACTGGACTTGGGTTGTAAAGTACGCTCCAGACTACTTTGGCAAAAAAGGGTTTAAAACCCCAATATCAACAACTCCAAAGGTAAATGCAATAAATGTAGGTTACCTAGACGAAATTGCAACCGAACTAGCAAAAAAGGGCTTAGTGGAAGTCAAAAATGGAAAAATTGTAGTCAATGTAATTAAACTCGGATATAATCGAGTTTTAGGATCCGGAAAGGTCACAAAGCCGCTTGTGGTAATGGCTCCATACTTCTCAAGGAAGGCAGAGGAGAAAATAGCTCAAGCCGGCGGAGAAGTAATTAAGCTATAAACAGCCAATTTAACTGGTAGAGCGTGAAACGCTATGGTGCGCGCACTAGATGTAATTGAACCATTAATTAAAGTACTTCCAGAAGTTTCAAGGCCTAAAAGAAAGCTTGCCCTAAGAGAGAGGTTTATTTGGACTGCAATAGTACTCACCATATACTTGATAATGAGTGAAATACCACTCTACGGAATCGTTAGAGGGGTAGGGTACGACCCATTCCTTTACATGAGAATGTTGTTTGCATCCAAGCGAGGAACACTGATGGAGCTCGGAATAGGCCCAATAGTCACCGCAGGATTAATCATGCAACTGCTAGTAGGATCAAAAATATTAGATCTAGATTTCACGAACCCCGAAGATAGAGCTTTATTTACAGGGGCACAAAAATTAATGGCTGTTTTATGGGCTGGAATACAGGCATTCGCATACATTTTCGGCGGATATTTCGGCTCACTTCCAATAGACGCTGCCATTCTAGTATTCGTACAGCTCGTAGCAGCTTCAATCATAGTAATGCTTTTAGACGAAATGGTGCAAAAAGGCTGGGGAATTGGAAGCGGCGTAAGCCTATTCATAGCAGCAGGAGTAGCTCAGCAAATAGCATGGCACACATTCTCCCCGCTATACGCAAGAGATGGAAAATACCTTGGAGCAGTTCTAGCATTCATACAAACCATAGTAAATGGAGAAAACATTTGGAATGCATTCGTAAGGCCCGGAGCCCTTCCAAGCATGGCTGGGCTACTAACAACCATTGCAATATTCATCATAGTAATATACCTCGAAGGAGTAAGAATAGAGGTCCCAGTAGCACTCCCAAGATACAGAGGGCTAAGGACAAAAATACCCTTAAAATTCCTATACGTATCAAACATTCCAATAATATTCACTTCAATGCTATTCGTAGACTTCAAAATAATATCACTCCTAATTTGGAGGCAATTCAACCCAGATAACTCAAACGCGCTTCTCAACTGGCTTGGAATGTTCAACGCCACCGACAATAGCCCAATAGGAGGCTTGGCCTACTACGTAACTCCACCAACTGGACTTCAATCAGTAATGCAAGACCCACTCCACCCACTCATATACGCCATCCTACTGATAATCAGCGCAGTTATCTTCGCAGTTATATGGGTTGAAACTTCAGGATTAAACCCAACAGATCAAGCACAGCAACTAGTACAAGCAGGACTTCAAATACCAGGCTTTAGAAGCTCACCCAAAATTATCGAGAGACTCCTCCGCAAATACATTCCAACACTTACAGTTCTCAGCGGCATCATAGTTGCTCTAATAGCAGCCATCGCAGACATCATAGGTGCAATAGGTTCAGGAATGGGAGTCCTACTAACGGTGGGAATACTCTATCAGTACTGGAGCATTCTAACTCAAGAGCAAATAGAAGAACTATATCCAGTAGTGAGAAGAATAATGGGAGAAAAGTAGCAATATTTTTAACTACAACAATAATAACTCAAACAGCTACTATAAACTAGGAGCGAGCGGGGCTGAAATGCTAGATTGGCTCGTAAAACTGATATCAGACCTATTAGGTCCATACAAGTACCCTCCACTATCCACAATATCAGTTTTAGCCATAAGCCTAGGAGTTGGTCTTACAACCGTCCTTGCAAATCACCTCCTCCTCGACATCAAAAAGCTGAGGAGCTACTCGCAGGAAATAAACGAGTGGAGAAGAGAAATGAGAAAAGCGCTAATGAGTGGAGATAGAAAGCTAATGGTTAAACTTAAGAAGAAGGAGCCCTACATAAGGAAAATCGAAGCTGAAGTCATGGCTGAAAGAATGAAGCCATCACTCATATTCATGCTCCCACTCTGGATATTCTTCATAATTTTCGCTGGAGCATTTACAACTGAAATTGGCTATGTAGCTCAACTCCCATTCACCCTGCCATTTGCAGGGGACAAAGCTAATTTCGTAACATGGTACATCATATGCTCACTCTTAACCCTTCCACTCCTCCAAAAGGCATTTAAGTTATCATTCTAAGGTGAGAAAAATGCCTAGAGGAACCTACAGGTCGAGAAGCTATAGAAGGAGATATGTAAGAACACCTGGAGGAAGAGGGGTAATCCACTACTTTAAGAGAAGGCCAAATCCAGCTAAATGCGCAATATGCAAAAGAGAGCTTCACGGAGTTCCGAGATTAAGGCCATCAAAGCTAAGAAAACTGCCAAAAAGCTCTAGGAGGCCAAACAGACCATATGGAGGAAACCTTTGCCCAGCATGCCTAGAAAGACTACTTAAAATAACAGTCAGGGAGGCAGAAACATAGTTGGCAAATAACCTAGTAATAACGGTTAGCGGCCCCCCAGGCTCAGGAAAAACTAGGCACGCCAAAAGAATAGCCGAAATCTTCGGGTTAAGGTACTTCTCAATTGGAAAATACTTCAGAGAGCTAGCATTAAAACAAGGAATAACGCTGGAAAAATTCCACTTAAAGGCAGAAAGGAACAGCCAATACGACTTTGAAGTTGATAAAAGAGCCATCATAGAAGCTAAAAAGGGAAACGTTGTTCTAGATGGACATCTAACAGGTTGGATAGCAAAAAAGTACGCCGATATAAAAATATACTTAACAGCCCCACTGCGAATCAGAGCAAAAAGAATAGCAAAAAGAGATGGAAAAACACTCGAAGAAGCATTAGAGGAAATAAAAGTCAGAGAAGAAAGCAATAAGAAGAGGTATATGAAGTTTTATGGAATAGACCTCAACGACCTAAGCATATACGACATAGTAATAAACACTGAAAAGTGGAGCGAACAAGAAGTCGAAGAAGTACTGGTAAAGCTCATCAAAAGCTACATTGAAAGGAAGAAACAGCGAAACTCTTTTTAATTTCAATGAAACTTAGATTAGCAGCCCAAGAGAGGCGGAGAATATGGCTGCCATCGAAATCGGAAGAATATGCGTAAAAATTAGAGGAAGAGAAGCAGGAAGAAAATGCGTCATCGTAGATTTAATCGACGATAAATTCGTACTAATAACAGGACCAAAAGACGTAAGCGGAGTTAAAAGAAGAAGAGCAAATATTAAGCACATAGAGCCAACGAAAGACAAAATAGAAATAAAGCCAGGAGCAAGCGATGAAGAAGTTAAAAAAGCACTCCAAGAAGCAGGCCTAATAGACAAAATGAGAGAAGTAGTAAAGATAGAAATAAGCTAAAGTTCTATAAACCCGAAATCACCTAAAATTATGGAGGAATAATATTGACATATAAGAGGATATTGCCAGCAGATATTAAAAGAGAAGTGCTAGTAAAAGCTGAAGAACCAACAAATCCAAACTACGGATGCAAGCCAAACGAAAGGCCAATAAAGAAGCACATAGAGCTAGGAGTAATAAATCTAGACAAGCCGCCTGGACCAACAAGCCACGAAGTAGTAGCATGGGTCAAAAGAATACTACAAGTAAACAAAGCAGGACACGGCGGAACCCTAGAGCCCTAAAAGGGCGGGGAAATCCGAAAGTAACAGGTATTTTGCCTGTTGCACTTGAAAAAGCCACAAAAGCACTCAGAGGAATAGTGCACGCCGGCAAGGAGTACATTTGCGTAATGCGCCTCCACTCATCAGTAAGCGAAGAAAAACTAAGAAAAGTATGCGCAGAATTCGAAGGACCAATATATCAGCGCCCACCCCTCAAATCATCAGTAAAAAGAGTAGTCAGAATTAGAACAATCTATTACATAGACATACTCGAAATATCAGGCAGAGACGTACTAATGAGAATCGGCTGCCAAGCAGGAACCTACATAAGAAAACTATGCCACGACATTGGAGAAGTACTAGGCGTAGGAGCACACATGCAAGAACTAAGAAGAACAAGATCAGGACCATTCAAAGAAGATGAAACCCTAGTAACCCTACACGACCTAAAAGATGCATACGACATATGGAAGGAAGAGAAAGACGAAACGCAGCTGAGAAAAGTCATACTACCAGTAGAAGCAGCAGTTGCACACCTACCAAAAATAGTGATTAGAGACAGTGCAGTAGACGCAATATGCCATGGAGCAGATCTAGCAGCTCCAGGAGTACTCAGACTAGAAACCGGAATAAAGCGAAACACCCTAATAGCAATGATGACCCAAAAAGGAGAACTCGTAGCATTAGGCCAAGCAAAAATGACAAGCCAAGAAATACTTGAAGCAGAAAAAGGCATTGTAGCCAAAACTGTAAGAGTAATCATGGATAGAGGAACCTACCCAAAAATGTGGAGCAGCTAAGCAACGACAAGACAAATTAAAATACTTAAACTCATCCATTTGAATTAGAGCCGGGGTAGCCTAGCCAGGATCAAGGCGCAGGCCTGGAGAAAGACTCCCGTAAGCCTGTGCCCCACACGGGGCTCGCGGGTTCAAATCCCGCCCCCGGCGCCACCACAACATTACAAACCAATCGGAAGGGCAAAACTGCATTTAAACCACATACCTCAACTTCAATTAACAAACTCCGAACAATACGCTCCTAACAGCAAACACAAAATTATATAATTATAACCGCAAATTTATTCCAAAAACATGAAATAAAGGGTACTAAAATTTTATCTAAAATAATATGCCATGCAACTTGCTCTTAAAGTACATTGATATGGCACTCATGTGCCCCGAAGTTCCTAAACCACATAAAACGCGGGTTGGCTTTAAACTTACTGACATTAACTGCTCGTCTATCTCCTTAGCCGTGTATTTTATGTGAACCTTGAAATTGGCATCATTCTACATATATAACACTGAAGAGAAAATCGACATGCTATGAAAAAACCTAGAGAACATAATTAATGCATTAACTTAACAGGAGCCTCTCATGGCAGCTGTAGACATTAAATCTACGACCCCTAACAAAACCAACCAACGTTAAATTAGCTTTTCTTGCTAGATTCACTCCAGCGTCGCTCGGCGCAGAAATAGAAACAAGAGCTGGAACGCCAAGTCTAACGGCCCTTAATACAATTTCACTAGTTAATCTACTGGTGCAAGCCATGATCAGCCTACTGAAAACAGCGCCACCAAATAGTGCAGCTCCAACAGCCTTATCAACAGCATTATGCCTACCAATATCCTCAGCAAATCCAGCAACCCTCATGTCAAGATCGATCAGTATATCCGCATGAACACCTCCAGTTCTCCTATAAATCTCAGAGCGCGCTAATTAAGTAGTTTTATAGCTTCAAGTGCATGATCAACCTCAAATTTAACCTTTGAAGAAACCTTAAATTTAGCCACACTATCAAGAAGCTTCAAGTGATCATCAGTAGTTTGCGGAAAATAGTGAGAAACAAAGTTTATGTCAGAAAAACTTGCTGCGTAAACAAACTATATGTTTTCTGCTCAGAAAAGTGTCGACAAAAGTGGGTTAGATCTTGGCTTAAAAGACAAATTTAAAATGAAACATAAGACACGGCCTAAGTCGATTGAAATCTTCATTCTGACATTATGTAGAGCGTTCACTGCTTAACACGAGCTTATCTAAGCTTCCGGAAACGTAGCCTTCAAGCTCCATTGCCACATACAAATATCCTAACTCCTTAAGTTTCTTGGAAATCTCGTCCAGAATTCTTTCATCAAATAGTTTTTCACGTTCATCCCTGCCCACTTCTATCCTAGCAATTATTCCATGATCCCTAACCCTGACCAACTTCACTCCAGCTATCTTCTTAATAATTAGCTCTGCTTCTCCAACTCTCCTCACAGCCTCTGGAGTTATCCTAACTCCATATGGAAATCTGGAAGCTAAACAGGTCATTGGAGGCTTGTCGGCCGTGGGGAGCTTAAGCATTCTGGAAATAGCTCTAACATCAGCCTTTGTTAATCCAACTTCAGCTAATGGGCTTCTAATACCCAGTTCCTTCAAAGCCCTTATTCCAGGCCTATAGCTCTTCATGTCATCTGCATTGGTTCCGTCAACAACTACACTTAAATTATGATGCCTCGCTATCTCAAGAAGCTTAGCCATCAACTCAAGTTTACAGTAGTAGCATCTGTTAGGTGGATTTCTGGCTAAATGCTCATTTTCAAGCTCATTTACATCGATAACCAAATGCCTAATACCTATAAAATTAGCTATTTTCTTAGCTTCTTCAAGCTCTCCAGGAGGCAGAAGGGGTGAATTGGCTGTGACGGCTAAAGCTTTATCTCCCAAAATCTGTTTAGCAGCATAAGCCACAAGTGTACTATCAACTCCTCCTGAAAATGCTACTAAAACTCCATCCTTATCCTTAAACCAGTTCAAGAGCGCTTGATACTTCTCCAAATTCCCACCTAACAGCGCCGCGCATTAGTTTGGGCCTTGATCACTAAAACATATTGCTGTGATCTCTTTTAAGCTCTCAATGCTCTTTTCAAGCAGCCCATCAATATCCAATTTAGACTCTATCTCTAATACATCTTCAAGCTCAGCTCTTGTTACTGGTTTAGAAGGTCTAGCCCAGCAACCCTTAATTGGCGTGCAGCCAGAAGTAACTCTCATGCATGAAGCTTCGTAAGTTCCAATCCTTTTAGCTAGAGCTATGCTCTCATCCTTATCGAAACCTATTAGAGGCCTTAAAACAGGTAGCTCCGAAGCTTGATCTATAACTCTCAAGTTATCCAGAGTTTGAGAAGCCACTTGAGCTAAATTCTCACCAGTAACAATAGCTTTAGCACCAACTCTCTTAGCTAGCTCATTAGCAACTCTATACATCATCCTTCTACACAATACGCAAGTGTGCTTCAAAGCCGCTTTTCTAAAGGCAATTAAGTTATGCTCATGCCTGAAAACATAAACTGGCATTTCCTCTCCAACATGCCACTTCCTAAGTATTCTAACCACTTTAATGAAGCGCCTCAAATCCGACTCATCACCTCCACGTGGAAAGTAAGCGAATAGAGGAATAACGCTGCATCCCCTCTTCATCATAAGCCATGAAGCAACTGGAGAATCTATGCCGCCAGAAATTAGGCATACAACCTTCCCCGCAGTTCCAAGAGGCAGTCCTCCTGGGCAAGGAACCCTCACATTATAAATATAGCACTCTTCATCTCTAACTTCAACATAAATTACCCTCTCAGGATTGTCCAAGCACACTTTAACTTTCGTTTCCTCCTTAACTATAGCTCCCAAGCGATTTTCCAAGTCTTTACTAGTAAATGAATGCGAGCCGGTCCTCCTAACCCTCACCGAAAATGATTTTGCATCTCCAATCAGCAAATGCGAAGCATCCCTAATGAACGCGCTTAAATCACTTAATTTAACAAACTTAAATGGCGCAGCAAAAACTAAGCCAAAAACTCGCTTGAGCAAATCTAGAGCCCCATTAACATCTTCAACTTCTATGAGCAATCTAGACCACTTATGACGAACTCTACCTCTCAAGCCGATCTCCTTAAGCCCATCAATGATATTTTGAGCTAACTTCCTAACAAATCGCCTTCTCACACTATTGGATTTTATAGCTATTTCACCATATGCAGCTAAAATTCCATCCCACTCAATGCTTGTTGACTGCATTTCAATAAAGTTCAGAAAAACATGCTGATAAATCTCTCTATCTACAGCCTAAATTGCCGAAATCTCATAAATAAATCCAAATTGCAGCTGAAAGTTGAAGGGAATGATCCTACATGATCTTGAGCAGAATTTAAATGCAAGTAATTTAAGTTCGAGCATTAATATTGAATTAATGGGCGATGATGCATCTTTAGCGGTTGCTGCCAATTGATGGCAGAACCCGGCAAGGCTGAGCCCAAACCCCCGAAGCAAATAAATACCACACAAGCAAAAATACTAATGAAAGCCGGGGTAGCTCAGCCTGGGAGAGCGTCCGTGAAAACCCGTGCTAGGAGCCTTACCGCTCTCCACAATTTTTTATTAACTCAACAGTTTATGGAATTCTATGGTATAATGGTAGGTGATGGAACGCTCTACCATAAGCATAATTGCAAATATTTTTTTCACAATATCCGAAGGATACAAAGATTATGCACAACATATTGCAGGGCTAGTGTATCTACTTATAGGCAGGTATCCACGGATCAAATATAGATCAAAGGCTTTTCAGAATAGAGTTTAAGTCAAAAAGACTCTTCAACGCATTCATAAATTTAGGCTTTCCTTTAGGCAAGAAAAGTTCCAACATTTCCATTCCCACAATAATTTTATCACATGATAATGTTAATTGGCTAATACGTGGAATATTTGATACTGACGGATCTATTTTCTTTAGTAAAAAGCCTGGCATAGTAAACTACCCTACCGTTGAAATTACTAGTAAAAGCTTTACCTTACTTAAACAGATCAAGAACGCTTTACGAGAAAAGTATGGCATTTTAGCGCATATACGCAGATCCAAAGGTGTACATGAATTGGCAGTATATGGTTCGAAAGAAATAAGTAAGTGGGTAAAGTTTATAGGGAGCAGCCATAAAATTAAATCTCGGCTCCTAGCACGGGTTTTCGGCGAAGCTGAAGACCGGATTGTCGAGGGTTCAAGTCCCTCCCCCGGCACTAAAATTATTAAGTAATTCCTTTACGAACGAACCGAATTCCGTAACATCATATTCCCAATTTTTCAGCATGCTGGGATCCCATACTGGATGAAAAACCCAAGCAGTCCAACCAGCAACCCTATCCTCCATGTAGGAGATTAAGGGCTCCCCAAAACAGCTTCTACTCCCCTTTAAAAACTCATAATCCACCTCTTCCTCATAACCCCACTCAGTTACAAAGACGGGATAATGCTCAGCGACCCGCCCCCAATAATAATCCCATTCCTTCATAGGCCTACCAGGATAAACATGAACTGCATAAGCTATGTTTTCACCTGAAATGGGATCACTTAAAACTCCTCTTAAATCGTAAGCCCAATCTACACCTCCGACAATTATTATAACATCCGCATCCTTACCCCTAATTAAACGGATAATCTCCTCGGCCAAAGGCTTCCAATCTTCCCACTCAATCCATGCTGGCTCATTAAAAATTTCATAAAGAACATTGCTCCTACCCCTAAATCGCTCTGCAACTCTACTCCAGAAATTTACAGCTAAAGTGAAGTTTGGATCATAAATATTCTCCCCATTCCAAGGTTCCTCATACATCCAACTAAAGTTTTCAGGCGTTTCAGTCTCACCCGTAATGGGATTTCCAATCGCATGCCAATCAATTATTACATAAATACCTCTCTCCTCACACCATTCAACCACCCTATCAAGGTACCTCTCAAGGTAATCGAAATACCTCTTCCAAAACACTGGGTGAACTGGCACTCTAACGACATTTACATTCCACATCTTAATCACATCGAAAAGCTCCTCACCAAACTTCCCCTCCCAATCTAGATAAGCTGGATCTGCTATCCCCACACCCCTCAAAATCACCTCCTTTCCACTAGCAAGAAGCTCATTTCCAACAATCTCCAATTTAGGCAAACCTTCACGTTTAAACCTGAAAATGCAAAGCTGATTGAGAAAACAAATGCACAAGCCCATAATCAAGCAAGCAACAATGAAAACCCCAAATCTCGACGGCCAACCTCTAAAAGCCAGCGTTTTGACCATAACACCTCCACCCAACCCATACGAAAATTCACTAGTTAAATGTACTCCAGCATAATGCTAAATCAATAAACCCCAATCACCTTCATTAAATTTAGCCGAAACTAACTTGCAGCCAACAGCCTTCACATAACTTCGCGATGCTCTGGTAACTGTTTCAATTTGAAGGCAAGTTAAATACTCAAAACAAACTAAGTTGAAAAGCGCAAAATTTTATCCAGCCCACGCGAAATAGAGTTAGGGCGATGACTGATCAGAGTTAAGTTGACCTGATGATAGAAAGGCATTAGGAGGAGCCCTATAATCACAAACAATTAAAAGCTGCACTCACATATCAACTGTAGGCGGCGGTCGTCTAGCCAGGACTAGGACACGGGCCTCCCGAGCCCGTTACCCGGGTTCAAATCCCGGCCGCCGCACCAAACTCAAATTCAATTTAAGATTCATTGCACTTGAAATGCAAAGTCAAATTATCCATAAATTAAGTCACGTAAAAAATTGAGAGTTAAGGGGAATATACGTAATTTAATAGCTGTTCTTGACGAGCACTTCTTGGGCTGCTCGAACACCGCTTCCCAACTCTATTTCAAAGCCGAGGTCGTACAATGTTCTTTCGATAGCTGCTATAATTGCAATTACATCATTAGCATTTACAGGACCCATATGACCCACTCTGAAATACCTATCCCTTATTTCTGGATAAAGTCCACCTGCAACCACAACTTTTCTCTCCAGCATTCCCTTAAGAAAGCTGCTTAATTGAACCTTTTCCGGCAGGTATACTGCAGTTACAGTTGAAGCAGCAATATCCTCCTTTTTAGCCATAACTTTTAAGCCAATTTCAGCCATTGCTTCCCTAAATGACTTTGCAAGAATTTTATGTCGCTTAAATCTATTCTCCAAACCCTCCTTAAATATTAGCTCTAAGCTCTCATGAAGCCCAACTATCAAGTTAACTGCTGGAGTCGCGAAGTATTTTGGCTTCAAATTCTCATAGGAGCCCATTATGTCAAGCCACTTGCATAAGTTCATGTAATAAGGAGCATAACTCCCCTTAGTTTTATCAAGTTTTTTAATCGCCTTAGGAGATAGCCAAAGAATAGCTAAGCCTGGAGGGACTCCAATAGCCTTCTGACTTCCAGTTAACACCACATCTACACCCCAATCCTTCATTCTTATTTCCTCACCCGCAACGCTGCAAACTCCATCAACCACCAGAAGTGTTTCCTTATCCTTAAGGAAAGCTCCAAGCTCCTCAACTGGATGTCTAACGCCAGTACTCGTATCCACATGAGTTACCGTCACTAAATCATAATCCACTTCACTTACCTTGTTCAATATCTTCTCGCTCGAAACAACCTCTCCAGGCTCACCAGCCTTTAAGACATCAACTTCAACTGGATATCGATATAAAAGCTCCGCGAATCTATCCCCAAAAACTCCATTGGAAACTACAAGCACTCTATCCCCCTTCTCAATGAAATTCGAAACGCTTGCCTCCATAGCTAAAGTTCCTGAGCCGGCAAGCACCGCTACCTTATAGTCATTATCAACAAAAAGCAATTTCCTAAGGTCCTCCAGCGCTTCAGCGAATAGCCGAACGAACTCGCTGGACATGTGGCTTAAATGACCTATACTCAGGCTCCTAAGCACGTGAGGCTCAAAAGTAATTGGTCCAGGTATAGCTAGAATCCTTCTCTCACTCACATCAACCACCAACAAACATAAGCAAATAACTACCAATTTATCTCTAACGCTATTTTCCAAAATTCAACACACTAGATATTCGATGAGAGAAATGCATTAGGATAATTCCTTCCTCACTACTTATTTCAAGGCTTCAAATTCCAGCATCAAGCTTAACTTCCTAAATTCTAATACAATAGGTACCTAACATGCACTCAAGCACGTAAGTACACAAAAATAAGAAAGTAGTCGTTTTTCATAGTTGGTAGCATTAAATATTCTGACTAGCATTTCATGAAAGTTCAATTACAGCTCGTAGCTAAGTAAGATAGATATTCAACAACAATAACCATAATTTTGCGATTAATTTATTAGTTCGTATAGAGTTGATGCCGATGGTGAGAGTTTGAGCAGTAAAGCTAGCGGAGAAGATTTTGCAAGTAGGATTGAAAGAATGGTGGGCTCACTTATAAGAGTCCACCTAATTGATGGAAGAGTAATTATTGGCAAGCTAGTCAGCGTAGATCCCGATTACCTGAATATGATAGTTGAAGAATTAACTGGCAGCGAGAATGAAACTGCATTAACGCTTATTCCAGGCACCTCCATCGGATATGCAAGATTCATTAAGCCAAAACTCGTCAAAGAGCCAAGCATCGAAGAAAAAATTTTAAGTTTACTTGAAAGAGAGCCAAACTTAACGGTTAGGGAGATAGCTAAGATATTAAATCTTGAGCCAAATAGAGTTAGAAGCGCTCTGAGAAGATTGAAGAGGAAGGGTTTAATTAAAAGTGGAGATGAAACTTCTAAGCGCACCGGCAGGACTAAACCTTGAAGTTGAAAATTAAACCCATAGCTTTTGAAAGCTTAGGCGTCAGATCCATGTGCACTTACATCGAAACACCAGACATAAGTATATTACTAGATCCGGGAGTTTCACTTGGAAAAAGATTCAGCAAAATACCTCACCCAAGAGAGTACATAGCCCTTAAAAGCGCACGTAAAAGACTACTTGAAATCTCACGCAAAGCTGACATCATAATCATAAGCCACTACCACTTCGACCACTACACCCCACTAGGATACACCGACTACACTTGGACTTGGAGCATACCCGATGAAAGTGCATCAATCTATGAAGGCAAACTACTATTCGTCAAAGACTTTAGAGATAAGATCAACTTCAGCCAAAGAAAAAGAGGATGGATATTCAACAAAATGGTGAATGAAATAGCCTACAAAGTTGAAATTGCCGACGGAAAGACGTTCAAGATAGGAGATACCCTAGTAAAGATAAGTGAGCCAGTTTGGCACGGCGAAGCAGACACACCCCTCGGCTGGGTTTTAATGACAACAATCAAACATGAGGATGAGACAATACTATTTGCATCAGACGTTCAAGGCCCAATAAACGAGGAGGCACTTCAAATAATTTTAAGCGAAAAGCCAAATCTAACAATAATCGGAGGGCCGCCGACATACCTACAAGAATACAAAACTAAAAGCGATAGCATAACCTCCGCAATAAAGCACTTAAGCAAAATAGCGCTAGAAAGCCAGATAGTCATACTAGACCACCACCTTCTAAGAGATGCGGAATGGAGGAAATACATCAAACTACCACTCGAAAACGCCAAAAGAAAGGGAAACAAACTAGTAACCGCAGCCGAATTCGAAAATAAGCAAAATCAGCTTTTAGAAGCATATAGAGACAAACTATATGAAGACGAGCCGCCAAGCGAAGAATTCATCAAGTGGAGCAAAATGCCAAAAGCCAAAAGGAAGAAAACACCCCCACCAATTTAGAAGCCAAGCAAACATGAAATTAATTATCAACATGAAAGTGGAATACTTCCAATAAGAATATTTACCATTACATCGGGATTAATTAGTGGCGATGACGACTCTGGCCCCGAAGACCGAAAGGAATGAATAGGATCTTGAGTGCTGAGCCGTTTCTCATATCAATTGATGAATGTGATCTAATGCTACATCCAAGTAAATCCATAGGAAGCACCAAGACACGTATTTGTACTAATTTTTTGAGTTGCCTCTCGATAGAGCGAGTTAAATTAAAATCTCTTAATGATAGTTTGAAAACGAGGTTTGGTATGGCTGAAGGTAACTGCCACAAGTAGAATACTCGAAGCATACATATGTATCCTAGGGCACAAATACGCTGTATGAATTGCTTAAAACAGGTATCAGAACTCATTGGTTTGCTTTGGTACTTGAAGTCAAGTACTAGTACTATTTGGTACTATTTTGTACCTAAAAAATTTTAAGTACTATAGCAATCTTGACACTTTCGAGAAAACATAACACTTTTCATACATTCCCATCGCAGCCTTCTAGCCAGAAAAATCTCTACGCATAGGAATGCGGTATATAATAATTTTTAAGGTATAAAAGGTTAGCCTGACAAGCAGCCTCATGCACTTTAAAGAGCTTGACGGCCAGCTCAAGTCCTCTAACCTTCACGCGCCTCCTAATTGCGGAATAAAAGCCATCAATAAAAACTACAACTAGCTTCTTGTTGCACCAAGCAACATGAAGCGCAATTTTGACTGCACATTGATTTTTGTTATTTCAATGTCATCCCAACAGTTTAACTTGCCTCAACTTGATCAGCAATCTTATGCATGGAATTGTTACAGACTACATCTATCATCATTGAGGCAAGCTCACCCTACTTTCCCTCATGTAGATGCTTTTCAATTACTTCAAAGTCTAAGGAGCAGATTATGCATTTGGCTGAACGTGAGCCGCCAAGTCATTCCTTGACGATATCATTAATTACACTGTGGTATTCAATTGTTGATTTTCAGCTCATACCACCTATTAAGCCAATGGTCTTCGTGAATTCTACCAATTAGTGATTATGCTATCTTGTATTAAGGTTATTATAAGGTAGGTTGACCCAAAATATTTTAAATTCTTAATGAACTATTTATTTTCATAAAATAAAAATACTTCACATAAATACAGGGTGTTTATAAATTAAACTTTCAAGAAGTTATCATCATTATAAAATGTTTTATAGACAAGCATATTACAGGTTATGATGCATCGTAGAAATGAAGCTTTTAACGATAAATAATGGAGAAGTTAAATTTTTAATAGCTTCTTTACATTCTCGCCCATAATAAGTCTCTTGTAGGATTCATCTAATCCAGTGAACTCAATGGTTTTCAATTCCAATTCAACGTGTCCAAAGGGTGTTTGAGTGCTAAATATGAGTCTATTGGGGTCCATGGTTTCAGGCATGTGTTTTAGGAACCTATCTACCCCTTGATGTCCACCCTTCAGTGGGAAGGTTTCTAGGAATAGGTTTTGTAGATTTTGAGCCATAGGTGATCTATTCAAGAGCATTGCGGCTATGGAGGATTTACCGGTGATGAATTTAACATTTGGATTCATATATGCTAGGAATACGACGCCCTCAGGAGAATAAAATCTTGATTGCGCACTTTTAATGTATAATGGTACATCTAGTTTTTCGGCCAAATCAATTACTGGTTTAACTACTGGTGAAGTTATTGAGAAAGACTCGTTTTGTGGATCAATATATAATGCTTTGAAACCCCACTCTGATATGGCTTTCTTAGCCTTCTCCAATTCGGAATCTCCAAACCATGGATTTAAACGGTAAACTCCTATCAATCTATCATGCTTTCTAGTAGCTTCATAAACATACTTATTACCATTATCATAGTATGGTCCTGGCGGAGGTGCAACCACAACAGCCATATCCACGCCATTCTTATCCATAATGTTCAACAAATCCTCACTGGTAAACTTCTTCCTCCTGAAGTAAATGCTTTCACCAATAAATGTATGGGCATCGATGACTACCATCGCTACCCCCTCCTCCTTCTAATATCATCCAAAATATTCTTAATATTCAACCCAAGAATCATTTCCCTATCCCTATCCGATATATCTGCAAGCTTAATCTTCAACGTTTCAAGTTCAATAGAACCTTGTGGAAAATCGGATGCATACAAAACCTTCTCTGGACCTGCAAGGTCCACTGCCTTTTCGATGGCTTCTACGCCATGGCATAAAGCCGTATCCACGTATACGTTGTCGAACCATCTAGCCACAAGTATTGCATCCATATAGAAGGATTTCCCAAGATGACCTATTACTATGGGGACCTCTGGAAAGTTTTCAGCTAAATAACCCACTGCTGTAGGATGCGAGTAATCAGCTTCACCAGTATGCAATAGTAGTAGACCGCCATACTCCTGAAGTTTCTCAACGATGGGAAAAACGAGATCTCTATTATCTGGTGAGACAGCTTCGTTCCTCAAATGTATCTTTATGCCCCAAAAGCCATTCTTTAAAGCCCATTCGGCTTCCTCCACAGCCCTTCTCCTAAGATGTGGATTAACCCTAGCGACGCAGTAAAACCTCTTAGGATACTTCCTCTGAACCTCTAGTAGGAATAGATTTGCCTCACTATAACTTCTATCCCTAGATATTGATGAATATGGCGGCGTTGTCACCATGGCATCCATTCCAAGACTGTTCATAAGCTTAATACGCTCTTCAGGGGTTGCTGGCGGCAAACCTTTTCCGGGAGGACCAAAATGAGTATGGGCATCAATATAAGTCAATTCAACCACCTCTCCAAGCCTTAAATGCCTCCTCAAAAACATATGTGGAAGTGAATTAAAAGCTTAAGTATTCAATAAATTTGCAAAGCAAGTCCACGAGCTCACCCTTAAATCTCACATTTAAATCAGCATTAATCTTTGAGTGGTTATTGTTGGTAAGGTATTGGGAATAAACATTAACGAAGCCGCTAAAAACAAGTGCACGGAAAATGGTATAAGGGAAGCACTTCGAATGCTCAATCACGTAGAAGCTAGAAGATAAATATGAGAATAGAAATATTGCGAAGTATGCTACCGGCCTAAAGCTTTGGACTTAATTAAGTCTAGGAAGCTTAGTGGAGCTGATTCTCAAGTACCATGGCGTTCATCATGGAGAAATCGTAGTTTTCGTCTTAGCTTTTTAACTCCTAGCCTAAATGCTTTGTCTTCATCGATTTCGCCGAGTTTAGAGGAATAAAGCTCTATAGGGTCTATTAGTCCACGCGGCGTTAATAATATACTGCCTTCCTTAACGGTTATTATTAGCTCATCTCCCACTTTGATGCCTGCCTTATGCCTAATACTTGCCGGAAGCTTAAGTATTCCGCCTTTATATACCTTAACTACCTCATGCATAGCAGTAACCTTTATTACTAATAGTAACTTAAGGTAATAAAGATTACTATGAGAAGATCTGCACTTTGCGATACAATATGCGTTTGGGCATTCTACTTCAAAGATTCAGCTTATCGTGAACATATGCTTAAGTTAAGGTCAAATTATTTGCTCATCATACCAGATATATGCTTTTTAGAGGCATCTTACCCAATATATGAAGCCAAAGGACTTAAGGAGCTAGAGAAATACTCAAAGTTTGTTGAAAACATATTCCTAGCCCGCAATATTAAGGTATTATTAACATCCCTAGATGACTTAGTTAAAGCCTTAAACCTAGCTACAAGTGAACCAGAAACCTTCATAGATGACGAAGGTAACTTATGCTTATTTGATGCGCTAATCGCCTCAACGTGGATGAAGGCCAATATCCCTCTCATTACATCGAATAGTAGGCTCATGAAGTTCGGCGCAAGTAGAAATCTAAAGATAATAAAGTTGCGGAAGACTAAGAGAGAATAACTGTAATAAATAGTAATAGTGCGAACACTTTTCTAGAAGAATTATAATAATAAATAATTTCAAAAGTAATTAATATTGAATTTCATTAAAAATTTAAATGTTTGAATTTGAATGATGGTGAGTTTGGTGGTGTAATTTGCTTTTAGTTTTGAGTGGAGATGTTAAGTCTAGGTGTTGTTTTTAGACTAGGAGATGGAATTTTTAGCGGTATCAGTGATTGTAGGTTTTTAATCATTCCTTGGGCTTCAAGAGATTTAAGGAAAGAGAATTTTATGGAACTTTGTCGGAGAATTATTTTAGAGATTTGAATGTTAATTTAGTAATGTTTCTTGAGAGGAATGATTATTATCTAATATTGTGGAGAATTTTAGTGTTGTTAATGTTATTTATCTTCCTGGTGGCAATCCATTTATTTTTCTTGATGAATTTAGCAGAAGAGGTTTTGATGGGTTTATTGGGGATTTTAATGGTATTATTATTGGTAATAGTGCTGGTGCACTATTTTATCTAAACATTTTGTTAGTAATAGGAATTTTAATAGGATTTGTAGTGGTTTAGGTTTGTTTGGTTTTGTCAGGTGCGATTTCTTACAGTTAGAAGGTATATCGCGCTTATTGTTAGAGCTATGACTGTTAATGCAATTCCTAAAGTCATTAAATCAGATTGATTGGGTGCGTGACTTACTTTACTGTATACTCCTAAGACACTTGAAGTTCTTAATTCGCCCGTATCTGCCCAGAACGATGCTGCATAGCCGTATATACCATTTGGTAGTGTTTCCTTAAAGTATACGCATATTTGCCAAGCAGGATGTAATGTGCCTTCTTCACGGCTAGCATAAAACATTCTTGATTCAACATCCTTAACTAAGTCTTCGAGATTTCTGCCGCATAATTCTTCGGGGTGTTTGCTGAAATATTCCCTCATTAGCATGATAGTACTATTAACTGCTTCTTCCTCTGTAAATACAATTTTGTAGCTGGCTATCTTGGTGAATTTATATTTGTCATAGAATCCTATGCTAGCCCAATTCCCGCCGGATTCAAATAATCTGCTTGGGTTAGGCAGCCATAAACCAAAAAGTCGTGGTGTTGCGACATTACCAACCAATAATCTACAATAAATACTTACACTAAGATTGCTAACATAAACTTCGACAAGGACATTATCCTCAACAATCGTTTGTCTATCATTCAGTACTTTCAGCTTATCTATCGCTCTCACAATTTCATCGTAAAATATAGATGAAGCATTAAAGAATTCCCTATACCTCCTTATGAAATTCGAAATGTATCTTTTAAAACCTTCAATATTATTAATCGATTTAATCTCGTCAGTTCTTAAAATCAATGAATCCCCATTAAAATATGTGTCGACCCAGTATAATTCACCATTCTTAAAGTAGCCATAAACCTTAAGCCCACCATCAACCTCATCGTTCCTAAGAACAAAACTACATTCATCGTTCAATATTCTAACGTCACTTACAGCATATTTATCAATATCAATAGCAAAAACATCTTCCAAGAACTCGCAAACCTTATCAATCTTAACATTCTGAAACTCAAAGCAAAGCATTGAAGTAGCTGATAATGCTCCTATGAGAAGCATAAATACAATGAATGGAACTGCACGCATGCAAAATCACCCCGTTGGCAAAAGGAGATTTCCATCTCCATAAACTACCATACTTGACTCCTCACCCGCTGCAATATATCCAGTGTATAATACGCAATCACTAAATTTTACACCCCAAACTGTAATTGAGGCAAATTCCAAAGATTCACGCACATTACGCTGTGCAGCGTAATAGCCAAAAAGTGCACTATAGAATTCCACTGCAAAACTACATAGTGGATATGCAAAATCTGAACCTTCAGTAAACTGCGGATCCGTATTAATAAGGAAAGGCGCTAATCCGTGAAAGCCTATAAAAGCATAGCCACTTCCATCAGGATTTGCATAACCATCATTGCTTAAATCGGTTGTATCAGCGCCATATAAATCATAGGTTTTATATCCTGCTAAGGAAGCGGCTGTAACTATGAAATTCGCAAGAGATTCATCGGAAGATTGCTCATCTGCAGGTACTTCCAATCTAGATCCCACAGCTATTGTAGTCTTGGCAAGTACAGCAGAATATGCAAGAATTACATTAGCGAACATTATAACCATGCAAATGGAAACTATGGCACGTCTCACAGTGATATCACCAAAGATTTAAATAAATAAAATAATTATATATTTTTCGGTATATCTACATAAAAAAGTATTTTATATCAATTTGAATTATTAATAATAAATTGCTAATAATTAAGTAATTTTGAATTTCTTCTTAAGATTTAATTAAGTTGGACTTAAATGAAATTCTTCAAGTACTTGTAGGATGGTCATTAGATTAATTTACTAAGCAATTCTCTGCCTCCAATGCTCACCACTTTACCTCCCTCCATTAACACGATATTATTAGCCAATTTATCAGCAAGTAAATTATCATGAGTAGCTATAATCACTTTAGATCCTCTTGATAACTGATTTTTAATCAATTTAATTATTAATTTACGTTTATCAGCATCTAAATTAGCTGTTGGTTCATCAATTAATAAGTACCTTGGGTTTAAAACTATAGCCCTAATTATGGAAATTAATTGGGCCTCGCCTGCTGATAGCTCCTTAGATTTCTTAAATGCTAGGTAATCGAGACCTAACTTTCTAAGAACTGCCATTACCGTATTAAATGCATTATCCTTAGAAAAGCCACGTATTAGCAGTCCATACATTAAATTGCTAACTACATTACCCTTAATGAGCAAGGGTTTTTCATGGACATAGACAATCTCTCTCCTGATGCGCAGCCTCTCATTTTCATGCTTTAACCTCCAGAAGTTAACTCCATTAACTATTACCTCACCTTTGAATGGCTTATAGATGAGCCCTAAGACCTTAAGAAGTGTTGTCTTACCAGCTGCATTGGGCCCTAAAACAGCGGTTACACCATTACCTAAGCTTAAGTTAACATCATTAAGTGCTAAAACACCATTAGGATACCTAAAGGATACGTTTCTAAGCTCTATCATTGCAGATATGCCCTCAAAGCTCTAACTATTATGACTATTGACAATACTATAGTTAGGAGTATTAGACCTAAACTTAATGCCTTCTCAAATTCACCTTTAGTGACCTCAAGAGCTATTGAGGTTGTTAAGACCCTCGTATAACCCCTTATATTACCTCCAATCAAAAGCGCAACACCCAACTCACCAATAGCTCTAGCAAAACCGATTAGTGATGATGTTATTAATTGAGGCAATGACTCACGAATAACTAGTAATGCTGCCTGCTTTGATGAAGCTCCCAATGAAATAGCTAACTCCCAAAACCTTAACCTATGCTCATGAAAAACCTCATAAAGTAGCGATATAAGTAAAGGAGTTATCAGTACAGCTTCACCTAACATTATTCCCTGAGGTGTGTACAGTAGGTTGATAATGCCTAGGGGACCTGTACGGCTAAAAAGCATGTAAAATACTAAGCCAACAAGCACCGTTGGTAAACCTACTAAGGCATTACTGATGCTGATTGCTCCGTGAGCTAACTTACTTTGAGAGCCAGCTATAAGGTAAGCTATTATCATACTCCATGTAAGAGCTATTAACGTAGCATTCAAGGATATGATTAAAGACCTTAATGTTATTTCAATGACCTCAGGATCTATCATTTATACACCCCAAAATAATCATAACTAAATTACGACTTACTTAACTCTACCCAAATCATCTCAAGCTCACCATACTTATCCTTAGCTGGTAGGAAGAGCGATTGACCATACGTACTAACACCATAACTACCTATCAACTTCTGACCTTCATCAGACGTTACAAAGTCCTTAAACATCTTCGCAACTTCGTAATTTACACCACGAAATTTGCATGGATTAACTATGTATACACTATAGATGTTTATGAGCAGGTCATCTTTACTAACTAGTGGCTCAAGATCTATTCTACCATCAGTTCTCAACTTAAGGTAAGTACCAATATCACTTAATGTGTATGCTCTCAACTCATTAGCTATTAGCAAGGTTTCGCTCATTCCAGAACCTGATTCCACATACCATTCGTTACCATGCGGGCTTAAATTAGCTAATTTCCAAATATATAATTCCCTAACGTGAGTCCCTGAATTATCACCTCTACTAACAAATACCGCTGAACCTTCCTCACCAGCTTTGTAGATCTTTTTAAATGCTTCAATAGGGTCTAAACCTTTAATTCCAGCAGGATCTTCATGGGGGCCTACAATTATAAAGTAATTGTAGGCTACGATATTACCGTTAATTAAGGTACTGTCATTAATGTATTTGATCTCAAGCAATGGTGCGTGAACAAAAACCATATCAACATCACCTTTAGCAGCCCTTCTTAATGCCTCACCACTGCCCACAGGTATGAACTGTATTATCACATCGGGATGCTTCTCCTCAAATTTCTCAGCTAGATATTCCAACAAACCCGTGGCATATAAGCTGGTAGTTGTTGATATTCTTAAAGTAATTTCATGCGGTGTTAGTGAGTTATATAGCACTACTGAAGCAATTATTAGAACTAAAGCCATGGCTATGTAGATTAAATGTTTAGAATTCAGTTCAATCACCGTTATTAGATAACGGATAACGGTTTTAAAAACTTACGACTAAAACGACTCAGCAAGGTAAGTAGTAAGAGTGTTGAGGAGCTAATCCCCAAGTTAACCAAGTAAGGTGGAGGTTATTCTGAATAAAACGATAATTGAATTACCAGGGGTTTATAGATTCTTATGAATCTAATGCAGCCTGCTCAATAACACGAGAAATAGATGCATTGATTAAAGCTTTCTTCGCAAAACTTATGTTAAAAATTAAAGCGCTAAACCTGCTCATCCTCTTACGGGATTTTCTTTATCTCTATTTTTACTGGTCTTCTATCAGCTAAGTCTTTTATGCAATTTCGGAGAGTTCTATCGCTGACCTTATACTCCATAAAGTTAGAATGCTCACTTAGGCCACTAAGAGGCTTGTAAATGACAAATTTAATGCCAATAGAATGCAGCTCTGCAATCCTAGTCTTAATCTTCTCCATCTCATAGAGGAAGTCCAAATGATATACGTCACGCACCAATGTAACTCTAATAGGATAGCAGCCAAAAGCACCAGGCCCAGCAATTTCAACAGCATGAAATCTCAGCTCATGAAAGATGCTTTGAGAATCCGAAAATCAGCTTGAACATTTGCCTTCAATTTAGCATAACCCATAATAGGAGCCCCTACAACAGGAGCTATTGTAGATAATAGAATAACAACTAGGATCATGAAACTAATCCTCATAACTACGCATCCGCCGAAATATACAGTAATAACTTTTCTTTATATAAATTGTTATAATCTCTAAATTTGAAACATTTTTAAACTTAAAAAATATTAATAAAAAATATAAAATAGAAGTAACAAGCAGCTACTAGAATGTTTCAAAATATAGAACAAAAATATACAAGCATTTAACAAAACCAAAGCAATAATACAATAATAACTATAATGATAATCGAGATTTTAATTTACGCATCGTCATATTTCAATAGGTGCAATGAAGGATATTGGCATTCGCAGCTGGACGTACTTGGAAAGTAGAGTATTAAGGCATAGTGGAGGCTTGCTGACGTATCTGAACGCGGTAAACTCACTGAAATAGGCTAAGTAACAGACTTTAGTAATAGATAACTTTCAGGCCAAGATGTGCTGGCTCTCGAAAGCTGATTTTTAGAACCCTACACGCCTCATAGTGTTGAGCATCCACTTTACTAGTCCAATGGTAGGCTTGTTCAATACTAATACTTAGGTGGATTTATTCTCGCTTCTTGGTGCCCGTACGTACCTTGGGGTTCTCAATTTATAAGCTAAATATTCCTTCCCAAACACCCGTTCAAGATAGGGCTCCTCCGCCTTTACAATATAGTAGTGGCAGCAAATGATGGCTATCGCCGCTAGAAAGAGCGCATAACCCGAGCGGCCGAGTAATGATATTCCCAGTAGTGCGAGGTAAAAATCTAGAAACTGCGGATTCCTACTCCAGCTATATACGCCCGTAGTTATGAGTATTGATACCTCCATTCCAAATACTCTACGTATTGGGCGAAACTCAATAATTCCATCCAGCGTTAAAGCGCTACCTATTACTAGCAAAACTAAACCGCTTATAAGAGCAGCCGTCCTTTCAATTGGAAGCAGCCAAACATTGTAAAGTGATGATGAAGCCACGAGAAATGTCCAAGCTGCATCTGTTACCCACCAGCAAATAGAAAGCCATAGCGGCAATGTTCTTACTTGTTCATAAATCCTTTTGTCTTGAGGAAAACGCATATTGCGAATGTAGCGAAGACCACAGTAGCTACATAAAGTATAATGGCACCTTACCCCATTCTAAGGCTATATTTTCTAATCTTTAGTTTATTAAGACTATGGATTGAATTGTTCTCACCGATATTGTCATGATCAACTTTGAAATACAGCTTATTTTCCAGTACTTATAGAAGGACCTACAGGCTGATTTACCGCATAATTAGTGACCATCATTAATGCCAACAACACATATGGATATAAACATCGCTAAAACTCAAATTTGCAACATAAAAATAAACTATAACCTATTGAAAAAATGAAAGATTATTCTAAACAGTGAAAAACTTAAATTTTGAAGTGAGCTCAAAAGGTGTTACTAAAGAAAAATTTAATAATACTTTACGAAGACATAGTCACCATGATGCAGGGTAAAGAGAAGGTAGGTTCGCTCAGAAAGGAAATTGAGAGATTAATTGAAGAGGGAGATCTTAAGGGACTACTTTATAAGGCCGGAGAATTGCACGGGCATCTTTGTCCATACCTCGCTTACGGCGTAATGGCAGGCTATATAGCGGTACGCGAGTTAAAAATACGGAGTACAGGCATGGAGGAAGTAATAGCAATTGTCGAGACAAATAATTGCTTTTGCGACGGCATTCAAATAGTGACTGGATGCACGTTTGGCAACAGCGCTCTAATATTTAGGGATTTAGGCAAAACAGCCGTAACTCTAGCGAAGAGGGATGGTTCGGCAATAAGGATTGCCCTTGATCCCGATTTTGTGGAGTCAGTTAGGGAGAGATATTCTGAAGCATATAAGCTATGGGATAAAATTGTGGTTAAAAGGGAGAAAGCAACAGAAGAGGAACAAAGGAGATTAATGGAACTCTTCGCAGAAATTGCCATTAACGAATTAGATCAACCTCCTGAAAAAATATTCAGAATTAAGCGCATGAAAATCAAGGTTCCTGAATACGCTCCAATTTACGCATCAGTGAGATGCTCAATCTGCGGAGAGAAAGTCATGGAGACCAAAGCGAGAGTGAAGAATGGTAAACCCGTATGCATTGACTGTGCAAAAGGAGAATATTACATTGTAGATGGAAGAGGTGTTTCAATGATTAGAGAATAAGATGAATTCTGCCATGGAGTTGAATCCAACTTGAAAGAACCATACTTTTCATCTAAAGATCTAGCTCTAATGTCCATCTTCGGGTGCCTATCATCCCTAAGTACTTTAACAACCGCTTTCATACCTGCCCCACTACCAGGACTATATGCATTAATATCGATACCAGTAGGCACAATTCTCGTGTTGACAGCTAGAACGGTTATTGGCAAAATTGGCGCAGCAACCTTAACCCAATTCATTAGCGGACTCATATCAACATTCTTGCCTGGAGGCCCGCCGGTAAAGTGGATTATTGTTCCAGCATGGGCTGTAGGAGGAATAGTCATTGATACCTACTTCCAAATACTCAGTTACACGAGAAAATCAAGATCATTCTACGCAATCATCGGATCAATCTACATTGTGCCTGGCGATTTCATTATTTACTGGGCTTTCAGCACATTTCTAGGTTGGACATGGCCAATACTCTTCTTCCTCTACGGATTTGTTGCCATACACGCCATCCTAGGAGGATTAACTGGCTTCTTCCTACCTGACATACTTGAAAGAATAAAACCAGAGATCAAGAGAATAAGCAATGAATAGAAGCGCTCTCCCCTACACAGGAAGCTTAAAACAATACTGATAACGCTAATCCAACACGTATTATGCAGAGTTTACGAGTTACTACTCCTATACTCGGAGCAAATTGCACATTATTATGAATTACATAGGAGCTGCCAAAACGCATAGACATGTACAGCTAAATCTTGATGCAGCATGCAAAGCACTAAATAAGGCTTAATATTAAGATACAAAATATGGAAGGTGTGGTCCTAAAACTAGCAAGGCAGAGGAAGTCTATTAGGCATTACATGGATAGGAACTTCAGCATTTCCAAGATCCTATATGCAATTAAAGCTGCCATGCAGGCACCTTCAGGCGCAAATCAACAGCCATGGTACTTCATAATAATAGATGATCCAGAAATTAAGGCTAATATCAGAACGGCATGCGAAAAAGGAGAAAAGAAGTTTTATGAAAATGTTAGGGGAGAATTAAGGGATTGGCTAATGGAAAGGAAAATGAGCTGGAGAAAACCCTTCCTAACCGAAGCACCATACATCATAGCAGTTTTCTCAGAGCTAGGTAAACCCTACACAGTGCAAAGCACATGGTTAGCGATAGGATATCTGCTACTGGCATTAGAAGAAGTTGGTTTAGCTTCCTTGACATACACTCCGCCAAATCCTAAAGAGGTTGCAAAGATATTAGGGGCATCCAGCAAATTTATACTACAAACACTAATACCTGTAGGATTTCCGCGAACTGATAAGCTGAAGGAACCTAGGAAAAAATTGCATGAAACAACGTTCTATAATCAATGGGGAACACCTCTTAGCAGTATGGAGAAAAGCGAATAGCATTAAACCCATTCACTATTTCCTTTAAATTTTACCTATCCCACTTAATCTTGAGGATTATAGTGAACTATGAGGAAAGCCAATTAGACCTAATCAATCATTACGATGCCAGATCTTCTAGCAGCCCCTCGATTTCTTGATACTTCTTCTCAAGTTCTTTTAAAATGCCGTCTGGCGCTCTCCAATATCCCCTTGCATTAGCTTCTAAAAGTCTTCTAACTATCTTTTGTAATGCCCATGGATTTTCCTTTTTGATTATATTCGATATATCTCTGTTAAGTACAATTTTCTTTGCAACATTGGTCCACATCCAGTTTTCAACATGCCCCACAGTTGCAGCTAGTCCCAGTAGATACTCCACCCTATCTGCAATCTTAGTGGCGCCACAATGTCCATGCTCCAACATTCCTTCAATCCACTTGGGATTTAGAAGACGTGTAACTACACCTCTTTTTATTGCTTCATCAACTCCCTCAACTTTAATTCTCTCCCTAGAGGTATCTGCTACTAGAACCATTGGCTTCACACCCCTAACGTTTTCCACGCTCTTCGACAATCCTCCCAGAAACTCATAGTAGTGGTCTAAGTCCGTAATTTCATATTCAATAGTATCCCTAATCTGGGCCACTAAATCAACTTTTGATAAAAGAGTGTTGAAGACTTCATGGGCCTCGCAGCCTCTAACATCTTCGCCGTATGCATATCGCATGCTTTCTAAGTATGCATTCACAAGCTCTGACTCGCTATTCCACACACCGCTTTCAACTAAATTTGTTAGGGAAGTAGCGTACTCACCTTCAGGCGGGCCGAATATTCTAAGTATGGATTCCTCTCCAAGCTTATCTTTCTCTGATAAAACATTCGCCTTAACATAATTCCATGTAGGAGGCTCATCCAGGCTCGCGACGAGTTTAAATGCCTTGTCCAGCAGCTCAACAATATTGTAAAAGGTATCCCTAAATATTCCGCATATAGTTACTAGTACATCTATTCGTGGTCTTCTTAACTCTTCCAGGGGGATCACTTCCAAATCGCGAATATAAATCGACTTCCAAACAGGCTTAACACCTAGCAACCTGAATATGACGGCGATTGTTTCGCCGCCAGTTTTCATTGTTTCAAAGCCCCAGAGCACAACGCTCACAGTCCTAGGGTATCTTCCATGCTTTTCGTAATACCTTCTAACATACTCTTCTGCTATCCTTGCACCTCTCTCCATAGCTAAATCAGTGGGTATGTTGGTTGGGTCAAGCTGGTAGATATTGCGCCCTGTTGGAAAAACTTCCGGAGATCTTACGGGATCTCCTCCCGGGCCCGGATCGACATACTCTCCATTAAGCGCTCGGAGAACGCCCTCAATTTCACTTGAAGCCATCAAATTTTCCTTCACGCACCTAAGGTAGCTTAGAGAGGCGGACAGCTCACCTAAATTGATGCCCTTAATCTTAATTTTATTCAAAACATCCAGTAAATTCCTGTTCTCCACTACATGTAATTTTACAATCTCCTTAGCTACCCTCTCTATTTCCTCCAAAGCCTCAGAGTACCTTGCCCCATTATTTGCAATCTTTGAAGGTTTTTCCAGTAGATCATCATACTTTAAGCCCATAGACTCAGCAATAATGCGGTGAAGACTCTTGATCTTCCCTCTATCATATCTCGCAATAAAGGTAAGATAATCTGCCAACTCATCATTAGATGGAAGAGCTCCTAGGATGTGAAGCCCCTTAGGAACAAGAGACCACTTATACTCGTAAATTCTGTCATGGATCTCATCTATGTTCTTTCCAAGCCCATGCTCGCTAGCTAAATCCACTATCTTCTTCAATAGCTCAGACGCTCTTTCCCTATCGTACTGCAATGCATCATAGTACTGACTTATGAGGCGCTCTAATTCCATAATGAAATCATGTGCACCGCCGACCATTAGAGTGGGACTCCTATGACCTACAATAACTGCATAGCTCCTATGCTTTGCAATAGCAGCTTCAGAGGAATTTACAACATGATAAATGTAAATGTTGGGCAAGTAACTTACCAGGACATCTGGAAAGCAACTGCCCGAAAGACCTGCATCCTTACCCGGCAGGAACTCCAATGTTCCATGAGTCCCAAAATGCACTATTGCATCTGCCCTGAATTCCTTCTCCAACCACTTGTAAAACGCTATATATTGATGATGAGGCGGCAAATCCCGCTTATGGTAAATTTTGGAGGGATCTTCATGCACTCCTCTTGAAGGCTGCACACCTATAAACACATTACCTACCACTATTCCAGGAATCAATAATGAGTCATGATAGACCATTATATTTCCTGGGGGAGCCCCCCACCTCTCAATCACCCTCCTTTGCAGTTCCTCGGGAAGCTCTGCAAACCAATCCAAGTACTCATGCAAACTTACTTTGGGCATCTTGACAATGACATCTGCAGTGAGCACCCACTCCCCAGAATTCACAGCTCCACTTCTTAAGAGCAGTTCCTTCAATTCTCTTCCATCAGGCACTCTGTCGATCAGATATCCTCTCTCCCTCATTTGAAAAAGAAGACGAGAAATACTTGCAAATACATCTAGGTAAGCAACTTTCCCCAAGTTTTCCTCTCCAGGCGGATAATCGTATATTATTATGGCAATCCTCTTCTTGCTGCTCGGCTTAAGCCGAAGATTCACCCAACCCAAAACTCTTCTTGCAAGTTTCCTAATTCTATCATTAATTGCAACGTATTCCTCTAGCCTCACACCCTCCTTTTCATAGCGCTTTAAGCCATGAGTAACATGAGGCTCTATTCTGCCATCAAGCTCAGGCAGTATTACCGTAGTTACCATCTCTACTGGAGGAACACCAGCTCTCGACCTTTCCCACTCCTCCACCGTTATCGATGAAAGATGTATTCCATGAAGGATTGGGACATTCAGCTTTCTTAGAATTTCAAGCGCAACATCATGATTCCCTCCAACAGGCCCACCAGCAAACCTAAACCACAGCAGGTCAACCATGGCTTGAATGATGGGCTTGCCATTCTTCAAAAAGAACTTTTCGATGGCAAGATAATACCTAAGGTCAGAACAGAATACTGGAACAACTCCAAGCCCAAGTTTTTCAAGCTCATTAGCGAGGGCCTTTGCTGCTGGAAGAGATTGATCATAATGGTGTCCACCATAAAACAGTATCCCTACAAGCGGTCTACCGCCATGCTCATAAGATTCTAAGTATTCATCCACGGACTTGAAAATCCTTCCAGATTTTAGGTCCTGCACGCCCATGCTAGGCATTACTTTCGGCTCGGGAATCTCCACTTTAAGCTTCAATTTCCCATATTCCTTAATCAGCAGTAATAGCATGGCAAAGTAATTCTCCTCCGACGGATTTTCATGGCATTTAAGCACAAATGCATAGTTTCTAGCATGCCTAAAAATTCCAAGAGGAATTTTAGAGCCCAATTTCTCGAATTTCTCCCTCATATCAACTATTTTGCCATAATCAATAGGCTTTTTCCTAAATAACCACCGAAGTACCGGCTTCTCCCGTAAAGCTGTAAATTTAGCTAATGAAAAGCTCCCCATCCTAGTTAGATTTATGAGATCATGTGAGCCGCCTATGAGCGTAACAACAGTCTTCTCATAATCATCCTTTAGAGCGTCAACGATAAGCTTACTAACAGTGTCTCCGCCTCGCACGTCGATCAACACAATATCAGCTTTATTCAAAGCGGCAACGAACTCGCCCGCGGAAATTCTACCTCTATCAACATCATATGCATTGTAGAAAGTAAATTCAAGAGCATTATTAGTAACTTGATTCACCTTTTCAATTGCACGCAGCAGGGAGGGGCGATACTGGTAACCTATCATTAAGACCTTTACCACCAAGATCACCGCGCCCTCAGCAAATAAAAATAAGTAACACTTATAAAACAATTTTTGTTACCATACCAATTGCGGATAACTGCAGGGGATTTGAAATGCCACATCACGTGAAGCGATATACCTTTCCATTCACCGCAATTGTCGGTCAAGAAAAAATGAAAAGAGCACTAATTCTCAACGCCATAAATCCTAGAATAGGGGGAGTTTTGATAAAGGGGCAAAAGGGAACAGCAAAATCCACTGCAGTCAGAGCACTCGCAGAGCTTCTACCTGAAATTTACGTAGTAAAAAATTGTCCATTCAACTGCAATCCCTTCGACCCAACCGAGATGTGCGATATCTGCTATGACAAGTATGAAAAAGGGGAGAAGCTCCCTTCAATTAAAAGGAAAGTCAAGATAGTTAACCTACCTCTAAATGCAACCGTAGATCGAGTAGTCGGCACCATCGACATAAAAAGAGCAATTAAGGAGGGAATAAAGGCACTTGAACCTGGACTCCTAGCAGATGCCAATCGAGGAATCCTATACATAGATGAGGTTAACTTGCTGGACGACTATGTAGCAGATGTCCTCCTAGATGCAGCTGCAAGCGGAGTAAATCTAGTAGAGCGAGAAGGCATTTCAGTAGCTCACCCAGCTAAATTTATTCTCATAGGAACCATGAACCCGGAAGAGGGAGAACTGCGACCACAGCTCCTTGATAGGTTCGGCCTTCAAGTAGAAGTTGAGGAAATAAGAGACCCAAAGCAAAGAGCTGAAATAGTGAGAAGAGTTGAGGAGTTTGAAAGTGATCCAATAAGCTTCATAAAAAGGTACGAGAATAAGCAGAGTGAGTTAAGAAGAAGGATTGAAAGAGCGCGTGAACTAATAAAGAGCGTAGAGATAAGCGATGAACTCCTCCTATCCATCGGAAAAATATGCACGAAACTCAACGTAGCAAGCCATAGAGCCGAAATCACCATAGCAAGAACAGCGAAAACCATTGCAGCATTTGATGCCAGAACCAAAGTTCATGAAGATGACATAATTGAAGCACTAGAATACGCGCTTCCACACAGGCTTAGGAAAAAACCATTTGAAAAACCGCAGTTGCGGCAAGAGGACCTCAAAAAGCTAGTAGAAGATATCTTCGGAAAGCAAGGAAAGCCCTGCACGAATTCCAATAAAGAAAATGTAAAATTTTCCAATCAATCCGAAAAATTTCAAAGCAAGGAGAATTACGCTAGATTCGATGTTGGCGAAGTCGACCCCATGAACTTGCCATTAAGCATATTTGAAAGAAAACCCTTCCGCACGTGGAGATCAGGTAAAAGAGTTAAGTTAAAAGGTAAAGGGAAAAGAGGCATGTACATTAGCTACACAATCCCAAAAAATAGAGCAGCTGAGGACGTAGCAATAGATGCAACGATAAGAGCAGCAGCCCTCCAAAGTCATAAAAGGCGAAAACCCCATGCGGGCATAGCTATAGTTGTGGAAGATGAAGATATAAGGGAAAAGGTGAGGCATCAAAAACAACAATCGCTAATCACTATAGTTGTGGATGCAAGCGGCTCAATGGCAGCTCAACGGAGAATGGAGGCAGCAAAAGGCGCAGTAATGGCTATCCTTAAGGACGCCTACATACACAGAGATAAAGTTTGCTTCATAGCATTCCACGGATTAGATGCAGAAATCTTACTACCCCCAACTGACAACCTGGAATTAGCAGCTGAACTACTAAAAGAACTACCAACAGGCGGCAGAACTCCACTATCAGCAGGACTTGCAAAAGCCATAAAGATAATCGAATTAGAAAAGAGGAGGAATCAATGTAAGCCGGTAGTAATCATAATAACAGACGGAAAAGCCAACGTACCCCTAAATAATCACTCGAACATTAACTACGAAATAGCGCTCCTCGCAAGAAAATTAAGGAAACTCGATGCAACAACTATAGTCATAGACACATTGCCTGAACATATGAAAATGTCTGGAATCCCAAGATGTATAAATGAAATTGTAAGCAATGCTGCAGCCCAATTAATAAAGTTGCCCGAACCCTCCGAAAAAACGCTTTACAACATCATAATTGAAGCATCCAGGAATGCTTAGAGGAGAAACCAAAGTCGAGGAAAGTTCTAATAGTTATAAGGTCAACCCAAAATTCAACCCAGCGATAAATAGCTACTAACCATGAGGAACTATGTTGAAGACAAGCCCAGATATTAAGCTCACCATCATAGTCACGAAGACAAATAGCGATATAAGAAGTAATTTGTGATCCCTATTCATGAAGGAAACCAAGGAAATTGCTAAAACCCTCGTATAGGGAGTTGCTATCAGAATACCTACCCCAAAGAAAGCCAGTATAATGGCTAAGCTCTTCAAGTTCAGTAAAGTACTCAATATCAAACTAGATATTAATAAGATTTCACTTAAGATCATCCCTATAAAAAGCACCCAGTATGCAACTCTATTCACATCCACCGCTCAACCACCCCTAGGGCAACTGAATGCCAAATATCAAGTATAGGCCTTTACGCAGCATTGCATATGCCAGGTAAAACGTTAAAATCGAAAATGTAGCTTTAAGCCATTTGACCTTTAATTTATTCATAACCCTTGTTCCTACGGTAGCACCTAGAGCAGTTCCAACTGCTATAGGCGCTACCACATCTAGCCTTATAGCTCCATGAATGTAGTATACAACTGCGCTCGTTGCAGCGGTAACACCTATCATGAACTTGCTTGTCGCAATTGCAACTTTAACTGGAACATTCATCAAAATATTCATAGCTGAAACTTTCAGGAAACCACCACCAATACCCAGCATGCCAGAACCCACTCCAGCTAGGAAAGACGCTAGCCAGCCCAACTTAGACCCACTAACAACATACTCCACATTGACGTTCTCCCCCTCATCAAAATAATTCCCAGAAAGGTTCAGTTGCCTAGAAACAAAGTCAGGTTCAATTTGCTTGAAGCCCTGAGCACTCATCTTCCTCAACTCACCTTTCACAGAGTAAAGCTGCGAAAAGCCCATGTACAAAGCAAATGCAGAGAAGATTATGAAGAGATATTTTCCAGGCATGATTAAGGCTAGAAGTGCACCAATTAATGCACCTAGAGTAGTCGAGGTTTCAAGAAACATTGCAAGCCTGATATTGGTTATTCTTTGATCCACATAGGCAGATCCTCCTGAAATGCTAGTTGCGACAACCGAAACTATACTAATCGCTATTGCCTCATGTATGGGCAAATTAAATACCGTTGAAAGAGTTGGAACAATTATCACTCCACCACCAATACCCATAATAGCTCCAATAAAGCCAGCAAAGGTAGCAAAAGCTAGCAGCTCCAAATTCAAAATTGGATTAACAACATACTTCCCTTCATACGCTTCCCCAAGATAGGCAATTTCATTGTAAAATAAGACAATCAGCAAAATACTTATCAATGCAAAGACGCCAATCAATGCGATCTTCTTGCGCTCCACAGTTTCTAGTAAATCCATTGCAAAGCACCCACAAGTTCAATTTACCTTGCTACATCGCACATGAACCCATCTTCAGCGCCAAAGTCTAAATACATTGATCATCTTTTAAACCTTGCCTACCATAAAATAACCAACATAACAATATGCCGAAGCAACTTTGAAATTAACGTATTTTCATAATAACTTAACGCATTAAAAGTAAAATGGAGCGCAATGCCTTGGCGGAAAGAGTAGCTGTTGCAACCGTAGAAGCCTTCAAAGAGGAAAGAGCAGGCATAGAGCTCATGGACTGCATTTTCCCCTATGACCCCCAGGTTAGCTTTGAAACCACCAAATACCCTGGAGTTATAATTTTACGCTCACGCTTAAGCCCATTTGAGATTATTAGCATTTTAAGAAAATGCTTCGTCAGCTTAACTCATAAAGTTGTTCCCATCCAGAAGTGGGCTAAAGCCTCAATTGAAGAAATTGTCGAAGCATGTATCGAGATAGCAAAAATCAGCATCCCAAAAAATTCAACATTTAAAGTTGAGTGCGGCAAAAGAGGGAGGATTATAAAATCTCGCTCTGCAATTGAGCGAGCGGTTGGCAGGAAAATCATCGAGGAAATTGGATGCAAAGTTTCTATGGAAAATCCAGAATACATAGTTGCAATAGAAGTCATTGGAAAAATTGCAGGGGTATGCATTGCCCCAAAAAGCATGATATGGAGAAGGGAAAATCACTTTCGGTTACCTCTTTACTAAAAATATGTTTGAATTCAAGAAATGTTTAAATTATTTCATATAATTAGAGTAGAATGGTGAAATAATTGTCTGAAGTAATTGAAAGAGCGCTCGCCAAGCCATCAATATTCAAGGATGAAAGCAAGCTTTCAATAGACTACGTCCCAGAAAATTTACCCCATAGAGAAGATGAACTTGAAACTCTTACAAGCTACTTTAGATTTATGATTGAAAAGCCTGGAGGTTTATGTCAAAAAGTTTTAATAGTTGGACCCGTTGGAACCGGAAAAACGGCAACATCAAAGCTTTTTGGAAAAGTTTTTTCAAATCTCGCTGAAAAGAAAGGAGTAAAATTGAAGTACTTTCACGTAAATTGCCATAAAGACAGGACGCTCTACATGGTTTTAAAGCGCGTAATTAAGGGGCTCATGCCCAACTTCCCTGAAAGAGGACTCTCAGCTCAAGAGATGCTTCAAGCCATTTGGGATTATCTTGAAAGCGAAGATTCCTATGCCCTATTAACTCTAGATGAATTAGATTACTTCATTAGAACTGCTGGCGAAACAGCCCTATATGATTTAATTAGAATGTCCGATGAGCTCTTAAATCTACCTCAGCGCTTTAGCTTCATATTTATTGCTAGGAGCCAAGTCTTCCTTCCAGCTCTTGATAAAAGCACGAGAAGCACACTTATGCACAACATAATTAGATTCAAACCCTATACCGCCAGCCAGCTGAAGGACATCCTAAAAGCGAGGGTTGAAGAAGCCTTTTTCGAGGGCGCCATTAGTGATGAAATCATATCTATAATAGCTGACATAGCATCCGAAACAGGAGATGCTAGGTACGCCCTTGAGTTGCTATGGAGAGCAGCTAAGTACGCTGAAGTAGAGGAGAGCAGAAGAGTAAAGCTTGAGCATGTAAGAAAAGCAGCTTCAGACATGCATCCATTCATGAGAGTTGAAGTTCTAGAAAACTTACTCCTTCACGAAAAGATTCTGCTACTAGCCATCGCTAGGACTTTAAAAACGGCAGATACAGCTTACGTCACCATGGGAGAGATCGAAGAGACATACAAGCTAATATGCGAGGAACTAAATGAAAGGCCCAGAAAGCACACCCAACTATGGGAATACGTTCAAAACCTGAAAAATTTAGGGCTAATCAAAGCGAATGTAACCAATGTCAAGCGTAAAGGCAGAAGCACCAAAATAGGCTTGGTTGAAGTCCCCATTGAAACTATTGAAAAAGAAGTATTAGCTCTAATTTGGAGGGAAAAAAGTGGAAGAGCAAAGCAGCATACTTGAAGAAGTATTCTCCTCCAGAGGAAGAGTAAAAGTGCTTCGAGTCCTAGTGAAGTTTAAAGAGCTAAATATATCTGAAGTAGCTAGAAAAGCTAACTTAAGCCACACAGCAGTTGAAAGACACCTAGAAAAGCTTAAGCAACTTAAATTAGTTACGGAGAAAAAATTTGGAAGGATACGCATATTTAGGTTTAATAGCAAAAACCCCATTGCAGAAGCAATAAAAGATTTATTTGAAAAATTTGGTTAAGTGGAGATCATCATGAGTGGAAACGTGAAAATGATAGATATAACAGCCAAAAAAGTTCAAAAAAGAATAGCTGTTGCTAAAGGTAAAATCAAGCTGAAGCCGGAAACCATAAAAAAGATCGTCGAAGGCGAAATAGAGAAGGGAAACGTAATTGCAGCAGCAAAGCTGGCTGCAATATTAGCAGCAAAAAGAACGCCCACAATAATACCGCTCTGCCACCCAATTCCACTGACAGGAGTCAACGTAGAAATATCAGCGAGAAAAGAGGAAATTGAAGTTAAAGTTGAGGTCAAAGCTGAGGCGAAAACTGGAGTTGAAATTGAAGCACTTACGGCAGTTGCAATAGCACTGATAACCATATGGGACATGGTGAAGAAGCATGAGAAGGACGAGAAAGGACAATATCCAACAACCAAAATAGAAAATATTAAAGTGGAATTGAAACTTAAGGAGTAACTCGATGAGAATTTACTGCGTAGTTGGAGCTCGGAGAAGCGTTGGAAAAACAAGCCTAGTAGAGGAGTTAGTGAAGTATTTAGTCAAAGAAGGAGTAAAAGTATCAACTGTAAAACACGCTTCAAAAAGCATTGACATACCTGAAAAGGACACCTATAGGCACCTTCAATCTGGAGCTCAAATAACACTAGCAGTTGCTCCAACAGGGTCTGCCATATTTTTAAAAGAGAACGACCTAACAAAGCTCTTAGAAAAATACTTGCCTAAAAGCGGCATAATATTAATTGAGGGATTTAGGAAAACAAAATTTCCAAAAATAGTTGTAGCAACAGAATGTGGAGATCTAGAAATTGAAGGGCTAAATGGCCAGGTAATAGCAGTAGTTTGCGGAAGTGAGAATGCAAAGAAAGAGGCTGAAAGAAAATTTCCAAACGCACTAATATGCAATTTTAAAGACATAAGTAAATTAGCTGAGAAAATCATTAATGAAGCAATAATCAGCGAACACGATAAGCTAGCTAAAGCAAACTGCAAATTATGCGGTTATGAAAGCTGTTTAGAGTATGCAAGGGCAATAGTCTACGGATTAGATGAGCCAGGTAAATGCGCACTAGAACTTAGAGTTAAAGTGAAAATCGACAATCAAGACTTAAAGTTAAAGCCATTCGTTGAAAGTGCATTTGGAAAAGCGCTCTATGGGTTTTTAAGCTCACTAAAAGGTTTTAACTTAAACTTCAAAAATATCGTGGTGGAGGTCAAGCGTGAACAAAGTGCTTTATGACAGCTACGGAAGGCCCCTCCTAGGATTAAGAATAACGGTAACTCACAAATGCAATTTTAATTGCATATACTGCCACAGGGAAGGCGAAAACCCGAGCGAGAGAGAGATGGCCCCCAATGAAATAGGGAAGATAGTTGAAATAGCAGCAAAATATGGCGTTTATAAAATCAAGCTGACTGGAGGAGAACCACTAGTCAGAGAAGACATCATCGAAATCGTCAAAACAATATCTAAAGTGAAAGGAATAAGCGATTTAGCAATGACCACCAACGGATCACTACTAAGAGAATACGCCAAAGAATTGGCTAAGGCAGGATTAAAGAGGGTAAATGTGAATTTACCTTCATTAAACGCTGAAACCTACATGAAAATAACTAGAAGCAAGTACACTCCAAATGAAATTATCAAGGGAATAGAGGAAGCACTAGGCGCTGGACTAAATCCAGTTAAAATTAACGTAGTAATTTTAAAGGGATTAAATGAGAATGAAATTGAAAAAATGATACAATTTGCAGAGAAACATAAAGTCATACTGCAGCTGATAGAGCTTGAGCCAGTTGGAGTAGACCCAAAGATCTTTAATCAACTCCACCTAGATTTAGCTCCAATCGAAGAAAAGCTACGAAGCAGAGCTCTGCGAATTACAGTTAGAAGGGATATGCAAAATAGAAGAAAATATCTACTTCCCGGTGGAGCGGAAATAGAGATTGTGAAGCCCATTGAAAATGGGAGCTTCTGCGCCGCTTGCACAAGAATAAGACTAACTGCAGATGGAAAGCTTAAACCATGCTTGATGAGAAACGATAATTTAGTAGACATCCTATCTGAAATGAGGAAAGGGGCGCCTCCAGAGGAAATTGAAAAGCTATTCGTGATGGCTGCAAAGAGGAGAGAGCCCTATTGGAAAACAAGAGATATGCAGTTAAAGTGTTCTATCTAGGATATAGATACTACGGATTTCAAAGGCAGCCCGACGTCCCAACAGTTGAGGGAGAAATAATCAAGACCTTGAAAAGCCTAAAGATGATGAGCGAAGAGCCAAGATATACCGCAGCAAGTAGAACCGATAGAGGAGCACATGCAATCGGCCAGACAATAGCATTTAATGCCACTAGAGAACTGGACTTAACTGAAATTAATGAGAAACTCCCATCAGACATAATTTTTTGGGCTTATTCATTAGCGCCAAACGACTTCAATGCAAGGAAAAAAGCGCTTTATAGGCATTACAAGTACATAGCGGAAAACCCAGGAATAGATTTGGATAAGGTCAACGAAGCGCTAAAGCACATAATCGGCGTACACAACTTCAAAAATCTATGCTACAAGGCTAGCAGGTCGACTATAAGGAGAATTTATCTAGCTAAAGCCAGCTTAATTGACAGCAATTATATAGAATTCGACTTTTATGGAGCTAGCTTCGCTAGGGGACTAATAAGAAAAACCGTAACAGCATGCCTCAAAGTTGGGTTAGGCGAAATGAGCTTAAGCGAATTCAAGCAACTCCTAAATCCCACATACGCCTACGCTAGAGGAATTAGGCCCGCACCTCCAGAAGGGCTTTTCCTCGTCGACGCATTTTATCCAATAGCTTTCACCATAGACGCCATATCTGCAGAAAAAGTGGAGAAAGCCCTAACGAATGAAATTTCCCGTGAAAATTTAAGCCGCAAAGTTGCTGAAATAATGTTAGCAGAATTCAGGAAATTGCGCGAGGAAATTGAGGAGCAAGCCCAAGAAATTTCTAGGTGGACCTTCTCCTCTTCATTAAGGAGATTATCTCATTAGCCTTATCAAAGCTTCCTGCCAGAAAAGCTATCATGCTTTCGTCTAGCTTTAGCCATCTTGCAATGCCCGCAGCCATTTCGGTGTTAGATTCAAAAATAATCCTTAAGAACGGCAAATACTCAAATGCAGCACCCTTAATTGAAATGTGGCACTTTTCAGCTATAGCAGCGCAGATGCCAGTCATGATTGCACGAACATCCTTAGTTTGACTCAAAATTTTAATGCGCTGAGGAAACTGATACTTAGTAAACCTGTATCTCCCCTTCTTAACCATCGAAACACCAGCAGTCATCATATCCAGAGCATAGCTCAAAAGCGTCCAAGCCTGAGTGCGCTTAGTCCTCCCCAAAAATACGTCAGCCCTTGATAAAGCTTCATAAGCTTCAGCAAGCTCTTCAGCTGAAGTATATTGAAGGGGGAGATTCTCATGAATCCACTGGAATATCATATTGTAATCCAGCAGCGAAGAAGCTAAAGCGGCTTTAGCTCCTCTGCAAGTTTTAGCAGAGAAAATGTTTTTTAACACATCAAATGCTCCGTACTGCCTATCCCTAAAGGCTAACCATTGAACATCACTAAGTGTGAGCCTCCTCCTACCTTGAGCCAATGCTTGAAGATCATTGACGGCAGACCTAACATCGCCATTACATCTTTGAGCTATAAATCTCAAAGCGCTATCATCAGCAATTATTCCCTCAGCTGTGCAAATTCGCTTTAAATAAGATGCAAGAGTTGTAACTCTAATCCTATCATACTTGATCATCTTGCAAAGATCTCTAAGCGGCCTAAACTTAGGATCCCAAGGATCATTAGCCGTCAACACGACTGGAAACCTGGACTGCTGAATAAGCTCAATAACAGCTGCAAGCCCACCTCTATCCTCTGTTCCGCTCATTCCATCAACTTCATCCACAAGAATAATTTTCCTCCTACCACCAACGAGAGATAGATATTGAGAAGCCATTCCAAGAATCCTCTTAATTCTCAAGCGAGATCTAGCATTACTGGCATTCATCTGAATTAGCTCAAGATTATACTCGATAGCTGCAACTTCAACAGTTAAAGTCTTACCAACGCCAGGGGGACCCCAAAGGAAAGCAGCGTTCTCTACATTAGCACCTTTAAGCCTCTTCTCCAGCCACGTTCTAAACTCCAAAATAGCAGCCTTATTTCCAATAATTTCGGAGAAGCGTCTAGGCTTATACTTCACTACCCATAAAGTAGCAACTGCACTCATTAACTACCCCTCAGCTTCTCGCCGAAAAGCGCAAAGTATGCTAGAAGTGCGCTAAGTTGCACCTCTTCATCTGCTCCCTCAACCATTCTAAAGTTTATCTCTCCAATTCTATCTGCAAGCTTAACCTTAGCTTCTTCCGGAATCTTTAAGGCAAATACTTCTCTATGTATCTGTCTCACTAAATCAACCCCTGAAAGGCCATAAGCAATCATAAGCTCCCTCAGCTTCTCCCTAGCCTTGATGAAATTACCGCTTAAAGCAAGATGCAGCATCTCCCTAATTTCAACTGGACTTGCCCTCCCAACAACTCTAAACACTGCCTTTTCATCTACAACTCCGAGAGCAGCTGCAGCTTGGAGAGAATTTATAGCGCGCCTCAAATCGCCTTCAGCCACGTACAATATTGCTTTAAGCCCATCCTCCCTCAAGTCAACGCCTTCCTTCTCAGCGATAAACCTAATTCTTGCGGCAATATCCTCATCACTTAAGGGCTGGAACCTAAATATAGCACACCTAGACTGAATAGGCTCAATTATCTTGCTCGAGTAATTCGCAATCAATATGAAGCGACAAGTCCTAGTGTAAAGCTCCATGGTTCTCCTCAGCGCTTGCTGAGCATCCGCAGTCATGTTGTCAGCCTCGTCGAGAATTATTATCTTGAAGGGCACATCTCCAATGGCCATTGTTCGAGCATAGTCCTTAACTCGCTCCCTAACAATCTGAATACCCCTCTCGTCAGAAGCGTTCAGCTCCAAGACGTTTTGTCTCCAATTTTCACCATAAAGCTCATGGGATAATGCTAGAGCAACAGTCGTCTTACCAGTTCCAGGAGGTCCTGCGAAAAGCATATGCGGAATATTTCTAGTTTTAACGAACTGCTTGACCCTCTCAACGACATCCTTCTGATTAACGACCTCATCCAGATACTTCGGCCTGTACTTCTCAGTCCAAAGCAACATCGTTGCGTCAACTGACACAGCTAAATCACCAACTTAACATTGACATTCAACATTCATATTAAATTAACCCGACAACCACAAAAAATGAGAGTGAGAAAACTTAATACTCAGCAGAAAGTAAATGAAAATGCACGGTGTTTCAAATGTTCAATCAAGTAGTTAAAGCATCTAAAGTGAACTACAATACAAGCTTAATTAAAGTCACAGTTAGAAATGCTAGACCTCCAATTGAGATTGGAGGTGCAAGAATAGATTTAGGAGCTGAAGGAATGGAAATTCAGCTCCCAAGGTGGGTAGCCCTCAAGCTTGCCGAGCTAGGCATAGTTGAAATAAAAAGCACCGATGAAATAAGCTTGAGAGACCTTTTAAGGATACTTTGGCGCGAAACCCGTGAAATAAATTTAACTGAAATTGACCCGAACTTTTATCCTAAACTTCAAAACCGCTTGAAGAAGCTGAGGGAGGAAGCAAATAAAAGCCCTCTGCCCGAGCTTATTCAAGATTTAAGGAGATTCGAAGTTACCGCTCAAGACATAATTAACTGTAGAGTGCAAAAAATAGTTCAAGCAGCAATATGCGAGTCCCTGCCGATTAATGTCCTCGAAGCAATGACAATAGAAGAGAAAGCACTTCTACGTGAAATATCACGGTTGGTTGAAAGGTGGAAAAGGCAGATGCTAGCTTTAGAGGAGGAGTAGGCATGGTAATCGAGCTCATCGAGCAAGACCCTAGGGAGCGATTCGCAAACTTCTTCAAATCCTATCAAACCCCAGATGGCGAGTACAAATATAGGAAAAGGCTTAGCCAAATGGCAATAACTGGACAGAAATCGTTGACAGTAGATTTTGAAGATCTAATGCAATTCGACCACGAGCTAGCCGAGCTACTCATAGAAAAACCGACGAGATACCTGGAGGCCGCATCATACGCAGTTGGAGACGTAATGAGAATAGTCAACTTGAACTACGCAATGAAAGTCAGAGAATTCAAAGCCAGATTCAGACGGCTACCAGGACTAACTCCACTACGAAAAATTCGAGCCGAACACCTAGGAAAGCTAATAATGATTGAAGGAATATTGACGAGAGCATCTTCAGTAAAACAGCAATTGGTTAAAGGAGTATTTGAATGCCCAAAATGCGGCACGAAAATGCAAATTGAAAGCAAGGGAGAAGGGGAGAGAGTATCTCCACCAGATAGGTGCTCAAACCCAGACTGCAGAAGTAGGGGGCCATTCAAGCTCTTACTAGAAGAATCATCGTTCATAGACTGGCAAAGACTCACCATCCAAGAAAAGCCAGAGGAACTCCCTCCGGGCCAGCTGCCAAGATCCATAGATGCAATAGCAAGAGGAGATATTGTAGACGTAGCTAGGCCAGGAGATAGAGTAATAGTTGTTGGAGTACTCAAACCTAGACCAGAATATTCGCCTAGAGGAAGATTAACAACCTACAGACCAATACTCGAAATAAACTCGATAGACGTATCCGAAAAAGGCCTTGAAGAAATAGAAATAACCCCCGAAGACGAGGAAAAAATTAAAGAGCTGGCTAAAGACCCCTTCATCCACCAAAAGATCATCCAATCAATAGCCCCATCAATATACGGCTACGAGGAAATCAAAGAAGGAATAGCATACCTACTCTTCGGCGGAGTCCCCAAACAACTACCAGATGGAGTGAGAATTAGAGGAGACATAAATATACTGCTAGTAGGAGATCCAGGAACAGCCAAAAGCCAACTCCTCCAATACGTAGCCAGAATTGCGCCCAGAGGAATATACACTTCAGGTAAAGGCTCAACTGCAGCAGGACTAACAGCAGCAGTGGTTAGAGATAAAGTGACTGGCGACTGGTACCTAGAAGCAGGAGCACTAGTGCTAGCAGACGGAGGAGTAGCATGCATAGACGAAATAGACAAAATGAGAAGCGAAGACAGAGTAGCAATGCACGAGGCCATGGAGCAGCAGACAGTAAGCATAGCTAAAGCTGGAATAGTTGCAACACTAAATGCAAGAACAGCAATTCTAGCAGCGGCAAATCCAGCTTTAGGTAGATTCGTACAGCAAAAATCAGTAGCCGAGAACGTAAATCTGCCAGTAACCATACTCTCCAGATTCGACCTAATATTCCCCATAATAGACAGGCCAAGCCCAACAATAGATGAAAAAATGTCAGATCACATACTAAAGCTACACCAGACAAGAGGCTACGTCGGTGCACCACCAATTCCACCAGACCTTCTCAAGAAGTACATAAGCTATGCAAGAAAATACGTAGTTCCAAGATTAACTCCAGAAGCTGCTGAAAGAATAAAGAAATTCTACATAGAAATGAGAGGCAAAGGATCTGTGGGAGAAAAGGAAAGCATACCAATAACTCCAAGGCAGCTTGAAGCATTGGTAAGAATGGCTGAAGCAAGAGCTAAAATGGCATTGAGAGACGAAGTCACAGTTGAAGATGCTGAAGCAGCAATAAGCCTAATGACCTACGTACTAGAAAGAACAGCATACGATAGAGAAGCAGGAATAATAGACATAGACATGATAATGACAGGAAAGCCCAGATCCCAGCGCGAAAAGCTGATGAAGCTAATGGACATCATCAGAGAGAAAGTAAGGGAAATAGGAGGAGCAGTAAGCCGAGAGGAAATAGTAAACGCAGCAGTTGAGGAAGGATTGGATAGAAAATTCGTGGAAACGTCAATAGATAGAATGCTTAGAGAAGGACTACTATATGAGCAGAGGCCAGGATACATAATGCCCACATAGCGGAGGGTCAATAAATACTAGTTGAAGAACTCCCAATACCCAAGGTGATCAAAACAATACTGAAAAACCAAGGAATAGAAAGGCTATATCCACCACAAGAAGAAGCAGTTAAGGCAGGAGCCTTAAATGGAGCCAACTTGGTACTAGCCATACCAACAGCAGCAGGCAAAACTCTCGTCGCAGAGCTAGCAATGACAAAGCAAATACTTGAAAAAGGAGGAAAAGCACTATACCTCGTCCCACTAAGAGCATTAGCTGCAGAGAAATATGAAGAATTCAAAAAGTACGAGGAAGCAGGAATAAAAGTTGCTATCAGCACTGGGGACTACGACAGTAGCGACCCTTGGCTGGCAAACTACGACATTATAGTAGTCACAAATGAAAAGGCAGACAGCCTACTTAGACACAGGGCACCATGGATAGAAGATATTACGATAGTAGTTGCAGATGAAATACACTTAATAAACGACCCATCAAGAGGACCAACCCTAGAAATGGTTCTTGCAAGACTAAGTCAGGTAAATCCTGAAGCTCAAATAATAGCTTTAAGCGCAACAATAAGAAATGCAGAGGAAATCGCGGAGTGGCTCAATGCAAAGCTCATAAAAAGCGAGTGGAGGCCAATACCCCTCAAAAAGGGAGTATACTGTAGAGGAACAATAATATTCGACGACGGGACAATTGCAGAGCTGAAAAAGGCTACAAAGGAGCCTTGCGAGATCATCACCATGGACACCTTGGAAAATGGAGGTCAAGTGCTAGTATTCACAAACACGAGGCAGAACGCCATGAAAATGGCGCTTAAACTCGCGCCAGTAGTTTCAAGGTACCTGAATAGGCGTGAAAAAGTAGAGCTCAGGGAAATTGCTGAAGAAGTGCTGAGGAGAGGGGAAGTCACGAGAATAAGCGAGCAGCTAGCAACCTGCATAATGAATGGAACGGCATTCCACCATGCAGGCCTAATTTATGACCATAGAAAAATAGTTGAAGATGCATTCAGGAACTTCAAAATCAAAGTAGTATGCGCCACACCCACACTAGCAGCCGGAGTAAATCTACCAGCTAGAAGAGTTGTCATAAGGCACTATTATAGGTACGACTTCAGCTTCGGCCACCGCCCCATACCAGTACTTGAATTTCATCAAATGGCAGGCAGAGCAGGCCGGCCAAAATACGACAAATATGGTGAAGCAATTTTAATTGCAAAAACGCCAGATGAAAGAAACTTTCTCCTCGAAAACTACATTAAAGCATCGCCTGAAATGATATGGTCGAAGCTAGCTGCAGAGCCAGCTCTGAGGTCACACATACTTGCAATCATAGCTACTGAATTCGCCAAGACTGATAAAGGCTTACTTGAATTCCTAAGCCATACCTTCTACTACTACCAGTATGGAGGAAGCAGCTACATAAACACGGTCATAAGGAGAGTGCTCAGCTTCCTAGAGTCAAATGAAATGATCACTGAAGATGGCGAATACTTGAATGCAACCAAACTAGGCAAAAGGGTGTCCGAACTTTACATAGATCCGCTAACCGCAGTTTACATAAGGAAGGGACTTGAAAGCAAATCTACTTCAACCCCACTAGGATACTTACACCTAATAGCATACACGCCGGACATGCCGAAGCTCTTTCTACGAAGAGGAGATAGGAGGAAGCTCACTGAAATAGTGATTGCTAGAAGCAACGAATTCCTAATCAAACCACCCGACATGTACGAAGAACCAGACGAGTATGAGTACTTCCTAGCTGCCCTTAAAGGAGCTCTAGCACTCATCGATTGGATAAATGAAGAGCGGGAAGACGCAATTATAGAGAAATACGATGTTGGGTCTGGAGACATATACGCATTAGCTTCCACAGCCAGATGGCTACTGTACTCCGCAGCAGAACTCAGCAGCCTACTTAAACTACAAAGCCACGTGAAAAAACTGAAAAAGCTCATGCTAAGAGTGGAATATGGATGCAAAGAAGAGTTGCTGCAAATAGTGCAACTCAAAGGGGTAGGCAGAGTTAGAGCTAGAATGCTCTACAACGCAGGTTATAGAACAATCGAAGACCTAAAGAGAGCAACACCAGAAGAGCTCCTAAGAGTGCCATCTATAGGAGTTCAAATCGTGAAGAGAATAAAGGAGCAGCTTGGAGAGCCAATAAGCGAATCAGAGGAGAAAAAACTCAGAAGCAGGGAGAAAGAGCAAAAGCGTATAATAGACTATCTCAACTACAATTTGAATAGAAGGTGATAATGTTTGAGCATGAGAAAAGACATGGAAATGCAATTCGTGGAGTACGAGAAAAAGGAATTCAAAAATCCAATAATAATCGCAGGACTGCCAGACGTAGGACTCGTAGGAGCAATAGCGACAGTACACCTAGTTAGAGAGCTAAAGCTTAAAGAGCACGGCTACGCATACTACGACCTAATACCACCAGTAATGCTACTACACAACGGCGAAATAAAAGCTCCAATACGCATATATGCCAACGAAAGCATCATAGCATTAATCTCAGAAATAGCATTACCAACCCAAACAATAATAGCACTATCAAAGAAAATCGTCGAGTGGGCCAAAGAGAAAAACGGGAAATACGTAATCATGCTAAGCGGACTAGGAGTACCAAATAGAGTTGACATCGAAGAGCCGAAAGTATATGGAGTAGCAACAACAAACGAAGTTAAGAAGCTACTCGAAGAACACGGCATAGAATCCCTACAGGAGGGCTTCATAGCAGGAGCAAACGCCCTAATCCTAAGAGAGTGCATTAAGCTTAAAATCCCAGGAATACTGCTACTCGCAGAATCATTCATGGAATTCCCAGACCCCGCAGCAGCAGCTTCAACACTAAAAGCATTTAGCAAAATTTCAGGCATAGATGTAAACGTCGAAAAACTCATGGAGAAAGCCGAGGAAATAAGATTGAAGGCAAGAGAGCTAATGAGGAGAACTCAAAGCCAACTAAAAGCCATGAAAAAGCTCCAGGAAAGCGAGGTCCCCCTCATGTATACGTAGGAGGATGAAAAAATGTGGAAGATATTTGACGAATTCGAAAAAATGCGAAGGAGACTCGAGAGATTATTCGAGGAATTCTACGAAGAATTTGAAAAACCAATGTGGGATTACCAATCAAAGTGCTTAGAACCACTAGTTAGCGTAAAAGAAATTGAAGACAAAGTTGTCGTAACGATCGACCTGCCATGCGTAGATAAAAACAACATAAAAATATACGCAACCGAAGACACCCTAACTGTAGAAGCAACCCTGAAAGAGGCATATAGGTTCGAAAGGCTGGGAGTGGTTAGAAAAGAGACATCATTCGAATACTTTAAGAAAGTAATAAGATTACCAGCTCCAGTCATACCTGAAAAGGCTAAAGCAAGATTTAAGAGAGGAATACTTGAAGTAGTCCTACCAAAGAAAATAACTGGCGTAGAAATCAAGGTCGAGTAGAATTCGCCCTACAACCTACAATACTAATAACAACAGCTCCATTGCACCTCTCAGCAACAATCCAAATTAATGGCTCAGAAACATAAACCAAAGAGTGGCGAAAGGACACATCCATAGTCTTAGGAACCATGACATAGAAGGTTTTTCCGCCCAACTCAAGTCTTAAGACGCCATTATCAAGTAGTTCAACCGCACCGCCAACAGCAAGTCTCGGAAGTCTCAAAGCAATTGCAATGTAAGACAACTCGCCAATAGTGCGAGCCGAACTCTCAGCAGCTAATATAGATTCCAATATCAAGTTAATGCAAGCTTCAGCCGAGAAGCGGAATGGCAAGTGGGAATTCACGAAACTCTCAATACCAACTAAATAAGCCGACAAAGAAGCAATTAGGGCGCAAATCAAAATTACATGCGAAACTACAGCCCTCAAAATCAACCCTCCACAACAACTTTAACAACCTTAACCGAAACTACGCTAGGGTTAAGCGCAGAAGCATTAAAGAGGAAAAGCTTCGAAAAAGCACCGCAAACCACTCTCAGCTCAAAATCAGTGGTTTGCAAAGGAGCTAAACATCTCTCAAATACGCTAACATCATAATTTAACTTCAAAGATGAACCTGAGAGCTTGATGCTTTCAGGTTCAAAAACAACGCATGTCACTGTTATTAAACTGCCATTGATTTGAACCTTAGGATAGAAGTACAACTTGATTTTACTTCCCAACCCCAACATCAAGCAAGAAAGCCCACTATGATTCCATTCCTCCAAAATCACTGGCTTTGACATGGGATAAATTTGAAAATCACATTCATAAGTTAAAGCCATTAATTTAGATGCAAATAGCCGCTGACCACCAACTGCAACCGACAAAATGCCCTCATCCTCAAATTTTATGCACCCAAACTTGAATTCTATTGGAATAACCTTTAAGCCTCCACTCCGAATGTTCATTGCAATTGATCTAAAAAGTGTCTTTACAGCATTAACCTCAGATTCCAAATGTGCATACCGATAAACCGCATAGTACGCTGAGAGCCCCACAGCTCCAATAACGAGGACTACACTTGTAACAACAACCAATGCAATCACGGAAGAACTCAAATCACCTAACCTCCAACTTCAAGATTTCAAATAGAATAATTGCGCTCCCACTCCTCACGCGCATTGAAAGAGATCTTACCTCATCGCTACTCACAAGAATTAACTTAAGCCTACCATGTGGGCATGGCACGTTATATATGGATTTAAGCGCCGAAGTGACCGCAATTCTTATTCGCCCACCTTCAAGAACCTTAGCACTCTCAATAGTGTAAACCCTAACGTAGAGGTGATTGCCAAATGAAGAAACTTGAACCCCAAATAACAGCTTAATCGCAAAATTGTACTTCACAGCCGAAATGCAGGATCCATTAAGCGAGAAGTAATCGCAGCCTCCAAAGAGAACAGTATTATTTGCGGACATTGGAGTTGAAGTAAAGGCCACAATTTCAAATCCCCTCCACTCCCCAATCAAAGCCCCATTAGCAAATAGCGTCAAATTTTCAGTATAAATAATGGAAATATAGGAAAAACCTGGAAGCTCAAGAAGCTTCGACTCACCTTTAAACTCAAGGCGCTCAATCGACTCAGCCAAGGCCAATATCGATTCATCAGCTAAAGCCTCAACACCCCTTCCAATCAAGCTCGAGGTATAAGGAACACTTAGCCCATAGACAATTAGCGTTAAAGACACTATGGTGAAGCTCACAATCACTCCCGCTAAAATCTCCGAAACACCACGCTTAGACTTCAAATTCAATATATGTAACGATGCCACGCCAATCACCTACATACAACCTAACCTTAGAGGCAAGTGCTGGAATAACTGCGCGAATAATCCATATGCCAGTAGAATCAAGAACTACAATTGGGTCAATGGCAATCCAGAAGTTTCCATCATAATATTCTAAAGTGAAGTTCAATGAACTTATAGGCAAACCATATTCCTTAACCACTTTAACTTTAAGGGAAGTTGCTTTAAACGCAGGGGAAGGCGGAGGGAAGTCCCTCGATAACTCCAAGATAGTCAAATTCAACTCGGAAAGGCACCTTAAAATGTAGTGAGAATTGAATTTGAAGTCGCTAACAGCAAAAGCGGCTTCAGCCCTACAAAATCCTTCACGAACAAGCGCCGTGGAATTCAATATTGTAATTACTATTGGGAGATTTAAAGCCAAATTGTTAACTGCCCTCTCAAGGTACCAATTAAAGTCGCCGCCAAGAGATTTCCACGCCAAGGAGCTGTCCAATGCCCTCTTAACCATTTTATTAATAGCTTTCAAATATGAAGTAGGAACATCAGTACAAGTTGAGCGCAGAGGTATTGAGTAAATTAACTGAATTAGCATGGACAAGTAGATGAGGGCAAAGATTATAAGAACCTGCCCTCTATCACCACGACCCCTTAACCAATACAATACGAACATCACCCCTAAAAGTCAAGACATATACTGCAACTGCAACATCATTGTCTCCAATAGCTCCCCTAGAAAAACTTGAAATAACCCTCCCATTTCCATCGAGAACTTCCACTGCAAAATTAATTTCAGAGGGTAGAAGCCTTTCAATTGACTCGTATAATGCCCTCCACTCTCCACTATAAATCAATCTAGTTAATTCCCCATTTTCATCAGCTTCAACAAGCGCATCAAATAGAATGCCTCTAAGTTCACCAACACACCTAGTCGCTCTAAAATGCCGAGGAATTAGAAGCGGCGTTATAATGATCATTAATGCTAGAAGCGCCTCAAAAATCCTAGAAAAACCAAGCTTATCCACGCTGCTTCCCTCTCCCTACAACTAGCTTAACAACACATTCATGCCTAATCGAACTGCTTGACCCTAAAATGGTTACCCAGTAAACCTTAGATGGAGTAAGCTTGCTCACGTAAATGATTAGAGTGCTATTGAATGGCGGCCTCCCTCTTGCCGGCCGGAGGAGAAAAATCGAGAATGGCGGCAGATCATTGACTGTAACTTCGACTACATCATTGAAACCACCTATAGGAGTAATGAGAACTTTAAATAGCACAGCACCACTACGACTTATCTCAACTTCCTTGGGCAAGACAGTTAAATTGAAGTCTTTAACTTCACCCAAAACGAGAACTGTAAGTAGCGAGAAGCTTTCCATTCCATCATCGCCAACACCCTTAATCAAAATTTTATACTCTCCCGAAGAAGCTGAAGATGTTTGTATGGTGCACGTCGAATTAAATGGTGGAATAGCCCTTTCCGGATTAAATGTAACGTTAAATCCAATTGGAACATTTTCCGCAGTAATTTCAACGGGATGTTGATAGTCATTAATGGGATTAATGTGAACTTCAATTTTCACTTCATCCAGTGAATCAACTTCAACTTTACTTGGAAAGAGTAAGATGCTAAAGCTTGAATTGGATTTTGGTAAGACATTTACCTCAACTTCACAATACGCCGTAAATCCACCTTCACTAATGCCCTTCACATAAAATGCATACGTGCCGGGTGGAGCATGTTGATCAGCAATTATTGTAGCCATAATTGAAAATGGAGTTATTCCAGAAATTTCGCTCAAATTAATGGATAAATACGGAAATGAGCTTGATGCATATAAACTAACATTGACTTCACGAAATTCACTGAAGCTCATAACATCTATTCTAACTTGAGCCGATCCACCTGCAGTGACGTTTACACAATGAGGGTACGCTTTGATTGTAAAGGCATTCTCCTCAACTCTAACATCTAGGTTATATGGCCAAGTCCATAACTCAACAATGTAAAGGTAGCTGCCAATAAAAATTGACTTCAACATATGAAAAGCCTCACTTCGCACTCCACCATAAAGGCGCGGCAGTGGAGGAACACTAGCTACGTAATATGAGGAGTTGTTCGATGAATAAGCAACCAAAATTAAAGGAAGAAAACTATAGTTTAACTTGAAAATTCCATCAACATGAAAGTCTTTAATGTAGCCAGCGCTTAATGCCCTAGATTCAATTGGGGATAAAGCATAGTAAGAGTAGTTGCCCAAGGGCAATTTGATGTAAATTCCACTATGAAATATGGGAAGGCTGCTTGGAAGAACTACCAGCGAAGGATATTGCTCCCCGCTGAAATGGAATTTAACGCTTCCAGACATCTTAACAATTTTTACGTAAATTCTATCTCCCTCAGATAGTTCGCATTCATCTACAAAATGCAATTTAATTGAGTAGCACTTAGCATCATGTGAACTCACATTAACAACATTGCTTACGAGAGAGCGGATTAAGTCAAGCCTTCTATTAGCAATTCCAATTTCAAGCCGAACTTGGCCGAAGCCTGAAAGAAACAACCTGGCTTCGCCAAATCCAGAATATAATTGAAAAGTGCTATCAAAAGCTTGACTATAAAAGATAATTGGTGTGAACAGCACATTCTCAGTTCTAGCTCCCCCAGCTTTGCCCTCAGCTAAAAGATACTTTGAATAGCCGAGCGGAATGCTAGTAAAGAAGAGCGCACCATTAAAGGCAGCCGCCTCAACTTCTTTGAAAATACCAGTGTAATTAAACCCAAAAAATTCACCATCAACCGCAAAAGCTACTACCAATTTAGGTTCAAATCCAAATTTATAGTAGCCACAACCACCGGCAGCTCGAATGCAAATCCTATCTACACGGCCATTCTCATTAAATGCATATAGGAAGATGTCGGCAGAAAATGGAGCGGTAGTTATGGAGTTCACTACCGTGCAGTACAACTCTCTACCCTTTAACTGCAAAGAAACCTGGAGAGAAGGTTTTATTGTGAGAGTTAATCCATATCGAGTTACCCCAAGAAGCCTTTGCAGCTCATCATATGGCAAGTAGGAGCTTGAGCATATAGACCTGCACTCTACGCTGAGCTTCTGGATGAAGTGAGAGCACGCTTTACCATTTGGAGCCAATATCGAAAGCAAATAGTGAGATAGGAAGCTTTGCAATGAATTGTCATTAAGTTTCTGCAAGCTAAAATTAGCATATGAATTCAATCCAGCAAGACATGCTGTTAATAGCATGAACACCATCAATCCTGCAAATACATATTCGACTACGACTTCCACTCCTATCAGCCACCTACTTTGCATTTAGCTCTTCCAATTATCGCATTACCATAGGTAACTTCAACTTCAACATAATCGGCATTAACATCCGCAATATTGATGGGCAGAACCTCTATCTCGCCATGCCTAATAGTTAAAGGCACGTCTAATACTAGCTGAGGCTGCATAGCATAGTCGTAAATCGCTACATGGACACAGCAGCTCAAATCCATTAAGCCGCATAAGCTTGCCATCTCTATTGATAATGTGGATTCCATAACGCGAATTGAGATAATAGTGGATAAATCTTCAAATGAAATGATGGTGTTAGCCCACTTGCAGCACGTAACCCACCTATCAGAACTGTCAAAACACATCAACTTGACTTCAAATGCCCTATTAAAGGGCAATTTAACTTCCAAATTCACAAGTCCGCGATCATCAGTCAAGCCCTCAACAGACGCTAGGAGGCTGCCATTCTTATCGAAAAACAGAAGGGTGGTCAGCACTCCACTAGCTGGCTCTAAAGTATAGCGATAGTAAATTTGAAATTCAACGTGATAGTTGAAGTCCGAGCAGTTGGATGACATTAAGTGCGCAGCGATACTTCTAAAGCGCACAAGGCACTCGGCCTTTGAAGTTGAGTTCTTGTAGACGCTTATTCCACTTCCAGCATAATAGAGTCTAGCTGGAAGATAGGCATCAACATCTAATCTGGGAGCTTGCATAATTATGCTTCCATTACCAAGTATTGGAGAACTCCTTAGTGAGCTGTTATCTGGAAGAATAAGCTGAACCTCGATTGTTCCATTCCTATTTTCAATCGCCTCTCCAGTTGAAGCCCAAGTTACATTAAAGAAAATCATGCTGTAGCTAAACCAGTTTTTAACAAAATATGAAAGAGAGGCTCCATCAACTTTGAAGGTAGCTCTCCCAATAATTTCTCCCCTAAAACTTCTAACAACAACATCATAAACTCCAAACGTATTGTTAGGTCCATTTAGAAGGAAAATAGCTGAAGCCAATCCGGATGAATTCGTGCGAACCTGAATTGAAGATGAATATGCTGGGTGAGAGATTTCTTGGGGAATTTCTATGATCACAGGAGTATTTGGAGTATAATTAACTAAGACGCCTATAGCTTCATAAGGTAGGAATGCTTCTTCATCAACCCACCGCCCCGAAGGCCAGTGAACGTAGTAAAGATTAACTTTAGCAGGGTAATCAATTATTGTCGCTCCAAAAAAGTCCATTACGGAGCGATCTTCGCTTGAAGCCAAAATTGTAATATTGTGAAATCCCAAGACTGATTGTTCATCAGCTTCGAGCAAGAGCTCAATTAGCTCAGACTCATTTGGGCTTAAAGATACTAAATTTTTGCTTAGGGAAGCTCGAAGATATGGCGGAAGCTCGTCAACTTCCAGCAGCACATCGCCTTTAAAATTGTTTAAGCTGGTTAAATTCACCCAATACTTTGCAGATTCACCAACAATGATCGTCTGATTTTTTGGGAATACCTCAACTTCAATAAGCGGCTTAGGAAGCTCTTCAACATTTAAGTAAAAAGTATTGCTTTCTCTTGATATCGAGCCGTCACTACCTTTAACTTTAAGTTCATAAATTCCAGGATTAGTGATTTCAGCAATGCTGATAGCAAGAGTAACTTCAGCAGCCGAATATGAAATTCGAACTGGATTGCTGGAAAAGCTTGCTGAAGCCTTTAAATTTGAAGCTACAAGTGACAGGTAAATTTTCCCAGAATACCCATTTAATGGCTTAATAGTCACATTGAAAATCGCAGTTCCTCCTTGAAATATGCTTTGCATAGTGGGGTTAACAGATATTTTAAATGAAGGTTTGAGGTAACCTGTTATCCGCACTTTAATGGATTTCTTTTGACCATCAGCTCCCGTAGCTATCACTTCAACTCTAGCTGTACTAGGAATTTTAGGTGAGAATACCGCATAGCACTTGATTGTCGGCTTCCCCTCATTTATCCCCACAAATCTAACGTTAAGCCATTTAGGAGCATTCTTTACCGTTACTTTAACCGGCTTATCATACCCGTTGGAGCTTACCACATAGACTGTAACGCTGTCAGAGCCGCCCACAGGAATTTTCAAAGAACTCGGCAACACGTATAGTGAGAAGCTTGGAATGACGATTTGCACATTCTTCTTAGAAGCTAGATAATTGTAGTCACCTTCAAATTTAACTTCAAAATTCCTTATGCCAGTAGATGCTCCCTCTGGAATTTTATATTTGAACGAGAAAAAGCCATCTTTACTTGTAATTGTAGATGAAACGTATGTACCATCGAGGTAAAGCTTTACGATCTTCCAGGATAAAGGCGAACCTCTGCTAGAGGTTAACCTACCACTTATTAAAATGGTATTTCCCCAATACGCCTTATTAGGTGAGGCTGTAGCTTTAATGGAGGTTGTCTCCTTATAGCGAATTTTAACTGATACTTTTGCTCCAAAACTTCCACTGTAAAAATCAGAGGTTGCAAATGCATAGTCTTCCAAAGCTCCATAGGCTCCAGCCTTGACGTAGAGAATAGCTCTTAACTGAATCTTCTTCCCCTTTGAAACTGTCATTTGAACCTTATATCGCTTAACCCGATTTACATAGGTGAAGTAGCGCTCTCTAAATCCCGGTCCATATAAATCTAGTGTAACGGACTCTAAAACAAGCCTATTGGAGCCGAACATTAGCGTAAGTTGAAGCTGCGCAGTGGCACTATGACTATATGGGTTTGATGAAGCTTGAACGCGCATATATCCTCTAAGTGAATATTTGACCTCAATTTCAACGATTTTACCGCTGAAGCTTGGAATCCAATTTTTATTTAAAATAATAGTTATCTCGCTTTCGCTCATAAGCGAGCCGACGCCCTTCATTGACTTGGCAAACGATTCAAGAGTGCCCAGTCCAAGCGAGTAATGATAAAGGGTTTGAGAATAATCACCCCTAGAATAGGCATATACATCACCGCTACTGAAGGGTGGAGCCAAAAACTCGGTGAGCTCCTCGGAAATAAGGTAACTAGGCTGAGCTATAACTTGAATTGGAAGTAATGTGAGTATTAAAATGCTAAGTAAGAATAATCTCTTCACCAAAAATAGCCAACCCCCTTAATTCCGATAAGCGCAATTAAAGTGCATATGGCAGAATGCTTGAAGCCGCCTATAATGGTTCCACTTGTAATTTTACCTACAATCATTCCAATTAAGCAGGAAACTACAACTATTGTAGTGAAACTCGAGGAAATTATAAGGTAAAGCAGTTCCTTAGATATAGGTAGAAGATTTGAAACGTAAATTTCAGATAAGTCGCTTACAAGCTGAACTTGTGGAATAATTGCGTAGTTAATTAGCTGAACAACTACAAATAGAAGTATTAAGGAAGTTACGTAGCCAATTACGCAGTAAGGCTTGAGCTCCTTAGAAATCCTACCCTTAACTTCAACATAGTCTTCTGAAAATTTTGCTAAAAGAGAGAAGGTCTCCGCAGAACCTCCTCCTGAAATTAAAGCTTCCTTAAAGAGCCAGAGCATAGCTTTGCTGAACCATGACTCAACTTCTTTAATTACTTTTTCAATGGCTTGATCTATTGGGGTTAATGAGAATCGCAGCATGTGATCGATTTTATTGATTAAATTGTCAAGCGGCTCTCCATACGACTTTGACCTAGCTTCACTAAGCGCTTTTTCAATACTCAATCCTACTTTTCTTGCTTCAGCAATATCCCTCAAAAATCTAGGCATAGTCCTTTCTATTTGAAGCTGCTTTCTGTAATCAATTTCATGCATGATTGCTGGAGGTAGAAAGCTAGCAAATACAATTAATGATAAACTCTCATACACCTCAAACTTATAGTAAGAATGAATTATAACTACGGCAGGCGCAAGCACTAAAGCGAACTTCAATGCGATTATCATGTACTTCATGTAGCTCTGAGGAAGTTTAAATTGCTCAGAATCTATTGCCACCAAGAGCCCCAAGGCAGATAGCGGTGCAACGATAAAGCTGTAAATTCTCATCATGAAAACACCTTGACTTGGAGCCATTATAGAGAAGATGCTGAAAATTCCCAGAGGGACGAATACGAAAAAGACAACCATCAAATCCCCATAAAGCCTAGCACTTTCAGCATACCTCTTCAATGCATTACGCATCCAATCAACAACTTTGACGCTGTAATCAAGTAGGAAATTTAGAGCGCTTCCACCAGTTCTTAAAATTCTCACGTAGGAGAGAAGGTAGTCTCTAAACTCCTTCGAAGGATGTCTGCTTGCCACCAATTCTAAAGCTAGCGTTGGCTCCTTGGAAAAGAAGAGCTTCTCCTTAAGAATAAGCTTAGCCTCCAGGTTAGCTGCCCTAAACACGTTTTGATTTGAAAGCCTCTCAAAAGCATTATACAGCGATAGTCCAGCTAAACTCATCATTCCAGCGTAAGTTGCAATGAAAGGTAACTCCGCTAGCAGCGCCCTTCTTCTAGCGTCAGCTTTGAACTTAGGGTAAAGATTGAACAGAAGTAGACATATTAAAGGCGGAGCCAAAGTTACTGTTAACAAGAAGTAATTCTTCAATATAAGCGCCATAAATATGGCGAATGCGGAGGCAGGAACGCATATGACAATTAAGTAGAAAGCGAAGATAGATCCATATCCAATAGGGCTTATGGGAATGCCGGCTTGAACAATCTTTTCACTTAACTTAAACTTCTTAGACAATAGCTCTCCAATGCCTCCAAAATAATTGTAAGCTAATCCGGCTGGAACGCCAAAAAGGCGTTTAGACTTCAATTTTAAACACCTCTTTAAAAGCGTAATTAGGCTTTTTGGAGTAGAAAGATCTCAGCTCCTTTACAAAATCCTCATATTCTCTAACACCGCGATCATTAAGCTCCTGAAAGAAATTCACTCGACGCTTAATCTCCTCGCAGACTCTCCTCATACTCCAACCCCTTTCGATGCAAATTTGCCCAAGAATACGGCTTTCAGATACAATTGCCTCAACACTTTTAGGTTCAAAATCATTTATTGATGGAATCCAATTGAAGATCCTCCTGTACTTACCATAATCCTCGATTTCATAAACACCCACAACTTTCCTGTAAACACCACTTGTAAGCTCAACTCTGCGAACAATTACAGCGCAGTTCATTAAAGGAATATAGCTTGGAGAAACACTCATGGGTGGAGATGTAAGCCTTTTAATGGCAGCTTCCAGAGAGGCAGCATGCATAGTGCACATGCATCCATGCCCGGTTGCTGCTGCTTGAAATAAAACGTAAGCTTCCTCACCTCTAATTTCTCCAACAACAATGTAGTCAGGCCTTTTTCTCATTGCCACTTTAACTAAATCGAAAAGAGTTATCTCGCTGATCTTCTCTCCAACAGCATATGCATGCCTAGTCACAAGAGGCTCCCAACCCTTAACTGGAATCTTAAGTTCAGGAACATCTTCAATGGTTTCAACAGTCCAGTCAGGCTTAAACAGGGCTCCTAAAGCTGATAGCAATGTGGTCTTGCCAGTTGCAGTTCCACCAATAACAAATATGCTCTTCTTATTTTCAATAAGCATCCAGAAATATGCTGCCATCAGCGCGCTAAGAGTGTTGAAGTCGTAGATTAGGTGCATGACAGTATACGGCTTCTCCCTGAACTTCCTAATGCAAATGTTAGTCGATCTTTGACTGACTTCCCTCCCATAGCATATCGACACTCTATGCTTATCCGGCAGAACAGCATCAACAATTGGAAAGGCTATTGAAACGTGCTTTCCAGCCATGTGCGCTAACTTGGAAGCCAAGGCATTCATCTCAGCCTCAGTTAAAATCACGTTAGTTGTAAGCCAATCAAGATGCCCAAAGCGCCTATGCCATACAATGAATGGAAAGCCCGGTCCAACGCACTTGATATCTTCAATATCAGGATCCCTCATTAAGGGCTCGATAGGCCCATACCCCAAATCCCTCTGAACGAAGTATATGATGCGATCGATGCTCAGGTCATAGATCGCCTTAAACCCGTAGTCTGCAGCTATCCTTCTAGCTTGAGCTCTGATAAACCTCGCTAAATCAACTTCACATTCAGGTAGCTCCAACTCGAATCTAAGCAGATTTGACAACTTATGGTAAATTTCAACTTCTACATCTAGCAAGCTCGGCTCATTAATTAAATATAAGCCCTCGCCACCCCTCTCCGCAATCACAACTTGAACCTGATCATTGCAAACCTTATAGGAATCCAGCACCTCAACACCATCCGAAATGCAAGATCTGAAGACACGTACCTCAACTGATGAGGACCGGTCACGCTTATAATCAACTTTTCTGCGAAATTTCAGCTTCAGCATGGAGCGCAGCACCAGCCCAAAATCAGAAGCTTCACAACGTATTTAAAGCCAACATGAAATGTGAATAGGGCTTTTATACCCAATTAAAATCGAAATTGAGGGCATGATCAAGTCACAACACAAAGAATTAATTCCAAGAGTAGAGTGGATAGCTCAAAAGCTGCAAGCCTTAGACAGCAAAATAGAAGATCTCACATCAAGACTAACATCACTAGAAGCTGCAATCAGCAAAAGAGCTGAAATTAAAATTGACGACCTACTAAAAAGCTTAACTGAAACATGTAGCAAAATCGAGGCAGTCGGCAAGCACGTAGATTCGATAAGAAAAACCTCATCAACCGCAACGGCATTGATAAGGCAACTCGCAGGCTACAGCTCACAAATAATCGAAGAGCACAGAAAAATACGCGAAATTGCGGCTAAGATTGAAGAGGAGCGTGAAAAAGCTAAGCTGGCAGCCGAGAAATCAGCCAGGATTAAAGCCTATGAGGAAGTTCTTGAGCTGGCTAAGGAAACTCTAGATAAAATTGAGCAAGTTAAGATCAACCTAGCTGAGAAACATGGAGCACTAGAAGCACTCCAAGGAGAGGTTTTAAAGAGCGTAGCATCTGTTAGAGAAATAGAGCTTAAAGCCTTAAACATATTATCAGAAATATCAATTAAAATTGATGAAGCAATTAAAACTGCAAGCAAGCTAGCTGCGCTAGAAGCCTCACAAAGAAAGAAAATTGAAGAAGAAAAGCTCAAGCTAAGGCAAGCAGAAAAAAGAATTAAGCAGATTCTAGCCGAAAAAGAAAGCCAGCTAAAAAGTTGGAGTGAAGAACTGGCTAAAAGAGAGGAAAAGATAAGCGAAAAGGAGGCTCTAATTAAAGCTAAGCAGAAGGAACTGGAACAAAAGGAGAAGGAAATTAAAAGGCGTGAAGAAATCATTCTAAACTTCATGGAAGAGCTCACTAATAAAATAAAGGAGTATGAAAATGCAATTAAAGTAATCAACACAAGAGCAGCATACCTGGAGCAGATGGAAAGCAGAAAAAGCGAGCTGGAAAAAACCATTGAAGCTCTACGAGTTCAAAAGGAAGAAGTGGAAGGTGAAATTAACAAATTGAAAAGTGAAGCCGAAGAGCTAAAAATGGAAATTAAATCGCTGAACGTTAGAGCAGAAAAATTAAAGCAGTTGATAGCTAAAGCAAGGACGGAACTAACACTTGCTACCCCACCCCCAATTAGCTCTTAAAGTCACAAAACTTTTGGCGGAAGAAGCTAAACGCTTAAAGCAAACCCTTAAAGGTAGATTCTACTTTGCCCCAAGGAAAATAGCATCAAGAATAGGCGAAAACGCCAACGCAAGAAAGATAGGAGCAATACTCCACAGGCTCAAAGAACTAAAAGCAATAAATTACGATAAAAAATTCAAGAAGTACTTCATCGAAGCAAGCAACATTACAGCACTAAAAGAAATGCTAAACAAACTAAGTAACACGTACCTTTTAGAGTACTATAAGCCTTTAAACCACATTGAGCCTCCAATACTCGTAATAAACATCAAGGAAAATAGCGGAAAGATGGTGGCACAAGCCAAGCGAGAAGGAATTCTCAAACCAGTGTACATCGTAAAAGGCGAAGCTGAATTCAAAATAATATTCAAGCAGTTTAGACAGTCCGGATTCATAATCAAGAAAAATGGAGAGCAAATTTTTAGAGCAAAGCGAAGCGGAATATGCAGCCCACTCCAAGGAGAATATAATGGAGAAAAATTTCAAATAAAGCGCATTAAAGGCAGAGAGATAAGGCTCACATTTAAAAATGGCAAAAAAGTTGCGGCAACCCTCAAAAGCTGCGGATTCGAAAAGGCAATATTCTCATACGAGAAGGAAGTTGAAGAAATAGCAGTCCCACTTGCCATAGCAATGTTTGCAATCAAGCAGCTAGACGTCATAATTTAATCAAACGCATTTAAATCCTGCTGGCTGGCAACCAGCGCAATTTCCATACATTTATTCACAACCAAGTGAGGGTGCCAAATGAAATTTAGAAAAAATCGAAAAGGAGTTAGTGCCATAATAGTCTCCCTACTAATACTCGCAGTATCGCTTGGAATGGCAGCAGCATACGCAGCCATGATGATGGGATGGTTCGGCGGAGCTAGCGCTGTAGTGAAAATAGACACCTCCGACACCAAAGTAATACTCCACCCATCAACAGGCTACACCAAATTCCAATTAGTAATAAGAAACCTTGGAACAGTAACAATGAAAATAAAATTCATAGTAATAGACGTGAAAAGCGGGCAAGGCAACATCACGTTCACTTCACCAATGAAATTCAACTTAATTGTAAAAGGAATGCAAGTAATTTCAAGCGGAAAAATTTACGGATCATCCGCAGCAGTAGTAGTATCAACCGATGGGAAACTAATTATACCTCCAGGGCAAAGCGCAACACTATTTGGAGAAGCAGCAAATGGAAAGCCATACTGGGATATAAATGAAAACTACAGGGGCACAATATTCTTTGAGGGAGGAGCAATAGACTTCAAATATGCCGTTGAAAGCTATTAAAAGCTAGAATTTAAAATCGCCAAACTCCATCTTTTTCTGAGGTTTGCTCGCCAAGCATAAGCTTAAAAACTTATTCAAAAGAGCTTTTAAACTAGAAATTTCAAGCTTCATGTAGGTCAGATCCACAATTATGGAATCAATATCATCCCTACTTTCAAGCTTATCCATAATGGAGGAAACCATAGTTTTAATGGTTGAAACTTCAGCGCCAAGGTTGCTTATAGACTCCTGAATAATTGAAAGTCTCGAAAGTAACTTCTTATCCTTAACCAAGCTCCCCTCAGCCTACTACGAAAAATGCAATTTAAATCCTCACTGGAACATGACAGCCATAGAATTCTCAATATTTAAGCCGACAGAAATGCTAAAACACTCAAGGTTAAGAAAAACTAAGAGAAATAGCAAAGTGAAACTGCTGGAAGCTTCCACATACCTAGCTTGAGGAGGTTAGCATGTCAAGAGTGACGGTCATATACTCGGAAAAATACCTAAAACATAGAACAGGAAATCACCCGGAATCACCAGCAAGACTGAAACGGGCCATAGCTACAATTAGGGAGTCAAAGCTCTCAATGCAAGGACATGTAGAAATCGTGCCGCCGGAAAAGGCAAGCTTAGAGGATGTTGCAAAAGTACATGACAGAAGCTTAATAAATGAAATAAAGGACCTAGCAGAGCGCGGAGGAGGATTAATCGCTCCAGACACCGTAGTCTCCCCTAATTCCTTTGAAGTAGCATTACTAGCTGCTGGAGGAGCGATCAAGGGAGTAAAGCTAGCTATAAGGGGAGGAAAAAATAGGATATTCGCTCTAATAAGACCTCCTGGACACCACGCAAGCCATGGCATAGCCAAAGGATTCTGCATCTTCAACAACATTGCAATAGCAGCCCACAAAGCACTCGAATTAGGAGTGAAAAGAGTGCTCATTCTAGATTGGGATGCACACCATGGGGACGGGACCCAGAAGATATTTTATGAAACGGACAAGGTGCTTTACATATCAACCCACCAAGATGGAAGAACCTTATACCCAGGAACAGGATTCATAAATGAAGTAGGAAGAGAAGAAGGAGAGGGCTACAACATCAACATACCACTACCCCCAGGGGCAACAGGCACCCAAGCAGTAAAAGCAATAGAGGAAATAGTTCTGCCAATAGTTGACGAGTACAAGCCAGAAATAGTAATGATATCTGCAGGATACGACGCCCACCACGCAGATATGATATCAGACCTAAAATTCACAACAAACACGTACTACAAGCTAGCTGAAATTTCAACATCGATATCAAAGGCACATGCAAACAGCAGGATGATAGCCCTATTAGAGGGAGGATACCACCTAAAATACATGCCGCTATCAGTACTAAACACCCTATGCGCAATGGCAGAAAAGGAGCCCGAACACACCGAAAATGAGCATTACACTCATCCATCAATAGAAAGATACGTAGAACTTTTAATAAAGAAGATCAAAAGAGTTTTATCCAAATACTGGTCGCTCTAACTTGAAAGCGGTGAAAGAAATGAGGCGATTTCACATAGCCACCGAAAACGAAATAAAACGAGGAGAAACGACCGACGTTTACTTTCAAAGAACAATAAAAATACTCAAATCAAAGGGACTTGACAAAGTTAGGGTAGCCGCAGAAATAACTTCAGGAAAATTGCCGAAAAACTGGGAGTGGGGAATTTTATGCGGAATTGAAGAAGAAGCCCACCTACTAGAAGGATATCCTGTAAATGTTTATGCAATGCCTGAAGGATCAATATTCTACCCAGAAAGCCACAATGGAGTTAGAGAGCCAGTCATGATCATCGAAGGACCATACGCTGCATTCGCCCACCTAGAAACAGCAATTTTAGGATTAATCTGCCAAGCCTCAGGAGTAGCAACAGCCGCAGCCAGAATAAAAAGAGCAGCAGGAGAAAAGCCAGTCTACGCATTTGGAATAAGGAGAATGCACCCAGCAATAGCCCCAATGCTGGACAGAGCAGCATACATAGGAGGATTCGATGGAGTTTCGGGAGTCCTTGGAGCAAAACTAATGGGGATAAAGCCTGTAGGAACAATGCCCCACGCACTAATAATAGTTTTCGACGACCAAGTAAAAGCTTGGAAAGCATTCGACGAAGTAATGCCGCCGGAAGTTCCAAGAGTAGCACTAGTCGACACGTACTACGACGAAAAAATCGAAGCACTAATGGCAGCAGAAGCACTAGGAGAAAAACTATTTGCAGTCAGACTAGACACCCCGAAGTCGAGGAGAGGAAACTTCGCAGACATAATAAGAGAAGTGAGATGGGAGCTAAACGTCAGAGGATACAAGCACGTAAAAATAATGGTTTCAGGAGGTCTAAACGAAGAAGCAGTAAAGGCATTAAGCGAAGCAGGCGCAGACGCCTTCGGAGTAGGAACAAGCGTGTCAAACGCCCCAACAATAGACTTCGCAATGGACATAGTTGAAGTTGAAGGAAAACCAAAAGCAAAAAGAGGAAAAATGAGCGGCAAAAAACAAGTATGGAGATGCCAAAAATGCCTAATAGACATCGTACTCCCGGAAAAAGAGAATAAACCTAAATGCCCGAAATGCAAAGAAGAAATGACTCCAATGCTAAAACCACTAATACTAAACGGAAAAATGGTAGCAAAACTCCCAAGTGCACAAGAAATACGAGAATACGTCTTAAAGCAGCTACAAAAAATACAAGATTGAGCATACCACCAACTCTCAACCAAGTAAAAAGCAAAACAAATCAGCACGCAACATATTATAATATAAGACTCCAATTAAACGGTAAATAAGGGGCCGTCGTCTAGCTTGGTCTAGGATGCCAGCCTGGGGCGCTGGTGGTCCCGGGTTCAAATCCCGGCGGCCCCACCAATTCTTAAACACGGGTATAACTGAAAAGGCGTTTAGCCTAACGTTTCGGTAAACGAAATAAATTGAATAATCACACCATGATGCCCATCATAGTTCGATTAATGCACATCCAGAATAGTAGTCTTGTAGATGCCCCAATGATGGAAATGCACCAATTGGATAAAGTTGAAATGTAAAAATCATGCAACTTTAAGGCAATTAGGAAATGGCAGTTCCCGCTATGACTAGTCTTAAGTTATGTGATTGAGCTGTAAAAAGATTAGAAAAGCCTGGAGATCCGAAAATTGTAAACGATAAATATGGATTTTTACACATCAAGTTGAGGAGGGTATTTAGATGGTTTATATTGATGCTCACACCCACTTTGGTAAAAAGGGTAAGGGTTTGCCTCCCAATACCCCTGAGGAACGTATAAAGGTGATGGATGAAATAGGTATGGATGCTATGATTACCTGTCCACCTTATGCATCGATATCAAGAGATAGGACTTATGATGATGCAAATAAATTCATATTGGATGTTATGAGGAAGTATCCTGGGAGATTTTTTGGTTTAGCTAGAATTAATCCGCATTTTAGGAAAAAGGCTGTAAAGAGGGCGGAAAGAGCGTTAAGGGAGGGTTTTTGGGGAATTAAATTTCATCCACGTAATGAAGCTTTCCCAATAAATAGTAGGGAGCTGGTATTTCCAATAATGGAGAAGGTGGAGGAGTATGGGGGGCTTGTTTTGTTTCATACTGGGGAGATAGTGTATTCTCATCCGACGCTTGTTGGTGATGTGGCTGATCATTTTCCCGATATCCCCATTATAATTGGTCATTTGGGAGGAGCATTTTATGATGATGCAATTTTAGTTGCAAAGTGGTTTGATAATGTCTTTTTGGAGACATCCTTCTGTAAGGGTGTGCATGTCATTGAGAAGGCAGTTGAGGTTGCTGGAGCTGAGAAAGTCATATATGGATCAGACTATCCTCAAGGGTGCATTGAAGTGGAAACTTTGAAGATTGAATTAGCAAATATTTCAAAGCGAGATAAAGAACTTATTCTTGGAAGGAATATTCAGAGAATACTTGATGGTATTAGGAAAATGAGGTGAATGGTGTGTTAGTTATAGATGCTTTAACTTACATTGGTGAGAGCATATATTTTAGGAGTAAGAAGTTTACTGCAGAAGACCTCATTAAAAAGATGGATAGAAACGGAATAGATTTAGCAATAGTGACGGCGCCTCCTCCAGGACCAAACTATCAAGAAGCCAATAAAACTGTCTATGAAGCAGTTAAAAAGTATCCTAATAGACTGATTGGCTTTTATAGAATTAATCCATGGTTTGGAAAAGTGGAATTAGAGAAAGCAGAAATTGCTGTTAGAGAGTGGAAGTTCAAGGGATTCATGCTTGATCCTAGAAATGAATCTTTCTACGTTATGAGCCCAGCAATAATAAGTATCTTTAGTGCTACAGCAGTGAGACGCCAAATAGTAGAGCCAGTGATGGAGTTAGCTAGTAGGCTTAAAGTGCCCGTCTTCTTCAATTTGGATGATACCATGGATCTCGATTTCTGCACGCCAGAATCATTAGCTCTTTTGGCTGCTTCATATCCAGATGTGACTTTAATGATGAGACACACATACTTGGCCTTGAGTCTTGCTTTAAATCCTCGTCTTGCTGATGATTTAAAGAACATCGTCTTTGGAACATATCCACTTGTTGGAGGACACAAGGGAGTAGATAAATTCTTGAAGGCAATAGGAAGAGTCATAGACCCAAGTAGAGTGGTCTTCACAACCGAAATGCCCTTCGGATGCCCCGAACTGGAACTAAAAATCATTGAATTGTCAAAGCTTGATGAAGAAATTAGAAAACGCATAATGGGAGAAAATATAAGAAGTATTTTAAAGCTTTAAATTCTATCAAATATATATTTGCGACAAGTCGGAATTCTCCCAGCCTTCAAAACCTATCACTTCACATCAGCCCATAAGTGACATGCAAGATAATGATCATTTTTTACTTCAATCATCTCCGGCTCCTTCACTCTGCAAATCTCCTTTGCATATGGGCACCTAGGATGAAATCTACATCCTAATGGAGGATTTACTGGACTTGGAACTTCGCCCTTCAATAATATTCTCTTTCTCCTTGCTGTAGGGTCAGGCACTGGTATTGCTGAAATGAGGGCTTTGGTATAGGGATGAAGAGGGTTATTAAAAAGCTCTTTAGTTGACGCCAACTCAATTACCTTACCTAAATACATGACTGCAACTCTATCACTTATACATTCAACAACGCTTAAGTCATGGCTTATGAATAGATATGTTAGATTTAATTTTTCCTGTAAATCTTTGAAGAGCTCCAGCAATTTTGCCCTTACAGATACATCTACTGAGGAAGTGGGCTCATCCAGCACTACAAAATCTGGATGTGTTATTAATGCTCTTGCAATAGCTATTCTTTGCCTCTGACCACCGCTAAATTCATGAGGATATCTTCTTAAATGCATCTTTGTAAGGCCGACCATCTCCAGTATTTCCAACACTCTTTCTTCAATTTCACTTTTCTTGGCTAACTTATGTACGATTAATGGTTCAGCAACTATATCCTTAATGAACATTCTTGGATTTAATGATGTTCTTGGATCTTGAAAGACTATCTGCATTCTCCTTCTCAGATTTTTAAGCTTATGTTCCTTAAAAGTCGTTATATCATATTTGTTTAAGTATTCCCTAAGCTTTTCTCTTGCCTCCATACTATCATCATTCATGAGTTCATCAATTTCATCTAACACTTCAGGTGGAGCGTCGAAAAATATGTGTCCAGATGTTGGCTTTAAAAGCATCAGTATCGTTTTCCCAAGAGTTGTTTTCCCACATCCAGACTCCCCTACAAGCCCTAGGCATTCGCCCTTGAATATTGTTAAATTTACATCATCAACGGCTTTAACGTATTCCTTACTTTTTTTGATAATGCCTCCAGTAATGATTTCATAATATTTTTTTAGGTTATATGTCTTTATTAGTGGCCTCATAAATTCAGCCTCCCACCACATTATGACATGCAACGTAATGATTCTTTTTAACTTCAATTAATTCTGGAACTTCACGTCTACATTTTTCAGTTGCATAAGCACATCGAGGGTGAAAGCGGCAACCGCTTGGGGGATTTATTAGATTTGGAATAACTCCAGGTATTGATTTAAATGGTTTGCCCGGTCTGGGTATCGATTCTAATAGGGCTCTTGTATATGGGTGCAATGGATTCTTAAATATTTCATGTACATCTGCAAGTTCACAAATATTTCCCGCATACATTACTGCTACTCGATCACATACCTCAGCAACCACACCAAAGTCATGCGTAATATAAATTATGGAGGACAACAACCTTTTTTGTAGCTCTTTAATTAGTTTAAGTATTTGCGCTTGAATTGTTACATCGAGATTTGTTGTCGGTTCATCTGCTATCATTATTTTTGGGTTACATGCTAGTGCCATTGCAATTACTACGCGTTGCTTCATTCCACCGCTCAACTCGTGGGGATACATATTAATTATTCTCTCAGGATCAGGAAAACCCATCGATTTAAGTAGCACCATCACATCCTTCTTAACCTCTTCTTCAACTAGCTTTTTAATTCTCTTTAATAATGGTAATTTTAGAATTATTGAAATGAAAAGTGAATTTGGATTTTTAATTAGTTCATTAAGAATTTTCTTTTCAATATTTAGAAAATATTTCCTTAAAGATCCCTTTTCATCTTTAAGTTTATTCTCAACTATTCTTAATGCGTCCTTATAGTACTTCACCTTTCTATGGATGAGCAATGCTTCACTTATCTGCTCACCAATTTTATAAAGTGGATCTAATGCTGCTCCTGGCTCTTGAAATATTATGGATATGTATCGCCCCCTTATTTTTTCTAGGTATTTTTCATCTTTCTCCATTAAGTTTACCATTCCATCGTCAGTTTTAAGATAAATTTTTCCATCCTCAATTCTTCCTGGATGAGGCGTTAAGCGCATTACTGATAGAGCTGTGACACTTTTACCGCAACCTGTTTCTCCAACAACACCTAATATTTCTCCTTCTTTAAGAAATAGGCTTACTTTCTCAATTGCCTTTACTATTCCTTCGTAAGTATAGAATCTTACTTTTAAGTCTTCAACCTTCAGCACAATGTCGTTTTCCACATTTATCTCCTCCTAACTAGTGGATCTAACATGTCTCTAAATGCGTCTCCTAGAAGGTTCCATCCGAGAACAAATGTGAATATGAATAAGCCAGGTATCGTGTACGTATACCAGAATGCCAATGGATTTCCCGGTAAGCCCAATATCCAGTTTCTTGATAACGATATCATTGCACCCCAATCAGCATATCCAGCCGGAGAACCGAGTCCTAAGAAACTTAGCGCCGAGGCAGCTAAAACCACATTTCCAATATTCATTGAAGCCATTATGATCACTGGGTAAATTGCGTTTGGAAGGACATGTTTAGCAATGATCCTTAAATTTGAGCACCCTATTGCTCTTGCTGCCTCTATATAATCTTCATTCTTTATTCTCATGACTTCAGCTCTCATAAGCCTTGCATAAGTTGGCCAGCCAACAATTATCATGGCTTTAATTACATTGTCGAGTCCCACACCCAATAATACTACAATTGCCATTGCAAGTACAATTGTTGGTATTGCGTAGAACATGTCCGTTATTCTCATTATTATTTCATCAATTTTACCGCCATAGTATCCGGCAATGCTTCCAATAATTATTCCAATTATTAACGTGCCAATTGTCGTCAGTATACCCGTTCTAAAGGCAGTTCTAACACCCCAAATACATCCATAATATATGTCATATTGTCCTTCAGTTGTACCCCAAATTGCCTTTTCTGACGGAGGCGAAGGCATTGGAGAAACTCCATAGCATGGCATTATGTATGGATCTCTACCCGGCTGAGGAGGAGCTAGGACGGGAGCCAGAATAGCTATAACAGCATAAAAAAATATTATTGACATTCCAATTATGGACAATGGACTCTGCCTTATTCTTTTAAATGTAAATTTTATCTCCATAATTAATGGTCCAAGTGATTTCCATCTTGAAGATGATTCTTCAGCCAATAGATCAACCCCCTAATACTTAATTCTAGGGTCTATCAATGCATACAATATGTCAACAATTAAGTTCATAACCGCATAAACAGTGCTAGCAAACAATGCGAATCCTAATATTCCAGCCATGTCAAGGCTCGTTGCTGCTCCAGCGGCGAATCTACCTAAACCCGGATAATCAAAAACAGTTTCAGTTATAACTACGCCAGTAATTAGGTTTGCAATCATTATCCCCGCAACTGTAATCATCGGTATAAATGCATTTTTAACTGCGTGCTTCCAGATAACCATCCATTTGCTTAGTCCCTTAGCTCTTGCTGCAGTAATGTATTCTTTGCCAAGTACCTCCAACATGCTTGAGCGCATTATCCTCATTGGCAATGCGGATGAGAGTATTGCCAAATTTAAGCTTGGAAGAATTACGTGATTCAAGGCATCCAAAGATACGTCGAGCCTTCCATTCAGTATACCGTCAATGATGTACATTCCGGTGTACTTTTTAAAACCCGAAATGCTTAATGACAAAAATATTTGCGGACTTAATCTACCTGGCGGAAACATCCCCAATACACCGTAGAAGAATGCTAGCAGCACTATTGCAGACCAAAATGTTGGAAGGGACCATGCACTTATGGAGAAGAATCTTACGATGTGATCGATAAGAGAGTCTCTATAAACTGCTGCTAAAATTCCAAAGGTTATGCCCAATATTAACGTAAGTGGAATGGCTAGAAAAACTAGCTCTAGTGTTGCTGGGAAGTATGTCATTAATGCTTGGGACACTGGCATATTTGCACTGATAGAGTATCCTAAGTTACCATGTAAAATGCTATTAATCCAGTATAAGTACTGAATTATTGGCGGCTCATCCAAATGATATCTCTTAATGATTTCATTTATATTAAGCATCTCCTCCCTTGATTGAACGTAGGCCACAGCCCTTTGAGCAGGAGTAAAGCATTGCATAATCGCGAAAATAATTAGACTTACACCAAACATTATCACAGGTAACATGAACAACCTACGAACTATATAGGCCCTCAAACGCACTTGGATCCCTCCAAGGATCCCACTCCAACTCCGTACTGAGATAGAGGATAACAGCATTTAAGCTTTAAACAATAAAAAAGATGCGGAATTTATTTACCCTGACTTCTCTAAGCCATAGAAGAATGGTCCAACGAACATTGGATTATAGTATGGATTACCCTGTACCCATGTTCTTTGATACCACCGCTCAATTACCTGAACAAGTACTATGCTTGGGCAATCCTCGAAGACTATTTGGCAAAGCTCCTTGTATATCGCAGCTCTCTCCTCGGGATCCATCTGTCTTACTCCCTCATCAACCAGCCTATCTACCTCTGGATTGGCATAGTGCTGATATAGAGGCCATACTCCCTGGCTATGATAGAACATGAATGCATGATTGTGAGGGTCAGCCATATCAGGCTTTCTTCCATCCATTTCTATAACCCATTGATTAGCTTGGAAGTACTGTACTGATGCTGCCAACTCCACCTCCCTTAACTCAATGTGGAATTTTGGATTCAACGCTTCTATGTCCTTCTTAATTTCCGAGAAGACCATTTGAATTTCAGGCCATCCTGCAACGTAGTATAATGTTAACTTAAAGCCCTTCTCCCAAAGCTCACCGTCGTATGCCTTCTTAAAGTAATACTTAGCTTTCTCAGGGTCATACTCGTATTTTGGAGCATCCTCCCAATAGTATGGAAGCCCCATTAAGTTGAAGTGATTTGATGGGCGGGACCCTAAACCTAGGAAGATTTCATTGATTATATTGTCGTAGTTGAGCGCGTATGCAAATGCCTTTCTGACATCTGGGTTTGAGAAGAAGTCCGGTGGAATTCCATTGCCATCCAGCTTCCCGCTTCCAATGAAGGGACTGTCGGCAGAAACGTTAAAGTTGAAATGAATGTACCAGATCAATGGCGTTTGCAGCTCGTAGTAAGTTACGCCTTCAAGCCCCTCTAACTCTTTATAGTGGGCTGTTGGGACTAGAATCATATCTGCATCGCCAGTTTGCAACATTAACTTCCTTGTCGACCATTCTTGAACGTACCTTATAATAACCCTCTCGATCTTCGCCGGCTCACGCCAGTAATCATCGAATCTCTTAAGAACTACTTGTACTCCCGTCTCATAAGATTCTAACATGAATGGACCTGTACCGCACATTTCAAATCTATGTGGAAGATCTTCTCTCGATGGATCATTCCAGTTTGGCCATTCAGTATATGCATTTGGACCTTCCTTGACAAATCCAGGCCAATCACCCTTCTCGATACACCATTTCTTATTCATTATTGAAAACCAGCTTTGACACAATGCTGCAAGTAGCGGCGGATATGGGAACTTGAGGTGCAATATTACGTGAGTTGAGTTGCTTTCTATTGCATCATCTATAGTTTTTCCCAATTCCCTAACCTGCTCTACATCACTAAAGTTTATTGCTCTCACCGTAGGAACTCCAGTCAATGGATACGTAATCAAATATATTCTTGCACCAGCTCTATCCTGAACTATAGCTCTCTCCAATGAATACTCCACATCCTCGGGCGTCAGTATTTCCCCATTATGGAACTTTACGCCCTGCCTAATTTTGAAAACCCAAGTTAATCCATCCTCACTAACCGACCAACTCTCAGCTAACCATGGAACATATTTGTCAGGGTGGGCGCCATCATAAAAGACCAATGTTTCATAGACATTCTGAATTATTTCTCTTGCTCCGTACCACGTTTCATATGCAGGGTCGAAACTTAATGGCTCACCTGGACGAGCATAAATTATTACGTTTGGATTCTTTATCTCTGGACCCTTCGGCATGAAATACTGATAAGCAATATACCCTGCTATTGCTGCAATAACAATTATTACCAATATTGCAATTGCTTGCATTCCCGTTATTGCCCTTCTATTAAGTTTTAATCTCAAGTAAATCACCATAGTATTGATGTTGAAATACAACTTTTAAATATTACTAAATGTTTAAAAAATGATTAAATCTATGGGACTTAAATCTCTAGGCTAATTTAAATTTCATGAAATTAAATTTTTTGAACTTTTTAATTTAAAATATGTGGAAGCAAATTTGGATTAATTTAATTTAGAGATATTTCTAAAAAATTTCTATGTATTTTTACATTAAGTAAGTAAATAAATGCAACCCTAAGTTTGATTTGATTAATTTTTATAGAGATAATGATAAAAGTTGGAAAGATTGTGAAGATGATGATAGAATTCAAGCATTGAAAGATGAAGGCTTTGGGACTTACAGTGCAGATTAGTTGGTTATATTTTGGTTCCGATATGTCAAAAAAGATGGCTACACTCAAGATTACCGCCCGACGTATTAAACCTAATTATGGTGAAGACTTACGCAGACAAACCCTTGTAGTAGGTGCTTGCTGAAAATTTAACACCATATTTGACGAAAACAGTGACGGCACATGAACGTTAACTATGCTTGCTGAATCCACCATGACTTCATCATTAACCTTACAAGAGAAATCATGAAAATATAGTTCACATAAATTTAACTTCAATTTTTCGCGTGAGAAGTGATAGTTCACTGAAAGTTTGGAAATGATTAATTTAAAGACGTTCGTTAATGGTATATATACAGAGTAGAATTAAATTTATAGAAGCATTAGTTTAGGAGCCGTGCTGCATTTGGAGCCGCTGCTAATAATTTACATGGCTGTTGCAATAATTTACATTGGCTTTTTCGGCTTGATATTATCTCGCAAGTCAGGTATACCTCATATACTATTTCTTGTGGTCTTTGGAGTTGCTTTAGGTCCAATTTTACACCTCATAGAGTATAAGGTTTTAGTCTCGGCAATACCAGCGGTTTCAGCTATAACTATTGCGACCGTTACGTTTTATAGCGGGATGAACATCAATGTTGAGACTCTTAAGGCGCATGGAGGTAGAGCGCTTATCCTCGCCATAACTGGATTTACTCTAAATACTATTGGATGCGGATTATTCCTTCAACTTTACTGCAATTTTCCGCCCCCACTAGCCTACATGATGGGCGCAGCCTTTGGAGGAACCTGCGCAGCAATAGTTGTTGCATTATCATCTTCAGGTTCACTGCCCATACGTAAAAGCACAATTACCGCAATGACGTTGGACTCCACAATCACGGACGTATTATGCATAGTCATAGCAAGCGTATTTCTCAATTCAATGCTTCTGGGCGAACTTCCAATAAATGAAGCCTTATCAAAAATTGCAGCTCAATTCTCAACTGGAATTCTTGCAGGCTTAATCATTGGGATCATTTGGATAAAAATCATGCACATCCTAGGTCAAGAGAAATACACTTACATGCTGACGTTCGCAACGCTACTATTAACGTATGCAACTACTGAAGTTATTGGCGGCAGTGGAGGAGTAGCATCACTAGTTTTCGGATTGACACTGGGAAACTACAAGTCAATAGCATCAACCCTTAAAATGCAGGTAGATAAAGGAATTCTTGAAGTTTTGAGAGTAGAGGTATTTCACTTACACTCCGAAATATCATTTCTAGTTGAAGCATTCTTCTTCACATATCTAGGCTTGATCTACACCATTGGAAGCGCATTTGAAATACTAGTTGCAGCTGCAATCACGATGATAGTTCTAATCAACAGGACATTGGCTTCATTCGTCGCCACATCAATGAGCGAAATGGCGGAAGACAGAAGCGTAATCAGCGTCACCATAGGTAAGGGCCTCGCCGCAGCGGTAATGGGTTCAATGCCGGCGCAATATAGTTTGCCCCTCTCGGACTTGGCCATAAAAATAACGTTAAATGTCATACTATTAACAAACATAATCATGGTACTGCTGTTAGCAGTAATTACAAAATTTGTTAAAAGGCCGAAGGCTAAAGCCGCAACTAAAGAAGCCACCGAGGCTTCCCGAACAGATACTTCGAAAGAAAGTTAGCAAAACCCCTTGAAGCATTGTAAAACTCATAAACTCCATCATTCAACATTACTTTAAACCCGCGGGAAAGCTCAGAGTAGACCAACTTGCCAAGTCTAGCTTCAAGCAGCTTTTCACTAATAAGGTCTTTAGCCCTGCGATACTTCCTATTCACATAGACAATCCACCTATCTCCCTCAATTTTAGGACCTGCAATCGGAGAAGCATCCTTCAAATACTTTTCAACAAAGCGAATGCTATGATCTCTAGCGTAAACTGGAGGTCCTAGGTGCTTCTTAAGGGGAGGAAGATCCGCACATTCTAATTCAAATAGAAACACTAAGTAATGCAATTCGTCAGACCACACTGCATAGTCAATAATGCGAAAACCGTAGATTTCAAGAAGCCGCTTAATTCCATCAGCAGACTTATAGAACTGCCCCCACAAAACATCTGGATGAGCTTTCGGACATCCGGTCAAAATGAATAAGAAATCAGTGCCGCGCTTATTAAACTCGTTTAAAACTTCATCAAAGCTTAAGGGAGTTAGCTGAGGGGGAAAAAAGAACTTCAAGTCAGGATTTTCAAGGAAAGCCCTCGAAGCAGCCATGAACTCACACATCTTCTGCAGCGATAAGGCAGCTGCAACATTCCTCCGCCTATCGACTGGATCAACAACCACCAGTGGAGCCTTAAACAAAATTAGAGGCTCAAAATTACTTGAATAGTGCCCCTCAATGTCAATGACCATTGAGTAGGGCTTCCAATCATAAGCTGCCGCCTTCAAAACGTCAATGAAAGAATTGTAGCGCATAACTAAAAGCTCGCAGAGGTACCCCGAAAAACCTTGAACTTTAACTTCAGCACCATAAACTTCAATTCCCTTCATGAATTGCTTTAGCAGCCTCACCTCATCCCTCAAATCTTCACTTAGGTGGAGATTGATGTAATCGGTGTGAAATGGAGTTCTATCTACAGCTGACTCCGCCTCCTCTGAGCTTCTCACCGCAAAGCATGGGACCAAGTCAACTTTAAAACCGTTTACCTCCGCCTCAATGTATGGATGCTCAGCATAGCACTCAATCCACTTATCTCCCGCAGCTTCCCTTGCTATTTGAAGGCCAATGGACTCAAGCCCTTCACGCCCAACTTCTCTCGGAAGCCTTATGAACACATCTATATCCCTATCGCCAGAAATCCAAGTGTCCTTAGCTATTGACCCTTCAACCCTAGCCTCAACTTTAACTCCAAGCCTTTCAGCAACTGCCTTTATGCGAGCCAATACGTCTGAAACAACCTTACCAACCAATTCCCTTTCAAGCGCATTGGGCCTAACCCTTTCGAGAACAGCTCTAATCACTTCTTCAACTTTAGACATAGCCCATCTACCTAACTTAACTCAACCTCCCTCAACGTCGTGTATATTGGACCTCTAGGAGTCAAAATGCTCTTCTTCAATCTAATGCACTTGACCTTCATCCTCCCAAAAACGACGTCGCCATACTCTTGAAAAACGCTCAATAACCTCCCAACATTCCTCCTACCCTTAACCCTTGCAATTGTGATGTGAGCAGTAAAGCGCTGAGCTTCTGGCTTAAATCCAAGCCTCTTAAGCCCAAATTCAAGCTTCCTAAAAATACCCTCCACATCCTCAGATCCATCACCAACACCAGCCCATATAACTCTAGGACGCACTTTGGATGGGAAAGCGCCTAACCCCCTAACCTCCATTTCGAAGGGTGAGCATGCTGCAGATTTCATAATTTTGAAAATGTCATCGATTAGGATAACTGGTATTTCGCCTAGAAAGCGTAAGGTCAAGTGAATATTCTCACGCCTAACCAACTTCAAATCCGCGCCAGTCTTCATCAATGCGCTCTGAACACCCATCAAGCCCCTAAGTATATCTTCATCCTCGACATCAATGGATATGAAAGCCCTAACTCTCTCCAATTCAATCACCGCAATTCCCACTCAACTAATGAATAATGCGTTACATTAAGCTTTTAAGGAATACGCATAAGCATTACCGAGTGAGGATGGCGTTGAAAATGAAGAAAATTATAGGTCTAACGGGAATGCCTGGAGCAGGAAAATCAATAATTGCAAGGGTTGCAAAGAAAATCGGCATACCAGTAGTGGTGATGGGCGACGTGATAAGGGAGGAAGCAGCTCGAAGGGGACTTGCAGCAACACCAGAAAATCTCGGCAAACTAATGATAACCCTCAGAAAAACAAATGGCCCAGGTGTAGTTGCCAGAAAATGCTTCCCAAAAATTGATAGCTTAGGAAGAAATACGGTGCTAGTAGATGGAGTGAGAAGCCTAGCTGAAATCGAGGAATTCAAGAAGAAGTACGGCAAAGTAGTCATTTTAGCAGTACATGCATCTCCCCAAACCAGATTTAAAAGGCTAAAGGCGAGGGGTAGGCCCGACGACCCAAAGGACTGGGGGACATTTATGGAGAGAGATCTAAGGGAACTCAAAGTTGGAATTGGAAGCGTTATAGCTCTAGCGGACTACATACTTATAAATGAAGGATCAAAGAGAGAACTCGAAGTAAACGCGGAAAAAATACTAAAAAGGCTGGTCGAAAATGATCAAGGTAATCGTTGAAGCTGAAGTGAAGCCAACTGAAGATGAAAACAAGGTAAAGCAGGCAATATTAAACCTTGTAACTCCAAATAAAGTAAGGCTCGAAGAGAGATTTGGCAGGAAATTCCTAGTAGCTGAAGCCGAGGGAGCCGAAAGCCTACTAAAGCTACACTCACTATTAAGGCGAGAGCAAATTTTGGACGCTGCCAGGAAAATGATGAAGAAGTGGTCAACCCAGGACAAAGTGATATTCTTCCTTAACAAGCAAGTTGCATACGTTGGACACCTATCATTCTGCATGCCAGAAAGAGAATCGCCGCTTGGCCCCATAAGATTCGAAATAACATGTAAAAACGCCAAGGACGTCATAGACTGGCTCGCGCCCCCAACAAGTCGAGGAAAGCCACTATTCGAAAGAGAGCCACCGAATTAGCAGGACAAAAATCGCGTCAAGTCAGAGCATTTGGGGCGCATAGACCTATAATCCCTATACCTCAAAGCCGAGGCCTTCATCAAGGCTCTTTGACCACAAATCGGCACCTGCAAGCCCTTAGCGCAAAGCAAGCAAGCGCCATTACACCCTTTAAGCGGCTTAAAATTCTCATCCAACCTACTTCTCCAATAAATTGGAGTGTCAAGCCCCTCACAGCTTGTTGAAGACATGAAAAGCTCGTTTAACCCCCTATAAAAAACCTCTCCATTCAACTCGACCTCCTCGAATTCCATGCAGAGAGCCATTGTAACTCCAACTTCATCACAAATTCTCCTAGCAACCTTGAAAACTCCTTTCCTATACTCAACATCGCCATCCTGAGAGTACCTATAAACCCTGCGCCACACTTCAAATGCGTCAGGAAAATGCTCCTTAACCAAGCTGAGAAGCCTCCTTCTCCTCAACTCCCCAGGCCTGCCAATATCGCATAAACTGAAAATTATGTGCTTAGCACCCTCAGCCTTCGCTCTCTCCACAAGACTCCTAATTGAACGCTCATCATCAGTAATGCCTGGAAAGAGGGGGTCCATTCTAACCACAGTGAAAATCCCTCTATCGGCGCATCGCCTAACAGCCTTAAATTGCTCCTCAACGCTAGCACCGCCCGGAGCAAACAACCGGTTAACCTCCTCATCCACACTTAAAATGGTAAATTGAGCAATGCAATGCCCATAAGGGTGCTCCGCCATCCTATCTAAAAGCTTAATTGGTATGTTATCTCCCCGCTTAGTTATGAAGTCAACCGGCAAATCCAAGTCGAGAAAAACATACGCGGATTTTTCGCTCAAGTGATAGTGATTTTCAAGGGGATGCTGGAATGGCTCGGAAGACGGGCTAAGGTAAGCGCAAGAAGCCCAGTAAAGCTTGCTCAACTCATCCTTCAACTTTAAATCAAAATTCTCAAAAACAGCAATCACTCCAGCTTCATCCCAAAGCGAAAAGTACCCGCCGAAAGACCTTGCGTAGCACATGGGGCAATTAACCGTACAGCCATTATACGGATTCAAAAGTATCCTCTCGGAAGTGCACTCCCTCCTCCCTCCATTCTCAAAGCCGTAAAACCAGCCATGGATAACCTCCTTCCTCGTTGGAACGACTATGTGCGGAATTGGATAAGGCATGACTTCAAATTCCTTAACGCGCCCACCAAATTGAACAAAAACTTTACGTGGCAAGACTACTCACCTTAAATGCAGGGTAAAGATCCAATACTTGAAAGTCCTCAGCAACAATGACGTTGGGAAAGATAGAGCTAGCCTGGCTCAAAATCTTAGAGACATCCCCCTCATAGCGTGCACTTATGTGAGTTAACGCTAAGTACTTCACGCCAGCCTTAAGTGCAATTTCAGCAGCTTGACTAGCAGTTGTATGACCATCCTCCGCAGCTTTAACAGACAACGAATCATCAAAAGTAGCCTCGTGAATAAGTAAATCCGCACCTCTAGCCAACTCGACGACAGAGCTGCAAGGCCTGGTATCACCGGAATAAGCAACCTTAACTCCAGGCTTTGGAGGACCTAAAACTTGCGTGGGCTCAACAACCCTACCATCAGGAAGCTTAACTGAAAATCCCATCTGCAATCTCTTCCAGAGAGGACCTCGAGGCACACCTAGAGAAATTGCCTTTTCAGGATAAAAGGTTCCCGGCCTAGGCTTCTCAACAATCGCATATGCTAAGCACGGCACCGTGTGGCAAGCCCACCTAGCTTCAACAACATACTCCTTCTCATCTAAAACAACACCCTCCTCAACCTCGAAAACCCTAACATCAAATGTCAATGCGAAACGCACGGTTCTCTTAACAGCATCTATAAAGTCGAAAACACCCTTAGGACCATATATTTCAAGTGGAGCTGAGCGATCCAAAAGCGACATGGTCTGAAGCAGGCCGGGAAGACCAAGGACGTGATCTCCATGCAAGTGGCTTATGAATATCCTGAACTTCGATGGAAAACCAATTCCAGCGCGAATAAACTGCCTCTGAGCACCTTCACCGCAATCAAAAAGCAATAGTTCACCCTTACGCCTAACTGCTATGCAGGGTAAGCTTCTACTTGGAGTTGGCACGCTTCCAGCAGTTCCCAAAAAGATTACTTGAAACTGCAAGGCCACCACCAAATCAATTACTTCCACTACCGCTTAAGTACTGCGATAGTTCTAGTTAAACTTCTATGAACCCGCATCCTATGAACTTCAACAACTTTAAACCCAGCCTCCACACTTAAATCCTCCAGCATAAGCTCAAAGGGAGCTGCAATACACAAATAACCACCCACCCTCAACACTCCATAAGCCTCATGCAGGAAATCCCTGAGAAGCTCTTCAAGGCGGAAGCCCGCAGTAGATGCAGACCTACCATATGGAGGGTCGGTGGCAATGCAGTCAACCCTACGAAATGGCAAATGCCTCGCATCTCCAATCATTATCGAAACAGGATTAACACCAAAAAAATTCAAATTAGCCTTAGCACCAGAAACCATCTTTCGATCAATGTCCAAGCCGACAACCCTACAGCCTACAAGGCCGGCTTCAATTAGAAAGCCGCCCGCACCGCAGAATGGGTCAAGAAAGATGTCGCCCCTCCTAGCCCTGCACAAATTCACGAAAAGCCTAGAGATTCTAGCATCTAAGGAGCTTGGATGAAAGAATGGACGAAACTTAGGCCTTCTAGCATTGAAATCACCCCTCCTAACCCTACCAATCGCTAAGCCCAAAACGAAGATATCACCCGTCAGCACTCCTTGAAGTAGAAATTCAGGATTATTTAGATCAACCTTAGCTTCCCCACTTAATGACGAGTATATAATAGCTCCAATCTCCCTCTCCAAAACCCTCGTTGATATATGAGGAGAAGAGCGCATCACCCTCCTAACTCTAACCGCATACCTTCCACCCCTAATGAACGACCAGTCAACCTCTCTACAAGAAGCGAAAATTTCATCATAATCCGCTGAACAGCAAAATAGCTCCTCACAGCAAGAAAAAGTCATTGAGGCCCTACTGCAAACAGCACTGCAAGCTTCAAGCTCAGCTTCCAGGCGAAGCACGGCCGGCAGCCGCTGAAGAACACTAAAACACACACTTTCAGCTTCCAATATAGCTAAAACTTCCGAGAAAGGCAATGAAGGATGCTCCCCAGAAACTATGAAGAAAAGCCTCATAATAGATGAGCTCATGCCAGGTAAACCTCTGAAGCCAAATAAGGAAGCTGGACCTACAAGGCGCGCTTCAAAGCATGAGCAATAGCAGGTGCAACAGATACTTTGCTAAACTTATTCTCAATGGTATCCGTCCCAATAACTTCACGCACGCCAGCACGCTTCAACTTATTAAATGCATTGCCAACCATAAGCGCATGAGTACAAGATGCATAGACGCACTTTGCCCCCAAATCCAAGGATATTTTAGTTGCATTTGCAATCGTCCCTCCCGTGCTAATTATATCATCTACAATTATAACCTCCCTACCCTTAACATCAACTTCCTTGAAAATCGTCTCCACCTCTCCAGTAACTTTGTCTCTAACTTTCATCAAGTAGTCACATGGAGCGCCCAACCTTTGAGCGACAACCTTAATCATGGAGTAAGCCTTAAAGTCGGGCGCGAGCACAAATGGGTTAGACAACTTCATCTTAGCAAGGAAATCGCCAATCAATGGCATTGCAGAAACTTCAATAACGTCAACGTCGAAATGCTCAAGAACTGCCTTGCTGTGAGCATCAACCAGTACAACAGCATCAACTCCAACGCACTCCAACAGCTTAGCCACCACTCCAATGCTAACCGGTTCACCGCTCCTAAACCTCTTATCCTGCCTCATGTACGCCAAATAGGGAACAACAGCAAAAACTTCACTTGCACCAAGATCCCTCACCAGATTCAACATCAGGAAAAGCTCCATCAACCTCTTATCCTGAGGCGGCGGATTTGATTGAACAACAATAACCCTTTCTCCCTTCAAGTCCCTCGGCAACCTAATGTAGCTCTCACCATCAGGAAAGAGCTTCCACTCAACATTAACTAGATCAGCCTCAAGAAGCTCCGAAATCCTCTCACTCAACATGGGTGAAGCCGGGCCAGCAACAACCAACATCATGAAACACCACAGAAATATAGGCTAGCAGCTCATAATTATTTTGTGTAGGATCAAATTGGAGGTTTAAGCTCTGAAAGAAGCAATGCTTTATGAAAGCCTTGAAGATAAAAGCGTTAAATGCAATTTATGCGCAAGAAGATGCCTAATTAGAGATGGGCATCTTGGATTTTGCAGAGTTAGGAAGAATATTGATGGAAAGCTCTACACGCTAGTTTATGGAAAGGTAGTTTCAGCAGCAGTAGACCCAATAGAGAAAAAACCCCTATTCCACTTTCACCCAGGGTCATCGGTAATGTCAATAGCAACAATCGGCTGCAACTTCCGCTGCAAATTCTGCGATAACTGGGTCATAAGCCAAGAAGAAGAAATTTATGGGAAGAAACTGCCGCCCGAAAAGGTTGTTGAACTAGCTTTAAAGTACAATTGCCAAGGCATAAGCTACACGTACACCGAACCAACAATATTCTTCGAGTACGCATACGATACAGCGAAAATGGCCAAGGAGAAGGGGCTGTTCAACACCTTCGTAACCAACGGCTACATGACTCCAGAGGCAGTTGAAAAAATAGCTCCATACCTGGATGCAGCCACGGTGGACTTCAAAGGCTCAGCAAACCCGGAATTTTACAGGAAATTCTCAGGAGTCCCAAAAGTCGAGCCAATATTTGAAAGCCTACTGGAAATGAAGAGGCAAGGCATATTCATAGAAATAACAAATCTGATCGTTCCAAAGTACGGAGATTCCATGGAAGACATGAAAAAACTTGCAAGGTGGATAGTGGAAAACCTAGGCCCCGAAACACCACTCCACATACTGCAATTCCACCCAGACTACCAATTAATAGACATCCCATCAACACCGCTTGAATCCCTGGAAAAAGCACGCAAAATTGCATTGGAAGAAGGCTTGCATTACGTCTATATAGGAAATGTCCCAGGACACGAAGGGGAAAACACCTACTGCCCGAAATGCGGCGAACTACTAATTGAACGCTACGCATTCACAATAATAACATGGAAAGTCACAGGCGATGGAAAGTGCCCCAACTGCGGCTTTAAAATAAACGTTGTTGGAAAAAACCTCGGCAGGAGGTCTCCACAACATGTCGTCCTCTAGAGGCGTAAGGGAAGCTTCAATGTATAGGACTTTAAGTGAAAATAAAGCTCAATGCATGGTATGCCCTAGAAAATGCATAATACCTGAAGGCAAAAGAGGCTTCTGTCAAACAAGGGAAAACAGAGGTGGAAAAATATACACATTAATTTATGGAGAGATAACTGCCCTCGCATGCGACCCAATAGAGAAAAAACCCCTATTCCACTTTCACCCGGGAAGCCTCACATTCTCAATCTCCACGGTAGGGTGCTCATTCAAATGCCCCTGGTGCCAAAATTGGGAGATTAGCCAGTCAAAGCCAGGTGAAATACCCACAGTTCACCACGAGCCGGAAAGCATCGTCAAGCTAGCTAAAAGATATAGGTGCAACTCAATATCATACACCTACAATGAGCCCATAATATGGTACGAGTACGTTCTCGACACAGCGAAGGAAGCAAGAAAACATGGATTGCTAAACGTGCTAGTGACCAACGGATACATCTCAACTGAAGCACTGGCAGAGCTAGCACCATACATCGACGCTGCAAATGTTGACGTTAAATCGTGGACGAGACACGTATACGTGGAGTACTGCAAAGCAGAGCTGGAGCCAGTACTTGAAGCATGCCAAGAAATGATTAAAAGGGGAATTCATGTCGAATTAACCTACCTTGTCATACCCAAAATAAACGACGATGAAAGCCTATTCAAAGGCTTCTCCAAATGGGCACTAGACCACCTAGGCCCAGACACACCCATACACTTCTCACGCTTCTACCCCCACTACAAGATGACGCACATACCCCCAACCCCAATTGAAAAACTTGAAAAAGCTAGACAGATAGCACTAGATACTGGCTTACATTACGTCTACGTAGGAAACGTTCCAGGACACGAAGGGGAAAACACGTACTGCCCAAGCTGCAAAGAGCCAGTAATAACTAGATACGGATTCAGCATAACATCTCACTCCATAACCAAAGACATGAAATGCGCGCATTGCGGTGAAAAAATAAAGATAATTGGGCAAATCACCGAACGAAAGCGGTGGCGCTGGCTCTTCATGTAAAACATAAAATCACAAATAATTCCAGCAAAATAACGATAATTAAGCACATTTAATCAACTTCATTTAGCTACAACGAAACTGAGAAGGCTTTCACCCATTAACACTCAAAATCGTAGGTGGTGCGGCGGCCGGGATTCGAACCCGGGTGCCCTGGGCTTCCATCGCGCCTTTCAGGCGTGGCAGGCCTGCGTCCTAGACCAAGCTAGACGACCGCCGCCACCGTAAATTGATTTTAAATGCTTGTCTTTAAGCCTTTCTCTTCGCTTACGCCAAAGTTTATTTAGAGGATCGTTTAATGGCTTTCGGAGGATTGCCCTTGAGCGAAAGCGGGTTTATCCAATGCCCATGCGGCAGAGTGATCAAGAGCCCAAGGGAATATAGGCTTGTTTTCCTGAGAAGAGGAGCCCTCGAAGTAGATATTCTATGTCCCAACGAAGTTTGCTACTTAAAGGAGCTTGGATATGTTCGATTTAAGATCGACGACGATTCTGTTAAATTTGAGAAGGCAGAGTTCTACCCTCCATTCGTAACTTGGAACTCCAGTAGACTTGGCTACGAGAAAACTTCAAGGATGCTGAAGGAGCACCTGAAGACGATCATAAAGGAACTCATCGACTGGGAGCAAGTGAAGGAAGTTCTAAAAGAAGTTAAAGCTAAATTCCCAGGTTGACCTCAAGTTCTTAATGGTGATGAACTTGACCTGCATGAAGCAAGTTATTGAGGCGGCCGACCTACTTGAAAGCGCATACGTTACAGGAAGGAAAGTCAAGGATGTCTTAACCTCCAGAGGTCTAAGAGAAATTGAAGTTGAAAAAATAGAGGGTGAGAAGGGCTCAACCGACTTCATAAAAGTAATCGTACCTGGAAGAAATGGTAAAATGACTGGAGGAAAAGCCCCAACACTAGGCATTATAGGTAGGCTTGGAGGAGTAGGCGCTAGGCCAGCCATGATAGGATTAGTTTCAGATGCAGACGGAGCCATCGTAGCTTTAGCATGCGCGCTAAAGCTTGCGGACATGGCCAATGGAGGCGATGTACTTGAAGGCGACGTCATAATAACAACGCACATATGCCCAAACGCTCCAACAACTCCCCACGAGCCAGTTCCATTCATGGGCTCACCAGTCGACATATTCACTATACTTCAAAAGGAAGTGGACGGGCAAATGGACGCCATATTATCCATTGACGCTACGAAGGGCAATAGAGTCATCAAAGTTGAAGGATTCGCAATAACTCCAACAGTCAAGGATGGCTGGATACTGAAAGTCAGCGACGACCTAATAGACATTTACGAAAGAGTTACTGGCAAAACAGTTGCAGTTGTGCCAATAACTATGCAGGACATAACCCCCTATGGAACAGGAATATACCACATAAACAGCATAATGCAGCCATGGCTAATGACCAGCGCTCCAGTAGTTGGAGTAGCAATCACAGCAAAGCTTCCCGTAGCGGGCTGCGCTACTGGAGCAACTTACATAACAAGCTTGGAAGCTGCAGCCAGATTCTGCATTGAAGTAGCCAAAGACTACACCTCCGGAAAATGCAAGTTCTATGATGAAAACGAATTTAAAAAGATATTAGAGATATTCGGAGACATGGAAAAACTAAGAAAAATACCTAAGTAAAACAAGCAAATAATCAAATACAACATCAAAGGGCAGACAGTAATCAGCTTCATCAACAAAGCCTTCACCACCCCTCTCTTTAATAACAAGCAGTGCATCTAAAAGCGAAGCTTGAAGGCCCTTTCCATAAAGGGCTAAACTAAGCTCCAAACAACGTGACATTAAGAGAAAGTCAATTAAAATCAAACTGAAGTTTAGCTAAAGCTGCAAGGCTAACTTCAACATCTCTCCAACATAAATTTTCAATTATTAGAGGGCCGGACAACTCTCTTCGTGCAATTTCCTCCAAAGCACCAATCCAATTCAGCGAGCCATCACCTAAAGCTAAGTGGAGATCGCTTTTACAATCATTATCGCTGATGTGAAAGTAAGCTATCCTGCCAGAAAGCTTAACAACATAATCCATAAAATAGCCTCTAAGAAAAGCGTGAGGAATGTCAAGAGCCATCATAAAAGAATTCGAAAGCTTGAAAAAATCCCTAAAGTCATCCGGCGTAAGTATGAAAGCTCTAGAAGAAGCAGAATTTTCAAGGAGAGGAGTTATTCCATACTCATCACACTCATCGCCAATTTCCGCGAGAAAGCGTATGCTCTCACTTCTAGGCTCATCAATATCTCTAAAGATGAAAGTAAATGCATCCCTAAATCCAGAGTGAAAAACCAGATACCTACAGTCAAGCCTCCTAGCGTGATCCACGCACTTCAACGTTAAATCCCAACAATACTTTCTAGACATAATATTTGTAGCTCCAACATTAACAGCCGCATACGGTGCGTGCATTGAAAGCTCAATGTCGAAACTTGAAGCCAATCCCTTAAGGAACAATAGCTTTTCCTCTCCATCTATGAAGTGAAGGCCATCATCCACGAACTCCCAAAGAGAGCTAGGCTTCCTGCACATGACATTCCGTAATTCCGTTATTGGCTTATTCAAAGCGCAGAGAGTGGATATACCAATTTTAAAGCGCATAATGACACCTAGTAATACCACGTCCGAGTAAACTTATGCTCAGAGAGCAATTGAAGATTCAGATTGCCCCTAGCTCTACAAATGGAAGCTAAAATGCAATCTCCGGGGCAGTCGCCAATTAAATCAACCAGCGAACATCCATCCTTACTGCAGCCAAAAGCGCAGACTGGACGATCCCTACTACAGCAATTTTTGCCTAAAAGCCACAGGAAATCATCAAGCAACGTTGGCTTAATTTTAGCAAATGCAGATGTAAGTTTAAAGGCCTCCTTAATCCTCATTCTCATGGCGTAATCTTCAGTGAAAGTGAATTCCTGGTGCCGCTCAATTTTCCTCATAGTCTCATCATCAACGGAAATCAAACCCACTCTAAGAGCAATTCTACTCAAATGATTATCAACTGGCACTTCAAGCTTATCTTCATCGACAACATTAATGAAAGCCCTACGCTCAAGAAACTTAACCAGCAAAAATGATTTCTTCCCAACAGGGTCCTCGTAAGCCCTAAACCTCCTCAATCGCTCAATCAAGCCCTCTCCATTTCTAAATAGAAAGCCCCCTGACGCTTCAACCAAATTTAAAGCCGACCCACCATACTCCTCAATAAGCCTTGCAGCTGCATCCCTAAGCAGAAAAGCGCGGACATCAGGATCCCAAACCTCCCTTGGATACGGCTTCTCAACTTTAAGCCAATCTGCAACTTCGCTTGCAGTAATATTCACCATGCGCTTGGGAGTGAAGAAATCAGGGTCCTCATCAAGCTTCAGCTTGCCAAGCCTCCAAAGGAGGCTAGCTCCCCTAAGCATTTCACCTTCAACCAGCCCTTCGAAGGGCACGCCATCAAGATCAGTTCTATGGTCAATTGCGACCATGAAAAAGAAGTAATTAACTGCTAAATCAGCACTGCAATTTAAATCAGGATAGAAGCGCGAGTCAGTGAAGGATTCAAACCTCATACGTAGCTTCCTAAGCAAGAGGCCAAAATGCTGACAAGATTCAATGTTTAAACTAACCCTCAAAGCAACCCTCCTCAAACATCAACAACAAATATAAGTTCACGCATTAAAAGCTAACTCTAAATATAAGGATGAGAAACTGAGTAGAGCAGAAATGAAGATACTTTTATGGGATGAAAAAGCAGGCTTAATGAAGCTGCGTGTTGAAAATCAAGATGATCTATGGGCACTCTACAATATAATAGAGGAAGGAGACATAGTTTACGCCAAAACTACAAGAGAGCTAAAGGTTGGAAACAGCAGCATGAGAAAGCCCATGATCCTGGGAATTAAGGTGAAGAAACTCGAGTTCCAGCCATTTACGGAGAGACTGAGAGTAAGAGGAGTGATAATCCATGAGCCAGAAAAATACAAGGAAAGAGGACTAAGAGGAAGCCACCACACAATAAACTTAGACATCGGTGGAGAAATAGCCATCATCAAAGAAAAGTGGCCGAAGCACGCTATCGATAGAATTAGGGAAGCATGCAGAAAAACAAAGCTTGGAGTAGTAATCCTATCCATAGATGACGAGGAAGCAGCAATAGCCATAATCAGAGACTACGGCGTAGAAATAATCTCAGAAATAGCTCTAAGACTCCCGGGAAAAATGGAGGCAGACAAGAGATACTTAGCATTAAGGGAAAAAATTAAGGAAGTCACGAAGGCAGTTAAGAGCACAATAAAGAATACGTCATCCACAATATTAATAGTAGCAGGCCCCAGCTACATGCGAGAAAAAGTTGCAGCTGCTCTAGAGAAGGAGTACTCAGGAAAATCAGACAAACCAAAAATATATCAAGAAAACACCTCAAATGGAGGAGTTAGAGGAATCTACGAAGCAATACGTAGAGGATCAATAACTAAAGCCGTCAGCGAGCATGGAATAATTGAAGAAACAAAACTAATGGCCCAATTCCTGAAGTTACTCTCAAAAAACGAAAACATGGTGACTTATGGACTAAATGAAGTTAAAGACGCAGCCAAAGCAGGAGCCATAAAAGCGCTCCTAGTTCTCGATGAAATGCTACACTCATATGGAGAAGTTAGAGAGAAAATTGAAGAAATAATAAAGGATGTCGAACGGAAAGGCGGAAAAATAAAGATTTTTAGCTCAATACATGAAGCAGGACGCCAACTAAAGTCCTTGGGAGGAGTAGCCGCAATATTAAGATTTAAAGTAAGAAATAAACAGTAATAAGCCCAACAATTAATTGGCAATGATGTAGCGTGTAAGGGCTGAAACTTGATGAGCCAGCTGAGCGCTGAGCCAATCACCCAATCTAAAGCCCAGGCTTACCCCTAGAAAATCTAAATTCACCGGGGATAACCTCGACTCACGCACCAACCCTCCATAAGGAAGCCGTCAACCTCTGCAACGCTTGAAATAAGCTTATGCAATGCTTAAAATTATATAATAGGATAAGTTACTCAACGTAATTTCCATAATTTCTCTTTTTAAAATTTATGTCAAGCATCTTTTTTGAAAAAAATTCACTTAAAAATATAAACTACAAAAACGTTAATTTAAAATGATGATGAAGAAATTCCAAAAATAGGTGGTTAGAGTGGAATGGAGAGAATGCCCATCATATAGGAAGTATGTCAAGGCAATAGACGAAAACTGCGCCAAGATAATCAGTGCACTAAATAAAATCAAGTCCAGAAATCTATCTCTCATAGCTAGAGAGACAGGCATGCCTCCAGCCTTAGTTCACTACTACTACGATAAGCTTGCAAGAAGAGGAATAATCAAGTTAAAGGCGATTTTCAACTTCAATAAGCTTGGACTAACACCAGTATTGCTAATGGCAAAAGTACCTCACAACCTAGCTGACAAAGCATGTGAAAAGCTAAAGGTAAACGACTATTGGAGAACATTAATAAAAAGCTATACGTCGGAAGACGTCTACTGCTACGGCATGTACACAATACCGCAGGGAATGGAAAGGAAATTTGAAGAATTCGCAGAGCAGCTCAAGCGTTACAAGCTAATCGAAAGCGTTAAACTATACTGGAATCCTGAAAGAATTTGCCCTAACTCCAACTTCCAATGGTTTAACTCTAAAGCAAAGAAATGGGAATTCCATTGGAAGGCATGGATCGAGGAAGTATCAAAACTTCTTGAAGAGAAGAGAAAGTACCAAGTTGAAAGAGAGGAGGAAAAGGAAGTTCTAGTACCCCTTGACGACACAGACATATTCATAATTAGAAAGTTAGAGGAAGACGCGGAAATAACATTTAAAGAGCTAGCTGCAATTCTTGAAGTCACACCTCCAACAATAAGGTACCACTACTATAAGCACATCGTAAATTACGGCGTGCTCATTGGCTACGAGCCAGAGCTATATCCATATCCAAAGCAGTTTTCAAGGCGCGTAATTGTTAACTTGAAATTCTCAAATACCAAGACATTGTGGGTGTTTCTAAAGTCACTTGAAAATAAGCCATTCACCCAGCAGCTATTCCTCCATAGAAAAGACTTAACGGCAATAATGAAAGCATACTTAATGCTAGATCAAGTCATAGGGTTTGCAAAGGCCCTATCGGAACTTACAGGCATGGGCGTTATTGCCAAATACACGTATTCAATCGTCGATCCGAGCGAATACTGGACCAACCTACTTCCAGTGCAATTATACGTTAAGGGAAAGTGGAAATATCAGCATGAGGAGTATATGAGTAAAGTAGCTAAAGTCGAATAATATGAACAATAAAGCACATACTTTTTTTAAGATAAAAATCTATGAATGGTGGAAAAGCAATAAGAGAGAATTTCCATGGAGAAAACGTCAAAGCGCTTGGAAAATCTTGATCACATCAATTCTACTTAGAAAGACAAATGCAGAGAAGGTAGCTAAGTACTACGATGAAATTCTTGGCAAATTAGGGACTCCAATCAACACCTATAACTTAAAATTAAGCGAAATAGAAGAGCTGCTGAAACCTCTTGGGCTGCATAGAAGCAGGGCAAAGCAATTGAAGAAGGCAGCTGAAATTATCCTCAAAAAGTACGGCGGAAAAATGCCGACAAGCTTCAATGAACTACTAAAAATCCCCGGAGTAGGGAAGTACGCTGCATCTGCAATTCTAAGCATTGCATATGGCAAAAACATTCCAGTAGTGGACATTAATGTCGAGCGCGTAATTTCAAGATTTTTCGGCGTACAAAAACCGACGTATGAAGAAGCATCAAAGATAATTATGGAAATAGCTGGTGAAGATGAAGCTCCAAAGCTTAGCCTAGCCATAATCGACTTTGCGGCTAAAGTATGCAGAGCCCGAAATCCAACCTGCAGAAGCTGTCCATTAAATTCAAAATGCAAATTCAATCCGCAAAACCAAAAATTTTAAGGGTTGAAAAATTTCACTCTCGGTAGAGGAGGCACAAGTAATGAGCATTAGAAAAGCTCTTGAAGAGGAAGAAGAAGAGTGGTGGGAAGAGCTGGAGGAGGAAGAAGAGGAGGAAGAGGAAGAATGGCTTGAAGAAGACTGGGAAGAGTACGAGGAGTGGCCTGAAGAGGAGTGGGAGGAAGACTGGGAAGAAGAGGAAGAGGAGTGGTAATAGGCAGTAAGTAGAGCCCAATGCCTAAATGCCTACTAATAACTAAGCTATTTATCTAAATAAATTTTTAAATAAATAGTAATTGCTTAATTGCTGAAACACTTAGCTAAAGCATCACTTCTGCCAACATAAATTAAGTAAGTTAGCTATCTAGGCAGAAAGTCCTCTGGACGCGGAATTTCTGGAGGCAATCCCTTTCTCCGCCTAATTTGGCGAATTATTTCCATGGCTAATTGCGCTGGCACTGGAGCCCATCTTGAAAACTCAGTGCTCCAGAAGCATCTTCCCTGAGTCGCACTTCTAATTTGATCCGCCAGGTCAAAGGTCTCGGAAACCGGTATTTCCCCTTTAACAAGCATTAGCATTCCATGTTGCTCAATTTGATGTACCCTGCCCCTCTTAGAAGATAACACTCGGAGAAATCCGCTGAGAAATTCTTGAGGCACCTTAGCTTCTATCTTCAGCAATGGCTCCAACAATATTGGGTTAGCCATTAAGAAGGCAGCGAAAATTGCATCCTTCGTAGCAGGCATTATCTGAGCGGGACCTCTATGAGCAGGATCCTCGTGAACCATAGCATCAACAAGCTTGACCTTAACTCCCCTTATAGGCTCTTGGCAAAGTGGCCCTGCCTCCATAGCCCACCTAAATCCAGCAATTATGGTGTCCTTAATATCCCTCAAGTACTGAACACCTTTAGTCACATCTATGAGGATATTTAAGTGCTGATCAATAGCCCAAATGCCTCGAGCCTCCTCAGCACTCCATCCAGCCTCAGATCTGAGAAGCTTAGCTCTTGTTCGCCAATCTTGATCTTCATAAACTCGCCCATCTGAAAGAAGCTTCAAAGTCTTTTCATCAAGAGGTTCAATTGAAATGTAAATGCGATTATGCTTGTTCGGCGATTTACCCTCAACAGGTCCAGCCACGCCCTTAATGCTCTCCCTATAAACGACTATAGGCGGAGAAGTTTCTATTGGTATCCCACCAGTTCTCTGCTGCAAATCCCACAATGCAATTTCAAGGTGCAGCGTACCCATACCGCTAATTAAGTACTCGCCTGTCTCCTCATTAATTTTAACTTGAAGCGTGGGATCCTCGATTGCCATTTTACGAAGAGTCTCAACCAGCTTTGGCAGGTCGCTACTTCTTTTAGGCTCAATTGCAATCGTAACTACAGGCTCGCTAATATATTTCAATCTCTCAAATGGAACCATTACATCTTTAAACTTGACATCTACGATTGTCTCTCCAGCTCTCGCCCTGTCAAGCCCCAGCAAAGCCACTATATTTCCAGCGCTAATTTCATTTGCAATTTCACGGTAAGGCCCCATATAGAGCCCTACTTGCTGAACTCTACCAGGGCTTCGAGCCATTAATAGGTAAACTTCATCTCCATTATGGACCGTGCCGCTGAAGACTCTACCTGTAGCAACTAATCCAGCATGAGGATCAATCACTATCTTGCTAATACAAACTACTAGAGGCCCATTAGGATCGCACTCAAGCATGGCTTTTCCAATCTCACTATCAAGATCACCAGGCCAAAGCTTCGGTATCCTATATCTTTGAGCCTCACGCGGATTCGGAATATGCTCAACTACCATGTTTAGTATAGCCTCATAAAGTGGAAACTCTTTTGCCAGCTCCTCGACTCCTTCAGGCCCACGACTATAAGCGTCAACTATATCGCTAAACTTCAAGCCTTCACGCTGAACAATAGGTATAGTTACGCCCCACTTATGCAGTGCTGAACCAAAAGCCACTTGACCCTTAGCAGGATTTATCTTCCACTTATTCTTAAACTCAGGCTCGGCATACATGTCTATTAGTGCATTAAAGTCTCTGATGATCTCCATAAGCCTCTGCTGAACCTCAGCTGGAGATAGGCGAAGCTCCTTAATCAACCTATCAATCTTATTTATATACAGTAGAGGGCGAACTCGCTCCTCAAGACCCTGCCTAACCACAGTTTCAGTCTGCGTCATCACTCCTTCAACAGCATCCACAACAACTATCGCTCCATCCATGACTCTTAATGAGCGAGTAACATGGCCAGTAAAGTCAACGTGGCCAGGAGTATCTACAAGGTTTATCACGTAAGGCTTACCATTCCACTCGTGGTAGAGCGAAACGTTAGCCGCTTTAACAGTCATCTGCCTCATCTGCTCGATAGGAACGTAGTCAAGGGCAAGCGCTTTTCCAGCAACCTTAGGTGAAATCATCCCTGCAGCCATCAGTAGGGAATCAGACAAAGTTGTCTTGCCGTGATCTACGTGAGCAAGAGTACCTATATTACGTACTTGCTCAATATTACTCATCAACTTCAGCACGTGCTCAGTAGTCTTGAACTTAACCATCCTTGTACACCTCTACTCCAAAATTAAGGCTGGATTGATAATATGAAGAGTATTTCTTAAACTTTGCGAATACAAAGGCCATTGGAGCCGCTCAGAAGCTAAGCTCCATAACCCATAAACTCAAAGCGCAGCATCCTACTAAGCTTAACCACACCAAAGTCGCAATGCTTATTGAACTCCGAAACCCTAATTTCAAGGGGATTGACGTGGCTAAGCTCACATATCCTCCTGAAAGTTACGTCAAATTCAGCCCTCCAAGCCCAGTTGTTCTCGTAACTTGCATATCCAAGGAAGGAAAGCCAAACATCATAACAATAGGAATGTACATGCCAATATCATTTAGACCTCCTCTCCTAATAATTGGAGTATCACCAAAACGCTACTCACACAAGCTGATAAGAGAAACAGGAGAATTTGCCATAAACGTCCCGCCAAAAAACCTAGTAAAGCAAGCCATTTACTGCGGCACTCACTCCGGATTAAAGGTAGACAAGTTTAAAGAAACAGGCTTAACGCCGATACCAGCTAGAGTAGTTAAGCCACCCCTCATAAAGGAGTGCTTAGCACACTTCGAATGCAAGTTATATGCAGCCCATGAAGCCGGAGACCACACAATATTCGTAGGAGAAGTAGTTTCAGTTACATTAGAAGAGAATTTAGAGAGGGAAGGACTTCTAAACGTCTTGAAAGCAGAACCAATTTCACATAGAGGAAAGTACTACTACATTCCAAAACTCCACTACAAGGCAGAATAGCAAAATCCAAATAGGATTAAAGCTTCCCTGCAAATCCACATAAAAATAAGGTTTACTGGCTTAAAGAACTTCGAGTAAACAGTTCAATACTACTTTTCTCCAGAAGCGACTTTATCGTCTTAGCTAAAAGTTCTGCTTGAACTCGAGATAATCCAGGCATTCTAGTATCTTTAACGCCAAATGGCGTTCTCTCCCTAAGAATTAAATCACCCTCATTAGTTAGCCTAACATCCAAAATTTCGTCCAAGAAGAAGTCCCTAGGAAAAGCCATTGCAAGAATCCACCTCAAAGTCTTATAAAATCTACTCCCCTCAAAAAGCTGCTCCAAAAAAGCTCTCGCGCCACGCTTCAAGTCTACTTCCAACTTTTCATCAGTCAAAATTATAGTAAAATCCTTAGTCTCAAAAATCATCTTCAACAAAACCACCTAATAATAATATTTAAGTGAACTTTAAATAAAATGCGCGCTTAAGCTTTAATACAAGCTTAAACACACTTAAATGCAGATAGCATTCGCAACAGCTAAATCTAGCCTTGGACTGAAAGATGCGGGGGAGAGCATGTCGAAACCTGAAGAAAAGTGGCTGGACATCGAAATTGAAGAGGAAGAATGGACAGAAGACGAAGAATGGGAAGAAGCAGAAGAAGAGGCAGAAGAGTAAATGCAGTTAAACGCCCAAAAACAACTAAAAACAAAGCAAAGCAGCAGTTAATTAGCTAGTAAATCATATTCAAATGAATAGTGACCTAAATGTACGACGCAATCGTAGTTGGAGCCGGAATCATAGGGCTCTCAACAGCATACCACATAAAAAAGAAGAACCCAAATCAAAAAGTTCTTGTAATTGAAAAGGAAAGCGCACCTGGTTTTGGCGCCACAGGCAAGTGCGCTGGCTGCTTTCAAGGATTCTTCACATCAAGCACAAGCACAAAGCTAGCCGGATCTTCAATAAGATTTTATTGGACGCTTCAAAGCCGCTTTGGCTATAACTTAAAAATGCGCTGGCTAGGATTCCTCTGGCTACTAAATGAAGAGCAGTTCAAACAAGTTAAAGGAGCTTTAAGCAACATGCGAGGAGCTGAGGGAGAATACGAGCTCATAGACGCAAATAAATTGGCTAAGCAGCTAAAAGTAAGAATCAAAGTTTCAACCGCGCAAGACGCTGCAATCATAGGCTTGCAGGACATCTATGTTGGACTTCTCGCCAAATACGCAGGCACACTAGATGTAGATGCTCTCTTAAAGTTCTATGAAAGGGAATTCATCAAGCTTGGAGGAGAAGTCAAGTACGATTGCAAAGTCGACAGCATAGTCATTGAGCCGCGCAATCCCCTGAACATAAATGGCGAACCACTATATTGGCAGGAAAAGGAAGTTACAGGCGTAAAAGTGGGCGCAAAAACTTTACGCGCCAAAAAGACCATAATCGCTGCAGGCGGCTGGATGCAGCAGCTACTAGATGAAATAGGCGTTGATGCGCTCATCAGGCCGCTGAAAAAGAGCATATTCGTAATTAAAGCTAACAATGAGGAGCTGAAGAAAGTTCTCCACGCAAAAGGATTTAATAATGAAGGCTACATGCCATTCACAATAATTCCCCACCCGGAAGTTTACATTAAACCTGAAGTAGATGAAGAGTCGTTCTGGATAGGCCACGGACTAACATTTGGAATGCCATTCAAAATTGAGGAAGAGTATTTACCCGACATGAAGCTTTATGAAAGAGGCATCTATCCAATACTGACAAGCTATTTCCCCCAATTCAAAGACGCTAGACCCATTAATGCGTGGTCATCAATATATGAAGTCACTACAGTGGATAGGCAGCCAATAATATTCGAAGAAAACAACCTAATTGCCGTAGGAGGAGGAAGCGGCTACGGCTTAATGAAGGCAGATGCGATAGGGAGGATAGCTGCAGCAGTATACTACGAAGAAGAATGGGCTCAACTCTTCGGAAATGTAAAGTTCAAGTGCGCAGACTTAAGCATCAAATGCAGAAAAGTGGAGCCTGAGCTCTTCACACTATAATTGCCATTCAACCAGGTAAAGACAGTGGACTTCAACAAATAAACGAATTGGAACCGAAAAGAACGCTAAAAACTTAACTATCAAAGCAAAGTCATAATTAGATTGGAGATCTACTTTTAGTGGTGCCCTAAATGCTCACCCTAAAGAACTTGGAAAGCTACTTAAGTGAAGTTTACTGTGGAAAAGTAAAAATAATTGGAATAGGCGAGCTAGGCGAAAAAATTGAAGAAGCTAAGAAGCTGAAGGGCTTCGGCTACGGTAAGCCTTACATAATCAAATTTGAAGTCAATGGCGCCGCCAGAGAAGTCGTCTTAAGCACTGTAAAGCCAAGCATATTCGACCACCAACACTTCTCCGATAGAGCCAGAATACTGCTGTGGCAACACCACGCATTCAACAAGCTGCCTAAGCACGTAAAATCAATAGATGTTGGAGCATTCACAGTTAATGGCAAAATGATATCACTTGGAAAATGCATAGAGTTCTTCATTTTAACTGAAAAGGTTGAAGGCACCTTATACCACGTCGACTTGGATAGAATAAAAGCTAGAGGCGAACTATCAAATCTCGACATTGAAAGATGCAAAGCCTTAGCCAAATACTTAGTTGACATCCACCGGGTAAAGGGCACCGACCCCTCACTCTACCATAGAAGAATTAGAGAACTAATAGGCCATGGAGAGTGCATCATGGGGTTAATCGACAGCTATCCAACCAATCTCAGCTACGTTAATCAACAATTCTTTATCGAAGTGGAAAGAAAATGCATAGAGTGGAGATGGAAGCTGAAAAGAAAAGCTCATAGGCTAAGCCAAGTCCACGGCGACTACCACCCATGGAACATAATGTTCAGAGAAGGAACCAAATTCTCCCTCCTCGATCGAAGTCGAGGTGAGTGGGGCGAACCTGCAGACGACGTAACCGCACTAACAATAAACTACATATTCTATAGCTTGCAAGCCCACGGAAGACTTGAAGGAGCGTTCGAAAGGCTCTTCAAAATATTCTGGGAAACATATCTGAACTCAACTGGAGATGATGAAATACTCCAAGTTGTCCAGCCATTCTATGCTTGGAGAGGGTTAGTTGTAGCTTCACCAATATGGTATCCAACGCTACCATTAGAAGTTAGAGCAAAACTTCTCAACTTCATAAAAAACGTGCTTCAAACCGAAAAATTCGACATCAAAGATGTAAATCAATACCTGGAGGAAAATTAAATGGCAAAGGGATGGTGCGTCTGGATAACCGGCCTCCCGGGCAGCGGCAAGTCAACTATAGCCAGAATTCTCCTAAAAATGCTTCAAGAAAGGGGAATCAAAGCTCAAATAGTCTCATCAGACGCTCTAAGAAAGCTCGCCACGCCCAAGCCCAAATACACTGAAGAAGAAAGAGACATAGTGTATGGAGCACTCGTATACGCAGCCAAGGTACTAACCGAAAACGGAGTCAACGTAATTATCGACGCAACCGGAAACAAGAGGAAGTACAGAGAAATGGCGAGAAGGGAAATTGAGAAATTCATGGAAGCCTACCTCAAATGCCCATTAGAAACATGCATTGAAAGGGAATTAAGCAGAAAAGAAACGCATTACGCACCAAGAGGAATATACATGAAAGCTCTAACTGGAGAAAGCAAGACAGTTCCAGGCCTAGGCGCTCCATATGAAGAGCCAAAGAGTCCAGAGGTCATCATCAACACTGAAGAAAAACCACCAGAAGAGAGTGCAGGAGAAATTCTGAAACTAATTTTAAGTAAATTTGAGAAAATGTAGCTTAAGCAGTAGAGGTAATAAGTTCAAAAAATAATAAAGTTGTTGGGGGTGCCATGAGCGCAATTCAAGAGCTAAAAAACGAGATATCGAAAACCCAAATCATAATGCTAGTTGGAGGAAAGGGAAAACGATTAGGATACCCAAACATCCCCAAAGCACTAATCGAAGTTGCAGGAAAAACTCTCATCGAAAGAGAAATTGAGCTATATAGAGACTGCGGCTTCAAGAAATTCAAACTTCTAATCGGCCACCTAGGCGAGAAAATAATTAATTACATAGGAGACGGGTCAAAGCTGGGAGTAGAAGTAGAGTATGCGGAAGACCCTAAAATAGCAAATGTCGGAAAAGGAAAAGCTCTCAAACACGCAATTGAAATCGGAGTCATAGAGGCAAATTCAAGAGGAATAATAACTTTTCCAGACGACCTAAAGCTAGACAAGTTCCTACCACTAAAACTCATGGCCCACCACCTTTACGGAGTTGAAGAACTCGACATATGGGCGACAACCCTACTAGTGACATCCACAACGTACCCATATGGAGTAGCAAAGGTAAATCCAAATGGAATAGTTGAAGAATTCGTTGAAAAACCAAAAATTTCAATGTTCACCCACGTAGGAGTATGCGTAGTCGAACCTCAAGTCTACAAATTAATAGATGATGCAATTGACATGCAGGCGCCCGAAGCAATTGAATATGAAGCAGTGATTCTACCTAAACTAGCAAGAGAGAAGAAGCTTTTCAGCATGACAATACCCGGCGACGATAGAAGCATTTGGATTCCAATAAACACTAGAAAGGAACTTGAAATTGCTGAGAAAAAGTTAAGATTAAAAGGTAGGTAATAGAGGCGAAAAACAACAAATGGCTAAAAAGCAATTCACCACTTGACAATTAGCCGTAAAGCTTCTCCCCAGCCAATATTTGAAAATCACGGTTTCCTAGCTTAAGAGAGAATTAAAGCCTGCAGGGAAATAGAAAGCCCCTGGCTGAAAACTTCCCATTATTTGAAAGATTCTATGCCAGGAAATCTTCGCTTCACAACATTGTAGATAAGTATTCCAGGGACGATTGTGAGAATCACATGAATGCTATTGTAAATTCCAGTGAAAATTAAAGTCCAAGTCAAAGTTTGACCAGAGTCTAAGGGGTGACCAAAAAATTGCTGCAACAAATAAGTTGCGTAATCCAAGTATGCTGGAGCTATGAGCAAAAGAACTACGATATTGAAGATCGACATTACCACCACCCTCAAAACACCTCCAGCAAGACAGCAAGCAATTACATAAGCTCTAAAATTAGGATTCTTAGCAATCCTCCTACCCACACTTGAAGCCACCCAAAAGCCAGCCAGCATCGAAGCTACAGCAGCAAATTTCATGGTTGGACCAAGGACGTCGCCAGCCCTATAAATTAGAAAAAGCCAATGGATCACAGCCGTAGTAAAACCTGAAAATGGATTAACCAGGAAAAATGCAATTACGCTTGGAATTTCAGCGAAGTCAAACTTCAAATATGGAAGGACAGGATAAACAACTTCAAGCCTAGAGATAGTTATAACTATCGCCAAAGCAGCTAAAATAGCCGTAAGCGTTACAGCCACACTGCTGCGCATGCTCACACCCGCTCACTAAACGCAGAATCAGCAATATAAGCATTACCATTTTTGAGTATTTACTCAAAAATGAGTAAAATACAACTCCTATTTATGCTATAAGTTGAAAGTAATAATGGGGAAACAAGATGGTGATAATTCGAGAATTTAACAATGAAGACTTGGAAGATGTGAAGCTATTCGCCCTATTAGCTCAAAAAAGGGAAAGCACTTACAATCCAAACCTCAAAACTGATGAAGAGGCTTATAACTTCCTACATGCATGGCTGAGAGAAAGCATATCCACCGGCGGAAAAATATTCGTAGCTGAAGAGCAAGGAGAAAACGTAGGATTTGCATGGGGTTGGATTATTCGCAAACCCTCAGAGCTATATAAAGTAGAGCGCATCGGCTATATCTACCAAGTCTACGTTAAGGAAGAGAAGAAAAGAGAGATAAGGGAAAAGCTTCTTTCAGAGCTAATTAGGTACTTCAAGGAAAAAAGGATAAAGCACGTTATTGCAGACTGCTACGCAAATGACCTTGAAACCATTAAATTATATGAAAAATTCGGATTTAGACCCCAAGCACTAACGCTGATGAGGAGGCTTAAAAATGATGGAGAAGAAGCTACATCTGGCAACGTTCGACCGTTATGATAGGCAATTAAAAATATTAGGAATTGAGGGACAGCGAAAGCTGATGAAAGCCAAAGTCATGATAGCTGGAGTCGGTGGATTAGGATGCGTTTCAGCAATCCTCCTTGCGGTAGCTGGAATTGGAAAATTAGTGCTAGTTGACAAGGGAAAAGTAGAAATGAGCAACTTAAACAGACAAATACTATACACTCCAAAAGACGTAGGGAAGTTCAAAGCACCAATCGCCGCAAGAGCAATCAAAAAGTTAAATCCAAACGTGGAAGTCGAACATGTAATAGCTGAAATCAACGAAGATAATGTTGATGATCTTACTAGAAATGTGGATTTAGTTGTAGATGGAATGGACAATTACGAAGGAAGATTTCTGCTCAATAAAACCTGCATAAAATTTGGAAAACCATTCATTCATGGTGCAATTCACGGATTTATGGGACAGCTAATGACCATAATCCCAAATAAGGGGCCTTGCCTTCAATGCATCATACCAACATACCCGCCCAAACCCGACACAATTCCAGTTCTATCAGCCACACCTTCAGTCATAGCTAGCTTGGAAGCCATGGAAGCGATAAAGGTTATCACTGGAGTTGGGGAGCCAGCATTAGGAAAATTAATGGTTTTTGATGGAGAGAAAATGAAGTTCTATGAAATAAGAGCTGTTAAAAATCCTAACTGCCCAATTTGCGGAAAAAATAGTGGAAAGGAAATCACTTAGTAGTTATTGTGTAGTAGCAGCCAAGCGGCTTTAGTGCCTCATCAATCTTAGCAATGAGCTTCTGAAGCTCTTCAAAAGTTGGAGGTCTAGCCCACTCAAAGTAGAAGTCGAAGTCACCAAGCGTCCAACCACTCTTACTAATAAGCTTCTCCACACGCACCTGCGCCTCATCAACCGGTATGTTAAGAGTTTCTGCAGCATAGTCAGCTAGAGGAATAGCAGTTCCACCCAAAAAGTCGTAGAATGTAACTTCTGGAAACTCCTTAGAAATCTCAACTGCAGCTTTCTCAAGAGCTTTAAGTGCTTCTAGAATTGGCGGCCCATAAATTTTAATGTAAGTCTTCATAGCAATTCCCAAAAGTTTTATCTCAAGCCAGCGATATTAATGTTATGTTGCTTAGAAAGCATGAGCGAAGTTCATCTAACTATAACTCAAACGATAATTTAAGTAAAAAGAAGAAAAACGGAATTAAGCTACTTTGTAGTTATAGTGTATTTGCAACCTAAAGTCTTCATCACTTCATCAATTTTAGAGATCAACTTTTGAAGCTGCTTAATTGTAGGTTGAGAAGCCCACTCAAAGTAGAAGTCGAAGTCACCAAGCGTCCAACCACTCTTACTAATAAGCTTTTGACAATAAATTTTAGCGTCACTCATTGAAAGCCCAATAATATCCGCAGTTATTTCAGCTAAAGGTATAGCGCTTCCACCAGAAACGTCATAAAACCAAATTTCCGGTATCTCCTTTGAAATTTCCACTGCCACTTTTCCAAAGCCTTTATTGCTTCCATAACTGGAGGACCATAAATTTTAATGTAGGTTTTCATAGCACTCTCCAATTGATTATAAGATTTTATAAGTATTCAAATTTTGAGCATAAAAACTTACATTTTAAATCGAAATAATAACGCAGCAAATACGCTAAAAATAATGCGCTAAACCCTATATTAACCAAGACCACATATAAGTTAATGATGAAAACGACTTCAGGAATCCCATATAGAAGCAAGCTTCATGAAGTTCTAGACGACCTAATTTTAACCGCAACTGGAAAAATAAAGGCGGACCTAGTCATAAGAAATGGAAAGTTAGTGAACGTATATACTGGCGAAATTCTTGAGGAATTTGACGTCGCAGTTAAGGGCGACAGAATAGCATTAATTGGAGATGCAGCCCACACCATTGGACCACAAACCAAAATCATTGATGCCTCAGGCAAATTCATCGTACCTGGACTTCTAGATGGCCACATCCATATTGAAAGCACAATGCTAACACTAACGGAATTTGCTAAAGCAGTTCTACCAAGAGGAACCACAGGCGTATTCATCGATCCTCATGAAATAGCAAATGTGCTAGGCGTGAAGGGCGTCAAGCTAATGGCAGAGGAAGCCAAAGCACTACCACTAAAGGTATTCATATGCATCCCCTCATGCGTTCCAGCTACAAGCCCAGAATTCGAAACTGCAGGAGCAGAGATAACAGCCGAAGACATTGAAAAAATGCTGAAATGGAGTGAAGTTATAGGGCTGGCCGAAGTGATGAACTACCCAGGAGTCATAGAGGGAGATGAACGCATCTTAAGCAAAATTCGAGCTACACTTAGAGCCGGAAAAGTCATTGAAGGCCATGCCCCAAAACTTCTAGGCGCAAAGCTATGCGCCTATGCAGCCTCCGGAATATCGTCATGCCATGAGACTACAAGCAGAAATGAAGGCCTCGAGAAGTTGAGAACAGGATTAACCCTAATGATTAGAGAGGGATCAGCATGGAAAGACCTAGCAGAAGTCATCAAAGTGATTACTAAAGATAAGTTAGATTCGAGAAGAGTAGTCCTAGTTACAGATGATAAGCACCCAGAAGACCTGATAAAAGAAGGACACGTCGACCACCTCATTCGAAGAGCTATTGAAGAAGGAGTGGATCCAGTAACAGCAATACAAATGGCGACGATAAACGTAGCTGAGCACTACAACCTCGACATGCACATAGGAGGAATAGCTCCCCCAAGATATGCAGACATACTAATAGTCGATGACCTAAAGAAATTCAAGGTTTCCAAGGTCATTGCAGATGGAAAACTGATAGCTGAAAATGGCAAATTAACGATCAAAATCTCCAAATACAAATATCCGAGCTACTCTACGAAAACCATCAAAGTGAAGAGAAAAGCCTTACCTGATGACTTTAAAATCAAGGTTAATGAACGCGGGAAAGTAAAAGTTAGAGTCATTGAAGTCCAAGAGGAAAGCGCATTAACAAAGCAAAGAATTGAAGAGTTAAATGTCCAAAATGGAGAAGTTAAAGTCGACATTGAAAAAGACATAGTTAAAATCAGCGTTATTGAAAGACATAAGGCTACTGGAAACATTAGCGTAGGATTCGTTAAGGGATTCAACTTGAAGCACGGTGCAGCAGCATCAACAGTAGCCCACGACAGCCACAACATAATAGTTGTAGGTGCATCCGAAAAGGACATGGCAGTAGCGGTGAACAAGCTAATAGAAGCTGGCGGAGGAATGATAGCAGTTTTAGGTGGAGAAGTGCTGGCAATGGTAGAACTGCCAATAGCAGGGCTAATGAGCAATGAGGAAGCTGAGGTACTAGCCGAAAAAATTGAAAAGCTAAATGATGCTTGGAGAAAGCTCGGCTGCAAAATGAAGTCACCATACATGACGATGTCAATACTAGCCCTACCAGTAATTCCAGAGCTAAGAATCACAGATAAAGGACTTGTAGACGTAAATGAGTTTAAGATCGTTGATGTCCTAGTGAACCAATAAGCTTACTGAAAAGGTGACTTCCAATAAAGGTGAGAATATAGCAGTAAAGAACCGCCATGACTGGAACCGCAACAAAGAGCTGTAAATAGTATTGGACTTTCCAGCATCCACCAATATTAGTGGGAAAAGCAGGAAAATTAACTCAAACCTCTCTCGCCCCATGCTGAATCTGGATTTTTTCAGTGGATTGTAGAACTTCTCATCAAGATCCAATTGTTCTGCCAACTCGACATTCAGCCTATAAACTTTAACTTCACCGCAACTCTATACCTCCAAAAACAATGCTTGAATATTAATTGCTGAATAAATAAATGGAAAACTTACACGCTCAACTTTACTTCCAATTCTAAATATCAACTCAAGCTGATACTCCCTCAAGAAAGCTTAGGAGGGAAGCTGCCAAACCAACCATTAAAACTAACTTTAACGAGCTTTGAAGAATACACCACTACTCCTCTTCTCCTGATAGCGAATTCAATACTTGAAATTGGAACTCTCTCAATAACCACAATCTCAGTTGAACTCGTTACGTCATTAGCCTTTGGCGAAACCACTATTGCAAATGGAGTTACAACTTTAGATGGATTTAAAACTCGATACATTGGATCGCTAGGAAGCAAGAGTAAGTATGTGGGCCTACCACTAGCTTTCTCGTATGAAAGCATTGTGCCAGCCATGCATAGAGGATTAACTGGAATGTAGTAGCCAGTTTCATTTAGCATGACTTTAGCATCATACCTCGTATAAAGTGGAATATAATACACAATTCGCATGTTCGCAAGGAATAGGGCATTATCCTCAAAGGAGCCATCCATACTCTTAACTGCAAGAATAACCTCCTCAGAAACCCCTGACCTAACCATGAAGACTTGAGCTAAGTAAGTTGGAGCTAAAATGGCAATTATTAAGCTTAAAAATATGCTTGCAGCTATAAATCGACTTAAACGCCAACTGGGCGCAATGGCATCAGCAGGAAAGCCCCTGCAACGCCAATGCATGCCGCATAAAATGGAAATCCAGTAAGGATTAAACAAATATCCCACGAGCCAGGGGCAACTGCAGACATTATGAAAGTAGACAATAGTGAAAGCAGAAGAAGAGAAATATCACTAGTGCGAGAAAGCAGCAGCACCAAAATCACCATTAAAAACAAACCTATCAAATGCTCGTAGCTACCCCTTAACTTTAAATAAAACCCGAAGAGGGGACTCCGCACCGCCACCCACATAGCTTATCGCCTTACCCACATCAATAGAAGTATACTCAGCACTATAGTACAGCGAAACGAAGTCTGCAATGAAGAACGCAGAAATCATCATCAAAGCTGAAAGCACAGCATAAGCAAGCAACAAAAGGACATCCAAATATCTTCGCTCCCAAATCCACTTAAAAAAAAGTACAGCGTAATTGAAACAAGAATTGAGGCAGTGAGCCCAGCTGTGGAGGTATGAGAAAAAGCAACGAGGCAGCTGAATAGGGAGGCTATCAGAATTTTTCGCCTGTCCATAAACTTCAACCCAATGAAATAATTTGCAACAGCAATCGGCATAAAAGCAACAGCAGCTGAATTCTTAAGCAAATGCTCGGCCATTCTAAAGCTAAACGATGAAAATGCAACTGCAAGAGATGCAAGTAATCCATCAATACTCCTACCCCTAATGGACTTAGCAAAGTAAAAAGTGGATAAGGCAGAATCAGCTGCAAAAAGGGAAGCTGCAATTTTAACTGCAAGGGTGGCATCGCAAACTATGAAGTTTATCAAAGCTGCAACTGCAAAGCCGAGTATCGGAGCGTCGAAGTAAAGCACCCTCTCTCGCAAAGAAACTTGACTTGAAGGCTATTGTAAGGAGAATCTGGAAGGGGAAAAGGATATGGAGTAGAATTGAGTGGAATGAAGCGCAATAGGAAGCAAAATACCCCGAGGAGAATCAATAAGATGAAATGCATCGATTCACTCAAACATCTGAACTTCATTAACTAGTGTTAATGCCCATGCACCATATATATCTGAAATACACCAATCGTGCATTTCAATTAATGATGCTCTACACCTCAAAACTGAGCATAAGGGTAATGGAAAATTAGCGCAAACTAAAATGCAACAACTACTAAAGTTGTAATGCTTAAGAATTAAGATGCCAAGCAAGCAAAATTAAAGGCTTCTAGTGAATAAAAAAGATATACTTAAAATCACCTATTTGACAACCTAAACCTTCTTATCATAACTCCAGCTTGCTCTAGCAATTGCCTTGAAATGGGATCTTCATACTCACTATCGTAAACAACCTCCTTAATCTCCGCGTTTATAATAATTTTTGCACATATGGAACACGGAAAGTCTGTTACGTAAAGGGTAGCACCCCTCGTGCTAACTCCAAATACAGCTGCCTGAATTATGGCATTTTGTTCCGCATGAACACCTCGACAGATTTCATGCCTCTGGCCAGACGGTACGTTGAGCTGCTGCCTAAGGCAACCAACCTCAGCACAGTGAGGCAAACCCTTAGGTGCACCATTGTAACCAGTAGATAGAATGTGTCTATCCTTAACTAGAACTGCGCCAACCTTTCTTCTCAAGCATGTAGACCTTTCCTTGACTATATGGGCTATCTTCATGAAGTATTCGTCCCACGAAGGCCTCTTAGACACACCGCACCACCAATTGCGATTCTCTGATTATGCTAGCATTAGCATTATATTTATTTCGATAACAACGAACTTATAAAGCTAATAAAAGCAGATACTTGACTCTCAAAGTTGAAGTCGAACAATTCATCAACAAACATTTTGGCCATCGACTTAAGAACTTCATCTGCATTCCAGTAGAGGTATGCGAGCACAGTCCTAACTTCAGGGTACATCCTTTTCAGCAATTCAAAGTTCAGCATGGTAGACCTAAGGCGAGGTGCATCAACATCGATTTTAGCTTCAACTACGACAATAGGAACATTAACCGCACCCTCAATTCTCGATACGACAACGTCTAAAGCAGACCAATACTCGCAATCACCATACCTCCAAATTAGGAGCTTCTCATTCCATAAGATTTTAAAGCCCATTCCTTCAGGGTCCACCTTAGCTCTAATTAAATCGACAATATATTCTTCAAAGCTAAATGCTCTAAACTGCCCAATCATTTGGGGCATCCCTTTAAGCACCTGCATAATCCTGTCCTTCCACTTACTTTGAATGGATTCGATGAATACCAGAAAATCCTTGAGATCAAGCGTTTCCTTCCACTTAAAGTACAATTTTAACAATTCTTCCCCAGCCTCAACGCCTCCACTATGGCTCAACAGCCTTTTTATGTAGTCTAAAGCCCTAGTCCTTCTCAAGCCAAGTGCACCACGCTACTGAAATACATACAGCCAATTAAAACTAGTCGACCACAAAATTTTTAGAGTTAGGGTAGTAGGTTTGTTTAGGAGGCGCAGGTGTGAAGTGCCCATTCCTTTTAGATGGCAAATATTGTAGAATTAAGGGTTGGAAAATCAGCGGCGACAGGATTTTTATCTGCTTGAAGGGAGGTAACCGCTGCCCATACAAGTTGCGGTATCTGGCAAATGAGGGATATAGGGCTGGCCCTGAAATAATGTGGGCAGTTGAAAGGTAGCTTATGGACCCTCAATTGTCGCATGCCTAGCTTTTAAGTCTTCTTCGGTCTTCCCCAGCCTATGCATTAATTCCACAATTATCGACTCGAGAAATACCATTGCAGATATTTCAAATAAGGTGCCTAAGGGAGCCACCGGCTCATGTATGCCGAGAATTTGCCTTGAAAAGTAATCGGTTTCTTCAGAAATTTTCGTTCTGCCTGGTACAAATACTACATGGTCAGCAAGCTTCCCTAATGGTGAGTCTGGATGAGAAGTGATAGCAATAACCCTAGCTCCAACTTGCTTTGCAACTTGAGCCACAGTCACAACTATTCCAGTTCTTCCTGAACCCGAAATTGCAATTAGAACATCTCCCCTACCAGCTGCAGGAGTAATTGTCTCACCTATTACGTATACGTGAAAGCCTAAGTGCATGAGACGCATGGCAAAAGCTCTAGCAATTAACCCTGACCGGCCGGCTCCAGCGACAAATATAGAGCGATTACCAGCTTGCGCATAAATAAGCATGTCAATCATCTTCTCAACTTGGTCGTAATTCAGCATTGACGGTAGCTTAGAAATGTAAGCAGCAATTTTATTAAGACATTCCCGAACAGCTTGAAGAGCCAAACTTTAACCTCCTACCTCCGCGAAACCTTTCTGGAAGTGGTCTTAAAACTCTTTCTCATAGAAAGATAACGAATTAAACTTCCAGGAACACAAAATAATTGAAGGTGCTGAAAATGGAAGTTGGCCAAGTCGAGAAAGTTGAAGTAAAAGTTCTAGTAGAAAATACGGCAGGAGCTAGAGAAATTTTAGGAGCACATGGATTGGCCATTCACATTAAAGCTCAACTTAAAGCCGACAAACAGGTTAACATACTGTTTGACACAGGCCCATCAGACATGGTTTTGAAGCACAACGCCGAAATAATGAAGATAAACTTTAAGGAGCTAGACGCCATAGTGCTAAGCCATGGACACTACGACCACACTGGAGGCCTGATTGAAGCACTAAACTTAACTTCAAAAAGAATTCCAGTAGTAGCCCACCCACACTGCTTCAACCCCAAATTCGTAGCCGACCCAAAAATCAGGTATAATGGAATACCATTCACGGATAGTCAAGTAATGAAACTTGGAAACCTAATTCTAGCCAAAGATCCCGTCAAGCTATCCCCCGGCATTATAACCACAGGAGAAGTGCCGAGAATCACAGACTTTGAAAAAATCAGGAAAATGAAAACGATAATTAATGGAGCCGTAGTCGACGATCAAATGCTAGATGATCAGGCGCTGGTGATAAACCTCAATGGTGAGCTCATCATAGTATCTGGATGCGCCCATTCAGGAATCGTGAACACCATCATGAGGGCAATCAAGCTAACCAACATAAAAAAGATAAGAGCCGTAATTGGAGGATTCCACTTAATTGGGGCCAGTTCTGAGAGAATTGAAAAAACCATAAAATATATCGATGAAATTGGGGTTGAAAAAATAATGCCATGCCACTGCACAGGCGAAAAAGCCATGGTGAAGATGGCAATTAAGTTTGGAGAGAAATTTCAAAGGGTAGTTGCAGGCAGCGTCATAAGGTTCACTTAAACATCCAGCTCATCAAGCCTAGCCTGTTTAAATGAGCTCCTCCCCTCATCGTACCTAGCTTCAAAGAATCTAGCAAGCTCAACACCCCTTTTTCTACCTAAACCCTCAACAAGCGCCAATTCAATTGGAGCGGCATTTACTATTCGCTTGATGGAGCCAAACCTCCTTAAAAGCCTCTCCGCCAACTTGGGCCCAATACCGGGAAAGCTCTGAACGACAAAAAGTTGCTTCTCCCTCAAAGTTTCCAGCTTCGGCTTCCCTCTAATGACAATCCTCTTTCTAATTTCCGCCTGCTCATGCTTAATAAGCGCATAAAGAAGCTCAGCTGTTTCAAGCTCACTAGACGTGAAAAACGTAGCTACATCATAAGCCATCCAGAGAAAAGCCAAAGCACCAAAGAAAGACCTAATCCCCGCCTTGAGAGTTGAAATTGCAATGCGCACATCCCCCTCAATAATAAGCGTAGGCTTAGAGTAGGACTCAGCAAGCCTATAAGCTTGATCAAAAATCCTGCCACTACTCACGCTATTAACGAAATCCCTAGCAGTCTTCCTTTCAACCGCACAATCACTTGATAGAATGTAGTCTCCAACAGCCAACCGCTTAAATAAAACCCTAACGCCAAGAGTTCTAAGGTGCCAAGGAACTTTACAGCCTTTCTCCCTCTCATCAACAATAGCCCTCAATGCAACCAACGCTTCCACCGAAGCTTTTTAGTGCAAAGAGACTAATAGGCTTTGGCGGTGCCAGAATTGGCTCTTAAAGGAAGGAACACCAAGTTTTGGCAAGGGAATGTTGCTTGCGCTGAAGGGGCAATCGCAGCAGGGTGCAGATTCTTCGCAGGATACCCAATAACCCCCTCATCCGAAATAGCCGAAAGAATGGCTTTAAGACTACCTAAAGTTGGAGGAATATTCATCCAAATGGAGGATGAAATCGCCTCCATAAACACCATCATAGGCGCAAGCTGGGCAGGAGCCAAAGCCATGACTGCAACCAGCGGTCCGGGATTCAGCTTAATGCAAGAAGGAATAGGATACGCCTTCATGACCGAAACGCCATGCGTAATAGTAGTAGTTCAAAGAGTAGGGCCGGCAACGGGTCAGGCAAGCAAAAATGCGCAGGGAAACTTCATGCAAGTTAGATGGGGAACCCACGGAGATTACGCAGCAATAGTATTGGCGCCAAACTCTGCGCAAGAAATGTTCGACTTAACTATTAGAGCATTCAACTTGGCAGAGGAATACCGAACCCCCGTAATACTACTAGCAGATGAGTTCACAGGCCACATTCTAGAACCCGTAGAAATCCCAGAGAAAATAAGAGTAGTGAATAGAAGAAAACCTAAAGATCTCTCCAAGCCATTCTTCGGCTCAGACGATCCAAGAGAAGTACCGCCAATGCCTGAAGTTGGAGAAGGATTCAACGTGCTAGTAACTGGATCCACACACAATGAGTGGGGCTACAGGTTTACTTCGAATGCCGAAGTTCACAGAAAACTTGTAACTAGACTTTACTGGAAAATCGAAGGAAACGCCCAAAAAATAGCTGACTATGAAAACGCCATCATCGACGGAGCCAAAATCGGAATAGTATCATTCGGCTGCACTTCAAGATCAGCCTACGAAGCAATTAAGAGAGCTGAGAAGAATGGAATGAAAATAAGTCACATAAGATTGAAAACCCTATGGCCCTTCCCAGACTGGATAATTGAAGAGCTAGCCGAAAAAGTCGACGCAATAATAGTGCCCGAATTAAGCCTAGGCCAACTAGTAAGGGAAGTTGAAAGAGCAGTCCATGGAAAATGCAAGGTAATCTCCATAACGAAGATAGGAGGCGGGGAAATGATAACTCCGAGCGAAATACTTGAAGTCGCAAGGAGGTTGTAGTATGGAGCACTTCGCAATCAAGTATTTAAGGAAGGAGTGCCTGCCAACCCCATTCTGCCCAGGATGTGGCATCGGAATAGTCATAAACTGCTTCTTCAAAGCTATAGAGGAGCTAGGCTATAAAGATCTAAGAAACTTCGTATTCTGCAGCGGAATAGGATGCTCAGCATGGATTCCATCGCCCCACTTCAAAGCTGACAGCATACACTCACTGCACGGCAGAAGCATACCCATAGCATTAGGAGTAAAGCTAGTAAAACCCCACTTAAAGGTCGTAGTATTTGGTGGAGACGGAGATCTAACAGGCATCGGGCTAAACCACCTAATACACGCAGCTAGAAGAAACATAGAGATAACCGTAATTATGGTGAACAACATGATTTACGGGATGACTGGAGGTCAAGTAGCTCCAACAACGCCTAAAGGTGCAAAAACAACCACAACGCCATACGGAAATATTGAAAAGCCAATAGACGCTGTAAAGCTAGTTAAAGAGGCCGGAGCAGTTTACGCAGCCAGATGGACAACATACCACGTAATTCCGCTTAAAAACTCAATTAAAAAGGCACTCACCAAAAATGGATTCTCATTCATCGAAGTAGTAAGTCAATGCCCAACAGCCTATGGAAGAAGAGCTGGATTCAAAAATCCAGCGGAAATGCTTAAGTGGTTCAAAGAAAACGCAATTCACATCGAAAGAGCAAAGGCAATGAGACAAGAGGAAATTGAAGGAAAAATAATTGTCGGTGAATTTGCCGACAGAGAAGCCAAAGGCCTATCTGAGAAAATTCATGAATTAATAAAGCAGCTACAGGAGGCATGAAATTGAGAGTGGAAATTAGAATATGCGGATTAGGCGGGCAAGGAGTGATATTGGCTGGAGAATTACTCGGCCTAGCAGCAGTTCTAGAAGGAAAATACGCTACGCAGACAAGAAGCTATGGCTCCGAAGCTAGAGGCAGCGCATGCAAAAGCGACGTGGTAATCTCTGATGAAGCCGTACGGTACCCATTGATAGAAAAGTGCGACATCATGATAGCCATGAGCCAACCCTCAATCAACATCTACGCCAAAACCCTAAAGGAAAACGGAATACTGATATTCGATAGCGACCTAGTCAAGAAAGTCCCTAAAGAAATAGCTAGCGCCAAGCTCTATGGAGTGAAAGCAACAAGAATAGCTGAAGAAAAATACGCAAGAATAGTTGCTAACCTAATAATGCTCGGATTCACAGCCGAGCTAACGGGCATTGTTTCCGTCAAGTCACTTGAAGAAGCCGTAAAAAGCAGAATTCGAAGAATGGTTGATCTAAACATAGCAGCTCTCAGGGAAGGCGCAAAATTAGCCAAAGCGCAAAAACGTTGAAATCAATTCTTCAATAGCCAAAAAGTACTTAGCGTAAATCGCAGCAACAAACATGATGATCACCAGAGCTAGAAAAGCGTAATCCCTCCGCTCAAGCTTAAGTTCCCTCAAACTCGTCCTTTTAGGAGAAGCTCCGAAAGCTCTCGATTCCATCGCTTCAGCAACCCTAATAGACTTCCTAATAGCGCCCACGATCAGCGGAACTAGAATTGGAATAAAATTCCTCAATCTCCGCAGGAAGCTTCCCTTCTCAAGTTCAAGCCCCCTCGACCTCTGAGCATCCATTATCAACTGTGCTTCCCTCGCTAAAGTAGGCACGAAGCGGAGAGCCATAGTAAACGTGAGAGCAAACTCGTACGGAATCTTAAGCTTAACTAAAGCTTCAGCAAAATCCTCAGGATACGTCGTCAAGAAGAATATGGAAAAACAGGAAATTATGAGCAAAAGCCTAATACTCATTGCAAGAGCTCTCTCAAAACCTAAAGTGATAAAATTAACTACAAAAACTATACCTACCAAAAACAGCGAGCCCTGAAGCGTCTTCAAAAACTTCCTCACTGCCTTGGCGATATAAAACAGAGGCAAGCTCGACAAAAACAGAACTGAAAGCGTCACTGTGTGGGTGAAAATCATAGCTAAAGTGAAAATCGCAATTGAGTATGCCAGCTTAACCCGGGGATCCAATCTATGAATAAACGTGTCTCCCCTCTTAAATTCGAAGCCCGCTAAAATCCTCATTAATACTTAACCCCCAGAACTCGCAGTATAGCATCCCTAGCCTCCGAAACCCACATCAAGTCTTTCGGCACCCCAAGGTCCGATAACTCCCAAGCCACTTGGGTTATCTGTGGGGGAGTAAGCCTAGCCCTCCTGATCAAATCCGAGTCAGTTAATATTCTCCTAGTGCTTCCATCAGCTATAATTTTACCCTCCGACATTAACACTACTCTTGAGAAATTCTCAGCTACAAACTCGACGTCGTGCGTAACGACAACAATAGTTTTTAGCTGCGACTTCAAAAGCTTAATAAGCTGAGCCAGCCTCTCCTTTTGAGCATAATCCTGCCCAACTGTAGGCTCATCGAAGACGATCACGTCCGGGTCATAGCTTAAAATGGATGCTATTGCAACTCTTTTCCGCTCCCCCCCGCTTAGCGCAAATGGAGATTGATCTTTAAGTTCATACAAGTCGAGCAGCTTCAAAACCCACTCAACCCTTTTCTTGATAACGTCACTTGGAAATCCAAAGTTCTTCAAGGCAAACGCGATCTCCTCTTCAACAGTCTCGGAGAAGAGCTGATGATCTGGATTTTGGAAAACCAATCCAACCCTGCGAGAAAGCTCGGCTACAGAAGCATTCCTAGTATCCACTCCAAAGATCTTCACATACCCCTTACTCGGCTTTAAAAGCCCATTAAAATGCTTAATTAAAGTAGTTTTTCCAGCGCCATTCTCTCCCATTATTGCCACAACTTCACCGGGCTGAATCTTAAGTGAAACTCCACGAAGAGCAACCACTTCCTCATAGCTGTACCAAACATCATGAACTTCAATCACCGCGCATAACCTCCAAAATAGCTCTGCGAACTTCATCGGGCGTAAGCGGCGTGAACCCAAAATTCACGCCATGCTTCTTAAGCTCATTGTAAAGCTTGACAACCTTAGGGACGCCAATGCCAATAGCCTCAACCAACGGCTTACGCAACACATCCCTGGGGTGCCCATCGAGAACTATTTTACCCCGATCCATAATGACCACTCTATCTGCAACAGAAGCAACTGCCTCAAGCCTATGCTCAACCAAGACTATCGTTACGCCAAGCTTAACCTTGAGATCTAAAAGCAAGTTCAATACGTGAAGAGCACTCTCAGGGTCGAGATTAGCTGTAGGCTCATCCAGCACCAATATCTTTGGTTTCATCGATATACATGCAGCAATAGCAACCTTCTGTTGCTCCCCACCTGAAAGCTCATGCGGAGATCTATCCCTCAAATGTGCAATTCCAACCAAGTTCATTGCCTCTTCAACTCTAGCACGAACCTCCTCCCTTGGCAACCCCAAGTTTTCAGGACCGAAAGCCACCTCCCTCTCGACAGTTAAGAGGAAAAGCTGAGACTCAGGATCTTGAAAAACCATTCCAACCATCTGAGCTAAGGTGCTAGTAGGAGTTTTTTTAACCGAAAATCCCGCAACGTAAATATCCCCCTCAAGAGCACCTCTATAGAAGTGGGGAATTAAGCCGTTTAAGCACCTGCAAAGCGTGGTCTTGCCGCATCCGCTAGGCCCAGTTATCACCACGTACTCCCCCGCCTCAATCGACAAGTCAATGCTCCTAATTGCAGGCTTGCTCGACCCGGGATACGTGTAGGTTACCTTGCTCATTTCAATAATCGGCACTTCAAACCCCCCAAGCAAGCGAAAAGCAGTTATAGAACTCAGCTCAGCTTTTCAATTAGCATTTTAACGCAAATATCTAGCGCCTCCTCCGGATCACCTACTCCATTTGCCCCAGCAGCAGTAGCATGACCTCCACCAGCGCCACCTATCAGCTTTCCCACGAGCTCCATCAAGTCCCTTCCAAGATGTATACCAGTTTCACTATGGAATTTGCTCCTCGCCCTAGCACTAATTCTCAGTGAAGCTTCATCACCACCAGCAACAAATGCTACATCAGCGCCCAATTCAATCAACGCTCTAGCAGCTGAAGCTTCAAATGAACCTACATGCGATGCAACAATAATCCAATCCTTAACTCTATAAATTTTAAGTCTCTGAGCAGCCTTCAACCTAGCAATTCTTTCCGACGCATCCATGGGCGAGTAAAGCACGCCAAGAGCAGTTGAGTAGTTCGCACCAGCATCAATTAAGTCAGCTGCAGCCCTAAGGGTACTTGGCTTTGCATTAACGAATCTTCTAGAATCATAAAGCATGCCAACAAGCAGAGCTAACGCTGAAAATTCATCTATCTCCATTGAAAGATCGCAGTAAAAAGAGTAAATTATTTCGGCAGTTGATGACGCATTTTCATCAACTATTAACAGCGAAGCCTTTGATGAAACATCAGGGTGAGGTGAGTGATGATCAATTACAATTAAAGGCGAAGGATAATTTTGAACCTTACTGGACAGCGCGCCCAACTGAGCAAATGAGCAAGTGTCCACCATAATTAGCAAATCACTTGAATCGAAGTCACTGTAAATTTCTAGTTTAGGCAGCAATTCAATCAGCCTCCTAGAGGGCAAGCTGATGCTTTCCGGAGCCACTATGCTGAAATCTAATTCGGGAAGTATTTTGGAGAGCAAAGTTGAAAGGGCATATGCGCTTCCAATGGAATCTGGATCCGCATTATGGTGACAAAGAATAATGCAGCTCTCAGGTCGAATTTCAAGAATACAGTCCCTAAGCTTTGCACCTAGCATTGCTGGAAAACTCCCTCAGCATCTTATCAACGACTTTGAATGCTTCGTCAACTGCTACTCTAACAATGTCATCGACATCAACCTTGCATAATGGCGATAACGCAACATCAACATCGACGTTAAATGTGAGAACTTCTTCAAAGGACGCCTCAACAGTTATGTTCAAATCTAAAATTGCCCTTTTAGGAATCCTCGAAAAAATTATTCTTCTAGCAGCAAGTTCAGCTGCTTTGCAGACAGCTATTATTTGATCTTCTGTTAACTGGGGCAAGCCTATGCGCTCTATCTCCATCAGTGAATTCACTCCTTAGTCCCGCTAAGCCCAGCCGTCGACAAGGTCTTACTAATATCCTTCCTCAGATCCTCAAACTGCTTTCTAATTAGGCTCTCCTGCTTTTGAACTGTCTTTATTCTGAGCTCCAACGTTTCTTTCTTGTCCGTGAGCTCATCTACAACCTGCTTCTTCGTTGTTCTGAACATTATGTAACCAGCAGTCTTGTAAATTTCAGCATCTTGATCAAGCTTCTCGACTTGCTCTAAAGCATGCTCAACCTCCATCAACTGACTTTCAAGCTGCTGCCTCCTTAGAATCAGCATTCTAAGCTGCTCTTGTAGCTCTTGAAGTCTAATAAGCTTGCTTTCAATTTCAGGCGGTATTCTCTGCGTCAAATCATGCACCTCACTGCCTTAGCTTTAACATCTGAAGTTAAAATGTTTGTCGCCTTTATAAGCGTAAGCTTGAAACTTCCCGCAGGCTTCTTGAGACAGCTGAAATCCACCTCAAGTAGGAGTTTACCGCTGCTCTCAAAGCTGCCGTAGAATCGGCCTTCAACTCAACAAGAATAAAGCGCCCATCCAAGTCCAGGCGGACGGTAACTCTCGGCGAGGACTGACTTTCAACTTCTGGCTCCAAAGCTCTAAAAATAACTTCAGCTAAGTCCTCAGACCCCACGTCAAGCTTAAATTTAGCTTCAGCCCTCCACAATTTCCCCACTCCAAGGACTAAACGGCTTTTTAAGCGTTAGCCAAGCGCTCTTAACATTTATTAGTGGACCAATGGGAACCCCAAACTTATCCGTGAAAAGAATTCTGCAAAAACCGTTACTCTTTGGAACAAGCCTCAAAATAGCTGAATTAGAGGTAAGATTATTGAGAAGCTCACTTGAAACGACTTCAGCATTAAGAGCAGCACTTAGAGCCTCAGCAAAAAGGACAACTTCGCTACTGGATCCTGCTTGAGGCAGTATGAAAAGGCTAGATGGATTCATAGACTTTGCCCGCGGAAACTCTCTAAGAAGCTTCACGCCAGCAATGTTGATAGTTGGAGGAAGCTCATAAAAGCTTCTACTCGACACTGAGAAAAACCTAATTCTACCAGGATTCCCTTTATAAACAGATATTAAGATGACTCTATTGGCACCAAGCTCAATAGCCTTAAGCGCAACGTCACTTAAGCTCATCTTGCCCCTATTAATCTTAATCGCTCTGGGAAGAGCTTGCTGCAAATCCTTACAAAAACTTCTCGTCCTTCTAGTTGGTCGCCTTGAAGTCGTTATGAGATATTTGTACGGCATTACTGACACTAGCGACTAACTTTGCCAGTTAATGGAACGTATGCTCCCCCAGCAAACGTATATTTGCATTTCCTGCAAGTCCATATTCCAACACTGATGCGCTTAAGCTTCCCCCTAGTTCTACACCTAGGACACCTATGAGGGGCACGCCTAGCTTCCTCAATTTTCTTAACCCTCAATCTGATCGTTGATCCATACCTAGCCCCATATCTCCCTGCAATACCGACTTTCCTTGTTCTACCCACACCAATCACCCCTAAGACGAGCCTTTAAACTGCTCATAAGCCTCAAGAAGTTTACTCCTCAACTCCTTACCCTTCCCTATAGCTAAGTCAACGGCCTTTAAAATCTCCTCTGGAGTAAAAACTCCAGAAAAGCTCTTCTGCAAAGCACACGTATTTCCATCCCTAGTTGTAAAGATAGTTAACCTGCAGTCCAAGACGCTTTCCTCCTCAAGCGACGGGTCCACTATGAGAGAATCGCCAATCTTCCCAATAGTGACCGCGATCGGATAATCCCTCAATTGTAATGGCTTTCTCTCCTCAGTTATAATTACCTCATCCCCCTCCACCTTAGCTACTGGGATGCTCGTGTTCATTAAGGCTGCAAGAGCAGCCAGAGCAGATGCATCCATCAAATTGCCATTGTAATCAAGCACGTAAATGTCAACCCAAATCATCCAAACCTTCTTTCCTGGAATTATGCAAAGCTCCTTCAAGTCCAAGGCTTCACTCTTCCTTATTCCCCTATCAACAACTCTAGCCAATTCAATGGCATTTTCATCTGGAGGTCCAGGCTCAAAGGATGGAGATGCAAGTGGAACAAACTCCGCATTAACCATTAAAACTCCTTCATCAGGAGTGTCCGGAAAAGGCATTCCAATTTCAGCTTTCACTCCAACCATCACGTAAGTATTTCCAATTTTAACTCCTGCAGACCCATCAGCCTTGCCTGCAATGCCAAACTCTATTGAAATTGGCCTATAATCACTTAAGCTCCTACCATCAATTCTAGCTCCCTTAGAAGCTAAATCAAGCAAGTACGCCCTATTCAAATTAACTGGCACTTTACTTATCACCGCTAACCTCCTCCTGAACTGCTCCAAACTTCCTCCTCAAAGCCTCCTTTTGAAACTCATAAATCTTCTCACAAGCCAAAATAGCCATTTTAAATGCCTTCTCAAACTCCTCTCTAGTCAATATCCCATCCATTTGCAGAAGCGTAACCACTCCTTTACTCGGCATGTATGCTACTGGCATGTCAACTTCACCATACTTATCCTCAGCATCGCACAGATCAACAACTAGCTGCCCATCAACTTTTCCAGCAGCACAAGCTACAACCAGATCCCTCATGGGAATCCCAGCATCAGCTAAAGCTACTGACGCAGCAGTAACGGCTGCGCATCTAGTACCTCCATCAGCTTCAAGCACTTCAACGAAAACGTCAATTGCAGTTCGTGGAAAGCGATCAAGCAAAATTGCTGGCTCCAATGCTTCTCTAATCACTTTGGAAAGCTCTATCTCTCGTCTTGAAGGAGCCGGAGACTTCCTCTCCTCAACTGAGAAGGGAGCCATATGATACCTGCATCGAAGAAGAGCTCTATCCGGTAGAGCCAAATGCTTAGGATGAAGTTCTCTCGGCCCATAAACTGCGACAAGCAACTTATTCTTTCCCTGCTCAATATAAGCTGATCCATTAGCGTTAGCTAAAACGCCAACTTCAATCTTTATAGGTCTAAGCTCATCAGGCTTTCTACCATCAACTCTCAATCCGCGTTCATCAATAAGCACAGGCTTTCCCCCACTCATACTACACATCAACCCCAATGCAATTAATTAGCAGGCTAAACCAATTAGTTACATCAACAATATAAGTTAAGCGCTCAACCTCCATCAACTCTGCCCTTCTCCTCTTTTATCATCTTACGAACCCTCTCAGTTAAACCCGGAACCTGAGCTTCCATCTCAATCTTCCTAATCACCTTAATTGCAATATCCTCGTACTTAGCATTCTTAGCTGAAACCCACACCCTACCATTCTGCCCAACAATTATTTGGCAGCCCAGCTCCTTCTTAATCATGTTGATCATCGAACCTCTCCTTCCAATTAGCCTCGGAACTTTCGTTGGAGAAATTTCAAGCAGCCGCCCACCCGATAACTTCCCATACCCCTTTCCCTTAGTTGTCAGCATGGGATTCCTAGTTTTATCGAAAACTATAACTTCGCCTACAATCACATCGCCAACATCGTAGTACTTTCTAATGTTTTCCTTAGCTGGATCTATGGGTTTGGGGAGAGCGTCTATCACTTGAAGAGTGGCTAAGTAAGGCGAGTTTATGTCGACTTGCCAGCTGGTCGGCGTGTAGTCGTATATTACTCCAATTACGACGTCACCCACCTTAGGCATATAGCAGCCCTTCAATGCAATTACACTAACAACTTTATTCTTAATTTCAGCAAGCCCTACAACAGAGGAGTATATCTTCTCGCCATCCTTATACGTATTTGGACCAGCTTCAAATTTACCCTCAGCCAGCAATTCTCCCGGAAGTACAAGCTTCCTCCTATCCACATAAATTGCCAATTTACTTCCTCCCAACTTGACCTACTATTTCTACTTGAGCTTCACCCTTTGAAATTTCATTTACTTTAGATATAAATGAAGGCTGCAATCCCGCAGGCATTTCCACTTCACAGAGCCAACTTCCATCTGAAAGCCACTTTGACTGCTTAATCGAGCCGAAGCGAGAAACAACTCCATAAGCTCTACCAGCACATGTAGGTGGAAACTTGACTCTAATGATGACATTTGCAATTTTCAGAGGAAGCACAACTCTCAAAGCCTTAATAACCGTCACAGCCTGCTCCTCGGCGTCTTTAAATGGGTCTATTGGAACTCCAACCTCCTCCATGGCTAACTCAATTCTCTTTGGAGGGTGAGGAAGCCCAGTTCTCGGGTCAATGCAATTTCTAGAAATAATGCTAATTATCTGCCTCTTCTTCGCCTCAATAAGCTCACGCCTCTGCTCAGCAGTAAGCTGAAGCTCGCCCTTCTTTATGATCACCTCAGCAATCTTGTAGATGTCATCAGTTCCGAAAACCTTTAAAATAGAAGCCTCCGAAGCCTTCAGACCCTTGCGGGCATCCTTATAAACTATTTCGCTTACCAGCACATCTCTTAAGTCAACATCCCCGCCTGACTTAAACTTCCAAGCCAAATCAGGATCAACTAATATCTCAAACCGCTCTCCTTTGAAAGAATATCTTGCAATTACTGCCTTTTGCCCACTCACCCGCATCACCCATTTAAGAGCAAAAACTACTTGGAAGTTGCCTTGCTAATCCACTCAGCGATCTCCTCTCGAGACAGCTTCCTAAACTTCTTTTCCTTTACGTTAGCAATACCAATTTCAAGCTTTTCAGGCTCAAGAGAGCCCTCAACAACAGGCATGAGGGCCTTTACAGCTAGCAGGATAGCTTCATCTAAAGTTAGTTCCAGCCTGTAGTTCTTCTCAAAGAAGTCGGTTACGGGCTGACTTCCAGCCCCAATAGCCCTAGCCAAGCAGCCTGCATAGGCCCCGCTAGGTTCAATTATGAAAAGCTTCGGCCCATTCTCATCCACGCCAGCAATCAACAGTGAAACGCCAAAGGGCCTCACTCCGGCATGCTGAGTATAAAGTTGCATTACATCACTAATTCTCCTCGTTAGAATCTCAACATCAATTGGCTCATCATAAAGCAACCGATTAATTTGAGCTTGAGTTCTAGCTCGATCAATTAAAACTCTAGCATCTGAGGGAAAACCAGCATAAGTAACTCCAATATGCTCATCAACCTTGAAAATCTTCTCAATAGAGTAGAGATCAATTAATGGAAATAGCTTCCTCTTCTCAGCTACAAGCACAACTCCCTCAGGACACTTAATGCCTAAAGTTGTAAAACCCTTCCTTACAGCCTCCATAGCATACTCAACCTGAAAGAGACGGCCATCAGGAGAAAATATGGTTATTGCCCTATCATATCCCATTCCAGGCGGTGTAAACATTTAATTCACCTCCAGCACTAACTATCCTCCGCTTTTAAATCTAGTTACACTGAAAATCTTTAAAGCAATAAGTTTTACGGCAAAGCCAAGCAAGGCCGGTCACGAATAAGAATTATTGGCGCAGCACCTTAAACCCATGATCTAATCAAAAGCAATGACATTAGCTTCCGACTCATCATCGCTCCATTTAAAAACTAAATGAAATCCTGCCAAAATTTAAGGCCAGCCTTCGCATCATCATGCACAGCTCATGAACACTCTAAAATACTGGAAAAACCACTATAACATGTAGCTGCCAAGCACATAACCACAATAAGATGGGCAGGCAACTCGAATTGCAAATCAGGTGAATAATATGCGAGAAATGCTAATTCCATACCCCTACACCAAAAAGGGATTATATATACGCATAGCGGAGGTCATCCTATCGACAGCAGTATCCTTCTACCTTCTATTCAATACCATTCTAATAGAATTCATAATAAGCTTCCTAATGACGTTCCCAATTTCCTACATCATTCTATCAACATTCAACATTTTAAAGACCAAGAAAATATCTGATAAATTAAATGATAAGCAAAAATATATAAAATCTAAGCATAAAGGTGAAACATACTACAAATTTCTTGTAAAAATAATTTTGATAACCATAGCGCCATTCATAATAATTATGATAAGCCCAATAATAGGCTTAGGCACAATACTTGGCTTTATATGCGCCCACGGATTTTCCGAAATAACGCACTACGCATACGTTAAAAATGTTGAAAGAAGACTTGGAGGCAGACTTTACCACTTTATATCAATAACCAGCATCAATGGATACTATTACACTGGATTTAAGGTTGTGAAACATTTAGAAGAGTAGTATGCTGAAAAGTTACGGGAGTATTACCAAACCTAGTTTTAACATAAACCTCAAAAACTAGAGATGCCTTCACCACTCCATTAACAACATTTCTCTTCAGCTTGAAAATGGGCACCTCAATCATTACAGTTCTACGCAAAGTCTCCAAGGGCCTTGAAACAAGCGGCGAGCCGTAAAAGTTCTCGCTATAAACTCTGGCAACCTCGCCGCCAAAATAAACTTTATAAACAATCATCGAAAACTCGATGGCCCTAGCTCCCCTATTCACAACGCTATACGTAAGATTAAGGAAAGCCCTATCCACCTCAACATTAATCTGAATGTCTTCCACGTCTATCTCCAAAAGCTTGATGGAGTAGACCTCAAGGCTATAGTCGATGTAATTATTAATTAGTAAAGCGAATAACAGTAAGGTGAAAATAAAGTACCCAACCTTAAAGTACTTTGAACCATCAATTATAGTTGAAAGGTAAATTCCAATTGGGATGAAAATTAATGATAGGGGTGTAACTACCATCAAGATGTACATCAAAGCATTTCTGGATGAATAAATTGTAACTAGCTCTGCAGCCAAGCTACCAATGTTCATTTGAATTGGTAACCTCACCAATACAACGGTCAAAATAACGCTTAAAACTGCAGAGGCCATATAGCCAAGAAAAGCTAACTTCAAGTCCTCAACCATATAGCCATAAATTAAGGAGAGAACGCTGAAAACCGAAGCATAAAACAGTGATTGCACATCTATTCTACCAACAAAAATGTAATTGAATAAGATGTAGGAAAGTGATAGCGAATATAGCAAGTTAATTAAAATTGTGAAGAAGCGCCCTTTCCAAGTCATTCTTAACGCCTAACCCTCAGCCTTGGATTTAGAATCTCATCCAATGCATGCCCTAACAGTACGAAGGCAAGTGCAAGAAACGTTATCGCCAAACCTGGAGGAATGATCCACCACCACATAAATCTGAAGAAAGCCCCAGCATACCTAGCGTTGTAGAGCATTCTACCCCACGACGGAACTGACGGATCTCCAAGATTTAAAAAGCTTAAAGTAGCTTCAAGAAGTATTGCTCCAGGAACCCTCATGACCAAGTTTATGTATATAATTGGAGTCAGCTGGGGCATGATGTGCCTGAATATTATGTACATGTCAGGAGCACCAATAGCTTTAGCGGACTCAACATACATGCTATCCCTAATGGACATGACATAGGCACGCGTATTCCTAGCGAAGCCCATCCAGCTGAACAAAGCTATGAGAGCTATTTCCAAGTACAAGCTTTTACCAATAAAAACGCTAACAGCAATTATGAGGGGAAGTATAGGCGTGAAAAGTAACGTATCTGTGAAGTACATTAAAATTTGATCAACAATGCCGCCCTTATATCCAGCTATTATTCCAACGATGAGGCCAATTGAAACAGATATGACAGACGCCAAAACTCCAACAAGTAGGGATACGCGAGTTCCATAAACCAAGTTTGAGAACAAGTCCGACCCAAGATTATCGGTTCCAAGAAATCCATAGAGTTTACCGTAAATCCTAAATTCCTTAGCTCCAAACTTAACTTCAACCCAGCCATCTCCTTCAACTGCATATATTGACGCTGTAAGCCTTAGCTTGTAGGTACCCTGCTGATCGAATATCTTCTCGCCAATATAATCGTGCGGAGAAAAGCCAAGTTTAAGCTTAAGAGAAATGTCACGTGCATCATAAGTCGCAGGCGTCTCAAGACGAGTTAAATTATACGCTATTGGCATGCTGTCATAAACTTCATACACCCTACCTTTAGGAGTGATTATGAAGCACTTTATTCTAACGTAGCTTCCAAGGGCATCATATATCGTGACTTTAAACGGGATTTTACCACTAAATCTCTTCGGCGGATCATAAGTATAGTTAAAACTGTACTCAAACACGACATTATTAATAGAGGAACCGTTGCTACAATGAGCAGTTAAGACCATGACTCCACCATCATCCTTTAATGAGACGCCTTCACTCAATTGCTTAACGTTCCAGTCGTCAAAATCCAAGTTAAGAATAGTGTTTCTAGGCAAATTTCTATACTCCGAGAAAAAGGAAAACCACTCCGGAAAAGCATAGCTATCAGCCAATCCAGTTTCGTTGGGATCAATGGGTGCAAATAATGGAGCGAAAACGGCGACTATGACATATAGCATCAATATGCTAAGACCAAGTAAACCAGTTTTATGTAATCTAAGCTCCATTATGAAAGCTTTAATCGCTCCTAATTTACTTGATTGAAGCGAGGTCATGATCCTACCTCAATCTCACCCTTGGATCAAGTAAAGCAATTACTAAATCAGCTATGTAAAGAGAAACGACGGTGAGGACTACTTGTATAAAGAGAACGGCCTGAACCACTGGATAGTCGAACTGAGTTGCTGCAGAGAACAACCACCTACCAACGCCATACCATGAAAATACGGTTTCAATTATAACAGCTCCGGAAATTATGCCTGGAAACTCCAAAGCTAAAATGTTTATCACTGGCGCAAGCACATTTCTTAAGACATGCTTAAGCATAACTTCCCTTTCATTCAAACCCTTGGCTCTAGCAGTTAATACGTAATCCTCCCCAAGCTGCGTCAAAAATAAATTCCTAATAAATAACGCGAAGCCACCAACACTGCTGATAAGAAGAGTGGTTAAAGGTAGAGCCATATGCCATAAAAGATCAGCCACATATTTTACTGGATCTCTAGGAGGCGGCCTACTTATCGTGCCAGCTATCGGAAACCACCTCAAATAAAATCCAAATACCAATAACATCAATAAGCCCACATAAAAAAGTGGAAAAGCACTTACGAATATGCTTGAACCTATAACTGAAGCGTCAAACCTGGTACCTCTCTTTGAAACTGCAATTATCCCAATTATCAAGCCAAGAATTATCGTTAATACCGTTGAGGTCCCCAGAAGTAGAACGGTGTTAGGAAGCCTTTCCAACAGTTCAGCGAAAACAGGCCTTCTAGTGTAAAAGGAGAATCCCATCTGACCAGTAAATAAGGCCAAAACATACTTCACAAACTGTGAAGCAAGAGATTCATCCAAGCCAAACTGCCGTCTAATAAGCTCCTTCTGAGCCTCGGTCAAGTTAGGGTTAAGGAAGAAGAAGGAAGGATCTATACCCAACACATAGTAAGGTAAAACTCTAAGCAGGAGGAATTGGAGAGTTAATGATGAAATTATAACTGCAGCTCTATCAATAGCCCTTTTACTCATGTACTTCAGCAAACCTTCGCCAGCCGCACCCATGTTGCCAACTCCAGTTAGCTAAGATTAATTCGAATAATAAATAGAAAAAAAGTTTCTTTTATCTTTTAATTCTAAGCCCTTCTCCTCAATAGGACTACTGCTATTACAGCTACAATCACCACTGCGATGCCTGCACCTATATATGGCAGGTACCTCTGCCAGACTGGCAGCACTGTGACGGATACACCCACAGTTCTACTCAGCTCACCAAGGCTAATTTGCTGAACAGCCGAAACCCTGAGATCGAAATCTCCTTCAAGCCCGCCAGTATCTATTTCAGCAACATAAACTCCATCTCCAGCATGCGTTGCAGTCACTGACTTGACAACTTCGCTGTCCCTTACAAGCTCGATCGTTACAGTAGCGTTAGTAACCGGATTTCCAAGATAATCAGTTAGCGTAAGCTCAACAGAAAGCTTATCTCCAGAATACAGCACTTCATCGTACTTACTTAGAGTCACTGTAAGCGATTTCTCTGGATGCCTCTTCCAATACTGAGTATTCCACGTGAGCAGTATGTACTCGCCCAGATGCCTCTCCTTAAATATGAATGGTCCAGTTCCAACTAGACATGTTAAACCTGGAACAGTTGGGTGATCAACTTTACTTGGATCCCAAGCTTCCCATCCGCCGTGTTCTTCCAGTAAGGTAGTATTACCCCATATGTGCATTGGAATTATTGGAACGTTGAAGTCATAGAAGTAAGCCCAGCTTGTACCATTAATGTACACGGCAATAGTATAATCATCGGTCACTTCAGTCTTAACCATGCTTTCAAAAGCCTTAGCGTACAATTGCGTCGGCTGCTTTTCCTTTATGAACCAGAAGGTAAAGTTGACGTCATGCGCCGTAAATGGCATGCCATCATGCCAAGTAACGTTCTTAGCGAGGTAGAAGGTTATTTTTGTACCTTTGGAGCCATCAATATCAACTTCCTCTATAGTCCACTTCTCAGCTAGCCACGGATAGTCGGATGAAACCTCGTCTGGATTAGCTATAAAGAGGTTCTCATAAACCATGCCTAGAACTTGCCATTCATCTGCGGTTAGCGCAGTAAATGGATTAAGCACCCTTGGATCTGAGCCGAGAGCCTCTCTAAATCTACCTCCAAATGGCTTCTGAATTCTATGCATATCAAGCAATGTGAAGTAATGTTGACCGCCAACAGGCTGACTCAAAACTACTCCAGCAATATCAGTTCTAAAGCCCACGTTGGCACGACCCATGTAGATCGGAATGTAGGGCAATAGCTCTGAAACCTTCTCCTGAGCCTTCCATAGCCAGTACTGCGCTTCAGTTGTGTTTGCAGTATAGTAGAACTTCTCCAAGTATTCATCCACCTCTGGATCACTTATGCCCCAGAAGTTCCAAGAACCATCAGTTCTAAACAGCTCATAAGCTAACGTTGGAATTCTGCCCCAAATTAAGTACAGAATGAATGACTTGAATGTTTTGGCATATATTTGAGATACAAGTGCCTGAAACTCAATAGCCTCAATTTCCAATGGGAGACCAATGCTCTTGGCATCATCAACTATATGCTTAACCTCATTGAAGAGCCATGGAGCCTGCTCAGCCGGCGGAACTTGAATATAGAATATTGGCAGCTCATTGCCGTTCGGATCATACCACTTATTCTCCGCTTCATCGTACGTGAAGCCAGCTTCAAGGAGCACCTGCTTAGCTAGCTCCTTGCTATATGGGTAGGTTTTAACATTTGGATTTGACCACGCTCCAAAGGCTGGCGGGATAGGCGACTCCGTCGGATACCCAAATCCCTGAAAGACTTCCCTGATAATCCACTCTCTATCAATCAAGTGGGCAACAGCTTTACGAATAGCCGTATAATTCCAAGGATACTGCATAGTGTTTATTCCTAAAAGCTGCAAGTTGAACGTCTGATATGATAATATGTAGATGTTAGGATCATCCTTAACCTCCTCAAGCCTTTCCGCCTCTATCCCAGCAGTATCGATCTCCCCAGCCTTAAAGGCCATGAGCTCGGCATCATAATCGGTTATAATCGTGTATAGGTATTCGTCAACTCTTGGGCCGTAAGGTTCCCATCGCCAATTCTCCTGTTCAGGAGGAACTTCACCAGCATATATTGGCACGACGTGCACGAGCTGCATTAATAGAAGTAGCACCCCAATTCCCACAAGTATCTTCTTCATTTCAATTCACCTATTTGAAATTCAACGTTATGCTGTAACAATCTGGGAAGCCACATACTTATATATTTTTACATTTCCTATAAATAAATTTCAATTTTTAAATTTTAAAATAAAACTTTTATTATAGAAATCATTTAAAGATTTTAATGTTATTTGTATAGGTGGCAAGCGACGAAATGACCTTTTGAAACTTCAATTAACTCGGGCTCAGTCCTCTTGCACACGCTTTTAGCATATACGCATCTAGGATGAAATCTGCAGCCCTCAGGTATATTTATTGGAGAAGTAACTTCCCCCTTAATTGGGATCTCCCCTATTTTCACTCGTGGGTCTGGCGTAGGAATTGCGGATATCAAAGCTTTAGTATATGGATGATACGGATTATCAATGACCTCCTCAGCCAGGCCGAGCTCGAATATTTTACCTAAGTACATTATGCCTATTCTGTCGCAAATATACTTTGCAACTGCTAGATCATGAGTTATGAAAAGATATGTTAATCTGTGCTCATCCCTGAGCTTAAGCATTAAGTTAAGTATTTCAGCTCTAATGGACATGTCCAGCATCGAGACAGGCTCGTCCGCAACTATGAACTCTGGATTAAGAATTAATGCCCTTGCAATGGCAACTCTCTGACGCTGCCCGCCACTTAACTCGTGCGGTCTTCTATATAGGAATTCCTCAGGCGGCTTAAGCTCAACATCCTCAAGAGCCCTCATGACCAGTTCAACTCGCTCGCCTTTACTTCCAACCTTATGAATCCTTAAAGGCTCCTCGACTATATCGTAAACAGTCATTCTGGGGTTGAGAGATTCGTAAGGGTCTTGAAATATTATTTGAGCCTTCTTCCTGAACTCCTTAAGCTTCAAGCCATCATATTCAAGTACATTCTCGCCTTTGAAGAGCACTTTTCCAGATGTTGGCTCAACCAACCTAAGAATAGCCCTCCCAGTAGTTGTTTTGCCGCAGCCAGACTCTCCAGCTAGACAAAAAATTTCCTTCTCATATATGGTGAAAGTAACACCATCAACGGCCCTTACATATAACTTTGGTCTTCTCCTAATAAGGTCAAGTATGCCGGTTCTCACGGGAAAGTACTTCTTCAAATTAACTGCTTCAACTACAGGCCTACTTGAAGTCAATTCCTCTCAACTCCTCAAATCTATGACACTTAACCAAATGATGGGGAGAAGCTTCAACCAGCTCAGGCTCCTTCTCAATACACAGATCAATTTTAAATGGACATCTCGGATGAAATCTACAGCCACTTGGAGGATTAAGCAGGTTTGGCGGAGCGCCGGGTATTGACTTGAGCTTCCTCCTCTTCTCCCTAATACTTGGAACGGATGATAGAAGCGCCTTGGTATATGGGTGAAGTGAATTAGTATAAACATCAACTATGTCACCAAACTCGACTATCTGCCCAGCATACATTATTGCAATTTTATCGCTCAATTCACTAACCATAGATATGTCATGAGAGATCAATATAACTGATAACTTCAACTTTCTTTGAATATCCTTTATTAGCTTGAGTATCTGAGCTTGAACAATAACATCCAAAGCAGTTGTAGGCTCATCTGCAATCAATATTTCAGGGTTTAAGGCTAAGGCCATAGCAATCATGGCTCTTTGACGCATGCCGCCGCTAAACTCAAAGGGATAACCGTTAGCTCTAGAGGGGTCAATACCCACCATTTCAAGGAGCTCTACAACCCTTCTCATAGCTTCCCTCTTACTTACCTTCTTGTGAATCATAATTGCCTCAGCAATTTGATCACCAACTTTTATCACCGGATTTAAAGCGTTCATTGCTCCTTGAAAGACGATGGATATGCGCTTCCACCTCACATCTCTTCTAAATCTTTCAAGATCCATGCTTAGAATGTCCTCACCATCAAGAAGAATCTTCCCCTCACAAATTTTCCCATTAATTGGCAAAAGCCTCAAAATTGTGATGGCCAGGCTGCTCTTCCCACATCCAGATTCACCAACTATACCGAGCGTCTCCCCCTTATCCATCGAGAATGAAACACCATCAACTGCGTGAACAAAGCCCTTTCCAAGCAGTTCATAATACATTTTCAGATTCTCAACTTCCAATAGCACGTCGCAGTTCCTCCGCTTACTTGAACACTATCAATTGAAGCCAATTTAATCGTAACCACTGATGTATATATATTTTAATTTTTCAATTACGCTAATGAAATAAAGTACTATAATACAAGCAAAACAACAATTGAAATATTAAACATTAAAATCAAAAATAAAATAATTTTGAAAACCATTGTTAAAGTAGGAGGCTTCTAGACATATTTAGCATTGAAGATACATGATTAAAACAGTATTGGGGTCGGTTCGTCGCGAGGACGTCATTCTCCGCCCGAAGTCAGGCGTCTGGGACGGCTTCTTCATCCCCCACATCCACTGGTCGAGGTAGGCTATTAAGTATTTCTCTAGCTTTCTTGAGCGTGCCAGTCACCTTAATCACATGTACGATTACCGGCAATCCGCCTATTTCATCTATGATTGCCAGTGCAGCCCTCAACTTCACTACTGCTCGATGATTGCATCTAATTATACCTCTTTGAAAGTCATTATTGTAATCTATCAAGTTTATGTGAATTGATGCAGCTCCAACTTCGCCGAATAGCCTTAACGTAGCATCGAAGATATGCTTAAGCAGCTTAAGCTTGTTTAACTCGATTTTTTGCGGTGAATGTATTTCGAAGATCAAGTACCTATTACGCCTATTTTTTACCAAGTGGTTCACCTTTCTTTATCAATCTGACTCCGGGCATGATATAGCTCTCGCTCAGTTTTTCTCTGTTTCTTCGAATCAGCTCCAAAGGTATTCTTGATAAAGACTCCCTGGCTTCAAACTCCGTCAAGCCTAGAAGTGTTGCGAGTGCAGCCAACTCCCTCGGAGCCCTCATTTCATAAATGCTCGTCGCACCACTCGAGAATATTACTGGCACTTTGAATCGCTTGGCTATCTTCAAGTTCTCACTTAAAATTCTGATTGCCTGTATTCTCTCGCTCGAGCTTTTAGCTTTAATCAAGTCAATTAAATTGACCTCCAAAGCAGACTCTCCACTCAATGCTAAGGCGGCTTCAGACTTGTCGAAGAAGTTCTCCCTCCAACTTTTACTAGAAAAAATGAGTAAATCCACTCTTCGATCCCTAGCTGCAAGCCTGGCCACATTTACATTTACGCAGTAAACTGCGATTACTTCAACCTTCCTTCTGAGCTTTCTAAGAGCTCTTTTAAGCAGTCTGGGGGAATGCTCGACGATATCAGCTCTAGCAATCAAGTCCACGCCATAGCTTTCAAATATACTTCTAACGTCCTGCAGAAGCCCGATATTCTTTAGGTTGAAGTCAGCTAAACCGATTGCTTTAAAACCTAGGTGAGCTGCCATCCTAGCTATTGAAGATGGAGAAGAATTTCCATTAGACAAGCTTGACTTCACGTGAAGATCTACGAACTGCCTTTTAGGCAATTTCAGCCCTCACTCATCACGAGGCCTAGATCCCTACAAACTCGAAGCAAATCCTTCTCACTCCTAATTGAGGTGAAGGACAAGGTTACTTTAATGACTCCATCATAGTCTGCCAAAACTAAGTTTCCTCGATAAGCCTCCTCCTTGCTAAACCTCATGTAGAAAGTCTTGGCTTTAAATGTCCTCAAAGCAAAGGTGGACTCCAAGAGCTTTTTATCCAAGCTGTCAAGCTTAGAGGCTATGTAGCTGATTATGTCACTAAGTAACATTTTATCCCTAACTTTAATTCTAAAAACAGTTACTGGATTACCGTAATACCCTCTCAAAACGTTTTTGGATATTTTAACGCAATTTCTAGCGTGACTTGGCAGAATGGAAAGCATTGCCCTTTTAACTTTATCGGGATCTTCAGTGGCATGAGAATAAGCTTCAATCTTAATTTCAGTTACTGGAAAAGCTTTTTCATCAGGCATGAAACCATCCTACTGCTTTTTCTTCTTTCTCCCAGCTCTTTTATATGCAGCCCTCCTGCTCGGTCTAACTTTAACTGCCCTCTTGCCCTTAACAGTTAATCCTCTCGACTTTCTTCCAGCTGGAGTTAAACCTCTAAAGACTCTGCCTCTTTGAGCTGGATTTGTTATCCAACTTATTTCGGGATCGCTTTGAATTGCCGGATGGTGAGGATCAACTAATACGATCTCAAACCACTTATATCGGCCATCCTCCCCAACCCAATAACTTCCGAGAACCTCTAGGTTTGGAAACTTTCTAGCGGCTTTCTCCTCAGCAATCCACTGCAAGCTCTTTCTTGGAGTGTGACCGTAAACTCCCATCCTCTTAGGTCGCCTGCCACTTCTGGGCCGTGGCTTACTTAAACTTCCCTTTTTAACTCTAACTCTAGCCACAACGAAGCCTTGCTTAGCTTTATAGCCTAGCTGCCTAGCCTTGTTAATTCTAAGAGGCTTTTCAACTCTAACTACTGTAGGCTGCCTCCTCCACTTTACCAATCTCCACTTCATAAGCTCAGCAAGCAACCCCTCTTTAGGGCGCTTCCATAGGTCTGCAAGGTACTTATACACTGGAATCACTCCTCTATCTTAAAGCTCAACTCCCTAGGCTGCATATGCATTTCAAAAGCCAGCTATAAAGTTTTTCTCCTAAAATACTCGATTATCCTATTTGCCAATATAACTGCAGCAGCTCTCTGCGCTTCTACTGTCATTGCGCCAATGTGAGGAGTAGCTACGACATTTGGAAGCTTGATGAGCTCCAATTCCCACGGCTCCTTCGGAGGTTCGTTTTCGAAGACATCCAGGCAGGCGCCAAGCAGCTTTCCACTCTTCAGAGCTTCAAGTAAAGCCTTCGTATCTACAACTGCACCTCTGGACGTATTTACTATAACTGCGGTGGGCTTCAAAAGGGAGAGCTCCTTTTCCCCAATCAAGTGGTATGTTCCAGGAGTTAGTGGAACGTGAATTGTTATTATGTCGGATGCCGTCAAAACTTCATCCATACTTCTAAATTCAGCTTCAAGAGCCTTTTCAACTTCAGGTGGAGCCCTTCGGATATCGTAATATACGACGCGCATTCCAAAAGCTTTAGCTCTAGCAGCAACCTCCCTTCCAATTCTGCCTAGGCCAATGATCCCTAAAGTTTTCCCCTGCAACTGGAATCCAAGAGCCTTACGCTTAACCCACTTGCCCTCCTTCATCGACCTATCACAGAAAGCTATTTTCCTATACAGCGCAAGCAGTAGTCCAAAAACGAGCTCAGCCACAGATGTACTTGAAGCTTCGGGGCTCGAGAAAACTTTTATTCCCTTTTCTTCTGCAGCCTTCAAGTCTATGTTATCTAGACCGACTCCAGCCCTACCTATAACCTTAAGATTCTCAGCCGCATTTATGATTTCCCGCGTAACCTTAGTCCTACTTCTCACGATGAGCACATCGTAGCTCCTTATCCTGGACTTCAACTCTTCATGGCTGATTCCATAGTCTAAGTCAACTTGAAACCCATTAGACTCGAGTAGCTTAACTCCATCCTCATGAATTGGATCTGTGATCAGCACCCTCAAGGCTAAGCACCACTCACACCTAAATCTACTTCCTAAGCTTTCTTAAAGCTATTTCAGCAGCCCTAGTTATGGGTTCAATGGCATCAGCAACGGGCGGGCTATAGCAAGTATCTATTGAAGCTATGGACTCAGCATCCATGCCGCAGGCAATAGCGGCAGCTAACAAGTTGATCCTCTGAGCCACCGCCTCGCCTCCAACTATTTGCCCTCCAATCAGCTTACCATCATCAGCTCTAAACACCAGCTTAACAACTATCTCCCTAGCCCCGGGGTAATATTCAGCCTTCGTCAGCCACTTAACCTTCCCAACAACCGTGCGGATGCCCTCCCCTTTAGCCTGCTCGCATGTTAGCCCAGTAAAGCCCACTTCAAATCCAAAAACCCTAAGAACAGTAGACCCTAAGCTTCCGGCGAAGCGCAGCGAGCTTCCAGCAGCATTCGCACCAGCAACTTTGCCCTGACGATATGCAACACTGCCCAGAAATGGCGTGAAAGGCCTTCCGGTAACCAGATGCTTAGTTTCAGCGCAATCTCCAGCGGCATAAATGCCTTCAATGGACGTCCTCATAAACTCGTCGGTCTCAATTCCACCTGTAGCTCCAATGGAAACTCCAACCTTACGCGCCAAATCAACATTGGGTCTAACTCCAGTAGCAACAACAACAAGATCGCAGGGAACCTCTACTTCCCCAACAACAGCGCTACTAACCGTCGGATTTCCAATGATTTCCTCAACCCTTGAATTCAACATCAAATTAACTCCACTGCTGCGAATAGCTTGACTTAAAATTCTGGCCATGTCACCATCCAAAATTGCAGGTAGGACTCTCGGCATTATTTCAGCCACCGTAACTTCAAGCCCCCTCTCAGCAAGAGCTTCAGCAACTTCAAGTCCAATAGCTCCAGCACCAATAACCAGAGCCCTCCTAGCTTTCATAGAAGCCTTAGAGATCGCCACACCATCATTAATAGTCCTCAGCGAATAAACCCCACCAGCATCAATGCCAGGTATAGGCGGTATGAAAGGCTTGGACCCAGTTGCAAGCACGAGGGAGCTGAACTTAATGCGGTGAAGCTCGCCCCTATGCTCATAAACCACTTCATCTCCATCAACATCAACAACCCTACTCTCAAGAAAGACTTGAATTCGGAGAGACTTGAGCTTATCAATTGAAGTTATCACTAGCTCCTCAAAGCTGCCGATTTCGCCTCCGATCACAAATGGAAGTCCACATCGAGAGTAAGTCAAGTACTTTTCATCGCTGAGCACGACCACTTCAGCTGACGAGTCAGCAACCCTAGCTGAAATCGCCGACCAAAGGCCAGCAGGCCCCAAGCCAACAACCACTACTCGCCGCAAGCCCACCACCTAAATCGAATTAAATATGCAGACCATAACTTAAAAGTTGAGGGTTCAAATTGCCTAGGCAAGCAGGGCTCGTGGGGAAACCTAATACGGGTAAGTCAACATTCTTCAGCGCTGCAACCCTAGCTCCAGCAAAGAGAGCGCCATACCCATTCACAACCATAGAGCCAAATCGAGGAATAGCATACGTAAAAGTTAAGTGCATATGCAGAGAGCTCGGCGTAAAGGACAACCCTAAAAACTCGCTTTGCATAAACGGCTACAGACTAATCCCAGTAGAGCTAATAGACGTTGCAGGTCTAGTGCCCGACGCGTGGAAGGGAAGAGGGCTAGGAAATAAGTTCCTCGACGAGCTAAGAAGGGCAGAAGTACTAATACACGTGGTAGACGCCTCCGGAGGAACGGACAGCGAAGGCAGACCAGTAAAATTGGGAAGCCACGACCCATGCGAAGACGTCAGATTCCTTGAAAGAGAAATTGCAATGTGGATAGCGCAAATACTGATGCGAGATTGGAAGAGAACCTCAAGATTAATTGAAATGGCTAAGGAAGACCTACCATCAGCACTCGCAGAAAGGCTCAGTGGATTACAAATATCTAGAGGACATGTAGCCGAAGCACTTAAATTAGCAGACCTGGAAGGCAAAAAACCATCAAGCTGGAGCGAGGAGGACATAATGAAATTCGCATCTGAGCTGAGGAAAACTTCAAAGCCCATAATAATAGCAGCAAACAAAATCGACATGCCCACAGCAAGAGGAAACATAGAGAAAATGCGAAGGGAATTCAAAGATTACATCATAGTTCCATGTAGCGCTGAAGCAGAATTAGCGCTTAGAAGGGCAGCTGAAAAAGGGCTGATAATTTATGAACCTGGAAGCAGCGACTTTGACATAGTAAAGCCGGAAAAGCTAACGAGAAGACAGATGTCAGCCTTAGAAGTCATCAGGGAAAAGGTGCTGAAGCCATGGGGTTCAACTGGAGTTCAAGAAGTCATAAACAGAGCATTTCTGGAACTACTCGAAATGATAGTAGTTTACCCGGTTGAAGATGCAAATAAGCTGTCAGACCATGATGGCAACGTGCTTCCAGATGCCCTTCTAATTAAACGCGGGACAACTGCAAGGCAACTTGCATATAAGATCCACAGCGACCTAGGTGAAACCTTCATATACGCCATAAACGTCAGAACCAATCAAAGAGTAGGCGAAAACTACCAATTAGAGATGAACGACATAATAAAGATCGTAGCAGCAATGGCAAGAAAGTAACCTCTATACGTACTTAGATCCGTAAACTGGGTCCTCCTTAAAGTACCAACCCGGCTCCTTCTTAGAGCCGAAGCTCCTCACGCCCTTTTCCTTCAACTGCCTCCTAAGCCTAACAGCATATTCCTTCGAAATCTCGCCCCTCTTCTCTAGAAAATCGATAATCTCTAAAGCCTGATCTTCAGTGTCGCACCTTCTAATGAAATCTATGACGTCGGGCTCATAGCCCCAAAACTTTGGCTTGCCTAATCGCCAGGCAGAAATTTTCTCTCCAGCCTCAGCACTCGACCTAACCCCGCTAATTGGAATCCTAAAAGTGCGCCTTTCCTCAATTTCTCTAGCCAACGACGGAAAGTGCTTCTTCAAGGTCTCCCAATCAATTCCCAAGAAAATCACATCCAACCTAAGTTTTACCTAAGTAGTACTTAAACTAAGCGTGCGTGCTTTCATTCCCCCGAACAATTTCCATGGCTTTAAAGTGCTCCTTAACTAGAAAGGCGCGAGAAACTCCGACGTCCACATGATCCCAGGGTAAAGGTTCATCCACACCCCTACCAGCCAAAACGGCATCTTCAATGGAAATGCCAAGCTCCCTCTCAGCCCTCCTCCATGCAGCCAGAGAACCTCCAAGCTCAGCAACCCTAATCATTAGGGCAGCCGCCTCCCTACCTGAAGTTGATAAGAAAGCCTGTATAACAGCCTCCCTCACCCTCATCACCCTCAATTCGATTCTGTGATCTTTAGCCGCCATTCTCCTCAACAACCCAAACTTATATCTAAGCGAAGCAGTGTCCTCAAGTCCAAGCCACTGGAATGGAGTGTGAGCCTTAGGAATGAATGGACTTACGGTTAATCTGACGCTTTTTGGAGCTGAAAAACCTAAATCAGCTACGCGCTTGGCTAGCTCCACTATCAATTTAACATCATCCAATGATTCCCCCGGCAAACCTATCATAAAGTAAAGCTTAACATGTCTGAAGCCACCATCCAAAGCAATTTTAGCAGCATCAATAATTTCAGATGTTGACAGCCGCTTATTCACAACTTCACGCAGGCAGTCTGAGCCCGCTTCAGGAGCAAAAGCTATGGTTCTCTGCCCACCTTTAACTAGAATTTTAGCAAGCCTTTCAGATAAAGCCGAAGCTCGCATCGACGGCACAGATATTTTCAAGCCCAAGGAAACGATGTGCTCGCATAAATCCTCAAATCGGCTATGGTCAAAGGCCGCAGATCCAATTAAAACAACTTTATCAGTTGGAGTACACGTCAAGCCTTCACTTAAAATGCGCTCAACAGCCTTAATCGACCTTTCCCGCATTGGAAGATAGTTGTAACCCTCAAGGCAAAATCTGCAGCCCCACCTGCAGCCCCTAGTTACCTCCAACATGAACGAGCCGCCGAAAATCGGGCTAAATGAGCTGTCAGCTGAAACTAAGGGGATTACCTGGGCAATGGCGTGAGGAGCATCATCAAGGGATGAAGCCCGAACCCTCCTAACAGGCTCTTCAAACTTGGGGACATACACTCCATCAATACTAGACAGCCCCTCCAAAACCCTCTCCCTATCACCGAGCTTTAAGGCATCAACTAAGCCGTCAATTATCGGCTCAACCTCACCGATAACAACCGCATCTACAATTGGAGCCACTGGCTCTGGATTAGCTGTCACTGCAGGACCTCCCGCCACGATTATTGGGTGATCACTGGTACGCTCACAAGCCAGCGCAGGAATTCCCGAGCTAATTAGCATGCGAATGAAATTCACATAGTCAAGCTCATATTGAAGTGAGAAGCCGAGAACATCAAATTTTGAAGGAGGTTGACTAGACTCAACACTTAGCAGAGGGCCTTCACCCTCAAAGAAAAACCTTTCACACGCCACATCTCTCCAAGAATTCAAAAGCTCATAAAGCAGGCGGATGGCTAGACAAGACATTCCAACCCTATATAGGCTGGGATAGCAGAGGCCGAATCTAAGAGCAACATTTCTCCAATTCTTCTTAACAGCATTAATCTCCCTAGGGTACATCACTAAACGTTGTAAAGCTAAGAATAATTAGCGTTGCGGAATGAACCTCCTAGCCGGATCCTCAGAAAGAACCATTCTAAGCTCCTCCACGGTCAGCCCCTCAATAACATCACCGTAGATGTCGCAGACCTCTTTGACGTTTTGATCCTCAGGGCTTCTAACAACAATTTCAGCTCGATTACCAGATGGAAGCTCAACATAAATATGGACGTAAACTTTCTTCTCCTCATCATCTCTGCCAGCCTTAACCTTCTTCTCGACGTTAATAACATTATAGCCTAAGCACCTCAACTTCTCAACAACAGCTGATGAAGAGTGAGAGTAAACTATTATGTCAATATCGCTTCCAATTCTAACGGTGCCCCTCCAAACGCTACCTATAAGTTTAGGATTGAACTCCAACAGAGCTTCCATTATTGATAGTGCTTCTCGTCTCATCTGAATAAGCCTAGCAATTCTAGACTCACCTTCAAGCAGGTTCGCCAGAGCATCCAGTTCATCCGCCACCTCACGATTACTTGGAAGAACAGTTACTCCAAGCTCTCTGGCAGCTCTAAGCTTAGCAAATTTATACTCGGTAGCTAGTCGGTAATATAGCAGGCGAGCAGCTTCCCTAGCAACAAGTGCCCTCAAATTGCTTGGCTTCATGGAAGACGCCATTGCCCACTCATCAAGCTGCAGTAACGCGAGCCAAGATCTCCTCAATGGGCTTACGCCCGGAAGGCAAGGTTAAAAGCTTGCTCTTTCTAACTTCAACCTTCCGTAGAGGATAAATCTTCCTAGCAGCATTATAAATTTCAGACGCAATCTTACCTAAAACCGCCTGCTGCACAAACTCATCGAAGGACAATTGCTGAGCCTTGGCCTCAATTACCTCCCTCATAATTTTCCTAATAGCCCTCTCCTGCGAGGTCTTAGCTCTATGCCTAGTCAAGGCGATGGCTGAAACTCTCAGGGTATAGCCGTCCTTCGTCGTAACTTTGAATATCCCATCAACCCTCGAAGATCCTCTTCTAATCAAGCTTCTCAAATAGTCCCTAGTTAAGTCATGTCCCTTGAATATCGTTTTAGCGACATCCCCCTCAATCTCCATTATCTGGAAGTATAGCTTGATGTGAAGCAGTGAAAAGTCTCCAGTCAAATCGCTAAGAGAAGTTTCAACAACTCTCCCATAAAGCTTAGCGGGGTCGTCGGCGGGAATCCTAGCGATCTCAGCATTACCAAATGCATTTGAGGCTAACACTGTAAACCACTTCTTCATCCTCCACTTATCCCTAGCCCTCGACGACACTTGAACCACCCACTAAACTAGCTTTACGTGATTTGAACAATCTTCCTTATAACTCTGTTGGGCGAAATTCAAGGACTTCTCAGCAGCTTGGATGCATGAAAGCAAATCATCCAGGGTTTGAAGTAGAGTTTCAACTTTGCCCTCACATTCAATTTCAACCTCAACTTCGCCATCAACCTTCCTAGCAGCCACTGCCAAGCCACGTGGAGCCTGCAAATTGTCAGGCTCAACTGCACATGCAATAGCCTCAGCGACTTCATCATCCCCATAGCAAATTCTAATGAAGGCACAGTGCTTCATTTAACCACCCGAAAATTGCTCACCTATCAATTCCTCCAAAATTTTAATGAAATCCTCCTCAGAGCCAGCTGGAATTTGAGCTCCAGCAGCAACATCATGACCTCCACCGATACCTCCAACTGCCGAGGCAGCCTCCCTAATAGCCAACCCTAGATTTAAGCCCCTCCCAAAAAGCCTTCTATCAGCTCTAGCTGAAACCTTAACTTTCCCCTCAGACGATTGAGCTAAAGCAACAGCAATCTTCCTTGGAGACAGTATTCTCGAAGAGAGAGCAACCGAGATCAGCGTGCCTATCAGCCTTTCATCCACAATTTCTCCACCATAAATCACCTGCAAATGCTCAGTATGTCTAACCTTATCCAAGTTACGCGTGAGCCAATTAACGTACCTCAATAGAACACGTCTATACTCCGACGAAAGTTCTTCAGCCTTCTCTAGAACCGCACCCCTCCTACCCATGCAGACAGCCACGCCAATGCTAGGGCGCCCAAGCCTACCGCATGCATTAAGTAGGGAGGCATATTCCCTAGCATCCTTGAGGGGGGAAGTTGGAGGCTCCTTAGATAGAAGGTAAATCGTCCCCATAATGCTTTCAGCTTCCTTACTCTCAATTCCCCTACTCAGCATGTGCTTCACCAAGTTAACCATTAAAGATCTCAGTTCCTGCTGAGATAAGTCAGCCATTCTCCTCAAATTTCCATCCTCATCGGTTGGCGAAATCCCTATGCGCTTTAGAAAGTTAACGCAAGCATTAAAGTCTCCGCTTAAACCAGGAATCAAAGGATCTATCGTATACTCCAAGCTTTTAACAACCGGTCTAGATTCGAAGCCGAACAACCTTAACCCAAACTTCACTTCAACTAAATCCGCTTCGACAGCATCTCTAACTATTAACTCGTTCAACCCTATCAAATTACGCCTCTTCCCGCAATCCTGCCTATCCCCAAGAGCCCCCACAACGGCGACTGGAGCCAAATCAACATTATCTTGGCTAACAGCCTTAGCTACAAAGTAAGCTACGCCCGCTGAACTAATGTGCTTCGAGCCGTCTATCTCGAAAAAGTGGGGATTAACTTCAACTCCCCCAGCAATTTCAACATCCAAGGGCTGATGATGATCAAGAATGACGATCGAGGAAACCGAGAGAGCACTTAAAATCAAATCCTTCTGCCCACTGCCCAAATCAGTGAATATTATCGGGACATTCGCTTCAGAACTTAGCTCTCTAAGCAGCTCCTCATCCAGCTGCTTTACAATTCTAATCTTAAAAGAAGCCTTCAACCTTTCAAGAGCAACACCCATAATGCCTGCAGAAGCAAGTCCATCTGCATCCAAGTGAGAAACAACAGTTATTGGAAGGTCCTCTTCTATCCAACTCAAAATGCGCTCCGCAGCTTCCTCAACTTTCCCCCTAAACTCGGATATCGAACTATCACCATTATTTAGATTCAAGGCTTCCCGCCACTAAGCAGTAATGGTCTTTCCAGGCTGGTAAGACCAATTCGTTGGGAGCCTCCCAATTCTACGATAATACTTGGTTAATCGCCATATTTTAGCTTCAATGAGCTTGAGCCCCCTCCTGCTATGCTCGTCCTTAGGGTGCTCCTCCAAGTGCCTCCTTATGCGCTCAGCCCTCCTAATCAAGTTGGCAAGGTCCTCGGGCAGCTGTGGAGCAAGCCCCCTTTCCCTAAGGATCTCAACGATCTTCTTTCCGGTGATCTGCTTAACAAGTGGAATGCCATACTGGTCTCTTAAAATAACGCCTATCATTGATGGAGGAGTCCCTCTCCTTGCAAGATCAACCACTAGATTCTCAACTTCCTCGGCAGTATACTTACACCACTTAGGAGGAGTAGTTCTCACAGGCCTAGTTGAGTGAGATTTCCCCTTCTCCTTGCTTTTCCTCATGGATGTGCCTCCCCAAGCCTTAGACAGTAACTCGCAAGGATACTTAAGTTTATTTCGCTAGGTGGGAGGCAAGCCACATCCCGAAAGCCTTAAATGCCTTTGCCCTATGGCTAATCCGGCACTTATGCTCAAACTCCATCTCAGCAAAAGTTAGCCCATCACCCTCATCGGGGATAAATATGGGGTCAAAGCCAAATCCCCCACTTCCCCTAGGCTCAAGAGCAATCTCCCCGAAAGCCACTCCCTTAAAAACTCTGCACTCCCCACTAGAATCACAGTAGGCCACAGCTGACTCGAACCATGCCCTCCTATCGCTAACTCCTCGCATTAACTTCAAAATTCCACTAAGCCCTATCGTCTTAAATACGTATGAGGAGTATGGGCCTGGAAAGCCTCCAAGCGACTCAATGAATAGACCTGCATCCTCCACTATCACAGGCCTATTAAGCTTCTCAGCAGCATCTTTAACTCCAAACAGCGCTATTTCGCATAGATCATCAGACTGTATCTCAATCCTCTTCATGGGAACTTGAATTAGGCGCACACCCATAAGTGAAAGAACGTACTTAGCTTCCTCAAACTTATGCTTATTTCTCGTGATAAATGCTATCTCGACATCACTTAGAAATTCTGCGCTCAACCACATACCTCCCCCTCATTCTAATCTCCTTAACCTTCCTGATAACTAGATCAGCCCTATCGAAAGCGCTTCGATAACCTTCAACAACAGCCGAAAAACACTCATTAGCAATTTCATAGTGCGAGCTCTCTAGAACTCGAAGAAGCAAGTGTAAATCCACCCCAAAATGCTCCACCTCCATGGAGAAGCCTCCAAGCCCAAAGTCTATGAAGTATATCTTATCGTTGCATGCAATCATGTTTGAAGTCGTCAAATCTCCATGGAAAACCCCATTAGAGTGAAGAAGCCCAACACACTTACCCACCAATCTACAAAACCTCACTCTCTCGCTCCTCGAAACCTCCGGAAGCAGCTTCTTGAGTGTAACCCCCTCAATAAACTCCATGACAATAGCGAAATTCCCTAAATCCACATCAAACACGGTGGGTGTAGGAACACCAAATCTCTTAGCACTTGAAAGCAATTTAGCCTCATGAGCAGTTCTAAACCTCCTCAAATGCTCATCAAGCGGTCTAACCCTATACGACTTAGCAACCCTAATTTTCTTAACAACCTTCATCCCAAACCAGTCGTCCAAGTATAAGTGGGCTTCAGCACCCTTCTTCAATAGCCTCAACTTCAAGTTCACCTACCCAAGGCACATCAACTGCATCCAATCTCCATCTAGGTTTAATGAAGCTCTTCTCAACCGGCAAAGTAATTCCATGTTTAAGCGCTAAAACTCCAGTCCAGGCAATCATAGCGCCATTATCCCTAGCATATTCCTTTGGCACAGCTTTAAAGAAGGCCCCATGCTCCTCGGCCACAACTCTAAGCATATCCCTAAGCCGCCCATTGGCAGCTACCCCGCCGGTTAGAAGCAGCGCTTTCTTTGAGGTATGCGCAATAGCTCTTTCAGCAACCTCACATATCATGGAAAAAGCCACCTCCTGCAAGCTATAGCACAAGTCCTCCAAGCGCTCACCTTCATCAAGCTTCTTTATCGCGGCAGTAAGCAGCCCCGAAAAGGAAACATCCTGTCCCTTAACCACATAGGGAAGAGGAATAAAGCGCTCTCCCCTACGCGCCAACTCCTCAATGTATGGCCCCCCCGGATGAGGTAGGCCAGCCCTTCTAGCGAACACATCCAAGCAATTTCCAAGCGCAATATCCAGCGTTTCCCCGAAAACCCTATACCTGCCCCCAGCGTAAGCTGCTATAATCGTGTTTCCACCGGACACATAAACTACCAAGGGGTCAGCTGCCTTACATACTAGCTTAGCAATTTCTATGTGAGCAACGCAGTGGTTAACTGGTATCAGAGGCTTTTTGAAGTAAGTTGCAAGAGCTCTAGCGATTGTTGCTCCAGTTCTCAAGCATGGACCAAGGCCAGGGCCTAACGACACTGCTACACCATCAACATCTTCAATTGCAATGCCAGCCTCATTCACCGCTGACTTCAATACGTTAGGAGCCACGTTAGCATGGTGGCGAGCAGCCTCCCTAGGATGAATTCCACCTTTAGATGGAATGTACTCTGAGTTCACGTTTGATAGAATAATCCCCTCAGAAGAAGCAATGCCGCATCCAAACGTGTGCGCAGTGCATTCAATTCCCAAAATAAGCATTCATGAACGCCTCAACCTTCAGCCTCAGCTTGCTCCTCCCTCTCCGAAGGCCTGTCCCTAGCTATCAAATACTCAGGCTCAATTTCCTTGGCTCTCTCCGGAGACTCGTAAACGTGAACGTGACCCCTCGTCTTGCCAACGCCATATTCGGTTATAAGCCTCCTAATGCAAATGCAGTCTATTGGAACCTTAAACTGCTCAGCAATAGCCTTCCTAACCTCAAATCTAGAAGGCGTTCCGCTGCTCGAGTGGTATATCATGATGTCAAGCTCAAGCCTATTAAGCAATGGATTTTGCCGCTTATCGACAACTTCAATTTGAAATTCCTCGCCGCTCATAAGCTAAGACCACCTCTTCATGTGATGTGCAGATCCCACTTATATAATTAATTTCAACGCTATGCAGGTTCAAAAAAGCGCAGCAACCTAAAAGCTTCCATCCTCGCTTTATAGTCGACTGGAACAGCCATAATGCCTTCCCCAGGCAACCCGAAAGCCACAATAGAGTTAAAGGGAGAACAGAGAACTGCTGGCAGGGCAAGCAAGTCCTCTTCTCCATCAACAATCATCAAATACTTCCCATCCAAAGCCAAGGCATACTGAATGGCAAGCCAAGCTTCACAAGTAATGCACCCAGCTGGATTGCTAACCCTCAAAACTTTAGAGAAAAGGCCGGAATCATAGTTGAACGGCCTGATCTTCCTACCCACTTTAAAGTCAACTATGGATAGATCAGGTATGAAATTCAGATTCAACATCCATCCAGCTACAACATCTCCAACAGCCACAAACTTAGGCGGCTTCCTCTCCTTAACGAGGTTAACCAAAGCTATAGCTGAATTCTCGCCGGAACCGCTCAGCACTATGCCATACGGGCGCTTAAACTCGCTCCTAAACTTCTCCATCAACTTTAAGCAATTGAATTGAATGGAGAAATCAGTGCACCTCAATAGCATACCTACCCGGCTTAGACCTATTTAGGATTTTAGCCGTTTCAGATGAGGGATCGACAACTATCACCAGCCCCCTCCAGTACTCCGAGAAGTCTTTACCCCCGCAGTTCGGGCATACGTCGACATCGGCCTCCACCAGGTAGTGGCACTTCCTGCACGCCTTAAATGGCAAACCCCTTCTAGGCAACTACGCACCCTCCCCGCCCTTCACCTCTTCAGCTTCACCCTTGATGCGCTCAATCTCCTTCTCAATCCATGAAATAGCTCCAAGAAGCGGCTGCCTCATTGTGAGGCCCACCTTGACGCCCTTGCTGGAAATGCTCACAGTAACTACTCTAGCTCTAGCAATATCTCCTTTCTGGAGAAGTCTCTGCGACTCCTTGCCCATCAAAGCGCCCCTCCTCTTATCGTAGACAATGTAGTCGTCCATCACCTGCGACACGTGAATAAGCCCGTCAATTGGCCCCAACCGTATGAAAGCACCAAAATCCGTAACCTCAACTATTTCCCCCTCAACAACCTCCTGAACCTTAGGCAGAAAAGCTATGGCGTCGAAGGAAACTTCATGATATGTTGCTCCGTCCCCAGGAACTATCATTCCGACCTCCGAAACCGATATGTTGGAAATAGCAATTATTATGCCAAGCTCACTGTCAATAAAACCCTCATACTTCTCTCTGAGAATCTCCATAGCAACCTTATCAAGAGGTTCAGAAAACCTATTTGGAGGAATTCTAACCACATCGAGAACTTTAAGAAGGTAGTACACTCATCTAGCCCCCATTAAGCTTTAAGCTTAAGTGGCTTAAGCCACATAATAATAAAAAAGTTACGCTCGATCAATCTAATACACTTCTCCCTCAAGCTCTAGGTGGTCGAACCCCCTTAAGAAAATCACTGGAACGCCAAGCTTCCTCAAGCTCCTCCTCAACGCAATATCATTCGTAGCAACCACCACAGAGTGCTTCCTAGCATACTCTATGATAGCGCTATCAGCATCTCCTGGAAACTCGAAGTCGATCACTTCACATTTCTTCGCAAGCTCCAAGGCAAGCCTGCTTTCAGCCCTCTCCTTAGGCCTTCCTCTCTCAGCCAAGTGGATAAGCTCATCCAAGGTTGACCTCAATATCACTGGCTTAAACGCAGCATTAAGAACCCGCCCAACCTCAGAGAATACGTCCAAAGGCTTCTGAACGGCAAGCAAAAGCATGTTAGTGTCAAAAACCACAACTATCCCGCGTTTCGACAAGGCAGATACACTCACCCCTTAATGAAGCCATAGCCAATTAACCGCCACCTACCGCCAATTCGCCTACTTATCGCTATCCTAGCTCCAACATCAGCACAAACAGGCCTCCTCAAAGCTACGTGAGCTTCATCTTTAGATAGAGAAGTAACCACTCCAAGAGTTGTTGCAGTTCCAACATTTATCATGAGGGGCTCCCTCATCCTTAAAGGCTCAACCCTCTGAGGCTCCTTCAATCCAACAACCCACTCTAGCAAGTGAACTTCAAAAGTGAATTCATACCAGGTGGGCGGCAGAGTCCCAGGGTGGCCAACAACATTCCCCACAAGCGCGTCAGCCTTGGTTAAAGCAGGGTCAAGAAGAGTTCCAACACCTACAAGCCCTCCAGGCCTAGCTTCCTCAACGGGAACCTCACCTGCCTTTAAGCTCACAACCTCAGTGTGCAGAGGAACATACTCGACCTTCCCCATCCTCTCAACCTTTAAGCCAGGGCAAATTTCAATTTCATCCCCAACCCTCAGCTTGCCCTGAACAATCGACCCCCCTAAAACGCCGCCAACAAGCTTCTCCGGAGAAGTTCCAGGCTTATTGACGTCAAAAGACCTCGCAACAAGCATCCTGGGAGGCTTTGCAGGATCTCTATGGGGAGTTGGAATGTGCTCTTCAATTGCCTGAATTAAAACGTCAATATTAGCCTTATGAAGAGCCGAAACGGGAATTATGGGGGCATCCTCAGCAATCGTGCCTTTAATAAACTCCAAAATTTGCCGATAATTTTCCAAAATCTTCTCCCTAGATGCAACTTCAACCTTATTTTGAACTATAACTATATTTTTGACTCCAATTATCTCAAGAGCTATAAGGTGCTCTCTAGTCTGAGGCTGAGGGCAAGGCTGAGTCGCATCAATCACCAGCAGAGCACCATCCATTAAGGTTGCCCCAGAAAGCATCGTCGCCATGAGCATTTCATGGCCAGGACAATCTACGAAGGAAACTCGTCTAAGCAAAAAAGTCTCAGACCCACAGTGCCTGCAGGTGAGCTCAGTAGTATAGCACTGAGGGGGAGGGCAATTAGGACACTTTCTAAAGCTGGCATCCGCATAACCCAACTTCAGAGTTAAGCCTCTCTTCAGCTCCTCACTATGCCTAGCAGCCCAAACTCCAGTTAAAGCTTGAACAAGAGTTGTTTTACCGTGATCAACATGACCCGTAGTACCAATATTACATTCGGGCTGCTTGAACTCCTCCCCACCCTCACCCTTGCCGCTCCTCTTCCTGCTCAAACTTCAACTCCCCCTCAACCACAACCATGTTGATCTGCACAATATCCTCAGTAATCACGTTTCCCCGCACGGTCTTTCGCCTTCTCAGCCCCTTCTCCGTAGGTCTAAATCCAGGAGGTCCTGAAAGCAAAATCCTATACTTCTTGCCTCCAGGTAAGTAGGGAAGCATTGGAAAGCCAGCTTTATCCGAACCCCCCGTTATTTTCAACTTAACTCCTGGAAATCCCAATGAAGATCCATCTATGATATCTCCAATTTTAAGTCCAATAAGATTGTACGACGTAGGATCGCCAATTGTCACCTGCTTTGCTCTTCCCGACTTGGGGTCACTAATTACTAGCTTAAATTCAGGCACGCCTATACCCTCCCACTCCGCCTCCTAATTTTTCCGATTTCTTTTAACAATTCAAGTTCTTCATCTGAAAGGGAATCTTTAAACTCCGAAGCCAGCACCCTCGCATGGCTTTCAGGTACATTTACGTAAAGGACATCTCCCTCCTTTATATGTCTTCCCACAATTATATTTCCCTTAATTGAAATAGCTATGCTTTGACCGGCAGCCGCCTCCTTAATGGTCTTGCCCTTATCCTGAATTTGCAGAATTTCGCCGATAACTCTTCCATCACTTCTCATGAGCTGGTATCCAGGCCTGATTCTACCAACCTTCACCTCAACACCGACTATGGCGGGGTCACTCCGCCTAAATACGCAGCCTGGCATAATTCTTATTTTGCCTGGCTTAATCAGCTCCTCAAACTTTCTCATGCGGTCCCGAGTCACGTTTTCATGATACCACTTCTGATAAGCTTCAACTAGCCTGTAAATAATGACGTCCCTGAAAATCTTTATCCCCCTACTCTTAGCTTCCTCCTCAGCATCCGGCAAAACCTTAACATTGAAGGCCAAGATCACGCCCCTATATAGATCACTATCCCTTACGATTGCAGCTTCAATGACGTCCCTCTTGGAAACTGGACCTACATCAGCAATTCTAACTGGAATGCCCAGCCTCTCAAGGTAGGAGGTAAGAGCTTCAAGCGACCCCAAAGTATCGGTTTTCAGCACAACTCCCGAGACTTTCCTGGAGATCCTTAGAACTGAAACCTCTTCAGCAACTGAACTTTGCACCTCTCCAATCTTCTTTACGTCATCAACTACGATTATCGGCGCTCCAGCAACTGCTCCCTCCAAATTGGGAGCCACAACCTTAACTCCAGCAGCTGCTGCAACCTCCTCAACATTCATGAATCTATCTTCGGGAGAGCGCATCTCATCTAAGGGCTTGGGTAGAAGTAATGCTCTAACTCTGGTTACGATAGGCTTCTCCAATCCGCCGACAACGATCAAGTCTCCCCGCCTGATAACCCCATCATAGATTATAACGTCAATAGTGGTCCCTAGCCCAGGCTCCTCCCTGACCTCCAAAACAACTCCCTTGGCAGGGCCAGAAGTAAACTTGAGCCTCTCAGTCATAAATCTCTGGGTCAATCCAGCTAAAACCATTAATAGCTCTGGAATGCCTTCACCAGTCTTAGCGCTAGTTGGAACAATAGCCACCGTCTTAGCGAAGTCCTTGATCCTATCAAACCTATCAGCTCTAAACCCAAGCCTATAAAACTCGTATATTATGTTACTTATCAGCTCATCTAGACGATTAACAACCCACTCACTTTGCCTCCTAGAGCTCTCCAAGAAAGAGGCATTCTCGAAGGGCTTCCATCCAGGAATCTTATCTATCTTATTAGCTGCCACCAAAAATGGAGTTTTGCGCGCTCGAAGAATCTCAACAGACTCATAAGTTTGATTTTCAAAACCTTCAGTTACATCAATAACGAGGATAGCTATATCTGCTATTGAGCCGCCTCTCCTCCTCAAATTGACAAAGGCTTCGTGGCCAGGCGTGTCAATAAAAAGCAAACCTGGAATTTCAATGTCAGCTTTTACGGCCTTAAGCAATGGGCCGCAAATCTCCTTAAGCGTGGACCACGGTATAAAGCTAGCGCCAATATGCTGAGTCATCGTTCCAGGCTCCTTAAGCATTACAGCTGTACCTCTAATCTTATCTAGAAGGGCAGTTTTGCCCACATCAACGTGCCCTAGCACGCAGACAATTGGCTGTCTAATTCTTCTCCTATCCGACAATGCCAGCACCTCTAAATGCTGCCACGCTATAGGCAAAGACACTGGATTTTAAGTGTTTTCCACTCTCAAAGCCACTTTTCATCTACTCTTTCATACCTATAAATCTCCCTAGAATCGAAAAGTATTGAAAGCTCCCTAGCAGCATTTTCAGGGGAATCAGCGGCATGAACAACGTTCTTGCTAATGTCCAGAGCAAAGTCCCCCCTAATAGTCCCAGGATCAGCTTCAGCGGCATTAGTAGCGCCAACAATCCGCCTCACAACCGAAATTGCGCTTTTACCCTCAACAGCTATTGCCACTATTGGAGATGAAGTGACGTATCTTATCAAGTCCTCAAAAAAGTGCTTGCCCCTATGTACGGCGTAGAGCTTTTCAGCCTCCTCTCTTGACAGCCACTTCATCTTAAGCCCAACGATCTTCAAACCCCTACGCTCCAAGCGGCTAATAACCTCACCCACGAGGCCCCTAACAACTCCATCAGGCTTGATCATCACAAAGGTCCTCTCAACATCTCCACTCAAGTCCACTGCCCCCTCAAACGATACGGAATTACTTTGATAAAAATTTAAGCAATAAGTTTAAGGAGTAAAGCTTTTACTTGGACTTAACCTTTTTCTTAACCCACCTAACTCTATGAGGCTTCCTCTTGTAGACAAGCATGCTCTTCCTACACTTGCTCGAGCAGAAATAAAGTATTGTGCCATCAGCTTTAACATAAATTATTCCAAAGCCAGAGGGAATTTCAGAACCGCAGAAACTGCACCTTCTAATGCGCAAGCTCAACTAAAAGCACCTCGCTAGCGTGGAGTAAGCTTTCTAGCTTCCCTCTCAGTTTCCCTCAGCATTAAAATATCCCCTAGCCTCACTGGCCCCTTCACGTTTCTAGTTAAAATTCTCCCCCTATCCCTACCTTCAAGAACTCTAACTCTAACTTGAATAACCTCTCCGGTAACACCAGTCCTCCCAATTATCTGTATTACCTCAGCTGGCGTTGCATCTCTTTCGCTACTCATTTCGCTGCACCACTTATGCTATGCATAAAGTCAGGTTCAATTTATGTTTTGCTATTCAGCTAGCCTTTGGATGACTTCTTTTTCCTAGACTTCTTAGCCTTCTTCTCCTTAGCCTCGGTTTCCTCAGCAGGCACGGCTGCTCCAGATTTGATCTTCTCAATCTCTGTAACTATCTCCTTAACTAGCTCTGCAGCATCTCCAGGATCTATAATGCAAGCTGAAGCAGCAGCAACGTCAATTCCAGCTGCCCTACCTAGCTGCGACTTGCTTGGAACGTAAACGTATGGAATTTTCCTCTCCTCGCAGAGCAATGGAATGTGAGCCACAATCTCTGGAGGATCAACATCTTCAGCGATCAGTACTAGCTTTGCCAATCCTCGCTCGATAGCCTTAGTGGTCTCATTCGTCCCCTTCTTAATTCTACCAGTATCCCTCGCTATTTGAACAGCCTCATAACTTTTCTCAGCTAGTTCAGGAGGAACCTCGAACCTCACATAAAATGGCTTAGACATCATCTCACCTCTTCATCGAATCATGCGCTATAAGAATCAAAAAACCAGCTTATTAAGCTTATCGGCTAAGGATGCGTGTAGTAAAAGGTGAGTTTCTCACCTACATCATCAACTCTCACAAAGCCGAAGCGTACAAGCTGTATTCTATCATCCACCTTCAATTTCGAGCAGTGCTCCTCGCAGAAGCCGCCAACCTCAGAGGCATCCGGCATAACCACCTTCGCTGGGAGACACCTATTCTTAGGAAGCCAGTGAATGATGGGAGCACGGGAAGGAAGCTCCTTTAAGTCAAAGCTGTGGAAGGTTGATGAAACAGCGTCTCTCCCAATACTTTCAACCTTAAAGTTAAGGAGCCCCATCAACCTAATGACGCTGCCCACTCTCATCTGATCAACATCCCTCCTAGATATGAATAGCTCAGCGAAGCCGCCGCTCACATTAACGGCTATCTCCCTAAACCCCCTCTCGGGATAGCTCGGGTGGTATGGAATCTTAGCCACTAAAGCGCGCGGAACGCCTGCAATCCTCAAAGTGAAGGGATCATCTATGAAGAAGAACCTATTGGCAATAGGCTCAACGATTTTCCTATTAGCAGAATACAGGTTTTCAAGTGAAATTGAAGATTCAACCGGCTTCACCCCAACCTGTAAAATTATCTCCCTAATAGCCTCCGGAAAGAAGCCCCTCCTCCTAAGAGCCCTTAAAGTCCCCAATCGAGGATCATCCCAAGACTTAAACAAACCCTTCCTAATTCCTTCAGCTATCTTCGACTTGCTTAAAACCCAGCCGGTCAACTTCAACCTGCCGAAATGTATTGCTTCAGGGTATTCCCAACCCAAGTACTTGTAGATGTACTGCTGCTTAACGGTATTGCTCATGTGCTCCTTACCCCGTAAAATGTGGGAAATCCTAAGTTCATGATCGTCAATCGCGCAGGCAAAATTGTATGTAGGCCAAACCCAATACCTACTCCCAACTCTAGGGTGGGGGTGCTGCTCGACATCTATAATTCTGAGAGCCACCCAATCCCTAATGGCAGGGTTTGGATGCGCCATATCAGTTTTAATTCTAACTACGGCTTCACCTTCACCCAAAAGCCCTTCAACCATCCTATCCCAAAGATCCAAGTTATCCTCGGAACTTCTGGAGCGGCAGGGACACGGCTTCCCTGCGGACTTAAATTTGCTGAAAACATCTCTAGAGCAAGTGCAAACGTAAGCTGCACCCATCTCAAGCAACTTCACTGCATACGAGTAGTACATTGGAATCCTATCCGACTGAATATACTCTTCATCCCACTCAGCCTTAAGCCAAAGCAGATCTTCCCTAATCCAGTCGTAAACCTCAATGATTGGCTTCTTGGTTTTAGGATCCGTATCCTCAAATCTTAGAATAAACTTACCATTATACATGCGCGCATACTCATGGCATAAAACGATGGGCCTAGCGCTCCCCAAGTGGAGGGGAGCATCAGGATTTGGCGCAAACCTCGTCCTAACAACATCAAAGCGCTCAACATTGGGAAGAGGAGGGAGAACCTTCTCCTCAACCACCCTCTCAACAGCTAAAAGCTCAGGCCAATTAAGGCGAATGACATTTTCCTGCTCACCCAAGCTCATCAAATTAACTTCATCAACTATCCTCCTAATGTGGGGAATAAGAAGCTTAACTCTAGGTTTCAAGTCGGGACGCTCACCCAAAACCTTGGATAAAACTGGATTAAGCTCGGCTCTGCCTCCATGCTTATACGCGTTCAACAGCGCGTGCTTCCTAATTAACAGCTCAACGTCAGGATCCAAAAACTCCATTTCACAAACCCCACTACTCTAAACGGGGAATTAAGATGAAAATGTAACGCTGAGGCTTAACGTCGATCTGACCAACATACGCAATCCTACCTGAAACATCAGACCTCAAGTACCTCAACTCCCTCTTCCCCGTAAATATGGCTGCGAGCCTCCTACCAGGCGAAACAACCTCTCCAACGCGAACTAGTGGAACAACAATTCTCCCAAGAGCTTCAATCAAGTACACTCGCTCACCCTCATGAAGAAAAATAGGAGGCCCACTTAGAGGCAGCACCACAGCACTTTTAAGCACAACTCCAGCTTCGAAGTCGACCAGCCACCTATATGCATCGTCATAAACGCGCTGAATGTAAACGTCGCCCACAAGCTCTCCAACCTCATCCCCCACGTCGAGCACCCGTAAACCCTCATCGCTGACAACTAGCAATCTATGCTTAGCCTTACCCCCACTAAAAGCACACTTAACTTCAGATTCAGATGCTTTAGCGAATATTCTTGGAATGCTCAAAAAAGCACCTCAAAATCCCATTAGTACTTTCTGGAAATCACAAAGTCAGCTAACTCCATGAGCAAGCGCTTGGCACCACTTTCAGGCAATATTGAAATCGACTTCTTAGCAGAATCCACGTGCTTCTTAGCTAAATCGAGAACGTAACTTATAGAGCCCAAGTCCTCCAATAGCTTAACAACCAATTTAAGCTCCTCCACAGAAATTTCACTTTTACCGTAAACCTTCATGATGGCTGCTCTTTGACTGCTGCTTGCATTGCTTAAAGCGTGAATCATTATAAGAGTGCACTTACCCTCCCTCAAGTCGCTTCCAACAGGCTTCCCCAAAACCTTCTCATCGGCAGTTACTCCCAAAATGTCATCAAGCATCTGAAAAGCCAAACCAATGTTTTCGCCATAACTCGACAAGGCGCGAACTTGCTCCTCGCTTCCACCGCCGATAATGGACCCAATTTCGCACGAAACCTTGAAAAGCGCAGCAGTCTTCTTGTAAATCATCTCATAGTACTCCTCCTCGCTCACAACTTCCTCTTTAAGTCTCCCAGATAGGCTCATGTCTAAAGCTTGGCCTTCAGCAATAGTACTAACAGCCTCAGCCAACCTACGCGCAGCTTCAACAACTCTTTCCGGCGAAACTGAAATGTGCTTGGCGCATCGCAGTAATGCTTCAAAAGCCTTAGAAAATAGGAGGTCTCCAGCAATGATCGCGGTAGGAACACCCCAAATCCTATGTACGGTTGGAACACCCCTCCTAAAGTCATCTCTATCCATTATATCATCGTGAACTAGAGTGAAATTGTGAATTAGCTCAACCGAGGCCGCCGCTGGCAGCACAGCACTTGCATCTCCGCCAACTGCAATGCACGACTGAACGACTAAGAATGGCCTCAACCGCTTACCTCCAGCTTCAATCAAGTGCCTAGATGCAGCGTATAGCTCCCTAGGCTTAGCTTCATCCGGAAGAAGTCTACGTATAAAATCATCGACCTTAAAGCTGCACTGCTTAATGGCTTCAAGCAATTTCAACTTTAGCACCTCCCAAGAATTACACAAGGAATCATTTAAACGTTTTAGTTCTCCTAGCGTAAGCCTCCACATTCACTCCCCTAAGCCTAAGCCATTCAGCTGTTAAACCAGTAATTACCACGGGGACCCTCCTCAAGTCACTAATAGTTCTAGCTCCAACTAGGAACATTGCAACCTTAAGCTCTTCAATAAATCTCTTCAAAAACCTCACAACCCCACTTGCGCCCTCCTTAAATGCGGGTTTAAGCAGCGGCAAAGCAATTCCCACAACAGATGCTCCCAGAGCAAGCGCTTTAGCTGCATCCAATCCGCTCCTAATACCACCAGTAGCTATTATTTCAAGGCTAGATGACTCACGAACTTCACATATGCTAATTGCAGTGGGGATGCCCCAGTTCCAATACAACTTGGCTAGAGAAGCATGAAGCTCATCACCTGCAGCTATAGCACGATAATACTCAACTGCAGCCCAGCTCGTGCCTCCAGCTCCTCCAACATCTACACACTTAACACCTGCACCTTCAAGTAGAGCAGCAACCTCCATCGAAATTCCAGCTCCAGTTTCCTTAGCGATAATAGGCACATTTAAGCTTGAAGAAAGCTCCTTAAGCTTAGCCATTAACCCCTTAAATTTAGGCTCACCCTCAGGCTGAACTGCCTCCTGAAGAGGATTCAAATGAACGGCAAGCGCATCAGCATCAATCATTTCAACAGCCCTTCTAGCCTCAGAAACTCCAAAACCCATTGAAAACTGCGCTCCCCCCAAATTTGCTATTAAAAGTATGTCAGGAGCAACTTCCCTCGCAATCGAGAAAGTATAAGCCAAGTTGCTATTTTCTAGCGCAACCCTCTGACTTCCAACTCCCATTCCAACTCCAAGCTCCCTAGCAGCAACCGCCAAAGCCTCATTAATCCTAGCTGAAACCTCGCTTCCACCAGTCATGCCACTAATGATGATTGGAGCATTAAGCTTGAAGCCCAGAAACTCAACTTCAGTTGAAATCTCATCCAAGTCAAGTTCAGGAAGAGCGGAATGAATTAATTCAACGTCATTAAAGCCAGTGGATTTCGCGCTGAATTGAACATCCCTCTTAAGGCAAACTTCAACGTGGCTTAACTTCCTCTCAACAGTCAAAACCAATCACCGCAACACTGACTCAGTAAACTTGCATCTAAATAACACTTCCCATACTAGCCTACGATTCTAGTGCAAATCAGCTCCTCGCCCAAAATTGCCCGCTTAACATTAAGAGGCTTCAAGGCATTAACTATTAAGACATCTATGCCAGCACGAGCAGGCTTAACAGCCTCCATAAGCTTCCCAGCAATGCCGCCAGTAACGTCAATGCCCTTGAAAGAGCAACCGCGCATCCCCTTAATCAATCGACCCACATCATCAACAGCTACACTGGGAATCAACTTCGCATCCAAATTCTTCTTGGGATCCGAAGTGTAGACCCCATCCACATCACAAGCAAAAACCAATCGGCGGGCATTGAATCGAATAGCGAGGTGGGAGGCAATCTTGTCTCCCGAAATTATGGTGAAACCAAGCTTCTCATCGAAAACAACATCCCCATAAAGAACTGGCGTCAAGTTCAACTGCAACATCAACTCAATAGGCTCAACGTGAAAAGCAGCTATTTCGCCGCTATTAGCAATGATGCAAGCTGAAGGCTGCACCGACACTGCGGGAACTCCAGCACCAACCAGTTCTTCAACAACCAGGCGATTCAGCTCTTCCATGGCCATTCGAGTCTCAGCCAATCCTTTCAGCTGGCCATTATCCTTGAATCCCAAGTGCAAATTATACTTGGAAGCAATGGGATGTCCAAATGAGCCTCCTCCATGAACAACAATTAAGTTGAAAAAGTCAATGACGTCACTTACTTCAACCGCCAACCTCCTTATAACATCCAAGTTAGCCCTCTTAGGAGAGTCCTTAATTGTGATGACGCTTCCGCCAAATTTAACGACCACCAACGGCTTACTTTTCACCAACCACAACTCCCCTCATAGATAGCCTTGCACGAATAGGCTTACCTCCAGCGCGCTTAATTGCTAAAGCAACATCCCTCACCTTATCCTCAGGGCAGAGAGCTATAATTGAGCCTCCCCCGCCAGCTCCAGTTATCTTCGACCCATAAGCTCCAGCAGACCTAGCGGCATATACCAGCTTTTCAAGCAGCAAATTTGAAACTCCAACCGCCGACAAAAGGCCATGATTGACGTTCATGAGCTCCCCAAGCTTAGTCAAGTCACCACTTTCAATAGCTCTAGCAGCTTCAATAGCCAGGTGCCCAGCAGCGTGATAAAGAGGAGCAAAAATCTCCATAAATCGCTCCCGAAGAGCCCTAACCCTATTAACCATCTCACCAGTAGATCGACTCATCCCAGTAACGCCAACTACAATAGAAAACCTCTTGGCCGGCCGGAGGCGAATAAAGCCTTCAGACCTACGGTAAACAATGACCCCACCAATAGCTGCAATCGTGGGATCAATGCCGCTAGGCCTTGAATGAGCCACCTCCTCAGCCTTCGAAGCCAATTCTAGAACGACATCTCTATCAACAGCATTCCCCATCAATTTTACAAGAGCAGCCGCTGAAGCCACCAAAACTGAAGCTGAAGAACCCAAACCAACCCCAACGGGAATCTTTGAAGTTACAGATAACTTAAATCCACGACTGAAGCCATAGAGAGAAGCCGCCTTCATCGCAAGCACCCTGATCGGCTCCAAGAATTTAATGGACTCCTCGGAGCCGCTAACAACCTTAAAGTCGCTTAGCGAATACTTAGCGGAAAACCCTAGAGTTGGAGCCTCAATGACCGCGAAGCCGCCATCCAGGATCTCAGCTGTGGCCCTAGCTCTCAAGTTGATCGCCGCTGCAATTGCAGGCTCACCTTCAACAACGAAGTGCTCTCCAACGATTATAACCTTGGCCGGCGCCGATGCGGTGACTAGCAAATTAATCACCTATAAACCGCGATCGAAGCATATCCAACAACTGCATGATAACTGCCAGTTATGTCGCCTGAAGTCGCATACTTCAACTTAGAAGCCCCACTAGCTCCAAGAAGCTTACAGGCAACTAGCATAGCCATAACAGGCCCCGGACCGCACATCGAAACATTTCTCCTATACACCACATCAATAACGCCTTTAGGGTCAAGCTCCAGAATCCTCCCAATAACAGCTTCATCATTTTCGTTAGCAATCCTCTGCGGCGCATAGTGCGTGAAATCCGTACTGGCAATCACCACCACATCCCTATCAGCCGCGGCCTTCGCAATTGCTTGACCAACCTTAGCCGCCACTTCATAGGTCTGAAGCATCATGCAGATGGGTACAAATTTCACCTTTCCATAAAGATACTGTAGAAATGGAAGCTGAACTTCAATTGAATGCTCGGATAAGTGAGCATAGTCATCATCCTCGATGACCTCAGCATGCTTAAGAATGCTTTCAGAAAGCTCGGAGTCAACTTCAGCGTCGCCAAAAGGAGTTCTCCACATGCCGCTAGTCATAATTGAAACAGCTGCTCCAACTCCAGAATGATTTGGACCTAAAATCACGAAGCAATCAGGCCTACCATCCTCAGCAAGGGCATGATAACTCCAAGCTGCAATTGGGCCTGAGTACATGTAGCCAGCATGAGGGCAGACCAGCCCAATGATCCTTCTAGGACCATCTGAAAGCTTAGGGGTGGATCCCGGCCCCAAACCATGCTTGAAACACCACTCAATTCTACTCCTGAGAGCTTCAGGGCTCGATTCATAAAACATGCCAGCTACAGCTGGACTTCTAACCTTCACAATACTCACCAATTAACATTATGCAACTGGAAAATAAAGAATATCCGCTAAAAGGCTTCAGGCTTAGCTTCAAACTCCTCAACTGAAACCGGCAAATCTCCGTCAGGCGGTATGTCGCCCCTCTCCCTCAAAACTTGCCTCGCCAAAAGCCAGTAGGTTAAAGCTAACGCCTTCCTCCCCTTATTGTTGACCGGTATTATCAGCTCAACAAATGAAGCCCTATTGTCAGTGTCGCATAAAGCTACTACTGGAATTCCAACATTGGCAGCTTCATCAATAGCCTGCTCATCAGCCCTAGGATCAGTTACAAGTACAACTGCAGGCTCAATGTAAGTTGGAAGCTTAGGATTCGTAAAGGTTCCAGGTATAAACCTACCAGTAATAGGCTTAGCTCCAACAAGCGCGCAGAACTTCTCAACGGGCCGCCATCCATATTGCCTTGAAGAAACAGCAACAATCTTTTCGGGAGGAAATCTAGCCAAGAACTTAGCTGCAATTCTAATTCTCTCATCAATCTTCCTGACGTCCAAGACGTATAGGCCATCAGGCCTAACTCGGTATATAAATGGCATCATAATTCTAGTCTTAATCCTAGTTCCAATGTGCAGGCCTGCCGCCAAGTAGACCTCTAAAGGTATTAGCAGTTCAACAGATTCAACTGAACTCACGTCAACACACCCTCCAAGCTAGCTAACTCAGCCTTCCCACCCAATTCCTCCTCTATCCTTATAAGTTCATTTATTTTTGAAATTCTCTCACCACCAACAACTCCGGTCTTAATTATTGGGCAATTGAAAGCCACAGCAAGATGGGCAATACTTGGATCCACATTCTCCCCCGAACGATGAGACATCACTGGAACGAAGCCATGCAGCTTTGCAACTTCAACCGCAGCAACAGTGCTCGTAAGCGTTCCAACCTGATTCGGCTTTATTATAACTGCGTTTCCAGCTTTTCTGGAAGACCCATACCGTATGAGCTCAGCATTAGTAACGTACAGGTCATCTCCGCAGATAAGGCAGTTAGAAACGCTGCTGAGAAGTTCAGAAAAGGATTCATAATCCTCCTCATGAAATGGATCTTCAACATAGATCAAATCAAACTCCTCAACGAGCTTAACCATGAACTTCAACTGCTCCTCAGGCGTGAGCTTAAACCCCTCCCTCCCATAAACGTATTTACCCTCACTGCCACTCCATAAAGTTGAAGCAGCGACATCAATGCCAACTCCAATCTTAATGCCAAGCTCACTTCCAACATCTTCGCAAGCCCGCTTAACAAGCTTAAGTGACTCCTCAACTCCGAAGGGAGTAACCCAAGCACCCTCATCATTTCTCCCATATATCGATCCTTCCGGAGCAAGCTCAACTACACGCTTATGAACAAGCACGTTCGCCAAGGCAGCTTCATAAAACGAATCCGCATCGAGGGGCAGCACCAATATTTCCTGAACATCAAGCCCCCCACTCTTAGAGTGCTTACCCCCACCGACAACATTACCTAGAGGGAGGGGAAGCACCGACGCAGATATACCTCCCAAATACCTGTAAAGCGGCAAATTTAAAGAGGTAGCTGCCGCCTTTGCAGCAGCAATGGAAGTGGCTATCGCAGTTGAACCTCCAATTCTAGAGAAATTAGAGGTACCGTCAATTTGCTGTATAATGCCGTCAACCTCAAATTGATTAGATGCGTCAACCCCCATCAATTCAGGGGCAATCATTTCATCGACAGCCCTAATCGCCTCATCAATTCCTCCAGGCGGAAAAGCAACAACCTCACGCCTACCCCTACTTGCCCCACTGGGAGCAGAAAAACTTCCAAACCCAGCTTCAGTATAGACATCAACCTCAATAGTGGGAGAACCCCTACTATCAAAGATCTTCCTCGCAAAAACATCCCTTATAGCTGTTGGAAAGCGATCCAATTACCTTCCACTCCTCACAACACGCTTATGCTTACCATAAATTTCATGAAGTCGAATTACCTCATCAATGAGGTCCACGTGGCTCAAAAGCATCCGGCGACAACAATACCTCTTAATGCCCAGGCTATCAAGAACCTTCCCCGGATCCTCACCGCCCCTAACTCTCTCAACAAACTCCTCATACTTATCTCCAAGAAGAGCCCCACAAGTAAAACACCTAATTGGAACGATCAATTTCAAACCTCCTATCGATACGATTTCTGGAACCGTCTCCTAGCTGAGGGGCCGCCGAACTTCTTTGGCTCAGTCCTTCTAGGGTCGCCGGCGAGCATGGACCTATCGTAATCCAAGAACACCTTCTTCAACTTCTCATCCTTAAACCATGTCACTAGGCCCCTGGCTATAGCCATTCGAGCAGCATCAGCTTGCCCCATGAAACCTCCGCCTCGAACTGAAACCTCAATATCAACTTTCTTCAGCCTATCCCCAGCAAGCAAAAGGGGCTCCATGATCTTCCAGCGAGCCATCTCAGGCTGATAGAGCTCTATCGGCACCTTATTAATAAAAACGCGTCCCCTACCAGGCTTAAAAGTAGCTCTAGCAACAGCAGTCTTCCTCTTACCGCTAGTAATAAGAACCTTAACCACACCTATACCCCCTTCCACCCTATCTCCTTAGCTACTTCACCCAGATATACATACTTGCCCCCAAGCCTACTGGCATCAGCACTAGATATCTTCTCCACTTTAAATTTCTTAAACTCATCTGGAAATCCTATGTAAATCCTCAATCGCTTTAGAGCCGCCCTCCCCCTATAATTATGTTTGGGAAGCATGCCCCAAACAACGTCCTTCAAAATCCTATCAGGCCTCCTAAAGTGCTTAGGCCCCCTCTTAGGATTCCTCAAAGTCTTAAGCTCAAGCATTGACTTGAACTCCCTAACTATGCTGCTCTTATCGCCGGAGATCACCGCCTTCTCAGCATTTACAATGACTATTCGCTCCCCCTCCAAAAGCCTTTTAGCGACTACGCTGGCAAGCCTACCCATGATCGAGTTTTCAGCGTCAATTACAACTACATTTTCAGGCACTTCAATTTCACCCCAAGATCTTCACATTACTGCCTCTAGGTACTTTAACTATGAGTTCAGCTATGCTAATGCACTCGCCACCAGCACTTTTAATTTTTTCAACAGCTTTCGCTGAGAATGAAAGGGCAGCCACGGTTACCGGGTGGTCGATCTCTCCGGAGCCTAAAACTTTGCCTGGCACGAGAACCAAGTCTCCAGCCCTAGTATATCGATTAATTCTACTAACATTAACCTCCACCCGTCTCCTGCGAGGAGCATTAAGCCTCTCAGCCACATCCCTCCATATCTCAACGTTATATGCTCGCGAAGCCTTCCTAAGCAACCTTATCAACTTCCTAACTTGAACATTAGTTGGACCAGTTCTCTTCAACCCTCCAAACCTCCACTCAACTCCTCAATCAAATTCGAGCACTTCTCAGCTAAAACTTCAGCTGCAACTTCAACGATCTTAGGAGCAGGCAAAGTTCCAGTAGATTCAACGTAAAATATGAATGAAGTATCGTCTGGATTTAACTTGATCGCATCAACCTCGCAAGCCTCCACGCATGCTTTACATAAGCTGCAGTTCAAAAAGTCCTTTAACTGCGGAAATCCACTCTCATCCAAGTCGAGAACTCCCTTAGGACAAGCTTCAATGCACTCTCCGCACTTAATGCACTTATCACGATTAACTTCAATTCTAGGCACGTACTTATAGGCGCAGGCTGAAACAGGCTGCCACTTAGCCCCCCTCTTACCAATGCCGAGCCTAGCGTAAGCTTCAAGCAAAATCTTCTGGTTGGACGCCAGCTTAGCAATTGGAATTTTATCGCTGACCGGAACTACTTCAGGATCACTTGAAACCAAGTCGCCTGAGTAGACGACTCTAGGCCGGTCCTCAGCTTCAACTTCAAGAATAAACGTAACCTGACACTTAGTGCAGCCAACTCCTCCGCAACTGCACTTCTCCGGAGGAGAAAACCTATCCAAATCCGTTTTAAGAGGAATTAGCGATAATCTATAAGCCAAAACCTCATCGAAAATCGGAGAAGTATTATTCAGAATTACGACCTCATCAATGGCCATGCATGGAACCTCAGCTATCATAATCCTCCTCAGCGCATTAGCAAAAGCAACGCTAACCCCACTTAATATAAAGCGAACTGAAGCATCCGAAGCACTCACTACCTCCACGTGCATCAACAAACCCCTCAACTTAAGCTAGAAGGAGGGATTATAATAGAGGAATTTAAATTTTATGTGCTCCTAATGCATTGCAATGTAAAGCCTAATTAATAGATTTGAAAAACGCAGATAACTTAGGCAAACAATAGAGCGCAATTTAAGTAGGTAGCTTAATCACCCCTACTGCCCTTTCATACCCTTAATCAATTGCTCCCCGAGAGCCTTAAAAACTCCATAAGCCTTGATCAAGGGCACATTAATAACCACTTCGCCATCCCTGATCTTTATTACTCGCTCATACTTAGGCTTAAACGAGTAGCACACTTGCTCCATTATAACCACCTTATCCTTCAAGAAAACCCGAGAAATAGTTCTGGCATCCAGAATGTCGCAGCAAGCACAAATGACGAGTCCATTAAGCCATAGCGGATTCTTCTTGGATAAGTAGGCGCAGAAGCCCAGGTCCTCCAAGCCCCTCTCTTCAATGCTGAAAACTTTAACCTTAAATTCGCCCCAGCTAAATTCAGGCAAAGATGAAGAGCCTCCACCTATACTCGTCTACCTCTACGCCCACCAGGCCTCCTCGTGGTGTCGTGCGGAATTGGAGTAACATCTTCAATCCTGCCAATTATGAAGCCAGACCTAGCTAGAGCTCTAATTGCTGCTTGAGCTCCAGGCCCAGGAGTTTTAGGTCCATGCCCACCGGGAGCTCTAACCTTAATGTGAAGAGCATTAATCCCCTTATCCTTAGCAACTTGAGCAGCTCTAAAAGCCGCTTGCATAGCGGCATATGGAGAGGGCTTCTCCCTATCAGCCTTAACAACCATGCCACCTGAAGCTATTGCAATCGTTTCAGCTCCAGATAGATCAGTGATGTGCACAATGGTGTTGTTGTAGGAGCTATATATGTGAGCAACACCCCACTTTAAGTTCTTACCTCCAAACATGGCAAGCAGCACCTCCACTAGCTCTCAGCCGCCGCAACGAGCGGCTTCTCCTTAAATGGACTTCCAGGAGAGTAATCTATTAGCGCCTCCTCATCCCTCTTGACAACGTATCCTGGAGACGTAACTCGCCTACCAGCAATAGCTATGTGGCCATGAACAATCAGCTGCCTAGCTTCATAAATGGTTCGAGCCAAGCCCTTTCGGTAAACAACTGTTTGTAGCCTCCGCTCAAGCAAGTCCTCAACCCTCAAGCCCAAAACGTCGTCCAAGGTAGCTTCCTCATGCAGCAGCCCCATCTTAATCAGCCTGCTTATCAGCTGCCTCTGCCTGAGAGCCAACTCTTCAGGCGGAAGAGCAAGCATCAACCTAGCCTGCTGCCTAATCTTTGCAATCATGGTCTTCGCAACCCACAATTCACGCTTATTCCTAAGGCCATACTCGCCCATCAGCTTAAGCTCTTCCTCTAAAACCTCCTTCCTCCAAGGATGCCTAGGCCCCTTCCACTTCTTCCTACATCGCTTTGGATCTCCCATAAGCCTACCTCCTCGGCTTGCGCGTAACACCTACAGTCTGCCCACTTCTACCAGTAGTTCTAGTCTTTTGACCCCTAACCTTCAATCCCAAAGCGTGCCTAACTCCCTTCCAGCACTTAATCTTCTTCATCAAATCGATGTCAGCCTTAACCCTCAAAACCAGGTCGGACCCTATCAAGTGAACGTCCTTGCCAGTCTCCAAATCCTTCCTCCTATTATACATCCAAGCAGGAATACCCTGAGACCTTACATCCTTAATTGCATTTTCAATCCTCTTAATCTCAGCTTCAGATAGAAAGCCGATTCGCACGTCAGGATTAACTCCGACAACCCGAACAATGGCTTGAGCCAAATTTATACCTATACCCTTAATCTGAGATATAGCGTAAACTACCTTTTTGGAACCATCAACGTCCTGCCCAGCTATACGGACAATGTGCCTAAACGCCAAGGCCAAATCACCTATCAGCGCTAGTAGGAAAAACGTGAAGCTCTATTTAAGTTTTGTTTAATGAATTGAGTTAAAAGGAGCGCTGCTCGATGCAGGCTTCATCATCAACGTCAGCAAGCCCGCCTGAGCAGCGCCCCACACCTATATTGGAGGAAGTCAATTAAATTTGTAATGCAGAAGCATAAAACGAATACCGAAAACCTCCAGCACCCAGCAAGAGCTAGTTAAGTCATTCCTGCCTAAGAGCCGCCGCTGGATCCAGCTTAGCAGCCTTTCTCGCCGGATAGATCCCCGGCTAAAACTCCCGACAATAACGCTACCATGAAAGCGGTCAGCATCAATTCAGCCGAAAATACAGGGAGTATTTCCAAGCGCCCCCTAGCAATTGGAGCCCTAATGAGCTTGAAGAAGTATGGGCCGATAACGTAGGATAATGCAACTCCAGATATAAGTCCAATCAATCCGCCGATCAATCCAATCAAGGTAGATTCCATCATGAATAGAAGCATTATAGTATTTTCAGTTGCACCTAAAGCTTTCAATAATCCAATCAACCTTGTTCTCTCAATAACCGAAATATACATTATATATATTTGCAATTCCAATGCCAGCCACAACCAAAGAAACAGTTGCAATCAACCCTAAAAACGAAGATATTTGACTGGATATATTGGTCATCGTCTCTATCATCTGGCTCGGAGCAATAACCCTCACCCTCTGGCCGTACAAGTCAGTTACATGCTCAATTACCTGATCCACCAGCGAAACATCTTCAGCAACCAGTATCAAAGCATCATAATAATGCCTTTTATTAAACATGGAATCTGCGGCTTCAAGGGAAATCACAACCGAATCATCAATTGAGAAGGGCATAATTGCCCCGTAACTCTCCAGTATGCCCATGACGACCATCGAGGCAACGTACGGCTTAGCCCTAAGCCTCCTAAACGTTACACTAACTGTTTGACCAACCATTAAAGGCTGAACTTCATCTTCGCCCTCCTCTTCAATTGGATTAGCAACGTTAACCCCTAGCAGAAGGCTAACATAATCATACTTTCCGGGTAAAGTCCCATCAGCCAACTTCAGCCCGGGAAAAACCTCCTGCAACGAGTCCGAATCAATCCCCACAACCTGTACACTCATAAACTTGTCAGAAACACTTATCACTGCAGATCCAATTATAAGTGGAATAACCTTTCTCACACCAGATATCGACGAAAATGAAGGCAAATCATATGCGGATACTCTATAGCCTCTAACTGGAATTACGAATATCAAATTTAATCCGGTTTTAGATACTTGATTTACGAAGTACTGATTTAAGCCTGCAGCCTGTGAAGTCAAAATTATCATTAATGAAGCACCAATAACCACGCCAAGCATGGTTAAAGCTGCCCTAAGCTTCCTGAACTTCAATGCTGAAAATGCAAGCAATACAACGTCCTTGAACCTCATCTATTTACCCCTAACTCAAACTCAGCTTTCCCAAACTTTCTCCTAGCATAGAAGTAAGCTGCCGCAACGCCCACTAAGAAGGAAATAATCGAAGCAAGTATAACGTCCATTCCAATAAATCCAGCTCGCCCTTGAACCTCATGCTCAACAGATCGTTTAGGAATAACCTTTTATTTGCAGCGGGTACGTTGAAGAATGCTCTCTCCCCAAATCATCCTTAAAGGAAATGTTGATCATCAACGTGTATTTGCCAGGGGCCGCTGCCTCCTTAACTTTCAATGAAGAGCTGAACGGTGCCTGCGAACCAGATGATAAACTTCCCAAGTAAACCACCCCCATACCAGTTTCCTCCAAAATATCCTCCATAGACGAAACTGAAACCCTAATTCCCTTAGCAGCAGATATTCCATCATTCCTTAAAGCGCCTGAAATGGTGAGCGTATCACCAGCTTCAACCTCAAGAGGAGAAGCAGTTAAGCTTACCAATTGCAAGTCAACATATCCAATAACTGAAAAACCAATTTTACGAGTTTCAGTGATTTCAAATCCGCATTCATCCCTAAATTTATCTTAAAAATAGTTTGAACTACCATTATTGATTACTAAAAAGAGGAACTTTTATTTTGTCACTTCATCGCATAAGGCTTCTGTTCAGCAGGCTCAATGCTGCTCCCAATATCGTCATTGCGAATCCAAATGTCATTAAAATTGAATTTATGAATTGAATTGTGAGTAGAGCATATTCTTGATGCAACTTTATAGTGAAAGCGTATAGTAATTGATTTCCAAGCGGAGTATATGCCAGGAATAGTCCGATTACTGCTAATCCTGAACCTGATATCATCATCGTTAAGTTGAAAGCTCGGCTTCTGAATTCTCGGCCAAAATTAACAGATCTCAATTGCATTGGCGTTATTGACGGAAATGCTTGAGCAATTGATTTCAATATCGCTGGAGTTACAATTAATGAAAATGGCAGCATCGTTACGAACCACCATACAGTCAGCGCTACCGCAAATGAAGTCAATTCGAGCCACGTTAAATTAGGTGGTAGTGCCCCCAAAAAGTAAATTGTCGGCACGTATAAGAAAGCGCATAAAGCATTCCCTATGATAAGCGTCAAGTATGTTGTTAAAATGAACCTCTTCAAGCTGAATTTTTCGTGTAAAAGCTTACCGTAAATGTAGAAGGCAATAAAATTACTTGGCACAGCTGCAATCAAGCTTGGAATATAGGGACAATGATGCTTAATTGAATCCGCAATGAAAGTTCCTATCGCTGCGCCCAAACCTGCCGGCATGCCACCAAAAATAACTGCTATTACTTGCGGGATTACTACTGCCGGTCTAAATTGCCCCCTACCCCATGGCGACACGATATATGCAGTTAAATAGCATCCCAAAGCATATAATGCCGCGCACATGGCAGCAGAGACAACGCGCAATGCACCAGTAACCTTAAATTCACTCATATGATTCAACCACCCTAAGCGCCACTAATCTAGCAAATGAAATAGCATAAATTAATTTTGCTTCGATTTAAATGAACAAGCTAATTCACATAATGGTGTTAGCTCACAATGTACAATAAATTATTCAAAGCATAAGGTTTGATTTCTAAGTGCTAGCACATTTTAACTAGAAATCTCAAAGCTGAAAGGCCTTGAGAGTTAATGAAATATCCTACACAGTAGCACCACTAAAAGCAATTGCTACATGTGCCTTAGCTATATTCTCAAATATCGGTACTTGCAGGCTTCTCACGATAGTTGTGGTGGGCGGGGTGGGATTCGAACCCACGACCTCCGCCGCGTAAGGGCGGCATCCTAGTCCAGCTAGACGACCCGCCCACACTTATAATGCCAATCACCAGTGGAATAAGTTTTATGCTCTATTTACTGACGCGCTTTAATTTTGGCCAGTTCCTTTTTCAAAGCTTCAACTCTCTTCTCTAAGAAGCTTATTATCTCCTTGTTGTCATGGGGCTGAAGGGGAGCATCGCATATAGGGCATTTAAATGAAGTTTCCACCGCATTTTCGAAGGTTAGTCTGACACCGTCTTTTGGGCAGTAGAAGAATATGTGGTTGCGCTCGTACTCGAGTCTTTGACTTAATTTTTCCAGTACCAATTGCTTTTTCAAATTTACGAGTGATTCAATGTTGTCCCTATTTAGGCGCCATAGGTAGATGTACCACCCAGTGGATTTGTCGCGTATTCTGCGGTAGGATGCTAACTGATTGTCGAATAGGGTGTATAGTATTTTTCTAACGCTATTTAATTTGATGCCTGTTTTCTCTGCTATTTTCTCGTCTGTTAGTTCATATTCCTCTGCTAGGGCTAAGGCTACTGCTACCGCGTCTTCTCCCCCGATCTCCTCTATTACTGCTATGAAACTCTCGTCTATTTCGAAGCCGAAAGCCTCATAATAATCGTACATTCGCTTTTATCCACTCCACCTCTTGCTAACTTTAAATTGTTTGGCCATAAATTTAAGTTCTTTGACTTAATTTAGCTTAACAACTTTCTTGCCCCTAGGGCTAGGGCAAACCTTGATTTTCGCGCCCTTAAATTGGGATCTGAAAACCCAATCTTTAGTCAGCTCCTTCAAGAATACCGCTAGAGCTGCAACTTCAGAGTGAGGCTGATTTCCAATTGCCACATTCCAGTCAGCAAGCAAGTAATATTTCTTTGGAACCTTTTCAGCGCCAACAATTATCAGCTTATCTTTATTGGAGCGTCTAATTTCATCAATTACGTCCGGCAAATTTAAGCCGTACATGGTTAAGTGTATAACTTCACCTCCACTCTCCCTCCACTTCCTAATGAAAGAGGTAGGGTTAACACCAACCTCAACAGTGAAAGGCCCACCCCAAGCCTCAACCACCCTAAGCAGAGAGCTCTTCACGCTCTCATCATCAGCATCTATCGCTATGCCATCTGCCCCAAATGCCCTTGCAACTAAGCCGACGTGCGTTGTTACTCGCTTATCCCTCTCAGGCCTATGACCTATCCTCAAAACCACTATCTTATACTGCCAATCCTTCATGATATATCACACAACATTTTAATTAAAGCAACTAATTGAATTTAACGAGTATGAAAGCAGTATTGGTAGAGTGCATAGTAGGAAGAAGTAAATCCAAGCTGAGCGAGCTGCAGGAGCTCGCCAAAAGTAGAGGTTATGAGGTAGTTGGAATACTAACTCAAAAAAGAAGTAAGCCGGATCCAGCATTCTACATTGGCAAAGGGAAAGTTCAGGAACTTAGGGAGTTGGTTGAGAAAACTAGGGCAAGCACGGTTATCTTCGCAAACACTCTCAAAGCTAGCCAAGCATTTAGGATTAGAAGGGAAATTGGGTGGCATATAAGCGTAATTGATAGAAACCTCTTGATTTTGGAGATATTTGAGGAGCGAGCTAGGACAGCTGAAGCTAAACTCCAAATAGAGCTGGCTCGCCTATACTACATGCTGCCATGGACGAGGGAGTACGTGAGATTTCGAAACCTATATGGCGAGCAAGTAGGCTGGGGAGCACTTGGAGAATACCTACACAAAGTATATGAAAGGCATGTCAGAAGCAGAATAGCTACCCTGGAAAAGAAGCTAGAGAAATTAAAGTTTCAAAGTAAAATGAGGATAGTTAAAAGACATGAACTGGGATTTCCAGTAGTTATACTTACGGGCTACACGCAAGCTGGGAAAACGGAGCTCTTCAATAGGCTAGCAAGGGAGTCGAAGCCAACAGGTTTAGGGCCGTTCACAACCCTCTCAACATGCGGCAGAAAGGTTAGGATTAGAGGCTTAGGGAGCTTCATACTAGTTGACTCAATAGGATTTGTTGAAGACATGCACCCACTAATACTGGAGGCATTCTACGCCACGCTAAATGAACTAGCGCTATCAGACCTGATACTGCTCGTCATAGATGTAAGCGAAAGCAAATTGGAAATAAGAAGGAAAGTCTTGGCCTCAGAGGAAATCCTACGGAGAATTGCTCCTGCAACTCCAGTCATAGTTTGCCTAAACAAAATAGACCTAGCCACCAGCGAAAAAATTGAGGCAGCAGAAAGCATAGTTAGGGAGGCATTTCCATACCAATGCATAATACCCATAAGCGCAAAGAAGGGAGACAACTTAGATAAGCTGATGAGCGAAATCGCGGACCAAATAAAGTCTGAAATAGAAGATTATGGGAGGATCAGCGCTTCCTCCTAAATTTAATTTCTGCAATGTCCCCCAAAGTCAATTCGAACTTTTTAGAAGTTAGAGTAGGTTGATGCAATTCAGGAGCTAATGCAGGCACTAAAAGCTTAACCTTAAGAACCGACTCCAGCTTCCTGGCAAGCGGTATAGGCGGAACCATAGCTCCAGACTCTATCCTACGTATAACCGACACCTTCTCCTTAACCCTTTCAGCTAAAATCTCCTTGGTCCAACCTAGAGCCTCCCTAGCAGCCCTAATCCTCTCAGCATAGTCCTCAACAACCTCAAGCTCCTCAACCAATCTTCTCCTCACGGCTCTAGGCTTAACCGATTTGACCCTAGTCGGCTTATAGGTAAACCTTGAAGCCTTAGGCTTCTCCATAATGGGAGAGCCGTACTTCGCGCATTCACCACAAACAGTTAAAACCGCACCTGCAATCAGAACCTTCCTACCCCTGCCCCTAAGAGGCTTGCCGCATAATTCACAGCTCAAAATTCACACCACAGCAATTATGCGCATGTCAACTTATACGGTTTACGCTCATGGTAGAAATTTTAATTTTAGACGAAGCGAGAAGTATCTACGGAGAACATCAGCGTACATAGAGTTGAAGTGAGGGCGACGCCTTGCCATCCCCAATAGATAGCGAGGAAATCACCTACTTTAGAAGAGTTGAGAGCTACACCAAGTACTTAGAGAGAAAGCTCAGAAACTTGGAATTGGAATTCCAGGTTTTAAGCGAAGAGAGAGACAGACTACTTCAAGAAATAGAGTTCCTCAGGGAAGAGCTCAAAAGATTAAGCTCCCCACCCTTAATTGAAGCGCGAGTGGTGGAAGTCCTAAGCGATGGAAGAGCAATAGTGAGGAGCTCAACTGGGCAGAGCCTAGTAGTTTACGTGTCAAGCTTCATAGATAAGCGAAAGCTGCGGCCAAACGTCAGGGTAGCCCTCAATCAAAGGACGTTCGCCGTAGTCGAAATACTACCTCAAGTCGAAGACCCATACATAAGGGGAATGGAAGTAATTGAAAAGCCAAATGTCACCTACCGCGACATCGGAGGCCTAGAAGAGCAAATAAAAGAGATTAGGGAAGCCGTAGAACTACCATTATTAGAGCCAGAGCTATTCAATGAAGTAGGCATAGATCCACCTAAGGGAGTCCTCCTATACGGGCCGCCTGGATGCGGTAAAACGCTGCTAGCAAAGGCAGTAGCCCACGAAACGAAGGCTACGTTCATAAAGGTTGTTGGCTCGGAACTAGTGAGAAAGTACATTGGAGAAGGAGCAAGAATGGTCAAAGAACTATTCTCCCTAGCAAGAAGAAAAGCCCCAAGCATAGTGTTCATCGACGAAATAGATGCCATTGGCGGAAGAAGAATGGACCTATCAACAAGCGGAGAAAGGGAAGTCCAAAGAACAATGGCCCAGCTACTAAGCGAGATGGACGGCTTCAACCCCAGAGGAAACGTGAAAGTAATAGCAGCAACAAATAGGATAGACATGCTCGACCCAGCTCTACTCAGGCCAGGAAGATTCGACAGGATAATTGAAGTACCACTTCCAAACGAGAAGGGGCGACTTGAAATCCTGAAGATACACACCAGAAGAATGAGGATATCGAAGGAAGTATTACTGGAAACACTAGCCAAGATGACTGAAGGGGCGAGCGGAGCCGACATAAAAGCAATATGCACCGAAGCCGGAATGAATGCCATAAGAGAAAAGCGAAAGTGCGTAAAGATGATGGACTTCCTGAAGGCAATAGATAAAGTGCTGAAGGGCAAAAAGCATACAATCCCAACGGCGTACATGTAGTGAGAGCAATGACATCCACAGACCTCTATAGAATCAGGAGAATAGCTGAATACCAATTTGGAAAAGGCATTGGAGACATACTATTCCCAAACGGCGTTGAAATAGAAAAATCAAGAAAAACAGGCAAAATAAGGAGAATATACCATGAAGGCAAGCTGCTAGCAACAATGAGAGCCAGCGACGGATACCTAGCCCTATCAATAGAAGGAGCTAGAAGAATAGTGGAAAAAACTAGGAAACCCAAGTTAAGGGTTATAGTGGCAGGCGAGATCGCAAAGTTCATCAAGGAAGGGAGAAACGTCTTCGCAAAACACGTGGTCGAAGCAGACCCCAACATTAGGCCTGGAAGCGAAGTTATAGTTGTCGACGAAAGCGACAGACTATTAGCAGTTGGAAGAGCAGTATTAAATGGTGAAGAAATGATTTCCTTTAAAAGTGGAGTAGCCGTTAAGGTAAGAAAAGGAGTAGGCGGTGAAAAATGTGAGGAGAATGTCACCTAGAGAGATGAGGAGGCTCATGAAGAAGCTAGGCATGCAGTTAGAGGAGCTGTCAGACGTTGAGGAAGTAATCATAGTCAGGGAAAGGGAATTGATCAAGCTTACAAGCCCCACGGTCTCGCTAATGAAAATTGGAGGACAAACAATATTCCAAGTAGTAGGTGAGCCAATAACCACACCGAGAGAAGAAACTGAAAAGAAGGAAGCAATCGAAATTCCAGAGGAAGATGTACAGCTAGTAGCTGCTCAAGCAGGAGTCAGCATAGAAGAAGCGAGAAGAGCATTAATGGAAGCTGAAGGGGACCTGGCAAAGGCAATTTTAACGTTAACATCCATGAAGAAATGAGCTAGCGAGCTTGAGCCCTCAATTCAAGCTTTCTCTTAATCCTCTTAACTCTGAAAATGTCTTCGCGCTCCCTCTCAGCAAGATAGAGCTCGATGTACTTGATGGCATCCTCAATTTTAGGAATTACAATCGACTCAAGAGCATTAACTCTCCGCCTAACCTTCCTCACCTCCTCAGCCAGCCTAGTTAAAGTCGCACTCGCCTCAGCGAGCTTAACGATCTTGCTCACCGCAATAGAAAACTTCTCAACAGCAGTGTCAAGATATGCGGTCGTATCGATCAAGCTGTATGGCCGCTCAACCCGCCTAATATTTGCAGTGAACACCGGAATTAAAACGCCCATAACATTCCTCGTCCTCATATCAACCTCCACAGCCTCAGGAACTCCAGCTGCAATCCTCTCAATTCTAAGTGCACCCAGCTCAATTTCAGCTCCGCTTAAAGCTGCAAAAGCCTCCCTTAACGCTAATATGACCTCCTCTCTGAGAGACTTATAATCCTGAACGGCAGCGAAAAACTCCATTATAAGGGCGTCCCTCTTTTCCTGGAGAAGCTCCAAACCTCTCTTAGCTAACTTCAACCTACGCTTAAGCGCCAGCAGCTCCATCCTAGTCGGCTTAACTTCCATTGTAGCCATAAGTACACCGCCACAATAACTAGCACATGAAAATTTAAAACAATTCTGCTATCCTCAGCAACCGAGCAGTAAGCGTAAAATAGATGTCTACACTAGATGAGTTGAAAACTCAACGAGGCCTTGAAAATTTACGCATTATGAATATGCGCCCCCCATAACTCACCTTCACAACGCTTCCCTTACGTACGAGATCCTCCAGAACTTCATTGGGATTCAAGCCAGCTCTCTCAAAAAACTTGTAGGCATAGTCAAGCCTCATTGGATGAACAGAAACAATTGCCAAGAAGTCCTTAATTGGATCGCTAATAAAAGTAAATTCAGGACCCTCAAAAGCCGAGAGCAATTCAACCTTCCCCAAACCTAAAGCTTCAGCAAACAATGAATAGGCACTTACGATCAAGTCCTCCGAAGGCAGGTTAACCCAAGCTTCAGCTGGAGGTCTAATGGGAATTGAGATGTAGGCTTTAAATGGATTAACCCTGGATATGAATTTAGCAGTTTCCCGAATAGAATGTTCACTTGTATTCAAGCCACTTACAAGCATCGTCTCAGTGATCAAAATACCCCTATAGCTACGAGCAAACGCCATTATTCCCTCAAGCACCTCATCCAAGGAGAGGCGCGGATGCGGCCTATTAACAGCGCTCCAAACTTCAGGTAAGGCGGAATCCACCTTCAATGAAACCAGGTCGAACAGGGATAAGTCACTTCTAACGTCATCCCTAAAAATTAGCGACGCATTAGTTAGCACGGCAACTGGAACTTCAATTTTCTCCTTAATTTTCTCCACGATATTGCCAAGATTTATGTCAAGAGTAGGCTCGCCATCGGGCACAAAAGTTACATAATCGATTGGAGAGCTGAGATTTCTAACCGACTCAATAACCTCATTAGCAACCTCGTCTGGAGGGTAGAACTCCCTTCTCTCAACTCCTAAACGCATAGTTCTACCAAGCTGACAGTAAACGCACGAGTACGTGCAATGCTTTGCAGGGATGTTATTTACCCCCAAAGACATTCCAAGCCTCCTAGATGGAACAGGTCCAAAAACGTACTTCCCCACTTAAACCACCACTCAGATCTAACTCAGCAATTCCCTCCAATAACTATGCGCCTACCAGCATAAGCGCTAACAAACCTTTCGGCGAGAAGCTTGGAAAGGACATTTATAGCAGCGTTGCTAGTGCAATGGCAAGGGGCAACGAGCTTCACATCAAAATGCTCGAGTACTTTGGCGACATCATATGCCTCAGCAGCGTCAATGTGAAAGCCTCCAATGACACCCCATATACTACTGGACTCAGTGACTTCCGCAGCCCGTTCAAGTATTGAAGCTACTCCAGGGTGGGAGCATCCTACGAAAACAACTGGGCCGCAACCTTTAACGTTGATTATAAGTGAGTGCTCCTTCAAAAAACGTCCAAGAACTCCAGATGTGATAATTCCATCACATAGCTTAACTGGCCTTCCTGCATCAATGAAATCGCCTCTCCTAAATAGAGGTCTTGACGGAGCTAATACCTTAGCACCGCGACCAACACTAGCTAAATACGCCGTTAATCCACCTAGACCTCCAGAGTGATCTCCATGCCAATGGCTGATGAAAACGAAGTCCAAATCCCTTAATGGAACTTTCAAAACCTCCGAATTATGCCTCAATATTTCCCAGCTAGAATCAGTGTCGAATAGAATTTTAGCCGATTCACACTCTAAGTAAATGGATAGCCCCCAAGCCGAAATTACATTGCGGCTAACTCGCCTATTATCCACTACAATTATCACCTTAATACCGTCCACACAATTGGCAAAGCTCAAGGCAGCATCAACCTCAATTAGCTAAATGCAAAAACCTCCAAGAGAGAAGCTCCTCAAGTTTAACTCCAATACTCCAACAGCAAACTCGCAGGCAGGACCCAAGAGAGCAACCGGCAACCACAGCTCAGCACGCCCAAAATAATTTAGTGCATATGAACATAATTATTTAACTCCCATCCTCAATGTTAAGAAATAAGTTCGAGAGAGCTCTATAGGCACCGCTATAGTATGGCGAAAAAATAAAATGGACTTCTAAACCAGCCTTGATCATATTCCAAGATATGCCTTCTTAACCTCTTCATCCTCTAGAAGCTCACTTCCAGTTCCAGCCTTCACGATTCTACCGGTTTCGATTATGTAAGCTCTATCGCAGAGCTTTAAAGCTTGATGGACGTTCTGCTCAACAAGCAAAACCGTATAACCTTCATTCTTAAGCTTGGAAACGAAGTCAAGCACTTCAATCACCAATTTCGGCGCCAATCCCAAGCTTGGTTCGTCCAGCATCAGCAATGTAGGTCTGAGAATAAGTCCCCTAGCAATAGCCAGCATTTGCTGCTCACCCCCACTTAAAGTGCCTGCCAACTGATTTCTCCTCTCCTTCAATATTGGAAACAGATTGTACACTATCTCCAAGGTTTCACTGAACTTTTCCCTAGCTCTTCGAGTGTAAGCAGCTGCCTTCAAGTTTTCATAAACCGTCAATCTAGGGAAAAGCTGCCTCCCCTCGGGAATGTGAGCCAATCCCATTTCAACTCTCCTATGCGGATCCAGCTTAGTAATATCCATACTCATGAATTGTATGCGGCCCCTTCTAGGCATTAAGAGGCCTGATATTGTTTTCAGGGTGGTTGATTTCCCAGCGCCATTAGCTCCGAGAAGCGCTACGATTTCCCCCTCCTTAACGTCGAAGGATATCCCCCAAATAACTTGAACATCTCCATAGAAAACTTCCAAGTCCTCAACACTTAGAACTACGCTCATAGCTCCAACCTCGCACCCAAATAGGCTTCAATGACATGAGGATCATTTGCAACTTGCTTCGGCGTGCCCTCAGCTATCTTTTTCCCATGATGCAGGACAACTATTCTCTGCGATATGTTCATCACGAACCTCATGACGTGCTCAACAACCAGCAAGGTTTTCCCTGCATTATTTACCTCCCTAAGCAACGCCAACACATCATCTATTTCAGCAGGAGTGAGACCTGCAGCCACTTCATCCAGTAGAAGGAGGTCAGGTTCAAGAGCTAATGCTCTAGCTAGCTCGAGCCTCTTCTTCTCCGCGACATTTAGAGAGCCTGCCTTCATGAGCCTCTTATCATAAAGTCCAGTGAACTCCAAAAGCTCCAAAGCTCTCCTAGTAGCCTCCTCCAAGTCAGCATGCTTCAAGAAAGCACTTACAACAACGTTTTCTAGCACCGTCAGCCCGGGAAGAGGCTTAACAATTTGGAAGGTTCTGCCAATTCCCATCTTAGCAATGACGTATGGAGGCTTTCCAGTTATATCTTCGCCCCTAAAGTAAACCTTCCCGGACTCGGGCTTATAATACCCCGTAATCACGTTGAACATTGTAGTTTTTCCAGCTCCATTTGGACCGATAAGCCCAACAATTTCACCCTCATCAACGTGGAAGGAGACAGCGTCCAATGCAACTAGCCCGCCAAACTTCTTAGTTACGTCTTCAACTTTAAGTATAGGATGACTCACGACTTTCACCTCCCCCAATAGATGCTTCAAGAGAAGCAATTCCAATTCTCCTCTTCACAAAGCCCTTCATTTCAAGCCAGCCCATAACGCCTTCAGGCATCATCAAAGTTATAACTGCCAGTATTATGCCCAGCACAAGCACGTGAAGGCCATAGTACCTCGGAAACCTAGCCACTATCTGTGCTCTCACATACTCAGTTATTGGCATGAATATGAAGGACCCAACTATTGGACCTACAAAAGTGTATATGCCGCCTAAAATACCTGCAACAACTATGTAAACTGAAATCGTAATCAAGTCAAAAACGGCGAAGGGATCAATAAATCGGAACCTAACAGTATATAAGCCTCCTCCAATCCCAGTGAAGAACGCGCTTATGAACATTGCTATCATCTTATACTTAAAAGGGTTTATTCCAACGCTCATAGCAGCAAACTCGTCCTCCCTTATTGCTTGAAGGTAAAAGCCAATCTTGCTGTTAACAACTGCATGCAAAACAACGACCTCCAAAGCTAAAATTCCAATTGCAATATAAGCATAAACGAAGGGGCCAGCGTACTGCAGGTAGTATAGGGAAAGCTCAGGAGAAACTATTGGAGGTTGAAGGCCAGCTGCACCTCCAACCCATTCCCACGAAATGAAAATCAGCTTGAAAATCTCCGTAGCAGCTATAGTGGCTAAAGTAAACCAGTGGCTTTTAAGCCTAAAAAGGGAACACCCAATGCTAAACCCGTAAGCGCGGCTATGAAGCCTCCAATAAACATTCCAATCCAAGGCGTAATTCCAAAGTAGAGGATCAAGATCATTGTGACGTAAGCTCCAACCCCAAAGAAAATTGCATGCCCAAAGCTCATCTGACCTCCATAGCCCGCAAGTATGTTCCAAGCCATAGCCAAAATGGAGTATAGCAAGCATAGGAATAGGGTGTTGGCTGGAAAAGGCAAGTCGACAAGATAGAAGAACAGCGGTAGAACTAAGAGAGTAGCAGATATGGCTATTAGGATTAAGCCTCTAACCCCCTTGAACTGCCCCCTAATCATGTCGAATGCCCTATACATCCTAATCACAACCCTAATTTAGCTCCGAAAAGCCCAGTAGGCCTCACGAGAATCATGATTATGAAGAGCCCAAATGCAACCACATCCTTCAGCGTTGGAGGTATGAATAGCGCACTGACGCATTCGGCAATTCCAATGATCATGCCACTCACGTAGGCCCCAAAATGCTCCCAAAACCACCGAAGACCACTATTATGAAGGCAATTAGGCAGAAGAAGGCGCCCATTTCGGGGTGAATGGGGTAGAAGGTTGAAAGCAGCGATCCTCCAACAGCCAAAATCCCAACTCCAATTCCGAAGGCAAGCCAGTACATCCTCTTAACATTTATGCCGAGAAGCTTAGCAGCCTCCCTATTTTGAGCCACAGCCCTCAACGCTATTCCAATATACGTTTTCTTCAAAAATAGGTAGAGAAGGACAGTAATTACGACCGATGCTATAAAGGCTATGCCCCTAGTCAACGGCATGATTATGAAGCCAAAGCGAAGTATAGTTCCAGTGTAGCTGGTTACAACCCTCCTTGTAAAGGGGCCGAAAGCCACTTCAGCTCCATAACGTATGATAAGCAGCAAAGCAAAGGTAGTTGCTATTTGACTGACCATCGGAGCTTCAAGTATTTTCTCAATAATAACCTTCTGAGTAATAAATCCAAGCGAGAACACCACGAGAAAGGATATTGGAAGGCTTAGGAGAGGATCTACGCCAGCAAGCGCTAAAAGCCAGTAGGTTGTGAATGCTCCAAGCATCATGAAGTCTCCCTGAGCGAAGTTAATCACATCCATAACACCCCAAATTAAAGCTAGGCCCATGGCTATAAGGGAATAAACGCTTCCGATCAGCACCCCATTAATAATCGCACTTATCAAGTCCTCAAGCCCAACCACGTACAAGCCCTATCCTCCATCACATTTTAAACGCATCTAGCCGACAATAACCTAGCAAAATAAATAAATGAGAAATTTAATGGCCACTAGCCTCCTCTCTCGCCCCAAGGAGGCATCGGAAATATCGGATCAGTAGTTGCAAGCTCAGGCGGATAAACAAAGTTGAGTTGAATGGGGTTCGAAATGAGCAATCTTCAATCAATTGGAAGCACAGTAGATAGACTGGTCGCTGTAGATATTGGAGGTAGAGGAGTTATAGACTACCTTTACGAAGCAGCGAGAAAAATTTTCGAAAAGCCCCTAACGCTCAAAGCTGCGGAGGAAATTAAAGAAGCTGCAAAACCCGGATGCACAGCAATCATCATGACTGGATTTAGAATGCCACCCCACGACATTCAAGAAACAGATGGGCCGCCAGGAGCAGCTTCACTTGCAAGAGCACTAAGCTTAGCTCTTGAAGTTCAGCCAGTAATGCTAACAGAGCCAGTGGAGCAGTCTTTCAAAATACTCGAGGCAGCAGCTTCAGGCTACAGCTTAAACGTCGTAAATTTGGATAGACTCCTCAAGGAAAAACTCAAAGCTTCAACGTGCATTTTAGGCTTCACCATGAACGAGAAAGAAGCCTATGAAGAAGCTAAAAAGCTACTGGACAACCTAAAGCCGTCCGTGATAATAGCAATAGAGAAGGTGGGAAGAAATCCTAAAGGAGAATACCACACAATGAACGGCTTAAACGTAACTAAGACTCACAGCAAAGTAGAGTTCATAGTCAGTGAAGCACGCAAAAGAGGCATTCTCACAGTGGCAATTGGAGATGGAGGAAATGAAGTTGGAATGGGATTGATAGCGGATGCCGTTAAGAAGTATGTGCCATATGGAGCAGTATGCAGATGCCCCTGCAAGGGAGGAATAGCCGCGGAGTCAAAAGCCGATGTTCTCATACCATCCTCAATATCGAATTGGGGCGGCTATGGAATTTCAGCCATGCTAGCAATACTCTCAGGGAAAGCTATTGCCATGCATGGACCCGAAGATGAGAAGAGAGCATTAAATCTAATTGTGAAGGAAGGAGCTCTTGACAGCTCTTCATACTTAACCGAACCTTCAGTTGATGGAGTGAGCTTAGCAAGCCATGTAGCAGTAGTCACAATGCTCAAGGAAATAGTAAAGAAAAGAGCAAAGTGGATTGAAATTTAAAGCTTAACGTACTTCCTCAAATCCTCTGGCGTACCCGATGGCACAGTGATGTCCTTCATTGTGATTAAGCCTGGGGGAGCAGTCAGAACCTTAGGTATCATGTTTATAACCATGCCTACAGTGCCCCAATCGCCATGGACACATGGAGATATTTTCTCGTGAATTGGAGGCACACCCTCAATGTCGATTGAATCATACTCCTCAGGCGCACCCACATAAGCCCTGAAATCCAAAACAATGACATCCTTACCTCCCATTATCCCCCTCGCAATCTGCTTCAAGCCTGCAGCTTGACCAGGCTTCACATCAACATAGTCGGTTTTCACTGGCTTCTCAGCAATCACTGGCTCCACAGGCTCAACCACTATTTTATCGAGATCCCACCCTAAAGCTGCAGCTATTAAAGAAATGCTCTGCTCCAAGCCCACGTGCCCAGTTATCTCCTTAGCTTCAATCTTCCTCTTAAACTCCTCAACAGTCAGCCCAGCTCCAATCTTCTTCTGGAATGGACCTCTCCTAGTGGATGCATTTATCACTCTACTTATCGTTATCTTGTCTATCTTCACGCATGGAGCCGTCAAAGTAATGGCAAGAGTATCCATGAGGAAGCCCGGATTAATTCCAGTGCCTAGAACAGTGCAGCCATGCTTCTTAGCAAGCTCATCCAACGCCTTCGCCTTCTTAACATCAACGTAGTACGGGTACGAAAGCTCCTCACATGTTGAAACGATGCTCACACCATGCTTAATTATGCCTACAAGCTGATCGAAAACGTCTTTTAAGTAGGAGCTCGTCATGTGAAGTACCACGTGAGGCTTCGTCTCCGACAATACCTTGTCAGGATCATTTGAAATTATGACTCCCAGCTTCCTGCCCAGCCCCAGTACCTCTCCCAAGTCCTTGCCAACCTTGTTGGGGTCAACATCTATAGCGCCAACAATTTCAACGCCATCCTTCTCCAGCAAAGTCCTCGCAGCAAGTCTCCCTATCGCACCCACACCATAAATTACTACCCTTATTTTCTCCATGGACTTCACCTACAACAGAAACATCGACAAATGATATGTGTGCAACGTATAAAAGCATAACGAGAAATAAAGCAAGGTAAGGCGGCTTGAAGGATAATTCAAAATATGTCTTCAAAGTGGCGGGCCCGGTGGGATTCGAACCCACGACCAACGGCTTAGGAGGCCGCTGCTCTATCCTGGCTGAGCTACGGGCCCAATACAAGATTGAGCATTAAGGGTCTAATTAGGTTTTCCGACTTATAAGGACTTACCCTTCTTTGACCCCAACCAATCCAAGAACTCCGGCATCGAGCTGAAAACTATGGGTTCAGGCTGCTTCTTCAATTGAACCTCCACCCTCTCCACCTCAAGCGAGTTCAGCACTTCGTGTGGAGCCTTAGAGCCAAAGGCTCTAGACCACTCAACTACATTGAAGTTCTTATCCCTAGCTCGTATCAAGCCATCCATTGAAAGGATGTACTTAAAGTTCTTGAAGAAGAAGTAGGCTCTCCCCCTAATCATCCTCAAAATTCTAAAAATCTCCATAACCTGCTCATGGGTTATGCGAGGCATCCTCAAACCCTAACTAATCTTCTCCTTCAACATATTAATAGCCTCCCCCAAGGTAACTTCAAACTGCACATTAGCGCTTAAATCCTTCAATACAATTTTCCCTCTCTCAGCTTCCTTAGCCCCCACAATGATGGCGTGAGAGAAACCACGAGAATTCGCATAGGATAAGGCTTTCCTTAAGCTTCTCCCAAAAACCTCAAGTTCAGCCATGACGTTGTTCTCCCTCAATTCATGAGCCACCTTTAAAGCGCGAATCCTCATGTCCTCGCTAGTCGAAACCACGTAAACTTTAACCTTCCTCTCCTCCTTAAACGGAATCTTAAGCTCCTCCATGGCGAGAACTATCCTATCCAGCCCAGGAGCATAACCAACAGCAGGTGTAGGCTCGCCGCCGAAGAGCTCTATAAGCTTGTCATAGCGCCCTCCACCTCCCAAAGCTATTCTAAAGCCAGGAACAAAAACCTCGAAAATCATTCCAGTATAATACTCTAATCCCCTAGCAAAGCTGAAATCCACGAAAAGCCTTCCACTCAAGCCGCATGCAATGCAGTACCCTATCACCCTCTTGAAGTTCTCAAGCTCAAGCAAAGCCTTTTCATAATCCGCTAAAAGCTCCTCCGCTTCTCCCAATAACTTCGCCGCATCATATCCCTTAAGTGAAAAGAGAGCTTCAGCAACCTCCAAGCACTTACTCGAAACCTTTAACTCTTCAAGCACGCTTAAAGACTCCTCAATTCTCCCCTTATCCATCAACCCGAAAATCCTATTTTGATCAGGCTCAGCAACCCCCTCAGCCCCAAGAAAAGCCCTCATAATGCCCACATGCCCCAACTTTAAGTAGTGATTTTCAAATCCAAGCCTCCTCATTAAAGCGTCGGCAATATCCAGAATTTCAGCGTCAGCCTCAGGCTCCCTCGAACCTATGAGCTCAAATCCACCCTGCCAAAACTCTCTATACCTACCATATTGAGGCTCATCATACCTGAAGCAGTTGGCAATGTAGCCCAGCCTAACCGGCTTAGGCCTCCCCAACATGTTGTTAATATAGAAGCGCGCAATGGGAGCAGTCATTTCAGGCCTAAGAGCAACTTTCCTCCCACCCAAGTCAGTGAAGACATACATCCTCTGCCTAATCTCCTCACCAGACTTAGCTGCCAAAAGCTCAAAGGACTCTAAAGTTGGAGTCATAACCTCCATATAACCGTATAGGGAGAATAACTGCCTAACCACCCTCTTCACGTAGTTGAGCTTCTCCATATCTTCAGGCAAGTAATCCCTTAAGCCTCTTAACCGCCTGAACTTCCTGCCCAAGCTGCAACCCTCACCGCAATAATTAAGAAATCAAACCTTTAAAACCTCCTAGAAAAGTAGCCACCATGGCCAAGAGCATGTAAAGTAAAATGCGCTTCTTAACTGCCCTTGCAGTCAACTCGGTGGGGCTCCGAGCAAGCCTCAGCGAATCAATAAGAAATCCAGCCGCAGACAATGCAAAGAAGGGCAAATATATCCACCAGACAAGCCCCAGCAATATCGGGGCAAAGCCAATTGCAACAGCCGACAAGTAAAATAGCGATGAAAGCTTCCCGGCAAACTGCTTTCCACGAGAAATTGCAATAGTCTTCACTCCCCTAACCCTATCCCCCTCCACATCTATTATCCCCTTAGTGACCTCCCTCCCAGTATTAGCTAGAAAAGCCGCCAAGGAAAGGATTTGAAGTAGCAGAGAACCCCCAGACTTCACCGCAAAAGACCCATATAAAAATGGAAGGGCAACGCAAAAGCTAACCATGAAATTCCCAAGCAGCCCGAACTTCTTCCCCTCAGCATTATAGATAGTCGAAATAATTAGGGAAGCAACTGCCAAAACAAGGCACTCAAAGTTCAACTGGAAAGAAGCAACAACACCCACAATGGCAAAGAACACTGCATACAGAATGGCCTCATTCCTCCTAATCAAGCCGCTCGGAAGAGGCCTCCAAGGAGCATTCACCAAGTCCACCTGAAAGTCAAAGTAGTCATTAACCACCATTGAGGCAGCAGTCAAAGCAAACGCGGTAACGAAACCTAGAATCAAAGTATAAATGTCCGGAAAGCCCTGCAATGCAACAAGCTCGCTTAGAACGACGGCAATCCCCATCATGACGCAGTTGACCGGCCTAATGATCCTTAAAAACGCCGCAAGCCTGCTAGCCATGAAACCACCTACAGCGTTACTAGAGTAACGTCATAGTATGTCACTTCACCCTGCCTATCAACGATAGCCAATATCAAGTCCTTTCTCGCGCTCCTCGCCTCCCTAATCATCCTAGATAGGCTTGAAAGCTCTATGGGCTTCCCCTCAACAGCCCCATAAACCAGGTACTTAGCAGGCTCCTTACCCATAACAGCGCCCCGCCTATAAACTCTAAATGAAATTCCAGAGCCGAATCCCGGCTTCACAATATAGCCCCTACGCCTCAAGTCGGAGAAAATCAAGTACTTAACCCAAATGTCAGAGTCAAGCTTCAAAAAGTGATTAAGTAGAGCTTTAAAATCCAACTCCACCTCTCCTAGAAAAACCCTCAACTTACCCTGCTTAACCAAAAACAAAGCTTCAGGAGCAGAGACAACTAGAACGCCCTCCCTGAACTCGCCATAGAACCCATAATTCCAAAGCTTAACCGCATCCTCACCCCTCACAACAACCCTCAGGCCCTCAAGCTCGCCAGAATACTTTTCCTCGGCCAACGTAAGTCCCTCACTACATCATTTCCACACCATTATATATTCGTTAATCCAACTTACAGGTGATGAAGCCATGATTGAAGAGCTGAAGTCGAAACTCAAAAATGCAAAGGGCATAGTCATCCTAGGAGTCGGAAATGAACTTAGAAGAGACGACGCCGTGGGATTAATCGTAGCCAGACAACTATCATCCAAAAAGCCGTCGGAAAGCGTGAAGGTGATCGAGTGCGGAGAAGTCCCGGAAAACTACCTTGGAGTAATTGAGAGAATCAAACCATCCCACGTCATAGTGGTGGATGCACTTGACATGGGAGCCGAGCCGGGATCAATCGGAATAGTAACAAAGGAGCAGGTCGTCAGCTACCCAACCATATCAACGCATAAGCCATCCCCCCACATACTAATAAGCTACATCGAAGAGGTCATAGGAGCCAAAGTAGTTATAATAGGCATACAGCCCGAAGACGTGAATTTCGGAGAAGGATTAACACCAAAAGTGGAAAAAGCAGCTAAAGCGCTAGTAGAAATGCTACTGAAAACACTTGGAGGTCCGTGACGGCATGCTCCCCAAAACCATTGAGTGGAAAAATGGAGTAGTAAGATTAATCGACCAAACAAAGCTTCCTAGCAAGCTCGAGTTCATCGAGTGCAAGAATGCAGAAAGAATAGCCTCAGCAATAAGGAACATGGAAATCAGAGGGGCACCGGCAATTGGAGCTGCAGCAGCAATGGCGCTGGCTCTAACCGCATATCACAGCAAAGCTGAAAGCGCAGATAAATTAATGAAGGAGCTAAAGGAGGCAGCGGAGCTCATTAGAAGCACAAGGCCAACTGCCAAAAACCTGTTCTGGGCAGTAGAGAGAGTTTTGAATGCCGCCGAAAAATGCCATGACAACCTAAATAGCATGGTGAAAGCAGTAATTGACGAAGCCTTAAGAATAGCTGAAGAAGACGTCGAAGCAAATCTGGCAATAGGAATGCATGGAGCACAACTAATAGACGATGGAGACACAATACTAACGTACTGCAATGCAGGCTCGCTTGCAACAGTATACTATGGAACGGCTCTAGGAGTAATTAGGGCAGCCTGGACGCAGGGCAAAAAAATAAGAGTAATAGCTCCGGAAACCAGGCCCAAACTTCAAGGAGCAAGACTAACCTGCTTCGAGCTGCTTGAAGAAGGCATACCAGTAACGCTAATTACAGACAACTCAATCGGCTTTCTAATGCAGAAGGGAAAAATTGATAAGGTAATCGTCGGAGCCGACAGAATACTTCAAGATGGAACAACCTACAACAAAATCGGAACCTACACGATAGCGGTATTAGCCGAAAAGCACGGCATACCATTCTACGTTGCAGCTCCAACATCAACCTTCGACCTAACATCAACAAGAGATAAAGTGAAAATCGAAGAGAGAAGCCCAGATGAAGTTAGGAGGATATGCGGCTGCCAAATAGCTCCCGAAAGAGTCGACGTGATAAACTACGCATTCGACATGACTCCCCCAGAACTAATAACTGCAATAATAACCGAAGTTGGAGTGATACGCCCACCATATAGGGAAAGCATAGCTGAAATAATGGGAAAGGCAGGTCAAGTCAGCTGAGCCCGGACTCCACGAGGCGCATAAACCTCAACGCATCCTCAGCCATGTGGACGTTATTGAAAAGAACATAAACCTCCTTAAATCCCGACGACAGCAGCCCATCAACCTTAACAAGAAGAGCCCTCAAATCCTCATCAGTGTACTTGTACCTGTAATTAACCTCACCCCTCCCAATTCCATGCAGCCTAATATAGCAAATAGGATGACTCGAAACCGGATTCCTCCTAAACACGTCAACTGCATGAATAAGATTCAACGAATCACACAAATCCCTAACAACATCCAAGTGATCATTCCACGTCCCCCTAGGCTCCCAAGCAATGTTCAATCCATCCCGCTCAATGCTCGAAAAGAAATCCCTAACATTCTTAACATTCTCATCCGAAAAGCCAAATGAAGGCGGAGTTTGAACCACGCAAACCCTAGCTTTAAGCGCTCGGCAAACCTCAAGAGTCCTCCTCCAAGCCTCAAAATTCTCCTCAGTAGGCCTCAGAAAACCATACCTATCCTCCCTGCCAGGCTCAGGCTTAATTCCAGCTCTCCTCCAAGTAGGGCTGCTGGGAGGATGAGTAATAACCTGCCAAGCCTTCAACGCAAATTCAAAGTCAGGCGGAGCAAGGCTACGCCAATTCATAGCAGTAGAAACCCTAGGCAACTTGTAAAACGTGCTCTGAAGCTCAATCAACTTAAACACTTGGAAGTAAGCTGCCTTACCACCCCTAACAGCCCAGCCACAACATCCAACCCTAATCAACACAACCACCAAATAATTTAACAGAGAAACAAAATAAAAATCTGAAATAAACCAGCACACAACTTTTATTGGATGGAAAAATAAGAATTACGTGCAAGCGGGGGTGGCCGAGCGGCCAAAGGCGGCGGACTCAAGATCCGCTCCCGGAGGGGTTCGTGGGTTCAAATCCCACCCCCCGCACCACGATTCAAAGCCAGAAATAATCTCAATTTAAGCTCTTTTCGCTAGAAACTCACCTAAATTCAAACTCGAACTTTGAACTGACCATATAATTTGCAGTTAAGTTCAAACCCTCACATTTGAATATGACCATGAACCCATTTGATAATAGATAGATAATAGAGAAGGTTGGATTAAGCCATAATTACTTAAGGGTTTATTTTAACTAAGGAACTATGGCTTGACGGTTAGTCACCTCTTACTGATTTGTATGTATGAGAGGATCGAGAAAGCTACGTAGGCTACTCCTGACAGGATGAAAGTTATTAGATATCCGTATTTCTCCATTAACAGGCTAAATAGGATTAGTGATGAAAACTCTATCGTTCTCAGAGGTATGTGGAGGATACCTATGTCTATTGACAGCGTTTCACGCCTATCTTTACTCACTTTGGCTATTATGGACTCATAGAAGCGCGTTCCAAGTCCGCTTGCAACCGCTAACGCCACAATGAAGACGGGCAGCAGCGTTTCTGATGAGAATGTCATGCATACACATGCAACTACGTATATCATGCTTTGAATTACTGCTCTAGTTAAGCTTAATGGCATCTTCATTGTGCCAAACACCGTTATGGCCGTAACTATATTGTATACCATGAATATGCCTCCAATCACCATGTAGCTGTAGCCAAGCTCTTTAGACATGAAGACGGGAAGTACAAGTGACGTTAATGGATATCTAGCTAAACTATTAATCGCCATAATCCCTGAAACAGCCCAAAAATCTCTACTCTTCCCTCTAAAGTCTAAAGCTTTAAGCGCTTGAAGTAAATTCAACTTCGCCTTTCTCCTCCCCTCACTCCACAAAAGTACTGTCGGATACAGAAGCATCATAGAGGCAGCGGTAAGAAGAACAAATGCGCTCCAAGCTCCACTAATGGACATGACAAATCCAGTGACCGCTCCACCCACAGCTCCGCCAAGCGTAACTACTCCAATAACCCTAGTGGCTTCGCCAGCTTCTCTACTAGGCGATAATATGTAGGTGGCAGTCCTACTAACAGCCCAGTATGCTGAAATAGAAACGCCCTCCATAACCTTACCAAGCGCAAAATCTAGAGGCGACCCAGCAACCAAATATATGATAGAAGCCAACGACAAAGCCAACCAATTAACTACGAAAAGCGGAGACCAACCCACCTGATCAGCCAAAGCAGCAAACAAAATCCTAACGAAAAGAAAAACAAGTGGAAGAATAGACATTATTAATCCAATCTCAGCCAAACCAACATTCCTCTCCAATAAGACTAATGGAATTGCAATTCCTAGTCCACCTAAAACAAAGCTCGTTAGAAATGATGTCAGCAACACCCTCCACATGCCAAGTCACCAGCGCAAAACGACATAAAATAAACAACAAATATAAAATACTCTCTAGCTCAAAACCAGTTAATTCATAACTTCGTTTGCTTTAAATTAAATACTTTATCTAACTTCTCAAGATGCACAGTGTTTTATTCTTCAACGATAATCAAATGCACTAAAGAATCCAATATACTTTCGACGTTCTTCATCCAACATGCTTGCAAGCAGGATCCTGCCGCCTCCACAATGCATCACAAAATCAAGTTATGGCTATCGCCGTAAGCTCATGCATGATCTTGAGAATGGCAATATTGAGCGCTCTATGAAGGTTAATAAGCGTAAGCGTAAAAAATTTAGCTAAAATAGGTGTAAGAAATGGCTGCTGGTGGCGGTGATGGAGCGCCAATTTCAGGAAAAGCTTTGAAAGAAGTGATTTCTCATCTTCACCCAAGGGAAAAGCTCGTTTTAATTGCATTGATGAAAGGCTTGAAGGATGCTGAGGATATAGCTGAAAGGCTTGGAATAAGTTTGGATGCAGTTATCTGGGCTTTGCAACTGCTTAAAAGCAAGGGCCTAGCCGAAGTAGAGGAGCAAATTGAGGTAAAGTACAATTTAGGCGATGAAGGAAGAAACTACCTCGAAAAATGCTTCCCAGAGGTAAGGCTAATAGCTAAAGTTAGGGAGGCAGGCGGCGAAGCCACGATAAAGGAGCTCAAGCTCGAAAAGGATGAATTAACTTTCGGCATAAGTTGGGCATTAAAGAGGAAATGGATAGAAATAAGGCGTAGAGATGGAGAAAGAGTAATTAAGCTAACTGAAAAAGGGCTAAAAAGCTTGGAGAAACCCTACCCACCCATGCAGGTTCTAATAAAGCTAGATAAAGGAGAAGCGCTCTCCAGCGAAGATAAGCAAGTTCTAGCGGAATTAAAGCGCAGAGGCGACATCATAAGAGAAGCAAGAATAAAGCACTTAAAAGCGAAGTTGACGGCAATCGGAGCTGAAGTAGCCAAACTAATCAAGCCAGTAGAGGAAGTAAGCGAGCTTACGAGAGAGCTCATAATAACGGGCAGGTGGAAGAAAGTTTACTTAAGGCCCTACAACGTTGAAGTCCCAACAGCAACTCCAGTGAGAGGGAAAAAGCACCCCTACAGGGAAATCATCGACGAAATCAGGGAAGTACTAATCGGACTTGGATTCGAAGAGGTTTCAAGCCCACCAATAGAAGTTAACTTCTGGAACTGCGATGCACTATTCATGCCATCAGACCACCCAGCTAGAGGAATACACGACATCTTCTACCTGAAAAGCAAAGCTCAGGTAAGCGAAGTAGCAACACCAGAAGTATGGGAAAGAGTGAAGAGCACCCATGAAAGCGGATGGACCACAGGATCTACAGGCTGGGGCCACTGGGACCCAAAGCTCGCTCTAAGGCTAATACTAAGAAGCCAAACAACAGCAGTATCTGCCAGGTACTTGTCAATTCTAAAGCAGGAAGACCTGCCCAAAAAGATATTCACGATAGATAGAAACTATAGGCCAGACCGAATAGACTCAACCCACCTTCCAGAATTCAATCAATGCGAAGGCATAGTAGTTGCAGAAAACGTCAATCTAAGACACCTAATAGGATTCATTAAGGCCATTGCTGAAGCCTTCGGCATAGAAGAAGTCAAGTTTCAGCCAGCATACTTCCCGTTCACCGAGCCAAGCGTAGTAGGCTACATCAAGCACCCAAAGCTAGGCTGGATAGAAGCATTGCCAGGAGGAATATTCAGGCCGGAAGTAGTGCGCCCACTAGGATTAAACGTTCCAGTACTAGCTTGGGGCTTAGGCATTGATAGGCTAGCCATGGTTGCACTCGACATAGACGACATAAGAATGCTATTCACCCACAATCTGGAATGGCTTCGAAGCAAGTCAATCCCATCCATATGGAGGTGGTGAAATGCCAACCATAACCATAGACCTAACGGAGCTAAGAGAAATAATGGGTCCAGTAAGCCTAGAAAAGCTAGTTGAAGCCATAACTCAATTTAAAGGAGAAGTTAAAGGCGTAGAAGGCGACGAACTCATAGTTGAGCTTGAGCCAGACAGACCCGACATCCTAAGCGTAGAAGGACTATCAAGAGCCCTAAAGGGATACTTCGAAATGGAGCTAGGCCTCCACGAAGCCTCATTAAAGCCACTGAAAGATCCGAGCTTAACCGTAAAGGTGGTTAATGCAAAGGCAAGACCATACATAGCATGCGCAGTAATAAGAGGATTAAAGCTGGACGATAAAGCCGTCAGAAGCCTAATGAGAATGCAGGAAAACCTGCACCTCACGCTGGGTAGAAATAGAAGGAAGGTAGCCATAGGCTTCCACGACCTAGAAGCAATAAGCCCACCAATAATATACACCGAAGCCAAGCCCACAGACACCATAATCCCGCTGGAAATGCCAGTTAAAATGAAGCTCAAAGAAGTATTGGAAAGGCACCCCAAAGGAATCGAGTTTAAGCACCTAATCTCAAAGGGCTACCCAGTGTACATTGATGAGGAGGGAATATTTAGCTTCCCGCCAATAATAAACAGCGAAAGAACGAAGGTCACTGAGAAAACTGAAAACCTATTCGTAGAGCTCACTGGAATAGATGCTAAAGCAGTTAAGCAAACCCTAAACATCATAGCCTTCAACCTAATCGATAGAGGAGGCGAAGTACAACTAGTAAAAGTGGAGTACGAAGACAGAATTGAAGTCACCCCGAACCTAAAGCCCAGAAAAATGAAAATAAACCTAAAAGAAGTTTCAAAGCTGATAGGCATCCAGCTAGACGAGAAGCTCGCAAAACACCTACTTGAAAAAATGCGCTACGGAGCATCCATCAGAAGCAAAAACGAGCTGGAAGTCCTCATCCCAGCCTACAGGGTAGACGTAATGCACATGGTTGACGTAGCGGAAGACATAGCCATAGCATATGGATACGACAAATTAACGCCAGAACTACCAAGTATAGTCACCGTAGGAAAGCCATCTTTAATGGAAGTTCTCGAAGCGAAGATAAGGCAATCACTAGTGGGACTAGGACTCCAAGAGGTAATGACCTTCACGCTATCTGGAAAGAAGCTGCAAGCCGAATTAATGAACATGAAAAACTTACAGCTAGTTGAAATAGAAAATCCAATAACATCGGATCTAAACGTCTACAGGCGCTGGATAACCCCCCACCTCATGCGCTTCCTATCCCAAAACAAGCACGTAAACTACCCGCAAAAAATCTTCGAAATAGGGTATGTGGCAGTGCCCTTAAATGGGAAAGTTAAAGTCCTGAGAAACACGGCAGCGGCAGTAGCATCCTCCAAAGCAACGTTCACCGAAATTCAAGGAATCCTACAAGCACTAGCATTAGACCTAGGACTAAGCGTTAAGCTAAGAAAAACCGAGCACCCATCATTCATACCAGGAAGAACAGCAGCCATAATAATCAACGGCGAAGTCGCAGGCGTAATAGGCGAAATTCACCCCCAAGTACTCAACAACTTTGAACTTGAAGTCCCAGTAGTCGCATTCGAAATAACCCACTACAAGCCCACCTATCCAAATGCGCCTGAAAAGCCCAAATCAATTAGCAATGGAATTAAGGCAATCTGGATATGGCAAATAGCAAGATGAAACCCAAAGCCTAGGAGAAGTCGGCTCCACACGTAATCGCCACAATTCAATCAAAAACCAAGAACGCCGCCCATCAACCAAACGTGAAGGTCTCAACCTTCAGCCAACATCCATAAATCCAAAACATGAAAAACACGCCGGAAACTTCAAACTAGCAATTCAAGCAAAAGCCAAATAAATTGATGAAAGCTGCGTAAAGCTACTGCAGAAACACGCAGCAAATCGATTCTACTAAATAAATGACAGTAAAGATTAACTAACCCTTCAAGTTCACCAGAAAAAGTAACAAATAAATTTTGAAAGAAAATAGAGAGTAGTAAGGTGAATAGTATGGCTAGATGCCCCATATGCGGCGCTGAAGTTAAAGATGAAGACATGGTCAAGTGCGAAATGTGCTTCCTAAGAGTGTGCCCAAACTGCATAACCGAAAGAGAAGGAACAAAAGTATGCACGCGATGCGCAAAATTCATGGACCTAGTAGGCTAAAGCACCAAACAAACATAAAACTTAACATTAAATTATTTAATAATCAAAGTAGATGTAGATCAAATTTTATATACAACACCAAACTATACTTCCCATCTCGGCCTTAATGAAAGCGTCACCGAGCCCTCAAACATTTTCAAGTGCAAAGCCAATGGCTTAAGATCATCAACAGACTTTCCAAATCTCAACTCCACATACGGATTCAATATCGCGTAAATCGCGTAGTTTATCTTCAACCTAACAACCTCTGGAGGCTCATGAAAGTCTATGAAAAATATCTTATTTGCCGAAAACAAATACTCATCAGGAACATGCCTAAAGGTTCCGCAATGTTGAAAAATAACTTCCTGCGATGACTGAAGCGCACCAGCAAATTCAAGACCAGTTATAGCAATCGCATAACCCTTAAAGATAGGGCTCAACTTCACCTCCTCTTCCATTTTAACCCACATTATCATAAGCCTTAAACCAAAATCCGCATAGTCATCCCCGCCTATCCAACCAGAATCCCTATATGCAGCCACCACCAATCCAAACGCAACATCTCCAAATAAGCTTCCAAATCTCACAACAGTGCTATTACAAACCGTTAGAGCTCCCCTGGAATAAAAGTTACGTAAAGCATCATAAAGCGATTGAGAAGTTAAAGGAATATAAATCGGACTGCTCAAAGCATGCATGCCTAAAATTAAAAGAGTAATCAACGAAAAGAGCAGTATAATTTTCCTTTTAGTTAAGTTCATATTATCAAGCTCCAACCGGCTTAACCTTAAAAGTAATATATGTGCTGAAAGTCGTGTACACTACGTCTACTGCATCAAGAGGCAAAAAATTCACAGTATAGGGATCAAGCAGGTCTATACTTTGAAGTCCATTTTCAACGCAAATATAAAACGACGCGGTCCACGTTAATTTACACGTCACAGTATATGTATGAGTCTCATCAAAACCGCGAGTCACCCAAAATTCTATTCTTGCTCCAAGCTCACTTAAATCTCCAGCTGCCATAGTTGAAATACGACCCCAATCGGATTGAATTTCTGAAACTTTCGACAAAAATTTAAATGGATTAGGCCATGCGAATCCAGTTTTAAGCTGGACAACACTCCACAAAAGATCAATAATAATGTCGATAAAATCGGAGCCTTGCGGTCTCTTCCAACAATTAATAAAGCGAACAGCATTCTTAGCAGCGTCACCAGTAAATATCGTTCCATTAGTTTCATCCTTAACTTGAACTACCTCAACTTCATAATATATTGAGCCCGTCTGAGACCACCATTCTTGACCACCGCAATACCATGACCTAACCCCCTCACTTCCACCCATCAAAATTTGTCCTAAACCGTCAAATTCAAAAACTGTAATCCAATTAGCGGCATAAGCAAAGTCACCAATAGTGTGGTAATGATATTCTCCTCCTATTGGAGGATAAATGTGACCCCATTGAACTTCATAATCGCCTTTAAGCTCGCCATCTCCATTAAAGCCAAAAGCAAATCCCATACTTAAACATGACATTAGGAACAAGCATAATAGGAATATTATTATTTTTTGATTTTCACCATTTTTCATAATTTTCACCATTTAATAATATAGCATATTATTTATATTTATATTTTACGTAAAAATCATCTTTAAAAATACATTTAACTGTTTGATCGTAATCAAATTCATAATTTATTTGGTTTGTTGGAGCCCCGGGCGGGATTTGAACCCGCGACCTACGCCTTACCAAGGCGCCGCTCTAACCCGGCTGAGCTACCGGGGCTTACCCAGTCTAAATGTGCAATAAACCTATATGATTTTAACTCCTCAGTGGGTTGAGAATTGAACTTCGTTAAGGCTTAGATTGATGGGTGGTCTAAGCTGTTGTAATTAGTGGACCATCTCTAAGTACGATTACTGTGTGCTCTGCTTGAGCTACCAAGCCGCCCCCAGCTTCCTTTAAAACTGGATACGAATGTAAAGCGCCCTTACTTGCGAGGTTCTGAAGAGCAGCTCTTATTTGAGTTAATGAGCCGCAGTCCAAGAGCCAACGCTCAGAGAACGGCAGTCCCCTAAACTTTGACTTAATCTTCTTGAGAAGCTTCTTTTCGAAGCGATTTTTAGCTCCTTTAACTTTAATGAAACTGTAAATGCACACTTGGTCGGTGTCAACGACACTTCCAATGCCTGTGGTTGCAAAGGGCTCTACAGCATAAACCTCACCCTCCAAGACTACTGCATCATAGCTCGTCGCTACATTTGGTATGCTTTTCCCTCCGTGCAGAAGGTACCTCCTCATCAAGTGTCCGGAGAGATTGCTTATTGGCTTGAAGCCTAACCTCTTGATCTCACCTTCAATTGCAGATGAAATCCTCCTGATACTAACTCCAGGCTTCATCAGCTGGATAGCAGCTTCAAGAGCTTTTTCAGCCGCTTCGACCAATTCCATGAAATCAGGGTTAAAACATAGAGTTATAGCTGCATCAGCAATGTAGCCATCCACATGAGCTCCAACATCAACCTTAACTAGAGAGCCGTCGGGAACCTCAAGCTGATCATCAGCTGGAGAAGAATAGTGCGCAGCAACTTCATTAATCGACACGTTGCAGGGAAATGCAGGAGAAGCACCAAGCTCATAAATCAGATTTTCCAAAGACTCGCAGATGTCAACTACTCGAGCCCCTGGCTTAACAATTTCAGCCGCCCTCTTAAGCACTTGCTTAACAACTCTCCCAGCGCGGAGAAGCTTCTCAACTTCCTCACTGCTCAACTCCATTAAACCTCCCCCAAACATGCATTGGCAAAGGAAAGCTTAAAACCTTATCAGCTAAAAATAGTGATGGTGAGGGGCCCGTAGCTCAGCCTGGTAAGAGCACTCGGCTGATAACCGAGGGGTCGTGGGTTCAAATCCCACCGGGCCCACCATAAACATCAATACCTATCTCACGAACTTTCCCGGACTTTTCAAAAACTCAATCATCACTTGAAGCCAGCCCAACTCACGGGCTTCAATGGCGATTTTCTCCCAATTCAATTTCGCAATTAGAAGCAACAACAAGATGGAAAGGATAAATGAAGCAAGTCCAGAAACAATGGGATCCCCGCCAAAAGCAATGCCTAGCCCCCGACCAATTGCTGCAGTAACCCCGACTATCAGCGTCTTCCCAATAAAAACAGCTACAAAGAACTTGCATGGACTATACATTGAAAAGCTAATTGGCACGTAAAGAATGTCGTCAGGCAAGGGCAAAGCAGCAAAAAGGAAAATAGCAGAAAAAATGCTTCTCTCAAAAAGCTTGCTAAACCTCTGAAGATTGCTTCTCACCCTAATCGAAAGAAAAGAGCTCAAACTTCGCCCAGCGAGCAATATTATCAATTTGCCAAGTGCAGATCCAAGGCCTCCCAAAATCGATATAACCAACAATTCACTAACCGAAAGTTCGACCAAAGCAGAATACTCCACAACCACCAGCAAATAGGGCAAACCAACATATGGAGTTGCATTCCCAATGAGGGAGGCGAGGAAAATCCCAACTGGACCCAGCATCCTCAAAAAGTCGATGACATCATTCAAGCCAAAAAGAGATCCACAAGTATTTCCAAAGCCAATTGCACAATAGTTAGCCGAAAAATCCATGAGGACAGCCAACCTACTAATGCAAACCACATAGCTGCAATTCAAGCTGGAAACTCCCCTAAGCATCATCAAGCTTAGCGAATTCGCAGGGAACCTCAAACGCTTTACCCAAAACTTCACCATAAACCGAGGCCACCAAACTGGCAATTCTCTCCCAAGAATACCTTTTAACAGCAATCTCCCTACCAGCCATCCCCATCCTCCAAGCCAAGTCACGATCGCATAGCAATTGAACAATTCGCTCAGCAAGCAAAACCTCATTTCCAGGAGGAACAAGGAAGCCGCTCGCACCATCACATACAACTTCAGGCAGCCCCCCAACTGCCGAAGCTATGATAGGCCTTCCCGAAGCCATCGCCTCGAGGGCAACAATTCCAAAACTCTCCCTATACAAGCTCGGCATCACCACTACCCTGGATCTTCGATAAATACTAGGCAACCTATCCTCAGAGACCCTCCCTAGAAATCTAACCTTACCATTCAAGTCAAACTGCCAAACAAGCATTTTAAGGAAGGGAAGCATGTACCCCTCCCCAACAACGAGCAGCTTTGCATCCGGCACTTCCCTCACGACTCTCGAGAAGGCCTTTATGAGCACATGAACACCCTTTCTGTGAACCAGCCTTCCAACATACAAAACCACCTGCTCATCAGGCTCAGATTCCGGCGGATGAAAGCGATGCACATCCACTCCATTTGGGATTATTAAGCTCTCAGCACCATTTCCAAGCAAGTTCTCAATAAATGAAGCTGCGCACTTACTAACCGAAATTATGCGATTTGCCTTCGAAATAAAGTACCTCAAGAACATCAAGCCCCTGCAAGACATCAAAGTCAGCGCAGAAGATGGAGTGCTGCCAGCAGCACTATGATTTGTTAAAACCCTCGGCACCCCAAACCTCTCAGCAACATGCAAAGTAAGTAGCGGAGTAGGCGTGAAAGCATGATGAGCGTGAACTATGTCAGGAGAAAAATCGGAGATCACCCGCTTCAATGAGCCCAAATTGGGAGGGGAAATTGGATTTTGAATTGGAATTGCAGGGTCAACATATATGATGGGCGCGTCAAACTGCAATTCCCCACTAACCCTACTATTCAACTTAGTTAGAATTGCAACTTCAAATCCCAGCTTCACAAGAAAAGTGGAAAGCTCCCTAACGTGCCTCTGAACGCCTCCAGGCGTAAGAGGATGCCACTCAATAGCCATGAGAACCCTCAAAATACCACCAAAAACCATACGAAAAACGAATATATAAGATTTGAACACAACTCAAAGTGCAATTGAGGGAGGAGGCATGCTGAACGGCGAAGCCATAAGCATTGAAAAGTCCATGTATAGGGGGATGTTCAGACCACTAATACTCTCCCTACTCGATAGGTCTATGATGAGGTTCTACCAAATATTTAAAGCTATACGCCAAATAACGGGCAGAAAGCCAAGCTTAAGCACCATACATGACATACTGGTAGAGCTTGAAAGCAAGAAACTCATAAAAAGCATAACAACCCAAACAAGCGAAAAGTACTATCAAATCACCGAAAACGGCAGAAAAACCCTAAATGAGATTAGAGCCAAGTGTAAGTCCCACATAATTGACATAATAAGCTTAATCTTTGAAGTGCAAGAGAAAAGCAAGAACCGAGTTAACAAGCGGTGGTAAAATGGAGCTCTCGATCCTCAGCAACCTCCAAATAGCATCCATGATACTAACGCTGATAATCTCCCTAATTTCATCAGCTGTAATCGGCTTTCACGTCACGTACTACTGGATTGGAAAAATAAAAAGCAGAGAAGCAGAGCAATTGAAGAAGCTAGAGACGGCGCCTCCCATAACCATAATCGTACCAGTAAGAAATGAGCCAATAGGCATCATTACTAGACTCCTCGAAGCATTAGCACAACAGCAATACCCCAAGGATAAAATGGAAATAATAGTGGTCAGCGATGATGAAGAAGCATACTTCAAGGAAATCAAGCAAAAGTTGGAGGAGATCAGCAGCGAGAAAAGTCTTTCGGTAAGAATATTCAGGAGAGAGAATCCCAAGGGATTTAAAGCAGGAGCGCTGAACTACGCGCTCCAAAGGAGCAATGGAAAATACGTGGTAATCTTCGATGCAGATGCAGTTCCAGAGCCGAACTACCTGAAAAAGGCAATTCAATTCCTAGAAGCCAATAGTGAAATAGACGGCTTAGCGGCCCGCTGGATTCCGCTAAACATGAGCTCAACACCCATATCTGAAGCTCAAGCAGTATCCCTAGACTTCCTAACGTCAATTTTCTACGAAGGCCGCTCAAGAATTGAAGGCCCAATAATAGCGCCTGGATGCGGCTGCATCTTCAGGAAAAAAGCCGTATTAAAGGTTGGAGGGTGGAATGAAGACTGCCTAGCCGAAGACGTAGAACTATCAGTGAAACTCCTACTAAGCGGAGGAAAAATAGCATATTTAAGCAGCGCCAATGTGAAAGTTGAAAACCCAGAAACCTATGGAGCATTCAAAAAGCAGCAGGCAAGATGGATCTACGGGTCAACCCAAGTTCTAGTGAAGTACTTCACCAAGATAATTAAGTCCAACATTCCACTACTCTGGAAGCTCGACTTAATACTTTACCTACTGCAATACCACGTGCTCCTAGCCAACTTCGCCTTCGCAAGCCTAGCCTTAGCATCAATACTCGCTCAAACAGACCTACTACTACCAAGCATTTACTTCTCGCCAATCCTAATGGCACTGCTCGCAATTCAAGCCTACGCATATTACGATACGGCCAGAAAGCTCGGCTTTAACACAATTAAAAGCATCACAGTCATGGGAAGATGCACAGCCATAGCAGCAGCCCTAGCGCCATTAGTGCTTTTGCAAAACGCCAAAATCCTAACAGGATTTAGAGAGAGGTGGTACACAACGCCCAAGGGGCCACTTGCAAAGGCAGTTAAAGGATTAAATCTAGCAGAGCCACTTCTAGGAATAGCCGGCACGCTTGCAGGCCTACTACTACTAAAAATGGGATTCACCGCCTCAGCCATGTGCCTATTCACGCTAAGCCTACCATTCATCTACGTCAGCTGGAAAGCCGGTCGAGGAGTGTGGTGATAAGGCCATCATCAACCGCGAAATCAGCATAAAGCCAACTACAGCAGGGAAACAACAGTCACCTTAAGTTGCTTTATCCCCCTAATCTTAGCAAGCTCTCTCATCAATTCCTTAATGCGCCTTGAATCACCCCTTAAAGCCACAATTTCAAGGCAGTTCTCCTCATCAAGATGAATATGCATTGTTGAGCTAATCACATCCGTAAAGTGGTGCTGCACATGGGTCAACTCATCCTCCAAACCCCTAACAGTGTGGTCGAAAAGCAGTACAACAGCACCTACACTTTCACCTGAAACTTCCTGCATCCACTTGTAATCGCTAATTAAATTGCGCATGGCAACTTGAATAGCCTTAGACCTGTCCCTAAACCCCATCTGCCTAATAACATCATCAAACTCCCTCAACAGCTCCCTAGGCACTGAAACCCCGAACCTAGTAACGCGGCTCATCAAATTCACCATCCAGTTAATATTAATAATGAACCCTTAATTAACGATTAGCCGACATAAAGTATCACGAAAAAGTATTTAAGTAACACAAATACACCAAGCAAGGGGTTTAAAGTGCCCGAACAGCTAGTTGGAGAAATTAGGAAGCTCGAGAAAAGATTAAGCGACTACATAGCAGTGGGAGAAGAAGCCCTCACAACCCTTAGAGAACTACGAAAGACCATCGAAGAGCTGCACAAGCTCAACGAGTTAATTGACAAGAGCAAGGCATCTAATTGCAATGCTAAACAAATACTTGAACTGAAATCCGAAATCATTAAAAGGATAGCCGCAGCATTCGAAGAACTACATAGAGTCGACCACACTAAAGGCCACTTCATCGAAAACATGATTTCGCTAATCGCCGAAATGGAGAAGCATGTGAAAAATGCGATCACAGAACTTATTTCGACACATATAAAGGACTGATCCATCCAAAATGAAATTCTTATTAGGCAAATGGGCATGAGCAGATAAGCGTGATGCAATAATGAAACCCAATGCCATCGAAGAGCTCCGCAAAATTTTCGGTTCAAGGCTGCTGACAGAGGAGGACGTGCTAAAACCCTACATGGAAGACGAGTCATATCTAAAAGCAAGGCCAAGTGCAGTAGTAATCCCAGAAAAAGTCGAGGAAATAGAGCAACTCGTCAAAATAGCCATTAAATATGGAATTCCACTAACTGCAAGGGGCTCAGGAACATCGCTGAGCGGAGGAGCGGTTCCAGTAGAGGGAGGAGTAGTCGTAGATTTTAGGAGAATGAGCAAAATTCTGGAAATAAGTCCAGATGACATGCAGGTTCTAGTTGAACCTGGAGTAATATACGACGAACTCAACGCGCAGCTTGCCAAATACAACCTATTCCTACCTCCAAACCCATCAACCGGAGACCAGTGCACCATAGGAGGAATGGTCGCTGAAAACGCAGCAGGACCGAGAAGCTTCAAGTACGGCACAACCAGAAACTGGGTTTTAGGCTTAGAAGTTGTAACATCAGCCCTCGGTAGAATTTGGGTGGGATCTAGAACCAAGAAGTGGGTGTCAGGCTACGACCTAGTTAGGCTATTCGTAGGAAGCGAGGGAACCTTAGGATTAATAACCAAAGTCCTACTGCGATTAGCTCCAAAACCCGAAAGGCGAATGGGAATAATCGCCCCATTCAACAGCATCGAAGAGGCAGGAAAAGCCATAGTTACACTAGCAAGAAGCGGAATTGACATATCAGCACTAGAAATAATTGACGCCACAACAATGAGCGCGGTTAACAAGGTCCACAACGTAGGATTCCCGGAAGCAGAAGCAGCAATCCTAATCGAAGTCGAAGGCTCCAGCGAAGAAGACATCCAATTGAAACTCGAGAAATTAGCGTCACTACTAGATAAGTTCGAGGTTAAAGAGCCAGGTCCACTGGTATTCTTCAATGCAGATGAAATGTGGAGCAAAAGAAAGCTAGCCGGAGAATCGCTGGAAAAACTCTATGGAGGAAGAGTGGACGAAGACGTGATAGTCCCAATATCAAAGCTCCCAGAGCTGATACGCGAGATCAAGGAGATAGCCAAGCGAAACAACATCCAAATAGCAGTTTTCGGCCACGCGGGAGACGGCCACCTACACCCATGCATCCTAATAGATAAAAGCAGAGCCTACACACCCGAAATTGAAGGCATAAAAAAGGAAATATTTAAGGCAGCAGTAAAGCTTGGAGGAGCACTAAGCGGAGAACATGGAATTGGACTTGCCAAAAAAGCATATCTACCACTGGAATTCGAGGAGAAAACGCTTCAAGCATTCAGAAAAATCAAGATGGCATTAGACCCATACAACATAATGAATCCAGGCAAAAAGATAATCAGCAATTAAGCATCAAGGCTGCAACCCAAATCCCATAAAGCACACAGAAAGCCGCCAACAACAATAATTCAAGCACTACCCCGCATCTAGGAATAAAACGGTGCAATTGGTGGGCCGAAATAGCTTTAAATCCTCGTTTAAACCCTCGTGTTCGAGCAGGTTTAACGCAGGAATTGTAGCAGTTTAGGATATCGATTAGTAGCGCATTCTAGATCACTCGTGTATGGATGTATTGACGATTGCATACAGGCATGTTTCCTTAAGGGGACATTCTCCACATCTGGGCACACTCCCACATATACCGTATCTTCTCCTGCTGCAGAATGACCAGATGAAGGTATCTACGATGCCCGGAGCGTTGCCTAAATCGATTCCGAATATCGTATAATTTTTCAAGTAGTCGGAACAGAATCGGGTTAATGCATTTTGGAGAGATGCTTTCTGTAGGGGGTCGTTCCTGCCCTTTATGCTACACACATGATAGATTCCGGTCCTGATTATGAACCTCATCTCATATCTATCCATCGGGATCCTGTCCCAGTACCCGCAACTTCTAAGGTAATCGTCTCTCTCCTTCTCGCCCAGTACTTTAGTTCTCCCCTGTATCGCTAGGTTATATAAATCCTTTCGGCTCCCCATTCCTCTCTAACGACTCTTCTTACCTCGTTCTCAATGCTGTTTATTCTTTCCCTTAATGCAGAAACCTTGTGAAGAATATCACCGTACCTGTTCTTAATCCTTTCCAATAGTTCATATGCAGATTGATAATCCTCAGCCCATATTACTATTACAGTTTTTCGTAGATCTTTAATGAGGGACAACAACTTTTCTGATACTTCCATCTCCCTACACCTCCAACAAAGTTGCGAATAGCTTGTAGGCCATATTCTTGAAGTCCCTCATAGCCAGAGATATGATCGCTAGAGGAGGCGAGGCACCATAACGGCTTAAGAGCCTCGATGCGTTTTCAACGATCCGATGGCTCCTGTCAGGACGGGAAACGCACCTCTACACGGTATGAGAAGGCAGTCATAGCCCTGCCCAGCTAGGTCGATTAGGGCCTTCGCGGCTTCAAAACAGCCTGATGAGAAGCTCATCAGATCCTTGGCTTGTATGCTCATATTCCTGAGCCCGTGAAAGATGAAACCGGCTCAAATTATTAACTTTAGCATAGGGCGGAAGGCTCTGGGTAGCGTTCCGGTAGTGCCGATAAGTATTTAATTATTACCGCTATGGTAATAATTGAGATGGCATACTACGATTTGTGGGCTGTGTTGTGGAGCTGGAAGAGGGAGTTCACGGTAGCCGAGTTCAGGTCCGTATTTCCCAGCCCCAGCCCGAATAAGGTCTTACACGACATGGCCAAGAAAGGGTTGTTGGAGAAGGTGGGCTGGGGCAGGTACAGGGTAAATTCTCCAAGAGAGTATTTGGAGATGAGGTTCAACGTTAGAGACGCGTACGAGTTGGTCAGAGAGGCTGCGATGGACTACGCGTTCACGGGTCCTGACGCCGTCTTCTTCTGGACCAAGGGCGGATATAACGTGGACCGCTTCTTCGCCTTCTACCCGATCCACTTGAAGGTCAAGAAAGACGAATTAGTAAAATGGGAGAGGTTCTTTGAGTCCAAGGGTAGGAGGTTTCACGTGAACGGTGAGCCTATCAGGAGGACCTTGTTCGGAACCTTCTACGTCTTATACCCCGAAGATGAGTTTAGAGCTGATGAGGTTGATGGCTTCAAGGTCATACCGTTAGATGAGGCCATCGAGTTCTGCAGGAGAAACATATACTCCTATGAGCCGGCCTTGGAGATGTTGGACGAGATGTACGGCTTGGGGTTAGGCGCCAAGTATAGGGAGGCAAAAACAAATCTCTAGTGGTAGGTTATGGCCGCGCTCTTTGTAGAGAGGGAGAACGAGGTCCTCAAAACAATCAGAGCCTTCGCTGACGCAGGTCTCGATTTCGTCGTGGTAGGTGGTTATGCCGTCAGCGGCCTCGGAAGACATAGGTTCTCAGTCGACCTCGACGTGGTAGTCGACGAGAAGGATCTAGACGCCTTCACGAAGATCCTCGAGGAGAGGGCGTTCGAGCGGTGTGCCGAAAGGGCTGGCTTCGACCAGGCCTACGGGGGCAGGTTCGTGAGCTACGTCAAGAGGATAGATGGTCTACCAGTGACGGCGGATCTCCTGGTCGGAAGCTTGGTTTGCAGGGCCACGGGAGCTTCATGGAGCTACGACTATATAAAGAGGCATTCGATAGTGGCGGAGGTGTCAGGCATAGAGCTATCGGTTAGATGCAGGGTACCTGAGAGGGAACTTCTCATAGCCCTAAAAATACACTCGGGGAGGAGGGCGGACCTGAGAGACGTAGTCGTGCTGATGGAAGGAGCTGATGTCGATGAGATAGTTAGGCATCTGAAGAGGGGGAATTTAGAGAAGCTCAAAACCCAGATAGACAGCATGGTTGAGATGCTAAGGGACCCAAGGCTCGTGGATTCGCTTAAAGGAGTGTTTTACATCCATAAGGACGTGACAGATGAGATCGGAAGAACGCTTAGAGTCTTGGAAAGGATCCGAAAAGCGATCTAGGCGTATTCGACTATCTTCTCGATATCCCTAACCATGAACGAGCTACCTGTCCTTTCCTTGACTAATGCGGTCCTGAAGCCCTCTAAGCACATCATCAGTCACCTTTCAATATAAAATGGCACGCTATTATATCTAAATCCCATGTCATCTTCAAGGCTAGAAAGGCGAAAATTTATTTTACGGCGAGCGTTCCTTAATTCATATGGTCCTCCAGCAAACGCGCTATAAGCAACCGAGAGAAGTTAGATCTAAATCTTCACTAGAGCTGAGTTGACACTCTCCCCGCTTTAGCGGGGAGATTCTTGCTTCTAAGGTTTTCATCGGTCTTGTGTTCATTGCCCTTCTAGGCTCCCACTTCATCCCATTCCACCTTAGAAGCAAGGGCTGTGCCACCAGCCCGTTATCCCTATCCCTCCAAGAGGGACTCGGGATTATAGCTCCATATATTTTAGCTATGTTCAGGACACCTACAACGTCTGCATTAATCGTCTTTTCACATTTAGGGCAGATAAACAAACCTCTACGCTTTCTGGTACCTTCTGAACCACAGAATGGGCATATACTCGAAGTTTTATATTCACTAACTTCTATCACTTCTATCCCGTATTCCTCAGCCTTCTCTTTTAATCTTTGAATTATCCATTTGAAACTCCAGAAGTTGTGTATCATGGAGTTTGCCTTGACATTTTTATGATTATTACTTCTTATTCCCTTAAGGTTCCCTACTACTATCTTTGAAATTCCCATTTGTTGTGCGTATTCTACTATCGTCTTAATCATAGCGTTGATTGCATGTCTAAATCTCTTTTTTCTAATCCTATAGAGTTTTTTAAGCCTTCTTGAAGTTCTAACTCTATTAATCTTAGCTAGTCTGCTCTGCTCCCTAGCTATTTTCTTTGTCCAGTACCACCAGTCCGCTAAGATTACTCTTCCTGAGAAAACTATGGACTGTCTCATTTCCTCATGCCAGATAGTGGCTAGATTCACCACTCCTAAGTCGATGTAGAGGGGCTTATTGCCCCCTCTAACGGGAGGCTTCTCGACCTTAACCGCCATAAAGCCCCTCCACACCCCATCCACTTCATCGTAGATTATTTCAAGCCTTCCTTGTCTACCTTGCCACTTGAGTTTCCCCCAATACCTTAGTTTAAGACCCTTAGGGAGGTACAGGTATTTATCATCAATCCTGTAGCAGTTGTTTCTAATGATTATCCTAAGCTCCCTCCTGCCTTTCCTCTTCCAGTATCTAGGCATGGTCACCTTCTTAATATAAGGTGGAAGCTTGCCTAATTTCTCAAGCCTCTTAAGCTTTAGGAAGCTTCTCCAAGCCTCGTTGTTCTTTCTTATCACTTGTTGTGCTGTTGCTGAGCCTGTTAATGGAGCATACTTCTTATATAGATGCTTAGGATACCACTCGAACTTCTTGTAGTGGATATATGCTTGCCTGCGCTCGAAGTTAAGCTCGTTCCACAGTCTAGCACAATTATCAGCTAGCTCCCAAAGGGCTGGGCTATCCTTGACTATGAATGTGTTTGTCCTTTCCATTTCTTCTCACCTTGCTCTTCTATATACCTCTGGATGGTTTCAGACGATACGTATCCAGCTGTTGAGACGAAGTAGCTCCTAGTCCATAATGATGGAAGCTTTAAAAGCTCGGGGAATTCGCTTCTAAGTACTCTGGATGTTCTCCCTTTAATCCTCCGCAGAACTATATGTGGAGACCAGTATGGCTGGACTGATATGAATAAATGAACATGGTCTGGTTTAATCTCTAGAGCTAGAATTTCCCAGCCGTACTCTTTAGCTATCTCCCTGATAAGTTGCTCCAGCCTCCTCTTAATAGCTCCAACTAATACTGGCTTTCTCCTCTTTGGAATCCACACGAAATGATAGTTACAGAGATATACTGCATGTCTAGTTCGTCGATAGCTCATCAATATCTACAATAAGCTGTTGATTGTTTAAACCTATCGACGCCATTCCCCCCGCTAAAGCAGGGGGCTTTCTGGCGTCATTTTTGTAAATTATACGATATCGGAAGAGAGGCGGAGAGCCACGATTACGGTTGAAACTACCGATCCCGTGAATCCATCACCCCTGATAATGCTCTGCACGTTTACGGGTGGCATGGCAGGATACGCGTTAGGATCCATTTTTGATGGTTGCAGAAGAGACCTCTGGGCTTTCATCGGGGCGACGGTCGGCTTGGCAGTCTCCGCTTGGTGTTACTGCTCTTCTAACTAAAGAGACAGCCTTTAGTCTTTTAAACAAGGATATCGAAACAGAGGAGTTCAGGATGGTGGATTATCCGTTAATGCATAGCCACAGCAAATACTTACAGGCTTATCGGACAATAAGGAAGCTGGCTGAGCTGCTACGTGAGCTCAATGAGAGGGTGCCGACGCTTCTAGTCGGTCTCTGCGGCGAGCTTCTAGTCAAGTCTAAGCTGGCAGAAAGCGGGATGCGCTTTCTTTCAAAGAGTGGACAGGCCGGATTCGACATAGAGTTAAAGGACAGCGGTAAGAGAATCGAGGTTAGGTCTTCCCTGCTGAAGAACGAGGGCATCTACCCTAAGGACATAATGTTCTACGGGTGGAGGATAAAAGATAGGGATAGTGAAGTGAAATACGACTACTTGGTTTGCGTGGCATTTGATGAGGAATTAACAAATCCGAGGTTCTACATCTTCACCAGAGACGAGGCCTTGCAGGCTGGAGATGTGAGTATCCCGAGGTTTAAGAAGGTTCAGAAGAAGCTCCACCTTTTTAGAAGCGTTGAAGAGATGGAAAGGGCAATTAAAGAAAGGCCGAAATACGTCACGGAATGGGAAAGGTACGTGAACCTTAACAGCGGTAAATACGAAGATCGCTGGGAGATCCTTAAAGATGAGCACAGTTCAAATTTTTAACTTCATCACAACGTGAAAGCTATCTGCCACATAAAATGACACATCGGTTTTCCACCGAAGAATTTAGAGTCTAGCGGAACTTCTCTCCTTCACAAGCTACTTGCTATATCATCGAAACCCTCCCTTCATGAGCGTCTCCAAATGTGATGATCTGAAGGAGGTCGTTAGGAAGCTTGTCTCGGAGCGCATCAAAGCCAGACCCAAGAGGATCACGCCCTTCCTCCAGAGCCTGCAGAGGGCGCCCTCCACGGATTTGATGCTCAACCCCGTCTCCTACACCAATTCCCCCGGGATCGGGGCTTACCGTCGCTCAGAACAGACAGTATCGCACGCTCCGTCTGGCCGTGATCGGGCAACTCTAAACCCCATAGTAAAAGTTGAAGCCTAATATAAAGACGAGGGTTCAAACCTCGATGGAAAATCTCAGACGCCGTAAAATTCGACCAGGAATTGTAGCGGCTTAATAGCCGAAAAGAGCCCGATTTCGGCTTAATTCAAGGTTTTAGAATGGTGGACCGGGCGGGATTTGAACCCGCGACCCCCCGCGTGCGAGGCGGGTGCTCTTCCAGTCTGAGCTACCGGCCCAAAAATCAAATCACCAAAACAACTTATAGGCTTTTCCAAGCTTCAACCACCAAGTTAAATTAAGTTTTCCTAATTAAGTGAGCGTTAAAGCTTTAATTTATAATGTGAAATTTGAAAGTGGCAAGTTTGACGGTGATCAAAATGCCCATTGAGAGAGTTAAAACTGGAATACCTGGAATGGACGAAATACTCCACGGAGGAATACCTAGAAGAAATGTCGTTCTTCTTTCAGGAGGGCCGGGAACCGGCAAGTCAATCTTCGGCCAGCAATTCCTATACAGCGGATTAATAAATGGAGAGCCGGGAGTGCTAGTAGCCCTCGAAGAGCATCCAGTTCAAGTCAGAATAAACATGGCTCAGTTCGGCTGGGACATCAGGAAATACGAGGAGGCAGGGCTAGCAGCCATAGTAGATGCCTTCACTGGAGGAATAGGAGAAGCAGCCAAAAGAGAGAAATACGTTGTCCCAGCGCCAGACGACTTTGCATCCCTAGTGGACGTAATAAGGAGGGCAATTAAAGACGTCAAAGCTGAGAGGGCAGTAATAGATTCAGTGACAACCTTGTATATAACAAAGCCAGCAATAGCAAGATCAGTCGTAATGCAACTCAAAAAAGTCCTATCAGGACTAGGATGCACATCAATCCTAGTCTCCCAAGTAAGCGTAACCGAAAGAGGCTTCGGAGGGCCAGGAGTAGAGCACGCTGCAGACGGAATAATAAGATTAGACCTAGACGAAATAAGAGGAAAACTATTCAGAAGCCTAATAGTCTGGAAAATGAGAGGGACATCCCACAGCATGAGCAGACACCCATTCGACATAACCAGCAGAGGACTAGTAGTATATCCACATAAAACCTTAAGCATAAGTAGAAGAATAATTGAAGCGGAGGCATAAAATGAGCATCCAAATCAACCTAAATCCAATAGGAAGAGAAGAAATCCACAGACTCGAAGCAGCACTACTAATAGGAACACTACTACGGCCAGAAGTACTCCAGCTCCTAAAAGACCCAGCAGAGCGACTAACATGGGTAGACTCACTAGCAGTAGCAGCAGGAGCAATAGCAAGAGAAAGAGCAAAAATGACCATACCAAGAATAGCCGAAGAACTAGGAAGAACAGAAGCAACAATAAGAAACCACCTAGCAGGAAAAACCAAGGCAGGCCAACTAGTAAGACAAACACTACAGAAATTCATTAAAGAAGGAGTAAAACTGGAAATAGCAATACCAACAATAACACTAGAAGAAATAGATGAAATGAAGAAAGAACTCGAACAACTCAAATCAAAACTAGCAGAAGAAGAAAAAACAAGAATTGAACTAGAAAACAAACTCAAAAACATAAAAGAAGAACTAAAAAAGATACTCGAAAAACTGACCTAACACCCACATTTTATAAGCGAAACATTAAATTTCAACCAGCAAAAACACTAATCTGGGCGGGTCGTCTAGCTGGCTAGGATGCCGCCCTGACGCGGCGGTGGTCGTGGGTTCGAATCCCACCCCGCCCACCACTACCATCAATTTGATGGTGTTCTGATGGTGTGAATTAATGGTACCTAGTGGACTCTGCTACTGGTTCTGCAGTTTGCATATCACCTTTTTATATGAAATTCTGCATTTAGATAGTTGGTGAATTAGTGGATCCAAGTAAGGTAAATTTGAAGTCTATTGGTGATGAGGTTAGGTATAGGATTTTTGATTATGTGAGGAGTAAGGGTGTTACTAGCCGTGATTTAGGTATCAATCCAACTATTATCAATAGAATTAAAAATAGGCGTATACGTGTTTCAGATCGTACACTTGCTAAATTATTGAGATTTTTGACTTTAGAAGAATTTGCTGAGCTCATTAGTGGTAGAATTCCAAGTCAATTAATTGAGCCTAGAGATTTGAGTGAAGCCTTAGTTAAGCTTGAATCATCAATAAATCAACTCAAAATACTGTTAGATAAGTATCCACAACTATCATCAATAGCATACCAGAAATTTAATGAAATAATTAGCCACTTAAAACACTATTCAATAACCGTGACTAATGAACATATTGAAAAGTTCAAGAAAATATTGCGTGATAAAGCACCAAAAACAGCTAGTGACCGCATGAGATACCTACTAAGAGCACTAAGAGACTTAAACTACGAGCTCTCCACTGACAAGCTTCAAGAATATATTATTGATTTGAAAGAGCAAAGCATTTATGTAGCTGAGCACACAGCAAAAGCCCTAAAACTATTCATAAAGCACGTAATTAAAGATAGAAACCTATACGAATCATTTAAAACACCAAGAGTAACCGAAGAGGCTGATAAGGAAATTCCAACTCCAAATGAAGTAAGAGCTGTAGCTAAAGCAATAAATTGGTCACCAGCAAAAGCCTACTACTGCCTCCTAGCAGAATCAGGATTAAGACCAGGAGAACTATTCAAATTAATAATAAGTGAAATAAATATTGAAGAGAGAACAATAAAGCCAAAAAGAGTAACTGAAACTAAAAGAGCATATATAGCATTCTTCTCAAAACAACTCCAAAAATACCTAAAACAAGTCTACCTACCCTACCGAGAAGAATTCATTAGCAAATACGCCAAGAACATGAAATACTTAATTGATGCTAAAGCTGAAGAATGGAAATAACTTCTATTCCCATTTAAAGAATCAACCATAAGAGCAGCAATATACGACGCAATGGAAAAAACATTAGGTAGGAGATTCAAACTATACGACTTAAGAGCATTTTTTGCAACCTACATGAGCATCAAAAAAGTACCAGGCCAAATAATCGATATAATACAGGGAAGAGTACCACCCAAACAATTCAAAATCCTAGTAAGACACTACCTAGCAATCACAACTGAAGAACTAAGAAAAATATATGACGAAGCAAACCTAACAACACTAGAAAAACAATTAAAAGATAATGAAATACACCAGCTTAGAAGGCTTGAAATATATACTAATGTTTCAGTATCTGATGGAAAACTGAAACATCACAGCATATAAGATCATCAAATTTGATTATTATTAGGGTGGAATGAAACAATATCAAGCATAAGAGCATTTTTATTTTCATTGACAAGCCACTAAGCAATGAAGTGGCTAAATGAGTTTATTTAGATAGTAATACTTTGAATACTTTTTGATTTAACTTCCTTTAATTTTAAATTTTCAGTTGCAATAACTTTAGGTAGGTGTTGAGTATTAGTGGCGCAAATGTGAGGGTTATGCAAAAATATTCTAAGATAGCTCGATATTGGGGAAGGAAAATATATGAAGCTACTAAAGTAATTTTCCTAAACATTACTGGAAATATTGAAGGTAAAGTGATTTTAGATCCATTTGGTGGTGCTGGTTGCATAGTTCTTGAAGCTTTAAGGTATGGCGCTAGAACAATCTACATCGACATAAATCCTTATGCTTACTTAATAGCTCGTGTAATGTTAGATTGGTTTGATTATGAAAAGTTACGTTTAAAAGCTGAAAAAGTACTTTCACGCAAAAAAATAATTTATCAAGGGCTTGATGGCTCAACGAAATATATTGGTGCAGATGAACTATACACCATTGAAGTTCAAGGAGTTAAAAAGAGAGTTAAGTATTATGAGTGGATTGATGATGAATGTTGTGCAGTAACGTTCGATGGTGAGAAAATAAGGACTTCCGACTTCACTGAAGGAGAACCTTACTATCAACCACCAAAATATAAATTGTGGTATCCATGGGGAGAGCCTTTCGATAAGAAAAGAAACTACGATTGGCTACACGAATTCTTCACAAATCGAAACTTAATAATACTCACAAATATTTGGCATGATATACGACCACCTAAAACAATTTCCGGAAAAGATACTCGTGAACATCGAGCCATGACTCTTATCTTTTTGTCAATACTTTACATGGCAAGCAAAATGGCAAGGCGCGGGGCTGGATCATGGGGAGTAAATAGCTATTGGGTGCCACGAATACATGTAGAGTACAATCCCTATGATCTTTTACGAAGAAAATTGAAGAGAATCTTAAAGATGTCGCCCCCCCTACAATATCAAGCAAAAACATCTGGAAGCATACATAGTATTCCTAGAGTAATCAGAGGGAAATTGCATGCTGCAATACTTCATGGTGACTGCACGAAAATTCTAAAGCATATCTCCCCAAATAGTATAGATTACGTAGTAACAGACCCCCCGCATGCAGATGAAGTACAATATTTAGAGTTGAGCTTTTTCATGAATGCTTGGCTTAGATCCAATCCATACTCATGGGCAATTGATGAGGTAATTGTCAATAGAAGAAAACACAAAGATTTCAATACATACATAAGAATGCTCACCTCGGCTTATAAGTTAATTCATAATGTGCTTAAGCCGCGGGGAAAAATGATACTAATTTACCACGAAGAAAGTGAACAGAAATTAAAAGAAATGATAAAGGCCGCAGAAAAAGCAGGTTTTTCCTTAGAAAAGAAATTAAGTGGTGAAATGAAGTATCAGCGTAACATTGGTGATAGAAATACATTAAGGGGAAAAATTTACTGGATATTAGTTTATTCGAAAAACTGAAATTTTTCACCAAATATTTTTACTTGGTGTAAGTTTGGCACATGAACATAGTAAGTATACTAAACGTATAGAACATGCTTTAATTAAGTATGTCCGTAGATTAGATTCAGAAGTTAATTTGGCATTAAACAGTTATTTTAATCTTATTGAAAAAGCAGTGCATCAAATTGAAGACTATAGATTGAAAGTATCTCCTGAAACACCACACATATTGCTTCCACTATCCCTACTTGGAACTTATCGATTCAATGTAGAGAAGCTATACTTTGATGTAAAGTTTAATAATCCATTTAGAGATGACGTACGTATTTTATTTTCAAGTAAAATAATGATACCAGCAATTTCACTAAACTTACCATCATTCGTAACTGTCCATCGTTGGACTAGAAAACGCCAATGTGAAGACTTGGAATCAGCAGTTGATGAAGATAGGATGCTTATTATAGAGAGAGGTAGCTATTCCATTTTAAACTTCTATTACTTTGATTCCATGACATGCTCAGAAATTTATGACGCAGATTACCTTAACATGATACTTAAAGATATGCTAATATTTCTAGCATTACTACCAGTACCTAGCCTGAATGATAAGTGTCAAGCTTTCTGCAGATCTCTTCCATTCTTAAGCATGTATGGATCTGACATAAGCGGTGTTGAAGCACTAGGCATTACGCGCTGCTTGCTTAAATTAGATCGTAAAAGCTTGGAATCAGCATATTTCAGACGCGCATCCATTCGAAGCTTATTATGGGGGAGGCTACCATTCTATAAGGTGAGAGCTTTTATAGTATCAAATAATCCAATAGAAGATAAGATTAATGTTTTAAGTAATGAAGTAATCTACATTCCAGAGCTGTACTTCATGAAGCTTCTAGAGTATTGTAATGCTAGTGCTCTGCTAGTGGACTCAATTGTAATATCTCTCTTCATAATTAAGAAAGGCTTAAGAGAATATGCGGAAAAATTGATGCTCTTCAATATTCTAGCTATGCCTATCAACATCTTTCCAGTAAATGATAGTGCCGTCATGTTTGCAATTCTAAATTACGCTACTACTAGCACTTGTTCTAACCAGATTATAAATATGACAGCTGAAAGAAAGGATTCTTTAGAACATGAGTTTGACATTAACATCACGATTCGGGAGGGCGATTTATTATCTAAAATGCACTTCATACTCAGAGCTATGAAGTTAAAGCAATTGAAATTAAGCTTATCCAAAATAACCATTAAAATTTCGCGAAGTAGTTCAAAACTATCCAATCTGTTAGGTTATGCGTATACGTATTTGCTTCCCTTCATAAATGAACGCTCACTTATAAGTCATGAACAAAAGAGTGCAATATCATCTCGCTGCTATCCTCCCTGCACTATACTACCGTTGATTTCCTTTGCTTTAGCAAAGAAGTTTAATTTCAAAACATATAAAGAGCTAGCAAAACAAATAGTACAAATTCTGAGCAAACGTATTAAGAAAAATGACGCTGAAATTCTAACTACACTTAGTGATGAATTTAGGAGAAGGGGTATTAATGTTAAATATAGTGAGATAATTGCCTTAGTGAGAAACATAATATTAGCATGGCAACTACATATTATTAGGGCAAAATATCTTAAATTGATGTTAAAACATCAATTATATGGAGGATCGTTTCATTGAGTAATGTTCAAGTACCTAGTATTGATGACTTAATGATTGGCGCTTACCAAGAGCTTTTCTTGAAGGAGTTAGAAAATGTAAGAGCAACACATCAAGTACTAGTGCATCATAGTGTTCCTGAAGTACTTCAGATATTGCATTCATACATATCTCAATTTAAAGAGAAGCCTATCCACCTCAATGCTAATCAACTACTAATGGAGCTTGCTAAGAGAAAGCTTATACTAATTTATCCCGATGGTAGAGTGAGAACCAGAAATTTGGAACTCATTATTAGAGCAATTTACTCACGAGCATATCCAAGTGCATTATCAACATTAGAGTATGTGATCTTAAAACCTCGTGAATCACCACTACCATCATTTGAAGAGCGCGAGGGAAATGAACTACGCAACATAGTATACATGTACTTTAGGACTTTCCTAGATGAACAATTGGCAACCAACTTGTCAGAAGCCTTTACTAACGCATTTGTTAAAAGCATTGCAAATAAAAGCTCCCTAGAGGAAGGTTCACTATCTGAATACCAATATATTAACTTGAAAACCCTCCTTAATTACGCTTCTAACAAAGCACCTTCTATATCGCTTTTAGCAGCTCCCACAGGTACGGGTAAAACTTGGATTTTCGTGCTCTATGCCATAGCCAGAATTCTAGAAGCAAAAAGTAAGGGCGAATTTAGTGGAGTAAAAGTTATTATTTTATATCCGAGAAAAGCTTTAGCACGTGATCAATCTGAACGAATTTTGAAGTTACTCCACTTTCTTAATGAAGAATTAAAGCTAAGAGGGCTTCAAACATACGCTATTAGTTTAGGTATTTGGGATCGAGACTCACTGCAAAATTGGAGGAAAATTGCAGAAATAAGAATGAAAGCTAAAGGGAGAAATGTTGAATTTAGAGGCATTAAATGCCCTATTTGTAGCGCAAAGTTAATTTATGATGAGCAAAGGGAAGTTATTGCCTGCCCATCTTGTGGACTTACCTTTAACTTTATAGGGGACATTAGAGAGTGGATAAACAAAAAACAACCAGACATACTCATCACAAACTTTTGGGCTTTAAACTACAGGCTCATTAGCAGACATTACAAGCAACTACTAGGAAATCGAGTTCGCTGCATAATTATAGATGAAGCTCACGTACTAAAGGATTTAGAAGGAGCCTTCACAGCATACCTCCTTTGCAGACTTCTGTTACGATTAGCAATGCAGTACAAGGGAGTATCTACTATTCCATCAGCACCATTAAAGCTCGATCCTAATGCAGAATATAATGCTCTTGACTGGATACGCGACTACATTAGAGATAAAAGCTTAACCATTATCCTATCATCAGCGACAATTTCCACTGCACAAACAGTGAGTGAAAGGAATAAAGATGCCATAAAATTTACTAGCAACCTTGTTTATCCCAAACTCTTTGAACTATTCGAAAGTTTATGTAAAGGTATGGGGTTAGAGCCCGTAATTTATCACGATTATAATGACATTTACGAGAAACTTTATAGTGCGAGACATCCATTAGGAAAGGTGAGGAGAAAAATAGATGTTGTAATCATATTAGCTCCACATCCATCAAGAGGTTTAGAAACAATCGCTCAATCCACAACTCTGTGTTCTCTATTTTGGTGTAAAGAGTTCAATCAGAAATTCTTACTATTTACTGATAATAAAGAGGCAATTGAACGTCTATATCACTTTATAAATGACATTATTATTGGTGAACGTGGAGAAATATATGATCACCTATTTCTTACAGATAAGAATCCAGGTGCTCGAAGAAGTCTCCTTATACATAAGTCATGGAAAAATTATGGAGAAAAGCTACTAAGCAATGGCGATATGCTAATTAGGGCATTGGAAGACCCGCTTTACTGGATAATCTTTTCCTACCCATCATACTTTAATAAAATCATAACTAAACTTAGAGATATCAATAAAGCGTTATCTCAAATGAACTATAAACAGAGTGATCACTTTAATGACCTCCTAAACATTGCTAAGGCTAGTTGTGATGATATTTTTTGGAATAGAGCTTCGCGCTTAAGCATTCATCATGCCGATCTGGATAGGAGTGAGAGACAAAGTATAGAGGAGAGATTGAAGGGAGCTGATTTAATTGGAGTTCTATGTACATCAACACTAGAACTTGGTATCGATATAGATCACATATCAACTATAATTCAATACAAACCACCTAGAACTGCGGAGAACTTTATTCAAAGGCTTGGAAGAGCTGGAAGAAAACCTACAACAATGTACATCGCCACCGGCTTCCTACTTCTAAGCAATTTTGAAACTCTATATCTCAATGAGAGGTACTCAGAAAATGCATTATTCAATGTCAGACCCAAACCCTTACCACTAAATAATCACCGTGTACGTGCTAACGCCATCTTCTATACGATAATTGACATGTTAGCGTATCTAGATTATCAGACTTATTATAGTAGCAAAGCAAGAGATGCTAACAGAACTGCAAATAGAACACATAATATCTACCGAGCACTCCTAACATATGAAAAGCCCATAATTTCAATAATTGCAAGTTTGTTTGGTCTACATTCAAGTATAGTGAAAGATGAGTATCAAACACTTACAGATCATATATGGGTACTTTACAGAAACTTAAGTAACATAACTATGGGTCCAATTTCAATTAAAAACATTATATATAACACAATGGAAACAGTACAATTAACGAGAGATAATTTAAACAAAATACTTTCAAGCATGGGTGAAAATCCAAACCTCTTTAGGGATTCAGAGGAGTATCAGAGGATAATAAGTAAAATGTTTAAATATTTACGATTTCTTAATGAGCTATATAACGGGCTTCACAAATTAGATCTCTACTGCATATCCAACCCCGAATATTTAATAAGGAAAAGAAATGATATACGCAAGAACCTTAACAATTACTTAGTCAAGTTAGATGATCTAGTAATTTTCCTAAATAACTTGAGTAAAATGATTTCTGATGCTATACTCTTCTCAAAGATCAGAAAAGTAACAGATGACTTAAAGCAGATAGAGAGTGGTGTTAAAGAATTAATTAAATTCGTGCAGACTGGTATAGATTTACTCTTCACTTTAAACTTAAGGCGTATATTACGGTGATAGTTATGAATAGAAGAAGTATTAGTCTCATTCATTTGCTTAGAGAAGGTGTGTCATTTAGAAGATTGTCGGATCCACTTCACATGGGAAAGAGTACAGTTCAAGATTGCAAACTTATTATACGATACTCTCATGACCCTGATGGATTGAAAGAGAGCACTAAGTGGCCTATAACGGATGTCTTGTATACTTACTTGAGACCTTTAAATATTCGCCGACTTACAACTCCCCAAGGAAAGCAGTGGTGCATAATACTTCCTCCTTCACGTAGTCTTTACAGAGTTGAGTACTTTGATCATACACGTAGAATAGTTAGAGTTAAACGAGTTCGACATTCAAGTATCAGGCTTAACTTATTAAATTATGTACCATATAAGTGCTATGACGATTCATGGTTTAACTATCAAACAAGTTCAGGAGTTTGGCGTGCATGTGCTCCTGAATTTATAACTTATATAACATTTGACATGCTACCCGATGCTAATAAGCCTCTATTATACTTATGCTGTAGACGGCGCGGTCATAATCTTGAAGTTCTAAATCTCATATACATTTCAAGGCCTACCAAAAGTGTTGAAAGCATACCTGTCACATACACTTATGACTGTAAGTTTGTATGGATAGGAGCATCTAAAAGTGATCTGAAAAGCATGGGCTTCACAGAGCCACCAACAAATTATACAATCGAAGAAGTTTACAGTAGAGGTTCGAGAGCAATTTACTTTGAAAGAAGGTATTCTTATGATGATTTGCTTGACAATTCAAGTGTTACTAGAGCTTTGAGATCATATGCTATAGTTAAAGTTTATATAGAGCCAGTAAGGGAATTAGGGTATCCACCTGTACTTATCTTGCACATGGATAATGCAGGCTTATATGTGCGTAGAGTTCCTAAGATATGCTTTAAAAAAGTTCTTTTAGGCTCCCGTTTAAGAGCAATGATTACAATGCTATCATCAGCACCTATATTCATTAATATGCACACATATCCTCAAAGAGCTACAATGGGCGGAGGATTAGGTGTAAGAATTATTAATAGCGAAGGATTTGAAATTCTCTTCGAAAAGAGGGCATTTAGAAAACTAATTGAGGGTATTGTACTAAGCGATATTAAGTTGTTGAAGACGCTTCTACTAAAATATGTTTTAATAAAATACTGTTATGATAGAAGGGAAGACTATTATGATTTCTTAGCAATATCAGACTTAATCCTCACATTAATTCAAGGCGATCCAGAGAATAAGTTAAGGAATTATAGTAAAGCATTATATGCCATAGATGTAGATGAAGTTATAGCTAATTTGAGGAGAGCACCTGAAGATTATGATCGATTCATAAATTACGTTGTTGAGGTAGCCCTCAACTCATTAGCTCATATTCTTCTAAAAGTAATTACAGCGCACACACTTAATACTCAACTGAAAAATTTCACTTTATATGTTGATACTCAGTACAAGGCAAGAATCAATGGAGAGGAAGATGAGTATTACGCTATACTGGTCTTGGAAAATTCACATGAAGGCCTAGGCTTTATAGAGCAACTAAGTGCACTACTATCACAAGATACTCAGATAAACATAGTTAAATACATCATAAAACCCGCTCTTCAAATGTTAATAGATGATAAAACTGGTAAAGACTTCTGCTCCATGCACTATGAAGCTTATAGAAGGAAGGACAAGAGCTTAGTTGATGCACTATGCGGCAGAAATCCAGACTTGAATCAACTAAGAGATTACGTGAGAAACCTTGTAAATGAATGGAGAAAGCACTTAAAAATAGATTTTCCATCAGATTTCATACGACCCCTACTCCAACACTACCTAAAAATTGTCAATCCATCTCTACGCAGAAAACTTAACACAGATGCATTCCTCCGTGGATCAATACCTCAAGTCTATAATGTTGAAGTACCATTCTGTTGGGATGGTTGTGAGCAATGCATTAGATTGAGAGACGCTTACTTGTTGACACCAATAGAGCAAATATTCAACTTATCCAAAAAACTACTAGTACGTATAATAAATGTACTCTACGATCTACTTGATCCAAGCAAGAAAGCACTCCATAGAACTGGAAGTGGCTTAGGTCAAGAAGTTTTAAAGCTCTTAAGCTCGGCAAGTACTGAAATAAGGATAATGTGTCCATGGATATCACCTGACATAGCTCAATACTTAATTGATATTGCGCAAAATAAGGGATTAAAAATAAGAATTATAACACATCCCCCAAGCAGAAATGAACCTCTTCCCCACATAAACGCAGTAAGCATACTCGAAAAGGCAGCTAAACAGTTAAATATAATTAAAATAGCATACAATGAAAAAATTCATGCAAAAACAATAATTATAGATGATACGTTATTAATAACTGGCTCAATGAACTTAACAAAACGTGGAACAGAAATAAACATAGAAAGCATAACCATATTCAAATGCAAATCCACAATATACACAAGCATTGTAGATTACGAATTACAGTGGTGGGTTTCATTAAATAAAACCTAAAACCTCCAAATAAACTCCGGACAAAATCCATGATAAAATCGTCAACCAGTTTAATCACCGCTATATATTTGTTCATAGCTCAATTTCTTAGAAAAATACTTTGTCTATAGGTTAGGTGAAATAGTATGAGCAAAAATAAAAGTAGAAATGAGTATAAACTAATCTACTTCGTACCACTAATCATAGTATTAATAGGTGTCGTAGCATTTTTTATCGTTAATGAAATTCTTAAACCAAAAATAATTGGTGAAGTTGTTGAAGAATTATCATTAACTGAAATTATTCCTACTAGTCATGAAGAAGCAATAAAAATTATGCCTAAACTATTCAAGTAAAATTGGGAAAATACTAGTAACCTACTTTGAAGATCAAATACAAACTGGCCCAATAATTGACAATGGATATCTAATATTCAAGGAACCAATACCAGTTTACATGAATAGTGGATGGTTAACGATTAAAGTAAAAATACTGGAAGCAGAACCAGAGGACTACACGTTGATGTGGGTATTTGACAAAAACTATACGATAACATTTGAATGGAGCAAATATTATGTTGGGGCTATACTATTTGAGGGATTAGTAGATAGGGTTCGTGTAGCTGAATGTTTTAGCATAATAGCACCAAATTTTACATATAGCATTAAATGTCTAGTTCTACCAAAAAGATATCAGCCACCAAGTTTTCCAGCATTTGGGAAAACCTACACGATAACAATTCCAGCTTGGATTGAATTCAAAGTACACGCTAATACTATTGATGAAATTCTCGAGAACTTACCAGCAATTCTACGTGATTTAGCTGATGAAGTTGATCAAGGATTTAGTCCACATCAAGCTTTAGAGAGATTATTTGAAAACGCCACTTACGGTAAATTCACGGACAAATTCATAGCACTCCTAGTTAAGCGTGCAAGAGTATTTGGCTCACTAAGAGACTCCCTAACTGGAATAGAGCACCTACTACCAGTTCAAGCGAGACTAGCTTTATGGCTAATTATTCTGGGGGAGGAATTGGGTGCAACTTCAAGTGTATATCATGAATTAGCAGATGCAATGCACGAATATTATTTGTCATTGAAAAGCTTCAAGCGTAGCTGCCAAGGATTTAGGTGGATGGCAATTGGACTAGTAGCCCTAACAATAGGTTTAGTAATAACGTTATTCTCAACACTAATTTCAAGAATAAGCATTATCAGTGAACTAGCATTTAAAGCTGAAGGAATAATTTCATTACCATTCAATATTGCCGGCCTAACACAATTACCAACAATTAAGGATTGGATTTACGCATCAGTAGCATTGAATTCAATTGTTCTAGCATTAACAGCAGGTAAAACGCTTGACTGGAGGTTGGGTGGAGCATTTAGGGATGTAGCACTAGTGTCAACAATAATACTGTTAGCTCTAATATTCGGCTTAATCTTTAGATTACTATGATTTATGCATTAAATCTTCAATAGTGCTATTGATTTTTGAGATTATTGCTTCATAAATTTCATCATCACTAGCATTCAAATTGTATGTTGCAAGAAGTTCATCATCACCGAAAATAGAAACTTTACCATTAACAATAACCACAAAAATACTCCTCAAATATTCTTCACCCCAAGCTCTATTTGTGAATTTGTGCGTGTGTAAATACTATAGTATCTGAGTCGGTATGTTCATTAGATATTATGAATTTAATGATTCACGAACCATGTTAATGTTCATGGTAAGCGAATATATTATAGCATGCTATTCATGAATTCAAGCAACTTAAATACTCTAATGCAGTCTATAAGGGAATTCATTAATGACTGTTGGAGATAAAAAGATTATTACTAAGAGTGATAAAGTAGCACTACAAGTATTAATTCCTAAAGAGTTGTATGATGAACTCATAAGAATAGCAATTGAAGAGTATGGTTCAGTGAAGGGTGCAGTTTCAAATTTAGTTGAAAGAGCAATTAGGATATATCTTGGACCTAAAATGCACACACAAATACGCACAAATCCACCCAATAAAATACGCCAAATATACGACAAAGTAATTGAAAGAGTTAAGGAATTGTTAGGTATTGATTTTAAACCATATCATGTTCCAACTAAGCTATTTGAGCAGGCAATAGCAATGGAGCGTGGAAGTGATCCAAGAACAATTAGTAAGTGGATTAGCACGTTCAAGAGATTTAAACTAATAAAATTCGTAGATCAATACGGGAAAGTATTAGAGCTTCTCTAACTAGAGTTTGGGAATATTTCCAAATTTGATAATCTATTAGTTATTTCTTTAGAAACAATCGTGCAAACCTTTTACTTATTAGTTTAACTCCAAATTTACATGCAACATTAATGAAAGGATTTTGAATTAGATTACACATTGAAGTCTCTTACTTCGTTTAAAATCTCTACAAGCCTCCTCCATTGCAATTCTGGCGAGCTCCTATGTGTATGTTGAGTATAATCCATCTTCAACATAGTCATAAATATTCTCGTTGATATGATCATGATATCCACATGTTTTATAATCTCTCACACGGCGCTCTAAATAGCTTAGGTGTAATTTGTTTTCATAATCATTGGAATCGTTCCCCACGATGTTGTCTTTATTTATTTTAACTACATTTCTGTTCGGATAAGAACTTGGACTTAAGTAAGCGGGTTGGTTTTTAACCATTAATTAACACTGTATAGCCCTTATGGTCAGGAAGATTTTTAATGAGGTACTTTTAAGTTCTAAGACTGTCATCTCATGCAATTAACTTCAGATTTCGCAACTAGCTTTCTAATTTTAATTTAATGATTATTTTGTTGAATTTTATTTTTGCTTTAGTTGTTTAATCTTGTAGATGTTTAATATTTTGATAGTTAGTAGGTAGAATGGTATGCTTATTATAATTGTTATAATTAGTATTTTAATTATTATTTGCGGCTCTCTAATTGCTGCAGTTGCAAGAAAGCCTAACAATATCGTGGGTATGAATCCTCCACTTGATGATAGCATTAGGAGTAGCATTTGAATCCAAAATGGAATTCTGTAATTTAAATATATGATGCAGGCAATCATTATTGAAAGCGTAGATATTATGGTTAAAATTAATAGGATTATTAGTGATTTAATTGATTTATGAAACTTCATTTTATAAGCTAGGTAAGCATTAATTAAACCGATTATAGATAATGGATTAAATATTGGTGGTACCATGAAAAATGACATGATAAAGCTATTTACAATAGCAAGTATAAAAAGTATGTTAACTAGCAGTGGGTTAGGTTTAAGCATTACTATCACTTCACGGCTTTTTCTTGCCCTCAACTATGATGAAGATTTTCCAATTACCTGTTAATAGTTTACTAGATTTTAATTTTAACAAATCACCCCGTCTTAATTCAACATAGTTATCATCGCTTTTAATTATTTGATTAACTACATCACCTTGAATCGAATGAATTGCTTCACATAATTGAAAGACGAAACCTATATTGGATTCATTTACAGCTATCACTGTAATTTTGTCAATAAGTAATGTATGGTTTTCTTGTACCAGCATCCTTAGTACAAGCTTTCTATATTCTCGATGGGTCATTAGCTCCATTACTTTAGATACATCAATTATATCACGGTCACTATGAAGCATTAGATTGCAAGAATCCTTCCAATTGCTTCCCGTCCAAACTTGAACATGCAATCCCGCAGTTGATGTTAATGAAGGATCAACTTCATAGAATACTCTCAAATATGAAAAATATGCTTCTGAATACCCCATGTGCTCCTCTACAACATCTTCAACTTGCATTAATTTGCATTTCCATATAATTAAAATAAATATATATTCTCTTGCTCTTGTGCAGCAAATACAGCATCTCTTAAAGCATTATAAATCATTCCGATTGATCTATCTAATATTGATGTTTAGATGATTGATGAGCTAAACTATTGAATAGTTTCACTGATTTGAGTGTGGAAAGTTGCATATTTGCTTTAAGCTAATCAGCTGAGCTTTCGAGTAATTTTGTAAAAAGTGTTATGTAATACACTGTTCCTAGTGCGCCCATTAGCATACAAACCGTCATTATGTGTATTGCTAAGCTTGGATTATATAGTGGATTAATCTTTAGTGGGTAGAGCGGCTTTATGTCACTGTATAATGGTGAGTCCAGCAATACGTGGAGCAGTGTGCCTGAAATTCCTGCCAAACTAAACGACTTTAGGCTTAAGGGTTTTTCGGGTATGAGCAGTAGTGCTTTCCATAATGAATTTAAGAGTTTATCTAACGCGAACATGATATAGCCTAAAGCTAAGCCCAATAATATTGCCGCGATAAGCGTATGCATATATCCGTGAAGCGGATACCTCAGTCTTAGAACAAGAATTAGAAATGGTTCAATGTCAATGATTACGTTAGCTATTATGAATGTCGGTGCATGCATGCGCTTCTTAAATGCCAATCCTAAAGCCAATCCAGGACCTAAATGGAGAGGAGTGAATGGCACTTTGATCCCAGAATTTAATATAAAATTTAATTAACTTAAAGATTTAATAGCAACTACTTCAACTTTACCTCACATGACATTCATTATGTTTAGCAAAATGATAATAAATTTATTCTTAATATCATCATTAATTTTTAATTGGGATCTAAATGGCTAAAGATAGTAGCAAGACAATGGCCGTTCGCTTGGGTGATAAGAAATATTATGTTTGTAGTATTGAGGAGGCGCTGAAGAAAAAGTCTGGAACTAGAGTCTGCGTTAAAGGTAGAGTGAAAGGTAAAGTTATCATTGAAGTTAGGCGGGCGGGATGGCCATTTTCTTGGGGTTCAAGGCATATTGAAAAAGATCATTATCACGTGACGAAGTTTTACTTGGAGAACCTTCAGGTGATTTATGAGGGAATCGCATTATTGAAGGATAAAGACGAAGTTAAGGTTTATGGGAAAGTTGAAACCGAAGCGGATCTTGGAAGAGTTTATCGAGTACTGTATGCAGATAGAATAGAGTTGGATGACGTAATATATTCCGTAGGCTAACATCCCACTACCCCACCATAAAAAGGAACGTTGAACGTACCGTCATAGCTATGAAGTAAGGACTATAAGTTAACTTGCTTTAAAGAACTCTGCTTCAATTCTAACTCTATAACCTTACTTCTTCAACACTGAAACTGCAAGAGCATTATTTGCTATTATCTTGAAATCAGGTTTAACCTTGCCATATCTCTTAAACTTGAATGCTAGTTATTGCCGAAATACTTTTCAAATCCTTAATTTCAACAATATTTAACAGATAAAATTTGACCATTCATACTATGAAATTAAAATTAATGAAATTGAATAGTAAAGATAATTAATAAAATTACTTCTAAATTATTTGAGGTTTAAAAATGATGTGTAAGCACGACCTGGAAAAGCTGGTTAAAGTTCCAATAGTATTAGGGTTCAGCGCAACTCCAAAAGGCGATGCAATAGCATTTTCATGGAATAAAACTGGAATCTACCAATTGTACTTAATAGATGGAAGAGGCATTAGGCAGCTAACCAACAGGGCAGGCTCATGCATTCACCCAGCAATATCCAGGAACGGTGGGTTAGTAGCATATCACTACGATGAAATTGGAAGCGAAAATTACTTCATAAATATCCTCAACCTGAAAACCGGCGAGGATTACACGCTCGTTGAAGGCGGGAAGTACTGTAATAGATTTGCGGAAATATCTCCTGACGGGAAGTGGATTGCCTACACATCTAATAGGGAAGGCGTGTTTCACGTCTATAAAACGAATATTGAAACTGGGGAGACAGTTAAGCTAACCGACTCGAAACGCCATGACTTTCAACTTTCATGGTCGCCAGATGGAAGGAAAATTGCAGTTTCCAGATTTACGCCAAATGCAACCATCGAGCATGAATTAATCCTAGTTGACTCCGAAACTGGTGAAGAAGAAAGTTTGGGTAGGTTTTCAACCAGCTTCACTAAGCCCGATTGGAGAGCTGATGGCAAAGCAATACTCTTTCAAAGCGAGGATTCAGGCTACTACAATGTAATTGAAATCGACGTCCAGACCAAGAAGTATAGAGCCATCGACCCAGCGGAGAGGGAGCAACACGATCCGAAATATTCAATTGAAGGGGAAAAGGTTATCTTCACCGAGATAGGTGACATAGGAAACTACATCGTAATTAAGGACTTGAGAAGCGGAGAGAGAAGAATTTTAAAAGTGGGTTCAGGAGTCCACCACGCAATAGCTCCAGTTGAAAAGGGAATTGTAGCAATATATTCAAGTGGAAGAAGAACACCGGATCTGTGGCTCATATCTTGGGATGAAAAAGCCAAGCAGCTAACCAACGGCATGCCGGAGGACATCAATGTAAGCGAGCTCGTAGAGCCAAAGGCAGTTAAGTACAAGTCCCTAAACGGCCTCGAAGTGCCGGCGCTCCTATACGAGCCAGCGGGAGAGAGAATTGCAGGTTTAGTTCACGTTCACGGAGGGCCGACAGCCCAAGTACTAAACACTTGGAGCCCAATAATCCAATTCATAGTTGGATGCGGCTTCGTGGTCATAGCACCCAACTTCAGAGGCAGCACAGGCTATGGCAGGAAATTCAGAGAGCTAAATCGAATGGACTGGGGCGGAGGAGACCTAAAGGACGTAGTAGCAGCTGCAAGATACCTAAAGGAGAAGTATGGAATCGAGAAGGTTGCAGTCATGGGCGGAAGCTACGGAGGCTACATGACCTTCCTAGCAATGACCAAGTACCCAGACGAGTGGTATGCGGGAGTAAGCATAGTTGGAATAGTCAACTTGAAAACGCTCTATAAAGGAACTAGAGGAGACCTAAAAACGTACCTCGAATACTTCATGGGAAAGCCGGATGAAAATCTAGAGCTATATGAGGAGAGGAGCCCAATAAACTACGCTCATCAAATCAAGGCGCCAATACTGATCATCCAAGGAGCCCACGACCCAAGAGTGCCTCTTGAAGAGGCATTCCAAATGGCAGAGAAGCTGAGGGAGGTCAAGGTTAAGTACAAATTGGTAGTGTACGGCGATGAAGGCCATGGGCTACTAAAAATGTCAAATAGGCTTGAAGCCATCAAAATGAGTGCAGAATTCCTTCTAAAAGAGGCGAAGGCATCAAAATAAATGGCGGAAAAACATCCAGCGCAGAGAAAGCGCTTCCCATATGACGGCAACTCCAAGAATCCATGGCCACTGATATTAATGCATATCACTTTTCTTTACAAATGACGAGTTGGATGCCACAGTACACCTCGTCCCTTTCCCCTCAAAATTGATTGCCCTATCTCTATCGCAGCCCTTATGACGTAGCTCGATTCGGCCCTCAGCTTCAATGAGAGGACTTGAAGCGTTAACAGCGCTCTCATCGGCTGGATAAGCCGCTACACCTATCAAGCCCCTCACAAATTCAGCATTACTAAGTATAGCGCTATTGCAGCTGTTCCAATCGACCCAATAGGCGACTGCGTTTCTACGTAAACTGCTCTTCCTAAACTCAGCTCTCTAGAGCTTAATCCAGGTTCCAATCCTCCAAATACGAGCAGCATTAACTGGCCCATTAAGGCCTTTTCAGCTACTTCCTTTGGATTGAAAGGCTCCCTGCCATATGGCTTCGGCGCAAAAAGCAAGATCTCATCCGGCTTTAACAGGTCGATTACATCTTGAATGTCAGGCACGAAAATAAGCTTCTTGCCCATGCGCATAGCAATTTTCTGAGCTTCCGGAACTCCAGTTTGAGCTGCTGTTCCAACCGCCTTCGAAATGACTAGGGTGCTTATCCCCAAGCCATAGCAGATCTTGGCCATCTCAATTACACGCTGAACGGAGTGAACATTGTGGAGAGCAACTATGATGTTTCTAGCAGCGTCCAAGCACCTCAACCCCTAGCCACAGCTCTCTAAGTACTTCTTAACACTTAATGCTATTGCTTTAGCGAGAGGTACGGGAACAGCTTCTCCAACCTGGTCGAATTGCACCTCCCTTCCACCATGAAAAACGTGATCGTCTGGAAAGCCCATCAACCTAGCTTGCTCTCTTACTGTTAAAAGGCGATTCTCGAATGGATGTATGAAACGCGATCTCCCCAGCACTGTGGGCGCTAGCCTATATGGGCGAAGTCTAACCCAATTAGTGTAGAAGCGGCCACTTGCACCGCTGAAGTGAACTAGAGCATCACCCCATTTTAATCTTGAGACTTTCTTAAGCTTCGCCGGCGAAAGAGGAACTGGATCGTGATTTGGAATATCATGCACCCCATATGGGTCTGGAAGATCACCAATAGCTTTCATAACTGGAATTCTAACTTTGACCTTAACTGGGCGTAGCTTGATGTTCGATATGAAGACTCTAACTCTCCTTGAAGGAGTGCCGTAATCTTCAGCTCTCAATATGTTGAAGTAAATTTTAGGGTAACCCACTCGCGCAAACTCCTTCCTAAGCGCGTACTTCAATTCACCATCAAGTATTTGGGGCACATTCTCCATGACAAAGACCTTCGGCTTGAGATCTCCAACAAACCTTATGAAATGCAAAACTAACCTTCCAATAGGATCACCGTATAGCCTGTCAAGCGGATCCTTCCTCCTCCTAATGTTAACAGCTGTAAAGGGTTCGCAAGGCGGGCCCCCAATCACCACGTCGGGTGGAGAACCTATGAGGGATAGAAGATCTTTGGAGTGAATTCTCTTTATGTCCTCTACGATCAGCTCAGCTTCAGAGAAGTTCTCCGAATAAGTAATTGCAACTGGCTTGAAATTCTCAATAGCAGCTACGATTTGAAATCCAGCTTCCTTAAATCCCCTAGAAAAGCCTCCAGCACCAGCGAATAAGTCGACTACCGTCCATGAAGCCATGACACATCCTCTAGTTAACAATTTTTCAACTAGAAGTTAAAGTTTCACACTAAACGCTTAAGCCATACCTTTCGCCTGAGATTGGAATCCAAAATCTAGAAAGTTTTATTTTATTGTCAAGTGACATTTAGAGTGAGCCGGGGTAGCCTAGCCTGGTTAGGGCGTCGGCTTGCTATAGAGCAATGCAAAAAGCCGATGGCCGTAAGGCCGCGCGGGTTCGAATCCCGCCCCCGGCGTAAAACTTCTCAACACCTTAAATGCATAAACACAACGCTTAAACCTCACTTCTCCAAGATGAAAATGGGGCGGCGGCTAGGCGGGGGGCTCGGCCTCCCCTTGCAGGGGAAAACCCCTGCACCGCAAAGGGTCGAGATGGCGGGCCGAAAGCCGGCGTCAGGCGCCTTGAACAGCCGCACGCCCCAGTGACTCGGCGATGAAGCTTCGTCCCATGGGGTCGCCGGCGGGTGATAGGCTCTCCGGAGGGAGGGCCGAATCACCCCTTACCGGGCGAATCGGGTTAGGCCAGGAATGGAGCGGCCCTAAGCCCGGACGGCGGCGTTCATGGGGGTGCGGGGCTTAGACCGGCACTGGGTGACGGGCGGCTGGGAGGGGCGTCGAGCGTCGGCGCGCCGCCGCCCCGTTAACTACAATGGCTCAAGCGGAAAGTTCCACACTTTATGGCAGAAGGCCAATCTGCTCCAAGAGCTCGCAAGCTCTACAAACATCCTTAGTTGTAGGCTCACCGCAGTACTTGCAGTGATTGAGCTTAACGGGCTCAATCGACTTCGAAAGCACCTCAACAATCTTCTCAAAGGAGGACACTATCGAGTACTTAATTCCAGGATGCCTACTCTCCAGCTCGTTGAGGAATCTCCGAAATTCATCTCTGAAGGAGGTTCTAGCGTAGGGGCAATCAACCGAGTACAACTCCACTCCAGCCAGATAGGCGTAAAGCGCGATTTCAGCTTCAGGTATGAGCCTCATCGGCTTAATTCTCGGTATGAAGCCAGGCTGCCTCATGGACTCCAAAGCCACAACTCTCACAAGCCTATTAATGTCGCCGCGAACTATATTCATCAAAATCGTTTGAGACTCATCGTCGAGATTATGCGCCGTGGCAATCTTAGTTACTCCAAGCTCCTTACCCTTAACGTTCAAAATCTTCCTCCTCAAAACTCCGCAATAAGTGCAGGCATGATGCGGGGACCCCCTCCTCTCAGCCTCCTTAACTATCTCAGGGAGGGAGTAGCCGTAAAAATCCTTGAACGAGCAAACCTCATGGCGAAGCCCAAGCAGTTCAGCATTCCTCCTCGCAATTTTCAATCCAATCTCCCTATAGCCAGGAACGCCCTCATCAATCGTAAAGGCAATTAAGTCTGCTTCAGGGAAATCCCTCTCAATCTTAGCCAAGATCCTCATCATGACAACGCTGTCCTTCCCACCTGAAACAGCCAGCAAAGTATAGTCATTGCGCTCCAAAAGAGAGTACTTGCCAATGGTCCACCTCACCTTATCCTCAATGGACTTCATGAAGCAGCTCTTACAAAGCGCAACGCCGGAAAATCTCCGCAGGAAAATTGCCGGCTGGCCGCAGCGACTACACCTCACCCTAAACACCCACTATGGAAAACTAAATCCGCCCACATTGAAGGATTGAACCATATTCAGGCAGAGAAGCAGCACCGAGGCAACCCTAACAACGTTGAGCAAAGCCTCACTTAAAGGCATCTCCCTATTAAGGAGGAAAACCTTCCTCCTCATAAGAGCTGGCGCCTGAAGCAAAGCCTCAAAAAACCCATTCCCATCCAGGAAGGGTATGGGAAGCATGTTTATCAGCGCGGCACTAATCGACAAAACCTCAAACCAAGATAGGAAGTTATAGAGGTGCCATGGAAACATGTAAGTTAACGCCGAAGCCCAAGCCTTAGGTGGGAAGTAGTCGAATGTCCTAACCCCAAGAAAAGCCCTCGAAGAGTTAAGCGGGTGAAAAGAGCTTTTAACTACAACGTCACCCCTCAAGAGAGATAAAATCAAAGTGCTATTGGCGGGAGCCCCACTCATAAACTGGTGAAAGCTAAGAACGTCATGTATTCTAACCCCATTAATCGCCAAAATCACATCTCCAACTTGAAGGCCGGCCTTCTCAGCCGGCGTGCCGCTCAACACGTCCAGAACAACAACGCCTTGAGAGGGCTGAAAGGCGGGGCTAATGACCAAGGCGAAGTTGGCTATCATGAGAACAGCCAAAATTCCGAAGAGCAAGTTCACCGTCGACCCAGCTGAAAGAAGCCTCATTCTCGAAAGCCTCTCAGCCCTAGCCACACTCTCATCATCAAGCTCAGCGAAGCCACCTACAACGAGAATAAAGAATATGACTCCAATGCTCTTCAACTTAACACCCTCAACAACGGCAGCAATGCCATGAGCCAGCTCATGAAGGCAAAAAACGATCACAGCGGAGATTACGAAGTAAGGCAAAGCATTAACGCTGATGGTAACCCCAGGAATCAAGGGCACCACAGGGCTTATTCCCCCACCGGTAAGCGAGGTAGCAAAGTTTGAAGCAAGAAACTTTAGAGTGAACATAAGCTCACCAACAGCTAAAAAGCAGCCAACAGTAAAGAACACCCTCCAAAAGGCAGCAAGCCTAGAAGCTAGCTTACCAATAAACTCATTAAATCTCTTAGTCCTCCACATAAGCATCAAATATGGCTTGATCTCCACTCCAAACCTATCCAATCTAAAAATCCTATGCAGAACGGCAATTACAAGCCAAAAGACGCTCAAGGCAATGAGCAGCATTAGAGCACTATTCAGCGCCAAACCCTCCAACGTAAAAGGCATACCGCAAGTAACCTTTAACAATTACGCTTAGATAAGTGTCTCGGGGTTAAAATGAAAATTAAGCCAGTGAGAGCTGGCGATGCGAGGGAAGTCAAGTACAGCGAAGAACAGTGGAAACTCCTAAAAAAGTTCAGAGGAAAAGCCGCTTCAATCATGCAAATCCTAAGCGAAAATCAAATCTACACAATAATTCATGGAAGCGTAGCTAGGGGAGACGTAACCCCAAAAAGCGACGTAGACATAGTAATTCCATACCCAACACCATCATACAAGGTCGAAATAGCCCTGGAAAGAGCTGGAATACAAGTTCAAACCAAGCAGATAGTTCAAGCGACGCCGAGCCACGCAGCAAAGGCCCACATATACATAGACGAAAAAACCACCATAACATTTCCGCTGGTAGAGCTGAGAAAGCTTGAAAGGGAATTCTACAAGTTCGGCGGAGAACTCAACTTAAATCAGCTGAAAAGAGGGGAAAGAGCAGCCGGAGTAAACAAGAGGCTCATGCTAATCATACCAACAGATGAAGGGCACATCGAAGTCCCAGTAATTGGAAGAGAAGCAGAAGTAGCTAGAAAGCTGGGAGTCTCCATAGACATAGTTAATGAAAGAGTAAGAGTATTAACTAGAAGAGACGAAATTGGAAGGACTGGAGTATACCTCAAATACACGTTAAGCCCAGACGAAACATTTGAAGAAGCTCTCAAAAAGCTGGCTGACAGAGACCCAGCAATCAGAAAGAGAATTAGGCTTTAAATATAAACCTACCCAGCAAATTGAGGGCAAACAAGATTGCTTGAAGCATCACTAATGGCAGCCCAGAGCCTAGAGGACAAGTTCAGAGAGATAATACTCAGGTGGATCGAATCGATTCAAAGAAACATCCTATGGCTCCTCTCCATAATTAGGGATGCATCGCTAGTGATAGCTAGAGCATCATACTCTGTGATGCTAATAATGGGAGTAATCCTATGGGCAGCAGGTATTCAAAGGTACATGGCCAGGCGCCTAATAGTGGGAGGAGCAATCATAGCTCTAGTCACCGAAATCCTACTAGGATGAGAAACGCTTTTAAATTACAGAAAGAATCAGAGCAAAGCCGTGAGCAGAAAAATCGAGGAAACTATTGGGAAATCGCTGGTCGTAGGAGAGCTCCCCGAGGGATGCAGAATGTGCATGAGGGGAGCAAAGCTAGTTCTCTTCATAACCGGCCTATGCAATGCAACTTGCTTCTACTGCCCACTTGATGAAAGCAGGAAAAACAGGGACGTGATGTACGCAAATGAGGTGAAAGCAACCAACCTGGACGACGTCATTAAAGAGGCAGAATCAATGAGAGCTGAAGGCACGGGAATTACAGGCGGAGATCCACTAATAGTTCTGCATAGGACCCTAGGCGCCATCAAAACGCTGAAAAAGCACTTCAGCGAAAAACACCACATCCACCTGTACACCAACGCCATGAAATTGACGCTTGAAAAAGCAAAAATGCTGAAAAAGGCTGGGCTGGATGAACTAAGAATACACCCAACGAGAAGCGAGGACTGGAGAAAGGTTCTGATAGCAAAGAAGGCAGGCCTAGTCACTGGAGTAGAGATACCGGCAATACCTGGAAAAGCGAAAGAAGTCAAGAGGAAAATGAGGATCCTCGAAGCGCTTAAAGTGGACTTCATAAACATAAATGAGCTCGAATTCACCGCATCAAACTCCCTAAGCCTAAAGCTGCGGGGATTCAAGCTAAAGCAGGGAAGCCTGGCAGCAGTTGAAGGAAGCGAAGAGGAAGCTCTCAATATACTTGAGTGGGCAGCCAAAAACACGCGCCTGAACGTCCACTACTGCCCGAGCAGGCTTAAGGATCAAGTGCAACTGAAAAATAGACTCAGAAGGAGAGCTGCGCAAGTAGCTTTAAAGCACGAGGAAATAACAGATGAAGGCTTGCTAGTTAAGGGAGTAATAGAGGTTGAAGGCGACTTAAGCAGCATTAGAAACGAAATCATAAAGAAGCTGAAAATTCCAAGCGATCTCATAGTCGTAAATGAGGGGAGAAGGAGAATAGAAACAACAGCTGAAATCGCAATTGACATCGCATCAGCAAAGCTACTCAGCAAAGCCAGCATATTCATAGTGGAGGAATATCCCACAGCTGATAGGCTAGAGGTCACTCGAATACCCGTTGGAAGAGCCCTCGGCAAGCCTAATTAAAGCGCTTCTAAAAACCCCCATAAGCGTGTGAGCCTCCCTCCCAGATATAAAAGCCCTCCCAATAACATGGCGGAAAATCAAATTCGCAATTCTCCGCTTATGCTCAGGGTAATTCAAGGCTTTAAGGAGCGCGTCAAAGTACTTCAATAGCATCTCCTTCTCAACCCTCGAAGCCTCCCTAAACCTCCAGCCGCCAATCTCACCTTTATGGGAGAAGAGCTCATAAAGAATTACTGCAACCGCATGGGAAACGTTCAGCACAGGGTAGGATTCACTGGCAGGAATTGAAACCACCAAGTCGCAGCGAGCAAGCTCCTCATTCTTGAGGCCAATGCTCTCCCTGCCAAAGAAGATTCCCACCCTACCCTCAACCTCCCAAATCGATTCAGCAAGCATCCTGGGAGTGATAGGAACCCTCAAAACGTTGTAGTCGCCGCCAACCCTACTAGTAGTTCCAACAGCAAAGTCGAAAAGGGAAATTGCATCATCAAAGGAGTCAACAACGAGAGAGCGCTCCAAAACCTCAACTGCATGAGAAGCGAAAATCCTAGCATCACCATTCAACTCGACCTTGGGATTAACGACTACAAGCTTCCTAAACCCGAAATTCATCATAGCTCTCGCAGTGAAACCCACATTGCCAGCGTACTCAGGCTCAACCAAAACCACATAGATTTCAGGCAACCTCAAACCACCCTCACAGCCTTAACAAGGTAGAGAGATTCATAAAAGAAGCGCCTACAAGAAACAACTTCAACCTCAAACCCCAACTCCCTCAGCTTCCTAATGGTCAAACTGCAATTGGAAAGAGAGGACTGAACAAGTAGCAACAGCCCGCCGGGCTTAACAACCCGATGAAAGGTTGATAAAAAGGCGTCGATAACCCTCCTACCACCCCTACCTCCACTCCACGCAATCCTAAGCCTATCAGGAACGAGCAGATCATGCTCATCCTCAGGCAGGTACGGAGGATTAAAGACCACCAAGTCGAAAATCGGCTTAAACCTAAAAGGAGCAAGCAGATCCCCCGCAACAACTTGAACTTTATGCTTAAGCCCACTTCGGTGGGCATTAATTGCAGTGTTTTTAGTAGCACTCGGATTAACATCCACCGCAACAACTAGCTTGGACTTCTCAGCCAGGAATAATGTTAAAATGCCGCATCCGCAGCCTACATCCAAGCTCAAGCCAATAGTTGAAGGGACAATCCTCTCAATTGCCTCTGCGAGCATGAAGCTGTCGTCCGAAGGATCATATACGTCGTCGAAAACCACGTAACCTCTACCTCGAAACTTAGCCACCTTCAACGCCCTTCAGCCCCCTATAAAGCGCCTCAGCAACCTCAATGAACTGTTGAGGAGCCAATTCCCTCACTCTAACCTCCAAGTAAGGTACCAGCTCTAAAACTACCCTGCTCTCATTAGCACTCAAACCCCGAATTCTAGTTAAATAGTGCATTAAAGGGCTCTTCAACTTCCTATTTCTCTGGGAGAAAAGCCATCTAAGCAAGTCAAGCAAAAGCTCCTCAACCTCACTTAGAGGAGGACGCCTCCTCGGCGTCAACTTGACAACGGCAACATCAATTTCAGGAGGAGGATAAAAGCAGTTTCTTGAGGCATAGCGTAGAAGATCAACATCAGCGAACAGGCTCACCGCAACAGTCAGCCGCCCATACTGATGAGAACCGGGCTTCGCCACAAGCCGCTCCGCAAACTCCCTCTGATAGGTTAGCACCGCAAGCTTGAAGGTCGGCTTCTCAATCAACTTGAAGGTTAGTGGAGATGAAATGCTGAATGGAAGATTTGAAACAACCTTATCTACCTCCGGGAATTCCAGGGTAAGCGCATCAGCATGAATCAACTCAACGTTATCGTAGCTTTTAAGGCGCCACTCAAGCACTTCAATTAGGCGAGAATCAACTTCAACTGCATACACCTTCCCAGCAACATCAGCCAGCGCCTCGGTTAAAGTGCCTATGCCAGCTCCAATTTCAAGAACAACATCGCAGCTAGAAAGCGACGAAAATGAAATCAAATCATCTATGAGGCTGGGGCACACAACGAAGTTCTGGCCGAGCTTCCTCCTAGGCTTTATTCCGAAGGACCGAAGTATCCGCTTAGTTTCAGCGAACAAGCTCCCCATGCTTCTAGCCATAATCCCCATGCAGCCTACCACTACTTAACGAAAAGCTTATACTTGTCATCGCCGCTTAGCTCCATAATTATCCTCTTAATTATCAGCTTCTTGGGATCAGGTATTTTGGCTCTCTTCTTAATGTCCTCAAAGCTCTCAAATGGCTTGCGCTTACGCTCATCCAGAATTATCCACAACAGCTTTCGTCCAATGCCTGGGAGAAGCTGAAGGGCGTGAAGCCTAGTGGTTATTGCACCTGCATTATTGAAGAACTCAACAAAGCGCTTCTCCTGCTTAGAAACTATAACTTCAAGGACGCCCGGAAGCTCATCCCTAGCTGAAATCGTCAAGTTATCGTAAGATATCCTCCTCCTAACCCGAGCAATCTTATCCCTCTCACCCTTGCCAATGAAAACTCGCTCTCCAGGATAAAGGTAAACTCCAGGCTTAGGAACCACCTCGAGCAAGGTAAAATAGGACTCCCCGATAACCTGCGCTATGGGCTCCCTCCTAAATAGCGGCGTGGACTCGAGGGGATGACCATGAGGCAGAAAGTCGAGAACATAGGCATGCTCCTCATAGTAACCTCTATCCCTAGAAAAGAAGGGAACATCCCTCACAATTTAACCTCCAAATAAAAATTATTCAGCATACTCTCTAATTACATTAAGCATCTTGCCAAGCTCAGATGTGAGAAAGATTCTGCCCTCAATAACCAAAAGCGTGCGAAGCTCCTCAATCGTTTTAGGAAGGATGTTAGCTATCTGAACTGCAGTGAACCTTGATAGCTTAAACTCCTCCATCAACCTATCAATAAGCGCCTCAGCCTTCTCCCTGGGAAGCTTAGCCAGCTTAGAGGCATAATCAAGCGTTACGCGCTGCATTGGAGATAGCTCCGCGCGCTCCCTCAGCTTTTCAAGAAACTCCTTAACAGTTGAAATAGTTGCCTCTTCACGCTTCAAAACCTTCTTAGGCACAAGCAAACCTCCTACTTAGCCTTAGCTGTTAGGGGGCGCATATGCTCAGGCCTAACTATCAAAGTCTTCTTCTTCCTACCCAAGTAAACTTCAACTACGTACGCCCTACCCCTCCTTTCGAGGACAACCCCCACCTTCCCATGATACCTCCTATGCGGCATCCCCTTGTGGACGCTGGGGTCAATTATTATTGCAACCTTCTCTCCAACTTTGTAGGGGTACATTACTCTGCTAAGTGGGAAAAGCCCCCTCTCCCTAGGCTTCTTCTTCAACAGCTTCCTCGTCCTACTCCTATAACCATGGGAATGCTTAACCACTTTCACCCACCCAAGTCGAGCTCAACTTATCCTAAAGCTTCACTGCTAGAGGTTTTTGCAAAGTCAAACTAATAAATACTTCCACATCTACACAACTTCAGAAACGTAAATTACATCAAGCTCCACGCACTTAGCTGGGTGGCCGAGCACCTCTGAGACGCTTGGCCTCGTCCTCCCCTCATCCCCACTGATAAGCTCCTTCACGTAAAGTCCTCCCTGACACTTAATCGTTAACTCCAGCAATCTGGGGTTGATCAGCTTAGCCTTCAACTCATAAACTCGCTTAACCCTCACCTTATCAACTCTCCTGTGAAGCACTCTCAATGGAGTTCTCTGCCTAATCTCCCTATTCGAGAAGAATTCCTCCAACTTCCTCAACTCCTCCTCACCCACTTCACCTTCAACCTCAACAAGCGCCCTGTAAATCTTCACCGTCATTGGCGATAGAGCCTTCATTCTCTTAACTTCAAGCCTGCTAGAAAACCGCAGGTCGAAAACCTCTATTTTACCTTCAGCGCGCCTATTGATCTCTTCCTCCAGAGCCCTCAAGTCTACGAAACGCCTCTTAGGCTCTTTAACCTCGACGACGAAGGGCCTCCCGCTTCCAAGCATTCTTGCATCCACGTCCTCTCGGCCGGCACCATGAAAAACCACCAATGACCCCCCAGTAAATTCGAGAACTGGACCTGCCACCAGCTCTTCAACCGAAGTTGGGTACTTCTTCCCAGTATAATTACAGTTCTCACACCCCCTACCCCCACAGCTACTGCAGATCCAAGTGCACTGAGGCATTCCGCGAACCAGCTTCCTATACTTGCCGTAAATGAAGAGGGGGCTTGGCTTAACTTCAATACTGCCGCTATTCAAATCCACAATCACTACAATGTCTGGAGAAGTAAAGTCGACGTTCTTCCCAGTGATTTTTTGAACAAGCTTACCGAGCTCCCTATTAAACTCCGACTTGAAGGATTCACCTAAGTTCAAGTTAAACTCGGAGCGAAGCAAATCCTCCCTCTCAGCTATTTCGCCTGGAATTCTCGAACCTACGAGGAATGTTGAGAACTCATAGTTCGAAAGGAGCTGTACAACCTCATTCGCAATTTCATCCAATTTTTCAAAAACTCCGCCGCAAATGTAGCACGTCTTTGGGGGAGGAGGGGAGAAGCCCAACTTCTCGAGAATACGGGAAGCAAGCTCAAACCTGCCATTCTCAGCTAAAACCCTCAGCATGGCCACGCCTCTATCATTCAATTCATCTCTAATCGTCTTATGAGCATTCATGGCTATGGCGAGCTTAATGGAAAAACCCCTAACCGCATTACTTAAACCCCTAACCAAAAGGGCGAACTGCCTACCGAGACAGTTGTCGCATAAGCAGTACTTCTCAAGTATTTGCACGCTGATGTCAATCACGCTCAACCACTTTCACCTCTTTCGCAAAATAGTGCGGTCAAAGTAGTTGTGAAGCAAAATAATTAAGCTTGGCGGCGCCTTATATGAGACACTTATCCTAACGGGAAGAGCATCAAACCTTGATAGCAGTTGCAAATCCTCATTGGGGAGGTCGGGATATCCAATTACCAATTTGAAGTCGCGGGGGCATGATAGGGACTTCAAATCAACACCTTTAGAGTCGGCGTAAAATACCCTCACTCCACCCTTCAAAAAATCAGCAAGCCCCCCTATACCTGCAAAGACGCCTGGAAAGCACTCCCTAGCTTGAGGAGAGCTGCGCCCACTTGAAATTACAATAACCTTTCTGACAATGCCATAAGTCGACTGCTCATCTGGGCGCAGATGCCTTAACCTTCGAGGCTCAAACCTCAGGAAAAGCCCATCGCTGAAGAGCAGAACCAGCCTCGTATCAAGCCTCAATCCATGTGAAATAAGCAGCGAAGCTGATATTGTTCGGGATATTAGTGGAAAGTACCTCCTTAGCCCATCCCCCGGCGAGAAGCCGAATTTAACTATGATCTCCCTTATGTCAGGACCCCCAAATACCACCCTTGAAATGCTTAAAATACTTGGCTTTCCTCTTAAAACGCTTAAGCATCTTCCTCATAGCCCTATACTGATTTAAAAGATCCCTAACATCCCTAACAGTCGTCCCGGAACCTATAGCTATCCTCCTCATTCTGGATCTGTCAATAACCTGCGGATTAGTAAGCTCCTCCTCAGTCATGGACTGCATTATTGCAATGAACTTCTTCAACTTGTCCTCCGTAACCTCTTCAAAGCCCTCTGGAAGGGAAAAGCTCAACCCAGGAATAAGCTTAAGCAACTTCCCAAGAGGCCCCATCTTTCTTAAGGACTGAAGCTGGTATAAGAGGTCCTTCAAAGTGAACTTGCCCGAGAGGAAACGCTCAGCAACCTCCCTACTTGGAGCCGCCTCTGCAGCCTTCACCTTCTCAACCAAGGCTTCCAGGTCACCCATACCCAAAAGGCGGCTGACAAACTTCGGTGGAGAGAAAACCTCCACTTCACCTATCTTCTCGCCAACACCAACGAACTTGATGGGCGCGCCAGTTGCCGCAACAGCAGATAGAGCGCCTCCACCCCTAGCCGAGCCATCCAGCTTGGTTACGAATATCGAGCCAATCTTCGTAGCTTCATGAAAAGCCTTCGCTTGAATCATGGCTTGCTGCCCTATGGTCCCATCAATCACGAGCATTATCTCATCAGGCTTAATTGCAGCTGCAATGCGCCGCATCTCATCAATTAAGCCCTTCTCCTCCTTATGCCTGCCAGCAGTGTCGACGATAATTACGTCATACTTCTCAGCCTTGAACTTGCCTACACCCCTCAAGGCTAACTCAATGGCGCTGCCCGCCTCCCCCCCATAAACTGGAACTCCAATCATCTCACCTAGCTGCTTAAGCTGAGCATAAGCTCCAGGCCTAAAGTTGTCGGCGCAAACAAGCGCTACCTTCAGCCCCCTCTTCTTATAGAAAAGCGCAAGCTTAGCTGCAGACGTCGTCTTACCTGAACCTTGAATTCCAACCATCATTATGACGTATGGCTTCTTGGAAGTTGGAAGAACTCTGGGGGTTTCATCGCCCCCCAATAAGTTAACGAGCTCCTCATAAACCACCTTCAAGAGGAGCTCCCTACGAGTAATTCCCGGAGGAAGCTTCTCCTTAAAAACTCGATCCTCAATTCTCCTCGACAAGTCAAATACCAGCTTCACATTAACATCAGCTTGAAGCAGAGCTCGCTGAATATCCCTAATGAGCTCCCTAACAACCTTCTCGTCAACCAGAGGAGCCCTAATAACCTTCCTAATTGCAGCTCCAATGGCGGAGCCCAAACTCTCAAGAACCACAGCTCATCTCCTCCAACCTCTCCTTCAGCATCCTTAATATCAACTGCGGCTCAACCCTACTACTCAAGGCCTCCTTAACCTTGCCCACCAGAAAGAATATTGCCTTCTCATTCCCCGACTTGTAGTCTTTAACAGCCTTAGGGTACTTCTCCAAGGCAAGCTCAATGGCTTCGCCAAGAGCTCTTAAATCAACCTTGCGCCTAAGATCATACCTTTCAACTATCACTTCAGGATCAAGCCTCTCATCAAACATCAAACCTATAACCTTCTTAGCCGCAGGGACAGTTATCTCCCCAGATTCAACCAATCGAATTAGCTTCACAAGCTGCTGTGGAGATATTGGAATTTCAGATGCAGGCAGATCGCGGTAATTAAGCTCCCTCTTCACCTCATACCTAACCCACTTTGCGGCAACGTCAACTGGAACGTGCTTAGCCACCTCCTCAAAGAAGTTGGCAAGCTCATACTCGCTGGTCAGCACGTAGGCGTCATCGAAACTCAAGCCATACTCCCTGATGAAGCGCATCAATCTAACATATGGGGATTCCGGCAGAGAAGACTTAACCTCATCATAAAGGCGCTGCGTAACGACGAAGGGATATAGGTCGGGGTCGGGAATGTACCTGTAATCCTCAACGGTCTCCTTAACCCTCATTGGAATCGTAATCATGCTATCCTCATCAAAATGCCTAGTTTCACGCTTCACAGACAATCCCTTAGCCATCAAGCTCCTCTGCCTAGAAATTTCGAATAAAAGCGCCTTGAAAACCCCCTTAACCGAATTTATGTTCTTAATCTCAACTCTAGCTCCACCCTTAATGGACACGTTGGTGTCGAAGCGCGTGCCCTCAACCCTTACGCAGTTGAGGTACTTCAATATTCGCAGAAGCGAATCCGCAAAAGCCCTAGCCTCCTCCGGGCTCCGCATGTCGGGGTGCGTAACTATCTCTATCAGCGGAACTCCGCAGCGATTATAATCAACCCTACCGGACTCCGGATCCCACCTACCAGCATCCTCCTCCACATGAACCTCCCTAATTCGAACTTCACGAGTCTCAGAGCCCAACCTAAACTTCACACAGCCATTAACACCTATGGGCTGACTAATAATCTGATACCCCTTAGGCAGGTCGGGGTAGGGGTAATGCTTCCTAAGCCAATAAATGTGCTCACCAACCCTAACTTCGCAGTTCAACATCATGGAAACGGCAAGCGCAGCTCTAATGGCATAGGCATTTGGAGGCATGGGCTTAGCTCCAGGCTGCCCAGTGCAAATTGGACATACATTAGTGTTTGGAGGAACATTCAAGTAGTCCGTAGGGCAACTGCAGAAAAGCTTCTCCCTACAATTCACTTGAACGTGAACCTCAAATCCAATCAGAGGCTCTAGCTCAGCGAAAGACATTACTGCACTACCTCGCACTTATACTAGAATACCCCATACTTAAAGTTAAATGTGGAAGTGAAATTATGAAGTTCGCAGCACTATACAGCGGCGGAAAGGACTCCACCTACGCCATCTACTACGCATTAAGCCAAGCATGGGAAATCACGCACCTCATAACGCTAATTCCAGAAAGCGAGGAATCGGCAATGTGGCACTATCCAGCCATCAAGTGGACTGAACTTCAAGCAAAAGCCATGGGAATCAGCCAACTGAAAGTAAGGGTGAAATCAAGAAGCGAGCTTCAAGAGCTCCGCGAAGCGCTCAAAAAGCTAAAGGCAAAAGAGGGAATTGAAGGGCTGCTCTCAGGAGTAATAGCTTCGGACTACCAGAAAAGGAGGCTAGACTCAATATGCGAAAAAATAGGATTAAAGTTAATAGCCCCCCTATGGCAGAAAGACCCAATTGCAATTTTAAAAGAAGTAGTGAACTCCAACTTCAAAGTGATAGTCGTGGGAGTAGCAGCATACGGCTTCACAAGGGATTGGCTTGGATCAACGATAAACAGCAAAAGAGTAGAGGAACTCAAGATTTTAAGTGAGAAGTATGGAATCCACCCATGCGGCGAAGGAGGAGAATTCGAAACCTTCGTCTGCGACGCGCCGTTCTTTAAAGAGAAAATCGAAATAGCGGACTACGAAATCAAGTGGCACAGGTACTCTGGAGAGTACATCATCAAGAAAGCAACTGCAACGCCGAAGAAGCCGGCCTAACCAAAAAGCTCCTCAACCACAGACGAAACTTTCTCGTAAACCTCCCGCTCATCAATTCGAGTGAAGCGGCCGCCGTGTAAAATAAGCTCACCATCAACCACGACATCTTCAACATTAAATCCACTTGTAGAATACACTAGATGAGAAATAACGGTGCTAGGCGAATGTATGGGCATCAAGTTAGGCGACCTAGCATTTATCAGAACCAAATCCGCAGGAGCACCCTCAACCACTCTACCCCACGCTCCACTTAGGTTGAGGGCACTAGCACCTCCAATAGTAGCGAAATCCAAAGCTAGCTGAGCAGGAAGGGCAGTTGGATCCCACCTATGGTGCTTGTGAATCAAAGCGCAGATCTTCATCACTTCAAACATGTCCAAGCAGTTATTGCTTGCAGGGCCATCGGTGCCAAGGCCAACCGTAACTCCGAACCTAAGCAGTTCAGGTATGGGAGCCACCCCTCCAGCAGCCAACTTCATGTTTGAAGTTGGGCAGTGAGCCACCTTCACTCCATGCTCACCCAAAAGCTTAACCTCATTCTTCGTGAGCCAAATGCAGTGGGCAGCCAAAACCCTAGGCGATAAGAAGCCAATTTTAGATAGAAACTCGACCTCCCTCATACCATACTTATCCTCGAAGTCAACCTGCTCCCTCCTAGACTCAGCAACATGAATGTGAACCAGAACTTCCTCCCGCTCAGCTATTTCACTGCACTTCAACAGCAATTCCGGAGAGCAGGTATATGGAGCATGGGTGCCAATTGCACCGACAATTCGAGGCGAAAAATCCTTAATGGCTGAGAGGAAATCCTCAACCTCATGGACAGCCTTATCCCTAAGTGAAACATCAAAGTTGTCCAGCACGCCTATGGAGATCACCGCCTTCAATCCAACCTCGCTTGCCGCCCTAGCAATATCGATAGGGTGCCAGTACATATCCACAAAAAGCGTGGTGCCAGTTCTAGCCATCTCCATGCAGGAGAGGAGAGCCCCCAAGTAGCAGTGCTCTCCAGTCAACCTACTCTCAACAGGCCAAATTTTCTCCCTAAGCCACTCCATCAAGGGCAAGTCATCCGCATATCCGCGGAGAAGGGACATTGGAGAGTGAGTGTGCAGGTTTATGAGGCCTGGAATGCAGATCTTACCGCGCCCATCAATCACGAATTCAGCTTCAACCGGAATTCTGCTGGAAATCTCACTTACAATTCCATCCTCAACATATATCGACACGTTCTTTGCAATCAACCTATCCTCACTTTGCGTCACTAGCCAGCTGCAATTCTCAATTAAAATGCTCCCTCTAGCCAACCCACTTCACCAAGCTGCTCACAGCCTGCATTAAATTGAAAACCCTAATTTCATGCAGGTGGGGAGCTTGAACTTGAAGGCCGACTGGAACCCCGTCAACCACTCCAATCGGAACGGTGCCAGCGCATATTCCAGCTAAATTAGCTGGAATGGTGAAGACGTCCAAGGAGTACTCCTCCAGTGGGGAAAGCTCCTCCCCAAGCTTAGGTGGAAATGTAGGCATCGTCGGGCCGACGATCACATCGCACTTCTCGAAAGCCCTCAGAAACTCTCGCTTAACGATGGTCCTAACTTGAAGCGCTTTCTCGTAAAATCGACCCCTATACTCCCTCCTCGTAACGTAGCTGCCACGGACAATTCTCCTCAAAACTTCGTCCAAGCATACATCTTCAATCTTAAAGCCATACCGCCTGCCATCAAACCTCCTAGTAGCACTGTAAAACTCGGCGCTTACAATTATGTAGTAGGCTGAAAGGGCCTTCTCTATGCTAGGCAAGCTCACCTCAACAACTTCAACGTCGAAGGACCTCTCAAGCAAGTTCAAGACCTCAATGACCTTCGAATATATCCTAGGATTGCAGAGCTCCTCATACTGCTTAGCCAAGCCAATGCGGAAGCCATCGATATCGCCATCAACATTGCTTGAAAAGCCGTTGAGAAGCACATTCAGCGTGGTAACCTCACCTGGATTATATCCAGCTATAACCTCCAATAGGAGGGCGGCTCCATAAGGATCTGGAGCTAGGGGGCCTATTTGATCTAGAGACATGGCCAAGTCGATCAGTCCCTGACGTGGAACCAACCCGTAAGTAGGCTTGAGGCCAACCACCCCGCACCAGCACGCCGGCGCCCTAATGCTTCCTCCAGTGTCGCTGCCCAAAGCCAAGTCGCAAAGCTCGGCGGCAACAGCAACGGCGGAGCCGCTGCTTGAGCCCCCAGGCACTCTACCTTCAGCTCGAGGATTCAGAGTAGGCCCATAAAAGCTTCTACAACCAGTAGTGCCGCAGGCGAACTCGTCCATGTTAGTTATTCCGATAATTACTCCCTGCTCCCTCTTAATCCGCCTTATAACCTCAGCATCATATGGAGCCACATAATTCGACAGCGTTTTAGATGCGCAGCTGATCGTGAATCCCTTAACGTTTATGTTCGCCTTTACAGCTACGCACAATCCCGAAAGCTTCCCCACCTTACCGGCGCGAATCTGCCTATCTACGCTCCTAGCCTGCCTAATCGACTTCTCGTGGCGGACATCTATGAAGGCGTTCAGCTTAGGATTGAGCTCCCTCAAGCGCTCAAGGAAAAGCTCAACATTCTCAACTGCTGACAATTCGCCGCTTCTAATAGCCTCAAGTTTTCTCCAAGTTGTGCTTCCACGGTAAGCCATAAGCCTATCCAGCCCTAGACCACGAAGCGGATTCCGTCAATATATGCCCTTTACCATCAACTCGAGGAGCATTTGATAGGAAAAGTCGCCTAAACAGCCTCCTCCTACGCGGCGTGCCCTCCCTCCTAACCATGTTGGGGAAGGCAGAGTCGTAGTAGGTTTCCTCGCACCTTGGAAGGCCGCTTAAATCCCTGACAAAGTGCTGTAATAGTTCCTCAGCTTCATCCTCAATTTGCTTCAACTTATCGTCTCTCGCCATGGCCATCTTCACTTGACCCGCATTATCTTCTTCCTACCCATGATCTCCCAGTACTCAACCTCCACGCCTGGAGTAAGCTTTGATCTCAAACTTTCATCCTCAGGCGGCGCCACCTCAAAGGTCTCGTAGGTGCCAAGGTCCATTATCTGAATTCCATGGGGAGTTACCGAAATGACCTGACCAGTTCTCTTGTCAATTATTGGAATCTCAACCTGCGCGCTGGCAGGGCCGACGAAGGTCCTCTTAACTCCATCGAAAATCCCAAGAGCAACAATTCTAACCTTAGCCGACCCATGCTTCCCAGGCTTGGACTTCTCACTGCTCACAACTCGGCAGGGCTCACCATTCAAAATTATGAATGAGCCGGGCTTAATGCTTCCAGCTTCTGCAGGCCTCTTCAATTTTCCACCTCAACATCACTAAACTTAAAATAGTCTTAAAAGTATTTAGCTGTCAGTAGCTGTCAAGGCGGCGAAGCAGAAGAAGGGAGAACATGAAAATTAGGAGGGTTGGAATAGCGTCAAGGCTAGACCAGCTGGAGGCAATGTCCATAGCGGAAAGGGCAGCCAACCTGCTGCAAGATAGGGAAGTAGAGGTTATTTTGGAAAGGCAGCTGGCTGAAAAATTGGAGTGGGCTGGAAAGGCCTCAAGCCTCATCGACATCGATGCAGACGCACTAATAATCGTCGGAGGAGACGGAACAGTGCTAAGAACCTCAAGAATAATCAGCGAGAACATACCCATGCTAGTTGTGAACGCTGGAACAGTCGGATTCCTATCAGAGGTGAATCCCAACGAGCTTGAAAGTGCAATTGCAAGATTGGCAAGCGGAAACTTCCAAATTGAAGAATGCACAAGAATTAAGGCGCAAATCGATGGAATTGAAGTTGGAGATGCACTAAACGAGGTTTCAATAGTCACCAAAACACCAGTAAAAGTGCTGAACTTAACTGCACTAAAGAAAGGGGAAGTTATCTTCTCAGGTAGAATGGATGGACTCATAATAGCAACAAGGACAGGCTCAACTGCATACGCACTATCAGCTGGAGGGCCAATAATAGACCCCGAACTGGACGCATTCGTCCTAGTCCCCCTATGCCCACTAAAAATCTACCAAAAACCCGTAGTCCTACCCTCCTCACCAAAACTTGAGGTCTTCATCGAGGAAAATGGGTCGGACGCCCTAGTAATTGCCGATGGACAGATCCACGCTGAAGCACCCGCAGGGTCAAGGGTAACTCTGGAGAAAAGCTCCAAGAAGAGCTTGTTCATAAGACTGGGAAGAAGCTTTTACGAAAGGCTAAGGGAGAGATTGGTTAGAGATGTCTGAAAGCCAAGGAAGCCCAATGGTTGTCATCCTAGACTCCTCAGCAATCATAAACGGCTATGACCCAGCATCCTCAATCAGCGAGCACCTAATAAGCCAATCAGCTGCAAGTGAAATCAAGGACGCCAAATCCAAGCGCATCATGGAAACAGCCCTCATAGTTGGAAAGCTAAAGGTCGTCGAGCCAAGCAGGAAAGCCGTAGAAAAGGTTAAGGAAGTTGCATCAAAAACGGGGGACAAGGGATTCCTATCAAAGGCAGACATAGACACCATAGCATTAGCAGTTGAGGTTAAGGAGAGAGGCCTAAACCCCATAATAATGACAGACGACTTCACGATCCAAAACGTAGCAGCTCACATGGACATAAAGTGCCTGCCAATAGCAACTGGGGGCATAAGGGAAAAGCATAGGTGGATGAAGTACTGCCCAGCCTGCGGAGCAACCTACACGGGCCAAGAAGTTGAAAAATGCAGGATATGCGGAACCCCCCTTAAAAGGAAGTCTAGGGCTTAATGAACCTAGCTATGAAGTAGCCGGGTGCATCATGAACGTCAGGGTAAAACCTCTGCACCAACGAGAACTTAGAAATCAAGGGAAGGCCAGGGCATCCAAGGTAAACTGGCTGATCATCAAGCTCAAGTGGATAATTTTCGAGAACATAATTGACGATCATCTCATTCTCCTCAGCAGTTAAAGTGCAAGTAGAGTAAACAATCACTCCTCCCGGCTTGACCAATTCAACTGCAGGCTCAAAGAACTGCCGCTGATAATTGAAGCATGAAATGACATCTCGACGAGACCTCCTCTCAAAAAGCTTTGGGCGAACGCCTAAAGCCGAGCATGGCGGGTCGATTAGAACTCTATCAGCCCTCAAATTCGGGTAATCCTTATGAATATACCTTGAATCCCCGACGATTGCAGTGACATTCTTAACTCCAAGCCTACGCATATTTTCAACAAGCTTACTCAACCGAGATTTAGAACTGTCAAACGCGAATATCCTCCCGGAATTCCCCATCAATTGAGCGATGTGCGAGGTTTTCCCTCCAGGAGCAGCACACATGTCAACCACAACTTCCCCAGGACATGGACTCAAAACCAAGCTCGTGAGCATTGCGGGAATGCTCTGCTCATAAATTAAGCCGCCAGAGTAAGCTTCAAGCTCCCGCAGAGAAACGCTCCTATAAAGGGATCTTGTGATTTTCACCGCCAACCCAAACGACTTCTCTTCCATTTCAACGCCACTCATAACTGCAATTCCAACTGCAACCGGATGCCCAAGCTCATCAACAACCAGCACCTCATCTCCACGATCAACTCCAGCTGCAGACAATACTCCCGGAGCATAGAGCTGCGCACCCTGCATAACGCTTTCAGCAGCATACTTATCTGCAACTACAACCTTCTCAGCAGCCGGAATTTCAAATGGACCTTCCACCTCAACTAGGAGGGCCTCCTCAATTTTAGGGTGCTGACGAACTGAAAGCCCCTCATCCTCCAGAATGCTCATCAACCTCTCGGGATCAACCTTAAGCGTATTAACCCTAAAGCTATACCACTTGGAGGGGCGCCTCAAGCTATCCAAAATGCTACTCAACCTAGCAGAGTTAAAGTACTGAAGTAGAAGCTCGGCAATCTCAACCGAGTAGCCACACTTTAGAGCTGACCCACCTGAAAGGCTTGAAGAGCATGTCATCAGCCGTAAAAAGAGGCACTACATTTAAAGTTCTTTTGGAAGCCTAGCCACAACCTCTCCACTTGAATTTAGAACTTCAATGACGACTGGGACGTTCATGCAGTGAACGGAGCACGATAGACATGGGTCGTAGTCCCTAATTAAGGTTGAAACCTCTGCGAGAAGCCTCTCCTCAGAAGACCCCTTCAAAATCTTTGAAGCAACAACCTTTACGTCCCTACCGATCACAGGAATGTTCTGCACCGTCGCCACGATCATGTTTGCCCTCGTTATAATCCCCTCATCATCAGCGAAGTAGTGGTGAATGAGCGTCCCCCTGGGGGCCTCAACCACTCCAACGCCCTCATGAAACTCAACTCTAACTCTCCTAGCAGGCCCTTCAGCTCTCTCAAGCGAAGAATCGCTCAAAAGCGAATTTAACCTTTCAAAGCAGTAGGCAAGCTCAACCAGCCTAGCTAAATTGTAGTGGCGAGTCGAATTCACTGGCCTTGAAGAGCTCAAATTAAACTTCTCCCGCAAATCCTCAGCCCAGTCCGAATTCAACTTCCCAGCAATATTTAGCCTAGCAAGAGGGCCGACGCGGTAAATTCCATCAGGATATCCAAGCTTCTTCAGGAAGGGGGCCTTAGCATAACTCCATGAAACAACGCGCTCATTAATGTGCTCCAAATACTCCTCTGGCCGAAATTCATCGACAAGATCTCCACGTTCAGAAATGGCTCTAATTTTAGGTGCATCATACAGGGCAAAGTCCTCATCGGAGTAGAGAGATAGGAAATTCGAAGGCTCAGAAACACCTCCAACAGCAGACTTGACTGCAGCTTCCTCGACTAGAGATAAGGTTTCAGAGAAAATTTTCATCGCCTCATTGCATGCTTCCAAAAGCTTCAATCGCTCATCACCCTCAATTGGCTTGGCGAAGCCTCCTGGAACCGCTGCCGTTGGATGAACAGACGACCCACCTAAAGCTTCAAGCACTCTTTGAGCAAAGCGCCTAATTGCAAGCGCATTCCTAATAAGCCTTGGATACCTCTTAGCAAGCTCAGGAAGCCCTCTCCTCCAAACAGGAAGGTCGGAGAGCAGCAGGTCAGGAGCATAAAGAAGGAAGAAGTGAAGTGCATGGCTATGAACAATGCCTGCCAAGTGAAGCGCTAATCTGAGCTTTTCAGCCCAAGGAGAAACCTCCAAGCCCAATATGGAGTCTACAGCTTTAACCGAAGCTAAGTGATGAGAAGTGGAGCACAGCCCGCATATCCTCGTAACGATAATTGGAGCCTCCTCAACAGGCCTATTCCTCAGAAAAGCTTCAAAGCCCCTGAACTCCATGACGTGGAAGTAGGCTGACTCAACCTCCCCATCATCGCCTAGCACTATCGTAACTTTAGCATGACCCTCAATTCTAGTTATAGGGTAGAACGAAATGGACCTACCCACGCCTAGCACCCCTAACCTTACGGCCAAATATGGATGCTGGAAGCGTAAATCGATAAAGCACTCCAGCTAGGTCGGACAGCCTCATCAAGTCCTCCAACGCCACCTCTTCAAGTGAAGTGGCTGATGCTATTGCGCTAATCATCTTGGCAGCTTGATCCTCAACTCCCTCCAAAACCCCCATACAGCCCCTACATGGATAACCAGCTTTAATGCACCTAGCTCCGCAGCCACCTCGAGTTGCAGGTCCAAGACATATGAAGCCCTGCTCCAATAGGCACTTGCTTAGATCAACCTCGTCGTAAACCCACCTCCTAATGCCCTTAATTACCTTCTCGCCCCCACTATTCAGCGGACACTCATCGCAAACGCTCTTAGCTGGCAATTCAAATTCTTCGCCTGAAATTAAAGCTTCAAAAAACTTCGATATGAGCTTCATTGGCGGAGGGCAGCCTGGAAGCGCATAGTCAACCTTAACAACTCTGCTCAAAGGCTTGATGAAGTCAGTTAAAGCGGGAACTTCAACGCGTGGAGGCTCGCCCTCAGGGTTGATTGTGCCCAACTGCTCTAAGTAGGAGGTCTTGAGGAGCTCCATGGAATTGAGGAGATTTGCAAGCCCAGGAATTCCGCCGAAGCATGCGCATGAGCCAAAAGCCACCAAAATCGAGCATTTCCCCCTCCACCTCTTAACCTTCTCCAAGTCCTCCTCAGTCCTAATAGCTCCAGTTAGAATTGCCACGTCAACCCTCTCAGGTGGAGGAGCGTCCATTAAGATGGGGGCGTAAACCAGCTCGACATCGCGGAGCACTGAGAGTAGAGAGTCTCCAAGATCTAAAATTGCGTTTTCACATCCAGCGCATGCAGTTAAGTGCTCTATGGCTAATGTCAAATTACTCCTCAACCAAAACACCCCTTAGAGGGCTTGGACCCAACTCTGCAATTCTCCTAACAAATTCCTCCACTATTCTAGCGAACCTCTCACCTTCACCAGCTGAAGCCCAGTCAATTCTAATTCTATCAGGCTCCAGCCCCAAATCCTTGAGGAGGAGTTTAAGCATTGCCACTTTACGCTCAGCCCTATAATTGCCAGTTAAGTAGTGGCAGTCCCCCGGATGGCAGCCGACAATCAAAACTCCATCAGCGCCGCCCTTAAAAGCCTTCAAAACGTGAGCTGGATCGATCCTTCCAGTGCACATTACCCGCACAATCCTAATGTTAGCAGGATACCTCAACCTCATGGTTCCAGCTAAGTCAGCAGCCGCATATCCGCACCAATTACATAGAAAGCCAATGATCCTCGGCTTAAAGCGCTTCCTTAAATCAAGCCTTCCCAACGAGCTTGCTTCCAAAAGCCCAGCCCTCCTCAACTGCCTTCAAATTAAGCTCCTCAGTGCCCCTAGGAACGCTATCCAAAATGGACTTCTTTAGGGCATCCAAACTCACAATTCCAGTTATAGCTGAAAAAGCTCCGAGCATAACTATGTTGGCCACAATTCTCCTTCCAAGCTGCTCCGCAATTCTAGTTGCAGGAACCCTATACAACTTAACCTCCCCAGGCACGTCAATCGGCTCAACGAGATCCTCATCAACAATTATAACTCCACCACTCTTCACTCCGCCCTTATAGTAGTTGTAGGCATCCTGAGACAAAGCTATTAGAACATCCGGCGAGCTAGCGCATGGATAATCTATTTCCTCAGTAGATATGATGACGTCAGACCTGCACCTGCTTCCCCTAGCCTCAGGGCCATACGATTCAACTTGAACTGCGCACTTCCCATCGAAAAGGCAAGCGGCCTTGCCGAGAACGTAGCCAGCTAATATTATTCCCTGACCACCAAGACCCGAAATCCTAACCTCCCACCTCAACACCATCACCAATTCACGCTTAAACCAAGCACCTAATATCCCGCCCAGACCTCTCCCTAATTAAGCGGTAAAGCTCGCTTATGAATTCAGGGCGCTCAACGTCCACGAACTCCCCAACAACTATTTTCCCTCCAACCTCAATTTCAACCTTAGCTGGATCAATGAAGTTCCTGATTACGGAGTTCTTCTTGAGATAATTGATGACCTTCAGCGGGCCCCCAAGCTTATTATACCGAGCGTAGAGCGTAATGCAGGGGGCAATAACCTCAATGAAAGCGAAGCCTCGCTTAAGCAGCCCCTTCTCAATAGACTTGGAAAGCTGAACTGGATGAGCAACAGTCCACCTAGCAACATAAGTTGCTCCAGCTGCAGCAGCCAAGTAAACGAGATTAAATGGATGCTCAATATTTCCATAGGGAGTCGTCGTAGTTATGGATTTAAATGGAGTTGTAGGGCCAAGCTGGCCTCCGGTCATGCCATAATTGAAGTTGTTAATGCAAATCACGAGCAAATCAACATTTCTCCTAGCAGCATGAATGAAGTGATTGCCTCCAATCGCAAATAAATCCCCATCACCACTAAAAACAACGACATGCATATTCGGCCTCGCAACCTTAACGCCCATAGCCAGCGGAATCGCTCTACCATGAGTCGTGTGGAACGAGTCGAAGTGAACGTAGCCAGCAGCTCTACCACTACATCCAATGCCAGAAATAAATGCAATTTCATTGGGATTTACGTTAAGCTCCTTAACAGCCCTCAGAAAGCAGCCGAGAGCAATGCCAATGCCGCAGCCGGGGCACCATATGTGGGGAAGCCTATCAGACCTCAACAGATCGCCAAGAGGATGAACATTCCCAGCCTCACTCAACATTTAACATACGCCTCCTCTATTACAGCTAAAAGCTCCTCCGGAGTGTGAGGGTTACCGCCAATCTTATGGACGAAGTTCACAGGCTTACCGCCGGAACACCTCTCAACTTCGCCGACAAGCTGGCCATAATTCATCTCAGCAACCACGAAAGAGCTAATTCGCCTCGAAAGCTCTCTAAAGTAATTATATGGGAAAGGCCACACGGTAATTAGCCTCACTAGGCCGACCTTCAACCCCTTAGACCTAGCAATTCTAACAGCTCTAATTGCAGACCTAGCAGGAGTCCCATAGGCAACAACAACAACCTTAGCATCCGAAATGAAGTGCTCATCCATCCTCACTATCCTATCAGCATTAACCCTAATCTTATCGCACAGCCTCCTAACAAGCTGCTCCTGAACCTTAGGATCGGTAGATCTTGGATAGCCTTTAAAGTTGTGAGTCAAGCCAGTTACATGAATCCTGTAGCCTTCACCAAAACAAGCCATTGGAGGGACAAGGTCATCATCAGGCTTAAATGGCTCGAACTCCTCCGGAGGAACTTCAGGCTTCTTCCTATTAACAATCTTAACTTCACTTGGAAGCTTAATCACCACTTTCTCCCGCATGTGACCGAGAATTTCATCCGAAAGAAGAATTACGGGAACCCTAAACTGCTCAGCCAAGTTGAAAGCTTCAATAGTCAAGTCGAACATTTCCTGCACAGAATAAGGAGCCAAAGCAATAACCTCATAATCCCCATGGCTCCCCCACCTAGCCTGCATCACATCACCTTGACCAGCCCTCGTTGGCTGACCCGTACTAGGCCCTCCCCTCATAACGTTAACAATGACTATTGGAGCTTCAGTCATGGCAGCCAAACCAATATTCTCCTGCATCAAGCTAAAGCCAGGCCCACTAGTAGCAGTCATCGCCTTCACACCAGCATACGAGGCGCCAATTATCAGCGCTATGGAGGCAAGCTCATCCTCCATTTGAATGAAAACGCCTCCAACTTCAGGAAGCCTCCTAGCCATGCGCTCCGCAATTTCAGTTGAAGGCGTTATTGGATATCCAGCAAAAAGCTTACAGCCAGCTACAATTGCCCCCTCAGCGCACGCCTCATCTCCCTGCATGAAGAAAGCGCCCTTCAGATACCTTGAAAACACCCCGCTCACACTACCACCCAAATAACTTGGAAAATCCCACCACCAATGTAATTAAACTATAGAAATGTATAAAGTTTGTCTCTTTACGAAAACAATTCATAAAACTAAAACTACTTAAAAAGCAACGCGCATAATAAGCTAAAAACTGTAAGCCAGCGTTTACAAAGTTAAAAAAGTAAAGCATAAAACGGAAGATAGCCAACTCACAAAAATACCAAGCAAATGGAGGCACTACACCCCACGCAAACAGGCGATTAATTGCGCCTTACGAGGCTTCATAGCGAACATTCATAATAACTTCCAGGCGCAGACTCTTCTCATTTGTATGGTGCGGGGGGTGGGATTCGAACCCACGCAGGCCTACGCCACAGCCGCTCTGAAAACTTCCTCAGGGCTGCGCCTTTGACCTGACTCGGCCACCCCCGCCGTACAAAAGGTTGCAGAATTACAACATTAGCTTTTCGGCTAGTAGTCGTATAAACTTCCCTTGCGCTCCAGAAGCACTCCTTGAGCCTTCCTATACTTAACCGTCTTAATTCGAATTTTAACTACTTCGCCAATTTTAGCTCCAGGAATGAAAACCGCCGTGTCTTTCACTCTGGCTATTCCATCTCCATTTGCAGCGCAATCCTCGACCACAACTATGTAGGTGTCTCCAACTCTCAGCCGCTTAAAGCCATATTGCCGAGAAGTTCTATCGCGCTTCTTAGAGCGCCTTTTCGGTGCACGTCTAGGCATTCACGTCCTCCTAACTTGCGATAATTGGTCCCTATAAGTTTGTAGGTAATTATAAGTGTTGCGCAATCTACTTTCTCCTTCTCCGAGCTCCCTTCTTCCTGCCTGTTTTCCTTGGCGCTATGTGGCCAACCTTCTGCCCTGGAGGAGCTGTGCGTGGAACAGGCGTGCTTCCCGTCGGGTGTTGACCTCCTCCATGCGGATGGCTTGCAGCAACCATTGCTTTGCCCCTCACAACTGGCCACTTCCAAGCTTTCACCTTAACTCTATAGTACTTAGTTCCAGCTTTAACGAATGGCTTTTCAGTTCTACCTCCGCCGGCGACAACCCCTATGGTTGCTCTGCACTTGGGGTTCAGCGACTTAAGCTTGCCTGAGGGGAGGCGGATGATCGTTCTATCTGGAGCTTGAGCAATTACAGTGGCGTACGAGCCTGAGGACCTCGCAAACTTGCCTCCATCTCCAGGCCTAGCCTCTACATTGCATATTTGAGTGCCCTCAGGAATCTTTCCAATTGGAATTATGTTGCCAACCTCAAGAGGAGCATTAACCCCCTTAGCAATTATCTGCCCCACTGCGAGCCCCTCGGGAGCCAGTATCAGCTGCTTCGTTCCATCCTCAAACTTCACTAGGGCAACCGGAGCACCCCTACCGGGGTCGTGAAGTAGAGCTTCAACCCTACCCGTGACTACAGATTCCATCTCCTCACTGCTTGGAGGCAAGTACTTGACATCTCCAACTCTCTTCCACGAAGGAGAGCGGAAAACTGAGCCTCCACGCCCCTTTCTCTGAACAAGCAATCTCTTCCCCATAAACAACCACCTACAATATACCTAGCTTAGTAGCTACATCCGAAGCCCTATGTTCAGGAGCCAGCTTCACGTAAGCCTTCTTCTCTCCCCTAGGAGTAATCAGCGTATTAACCTTCACGACTTTAACGTTGAAGAGCTGCTCCACCGCCCACTTAATCATCTGCTTATTAGCTCTAATGTCAACTATGAAGGTCAACTTGTTTTCCCGCTCAATCCTCTCTATTGCGGCCTCCGAAATCACGGGCCTAACTATTATGCTCCAAGGATCTATTTTCAAAGACGACACCTTCAATCACTAACCTCAGTAAAGCTGCCATATAGGATGGAGTAGGCGCTCATAAACTTTTCTAGGAACTTCCAAACCGCTCCTTAAGCCGCTCAACCGCAGACTCCGTCCAAATAGTCAATCTGCCCGGGTGGCCTCCTGGAGCCAAGTGCATTACACTTAAATTGTCAACGTTCACAACGTCAACTCCCGGAAAGTTCCTTGCAGCCCTGAATATGCCATTATCCTCAGCAATGACGATTAGGGGCCCCTTCCTCCTCTTATACTTCCTACCCCTAAACTTCCCCTTCCCAGCCCTAATCTTCTTACCTCGCTTCGCCCTCTCAATGTCATCCCAAACCCCTAGACGCTTAAACACCTCCCTAACTTCAGCAGCCCTGCTCAGCTGCTCCAATTCGCTCGTCACAATGAGAGGTATTTGCGGAACCTTCACTATCACGTGCCCTCGAGACGAAACTAACTTCGGATCAGCAGTAGCTGCAATAGCCGACATTATGGCAAGCCGCCTCTCCTTCTTATTAATCCTCTCCCAAACAACTTCCTCAGCTCTCGGAGGATGAGTTCTTCTGCCTCCCACGGTCATTGGAGCTAAAGCTGCTTGATTAGCCTTAGGATACCTGCTACCCTTAACTCTAGGAACCCTCGCCACGCCGAAGCCCACACCCCAGCTCTCAGCAGTAGTTCGCTTTCCAGCCAAGGGATCTCTGCCTTGAGGCTGAACTCTAGCTGTTAATGCAGATATGAAAGCCCTCCTGATCAAGTCTATCCTTAAAGGCACGCTGAAGACGCTTGGAAGCTCCACCTCCTTCACCGGCTCGCCCTTCAAGCTGAAGACCTTCACTTGAAGAGGCTTAACCGACAGCTTAGAAAGGTACTTCTCCATCACGTCATTCACCCCAGCTAAACGTGAATATAAACTACCCTCGGCCTCGTCTTTGGCGCATTTTCCGGAGGTCTAATGGGGTATCGAAGCTTAATCAGCCTCTTAGTAGGCCCTGGAACTGAGCCTTCCAACACAACGTACTGCCCCCTAATCAATCCGTAGTGCATGAAGCCGCCCTTAGGAGTTATCTCATCACCGCTCTCACCAATCTTCAAAATCCTCTTATTGTACTCTGTCCTCTGATGGAATCCCAGCTGCCCAGCTCTAGGAATGGTCCACATTACACCTGGATGAGCCGGCCCTATGGAGCCTATCCTCCTATGCCCCTTCCTATGCTTATGCCACCTAGGAAGAATTTTAACTCCAAAACGCTTAATCACGCCCTGAAATCCCTTCCCCTTAGTCACGGAAATAACATCTACGTACTGACCCTCGGAGAAAACATCCTTTATCGACACTTCACTGCCCAGAAGCTTCTTAGCATACTCAAACTGCTCTTCAGTGGAGCCGCCGCCAATTTTAACCTCAAATACTTCAGGCTTCTTCTTCCTAATCCCAGCCTTCTGAGGCTGGCAGGCCACAATTAATCGAAACTCTGAAACCTCATTAAGCTTGGACTCAATCCTCCTCAGCGCTGAATCCACATTAAACTTCTCGGGAACGGTGAACACGCGCTCCAAAGGCTTAGGCGGAACTTCAACCCAAGCTTCAGAGAGAGCTTTAAGGCCATCATAAGTGCGCTTATACGCCCTTACAGCGCAAACATAGAGAGGTGGAGTTTCAACTATGCTGACAGGCTTAATGACCTCCCTACCATATAGGGGAGCTTTAGGCCAGTCCTCAACCACCACAGCGTGGGTCATGCCGACCTTGTAGCCTGCGAAGGCCAGTAGGCGAGGCCCCTCCTCAACTTCAGGCCAAGACCTAATCCTAGCTACTATGCTTGCAGCTCTAACCCTCGGCCTAAAGCCGAGCGAGCCTCTTCTAGGAGCATTAGTCCGCCTATGACCCATATTCTACTCCTCTCCACTCATATGCAGTAGCTGGAAAAGTAACGCAGAATCATGCATATATACTTTACACTTAACCCGAGCGGCAAAGGCTTGGAAGCACATTAAGAATCGACAGCGTCGCGATCACAGCCTCCTCAGTCCTCACAGTCTCGGTCCCCTGCAGTGGAATGGTGTTCAAAATGAAGTCCGAAACCTCCTCCAACCTAAATCCCTCCCGCCTAGCAATGCTGAAAAGCCCCTCATGAGGAGAGCCGAAAAGCACTAAAACGCTACTTGAAATTGAAAGCCTCTCAGCCAGCTTCTCAGCCACCCTGTGAATATGCGACCCATACTTCGAAGTTGCAATGATCAAGTCAGCATCCAAATCCGAAATAGTTCTCCTAAGCCCCTTACCAGTGAATTCAACCTCAAAACCCCAGTAAACTCCAACCTCCTCCCTAGAAGCAAGCTTAACACTAACGCCGCCCCTACGCTTAACAACCCTCACCGTAATTCTCGACCCAACAGGCAATGTCCTCGACAGCGGAAAAAGCTTGTCCAGCCCAATATCAACGAGGGAGCCCCGCCTCCCAGACTTAACCACAATTCCCTCCCTAAAGGAGCTCCTCCCCATCTTCTCCACATCGCGCTCAACGGCATGATGAGGAGCTCTAAGCGGAGGTAGAAGTCCAGCATATTTCAAAAGAGGAGACAGCTTGAACAGCCTTTTCCGAAGATACTGAGGAGCATCTAGAAAGCGGAGGACTTGACACAAAAACTCTCCCTCACTCTCAACGCCATGCCTATCCAAGTAAATAACTATCCTGTCAACCCTGAATACGGCGGCAGCCCTACCAATAACTCCAGCCCTAACGGTCTTATCCCTCAAGTGCGGGAGATCCGAAGTGTAGCTAGCTGGAATTGCTATTGAGAAATGCGGTTTCCTTTTAGGGGGAGGCCACGTCAAAACGCAACACCGACTAAATTGGGTAGCACTACGAAATATAAATTAAGGCGGAGATTCAAGGTTTCACCGCCGATGATTGATTTGCCGAGTGCTGAAGCGTGATGACCCAATCATGCACTGAGGCGAAACTAGCCCTTAGTCACGCCTAATGGAACCAGCCTAGCAACTAGAGTTGCAATGCCAAGCTTATGTGAAACCTGCGCGACCATGTCTATGTTCTTGTAGGCCTCAGGAGCCTCCTCACATATTACCCGCATACTAGCCGCTCTAACCAAAATACCCCTATCCTCAAGCTTCCTCCTAACATCCCTAGCATAGAACTGCCTCTTGGCAGCAGCCCTGCTCAGCATTCTGCCCGCGCCATGAGCAGTTGACCCAAAGCTAATTTCCATAGCCTTAGGCTGCCCCAAGAGCACGTACGAGGCAGTCCCCATGGAACCTGGAATCAGAACAGGCTGCCCAACATCCCTATACTTAGCTGGAACATCCGGATGGCCTCTTGGGAAAGCCCTAGTAGCACCTTTACGGTGAACGAAAACCCTGCGCCTCTCACCATTAACCCTATGCTCTTCAAGCTTAGCTATGTTGTGAGCAACGTCGTAAACAAGCTTTAAGCCAAGGGATTCAGCTGATGATTTAAATACCCTCTCGAAAGCCTCCCTAGTCCAGTGCATGATGCACTGCCTATTAGCCCAAGCGAAGTTGCATGCAGCAGACATAGCTGCAAAGTAGTCTTCAGCCTCCCTACTATTAGCAGGAGCGCAGGCAAGCTCCCTATCCGGAAGCTTAATCCCATACTTGTGAACAGCCCTCTCCATAACCCTAAGGTAGTCGGAGCAAACTTGATGCCCAAAACCCCTCGAGCCAGTGTGAATCATTATGGTGACCTGCCCCTCATGGGTTATTCCAAGGCGCTTGGCAACTTCAGGATTGTATATTTTATCTACATACTGGATCTCAAGGAAGTGATTGCCGCTTCCAAGCGTGCCAAGCTGATTAGATCCCCTGGACTTAGCTCTACTGGAAATTTTGTCCGGATCAGCCGCCTCCATTCTACCCCTCTCCTCACAGAACTCAGCGTCTTCAGGCCACCCATAGCCATGCTCTATAGCCCACTGAACACCGGAAACAAGAACCTCATCGAGCTGGGATGTTGAAAGCCTAATCTTACCAGTTGAACCTACTCCTGACGGTATAAGTCTAAACAGCGTGTCTAAAAGCTCGGGAAGAACCTTGACTACATCCGCCCTATCCAAGTCCGTTCTAATGAGCCTAACACCGCAGTTGATGTCATAGCCAACTCCTCCAGGGCTAATCACTCCCTCCTCAGCGTCTAGAGCAGCAACACCGCCAATTGGAAAGCCATAGCCTTGATGGCCATCAGGAAGAACTATAGCATACTTATATATTCCAGGTAGATGAGCAATGTTGACGCACTGCTCCAAAGTTAAGTCCTGCTGCATCTTTTGAAGAAGATACTCATTAGCGTAAACCCTTCCGGGAACCCTCATTCCAGGCTTAGTTCCCTTCGGTATCTCCCAAACGTATGCGTCGATTTTCCTTAAAGAAATTCTCGGCATAAACAACCCCCCAATACAAGTTGACTGAGGGGCAAAAAGCTTTTTGGTAGTGGCGTGATAAAAATTGCGATGAGAGTTAAACTAACGAGAATATTAAGCCCCGAAGAGCTTCTTAAGATGGAGAAGAACTTAGAGGCAAAGTACGGAGTGGCATTTAGAGAGCTGGTCAACCAGTACTTAAGAGGAGGAAAGCGAAATTCCATATACTCCAAGTGGGCGAAGCTCCACTACGCCTACATGGCCTACGAGGAGGAAGGAGAGCTCAACTTCACATTCGACGAATACGTGCACGCACCAATAAGCAAGCTAATGAAGATATTCACCGAAAAGAAAATTAGAATTTTAATGGAAATAGCTAGAGGCGTTGAATCCATAAGCGACCTCGCGAGGAAAGTCGGAAGGGACGTAACCAACGTCTATAGGGACCTCAAAATCCTCGAAAAGCACAAAATAGTAAAGCTCGAGAAAGCCGGTAAGCGCGTAATTCCAAGGATTGCAGTGGAGAAATTAACCATCGAGTTCACCTAGCACCTAAAGGTCGAGAACAAATTTGACGACGCATTCACCAGGCCTATCAACTATCTCCATGAGAGAGTAGGTAACCGCCTTAACACCAGTCCTCCTCTCATGCCTTGAAGGATCGAACTTCTCGCCGAAAACCTCAGCTTCAAGAACATACTTTCCATTCACCAACTCAATTCGCTTAACATTAAACTTGGAGAAAACAAGCAAATCAACTTCAAACATGAAGAGAAGCTCCTCAAGCCACATATATAGGAGGGACTCCAAATCCTCACCTTCAACTTTAACGTCGCGCTTCACCCTAGGATTAACTTTGGACGTGTCAGTCATGACTTCAAACATGGCCTTAGCGGCATTCCCAAAAGCCTCCCTCAAATCCCTTCCATAAGCAGCAATATAGGCGTCAGCCATGTGATCGAGAAACTCGAACTCCCTGCCAGCCATGATTCATCACCAATCACTAGCGAGTGCGAGATTAAATCTCTAACGCCAAGCTAACTGCGAAGCAATTATATAACTGAGCATCTTAAGAGCTTATGAGCCGGGGTGGCCGAGCGGACTAAATGAGCATCACAGCTCAGGTAAAGGCGCAGGCCTTGAGAGCCTGTGCCCCATGCGGGGCGCGTGGGTTCGAATCCCACCCCCGGCGCCATATTCCAAGCTAAAGATAAGCCGCCTTCTTGCTCTTTTCGGCTAAAAGGCCGCTAAAATCGGACTTGAATATTGCGCGGCATCTTTATTTCGCATCCCGGTTCGAACCCTCAAACTCATTATACCGGCGTGCCATTTCTTTTTCGGGGCTGCGCTTTGGGCTCCGATACAAGAAGCAAGGTCCTCAGCCTCCTAAGCGACTGCAGACCTAGAAGCTTTAGCGAGATAGTTAGGGAGACCGGGCTCGGCAGGAAGGCCGTTGAGAGGGTGCTCTACAGGCTGTGGAAGGAAAGATTCTGAGGAGCGAGCGCCAGTTCATGGAGGCCCAGCGGATCTTCAAGGGCAGGGGAGAAGTCACGCGAAACCTAAGAAAAAACTATCTCTACGTCCTTAAGCCGGAGGGGAGAGATTCCGTGAAGATAGACGGCGTGCACTTCGTCAGGTATAAGGAGAGGGAGACCCCGAGGCTGAGCTATGAGTTCCTAAAGAGTAACTGTGGCAGAGCGTTCTTCTCAAAGGAGATAGCCGAAGCGGTCAAGGACAGGGAAATCAAGCCGCCGGACGTGATGACGAGCGTCAGAAGGCTTGGGAGGAAGGGACTGGTCTACGTGAGGGGCTACAGGTCGGGCAGCAGGAAGACACCCTTCAAGGAGGGCTTCCTGATAACTTGGATAGACCCCTCTAAACCGAGGGAGCTGGCGATGGAAGAGGCTGTGGAAAGAACCGAGTGCACGCTGATGGAGAAGGTTGCGTCTAGCCTGCTCATGCAGAGAATAAGGATGGTACGCGACCTAGCCTTGCTGGTGCTGGAGCGAGATCTTCCATCAGGCTTGTCCGATCAGCCACATACTTTCCCATCTACTTCTTCTTCGGAATAATAATCTTCCCCTTCGTAGAAGAATGCTATGGCGATTTATCTCTAGGTCTCAGAGTACCAGGCTTAGAAGTGATAACCCCCAAAGTTTTTAGAGGTTTCCTATACGTAATTACCCTATTACCAATAATGGCATCAATAAAGGAAAATGGAAACATCAGCCATAGCCCTATTCTCAATGCTATTCATACCCGGAGCCTTTCTCCCTCTAATATTAAGGGCTACCCCCTACAAATAGTCCCATTCCACCTACTAGCGGACTCATAGTTTACGGTTTTATCCCATCAAAAATCCTAAGTAAACCTAAACTAAGCTATAGATCATCACTGACCTAAGATTAAAAGTATACTATCACACAAAGATATGCATCAATCACCAACTCCTCTAGAAGACATTGAAAAGACCAATACAGTCCTCAAATCAGATTCAAAACACCAAGGAAAACATTAACGGTAAGCTCTAATGCTTAACCTAAATTACATGCAATACCAATAAACCTCACATGATCGTCAAAGCTCTAAGTAAAATTAAAATATATCCTACTCAGAAATAAAACCTCAGAAATAAAACCGTCTGCATCCTTATCCATACTTATTTATAAAAAACAAGGAAATTCTAATAAAATGACATAGTTAATAAATAACTGAAAAATAAAAAACACTAGACTATGATCGTCCACAGAGGTTGAACGACTATGAGAAAACGTTCAAAATTAGAAATCTATTTAGACATCCTAAAAGCAGTTTCAAAGAAAAGCCAATTAACACATATTGGAAATTTAGCTAATCTATCTTGGAAAGAAACAAAGAAAAACCTGGAAATTTTAATAAAAAAGGGCTTTGTAAAAACTGTTAGAACACCAAAAAGAGAAGTTCAATATACACTCACAGAAAAAGGTTTAGAGGCGCTAGAAATCATTCAAAAAATTGTGGATATACTATCATCAAAAGAACAAGCATTATATGCCGCACAGTTTAACATCAAAAACGCCTATAAAAGTGAAAACGAGTAGTAGGATATGGATTATTAGGCGAAAAATTTTATTTTATACTGACACCCATTATAGTTTCACGTAAAATTTCAAAATTCTTATACTTTTATTATAAAAAAGCATAAAAGTTACATCTTTAACATAAATATAGGGTAAATTTTAAAATTTGAGGGAGAATAAATGAGGCGCAAGAACGAAGATAAGAGAACCAAGCTTCTTTGCGCCTCTAACAACGTCAAACTTTGTTGGTTAACAATATTTACATCTTTACTCATTGAAACTATAGTAAAAGTTAACCCCTTCATCGCAGCCAGAATCATAGAGAAAGCAGCAACATTAAAGTGCAATCTCATATTGCCCATCCTTGAGAAAATAAGCATAGAAACCTTAGCCCATCTCCTAATTTTAATTAAAAGAGCTCCATCAACACCCAAAAAGGCTGCACGACTTTTTGAAAAGATGAGCCTAGATAAAGCTGTAAAAATTGTCAAGATTATAATAGAATTAGAGGCATTTGAGGATCTTAGCGAAATACTGCATAGTCTTTCAAGTAACAGGTTAAATGAAATACTAGAAAGATTAACGGACACTGAAAGAGCTCAATTACTACAATATTTAAAGCCAGATACAATTGCAAGAATACGACCTCAATTACTATGTCTCCCTGATTTGATCATTGAATCCATAAGACTTTCACCTTCAAAGCCAAAAGTTAATGAGGAATGTATAATCAGTGTTTCAATAGCAAATATTGGACAAGCCAAAGCATGGTCATTTGACGTAGATTTTAGAATTAATAGCAAGACAGTGCAGACTAAGAAAATCAAGGAGTTAAAAGTTAATGAAAAAATTAATTTAAAATTCATTTGGAAACCTTGGAAGCAAGCGACTTACAAGTTAACTATCGTCATAGATCCAGAGAGAAGAATCTACGAACTGGACAAAGAAAATAACGTTTTCTATGTTAACATTATTGTAGATGAATGAAAGCTACAGACTATAATCTCCTTCATATTTTTAAACCTTTATTCTAAACAGTTTTCCATCACTTTAACATAAAAGACGAAATTAATAGAAATCAATGAAATTTTACAATAATACTTGTGTAATCTTTGCTTTTCTCTTTCTTCTAATTAGAGCGATAGGATCCAGAATCAATACTACTTTCCCATCTCCTAAAATGGTCACTCCAGCCACTCCATCAATTCTCTTTAAGCGCTCATCTAGTGACTTAATCACTATTTCTTGCATACCTTCTACAGAATCCACTATTAATCCAAAATTAACCGGTTCCCTGTTTATAACAATGGCAATATAATTTTCACTCTCAATTTGCGGATACCCAAGTAATCTTCGAAGACGAAATATCGGCAATACTTTACCTCGAAGATTTATGGCTTCTACATCCCCAATTTTCTTTAATTCAGACTTTTTAACCTTAATTATTTCAGCTACTTGACTAAGAGGAATAGCGTACAGTTGATTTACAACTTTTATCAACAATGCCTTGACAATAGCTAATGTGAGAGGAAGCTTAAGAGTAACCTTTGTGCCTTTCCCTACACTAGACTCTATTTGGATGGTTCCTCCCAGTGATTCTATTTTTGTTTTCACCACATCCATACCTACACCTCTACCTGAAAGCTCGGTCACTTTCTCCGCTGTAGAAAAACCAGGTAGAAAAATTAAATCAATCAGTTGCCGTGCCGTCATTACATTAGCTTCAGCTTCACTTATTATGCCCTTCTCCAAAGCTTTCATTTTTATCTTCTCTGGATCTAATCCTGCGCCATCATCTTCCACTATGATTAAAATGTGGTCCCTCCTCCTTTCAGCAATAAGTTTCACCACTCCTTCCTCAGGTTTTCCATTTCTTTTTCTTATTTCTGGGGGTTCAATGCCATGATCGATAGCATTTCGTAATAGATGCAGTATCGGCTCACCGATTTCATCTAATACTGTACGATCAACTTCTATTTCTTTTCCTTTAACCACAAAGTTAACTTTCTTCCCCAGCTTTCTAGCCATGTCTCTAACAAGACGGGGAAATCGATTGAAAATATGCCCAATAGGAACCATTCTAATGCGCATAACTAAATCCTGCAAATCAAAAGTGAGTCTATCAATGTTATCTAAAATGTTTTTTAAGAAATCCAGTTTATGCTCAGACACTAATTTGGAGAGATGTATCTTGCTTATTATAAGCTCGCCAACTAGATTCATCAACTTATCAAGATCTTCTCTACGAACTCGAACTGTCTGAACAGTACCAAAATCCGCTTTAAGTTTAGGTTTAGAGTGAATAGGAATCTTATTATTTCTTGGAGAATCAGTTAACCCCTCCAAAGCCTTTTCCTGAAAAATCTCTTTTAATCTTTTTACTTCAAAACCACTTATTTCAGAAATATTGTTCATAATTTCTTCAATCTTCTCCTTTTCACATTCACTCATTAGAACTACATTGAGCATCGTCCCATCAAAGTCTCCTTTTTCTATTCTCTTAATATCTGGAAAGCAACGCAAGATCTTCCCAATCTTCTCAAGAGCTAGAACAACTTGATAAAGTCTCGCAGATTTAAGAGGACAACTTTCATCTACCTTAATAGTTAGAAAGAAACACTTGCTTATGTCTCCAATTGATTTAATATAATTCTCCAATGTCCTTAATTCCTCTCTGTCAAGAGGAGGAACACTTACTTCTTTTTTGATATGATCTTCTTTTTTAACTATGCTCTCAAGCCTCTCTATAAGATAAAGAAAAGTGTTTTCATCTTCTTCTTTTACTTTTCCATTCTCAATTTGATCTATTTTTCTTTCTAAAGCATCAATGCATTCAAAAAGAACATCAATTAGATCGGGTGAGGGATGAATTAAACCTTTACGTATACCATCAAAAATATCCTCCATTTTATGGGTTAATTTTTGAATTTTTGTGAAGCCCATCATTCCTGAGGAACCTTTAAGTGTGTGTGCTGCTCGAAAAATCTCATTTACCAAATCACGATTCCCAGGATCTTTTTCAAGCTTTATAAGGGACTGAGTTATAATTTCTAATTGCTCTTTTGCTTCTTGAATGAAAATATCCAAGTATTGCTTCATTTCATCATGCATTTTTCCTACATCTCCGCATTATTTCAAAGGGTATTTTATGAAGGGGTAAAACGACATCCACACAACCCTCTTCTATTGCAGCTCTCGGCATTCCAAAAACCACACTAGTTCTTTTATCCTGAGCAATTGTAAAGCCACCCTTCTCTTTGATCTTCTTCATTCCATAAGCTCCATCTCTACCCATACCAGTTAAAAGGACGCCAATGGTTTTGGAGCCAAATGATTCAGCAGCAGATTCCATAAGCGGATCAACAGCAGGTCTAACACCATGAATCAATGGTCCTTTACTTAGTTGTATTCGACCAGTTTTAGACACAGTCATATGAAAACCTCCAGGAGCCACTAAAACCAACCCTCTTGAAATGTATTCGCCATCTTCAGCCTCTTTCACTTCAAATTCACATAATCTGTTAAGCCTCTCAGCAAATGGCTTTGTAAAGCCCTCAGGCATGTGTTGTACAATTAGTATGGGAGGAATATTAGGTGGAAGATTTTCCAAGATGTATGCCAAGGTTTGTGGACCACCTGTTGATGCACCCATAATGATGACTCGCTCTGTCGGCTCGAAGGATTCTATGACAGAGGGTTTAATTCTTGTCTTTAATAGGTTAGCTGAAGCTGCTACTTTTATTTTTGAAATAATTTCATCCCTAATTTTATGAAGATCTAATGAAATATATCCAGAAGGTTTAGCTATAAAATCAACAGCACCACATTCCAAGGCCTTAAAAGTATATTCAGCACCCTCTTGAGTTAATGCACTAAGCACTATTACAGGTGTAGGAAAATTTTTCATAATATATTTTAGCGCATCTAAGCCATTCATCCGCGGCATTTCGATATCTAACGTTATAACGTCAGGACGCAGATCCGCTACTTTACGTATTGCCTCTTCACCATCCCTCGCAGTTGCAATAACTTCAAGTTGAGGATCAGAATTTATAATGCTGGATATTACATGTCTCATAAAAGTTGAATCATCGACAACAAGTACTCTAATTTTATTCAACACTCCACATCCTCCAAAAAATGGGAGTAGGTTTAAGCTCCTCAATTTCAGTCAGTTTATGTGATTCTAGTTTTATTTCAATTCATGTTTCTACAGCCTTCTTCAAGATTTTTGCTGCCTCCATATCACCCTCCATCACATCTTCAAACTGTTGAGACTCTAGGCTCATGCTCTTCTTTGAAACAATTCTTCTTAGATCCAGTAGTATTATTAGATCCTCTCCACGTTTCGCTACACCTAGAATATAATTTGAATTGGACATTGAAAGTATATCTGGAGTTCGCTCGATATCACTTTGCGAAATACTCATTACTTCCATAACAGAGTCTACTAAAACGCCAATCACTTTCTTATCTTCGCCATGTACAACGAGCATTATTTTATTCTTACTCTCTTTGTCTTCTGTTATGTTGAATCTTTTTTTTAAATCTATGACAGGTATCACTTCACCCCTGAGATTTGTTACTCCCTCAACATAAGGGGGGGCATATGGGACTGGTGTGACCTCTTTGACCTCTCTGACCTCTCTGACTTGATGCACGTCAGCCCCATAGAGAACTCCATTCAAACTGAAAAGAACCACTTGAATCTCGTCATTCGCCATAATTCATCACACCTCCCAGATCATTGCGTAAGTCTTTCAAGGATGTCCTGGAGTTTCTCAGCTTCAGCAAGTATCTCAATTAATCGGGACTCAGCTAAGCTGGTTGCATCCATTATTTCCTTTGAAATAGATGCCATTTCTTCAGCTGCTGCAGATTGTTCCTCTACTCCTGCAGAAGCTTCCTCAGCTGCAGATGCACTTTCTTGTGCAACGCTTGCAACTTCATCTATTGCCTTAACCACTTCCCTCGCCGCTGCCATTCCTTGCTGAACTTGTGAATTGAGCTCATCCATTATTTTTGCGACATGTTGAATGACATCTCGTATTTGATTTATACCTTCAATGGCATCCATTATCATTTTTTCACCATCAATTGATTCTTTGCTGGACTGCTGTGCTAGGTTTAGAACAGTTGCACCAGCAGTTTTAGTTTCATTAATCAGTGATTCTGCCTCACTAGCTGTTTCTCTTGCCTGAGTTGCAAGATTCTTTACGGCATCAGCTACCACTGCGAAACCTCTACCAGCCTCACCTGCTCTAGCAGCTTCAATCGCCGCGTTCAGAGCAAGCATGTTAGTTTGTCCAGCTACATCCGTTATTGCTCCTGTGAGCTTGCCAACACGTTCCAATATAGTTGTCATATTCTCTACAGCCTTCAAAACATTGTCTATCCCATCGCGAATAACGTTAATTGAACGCCTTGCCTTTGAGCCAGCTTCAACAATTTGATTCGCCCTGCTTAAAGCCTCTTGAGCCGCTGCATTAACGGTTTGAGAAGCCTTTGCAGTTTCATTTAACAATGAGGATAAAGCATTCATGCTTTTAGCTGATTGCTCAGCAAGCTGTGATAATCTCTGTGCACCTTCAGAAACTTGCTGAGAAGCAGCAGCTAGCTGCTGAATGTTCAGTGAAAGTTGATCTGCAACTTTCGAAGCATTTTTTGCAAAGTCTTTTAGGTTTGAAGCAGCTTGCTTTGCATCAGCAATCATTTTTACAATTCTATTCACACTACTTAAGGCTTCTAGAAGGAGATCATTATCTAATCGCTTTCTACGTCTTCCCCTTTCAGGAAGAGCTGCCTCCTCAACAGCTTTCTGCGCCATTTTCTCCCCCTAAAGAATAAGGGTTAAGAAAATATTTAAGAAGTAGTAAGTATGCTATTTAACAGACAATTTCTCTAAATCTTTTGAAAAACTCTCCTATCTATATCGACACAAGTAAACTTATCCGCTACCTCCTCTGGAAGAATTTCTGTCTTTCCAAGGATTAGGTAACCATTATAATTTAACGCGTCATAGAAATCCATGCAGATTTTAGCCTGTGCCTTTTTGGAGAAGTAAATAAGAGTATTTCTGCAAAAGATTACATCTAAATTTTTATATCTTACTCCTTGCGTTAAGTCCATTTTCTTAAAGTGTACTAGACGCTTAACACATTTCTTAATCCTATATTTTCCATTAACTTTCTCAAAGTATTTTTGTAAATACTCTTTACTAATTTTCTCAACAGCCCTTTTTTCATATTCACCTTTTATTGCTCTTTTCAGAGCAGTTTCATCAATATCAACGGCGTATATAGACACAAGATATCTATTGACCTTCGATTTTAAGACATCATTTATGATCATGCTTATAGTATAAGGTTCTTCTCCACTTGAGCAGCCAGCACTTAAAATCCTAATAATCTTTTTCTTACTTAATAGCGAAGGTAATATCCTGGTTTTGAAGTAGGAAAAAACATCAGGATCTCTGAAGAAGCTCGTGTAATTTATAGTTAAATCTCTTATTAGCAGCGACCATTCATCTTTATTGTTTTTAAGAATCTTCATGTAATCCCAGTAGCTACATACTCCATAGTGATTCATTCTTACATGTATTCTTCTAACCAAGTAATTATCTCGATAATAATTACAGTTTAATCCAAGATTTTTCAAGATCATCCTTTTCAACATTTCAAATCCCTGAACTTCGGATTCACTGTTTTTTCTAATCATTTTTTCACCTTGACACAAAGAGCAGGATAAGACCTTGCTTAGCTTTAATAAAGCTCAAGTTATCTATTTACTCTTATTTCAAAATAAAAGATTGTAAGTAAAAAATGTAACAAACTAATTCTTATTTACTGCATAAAAACTTAACAATCACTTGACTTGAAACAGCAGAAGGAGGAGCTTACACATGGCTTCAGTACTTGTAGTGGATGACGCCGCGTTTATGAGGATGGTTTTAAAGAAGATCATTCTCCAGGCCGGTCACAAAGTTATCGCTGAAGCGAGCAATGGTGACGAGGCCGTGGAGAAATATAGAAAGTTTAGACCGGACATAGTCTTTCTCGACATAGTAATGCCTCCTGGGAGATTAACGAAAGATGGAATTGACGCATTAAAAATAATAATGCGAGAAGATCCAGAAGCAAAAGTTATAATGTGTAGCTCAATGGGTCAACATACACTTGTTACTGAAGCACTAAAAATTGGGGCAAAAGACTTTGTAGTAAAACCATTTCGCCCAGTGCAAATCCTTGAAGTCCTCTCGAAGTACTCATGAAAATCTAAAACGTTATAGGAGTTCTTAGATAGGGATGTGTGAGATTCGTGAAAAAATTCGAATAGGGATGGCAGAAATGATCGTTGTAAAGAATCCTGCAATTATAATAACAACTGTAGGCTCCTGCGTGGCCCTTTGTATGTATGACCCAGAAAAAAAGATTGGCGGAATGGCGCATATAGTACTACCAAAAAAGGAAGACGATGACGAAGATCCAGACTCGGCGCCAAAATATGCAGATACGGCAGTTCCAGCTCTACTTTTCAAACTTATCTCTAAAGGTGCAAAAAGAGAGAATATAAAAGCTAAGATAGCTGGAGGTGCAAACATGTTTCCAAATTTAGAAAACCCAATCCTAAAAATAGGAGAAAATAACGTCAAGGCAGTTAAAGAAAAATTAATTGAAATGGGTATCCCACTAATAGCAGAGGATACAGGGGGAAATCACGGTCGAGTAGTAGAATTTGAAGTTAGAACAGGTACAGTAAAAGTAAATAACATATATGGGAGGAAAAGAGTATTATGACTCATATTACAGGAGAAATTACTGAAGTTGACATACTTCGAGAAATCGGAAGTATAGGGGCTGGAAATGCTGCAACAGCACTTTCAGAACTTACTCAACAAAAAATATTAATTACATTTCCCGGAATCTACATAGTATCGCCTGAAAAAGTGCCTAAACTACTGGGATTTCATGACATGCCAGTAGTAGTTATTTACAAGAGATTACAAGAAAACGACGATTGCGATATTCTATTAGTATTCGAAAAAGAAGAGGCAAATAAAATAGTCTCAGCCGTCGCCAAGAATACCTTTGGCATAGAAGACATAGACGAAGAAATGAAGAAATCAGTTATCGAAGAAGTTGGAAACATAGTTATAGGAGCCTTCTTAAGCGCAATATCCAACTTCACGGACATGAGACTACTACCAGAACCGCCAATTAATGTTAATGATATATTTGATGCAATTCTAGAGGTCTTCCTAACAAAATTATGCATACAAAACAGAAAAGCCATTGTCTTCAAAACTTGCTTCAAAAAAGAAGAAGGAGAAATCTATGGAGCAATAATACTCTTTTTAAGTGACAAACTTCAGGAGGACCTAATTAAGAGAGGAAGAAAATGGCTAGAAGGATAATAAATTACTGCTCATAATCACCCAAAACATCCATTATTTTTTCTATAATCGAAAAAAGAAAACAAAAAGTATTTACTAGCACCTCATAATTAGTCCAAAGCGCCATATCTTTCACCTTCTTACCATTCTTTACACGTCGTTCTCTTAGGATAATTAAAAGTTCCTCCTTATCACTAATCAGGAAAAATGGCACCGTTAAATTAAAGGAGGAATTCGTGAAAAAATTGTTAGAAGCCAAAATAACTTCTATGTTTAAATGCTTCATCATTTCTAAGAAGAAGGAAGTTTCCAAAGAGTCGTTAGTTAAGATGCTGACTTTAACACCCCTATCGGAAGCTTCCTTAAGTTTTTCAATCAACCCTGCAGTGTAAAGTTTTCTAAAGCCATGACCTGGAGTATGAATATAGATTTCGACTTTTGAACTACTTATCATTTTATCCAATCTTAGGAAAATCTGCTCTTGGCCCTCCAAGATCTGAAAAAGCTCTCTTTTCATTTTAGCTTCATCAAGTTTAGGAAGAGAAGCCCAGATTTTAAATATTCTCTCCTTTTCTTTCTCCATTTCCTCAATCTTTTTCCTTTTCATATCTATTAGAAGTTCTAATGCTATTTCCAATGGAATTGCAGTAAACTTAAGAGGTCTCCCAAAAACTGAGAAAACCAAGCCATTTCTTTCCAAACTCCTCAAAGCTTGATATGTTTCAGTTCTGTAAAGAGAAAGAGCCTCCGAGATCTCTCTAGCCTTTTTTTCCCCTGTTCTAGCTAGAAAAAGATAAATTTTAGCCTCATTTTTCGAAAGCCCTAACTTAGTTAAGTATTTTTCTATAACTGCAATCTGACTTGTAAAATCGTAAGGCTTCCTAATCTTCCTACCTTTATGAGTAACTCTACTGATAAGCTGCTCCATTTAGACTCCGCCTAAACTAACGTGGCTCTTCAAAGCTTTTTTAACTTTTGAATCAAAAAAATGGCTTTCATAAAGGGTTTGTTTTGCTATTATTAAACTCCATTTTTTCACTATTATATTTCATCAACGCTATTTTTAAGTACATGAAAATGGTAATGAGCCTTCTTAACAATTTTACTCAAGGATTCGTCAAAAAATCAAATCCCTTAAACATCTGACCGAAGGTCATGTCCATTAATTTTTCACCAGCGAACCATGAAAAACCACTCACTATTAATAGGAGCCCTACATAGAGAAGACTTGTCCCCCAGAAACCTCCTTCAGCGTCTTTCAATGCAAGAGCATTCAATGTCGTCGTTAATAAGATTAAAATGATATTCCCCGTCTGAACTGCAAAAACATCTATCTTCCCAAAGGAAAAATAGGGCAAAGAAACTAGATTTTGGGAGAAAAAGAGGCATAGGTAGGTTAATACAACAAGTAGAGCAACTGTCACAGGTTGCAGAATAAAAACTATAGTCTTGAAGCTTTTTGCCACAGAACTTTTTCTTTTTCTGAACTCCAGAAACTTTATACATGCATTCCCTAGAATTTTTCCAACTTCCATCAAATCTGCACTATAATTCATGGAGTCAAGTAACATTTGATTAGTGGTATAAACACGGAAAGAAGCAGATTCGGAGGATAAAAGGCGCAAAGCCTTTTTAGTTCTTATCCCAAGCTTTATTCTTGCAAGAGTTCTTCTTAAAAGTGTTTTTAGAGGGCCAAGCTCCATACGTAAAACATAGGATAAAGCACTCTTAATGCTTGATGTTGAAGCCATGTTCTCACATAATGCTTTGATAAGAGTTGGATAGTATTCATCAATCTTATTAATCTGGGACTCAAAGACATATGCAATAAATCCCGGAATTAATAACGAAGCCCCAAAAACTATGAAGCCAAATGAATAACTAAACCTTATACCTATGAAAACTGCAGGAAAAATTGATGAAAAAGCAATAATTGCAGATAATCGAAACAGTTTATATAATCTTGGTGGATCCTCTTTATCTATATAGACAACTGTTTCTTTAGGTATAACGGTTCTGAATCCCAAATAGAGTATAATCATCAAGACTGAAGAAATAAGATACGAATAAAGCACTAAATTAGATTCATTAATGAAAACAGTCAAAATATTCACCGTCATAACTATGAAAACAGAAACACTTTGAAAAGTTCCATAAACACCACCAAGGGTTTTTATAGCCTCTATTGACCTGAGATAATAGCCAGAATATTCTTCAAAAAGAGTTGAATTTTCCAATTCAAGATACTCCTTCGGTTCCGGAGATAAAAGCGCCTCCGTACACCTTATAAGAACATCTTTTAGAGGAGCTTTTACGAGATTAGCCATATGCCACATTGCCTTAGCAAAGCCATAGCCGAAATCCTTAGCTATTTCACGTATTTTGCTGAATACCTTACTGTAGTAGCCATATTCTTTCATTTCTGCAACAGAACTAACAAGTTGGTCGGGACCAACTTCTCCTTGTGAAACAACATACATATGAAGAATTGACAAAACAAGTTTTTCATCTATTTTTTTAGGGATCTTACTAAATAACTTCTCTTGATAACGGAAGAAGATGATGATCAAAGCAAAGAAAATAGAAGAAGAAATTGTCATAATAATTGAGAAAGCATCTCTTCTAATCACTAATGAGAACACTGAAAAGGACATCATTAAGATTGAAACTAAAATTAGAACCCGTCTAGTTCTTTTTCTTAGTGTATTTAATATTCTGCCAGCCAAGGCATCTTTCCTTCCTTAATCATTTCATAAACTTTCTCAACGCCTACTCTCTCAACTTCAATAACAGTATTCCACACACTTTTGAAGCTTGGAGATTTTTCAGATAATACTTGTAGGATCTCAGCCCTCATCTGAAGTTCTTTGTATAATTCAGGAGTCTTATCCGTTCCCCATCCTCTGTAAGGAAGAACCTTTGATTCGAGGAGAATGCTTGACCCTCTAAATCGAAGTACGTCATCATCTGGGTCATATATGAAAGCTGGAAAATAATTTACACTTCCCTCATCAGGATCATAGGATATAATTTCATTTACAGAGAGCACTCTTCTAACAAGTCTGAGACCCCGCTTAATTCTGTTTTGAAATATGGCCAAGTTTAATCCATTGATATGTGATTTTGGCACATTTATTGGCGGTGAGGTTAATCTCTGGATAAGTGTTTGAAGATCCCCAGCATGAAAAGTTGAAAGCACAGGGTGACCTGTTTCAATGGCTTGAAAGGCTACATGGCCTTCTTCCCCTCGAATCTCACCAACAATAATGTAGTCAGGTCTTTGTCTCAAAGCTGCTTTTAATAAGTCAAACATCGTCACCACACTACCTGAGTGAAGTCTTGTCACTTCTCTAACCCAGTTTCGATGTGCTAAGTTTACTTCAGGTGTTTCCTCTATACTTACTATCTTCGAGTCAGGTCGTATTAAGCCAGCCAAAGCATTCAATGTTGTTGTTTTCCCAGAAGCAGTTTCTCCAGCAATGAAAGCTGATACTCCAACTTCAAAAAGCATCCACATATAGGCAGCAAATTCAGCTGAAAAAGTTTTCCATCCAATCAGATGTGCCACTGAAATAGGCTCTTTGGGGAATTTTCGAATTGTGAAGTTACTTCCTTTCAAGCTTATATCCTCTCCATAAACAATGTTGAATCTAGAGCCATCGGGCAGATGAATGTCAATTATTGGATGAGAATAGCTTAGAACATGTCCATACCTCTCAGCCACACTTCTAAGTAGGAAGTCGATTTCCTCTTTTTGAATTTTTATATTGCTTTCCAATGGACCAAAAAACTTGTGATAAACGTATACATGCCCAGCTCCAGGTAGACTTATGTCTTCAAGCCAAGGATCTGCAAGGAAAATATCGATAAATCCATGACCTACTCTCTCCCTCAAAAAATGATAAAGATAGTAAGCGCTCTTCTCTTCTGGTAGATTTATTATCTTCTTCTTGAGCGCTTCATTAAAAAGTTTTGCAATAATCTTCTCTTTCTCTTCAATGCTCTCTACAACTATTGTTTTCTCGTTTATTAGCTTTGCAACAGCGTTCTCAATTTGATCCATTATCTCTCTGTCTGGTTTTTCAGGCTCGATAATATTGTATTTGCCGATTTCGCCTCCAGCCTTTATATGGATAAAGATTCCTCGCTCTAAAGGATAGATTATATCTAAAACAAATGCTGCCGACATTAAATCAGCTTCCGAGCCCAGTGCACTTGGATCCACAACATAGAAAGGCTCTAAGTTATGCTTTTTAACATATTCAGCCAGATAAGGATATTTTTTCATAGCTTCCTCGAGAGATTTAGGCTTATCTAGACTTTTGAAGAGGTCTAATCCCATCACTCTTTCTTCCACTCTATCGGATTTATTATTTTTCAAGTTAAATTTTAAGTTGAACTTTGGGAACCTATTTTTCAAGTTAAATTTTAAGTTGAATTTTGGGAACCTCATGTAAAGCCACCCTCCCATACTGCACCACTATATTTTCACACCGCCTAGAGGTAACACTCTTAATCCTACATGGGGATTTATTTCTAAGCTAACAATATCCTTTCTTTCACCAATGGTACCCCATAATTTAACAATTTTTAGTAGCTTTATTGAAACACCTGCCATTCTAGCATTGGAAAGGACTAAGTAGAGGTCTGAGGAAGCCTTAAGCTTCATGACGATTTTTTCAGGAAGAAAGTTTGGATGAAAAGTTAAGATTATTGTTTTCCCATCTGAAACAAGGTTCTTCATCCGCGTTACAAAAGTTAAGAACTCATTAGCCGGAGTATCCGTTGCAAGTACGCTCAGACTGTCAATTACGACGACATCGTAGTAGCTCTTATATAATTCCAAGAAACAATGTGTAACTTTAAGGAATAAGGAAGATAAGAACTTGCTCCACTGACCACCCTCAACATGTAAAGGGTAAATTTCAAGTCTTCCCCCAACATAATAGGGAATGGGGTCTAATTTTATTGACCTCATTTTTCGTAGATACTCTCTAACAGTCGACTCGCTTGTTATAACATAAACCCGTAAACCTGCCTTTAGCATCGAGTAGATTACGTGCTGTGTAAAGGCTGTCTTCCCAGTACCATGACCCCCTTCAATAGATGCGAGGGAAGGATGAGGAAAACCTCCACCTAAGGAGTCATCAAGATCCTTTATTTGCAGAGAAATAAGCCTCAACCTGTTCGAACCCCCTCTATCATAGTTGAAACTCCATAATGCGAAATAAAAACAATGATTACAGTTTCATTTATGGGGATTAAGGGGGCATCGCTAGGCAGAGATAACATAATCTTTGCTTCCTCACCTGGATTAACGTAAGTATGAGCCGCAACATTGAATGTTAAATTAGTGTTCTGAACTCTAACTTCAGAGATAACGTAATCCTCTATTAAATATGAAAACCAACTGTTATTTCTGTAAGCAACAACAACGCTGTTCCAGTTAAAGCCTTGATTTTTAAAGAAAATTGTTTTTGACCCAGTATTTCTAACATAGAACTCTATAGAAGAAGCATTTATACTTACTATTTGAAGTTCAATTTGAACGCCTGTATCCTGTTTTACTGATTTGTTCAATAACAATGTAAGTTGATCCAAGGAATAGAGTAAGGAGGCTGCCGTAACACTTACAAAGGTTATAAGTCCTATTAAGATAACTGCTGATGCAGCGGCTACTGAGAAACCCACTTAAGCTACCTCCTTATGGCGGAGGAGGAAATAGGTAGCTGGAAGGTATACCTCGAAATGGAACAATTTTAACTTCATAAATTGATGCATTAATATCAGTACTTGGGTAAGCTTTTATAATTGCAGTTTCACCAATTTCCCATATTCCATCTCCATCAACAGTAGTTAAACTAAAGCTCCCACTGCCAATAGTTGCATCACTACTATATGTGCAAAGTATTACCCGCCCATACTCTCCTACGTAGACATCTATAGTTGAAAAGTCAGTGATGGGCATTAAACCAGTATTTTTTGCATAGATTATGAAGTATTTCGGAGTTACTGTTTCATTTATAGTAGCATATCCTATACTGATACGTATATTTAGGTCTCGCTTAGCATAATCCATGGTCTGAAGAATGTTGCTCTGCAAAGATATGCCTGTATATATAGCCTGAGCTGAAACTCCACTTGCTAAAACCACTGATGCAATCAACAGTATTATTTCAGTTATCGTTGTTGAGAACCCCACCTCGCCTCACCGCCCTCCTTAGCCTATTTCTTTTAAGAATTTTAATTACCAGCTCGTAGATTTTTTCGAACCCAACGTTAACTCCGAAAATTTCAGCAGCCAAGTACATAGCTAGTGTGATATCGTCCTCTGAAAGACCCTTAGATTTAGCATTTGCGGTAGCATCAATCATATTGGAAATGGGAACGGTAGAACCCTTGGGGAAAATACCGAAGAATTCACAGTACTGACAGATTCTTTTTAAGCTTTCCTTATCAAAACCTAGATCAAACATCGTGTAAATCCATTTCATTAAAGAATGGCAATGTTTGAAACTTGGAGACCACATCTCTAAATCAACTCCTGCAGCTTGCTCCTTAATTTGTTTTAAAGTTTCTTCAACCTTTTTTTCAGGTATTTGAGGGGGTTGATGTAGATTAGTAGCCTCCTTTTCTTTTTCTCTTTCAACCTTTTTCTCTTTTACAACTTGCATCCTTTCAATTATGGGTTGAACTCTGTCTAATCTTTCAAGGTCTTTTTCACTCATTATAACTCTTAGCAAGTTGAAGGGATTTTCAATTTCACTAACAGCTGCCCTAATGTCAACAACAGCCTTTTTTAAATCCTCAACAGTTCGTTTTATCTCCTCTGTTGAATTTTGAACATCAGCTTTAAGCCTGTCAATTTCTTTTTCTAATTTGTCAACTCTACTCTCACTTTCCATTGATTCATAGTTACCATATTCTTCACTCATTTTAGATCACTGAAGCTAAATATTAAAGATAATTATAAAAGAGATTATGAATTTAAGGCATGGACAATAACCATGAAATATTATATGGCTCATGAAATAATATAGTCTTGAAAGTTAAAATCATAATTTCTAAGTTAATTCATAGACAGTATCACTAACCATAACTGGAAAATAGGCATGTAGAAGTTTAATTTACATGGATAAAAGAGAGGTTGTAGCAAATATAAAGATTCTGACTGAAGAAGAGAAGCTGTTTCTAATTGAGTTCCTTCAGAGTTCATGTTGGAGAGAGCATCATTGGACTTCTTCGAGCTAGAGCCTTTGCTATTTTTTCTAATATCACTAACACCTCTGATCCTTTCTGTGTTAATACATATTCCCTCTGGTTGTTTCTTTCTATAGCTTTTACGAATCCTCTTTCTTCTAAGAAACTTAAGTGTTTAACAGTATCTTTCCAAGAAAGATTTGCTTGATTTCCAATGCGGGTTAATCTACTATGCTTAGAAACAGCTTTTAGAAGATCAAGATAGATTTCCAGTTTAGAGCGTTTGTTCATTTTCTCACCTCAATTCTAAGATTAGTTAATAAGTTTATACTATAAGTGAATTATGAACAAAAATAATGATTGTTTGTACGGGGGATATGGACCGTTCCATTGATTTATAAAATATTCAATAAATAAATTATTAACCTTGAAAATACTTAAACGAAAAGATGACCTCTATATTAGAAACACTATAGAAATCCAAGGTATAAAATAAGAAATCAGGGAATTATCCAAGGTCAATATAATCGTTCTGGGGCAGTCCTCCCGGAACATTTAAAATAATGGTTAGGGCAGTTCCTTCTCCAGGTTTAATGTCAATCTTGACTTTATCATATTCTTGTAAGCTAAAGGCGCCCAAGTTAATTATAAAAAAGGCTTTCTCAAAATTTTCTAAGATGCTATCGTCATCATCGTTATATATTATGCAGTAGGCTGCAGGCTCATGCGAATCGTTGAAAATTCTTGAAATTATTTCGTCTAAGTTCTTAGGGTCTTCTTCAAGGCCTACGCTAGTTTCATTTGCCACACCATTATATATATTCAACAAGGTTACATTCCCGCCAAAAACCGAAACTATAGTGGTATTCTGGTTCAAATCTACTTCAGATCTCGCCACAGAAATCTTAACTGGAATGACAAGAATAGTTAAGCGATGCATGTTATTTGTTTTACCAATGACATGTCCGTCTAGTTGAAGAGCACTTGAAGCTTCTGATAAGCCACGGTTAATAGTTTCCTTTGCCTTCTGCGATGAATAGAAGCCCATATTTATTACTACACTTGCTAGTGCTGCTGCTATTACAACGAAGGCAATCAGCACTATGGCAGCCTCAATACCAACTATACCCAACCTACTCCTCAACCAGACTTTTAGCCATTTCATTTTTTATCCCGCTACAACATATGAATTTTCAGGCAATGCTTCGGGAACTGTAAACTCTAAAGTTAAAGGTGCACTTTTCTCAGGTCGGACTTCAACAACAACGCTTTCTCTTGACAATGCTTCATCATCTGGGCTTAAAATTATTATGAGAAAGCCTTTCTCATAATGTTGTAGAGCATTGTCACCATTACTGTTTTCAATAACTAAGACTGCGCCAGTGATGTATGTCCCTGTGTCATTGCTATAAAGTTGCCCCCACCAGCTTGACGGTTCACTTGGAGAACCCTTAGTTAAATTAGCTATTATGGTGTCATAGAGAGAATCTGAAGGGTCAATTTGCGTCCTTGTTCCATTATAAACACCAATACCTTGATAAATATTAGCCCAAGCTTTAGTTCCAATCATCAGAGAGACAACAGTTTCATTTTTCCACATGGAAACCCATTTTGTCCCCATAGTCTTTAGAGGAATTATAAATGCTTTTGCCTTTCCAGTTTCATTACTTGCCTTCACAAGTATTGAGCCGTCTACCATTAAAGGACAACCAGCTTCTCGAATACCTTGCTGAATTACATCTCTGCCTCTTTGTGTTGCAAAGAGACCCATGTTAACTACCATAAAGCTGAAAGCCGCAGCTACAATGACGAAAGCTATTAAGACGATTGCGGCTTCTAGACCTATCATTGCCTTTTTACACTTGATAGGATACCCTCCCTTCATTTCATCTCATCATATAATGAAGTGTTAAATATTTTAATCCTTATGAAGAAACGAAATATTTTTGGAAAATTATCATTTAAATAGCGTTTCTAGAAACATAAAAAATAAAAAGAGGAGAAACTAACAGCTACCCTAGGTCGATCGCTTCACCCACTGGTAAACCGCCTGGAATCAGCCTCTCAACGACCAGCGCAGCACCCTGCCCAGTCTTAATCTCCACCTTTACTTTGTTGTATTCAGGTATCCAGAATCCTTCATCACCCAAGTTTATGACGACGTAAGCTTTTTCAAAGTTCTCTAAGACTGCATCACCATCATCATTGTATATTATGATATAAGCAGCGCTTACGTTCCATCCTAACGCATTGTCATCATTGACAAATAACTGATAAACTATTTGAGTCATGTTTGATGGATCCTCTGGCAGGCTAAAGTTAATCCCAGCACCACTAGCTTGACCGCCTGAACCAGTTTCATTGACTACTCCCTTGTAAATGTTTAACAGGTTACTTCCCCACACTGAGATAACTGTCGTAGTGTTGGCGAGATCCAAGCTCGACCTTCCAATGGAAAGCTTAACTGGAATTAGAAGATACTGAATACATGTTCCCCGAGTACTTGATCTATTGGTATAGGCGATAACAGAGCCATCCAACTGTAAAGCTGATGTAGCTTCTGTTATACCACGGCTTATTGTACTCTTTGCTTCTTGTGATGAATAGAAGCCCATATTTACTACTACGTATGCTAGTGCTGCTGCTATTACAACGAAGGCAATCAGCACTATGGCAGCCTCAATACCAACTATACCCAACCTACTCCTCAACCGAACTCTTTTCTCCATGTCTAGTCACCTTAACCTCCTATCGTTACGAAGCCTTCTTGTAACTCAGATGGAACCACG